>Ga0222427_100080_pt1 | contig 255543 bp, 229 predicted proteins | sample 2B20Ametagenome_FD_182890 | JGI IMG/M metagenome (GOLD analysis project Ga0222427, IMG submission 182890) | Enriched microbial communities from leaf-cutter ant dump, University of Wisconsin, Madison, United States - 2B20A (version 2) | ecosystem: Environmental > Terrestrial > Nest > Insects...
TGGAGGATTTCCAGATCGACATCATGATCGGCGAGGGCCCTGCCGCGCGCTCGATCAAGCTCGACCTGCCGCCGTTCACCCTGATCGGCGCCACCACCCGCGCCGGCCTGCTGACCGCGCCGCTGCGCGATCGTTTCGGCATCGTGCAGCGGCTGGAGTTCTACTCGGCCGAGGAACTGACCCGCATCGTGCGCCGCTCGGCGGCGATCCTCGGCATCGACTGCAGCGCCGAAGGCGCCGGCGAAATCGCACGCCGTTCGCGCGGTACCCCGCGCATCGCCAACCGCCTGCTGCGCCGCGTGCGCGACTACGCCCAGGTCAAGGCCGGCGGCCACATCGACCAGGACGTGGCGCAGGCGGCGATGCAGATGCTCAAGGTCGATCCGGAAGGTTTCGACGAACTCGACCGGCGCCTGCTGCGCACGCTGGTGGAATATTTCGACGGCGGCCCGGTCGGCATCGAGTCGCTGGCCGCCGCCCTGTCCGAGGAACGCGGCACGCTGGAGGACGTGGTCGAGCCGTACCTGATCCAGCAGGGCTTCCTGGTGCGCACCGCGCGCGGGCGCATGGCCACCCACAAGGCCTACCGGCACATGGGCCTGAAGGCCCGGGCCGCGCCCGCCGACCTGTTCGTGGAGCCGCCCGATGTCGAGTGAGGTCCGGTTCAGTTGGCCGACACGCGTTTATTGGGAAGATACCGACGCTGGCGGCGTGGTCTACCACGCCCGCTACGTGGCGTTCATGGAACGCGCGCGCACCGAGTGGATGCGGGCGATGGGCTATGGACAGGAAACCATGCGCAATGGCGACGGGCAGGTGTTCGTGGTCCGCGCGATGGCGCTGGATTTCCTCAAGCCGGCCAGGCTGGACGACGCATTGCAGACCACGGTGGAGCTGCTGCAATGCCGCCGCGCCAGCCTGGTGATGCGGCAGGCGGTGCTGCGCGACGACCAGCCGCTGGTCACCGCGCAGGTGCGGCTGGCCGCGGTCGGCGCCCGCGACTTCCGCCCGCAGGCCATGCACGACACGCTGTACGCCACGCTCAAACGATTCGAAACCCAACACGCGCAAGATTGAGGAACAACGGATGATCGCTTTGCTTCTGGCCCTGCAGGCCACCGTGACCGAGGCACTGCCGGCGGACGTCAGCGCCGCGGCGGCGCAGACCGTGGCCCAGGCCGGTCATGGCGGCATCAACTACCTGGACCTGATGCTCAAGGCCAGCATCCCGGTCAAGCTGATCGTGCTGCTGCTGCTGGCCGGCTCGTTCATCAGCTGGGTGATCATTTTCCGCAAGGCGCGCGTGTTCAAGGCCGCCGACCGCGCCGCCGACGACTTCGAGAACCGCTTCTGGTCCGGCGCCGACCTCGGCAAGCTGTACGCCTCGGCTGCCGACCGCAACCGCTCCGTGGACGGGCTGGAAGCGATCTTCGAGTCCGGCTTCCGCGAATACAGCCGCTTGAACGGCCGCCGTGGGCTGGACAGCCGCACCCAGCTGGAAGGCACCCAGCGCGCCATGCGCACCACCTTCGCGCGCGAGGTCGACGGGCTGGAGCGCAACCTGGAACTGCTGGCCAACATCGGCTCCAACGCCCCTTACGTGGGCCTGGTCGGCACCGTGTTCGGCATCATGGTGACCATGCACGACATGATCAGCAGCGGCGAGCAGGCCGGCATCGCCTCGGTCGCCCCGGGCATCTCCGAGGCGTTGTTCGCCACCGCCATCGGCCTGTTCGTGGCGATCCCGGCGACCTGGGCCTACAACCGCTTCACCACCCGCGTGGAACGGCTGTCGGTGCGCTACGAAACCTTTGCCGAAGAGTTCAGCTCGATCCTGCAGCGCCAGTCCGGCGGCGAAGAGTAAGCAGCCATGATCTCCGGCATTTCCCGGCGCAAGCGCCGCAAGCTCAAGTCCGAGATCAACGTCGTGCCGTACATCGACGTGATGCTGGTGCTGCTGATCATCTTCATGGTCACCGCGCCGCTGCTCACGCTCAGCTTCGAGGTCGACCTGCCCACCTCCAACGCCAAGGCGCTGGAGAGCCGGCAGGACCCGGTGATCGTCTCGGTGCGCCTGGACGGCCAGCTCAGCCTGAAGCTGCCCGAGGCGAAGGAGCCGGCGCCGATGGACGCGGCCACGCTGCAGGCGCAGCTGGGCGCGCTGGCTTCGCAGGACAAGGACCTGCGCGTGATCGTGGCCGCCGACAAGGCCGTGGCCTATGAAAAGGTCGTGGCGGCGATGGACGTGATCAAGGCGGCGAAGATCGAGAAGGTGGGTCTGGCGACCGATGCACACTGACGTCATGCCGCCACCGCGCGACCCCGGCGACGAATGGGGCATGCCCGTCGTACTGGCGTTGCTGGTGCACGTGCTGGTCGCGTTGGTGTTCATCGTCGCGTGGCTGTGGTCACCCTCGCGCAGCACCGAGGCGGCCGCGGGCGACCCGGCGGTAGAGGCCAGCCTGCAGCTGTCGGCGGCCGAGGCCGCGGCCGCGCGCAGTGCGCTGCGTGCTTCCGAGAAACTGCCGGCGCTGCCCGAACCGGTGCAGGACGTGCAGCCCGAGCCGGTGGCGGAGGACACCATCCCGCCGCCGCAGCCGCTTCCCGAGCCCCGGCCGCAGGACGCACCCACGCCGCAGCAGTACAACGCGCAGGAGCGCATCGCCCAGCCGGACAACGTCGATCAGGAACGGGTCAGCGCGCTGGCCATCGCCGAGGAAAAGGCAAAGCAGGAGCAGGAAGCCAAGCGTCGCCAGGAGCAGATCGACCTGACCGAGCGCAAGCGCGTGGAGGAGGCCGAGCAGAAGCTGCGGCTGGCCAGGCAGCAGGAAGAGGCCGATCGCCAGAAGAAGCTGGCCGAGGAACAGCGCCAGGCCAGCGAGGCCAAGGCCGAGCAGGAGCGCCAGCAGAAGATCGCCGAGATTCGCCGCAAGCGCGAGCAGGCCGAGCGCGAGGCGAAGCTGGCCGAGCAGCGCTTGAACCAGGTGAAGGATGCGCAGTCGCGTGCACAGGCGGCCTCGTCCAACGCAGCTACCAGCAGCGGCACGCCGCAGGCGTCGCCGGGGCAGGGCGGCACCAGCGACGACCTGACCGCGAAGTACGCGGCCGCGATCCAGCAGGCGGTGCTCAACCAGTGGGTGCGGCCCGACACCATTCCGCGCGGCCAGCGTTGCCGCCTGACCATCCTGCAGTTGCCGGGGGGCGAGGTGCGCGAGGTGCAGTTCGCCACCAACTGCCCCTATGACGCCGCCGGCCGGCGCTCGGTCGAGGCGGCGGTACTGCGTGCGCAACCGCTGCCGTACCGTGGCTTCGAGTCGGTGTTCCAGCGCACGCTGAACTTCACCTTCGAGGCGCAGGACCGTTGATCGCCCATTGGAAGCATTGCCCGGGTTCCCCACGGGCCGGATTTCACGCGGCCTTCGTTCATGATTGCGAAAATGTTCATGCGCCTGCTGCTATCCCTTCCTCCCTGTTCATCCGCATCCGTTGAGCACCCCATGAAGAAACCACTTCGCTGGCTGGCCACCCTGACCGTCCTGCTGCTGCCCATCATGGCGATGGCGCAACAGAAGGGGCTGGAGATCGACATCGTCGGCGGCAACGCCTCCGCCCTGCCGGTCACCGTGGTGCCCATGCCCTATCAGGGCAGCGTTGGTGCGCCGGCCACGGACGTCGCGGCTGTAGTGCGCGCCGACCTGGACCGTTCCGGCCAGTTCCGCACCCTGCCCGAGGCGCAGGTCGTCGAGCGCCCGACCCGCGGCGCCGAGGTGCAATACCCCACCTGGCGTGCACTGAAGCAGGACTACCTCGTCGTCGGCCGCGTGCTCGACGCCGGCGCCGGCGCCTACCGCGTCGAGTACGAACTGTTCGACGTCGCCAAGGGCGAGCGCATGCTCGGCCTGGCGATGACCGCCCGCTCCAGCGCCATGCGCGACGTCGCCCACCAGATGGCCGACGCCATCTACGAGAAGATCACCGGCGTGCGCGGCGCATTCTGGACCCGCATCGCCTACGTCACCGCCAGCGGCCGTGGCGACGCCATGCGTTACGCGCTGATGGTGGCCGACTCGGACGGCTACAACCCGCAGACCATCGTGCGCTCGGCCGAGCCGCTGCTGTCGCCGTCGTGGAGCCCGGATGGCAACCAACTGGCCTACGTCAGTTTCGAGCGCGGCAATTCGGCCATCTACATCCAGAACATTTCCAGCGGCGCGCGCGAGCTGGTCGCCAGCTTCCGCGGCATCAACAGCGCCCCGGCCTTCTCCCCGGACGGCCGCCGCCTGGCGCTGACCCTGTCGCGCAGCGGCAACCCGGAGATCTACGTGATGGACCTGGGCAGCAAGCAGCTGACCCAGCTGACCAACCACTTCGCCATCGACACCGAACCGACCTGGAGCGCCGACGGCGGTTCCATCTACTTCACCTCCGACCGTGGCGGCCGCCCGCAGATCTACCAGGTGGCGGCCAGCGGCGGCAGCGCCTCGCGGGTGACCTTCCAGGGCAACTACAACGCCAAGGCCACCGTTTCCTTCGACGGCAAGAAGATCGCCGTCGCGCAGGGCGCCGGCAACACCTATAAGATCGCGTTGATGGACAGCAGCCTGGGCTCGCCGCGCTGGAGCACGCTGTCGCCCGGTTCGCTGGACGAATCCCCCAGTTTTGCCCCCAACGCGGGCATGGTGCTGTACGCCGCCCGCGAAGGCGGACGTGGTGTGTTGTACGCGGTATCGGCCGACGCCCGGGTGCGGCAGCGGCTGGTGCTGGCGGACGGTGACGTGAGGGAACCCGCGTGGGGTCCCTACCGTACCGTGCGTTGATTAAATGTTAATATTGCAAGTGCATTAACCCCATCAATCTGGCCTAGGAGCCTTTAGGTATCGCCATGAACAAGTCCACTCGTGTTCTGCTCGTTTCGCTGCTGTCCGTGGCCGTGCTGGCCGGTTGCTCGAAGAAGGTCAAGGAACAGCCGGCCGCGCCGGTCGAACCCACCCCGGCCGAGCCGGCTCCGGTCCAGCCCTCCGGCCTGTATGGCCCGGGCGACCTGGATACCGACGCCTGCCTGCGCCAGCGCGTGGTCTATTTCGATTTCGACCAGGATGCCGTGAAGCCGGAGTTCCAGCAGATCATGGCCTGCCACGCCAAGTACCTGCGTGACCGTCCGTCCTCGCGCATCACCCTGCAGGGCCACACCGACGAGCGTGGCAGCCGTGCCTACAACCAGGCTCTGGGCGAGCGCCGCGGCAACGCCGTCAACTCGGCCCTGCAGGCCAATGGTGGTTCGGCCGCGCAGTTGACCGTCGTGTCCTACGGCGAAGAGCGCCCGGTCTGCACCGACTCGAACGAGTCCTGCTGGTCGCAGAACCGTCGCGTCGAAATCGTCTACACCGCGCAGTAATCGATGCGTACCGGCATCAAGACGATGATGCTCGTGGTTGCGGCAGCCCTCGTGGCTGCCGCACCCGCGCAGGCGCAGCGGCAAAGCCTTGCCGATCGCGTTGGCGCGCTCGAAGCGCAGGCCAACAACAGCCAGGCCAACACCGACCTGCTCAACCAGCTGCAGCAGCTGCGCACCCAGGTGCAGGCCCTGCAGGGCAGCATCGAGCAGCTCCAGCACGAGAACGAGCAGCTCAAGCAACGCAACCGTGACCAGTACCTGGATCTGGATGGTCGCCTGAACCGCCTCGAAGGTGGCGAACAAGTGGCGCCCGATACGCAGCCCGCAGCACCGGCCAAGCCCGCGGCGGCAGCTGTGGAAAAGGCCCAGACCATGCGCGGCGATGCCGGCGCGGTGGCGGCAGCAGGCGACGAGCGTGCCGCCTACAATCTGGCGTTCGATGCGCTCAAGAACGGCAACTACGACGATTCCGCGCGTTTGTTCCAGAGCTTCCTGGAGCAGTACCCGAATGGCGTCTACACGCCCAACGCGCTGTACTGGCTGGGCGAGAGCTATTACGCCACCCGCAATTTCCAGATGGCCGAATCGCAGTTCCGCGATCTGGTCGCACGCTATCCCACCCACGACAAGGCCGCCGGCGGCCTGTTGAAGCTGGGCCTGTCGCAGTACGGGCAGGGCGATGCCAGCCAGGCCGAGCAGACGCTCGAGCAGGTGGCCGTGAAATTCCCCGGCAGCGACGCCGCGCGGACCGCGCAGGACCGCCTGCAGTCGATCCGCTTCGGCCAGCAACTGCCTTGAGGCCCGCCGTGCCCGCGCGGCACGGATGAATACCGATGAACCATCCCGCGGCCAGCGTGCCCAGTGAAATCGTGCAGTCGCCGTTGCCGCGGCTGAAAATCACCGAGATATTCCTTTCGCTGCAGGGCGAGGCGGATACCGCCGGCTGGCCGACGGTATTCGTGCGCCTGACCGGCTGCCCGCTGCGCTGTACCTATTGCGACACCGAGTATGCCTTCCACGGTGGCCAGTGGCGCGACATCGACGACATCGTCGCCGAAGTGCTGGGCCACGGCGTGCGCCATGTCTGCGTGACCGGCGGCGAGCCGCTGGCACAGAAGCGTTGCCTGCTGCTGCTGCGCCAGCTGTGTGATGCCGGACTGGACGTGTCGCTGGAAACCTCCGGCGCGCTGGACATTGGCGGCATCGATCCGCGCGTATCGCGGGTGTTGGACCTGAAAACCCCGGGTTCGGGCGAAATGGCGCGCAACCGGCTGCAGAACCTGCCGTTGCTGACTGCGCGCGACCAGCTCAAGTTCGTGCTCTGCGGCCGTGGCGATTACGAATGGGCACGCGACATGGTGGTCAAGCACCACCTGCACGAGCGCTGCATGGTGCTGTTCTCGCCGAGCAAGAGCGAGCTGGCACCGCGCGAGCTGGCCGACTGGATCGTCGCCGATCGCCTGCCGGTGCGCTTCCAGATGCAGTTGCACAAGCTGCTGTGGAACGACGAGCCCGGGCGGTGAAGCGGGAGCGGGGAATCGGGAACGGCGGAAGTCGAATCCCGCCCCCCGTGCCCGTACCAGGGACCAGCTGATTCATCCATGACGCATGCCGGGCAATGCGCCCGACGCTTTACCATTCCCGATTCCCCGTTCCTATTCCCGGCTTTCCAACCATGAAAAAAGCAGTTGTCCTTCTCTCCGGCGGCATGGACTCGGCCGCGGTCGTGGCGATGGCGCGCGAGCAGGGGTTCGAGGTGCATACGCTGAGCGTGCGCTACGGCCAACGGCATACTTCCGAGCTCGACGCGGCCGCGCGCGTGGCACAGGCGATGGGCGTGGCCGGGCACAAGGTGGTGGACGTGGACCTGCGCAGCATCGGCGGCTCGGCGCTGACCGACGACATCGACGTGCCGGTGCGCACCGATGAAGAGCGCAGCGGTGATGGCATCCCGGTCACCTATGTGCCGGCGCGCAACACCATCATGCTGTCGCTCGCGCTGGGCTGGGCCGAAGTGCTGGGCGCCAACGACATCTTCTGCGGCGTCAACGCGGTGGACTACTCCGGCTACCCGGATTGCCGCCCCGAATTCATCGCCGCGTTCCAGACGCTGGCCAACCTGGCGACCAAGGCCGGCGTGGAGGGGGCGGGCATCCGCATCCATGCGCCGTTGCAGCACCTGAGCAAGGCGCAGATCGCCAGCGAGGGCCACCGCCTGGGCGTGGATTTCGCGCTCACCGTATCCTGCTACCGCGCCGACGCGCAGGGCCGCGCCTGTGGCCATTGCGACGCCTGCCGCCTGCGCGCCGACGGCTTCGCCGCCGCCGGCCTGCCCGATCCGACGCACTACGCCTGAATTCCGGTTTCGGGCATGTTGCGCTAGAATGCGCACCCCGGCGCCATGCCGGGTCTTTGTTTGGGCCGTTAGCTCAGTCGGTAGAGCAGAAGACTTTTAATCTTTTGGTCGAAGGTTCGAATCCTTCACGGCCCACCATGATTGCCGGAAGGCCCCGCATCGTCCGGGGCCTTTTCGTTTCCGGTGGCCTGTATGCGGCGTCGCGCTGGTGTGGCCGGTTGGCAATCGGCAATACCGGCCCTACCATCTGCAGCCGTTGCGACGCTTGAAGGTCGTGTTTTCCGGTAACGCCGGGGGGCGCTTGAATACCCAGATCACCCAACTCCTGCATCGCTGGCAGGATGGCGACCTGCAGGCCCGGGAAAGCCTGTTCGAGGCGCTGTACGCGGACCTCGTGCTGGTTGCCCGCAACCGCCTGCTCAACCAGGCCGGCGGCACCCTGCAGCCGGCCGCGCTGGTCAACGAATCGATGATGCGCCTGCTCGGTTCGGACGTGGACTACAAGGACCGCGCCCATTTCATCGCGGTGGCGGCGCTGAAGATGCGCTCGGTGCTGGTGGATCACCTGCGCGCTCGTTCGGCCGACAAGCGTGGCGGCAACCTCGTTCATCTCACGCTGTCCCATGCCGGCGAGGTCGCCGACGACGAGGACGGCGGCCACGACGTGATGGCCCTGCATCAGGCATTGAACCGGCTGGCCGAACTGGAACCGCGGGCGGCGAGCATGATCGAACTGACCTATTTCGGTGGCATGAGCCGCGACGAGATCGCCGTGGTGCTCGGCGTGTCCGCGCCGACCGTGGACCGCGACCTGCGTTTCGCGCGGGCATGGCTTAACCGCCAGCTGGCCTGATGGCGGATACCGGGGAGGGCGCCGGCAAACTGCACTGGCGCCAGGCACGCGAACTGTTCGATGCCCTCTGCGAGTTGCCGCGCGAGCAGTGGCAGCAGGCGTTGGACCAGCGCTGTAGCGATCCGGTGCTTGCCGAAGAGGTGCTGCAATTGCTGCAGGCACAGACCGGGGGCCTGCGCCGGGTCAACGATCACCTGGGTATGGCCCTGGCGCAGGCATTGGCCCCGGAACTGGACGCGGGGCAACGGTTGGGGCCGTGGCGGCTGACCGAGCGCATCGCCCGCGGTGGCATGGGCACGGTATTCAAGGCCGAGCGCGACGATGGCCTCTACCAGCGCACGGTGGCGATCAAGCTGCTGCACGGCCTGCCGGGAGCGGGCGAGGTGGAGCAACTGCAGGCCGAACGGCAGGTGCTGGCCGGGCTGCTCCTGCCCGACGTCGCCCAGCTCTACGACGGTGGCACTACGCCCAACGGGTATCCGTACCTGGTCATGGAATACGTCGACGGGCTGCCGCTGGACCGTCATTGCGCCACCCATGCGCTGGGCCTGGAGCAGCGCCTGCGATTGTTCCTCGACGTCTGCGCCATCGTCCGCTCGGCGCACGAACACCTGGTCCTGCATTGCGACCTCAAGCCGAGCAACGTGCTGGTCCGTGGCGATGGCCGGCCGGTGCTGCTCGACTTCGGCCTGGCGCGGCTGTTCAACGATGCGCGCGACCGCCAGCAAGGCGGTTACTGCACGCCGGCCTATGCCAGTCCCGAGCTGGTGCGGGGCGAACACGTGGGCGTGGCCGGCGACGTCTACAGCCTGGGCGTGATGCTGGTGGAACTACTGTCCACGCGTGCCTGCGGGCGCGGCGTGCAGGACATCGACGTGCCGGTGGCGTCGCCCTCGGCCAATGCGCCGGCCGGGCTGCGCTGGCGCAAGGCGCTGGCCGGCGACCTGGACGCCATCGCGGGCAAGGCCTGCGCGCTGGAAACGACGCGGCGCTACCGCTCGGTGGAAGCGCTGATGGCAGACGTCTCGCGCTACCTGCAGCGGCAGCCGGTGCTTGCGCGCGAAGGCGGCCGCGGCTACCGGCTGCTACGCGGCATGCAGCGCAACTGGCGCGGTCTTGCCGCCGGCGCCGTCGCGCTTTCATTGGCCGGGCTGTTCGTCGCCGGGCTGGTGCAGGCGCGGCGGCAGGCCGAGGAGGAAGCGGCGATCGCCCGGCAGGTGGGCGATTTCATGGTGGGCGTGTTCGAGATCGCCGACCCGTTCCTGCGTACCGAGCGCGGGCAGGAAGAGCTTTCCTCGCGGCAACTGCTGGACAAGGCGACGCTGCGGGTTTCCCGCGACCTGGCCGATGCGCCGGCGCAATTGGCGCGGATGCGGATGGTGCTGGGCACGGCCTACCGCAATTCCGGCGTCCCGCACCGGGCCGAGATCTTGCTGCAGCAGGCGCACGACGGCTTCATGGACCCGCGCGTGGATCGCCCGGTGGACGCGGCGGCGGCGCTGGCCGAACTGTCGGTGCAGAAGACGCGGGATGGCGATGGCGTGCAGGGGAGCGTATTGGCCGAGCGGGGCCTGGCGCTGCTGCCGGGCACCGGTGCCGGCATGGTGCGGGCCCGGCTCCACCTCGCCCGGGGGCTGGCGCTGGTGAACCAGCAGCGTTTCGACCGCGGCGAGGCCGCGTTCGACACCGCCATGACGCTGTACGGCAGGCAACCGGAAGGCAGCGCCACGACCCAGATGCTGGAGCTGGCCTACAACAAGGGGCTGATGTACCTGCGCCGGGGGCGGTTGGCGCAGGCCGAGCGCGAGTTCCGCCGGGTGCTGGACGGCCTGCACGGGCGGCGCACGAGCATGGTGCTGGCCACGGAGATGCGCCTCGCGCAGGTGCTGCGCGAGCAGGGCCGGTTCGCACAGGCGCTGCCGCTGCTGCAATCGGGCATGCGCCATGCGCGCGAACTGTACGGGCCGCAAAGCAGCTTCGTGCTGATGCAGCACGATGGACTCGCTGATCTGTATACGGATGCGGGTGACTACGCCGCCGCCGAGCACGAATACCAACAGCGCCACCGCCTGAGCGCGCTCATCGATGGCACCGGCTCGGTGGAATATTCGATGGGGCTGTTCAACTACGGCGCATTGCAGGAACTGCGCGGTGACGTCGCTCAGGCCGAACGGCTCTACCGGCAGGCATGGACGATTCGCAAGGAGCAGCTGGGAGAGGATTCGCCGACCAGCCTGCGCGCCGAATCCGGGTTGGGCGCGTTGTTGGCGCGGCAAGGACGCATGGAGGAGGCCGGGCAATTGTTGCTGCATGCCGACGCGGGGTTGGATGCCGCGCTGCCGGCGGATGCGCCGGGGCGCATCGAGGCGCGCCTGAACCGCATCGGTTGGCACGTCCTGCGGGGCGAGCTGGAACAGGCGCAGGCGTTGCTGGGAGCACTTGATGCGCGGATACCGGCGGTCCTGCAACTGCGGCTGCTGCGCACCCGTGCCGATCTGGCCGAGCGGCAGGGCGAAGGCGCCGCCGCGCTGGCACTGCGCCGGACCGCGCTGGAGTCCGCGCGCGTGCAGCATGGGCAGGACGGGATCGAGATCGCGGTGTGCCGCACCGAACTGGCCGAAACCCTGATCAGGTTGGGTCACCGGCAACCGGCACTGGACGCGTTGCGACAGGCCGTGCCAGTGCTGGCGCGGCTGCAGGTCGAAGCTGCGCCCGAGCGGCGCAAGGCCGAAGGACTGAAGCTGCTGGCGGGTGCGCCGCAGGGCTGACGGTCGCTTCCGGCCTCCGCGCATCTGCGCGCAAGGCGCCGCACCGTTTACCCCTGCTCGCGCACGATCTCCACCAGCCGCTGGCCGTAGCGGGCCAGCTTGCCGCCGCCGATGCCGCCGACCCGGCCCAGCGCGTCGAGGCTGTCCGGGCGCTGTTCGGCGATGTTGCGCAGGGTGCTGTCGTGGAAGATCACGAAGGCCGGCACGTTCTGTTCGCGCGCCAGTTCCGCGCGCAGGCCGCGCAGGGCGTTGAACAGTGCCAGGTCTTCCGGCTGCACCGCCACGCCGGTGCGCGGGCTGCCGCTGCGGTCGCGCTCGCCACGGCTGCGCGTGGTTGGCGCTTCGCGGCGCATCATCAGCTGGCGCCGGCCCTTGAGCACGTCGCGGCTGGCGTCGGTCAGGCGCAGGCCGCCGTGTGCCTCCGGGTCCACTTCCAGCAGGCTGGCGGCCACCAGTTGCCGGAACACGCCGCGCCAGCCGCGTGAGTCCAGGTCCTTGCCGATGCCGAAGGTGCTGAGCTTGTCGTGGCCGAGCTGGCGGATGCGCTCGCCGTCGCTGCCGCGCAGGATGTCGATCAGATGGCCGACGCCGAAGCGCTGGCCGCTGCGGTAGACGCAGCTCAGCGCCTTCTGCGCGGCGACGGTAGCGTCCCACGCCGCCGGTGGGGTCAGGCAGTTGTCGCAGTTGCCGCAGGGCTGACCCGGTACGCCCTTGGGCGTGCCGACGGGCACGTATGTCTCGCCGAAGCCGGCCAGCAGCACCTGGCGGCGGCACTGCATGGATTCGCAGTAGCCGAGCAGGTGGTCGAGCTTGGCGCGCTCCAGGTGCTTGCGCTCCGCGCCGGCCTCGCCCTGCTCGATCATCTGCTTGAGCAGTACCACGTCGCCCAGCCCGTAGCACAGCCAGGCCTCGGCGGCCTCGCCGTCGCGGCCGGCGCGGCCGGTTTCCTGGTAGTAACCTTCCATCGACTTGGGCAGGTCGACATGTGCGACGAAGCGCACGTCCGGCTTGTCGATGCCCATGCCGAAGGCGATGGTGGCGCACATCACGATGCCGTCCTCGCGCAGGAAACGGCGCTGGTTGGCCGCGCGCACCTCGGCCGGCAGGCCGGCGTGGTAGGGCAGGGCGTCGAGCCCTTCACTACGCAGCATGTCGGCGGTTTCCTCGACCTTGCGCCGCGACATGCAGTAGACGATGCCGGCCTCGCCGCGATGGCCGCGCAGGAAATCCAGCAGCTGGCGCTTGGCGCTGTCCTTCTGCACCACCGTGTAGCGGATGTTGGGGCGATCGAAGGAACTGATGAAGTGCCGCGCCTGTTCAAGGTCGAGGCGCTCGGCGATCTCGCGCTGGGTGGGCGGGTCGGCGGTGGCGGTCAGGGCGATGCGCGGGATGTGCGGCCAGCGCTCGTGCAGCACCGTCAGCTGCCGGTACTCGGGGCGGAAGTCGTGGCCCCACTGCGACACGCAGTGCGCCTCGTCGATCGCGAACAGGGCCAGCGGCGCGCGTTCGAGCAGCGACAGGAAACGCCCGGTCAGCAGCCGCTCGGGGGCGACATAGAGCAGTTTCAGCTCGCCGGCCAGCAGCTCGCGCTCGACCCGGCCGGCGGTTTCGGCGTCCAGCGTGGAGTTGAGGAACTCGGCGCGCACGCCGAGCTGGCGCAGAGCTTCCACCTGGTCCTGCATCAGCGCGATCAGCGGTGATACGACGATGCCGCAGCCCTCGCGCAGCAGCGCCGGCACCTGGTAGCACAGCGACTTGCCGCCGCCGGTGGGCATCAGCACCAGCGCGTCGTTGCCGGCGGTGACGTGCTCGACGATGGCCTGCTGGTTGCCGCGGAAGGCGTCATGGCCGAAGACGCGCTTCAGCAGTTCATGGGCGGGGGATTGCATGCCGCATAGGATACCGTGCGGCTTGCGGTCGGCTTCCGGGGATGCGCCGTCGATGCGTGGGAAAAACCTCGCACGTGGCGTAGCCCCGACCTACCGGTCGAAGTGATGCGGCGATACGCCTGGAGAAAAGCCCCCTTGAGTCAAGGGGGCGCGCCGAAGGCGGGGGGATATGGCAGGCAGATGAAGCAGGGTCCACGGTTCCGCGTGCGGAACCGTGGAAAACCCGCAGGGGCGAAGGCCCGAAGGGTTTACTGCAACAGCGAGCGCAGCATCCACGCGTACTTCTCGTGGGTCTGCAGGCGCTGGGTCAGCAGGTCCTCGCTGGGGGCGTCGCCGGCCTTCTCGGCCTGCTCCAGTACCTTGCGTGCGGTGCGGCACACCGCTTCGTTGCCGCTGACCAGCTGGCGCACCATCTCGCGCCAGTCGGCGCTGTCGGTCAGGCCCGGTTCCTCGGCGATCGAGGTCAGCGCCACGAACTCGCGGTAGGAGCCCGGTGCGTTGAAGCCAAGTGCGCGGATGCGCTCGGCGATCTCGTCCAGCGCCGTCCACTGCTCGGTGTACTGCGCCTCGAACATGGTGTGCAGCGAGTTGAACATGGAACCGGTGACGTTCCAGTGGAAGTTGTGGGTCTTCAGGTACAGGGTGTAGGCGTCGGCGAGGAAGTGCGACAAGCCGTCGGCGACCTTCTTGCGGTCGGCGTCCTTGATCCCGATGTCGATGCCCGGTGCCGACGGTGCGGCGGCGGCGAGTTTCTTCTTGGCGGTTGCCGGTTTGCTGCTCTTGGCCATGACGCTTTGCTCCTTGGCGGGTTGAATGGCTTCACAATACCGATATCGGGACCCTACCGGTATTTCAAGTTTCCACGTTGAACGATTGATGAGTGCTATCGAAAAGGACACCGCCGCGCGCCTGCGCCATGCCCGTGGGGCGATAGACGGGGCGATGAGCCGCGACCGCGGGCGACTGCTCGGGTTGTGGTCGCGCTGGCAGGGCAAGCCGGCCGACGCCACCGCCGAGGCGGCGTTCAACCAGCTGCTGGAACAGTCCCGCGCCCAGCGCCGGCAGCGCGCCGCGCGCCCGATTGCCGTCACTCTGGACGAGGCGCTGCCAATCGCGCGTGAAGCCGGGCGCATCACCGAGCTGATCCGCGCGCACCAGGTGGTAGTGATCGCCGGCGAGACCGGCTCGGGCAAGACCACGCAGCTGCCCAAGCTGTGCCTGGCCGCCGGGCGCGGCGAGGCCGGCATGATCGGCTGCACCCAGCCGCGCCGCATCGCCGCCCGCGCGGTGGCCACGCGCGTGGCCGAGGAGCTGCAGACCGAACTGGGCACGGTGGTCGGCTACCAGGTGCGCTTCACCGACAAGGTGGGCGAGGACAGCCGCGTCAAGTTCATGACCGACGGCATCCTGCTGGCCGAAATCGCCAGCGACCGCTGGCTGTCGCGCTACGACACGCTGATCATCGACGAGGCGCACGAGCGCAGCCTCAACATCGACTTCCTGCTCGGCTACCTCAAGCAGCTGCTGCACAAGCGCCCGGACCTGAAGCTGATCGTCACCTCGGCGACCATCGACACCGAGCGTTTCTCGCGCCATTTCAACGATGCCCCGGTGGTCGGCGTCGAGGGCCGCACCTGGCCGGTGGAGGTGCGCTACCGGCCGCTGGAAGGCGGCAGCGGCGAGGACGGCGCGGAGGGCGGCGAACGCAGCGTCAACGACGCCATCGTCGCGGCCATCGACGAAATCACCCGCACCGACCCGCGCGGCGACGTGCTGGTGTTCCTGCCGGGCGAGCGCGAGATCCGTGATGCGCACCAGTCGCTGGAACGGCGCAAGTACCGCGAAACCGAGGTGCTGCCGCTGTATGCGCGCTTGTCGGCGAAAGATCAGGACCGGGTGTTCAATCCTGGCCCGAAACGACGGCTGGTGCTGACCACCAACGTCGCCGAAACCTCGCTGACGGTGCCGCGCATCCGCTACGTGGTCGATCCCGGCTACGCGCGGGTCAAGCGCTACAGCCCGCGGCAGAAGCTCGACCGGCTGCACATCGAGCCGGTGTCGCAGGCCAGCGCCAACCAGCGCAAGGGCCGTTGCGGGCGCATCGCCGAGGGCGTGTGCTACCGGCTGTATGCCGAGGCCGATTTCCAGTCGCGCCCGGAATTCACCGACCCGGAAATCCGCCGCTCCTCGCTGGCCGGCGTGATCCTGCGCATGCTGCAACTGGGGCTTGGCAAGATCGAGGATTTCCCGTTCCTCGAACCGCCGGACGAGCGCGCGGTGGCCGACGGCTGGCAGCAACTGGCCGAGCTGGGCGCGATCGACGGCGAGCGCAAGCTCACCGCCATCGGCCGGCAGATGGCGCGCTTGCCGGTGGACGTGAAGCTGGCGCGGATGCTGGTGGCCGCGCAGAAGGGCGGCTGCCTGCACGAGATGCTGGTGATCGCCTCCTTCCTCGGCATCCAGGACCCGCGCGAGCGACCGCCGGAAGCGCGCGAGGCGGCCGACAACGCGCATGCGACCTTTGCCGACCCGCGCTCGGAATTCATCGGCATCCTGCGCCTGTGGGAGGGCTACCGTGCCGCCCACGAGGAATTGACCCAATCGAAGCTGCGCGACTGGTGCGGCCGCCATTTCCTCGGCTTCCTGCGCATGCGCGAATGGCGCGAACTGCACCGGCAGCTGAGGCTGCTGTGCGAGGAGCTGGGCTGGAACGGTGGCAGCGATGGCGCGTTCGCCAAAGCATTGTTGTTGGCGCCGGCCGCATTGCCGGCCGGCGGCGATGGCGAAGCCAGGCGCAAGGCCACGCGTGGCGAACTGCACAAGGCGGCGCGGATGGCACGCGAAGGCAAGGCCGAAGCGACACCGTCGGTGGCCAAGGGGCACCAGGCGGCAGCTCCCGCGCAGCCGGATGCCAGCGTGCCCGAGAAGGCCCGCCTCGCCGCCTATCAGGCGCTGCACCGCGCGATCCTCGCCGGCCTGCCGACGCAGATCGGCCATCGCACCGAAAAAGGCGACTTCCAGGCCCCGCGCCAGCGTCGCTTCCACCTGTTCCCCGGCTCGGCGCTGGCGAAGAAGCCACCACCGTGGGTGCTCAGCGCAACCCTGCTCGACACCCAGCGCGTCTGGGGCCTGACCAACGCCGCGATCGAACCGGACTGGGCAATCGCCGAGCTGCAACACCTGCTGGCGCGCAAGCATTTCGACCCGCATTGGTCGCGTGCGCAGGGGCAGGTGCTGGCAGCCGAGCAGATCAGCCTGTTCGGGCTGGTGCTGGCGCCGCGCAAGCCGGTGCACTACGGCCGCATCAACCCCGGCGAGGCGCACGACATCTTCGTGCGGCAGGCGCTGGTGACCGGCGAGATCAATACCCGCACCGGCTTCGTCGCCGACAACCTGAAGGTGCTGGACCAGGCACGTGAGGAAGAGGCCAAGCTGCGCCGCGCCGGCATCGTTGCCGACGAGGACTGGCAGGCGCGCTGGTACCTGGGCCGGGTGCCGGCGGATATCCATTCGGCCAGCCGGCTGGACGCGTGGTGGAAGGAGTTGCCGGCCGACAAGCGGCGCGCGCTGCACTGGTCGCTGGCCGACCTGCTGCCGGGCGAGGGCAGCGAGCAGGAACGCTACCCGAAGTACCTCGCGCTCGGCGATGCGCGGTTGGCGTTGCACTATCGCTTCGAGCCGGGCGCCGAGGACGATGGCGTGACCCTGGACGTGCCGCTGCACCTGCTGGGGGCGCTGGATGCGTCGCGGCTGTCATGGCTGGCGCCGGGCTTCGTCGCCGACAAGGCCGCGGCGCTGATCCGCAGCCTGCCCAAGGCGATGCGCCGCAACTACGTGCCGGCGCCGGATTTCGGCCGCGCTTTCTTCGAGGCATTCCCGCAGCCTTCCGCAGACGACATCCGCGGCGAACTGGCGCGGTTTTTGAGCAAGGCCACCGGCGCGCAGGTGGCGGCCACCGATTTCGACGAGGCCGCACTGGAACCGCACCTGCGCATGAACCTGCGGTTGGGCGATGACAAGGGCAGGCTGCTGGCGATGTCGCGCGATCTCGACGCGCTGCGCGCACGCTTCGGCGAACGCGCCGGCCATGCCTTCGCCGCGCGTGCGGGCAAGGCGCTGGCGGCCGAGGGCCTGCGCGAATTCCCGGACAGCGCCATTCCCGAGCGGGTGCCGGGCGAAGCCGGCGTGCCGGCGTTCCCGGCGCTGGTGGATGCCGGCGACGCTGCCGCGCTGCGCATCTTCGCCGACCGCGACGAGGCGCGGCTGGCACATCCACAAGGCGTGCGCCGGCTGCTGGAAATCGCGCTGGCCGACAAGCTCAAGCAGGCGCGCAAGCAGTTGCCGGTATCGCCCAAGACCGGGCTGCTGTACGCAGCGATCGAGTCGCAGGAAAGACTGCGCGGCGATCTGGTCGATGCGGCGATGAATGCAGTGCTGGCCGATGGGCTGGGCGATATCCGCACCCCCGAAGCCTTCGAGCAACGTCGCGCCGACGCCGCCAAGCGCCTGTTCGGCGAAGCGATGGAACGGCTGAAGCTGGCCGAGACCATCCTCGGCCTGGTTGGTGAGTTGCGGCCGCTGCTGGAAGCGCCGTTGATGGGCTGGGCGCGCGGCAACCTCGACGACATGGAGCGGCAGCTGGCCGGTCTGGTCCACGCCGGTTTCCTGCGGCAAACCCCGGCTGACGCACTGGCGCAGTTCCCGCGTTACCTGAAGGCGATGATCCTGCGCAGCGAACGTGCCAAGCGCGACCCGCCGCGCGACCAGTCACGGATGCTGGAGCTCAAGCCCTTCGTCGATGCATTGGAAGAGGCGCAGGTACAGGGCCGGGCATCGCGACCGGAATGGGCGGCACTGCGCTGGGACATCGAGGAACTGCGGGTGTCGCTGTTCGCGCAGGAGCTGGGCTTCCGTGCCGGCGTCTCGCCGAAGAAGCTGGCGCAACGGGTGGCGGCATTGCGCGGTTGATCATCGCCGGGCAGTGCGTTCCCCGTAGCTGCCGGGCTCGCCCGGCAGGGGCTTCACCGGGAAAGCCCGTGCGGGGCAAGCCCCGCACCTACGGCGTTGCGCGGTATTGCTCGATGCAGCGACGGCGCGCCGCGTTGACCAGGGTGTTCGCGTTGGCGTGCTCGCGGGTGATGGCCTGCCGCAGCGTGGTCATGCGGGCACGCAGTGCCTGGCTGCGCTGCGCATCGGCGCCCGCCAGTTGCTCGTTGAGCATCGCCATCTGCTGCTGGTGCGCGGCCACGCGGTCGTTGGACGGACCGTAGATGGAGGCGGTGGCGCTGGCGACGCACTCGCGCTCGGCGCTGCGGTCGACCTCGTCGGGTGTCGTGACGGGGGCGCCGTTTTCCTGGGGAACGGGTGTCGTGGCGCTGTCCATCGGCGGCGCCGCCGCGACGGCGACGGGATCATCGCGCAGCTTCATCGGCTGCGCGCTGGCGTCGCAGGGGAACTCCGAATACACGGTCTCCCCGGACTTGCCCTTGCACTTGTACACCTGCGCCGCGGCCAAGCCCGGCAGCAGCATCAGCATGGCGAACGCGAGGATCGGGAGGCGCCGGTTCATTTCAGGCGTGCAGTCATCATGGACGATTGTTCCCGGTGAGGGTTGGGCGCTAGTGTAGGGGCAACCGCCCGCGATTGATTGCCGTGACACGCTCTTCCCTTTCCGGCCTGGATGCCCTGCTGCAACGTCCCTCCTGCGACGCGTTGTCCGGGCCAGTGCGGCAGGCCCTGCTGGATGCCTGGCAACCGCCTGATGCCGATGCGCCGCCGCGGCTGCCGTGGCCGGTGCTGGCCGACACCCTGGATTCGCTGGCGCTGCTGTCCGCCGACGAAGCGGTGGTGGTGGCCGCCCTGCTGTTCGACCTGCCGGGGTTGCGCGCGCGCCTGCCGGAGCTGCCGCTGGGCAACGCCGCCACCGCGGTGCGCGGCCTGCTGGACGGGCAGGACGCCGCCGACCAGGTGTGGGCGCTGCACGCCGGGCGCGAGGCCGGGCGCAACAGCGAGGGCCTGCGCCGGCTGCTGCTGTCCATCGTCCACGACCTGCGGGTGGTGCCGATCCTGCTGGCGCGGCAGCTGGCCTGCATGCGCGCGGCCGACCGGCTGCCCGAGGAGCAGCGCCGCGCGCTGGCGCAGCTGACCCGCGACATCCACGCGCCGCTGGCCAACCGGCTGGGCATCTGGCAGTTGAAGTGGGAGCTGGAGGACTTGGCGTTCCGCTTCCTCGACGCGGACACCTACCGCCACATCGCCCGCGAGGTGGACGAGACCCGCATCGCCCGCGAGCGCTACGTCGAGGCGGTCAAGCGCAAGCTGTCGGCGGCGCTGGCCGCGCACGGCATCCGCGCCGAGGTCAGCGGCCGGCCCAAGCACATCTACAGCATCTGGCGGAAGATGCAGAAGAAGCAGCTGGCCTTCGAGCAGCTCTACGACCTGCGCGCGGTGCGGGTGATGGTGGACGACGTCGCCGCCTGCTACGCCGCGCTGGGCATCGTGCACGCCTTGTGGACGCCGATCCCCAGCGAGTTCGACGATTACATCGCCCGGCCCAAGGCCAACGACTACCGCTCGCTGCACACCGCGGTGATCGGCCCGGAAGGGCGCACCGTGGAGGTGCAGATCCGCACCCACGAGATGCACGCGCAGGCCGAGCTGGGCGTGGCCGCGCACTGGAAGTACAAGGAGGGCGGCAAGGGTGCGGAAAAATCCTTCGACCGCAAGATCACCTGGATGCGGCAGTTGCTGGAACAGGCGCAGGACGCGGCCAACCCCGACGACCTGGCCGGCGCGCTGGATGCCGAGCTGATCGAGGACCGGGTCTACGCGCTCAGCCCCAAGGGCGAGGTGATGGACCTGCCGGCCGGCGCCACGCCGCTGGACTTCGCCTACCACGTGCACACGATGGTCGGGCACCGCTGCCGCGGGGCCAAGGTCAATGGCCGCATCGTGCCGCTGGCCTACCGGCTGCGCAGTGGCGACCGCGTGGAAATCCTCACCGCCAAGGAGGCCGACCCGCGCCGCGACTGGCTGCTGCCGGCCAACGGCTTCCTCGCCAGCAGCCGCTCGCGCGAGAAGGTGCGCACCTGGTTCCACAAGCTCGACCGCGCGCGCAACGTGCAGGCCGGGCGCGAACTGCTCGAGCGCGAGCTCAAGCGGCTGGGCCTGCAACAGGCCGACCTGATGGTGGCGGCCAAGCGCTTCCACGCCGACAGCGTCGACGACCTGTACATCCAGGTCGCGCTCGGCGACACCGGCCCCAGCCAGGTCAGCCGCGCGCTGCTGGAGGCGGAGAAGGAGAAGAACCAGCCAACGCCGGCCACGCCGCCGCTGCCACGCCCGACCGCGCGCCGCGACGGCATCGGCAAGTCCGATTTCACCGTGCAGGGCGTGGGCAACCTGCTGGTGCAGCTGGCGCGCTGCTGCCGGCCGGTGTCCGGCGAACCAATCGCCGGCTACCTCACCCGCACCCGCGGCGTCACCGTGCACCGCAGCGATTGCGCCGCGCTGGCGCGGCTGTCGGCCGCCCATCCCGAGCGCGTGCTGCCGGTGGAGTGGGGCCGCGCCGGCTCCGGCTACGAGGTGGACGTGATGGTCCGGGCGATGGACCGGCGCTGGCTGCTGAAGGACATCACCAACCTGATCGCGCAGGAGGACGCCTATGTGCTCAACATCAACAGCGACAACCTGCGCGACAGCGGACGCGTGCAGCTGCGCCTGCGGCTGAAGGTCAACGACTACGGCCAGCTCTCCACGCTGCTGGGCAAGATGGACGCATTGCCCGGCGTGGACGAGGCCCGGCGCATGGGCTGACGGGCGCAGGCCGCCGGGACGGATGCAGGACGATGCAACGGACGCGGATGAACACGCTCGCCGAACGCCTGCGCCTGTATGCGCGCTGGTGGGTGGCGCGCGGCTGGAGCAGCCCGCGCGCATGGCGGGCGATCGCCATCGGCGTGGCCGGGCTCGCGCTGCTGCTGGCAGTGTTCCGGCAGCCGCTGGCCGAGCGCTTCTGGCCCGAGCCGCGCATCCAGCAACTGCTGGACGAGGGCCATCAGGCCCTGCGTGATGGGCGCCTGAGCGCGGCCGACGGCAGCGGCGCGCGCGAGCGCTTCGAGGCGGCGGCCGCGCTCGACCCCGACCGCCGCGACGTGCGTGATGCGCTGGTCGCCACCGGCCATGCGGCGCTGGCGCGGGCGCGCCGGCAGGTGGAGGCCGGCGATGCCGAAGCGGCGCGTGAAGCACTGGCGCTGGCGCGCGACCTGCAGATGCCGCGCACCGACATCGACGCCCTCACCGCGATGTTGCAGGCGGACGGGCAGGGCCGTGGCGGCTTCCTGCAGCTGCTGCAGCAAGCGGACCTGGCACAGGCGCAGGGCCATCTGGACGACGGGCCGGACAGCGCCCTGCCGCTGTACCAGCAGGTGCTGGCGCTGCAGCCGGACCAGATGCGCGCGCTGGAAGGGCGCGACGCCGCGTTGTCCGAACTGCTGGCCGCGGCCACCGACGATGCCGCGCGCGGCCGCCTGCAACAGGCCGCGCAGCGCCTGCGGCGGGTGGAGCATTACGACGCCGGCCATTCCGAACTGCCGGCCGCACGTTCGGCATTGAACGCCGCGCTGGAGCAGCGCCGCCGCCGGGCCGAGCGCGATCTTGCGCGGGGGCAGCTGGACAGGGCGGCCGAAGGCTTCGGGCAACTGCTGGCGGTGGACGACGATCCCGCCGCACGACAGGGCCTGCAACGGGTCGCGCAGGCGCAGGCGCGCGAGGCGGGCCGGCTGGCCGGCGATTTCCATTTCGACGCGGCCGAACGGGCGTTGGCGCGGGCACGCGAACTGGCGCCGGAGAGTCCCGAAGTCGCCGCGGCCGGGCTGGCCCTGCAGCGCGCGCGCATGGCGGCGCGGGCGATGGATCCAGCGCTGTCCCCGGCCGAGCGCGAACGCCGGGTCAAGGCCCTGCTGGCACGGATGGCCACGGCCGAAGCGCGCGGGCAATGGCTGCTGCCGCCCGGCGCCAGCGCCTATGACCATTTCAAGGCGGCGCAGGCGCTGGCGCCGGACGATGCGCGGATCAGGCAGGCCGGCGCCCGGCTGCTGCCGGCCGCGCGCGGGTGCCTGGACGAGAACCTGCGTGGCAACCGCCTGCAGGCCGCACGCGCCTGCCTGGATGCATGGCAGGCGTTGGCCGCGGGGGACGACGGCCTGCCCGCCGCCCGCCGCAGCCTTGCCCAGCGCTGGCTCGCGGTTGGCAGCGAGCGGCTGGGCGCGGGCGATACCGGGTTCGCGGCAAAGGCGCTGCAACAGGCCCGCGAACTGGACCCGGCGACGCTGGAACTGGCGGCCTTCGCCGAGCGCCTGCGCAATGCGCGACGCTAGCGGCGGGCGCTATCCGGCCGTTCCCGGCTCCAGGAACACCCGTGCCACGGTGTCGCGCGCGGCGTCCATCGAGAAGTGCCGGGCGATGTTGTGCAAACCATTGCCAGATAGCTGCCGCCACAGCGCCTCGTCGTCGTGCAGCCGCACCACGGCGGCGGCGAAGGCCTGTGCGTCGTCGGCAACCAGCACGTCCTGGCCGTCATGCAGGTACATGCCTTCCACCGCGCAGGAGGTGGCCACCACCGGCTGGCCGTGGGCCATGCTCAGGTTGACCTTGCCCTTCACCCCGGCGCCGAAGCGCAGCGGCGCCACCGCGATGCGGCAGCCCTCCATCCACGGCACCACGTCCGGCACGTAGCCGTGCACCTGCACGCCCGGCCGGGTGGCCGCCAGCGCCTGCAGGCCGTCGGGCACGTCGGCGCCGATGCAGTGGAAGCGGATGTCCGGCAGCCGTGCGCGGACCAGCGGGAACACCTCGCCGATGAACCACTGCATCGCGTCGAGGTTCGGCGGGTGGCGGAAGCCGCCGACGAACACCAGGTCGTGCCGCTGCGCCCAGTCGCGGCCGTGGCCGGCCACCTCGTGCAGGTTGGACAGCAGCTCCACCTCGACCCGCGGCGCGTCAACCGCAAGCTGCTCCTTCTCCGCGGCGCTGACCAGCAGGGTGACGTCGGTGGCCGCCATCACCGCCAGTTCGCTGGCGCGGGTGCGCTCGGCGGCGCGCAGCAGGCGCGGGTCGCCGGCCAGTTCGGCGCCGCGGCGTTCGCGCAGGTAATGCAGGTCCACGGTGTCGAACACGATGCGCGCCTGCGGCGCGTGCCGGCGCAGCAGCGGCAGGCATTCGCGGGCGACGTGGTGGCGCACCAGCATCGCCACCCGGAAGCGCTGGCCGTGCTCGCGCAGCCAGCTGCCCACGCCACCGAGGAACGGCGCATGCCACACCTCCACGCCCAGCGCCTGCAGGGCCTCGCTGGCCGCGCCGCCGTGCAGGCCGCGGGTGGGCAGGAACACCACGTGCGCGCCGCCGGCCAGCAGCATGCGGATCAGGTTGAACTGGCGCAGCGAGGCCGAATCGCGGTCGGGCTGCGGCACCACTTCGTCGACGATCAGGATCTGCCGCTGGCCGCGATGCAGCCGCGCGGGCGCGGGCACGCTGCCCACCGGCAGTTGCCGCGCCAGCGCATCGCGCCACTTGTCGGCGAACACCTGCCGGTTGCGGACCTGCCAGGCCTTGACGCCGCTGTTGGTGTCGGTGCCGTTGCTGGTGCCCTCGTCGTGCACCACGCGGCTGGCTGGCTGCACCAGCACCCGGCGGCCGCTGGCGCGAACCTGGAACGCCAGGTCGGTGTCCTCGTAATAGGCCGGCGCGTAGCGCGTGTCGAAGCCGCCCAGTTGGGCGAACAGCGCGCGCGGGATCGCCAGCGCCGCGCCGGAACAGTAGTCGGCGTCGCGCAGGCTGGCGTAGCGTGGGTCCTCGGCCGATTCGAAGCGGCCGTAGCTCCAGCAGCTGCCGTCGGCGAATACCACGCCGCCCGATTCCTGCAGGCGTCCGTCCGGGTACAGCAACTGCGCGCCGACCAGCCCGGCGCCGGGCACGCGCGCGAAGGTGTCCAGCAGCGCGTCCAGCCAGCCCGGCTGCGGCACCGTGTCGTTGTTCAGCAGCACCACGTAGTCGCCGCGCGCCAGTCGCAGGCCGTCGTTGCAGGCGGCGATGAAGCCACCGTTGCGCTCCCGCACGTGGCAGCGCAGGCCCTCGACCTGCGCCAGCCATTGCGCGGTCTGGTCGCTGCTGCCGTCGTCGATCACGAGGATCTCGCAGGCCGCCGCCGGCGGGTGTGCCGCCAGCGCGCGCAGGCAGGCCAGCGTGTGCCGGCACTGGTTGTAGACCGGGATGACGATGCTGGCCAGCGGCCGCTCGCTGGCGGGTACGGCAAAGGGCGCGAACGGGGTGGCGGCCGGAACGAACAGCGGCTCGCGGCGCGGCGGTGGCTGCCGCCGCAGGTGGACGCCGATCCGGTTCAGGGTGGCGCGCCAGCCGCGGGTGCGCAGGCTGGACAGGCTGCGGCGGACCAGGCCGGTGACGCGGTCGAGGTAGTAGCGCGCGTCGGCCAGCGACATCGACATTCCGGTGGAACTCCAGCTTAAGCGGGGGAGGGCGTGCCGCCCTGCCGGGCCGCGGGGCTGCGTTAGACTCGCCTGAACCTACATTCTCGCATCCCCGTGCCGCGACGCTACGATTCCGACGAACTGGACGACGACACCAGCGACCGCCGCGCGCTCTGGCGCAACCGGTCGATCACCTGGGGCATGGCCGCCGTGGCCCTCGGGCTGGGCTTCCTGATCCCCTATACCGTCTACCTGAACTCGCAGGTGACCCAGCGCTTCGGGCAACTGCGCTGGCAGATCCCCACCCGTGTCTATGCGCGGCCGCTGGTGCTGGCCCCGGGCGTGGCGATGGACGTGGCCACGCTGAAGACCGAGCTGGCCGCATCCGGCTACCGCGACGACGGCACCGGCAAAAGTCCCGGTACCTATCTGGCGAAGGAGGGCCGCTTCACCATCTCCAGCCGCGGCTACATCGACGTCGATGGCCGCGTGGCGCCGCGGCAGGTGGAAGTGGCGGTGTCCGGCGGGCGGGTGGCCTCGCTGCGCGACGGCGCCGAGCACAAGCCGCTGAAGACGGCGCGGCTGGACCCGGCGCGCATCGCCACCCTGTACGGGCAGAAGCAGGAGGAACGCCGGCTGGTGCGCATCGCCGAGGTGCCCGAGCTGCTGGTCACCGGCCTGCAGGCGGTGGAGGACAAGGATTTCAACCGCCACCACGGCATCGACCTGAGCGGCATCGCGCGCGCGGTGTGGGTGACGGTGCGCTCCGGCGGCAAGGTCCGCCAGGGCGCGAGCACGCTGACCCAGCAGCTGGCGCGCAGCGGCCTGCTCGGCATCGGCAAGGAGCAGACCGTCACCCGCAAGTTCAACGAGGTGCTGTACGCGCTGATCATGGAGGCGCGCTACGACAAGCCGGTGATCCTGGAGGCCTACCTCAACCAGGTGTATCTCGGCCAGCGCGGCAGCCAGGCGATCCACGGCGTGGCCTCCGGCGCCGAGTTCTGGTTCGGGCGCGACCTGGATTCGCTGACCACCGAGCAGGTGGCGCTGCTGATCGGGCTGGTGAAGGGCCCCTCGTATTACGACCCGCGCCGCAACCCCGAGCGTGCGCTGGACCGGCGCAACTTCGTGTTGGGCAAGCTGCACGAGAACGGGCTGGTCGACGACGCCGAATACCAGCGCGCATTGAAGGCGCCGCTGGGCGTGCCGAAGGTGCCGGGGCTGGTGGCCGCCAACCGTTTCCCGGCCTACATCGACCTGGTGCGCCGCCAGCTCGGCCACGACTACCCGGAAAGCGCGCTGCAGGGCGCCGGCCTGAACGTGTTCACCGGCATGTCGCCGTCGGCGCAGGCCTATGCCGAAGGCGCGGTGGCCAGCACCATCAAGTCGCTGGAGAACAAGCGCCGGCCCGAGCTGCAGGCCGGGCTGGTGGTGACCGACGTGCACAACGGTGACGTGCTGGCCGTGGTCGGCAGCCGCGACGTCGCCGAGCCGGGCTTCAACCGCGCCATCGAAGCGCAGCGTCCGGTGGGCTCGCTGCTCAAGCCGTTCGTCTACCTGCTGGCGCTGGCGCAGCCGGATCGCTGGTCGCTGGCGTCGTGGGTCGAGGACACGCCGGTAACGGTGCAGCTCGGCCGCGGCCGCAACTGGTCGCCGGGCAATGCCGACAACCGCAGCCACGGCACGGTGCGGCTGGTCGATGCGCTGGCCCGTTCCTACAACCAGGCCACGGTGCGGGTGGGCATGCAGGTCGGGCCCGAGCGGCTGACCCAGCTGATCCACGTGCTGGCCGGGCTCAAGGCCGAGGCCAATCCTGCAGTAATCCTCGGCTCGACCGACCAGAGTCCCTACGGCATGGCACAGCTGTACCAGTTCCTTGCCTCCGGCGGCGAAATCCAGCCATTGCACGCGGTGCGCGGCGTGGTCGACGCGCAGGGCAAGCTGCTCAAGCGCTACGACAAGGATCCGGCACCGGCGCAGGAAGGCGACTCGATCGCCGCCAATCTGATCAGCGTGGCGCTGCAGCAGGTGGTGTCCAGCGGTACCGCGGCGGGGCTCAACGCCGATGGCCTGGGCCGGCTGCAGCCGGCCGGCAAGACCGGTACCACCAACGACGGCCGCGACAGCTGGTATGCCGGCTATACCGGCGACCACCTGGCGGTGATCTGGATGGGCAACGACCAGAACGAGCAGGCCGGCCTGTACGGCGCCACCGCCTCGATGCGGGTGTGGGCGGGCATCTTCCGCAGCCTGCCGAGTGCGCCGCTGCGGGTGAACAACAAGGGCCTGGACTGGCAGTACGTGGCCGCCGAAGGCGTGGGCAGCACCGATGCGGACTGTCCCGGCGCGCGCCGCTTCCCGTTCGTGGCCGGTTTCGCCCCGGCCTATGCGCCGTGCGCGCCGCCGGTCGCGCCGGAGGAGGAAGTGCAGCAGAGCGGTGGCTGGCGCAGCTGGTTCGGGCTGGACCGCAAGGAGCCGGAACCGGCGTCCACCCCGCCTTCAGACGTGCCCGCGCGATAATGCCCGCATGAATGCACTTTCCCCGATCCGCTTCGCCCTGGCCGCCACGGCCGTCTCCCTGCTGTTCACCGCCTGTACCAGCGCACCGCCCGCCTCGCCGTCGCTGGCGGACGGCACCACGCCCGCACAGCGGCTGGCCGCGGTGCAGGCCACGGCCGGTGCCGACGACAAGGAGTTGTCGGTGCAGCCGCTGCGCGACCCGCAGGTGGACGACCTGCGCGAAACCGCCAACGCCCGCCGCGAGGCCGGCGACCTGGCCGGCGCCGCCGATGCGTTGAACCAGGCGCTGCTGCTGGTGGAGGGCGACCCGGCGGTGCTGCAGGAGCGCGCGGAAATCGCGCTGCTGCAGGGCGACTGGCCGCGCGCGGAAACGCTGGCGCGCAAGGCGGTGGCGCTGGGCTCGCGCACCGGCCCGCTGTGCCGCCGCCACTGGGCCACCATCGAGCAGGCGCATCTGGCGCGTGCGGAGAAGGAAAACGCGGTATCGGCGCATGCGCAGATCGACCGCTGCACCGTGCCGGGGATCATCCGGTATTGATCGAAAGCGGGGAACAGGGAATGGGGAACGGGGAATGGAAGATGTCGGTCGCTTCTTGTCTCCTGCGGTTGCCGATGATCGTTCATTCCCCGTTCCCTGTTTCCCATTCCCGCTTTTCCCATTTCCATGCAACTAGCCACCGCCAGCCGTGAGGCCCTGAGCGAGGGCGGCGCGCTCGCCGCGCAGCTCGATGCCTTCACTCCGCGCCCGGCGCAGTTGCGGCTGGCCGAGGCGATCGCCGACACCCTGCAGCAGCGCGACGTGCTGCTGGCCGAGGCCGGCACCGGCACCGGCAAGACCTTCGCCTACCTGGTGCCGGCGCTGCTGTCCGGGCTGAAGACCATCGTCAGCACCGGCACCCGCGCGCTGCAGGACCAGCTCTACCACCGCGACCTGCCGCGGGTGCGTGCCGCGCTCGGCATCGGCCTGCGCAGCGCCCTGCTGAAGGGGCGGGCCAACTACCTGTGCCGCTACCGGCTGGACCAGGCGCGCGGCGAACCGCGCTTCCATTCCCCCGAGCAGGCCGCGCAGTTCCAGCGCATCGTCGCCTGGAGCGGGCGTACCCGGTACGGCGACATCGCCGAACTGGACGGGCTGGCCGACGACTCGCCGCTATTGCCGATGGTCACTTCGACCGTGGACAACTGCCTCGGCAGCGATTGCCCGTTCTGGAGCGACTGCTTCGTGGTGCAGGCGCGGCAGCGCGCGCAGGAGGCCGACCTCGTCGTGGTCAACCACCACCTGCTGCTGGCCGACCTTGCGCTCAAGCAGGAGGGCTTCGGCGAGATCCTGCCCGGCGCGCAGGCGTTCGTCATCGACGAGGCGCACCAGTTGCCGGAACTGGCCGCCAACTTCTTCGGCGAAGGCTTCGGCATGCGCCCGTGGCAGGAACTGGCGCGCGATTGCCTGGGCGAATGCCGCAGCGTGGCCGGCGCGCAGGCGGCATTGCAGCAGCCGGTGGCGACGCTGGAACTGGCCCTGCGCGAGCTGCGCGCGGCGATGGAGCAACTGCCGCCGCGCGGCACGCAATGGCGCGCGCTGGCGCTGCCGGCGGTGGCCGATGGCTTCGACGCGCTGTCGGCGGCGCTGATGCAGCTGCGCGATGCGCTGGCCGGTGTGCGCGAGGCCTCGCCGGGGCTGGATGCCTGCCATGCGCGGGCGCGCGAAGGCGCATCGCGGCTGGCGCGCTGGCTGGGGGAGGAGCAGGGAACGGGGAACGGGGAACAGGGAATGGAGGAAACGGAGTGGTTGTTGTCCACTGATGCGTCATTCCCCGTTCCCTGTTCCCCGTTCCCAGAAGTCCTCTGGTACGAACTGACCCCGCGCGGCTTTCGCTGCCAGCGCACGCCGCTGGACGTGTCCGGCCCGCTGCGCGAGCACCGCCAGCGCTCGCAGGCGGCGTGGGTGTTCACCTCGGCCACGCTCACCGTCGATGGCGGCTTCGGCCACCTCGCCGCGCGGCTGGGGCTGGACGACCCGGACACGCTGGTGCAGCCGAGCCCGTTCGACTGGCAGCGGCAGGCATTGTGCTACCTGCCGCAGAACCTGCCCGACCCGGCGTCGCGCGGCTTCGGCGCGGCGTTGATCGCGACCCTGCGCCCGGTACTGGAAGCCTCGCAGGGCCGCGCCTTCCTGCTGTTCGCCTCGCACCGCGCACTGCGCGAGGCGGCCGAGGCCTTGCGTGGTGGCCCGTGGCCGCTGTTCGTGCAGGGCGAAGCGCCGCGCGCCAGCCTGCTGCAGCGCTTCCGCGATTCCGGCAACGGCGTGCTGCTCGGTTCGGCCAGCTTCCGCGAAGGCGTGGATGTGGCCGGCGACGCACTGAGCGTGGTGGTGATCGACAAGCTGCCGTTCGCCGCGCCGGACGACCCGGTGTACGAGGCGCGGCTGGATGCCATCCGCCGCGCCGGCGGCAATCCGTTCCGCGATGAGCAGTTGCCGCAGGCGGTGATCGCGCTGAAGCAGGGCGTGGGCCGGCTGATCCGCAGCGAGAGCGACCGCGGCGTGCTGGTGCTGTGCGACCCGCGCCTGCTCAGCCGCGGCTACGGCCGCGTGTTCCTCGACTCGCTGCCGCCGTTCCGGCGCACCCGCGAGTTGGCCGACGTGCAAGCGTTTTTCAAAGCCCCTCTCGCCTCGGGAGAAGGGTTGGAGTGAGGGTGGGAGCTCGCGCCGCTTTCAAAGCCCCTCTCCCACCGGGAGAGGTTTGGGAGAGGGCAGGGCCTAGCGCTGTTTTCAAAGTCCCTCTCCCCTCGGGAGAGGGGTTGGGGAGAGGGTCGGCCCTGGCCGATGCAGTGCTACCCTTTGTGCCCTGTTTCCACGCATCGCCTCCATGAAACTGCTCGCCATCGAAACCGCCACCGAAGCCTGTTCCGTCGCCCTGCATGTCGATGGCCAGGTGCTGGAGCGTTTCGAGATCGCGCCGCGCCGGCATGCCGAGCTGACCCTGCCGTGGGCCGAACAACTGCTGGCCGAGGCCGGCATCGCCCGCGCGCAGCTGGATGCCATCGCCCTCGGCCGCGGCCCCGGCGCCTTCACCGGCGTGCGCCTGGCCATCGCCATCGCCCAGGGCATCGCCCTGGCGCTGGATCGCCCCTTGCTGCCGGTATCCACCCTGCAGACGCTGGCGATGCAGGCCCCGGAGGATGCAACGCAGGTATTGGCCTGCATCGACGCACGCATGGGCGAGGTCTATGCCGCGCGCTGCCTGCGTGGCGTCGACGGCCTGATGCAGGTGCAGGGTAGTGAAGTGGTGATCGCCCCGGAGGCACTGCAACTGCCCGACGATGGCAGCCGCTGGGCCGGCGTCGGCACCGGCTTCGCCGCCGCCGAGGGGCTGCTTGCCGGTCGCCTGCAACCGCGCCTGTCCTCGCTTGATGCGCAGGCGCTGCCGCGCGCATCGGACGTGCTGAAGATCGCCGTGCCGGCGTTCGCACGCGGCGAAGGCGTCGCCCCGGAGCTGGCGCAGCCGGCCTACCTGCGCGACAACGTCGCCCTCACCCTGGTCGAACAACAGGCGCTGCGCGCCTCGCGTTGAGCCATATGGGCCGCCGTCGAGATCAGGCAGGCCACCGCTGATCCAGCGTAGGAGCGCACTTCAGTGCGCGATGATGCTTTGCCGGTAGAGCCTCATCGCGCACTGAAGTGCGCTCCTACGGAGGCAGAGCGGAGTGGCTCATCGGCAACAACAGCGTCCAGCGACGCATGGGCATTCTCCTGCCGGGTGGGTTGCTTCTGGTTTACCAGTCGATGGTGCCGCGGATGACGGTCTGCACCTGTCCGCCGGACCACACTTCGCCCTGTTCGTCGATGCGCACTTGCAACAGTGCGTCGTGGCCGACCTCACGGCCTTGGCTGGCGGTGTAGCGCTTGCCACTACCGGGCAGGGCGTTGCGTTCGTCCAGCCATGCGGCGAGCACCGCGTTGGCGGCGCCGGAGGCGGCGTCCTCGAAACGGCGGCCATTGCCGACGAAGGCGCGCACGGCAAGGTCGTAAGGCTGGCCACTGGCGCGGGCATAGGCGAACACGCCCATCGCACCGGTGGCCTCGGCCAGCGTGGCGATGGCGTCCCAGTCCGGGGCCAGCGCGCGCAGCGCGGCTTCGCCGGCCAGTTCCACCAGCCACCAGCGGCGGCCGCCGTCCATCAACACCGGCGGCAGCGCGCCCAGCGGCCAGCCGGCGATGGCCGGGCGCAGGCGCGCGTCGCCGGCGTCCACGATTTCCGCCACCGCCGCGCGCGGAGTGCGGATGGCGATGCTGCGCACGCCACCGGTTTCATCCACGCGCAGCGGCAGTTGCCCGGCGATGCCGTCCTGCAAAAGCAGGCCATCGACCGGCGCGGCCAGCCCGCATTCGAGCACCGCGTGGGCGCTGCCGACGCTGGGGTGGCCGGCGAACGGCACTTCCTTCTGCGGCGCGAACATGCGGATGCGGTAGCTGCTGCCCGGCGTGGTCGGGGCGAAGACGAAGGTGGTTTCCGGCAGCCGGGTCCAGCGGGCGATGGCCTGCATCGCGGCATCGTCCAGGCCTTCGGCGTCCAGCACCACGGCCAATGGGTTGCCGGTGCCGGGGCGGGGGGCGAAGACGTCCAGTTGCAGGAAGCGGCGGGTGGTCATGGGATTCCGTATATCTGGATGATGCAGGTTGAGGGGATGGGAGAGCCCCTCTCCCGGTGGGGCGAGAAGGCACGGCTTGCGCACCATTGGTGCGCGTGTCTTGGAGCGCCCACGCCGCTGGCGTGGGCCGGGGCGCGGAGCGGGGGTTGGGGAGAGGGTCGAGCGGAGTCCCGATGGTTCAGACCTTATTGACTTCGTTCGCTCCTCATCCGCCCCTTCGGGGCACCTCGCTTCGCGCCCCGGCCCGGCGCGGAGCGCCGGGCGTTCAGGCATGAGCGAGCCTGTGGCTCGCAAGCATCATGCCTTCACCCCGAAGGGAGAAGGGAACAGAATTACCAGTCAATGTGGCCGTCGATCACCGGCTGCACCTCGCCGCCGATCCAGACATGGCCGTCGCCGTCCACCTGCACGTGCACCTCGCCGTTGCGGCCGCGCTCGCGGCCCTGGCTGGCGCGGTACTGCTGCCCCGGCACGAGCCGGCCCTGCTCCAGCAGGTGCGCGGCGACCAGCGCGTTGGCGCTGCCGGTTACCGGGTCCTCGTTGATGCCGACGCCGGGGGCGAAGGCGCGCACCACATACTGGTAGCCGACGTCCGGGCGAGCGGCGGCGGCGAACACGGCGAGCTTGCCGCCGGCGGGCAGGGCGGCGATGGCGGCCAGCTCCGGCGCGTAACGGCGCAGCGCGGTTTCGTCGGCCGCTTCCAGCAGCCACCAGTCCGGGCCGTTGTTCCACAACCGCGCCTGCGATGCCGGGTGGGCCAGCGCCGCCAGGCCGGGCGGCAGTTCCGGCGCGGTGGTTTCGCGCCGCTGCGCCTGCGGGCTGCGCACGTGCAGCAGGCGGAAGCGGCCGCCGCCCTGTACCCGCACCGGCAGCAGGCCGGCGGCGCATTGCTGCACCAAGTGGCCATCGACCGGCGTGGCCAGCCCCAGTTCCACCGCCGCCCACGCCGCACCGACGCTGGGGTGGCCGGCGAACGGCAGTTCCATCTTCGGGGTGAAGATGCGGATGCGGTAGTCGGCGCCGTCCTCCGGCGGCAGGAAGAACACCGTTTCGGACAGGTCCAGCCACGCGGCGATGGCCTGCATGGCGGCGGCGTCCAGCCCCTCGGCATCGGGAATCACCGCCAGCGGGTTGCCGCTGCCGACGCGGGCGGCGAAGACGTCCAGTTGCAGGAAACGGCGTTGGCTCATGGCGATGGCGGGCTGTGGGGGAGCGCCAGCATAGCCGGCCGCCGCCGCAGGCCGAAATCGGCGCCGCCGCGGGGCCGGGCTTGGCATAGAATCGGTGGTTCCGCCCGCCTGCCGGGTCTTTCCCCCACTGTGAATCCCCACGCCAATGTCCGTTTCCCCCCTCGTCGATCGCTGGATCGTCCTGAAGTTCGGTGGCACCTCGGTGTCGCGTCGTCATCGTTGGAACACGATCGGGGAACTGGCGAAAAAACGTGCGGACGAAACCGGCGGCCGGGTGCTGGTGGTGGTGTCCGCGCTGTCGGGCGTGACCAACGAGCTGACCGCCATCGCTGATGGCGCCGCCGACAGCCGTGAGCGGGTGGCCGCGCTGGTCGCCCGCCACAATGAATTCCTTGCCGAGCTGGAGCTGGGCGAACAGGTGCTGGCCGAACGGTTGGCTGCGTTGCAGGCATTGCTGGACGACCCGCGCGCGGCCCGCCGCCCGCTGGACTGGCAGGCCGAGGTGCTGGGACAGGGCGAACTGCTGTCCTCGACCATCGGCGCCGCCTACCTGCGCGGCACCGGCCTGGACTTCGGCTGGATGGACGCGCGCGACTGGCTGCACGCGCTGCCGCCGGCACCGAACCAGACCGAGTGGTCGCAGCGGCTGTCGGTGAACTGCCAGTGGCAGGGCGAGGCCGATTTCAGGCAGCGTTTCTCCGCACAGCCCACGCGCATGCTGCTCACCCAAGGCTTCATCGCCCGCCACGGCGATGGCGGCACCGCCATCCTCGGCCGCGGCGGCTCGGATACCTCGGCCGCCTATTTCGGCGCGTTGCTCGGCGCCAGCCGCGTGGAGATCTGGACCGACGTGCCGGGCATGTTCAGCGCCAACCCCAAGGACGTGCCGGACGCGCGCCTGCTGACCCGGCTGGACTATTACGAGGCGCAGGAAATCGCCACCACCGGCGCCAAGGTGCTGCACCCGCGCTCGATCAAGCCGTGCCGCGACGCCGGCGTGCCGATGGCGATCCTCGACACCGAGCGCTCGCACCTGCCCGGCACCAGCATCGACGGCAGCGCCGAGCCGGTGCCGGGAGTGAAGGCGATCAGCCGCCGCAACGGCATCGTGCTGGTGTCGATGGAAGGCATCGGCATGTGGCAGCAGGTCGGCTTCCTCGCCGACGTGTTCGGCCTGTTCCGCAAGCACGGCCTGTCGGTGGATTTGATCGGCTCGGCCGAAACCAATGTCACCGTGTCGCTGGATCCGTCCGAGAACCTGGTCAGCACCGACGTGCTGGCGGCGTTGTCGGCCGACCTGTCGCAGATCTGCAAGGTCAAGGTGATCGTGCCGTGTGCGGCCATCACCCTGGTCGGGCGCGGCATGCGCTCGCTGCTGCACAAGCTCTCGGACGTGTGGGCCACGTTCGGCAAGGAGCGCGTACACATGATTTCGCAGTCGTCCAACGACCTGAACCTGACCTTCGTCATCGACGAGGCCGACGCCGACGGGCTGTTGCCGATCCTGCACGACGAGCTGATCGAAAGCGGCGCGATGCCTGTGTACGAGGAACACGTGTTCGGCCCGCGCTGGCGCGAAATCAATGGCACCATCCGCCCGCGCCCGGTGCCGTGGTGGCAGGCGCCGGCGAAGCGGCAGCGACTGCTGGAGCTGGCCATGCAGGGCACGCCGGCCTACGTCTACAACCTGCCGACGGTGCGCGCCCGCGCCCGCCAGCTGCAGGCGATCGGCGCCATCGACCGCCGTTTCTATGCGATCAAGGCCAACCCGCACCCGTCCATCCTGCGCACGCTGGCGGCGGAGGGCTTTGGCCTGGAATGCGTGTCGCTGGGCGAGGTGGAGCACGTGTTCGCCACGCTGCCGGACTTCGACCCGGCGCGGGTGCTGTTCACCCCGAGCTTCGCGCCGATCGGCGAATACGAGGCGGTGTTGGCGCGTGGGGTCAATGTCACCGTCGACAACGTCGAGCTGCTGCAGCACTGGCCGGACGTGTTCCGTGGCCGCACGCTGTGGCTGCGCATCGACCTGGGCCACGGCGACGGCCACCACAGAAAGGTCAACACCGGCGGCAAGGACGCCAAGTTCGGCCTGTCGGCGCAGCGCGTGGATGAGTTTGTTGCCGCCGCGCGCGCGCTGGACATCCGCATCACCGGCGTCCACGCCCACCTCGGCAGCGGCATCGAGAACAGCGGCCACTGGAAGCAGATGGTGGACGAGATGGCCGGCTTCGCGCGGCGCATCGGCAGCGTGGAGATCCTCGACATCGGTGGCGGGCTGCCGGTGCCGTACAGCGACGACGACGAGCCGTTCGACCTGGAGGCGTGGGCCATCGGCCTGGCCGAGATCAAGGCGGTGCACCCGGCGTTCCAACTGGCGATCGAGCCGGGCCGCTTCATGGTGGCCGAGGCCGGCATACTGCTGGCGCGGGCCACGCAGGTGGTGGAGAAGGACGGCGTGCGCCGCGTCGGCCTGGATGCCGGCATGAACGCGCTGCTGCGCCCGGCGCTGTACGACGCCTGGCACGACATCGCCAACCTGTCGCGGCTGGACGATGCGCGTGACGTCGATTTCAGCGTGGTCGGCCCGATCTGCGAATCCAGCGACGTGTTCGCGCAGCGGGTGAAGCTGCCGTCCGCCACCGCGCCGGCCGACGTGATGCTGATCGCCGACACCGGCGCCTATGGCTACAGCATGGCCAGCCGCTACAACCACCGCGCCTTGCCGCGCGAGGACGTCATCGACGATGCGTGACGCCCGCTCCCTGCATGCCCCTTGCCGCCGCGCCCGCGCGCAGTGGTTCGCTTGATTCGGATACGCCATGACAGCTTTTGACAAGAACCAGGTTTCCCGCTTCCGCTTCGTCCGCTGCGACTTCGCCGCGGATACCGGCGTGGCGCGGCTGGTGTACGCCTTCGACGACGGCCCGGAGATGACCGAAACCGTCACCGTGCCGGGCGCGCCGTTCCAGCTCGATGGCGAGCGCGAAGCGGCGGTGCAGAAGGCGTTGCGGTTGCTGCACCTGATCGCCGGGGTGAGCTATTACAAGGCGGCGGTGCCGGAGCAGGTGGCCATCGACGGCTACGCCATCGATGCCGATACCGCCGCGCTGGTGGAGACGGTGTACCTCAACGGACTGGGCGAGTTCGCCTACCGCAACGGCCTGAACCTGCGCGGCAGGTTCAAGCTGCCGGTGAACGAGCCCCTCTCCCTCCGGGAGAGGGGTTGGGGTGAGGGTCCGTCCACCGATGCTGGCTCCGCCGTACCCTCACCCCCAACCCCCACTCCGCGCCCCGGCCCTCGCGCTGACGCAAGGGCGCGTGATGATCTGCGAACCAGTGGTTCGCAAGCAGATCATCTCGCCCCGGAGGGAGAGGGGAGCAACGCCCCCGCGCTCGGCCTGCGCGCACACGCGCTGGTCGCCATTGGCGGCGGCAAGGATTCGCTGGTCAGCATCGAGGCGCTGCGCCATGCCGGCGTCGGCGAGACCGTGACCTGGATCGGTGGCTCGCAGCTGATCCGCGCCTGCGCCGAGCGTACCGGCCTGCCGATGCTCAACATCGGCCGCACGCTGGCGCCGGAGCTGTTCGATCTGAACCGGCAGGGCGCGTGGAACGGCCACATCCCGGTGACCGCGGTGAACTCGGCGATCATGGTGCTGGCCGCGCTGGTGCAGGGCGTGGACCAGGTGGTGTTCTCCAACGAGCGCTCGGCCAGCTACGGCAGCCAGATCGCCGGCACCGGCGAGGTCAACCACCAGTGGTCCAAGGGCTGGGCGTTCGAGCAGGCCTTCGGTGAGCACGTGCAGCGGCACATCGCCGCCGACCTGCATTACTACTCGCTGCTGCGGCCGCTGTCGGAACTGGCGGTGGCGCGCCAGTTCGCCAGGACCGATTACTACGACACCCATTTCTCCAGCTGCAACCGCAACTTCCACATCCTCGGCGAGCGCCCGGTGAACCGCTGGTGCGGGGTATGCCCGAAGTGCCACTTCGTGTTCCTGGCGCTGGCGCCGTTCATGCCCAAGACCCGGCTGGTGCGTATCTTCGGCCGCAACCTGCTGGACGACGAGGCGCAGGCCGCCGGCTTCGACGCGCTGCTGGAGTTCCAGGACCACAAGCCGTTCGAATGCGTGGGCGAGGGCAGGGAGTCGCGCGCGGCGCTGGCGACGCTGGCCACCCGCCCGGAATGGAAGGAGGACGTGCTGGTCAAGCGTTTCGCCAACCTGATCCAGCCGACCCTGGCGGCGGACGAACTGCGGATCGAGCCGCTGCTGGCCATCGAAGGCGAGCACCGCATCCCGGCGGCGCTGTGGGAGCGCCTGCGTGCGGATTTCGCAGTTTGACGGCCGGCGCGTCGCGCTGTGGGGCTGGGGCCGCGAAGGCCGCGCGGCCTTCCATGCGCTGCGTGCGCGCCTGCCCGGCCTGCCGCTGACGCTGTTCTGCCCGGAGGCGGAAGCCGTGGGCGTTCGTGCCGAGGTGGGTGATGCGCTGCGGGTGGAAACCGCCGTTACCGGCGAAGCCCTGTCGCGTTTCGACGTGGTGGTGAAATCGCCGGGCATCAGCCCGTACAAGCCGGAGGCGCTGGCCGCGGCGGCGCAGGGCACGCAGTTCATCGGCGGCACCTCGCTGTGGTTCGGCGAGCATGCCGATGCCGCCGGCAACCTGCGCGATACCGTGTGCGTCACCGGCACCAAGGGCAAGAGCACCACCACCTCGCTGCTGGCGCACCTGCTGCGCGCGGCCGGGCACCGCACCGCGCTGGCCGGCAACATCGGCCTGCCGCTGCTGGAGGTGCTGGATTCGCCGCAGGCGCCGGACTACTGGGCGGTGGAGCTGTCCAGCTACCAGACCGGCGAGGTCGCGCGCAGCGGCGCGCGCCCGGACGTGGCGGTCGTGCTCAACCTCTTTCCCGAACACCTGGACTGGCACGGCAGCGAACGACGCTACATCGACGACAAGCTGTCGCTGGTGACCGCAGGCCACCCGCGCGTGGCCGTGCTCAACGCCGCCGACGAACACCTGCGCGCGTTGCAGCTGCCGCACAGCGAGGTCGTGTGGTTCAACCAGCCCGAGGGCTGGCACATGGTCGGCGACGTCGTGCATCGCGGCGCGCAGGCGGTGTTCGACACATCTGCCACGCCGCTGCCGGGCCGCCACAACCGCGGCAACCTGTGCGCGGTGCTGGCGGCGCTGGAAGCGCTGGGGCTGGACGCGGTGGCGCTGGCGCCGGCGGCGCAGTCGTTCCGCCCGCTGCCCAACCGCCTGCAGTTGCTGGGCGAGCGCGACGGCCTGCGCTGGGTCAACGATTCGATCAGCACCACCCCGCACGCCACGCTGGCGGCGCTGGACTGCTTCGCCGGGCAGCGCATCGCGCTGCTGGTCGGCGGCCACGACCGCGGGCTGGACTGGCACGACTTCGCCGAGCACATGCATGGCAACGCGCCGGTGGAGATCGTGACGATGGGCGCCAACGGCCCCCGCATTCATGGGTTGCTGGAACCGTTGGCCGCCACCGGCCGTTTCGGCCTGCATGCCGCCGCCGACCTGCCGCAGGCGGTGCAACTGGCACGCGCAGCGCTGGGCGCACGGGGCGGGGTGGTGCTGTTGTCGCCGGGCGCGCCCAGCTTCGGCGCGTACCGGGATTACGTCGCGCGCGGCCGTCACTTCGCCGAACTGGCCGGCTTCGATCCCGACGACATCAGTGCGATCCCGGGGCTGGGCATCGCCTGATGGCGGAGCGGGCCGGGTCGTTCCACGTTCCATGTCGGGGGCGTAGCCCCGACCTACGGTTCGTGGGTGGGGTAGGTCGGGGCTACGCCACCGACACGGTGGGATGCCGCCGCCCCCGATGCGGCATAGACTCGCCCCATTCCCCAACCGGAGTGGTCCCATGCGTGCGATGCGGAAATGGCAACTGGTGGTGATGGCGCTGTGCATGTCGGCGGCGATGCCGGCGCTGGCGAAGCTGCAGCAGCGCCCGGTGGAGTGGCAACTGGACGGGGCCCGCTACAGCGGCGTGCTGGTCTATGACGATGCCGGCGACGCCCGCCGCCCCGGCGTGGTGATGGTGCCGAACTGGCGCGGGGTGAATGCCTCGGCCATCGACAAGGCCGCGCAGATCGCCGGCGACGACTACGTGGTGCTGGTGGCCGATGTCTACGGCAGCCAGCTGCGGCCGAAGGACAACGACGAAGCCGCCGCCGCGGCGCAGCCCTTGCTGAAGGACCGCGCCAGCCTGCGCGCACGCGCCGGGGCCGCGCTGGATGCGTTGAAGGCGCAGGCCGGTACCGCACCGCTGGATGCCACGCGCATCGCCGCGGTCGGCTTCTGTTTCGGCGGCAGCACGGTGCTGGAGATGGCGCGCGCCGGCCTGCCGCTGGCGGGCGTGGTCAGCCTGCACGGCGGACTGGTTTCACCGATGCCGGCCGCGGCGGACAGTGGCAAGGTGCCGATGCTGGTGCTCAACGGCGCGGCCGACCGTGGTGTGAGCGCGGAGGACATCGCCGGGTTCGGCAGTGAGATGGACGCGGCCGGCGCCGACTGGCAGTTCGTCAACTTCAGCGGCGCGGTGCACTGCTTCGCCGAATCCGATGCCAACAGCCCGCCGGGCTGCATGTACGACCCGCGCGCGGCGAAGCGGGCGTGGAAGATGATGGGCGACTTCCTGGAAGAACGCCTGGGCGATTGAGCGCCGGCCGTAGGTGCGGGGCTTGCCCCGCATCAAGCATTACCGGGGAAGTCCCCATGCGGGGCAACCCCGCATCCACGGCGACAGGCGATGCGCGCGGTACTCAGTGATCACGCGCGACCGCGTAACGCGCCAGCCCGCGCAGGGCGGCGACCGCGTCGCTTTCGGGCAGGCCGTCCAGCGCGCGTTCGGCGGCATCGGCGTATTCCATAGCGCGCCTGCGGCTGTACTCCAGCCCGCCGGTGGCGTGGATGGCGGCCAGCACTTCCGGCATCGCGCCGGCGTCGCCTTCCTGCACGATCCCGCGCAGGCGCTCGCGTACGGCATCGCCGGAGTGCGCCATCGCGTGGATCAGCGGCAGCGTGGCCTTGCCTTCGGCGAGGTCGTCGCCGAGGTTCTTGCCCAGGTCCTCGGCGTTGGCCGAGTAGTCCAGCACGTCGTCGGCGATCTGGAAGGCGTAGCCCAGCGCCATGCCGTAATCGTACAACTGCCGCTGCACGACTTCGCCGGCGCCGGAGGCCAGTGCACCCAGACGGGTGCCGGCGGCGAACAGCACCGCGGTCTTGCGCTCGATCACCCGCAGGTAGGCGGCCTCGTCGGTATCCGGGTTGTGCACGTGCAACAGCTGCAGCACTTCGCCTTCGGCGATGCGGTTGGTGGTGTCGGCGAGGATCTGCATCACCGGCATGCGCTCCAGTTCCACCATCAGCTGGAAGCTGCGCGAATACAGGAAGTCGCCGACCAGCACGCTCGGCGCGTTGCCCCACAGCGCGTTGGCGGTGCTGCGGCCGCGGCGCAGGTCGGATTCGTCCACCACGTCGTCGTGCAGCAGGGTCGAGGTATGGATGAACTCGATGATCGCGGCCAGCTGGTGGTGGTCGGCGCCGCAGTTGCCGGCGGCGTGGCCGGCCAGCATCACCAGCATCGGCCGCAGGCGCTTGCCGCCGGCGGAGATGATGTGGTCGGCGATCTGGTTGATCAGCACCACGTCCGAGGACAGGCGGCGGCGGATCAGTGCATCGACGGCGGCCATGTCCGCAGCGGCGAGAGTCTGGATGGCGTGCAGGCCCAGGGCGGGGCGGCGGTCTTCGGTGGTGCTCATGCGGTGGCGTCGAGGGGGGACGGCGGATTATAGGCGGTGCCGCCGATGGGGGCAGGATCGGCCGGTTTCGCCGTGAATACGTATGCACTGCGCTCCATCGGCAAAGGGCCGCCGCTAAGCTGACGAGGTTCTTTTCCCAGCCCCGCCGCGGGCATGCACAGCCCGGAGGGGCGCTCGATGTCGAACACTCCCTGGTGGCGGGGCGCCGTCATCTACCAGATCTACCCGCGCAGCTTCCTGGATACCGACGGCGATGGCGTCGGCGACCTGCCGGGCATCATCGACAAGCTCGATTACGTGGCCTCGCTGGGCGTGGACGCGATCTGGGTGTCACCATTCTTCAAATCGCCGATGGCCGACTTCGGCTATGACATCGCCGACCAGCGCGATGTCGATCCGCTGTTCGGTACGCTGGACGACTTCGACCGGCTGCTGGCCAAGGCGCACACGCTGGGCCTGAAGGTGATGATCGACCAGGTGTTCAGCCACACCTCGGTGGACCATGCATGGTTCAGGGAAAGCCGCGAGAGCCGCGACAATCCCAAGGCCGACTGGTACGTGTGGGCCGACGCGCGCGAGGACGGCACGCCGCCGAACAACTGGCTGTCGATCTTCGGCGGCGTGGCCTGGCGCTGGGAACCGCGCCGGTGCCAGTACTACCTGCACAACTTCCTGTCCTCGCAGCCTGATTTGAACTTCCACAACCCGGCGGTGCAGCAGGCGACGCTGGACTACGTGAAGTTCTGGCTGGACCGCGGCGTCGACGGTTTCCGGCTGGATTCGATCAACTTCTGCTTCCACGACGCGCAACTGCGCGACAACCCGGCCAAGCCGGCGAGCGAGCGCGTCGGCCGCGGCTTCAGCCCGGACAACCCGTATGCGTTCCAGTACCACTACTACAACAACACCCGGCCGGAGAACATCGGTTTCCTCGAACGCCTGCGCGCGCTGCTGGACCAGTACCCCGGCGCGGTGACGCTGGGCGAGATCTCCTCCGAGGATTCGCTGGCGACCACCGCCGAATACACCGCGCCGGGCCGCCTGCACATGGGCTACAGTTTCGAGCTGCTGGTGGACGACTACAGCGCCGGCTACATCCGTTCCACGGTGGAGAAGCTGGAAGCGACCATGCTCGATGGCTGGCCGTGCTGGGCGGTGTCCAACCACGACGTGCAGCGCGCGGTGACGCGCTGGGGCGGCGCGCCGGCCAACCCGGCGATGGCGAAGATGCTGGCCGCGCTGGTGTGTTCGCTGCGCGGTTCGGTGTGCATCTATCAGGGCGAGGAACTGGGGCTGGGCGAGGCCGAGGTGCCGTTCGAGGCGCTGCAGGACCCCTACGGCATCACCTTCTGGCCGAACTTCAAGGGCCGCGACGGCTGCCGCACGCCGATGCCGTGGACCGATGCCGGGTTGTCCGGCTTCAGCAGCGGCAAGCCGTGGCTGCCGATCCCGGTCGAGCATCGCGCATCGTCGGTGCAGGCGCAGGAGGCCGCGGCGGATTCGGTGCTCAATGCGTTCCGCGCGTTCATGGCATGGCGCAAGACGCAACCGGCGTTGGTGAGGGGCGATATCCGCTTCCTCGACAGCGCCGAGCCGGTGTTGATGTTCGAACGCTCGCTGGATGGGGAGACGCTGTTGCTGGCGTTCAACCTGTCCGCCGAGCCGGTGCGCCATGCCTTGCCTGCCGGCACCTGGCAGGCACTGGAGTTGCCCGGCCCGGTGGCAGGGCAGGCCGAAGCTGGCGAACTGCTGCTGCCGGCGCATGCAGTGTATTGCGCACGGCGCGGCTGACCGGTTCGGCCAGCGCGGCAGCAACCAGGGGCGGAGAGCAATCTCCGCCCCTTTTCGTTGGGTCTTTCCCGATGTGCAGGGAGCCGGGTGAAGTTCGGGTCACCCTGTTGGTTCTGGTTCCAGGCAGTCAGCGCCATGTCGATTCCGGACCGCCCACAGCTGCGAGGACAGGCGGGACGAAGTCATGAACAAGCCGTGCGCTGCGTGGATCCGGAGGTTGAATGAGTTGACCGGTGTCCAGAAGCAGGTGTGGCATCAATGCGCCGGAAGACGCGGACGGTTGTGGCCATCGGGGTAGCGGCCACGGATGGCCGCGGTAGCGAGTGCATACAGGGATATACGTCCGAGCGGCCACGATGTCCGTAACCATCCGTGGCTCCCTCGAAGCCAGTTTCCCCACCGCCGCTGCAGTCGCTCCCTGCTGCAGATCGAGTCCCCACGGTGCCCCCTGGCAAGGAACCACGAAAAAGCCCGCTGCTTGCGCAGCGGGCCTGGTTGTTGCGTGACCTGCCTGATGGATCAGAAACGGTAGTTCAGGCCCAGCAGATAGGTGCGGCCGTACTCGTAATACTGGTTCGGACGGTCGCTCACATTGTCGGCCAATGCACGGAATGGCTCGTTTTCCAGGTTGTTCACCTGCAGCAGGATCGACAGATTTTCCAGTCGACCGGTCTGGAACGTGTAGCCCAGTTGCAGATCGGTGACAGCCTCGCCTTCGAAGTAGATCTTGGTGCGGTCGCCACCTGCACCCTGTACCTCACCGAGGAATGCCGAACGATTGCGCTGGCTGACGCGTGCGGAGAATCCGTAACGTTCGTAATAAGCGGTGATGTTGGATACATACTTGGACAGGCCGGGCAGCGGCTCGGTGGTGCCGGGGCCGTTGGGCTCGATCTTGCTGGTGGTGTCGGAATAGTTGGCAGTGATGCCAAAGCCTTCCAGTGGCGCCCACAGCAGGTCCAGCGGGATCGATGCGGCCAGTTCATAACCGTGGATCTTGCCGCCCTCACCATTGACCGGCTGGCTGTATTCGCCGATCAGGCCGTTTGGCAAAGCGCTCACGTCCAGCCCGGTTGGCAGTGGCAACTGGCCAAAGTCATATTCGACGGTCTGGTTGTAGATATAGGTCTTCAGGTCCTTGTAGAAGCCGGCTACGCTCACGTAGGCCTTGTTGCCGAAGTATTTCTCCCAGGAAACGTCATAGGCATCGGCCAGCCAGGGCTTCAGTTCCGGGTTGCCGCCGCCGCCGGACAGTTGCTGCTTGCTCTGGTCGACGTTGAAGGTGGCGTTGGCACGCAGGTCGTCCATGCGCGGGCGGGCCATCTGGCGGGCAGCGCCCACTCGGATGTACTGCTCGGCCGGCAACTGGAATGACAGGTTCAGGCTTGGCAGGTAGTGGGTGAAGTTGGCGCCAAGTTCGGCGGGCGCTGCCAGGGCAACGCCTTCGAAGGTGGCCACGCCAACCGAACTCTGCTTCACGTGTACCGCCTGCACGCCGATGTTGCCGCGGACCGGTACCGGGCCGAGATCGCCGTTGATGTTGAGCTGGAAGTAAGCGGCGTCGCTTTCCTCTTCCATCTGCCAGTTCTTGTTGGCGATGTCCTGGTGGTCCTTGCCCAGCAGGTGGAACACGCCGTCATTGAGCATGGCCAGCGAGTTCAGCCGCAGGATCGACGGGATGCCGGCAAAGTCGAACGAGGAATCGCCGATGTACTGCGAGGGAATCGCGCCATAGACGTTGTCCACGCATTCGGCGGTAACGCACAGGGTGTTCTCGGTCGAGGCACGGCTCTTGTCGCGCTCGCTGTGGTTGACGCCGAAGCTGATGCTGCTGATGAAGCCACTGTCGAAGCTGCGTTCGGCGTCGAAGCGGATCGAGGACAGGGTGTCCTTGACGTCGAAATCCTTCAGGTAGCCGGCCTGTGCACGTTCACCACCCCAGCCGCCGGGATCGGAGAAGCCGAGCAGCGCGGCATTGCCATAGTCCTGGCTCAGGCTCAGGTCGAACCAGCCGCCGGGGTTGTAGGTTGCATGGACGTCGTCGGTGCCGCCATCGAGCAGATTGGCGTAGACCTCGAGCAGACGTTCCTTGCGCTCGGCGCGGGAGTAGCTGACGTCGGTGCTGACCTTCCAGTAGTCCGATACCTGCAGTTCGTTGCGCCAGCCCAGAGAGAACAGCTTGTCGCGGGTGCCGTTGTAGTCGTTGCGGACAACAATCGGGCGCACGTTGCGCCAATCCATTTCTACCGCGGTGCCGCTGTCGCTGACGGTGCTTCCGGCCAAGGTGGAACCGTTGCCGTACACCAGGCCCATTTCCATGCCGCGCTTGTATTCATCCTTGTCGAACTTGGACCAGAACACGTCCAGGGTCGAGGAGAAGTTGTCGTTGGGCTTGAATTCCAGCACGCCCATCAGGCCATCGCGGACATTGTCGGTGTCGTAACTGAAGAACTTGGCGCCACCGAGCACGCCGTTGTTGTCGCCGGCGAAGCCCCATGATTCGTACTGGCGGCCCTGGATCGGGTTGTCCATGTGCGCGTAGCCGATTGCCACACCCACGGTGTTGTCGGCGAATTGATCGATGTAGGAGACCGACCAGCGGTTGCCGAATTCGTTGTTGCCGTCCAGGTCGTTCATGTCGGCACGGGCGTTGACGGCCACGGCGCGCTCACCGAAGGACAGCGGGCGCACCGTCTTCAGATTGACGGTACCCGAAAGGCCCTGGCCGACCATGTCGGAGCTGGTGGTCTTGTGCACCACCACCTGGCTCATCAGTTCGGACGGGTACTGGTCGAACTCCACGCCACGGTTGTTGCCCAGGCTGACCTGTTCACGGCCATTGAGCAGGGCGGTGGAGAAGTCACCGGCGAAGCCGCGGATGTTGATTTCCTGCGGGCGGCCACCGAAGCGCTGCGCGGTCAGGCCGGGCAGGCGAGCGATGGAGTCGGCAATGCTGGCATCGGGAAGTTTGCCGATGTCTTCGGCCGAGATCGCCTCGACCACGGTGCTTTCCGACTGCTTGGTGTCGATGGACGCCTCGATCGCACGGCGGATGCCGGTGACGGTGATGGTGTCCAGGTCAGCGACCTGTTGTTCGCCGTTGGCGGTGCTGGATTGCGCCGAGGCCAGTGCCGGCATCAGTGCGACGGCCAGTGCGATGCTCAGCGCATTACGTTTGTGGTTCAACATTTTCCCCTCCCAGGCAATGTTGCAATTTTTCTTGTGCACCCGGGCAATGGGCCCGGGCGTGAATGCCGTGATGCGGTTGCATCGACGATCGAAGCGAATGGTAGACGGCGATTGCGATGGCGGAATCATCCTGCATACGTATTCAATGCCGCACCGGGGGCCGGAAGCAGTTTCAATCAATGCCACGGATTGCCACCGCGGACGGAGGGCTCGGCCGTATTCGGCATGCAGACGATGACAACGGATGGGGAGGGGGGTATGTGCATGAAATTCGGGCTATTGGCCGGGGCGGGCTTGTTCTTTGCGGGGGCAGTTTCCGCAGCCGTGCCGGCAACGGACACGGACTGGCGCGACCAGGTGATTTACTTCGCGATGATCGACCGTTTCGACAATGGCGATCCCGGCAATGACGACCAGGGGGAAGGCGAGTTCGATCCTGCCGATCCGCGGCGTTTCAGCGGCGGCGACCTGGCAGGGCTGGAGCAGCGCCTGGACTACATTGCCGGCCTCGGCGCCACCGGGTTGTGGATCACCCCGCCGGTGGCCAACCAATGGTGGAGCGAGGGGTCGAACTATGGGGGGTACCACGGCTATTGGGCGCGTGATTTCGGCAGCGTCGATCCGCATTTCGGCGACAGCGCCGGATACCGGCGGCTGGCCGACGCATTGCACGCGCGCGGCATGCGCCTGGTGCAGGACATCGTCGTCAACCATGTCGGTGACTTTTTCCATTGCCAGGCTCCCGGCAAGTGCCGGCGCCATGACGACCGTCCGGTGCTGCCGGAACCCCTGCAGCACAACGACCCGGAAAACCCGGCTGACCGCGCACGCGGCATCTATCACTGGACGCCGGACATTGTCGATTTCCGCGACAACGGACAGTTGCTGGACAACCAGTTGGCGGGTTTGGATGACCTGAATACCGAAAATCCGGAAGTCCGCCGTGCGCTGCGCAAGGTGTATGCCGACTGGATCGAAAAGGTCGGCGTGGATGCCTTCCGCATCGATACTGCCTTCTACGTGCCGGAAACCTATTTCCGAGATTTCCTCTATAGCGATGATCCGCAGGCGCCGGGCATCTCCCGCCTGCATCCAATGCGTGGCCATGAAGGGTTCCACCTGTTCGGCGAGGGCTTCGGCATCGATGCCGCGTTCGATGAAACACAGGCGCGGCGCATCGAAGGCTACAGCCGTGATGCGCAGGGGCCGCTGTTGCCGGGCATGCTCAACTTCCCGTTGTACGGCACCCTCGGTGATGTGTTCGCACGGGGCCAACCGGCCGCGGAACTGGGCTGGCGGATCGAATCGATGATGCGGGTGCACGCCGATCCCTGGCTGATGCCCACTTTCGTCGACAACCATGACGTCGAACGCTTCCTGGCTGGCGGCAGCGAGGCCGGCCTGCGCCAGGCCTTGCTGGCGTTGATGACGTTGCCGGGCATCCCGGTGATCTATTACGGCACCGAGCAGGGTTTCCGCGGCCAGCGTGATGCGATGTTCGCCGCGGGTTACGGCTCCGGCGGTCGCGATCATTTCGACGCGGATTCGTCGCTGTACCGTTACCTGCAACAAGTGATTGCATTGCGCCGCGAGCATCGTGTGTTCTCGCGTGGCACGCCGACGGTGCTGCATGCCGAAGCCGCGGCGGGCGCGCTGGCCTGGCGCATGGATGCCGCGCAAGGACGCGCACTGGTGGCTTTCAACAGTGCCAACCATCCGGTGTTGCTCGACTCCCTGGCGACCGGGCTGGCGCCGGGAACGCAGTTGCGGCCCTTGTTCGCGCTGGAAGGTGAGGCCATGCCATTGCAGGTGGGGGCCGATGGACGCGTGAATGTGCTGCTTCCTGCCCGTGCCGGGATGGTCTGGGAGGTGGCGGGCACGGTTCCGCTCGTGGAGGAGCAGGGGGTTGCGCCGGTGCTCGATGCATTGCCGGACGTTCCCGTCGATGCCGACCTGCAGGTACGGGGCAGCGCCGCACCCGGGGCCAGCGTGCAGGTGGTGGTGGATGGCGATCTTTCACGTGCGTTGAAGGTGCAGGCCGGGGCCGACGGCATGTGGCAGGCGCAACTGCGTGGGGACGGCTGGGTTGATCCGGCGTTGCAGCACCGCGTGGTGGCGTGGGATGAGGGCCAGCAATTGGCCTCGATGCCGGAAACCTTCACGGCACGGCGGCAGTGGCACGAATGCGCCGCGTTGCAGGATGCGAGCGGGGATGATGCCGGCCCTGCTGGCCACTATCGTTATCCGGCCGATCCCGGCTGGACCCGGGCACGGCCGGCCGACCTGCGCGAGCTGAAGGCCAGTTGCAGCGGTGGCTCACTGCGCCTGGAGCTGGGCATGCCGAGCCTGGATTCCACCTGGAATGCACCCAATGGCTTCGACCACGTGGTATTCACTCTCTACATCGGCTTGCCGGGGCGTCCAGGTGCCACGCTGATGCCGTTGCAGAACGCGGCATTGCCCGATGGCCTGCACTGGAACTACCGGCTGCGCATCGGCGGCTGGAGCAATGCGCTCACCCGTGCCGAAGGCGCCGATGCCAGCAACGAGGGCGAGGCGGTGACGCCGGGTGCGCAGTTGCGGGTGGACAAGGTCGCCAAGCGTTTGACGATCATCGTGCCGGCCAATGCATTGGATGACCCGCCGGACCTGGCCGGCGCGACCGTGCATGTGACCACCTGGGACTACGACGGCGGTTACCGGCCATTGACCGCGGAAGGGGGTTCGTCGCAATTCGCTGGTGGTGACGGCCGCCATGAACCGTTGTGGATGGACGCGGCGACGTTGCGCCTGCGCTGAGCCGCTCGACGTCCCGGCGCCGGGACGTCTCTCAGTTGTCCATCATTGCGGCCGCCAGCAACCGGCGCCGCAATGCGTGCGGGAAGCCGCCATCGGAGCCTGGCCGGTGTAGTGCGCATGCTTGCGCAGGTTACCCGCATACGTATTCGGCGCGATTCCATGCGTTCTTTGCTTTTCGCGCGGCCGTAGCATGGCTGCGCATGCGGTGGTGCGGATGCCACATGGCGGCGGCAATCCAGATGCGCCTTGCGTGTGGCCGGCTGCAGCATGCGCAACCGATGATCGCGTGAGTTCCCTGTATCCCTTTCAGCCGGCACCTCGCCGGCAACCTGGAGGAACGGAATGGCCCGGAAGTTCGTGATGTTGGCTTCATCATTGGCATTGCTCGCCCCGATGTTGATTTGCATGGCCGTGCCTGTCGCGGTGGTGCAGGCGAGCGAGGTGCGCGACTTTGTCGGTTACTGGAGCGGCGAGGTCGGCAGTGCACGCGAGCGTGTTGCCGTCGGCGTGGACCTGGAGGAGGACGGCAAGGGCGGGCTGGAAGTGCGCCTGGACCTGCCGCTGGCGCATCTGGAGCGGATGCCGGTGGGGAATGCCCGGGTGGAGGGTGACCGCGTGGTCCACCCGGAGCTGCCCATGGCCCTGCGCCTGCAAGGCGACCGCTTGGTCGGCAACTTGTTGGGCGAGGACGAGCACGCATTCCTGCAACGCGGTGCGCCCAGGCCTGCCGTGCCCTCCGCGCCCTCGGTGCCGGCGCTGCCTGGGCCACGCTGGAGCACGCGCTTGGGGGGGCAGATATTTGCCTCGCCGGTGATACATGACGGCATTGCCTACATCGGCACCAATGGCGGCACCTTCAATGCAGTGGATACGCAGGATGGACGCATCGTCTGGGCGGTCGGCCTGGGCTTCCCTGTATATGGCACGGCACAGGTGGAGGAGGACGCAATCTACGTGGTCAGCGATGGCGGTTTCCTGCACCGTCTGGATCGCCAGGATGGACATGAGGTGTGGCGCCATGAACTGGACGATGGGCAACAACGCAGAGTATTGCCGCATCCGAACGTGTTCGATTGGGACTGGCAGGCGCCTCGCCCGGTGCTGGCCGATGGCGTGGTATACGCCGGTGGCGCGGGCGGAGTACTGCATGCGCTGGATGCTGACAGCGGCCAGGTACGTTGGACCTTCGCCGTGGCCGGGCGCATTCGCCATGCCGTGGCGGTGGATGCCGGGCAAGTCTATGTGGCTGCGGAGTCCGGCACGGTCCATGCGCTGGGCTGCATCGATGGCAAGGAGCATTGGCGTTACGAATTGGGCGGGCAGGCGGCGGCCGACCTGGTGGTGCACGCAGGCAAGGTGTACGCCAGTGGGCGCAACGCCCGCCTGCATGCCATTGATGCGGACAGTGGCGCAGGCCTGTGGCAGCTGAATTTCTGGACGTCGTGGGTCGATTCGGCCCCGGTGATCGTGGAGGGCACCTTGTATGTCGGTTCGTCGGACATGCGCCGGATCAGCGCAATCGACCCGGCCAACGGCCATGTGCTCTGGCGCACCGAGGTGCAGGGCCAGAGTTGGGGGACGCCGCTGGTGCTGGGTGATCGTGTGGTGGTTGGCACCGCGGCGGCGTCGCCATATTTCGTGCGTCACGAAGCCGGGCTTGCAGTGCTGGAGCGCCGCAGTGGCGCCTTGCTGACGCAGCAGGTGTTGCCTGAAGGCCACGGCTACCAGTGGGGCATTGCCGGGAGCGTGGCGCACAGTGGCGACACCTTGGTGGCCGCGGACATCGAGGGCCGGTTGATGGGGTTCGACCTGCCGCGATAGTGCGGCAGACATGTATGCGGGCCTGTTTGCAGTTGACGGACAGGGCCGATGGTGCCCGCCATCGCCGGGTATGCATGCAGCGCATCGATACAGGCGAAAAGGCCGCAGGCACTGCGCGGACTACGTCGGTGCCGTCATCGGACGGCATCGGTACGGGCCATGCAGTGCCTGCGGGGAGAGATCGGAATGGGCAGCTAGGGGCTGCGCTCCCGACGCCCGGTGCGCCAGGGCATCAAGCGTCGGGAGCGTAGCCCCGGTCTGCGGTGTTGCAGCAGACTGGGGTCGTTCAGTCCAGCGGCACGAAACGGATCGCGGTGCCGCCGCCCGGGGCGAGCTTCAGGGTGATGTGGTCGCCGTTGCCGACTTCACGGGTTTCGCGGACGAAGGCGAACGGCTTGTCCTTCCAGTCGGCGCCATCACCGTCGCGGTAGATCTCGGCGCGGTAGCGGCGGCCGGTGTCGAGGAAGGACAAGGCGGTATCCAGCTGGTGCGGGTGGTCGTCGCCGACACTGCCGAGGAACCATTCCTCGCCGCCGCGTGCCTTGCGCGCGAAGGTCACGTATTCGCCGACCTCGCCGTTCAATACGTGGCTTTCTTCCCAATCCACCGCCACGTCCTTGATGAACTGGAAGGCGTCGGGGTGTTGCGCGTAATGCTCGGGCAGGTCGGCGACCATCTGGATCGGGCTGTACAGCACCACGTACAGGGCCAGTTGCTTGGCCAGGGTGCTGCGCAATGCCTGGCCGTTGCGGCCCTTCAGGCTGACGATGCCGGGGGTGAAGTCCATCGGCCCGGCCAGCATGCGGGTGAAGGCGAGCGTGGCTTCGTGCTCCGGCGGGTTCGGCGGATTGGCCCAGGCGGCGAACTCCATGCCGCGTGCGCCTTCGCGCGATACCCAGTTGGGGTAGGTGCGGCGCAGGCCGGTGTCCTTGATCGGTTCGTGCGAATTGATCGCGATGTGCCGGGCCGCGGCTTGTTGCAGCACGCGCAGGTGGTGGTTGCTCATCCATTGGCCTTCGTGCCATTCGCGCAGGACCGGACCACCGGCCTCGTCCTGGCGCTGGATGTCGCCGGCGTCGCAGACGTAGCCGGTCTTGACCACGTCCACGCCGTTGCGCGCATACAGCGCCAATGCGGCCGGCAGCTGGCGCTCGTAGTGGCTGACCGCGCAGGCGGTTTCGTGGTGGCCGATCAGGTGCACGCCCTTTTCGGCGCCGTAGCGGGACAGCGCGGGCAGGTCGAAGTCGGCGGTGGAGCGGGTGAAGTCGAAGCGCTGGCCATTGGCGAACCAGTCGCCGTCCCAGCCTGGGTTCCAGCCTTCCACCAGCACGCCACGGAAGCCGTTGGCGGCGGCGAAGTCGATGTAGCGTTCGGTATTGGCGGTGGTGGCGCCGTGCTTGGGGCCGGTGCCCCAGGTCTCGGTTTCAAGGTGCAACGACCACCACACCCCGACGTACTTGGCCGGGGTGAACCAGCTCACGTCGCCGAGCTGGTTGGGCTCGTTGAGGTTGAGGATCAGGCTGGATTCGGCCAGGTCGGCGGCGTGCTCGCCGATCTGGATCGTGCGCCACGGGGTGTTGAACGGCAGCGTGCGCACCACCGCGGCACCATCGCTGCCGGGGGTGAGTGCCGCGCGCAGCACGTCGTCGTCGCCACGGGCCAGGTTCATGCCGGCGTAGTCCACCAGCGCCGCTTCGTGGATGGAAATGTGCAGGCCGCTGTCGTCGCGCAGGGTGAGCGGCGTCTGTGCGGTACCGATTTCCTGCAGTGGCGTGTGCCGGTACAGGTATTCCTCGCGGTTCCATTCGAACGCCGGGATCCACCACGCGCTGGCCGCGCGGGCGAGCTTGAACTCGGTCAGCTCGGCGCGGATGCGCGCCTGCGGCATCGCCGCCTGCTGCGGGAATTCGTAGCGGAAGCCGACGCCATCGTCGTAGACGCGGAACACCACGTCGAAGCGGCGCGGGTAGTCACGGCCGGCAGCGGCTTTCTCGACGAAGCGGGCGCGCAGCTCGTTGTAGTGGTTGCGGGTCAGGCGGCGTTCGCCCCACGGCTGCTCCCAGGTTTCATCGAAGCTGCGGCTGGACTGGCCAACCAGTTCGACGTTGCGTTCCAGCCGCCCGTCGCCGAGCAGCATGCCCAGCCGCGATGGCGCGATGACCGCTTGCCCGTTGCGTTCCACGCGATAGGCCAGGCGGCCCTCATGCTGTGACTCCAGGGTTACCGCGAGCACCTCGCCGGGCGAGGCGATGCGGGCCAGGGTGTCGGCATGGGCCGGCAGCACGGTGCCGAGCAGCAGCACCAGCAGCAGGCGGCCGCGGCGCAGGAACGCGGGGGGATGTCGATCATTCATGGTGGTTTTCACTCCAGGACATAGACCAGGGCGGTACGTGGCGGTACTTCGAAGCGGCCGCGCGCGGGATCGAAACGGGCCTGCGTGCGCGGGCGGTCGTCGGCGGCATCGGCGGCGCGCAGCACCGGATGCAGCCGGTAGGGCTTGCCGCGTTCGGACCGCAGCTCCAGTACCTGGGCCTGCGGCGAGGCATTGAGCAGGTACAGCACTTCGCGGAAATTGGCACCGGCGAGGTTTTCACCGTCCAGGTGGCCGGCGATCACCAGCGGGTTCTGCGCCGGCCCGCTGTTGGGGAAACGCAGCCGCCGCGATACCTGCTCGGCGCTGCGCAGGCGGAACAGCGTGCTGCTGGCACGGATGGCCAGCAGGTCATGCAGTGCATCGCGGGCGAAGGCGATGTCCTGCGGCGCCGGGCGCAGCGTGGTCGCGGCCAGGCGCGGGGCGATCCACGGCCAGTCGGTGGCGTTGTCGGTGGCCGGCGGCAGGCCGCTGCCGAAATGGTTGTCGCGATAGCTCCAGTCCAGCCGGTTGAACCAATCGCCGGAATCGAAGCTGTTGTGGTCCATCGACTTGGAGCGCAGGGTGTCGATGCCGGCGTGGAAATAGGCCACGCCCTGGCTGAAGGCGACGCTGGCCATGCCCAGCACCTGCACCCGTGCGCGTTCGCTGGCCGGGGTATCCAGCGGCAGCTTCCACGCGTTGATGTCGTAGAGGGTGTCGTTGTCGTGGTTCTCGACGTAGTTGACCACCTCGCCGGGCGCGGCCGCGTAACCGGCGGGCTGGCCGGCGTAGTCGATGGCGTGCAGCGGCCTGCTGCCGCCATCGGCGGTCTCCAGCACGTAGTCGCGCAAGGTGCCGGCCAGCCCGACCCGGACCAGGTCGGCGGCGCGCAGCAGGGCATCGCGATCCGGCGCAGGGTCGGCCTCGGCATTCGGGGCGTAGTACAGGCCGTTGAGCCAGCCCTGCGCGGCAACCTTGCGCTTGCCGCCGTCGCCGGGGCCACCGCCACGCAAGGCATCGCGGGCGCGGTCGCTGAAGGTGCCGATGCCGCTGCCGGCCAGCGACAACTGTGAGGCCTGCACGAAGCGCGCGCCATCGGCGACCTCGCCGAAATTCCAGCCTTCGCCGATCAGCTGCACGTGGCGTCCGGCGGCGGCATCCACCCGCTGTTGCAGGGCCTCCATCGCCGCGCGCGGCTGGTGGCCCATCAGGTCGAAGCGGAATGAATCGATGCGGTAGTGACGCACCCAGGATTCGGCCGAGTCGATCATCAGCCGCGCCATCATCATGTGCTCGGTGGCGGTGTTGTCGCAGCAGGTGCTTTGCTCGACGTTGCCGGCCGCATCGAGGCGGTGGTAGTAGCCGGGCACGATGCGGTCGAGCACCGAGCGCGGGTCCTGGCCGGAGGCGAAGGTATGGTTGTAGACCACGTCCATGCCCACCCGCAGGCCCAGCGCATGCAGTGCCATGACCATCGTGCGGAACTCGCGGATGCGTGCGGCGCCATCGGCCGGGTCGCTGGCATAGCTGCCTTCCGGGGCATTGAAGTGGAACGGGTCATAGCCCCAGTTGAAGCAGTCGCGTGCCGCCAGTGCCATCACCGCGGCCTGTTGCGCCGGGCTGTCGGCGGCGGCATCGGGGACCTGCGGGCTGGCGCAGCTGGCTTCGGGCACACTGGCGAAGTCGTAGACCGGCAGCAGTTGCACGTCGCTCAATCCGGCCCGTGCCAGGGCACGCAGGTGGGCCATGCCGTTGCTGCCGGCATCGGCGAAGGCCAGGTACTTGCCGCGGTGCGGGGCCGGCACGCTGGCATCGCCGATGGAGAAATCGCGCACGTGCAATTCGTAGATCGACATGTCGGTCTGCGCCGGCAACGGTGCCGGGCGTGGCGCGCGCTCCCAGCCGGCGGGCTGCAGCGCCGGATCGTCGAGGTCGGCGATGTAGCTGCGCCGGGAGTCCACGCCGAGGCTGGTTGAATACGGATCGGTGACCCGGTTGCGCACCAGGCCGGTGCCGCGTGCGTGCACGTCCACCAGCCAGGTGTAGTAATGGCCGCGCAGGTCGCCGTGCAGGGTGGTCGACCAGATGCCGGTGGCCGGATCGAATCGTAATGGCTCGCGCCGCGTTGCCGGGGCCTTGTCATCGTCGTGCAGGCACACCGATACCGCCTGCGCGGTGGGTGCCCAGACGCCGAAACGGGTGGCTTCGGCGCCGGGATGCACGCCCAGTTCGCCGGCCTGGCCGGCAGCGGCATAGAGATCGTCCAGCGCTGCGGGCAATTGCAGCGCGGTGGCTTCGAGCACGTGGCCGGCGGCGTCCTCGCGGACCAGCAACAGGGACTGCCGCAGCAGGTCGCGCAGGGTCGCATCGTCCAGTTCGTGCACCAGCAGTGCGCCGTCGCCAAGGTAGGCGAAGCGATCGCCGGTCGTCGCGGCAGGCGCGCCGCTTGCCGGATGCAGCATCACGCTGCCGGCGGCGCCGGTGACGTGGCGGCCGGGTTCGGCGCGCATGCCGCCGCGTGGGGCGTGGTAGAGGCGATAGCGTTGCGCGGGATCGGCAGCGGGCCACAGCAGGGTGTGGCGATCCAGCCACACCGCGCGTGCCTGTGTCGGCGCGTCGGGATCGGCTGCCAGCAGGGTCTGTGCGCCAGCGTCGCAGTCACCGCGGGGCAGGGCCGAGGCGTGGGCCATGCCGGCAGCGGCCAGCAACAGCACAAGTCCGTGGCTGGCGGTCCGGCGCATCCGGTATCGCATCATTCCCTCCCGGGTCAGGCTGGCGTGGGTGGTGCCGCGCCCCTGGCGGCATCGGAACTATTCCACGCCCCGTACTGCTGGCGGCAGCGTCCATTGCATTGAATACGTATGCACCGGCGGTGCGCATTCGCCGCCCCCCCTCTACCATCGGGATTCCTTGGGAGGGGAGCAATTGATGAGCAGCAAACCACAGCTGTCGTTCTGGCAGATATGGAACATGTGTTTCGGGTTCCTCGGCATCCAGTTCGGTTTCGCCCTGCAGAACGCCAATGCCAGCCGCATCTTCGAGACGCTGGGGGCGTCGATGGAGGCCGTGCCGGGGCTGTGGATCGCTGCACCGCTGACCGGATTGCTGGTGCAGCCGATGATCGGCTACCTGTCCGATCGTACCTGGACCCGCTGGGGCAGGCGCCGCCCGTTCTTCATGATCGGTGCAGTGCTGACCACGCTGGCACTGCTGCTGATGCCCAATTCACCCACGTTGTGGATCGCCGCCGGCACATTGTGGGTGCTGGATGCCTCGATCAACGTGTCGATGGAGCCGTTCCGCGCCTTCGTCGGTGACCAGCTCGCGCCGCGTCAGCGGCCCACCGGCTATGCGATGCAGAGTTTCTTCATCGGTGTTGGCGCGATTGTCGCCAGTTTCCTGCCATACCTGCTGGCCCGTTTCGGCGTCGCCAATACCGCGGCACCGGGACAGGTACCGGACACGGTGCGTTATGCGTTCTATTTCGGTGCGGTGGTGCTGTTGGCTGCGATCACCTGGACGGTAATCAGCACCCGCGAATACTCGCCGACCGAGCTTGCCGGCTTCGACGATGCCGAACCCTCGCCGGTGCATGCCTCCGCGCCGTTGGCCGGGCCACCGCAGTGGAGCCATGCCATCGTCTGGCTGGGGCTGGGCGTGGTACTGGCGCTGCTTATCGGCTGGCGCCAGGGCGACCGCATGCTGTATGTGCTGGCGGGCCTGTGCGCGGCCTATGGCCTGCTGCTGGGCGTGGTCCGCGTGTTGCCGGGTACGCACATGCTGGCGACCATCGTCGGTGACTTGCGCAGCATGCCCATCACCATGCGGCGACTGGCTTGGGTGCAGTTCTTCTCCTGGTTCGCCCTGTTCGCGATGTGGATCTACACCACCGCCGCAGTGGCCGGCACCCACTTTGGCTCCACCGATCCGCAGTCGGCGGCCTACAACGAAGGTGCCAACTGGGTGGGTGTGTTGTTCGGCGCCTACAACGGCTTCGCTGCGCTGGCGGCACTGGTGATCCCGCTGATGGTGCGGATGCTGGGACTGCGCTGGAGCCACCTGGCCAACCTGTGGCTGGGCGGGCTGGGGCTGGTGTCGTTGATGTTCATCGGCGACCCGAAGTGGCTGCTGCTGTCGATGGTCGGCGTCGGTTTCGCCTGGGCCTCGATCCTGTCACTGCCCTATGCGCTGCTGTCCGACAGTGTGCCGTCCGCCAAGATGGGCGTGTACATGGGCATCTTCAATTTCTTCATCGTGATCCCGCAGCTGGTGGCAGCCAGTGCGCTCGGTTTCGCGCTGCGCGCATGGCTGGGCGGCGTGCCGATGCACGTGCTGGTACTGGGCGGCTGCAGCTTGTTCGTGGCCGGCTTGTGCGTGCTGCGGGTTCCTTCCAGTCCGGAGGTGGTGTGATGCGTGTGTGCTTTTCTGTAGCCGGTCTTGCCTCGGCACTTTCCCTTGTGTTGCTGGCCGGCTGCGCCGTGGCCGGCACGCGTCCCGATTACGTCGGCACCACCGAGCCGTTCGCCAGCGACGCGGTGTACTTCGTCGTCACCGATCGTTTCGTCAATGGCGACACCACCAACGACCAGCGCGAACAGGGCGGTGAACACCGTACCTTCGACATCCCGGTGCATTGCGCCGATGGCATCGATGGCAACATCGGCTACCTCGGCGGTGATTTCCGCGGCGTGCTAGACAACGCCAGCTACATCCGCGACCTCGGCTTCGGTGCGGTGTGGATCACGCCGATCGTGGACAACCCCGACCAGGCCTTCACCGGCAGCCGGGAAATCAGTTGCGACAGCAGCCTGACCGATCGGGGCAAGACCGGTTACCACGGTTACTGGGGCATCAATTTCTACAAGCTCGACGAGCACCTGCCCAGCGCCGACCTCGATTTCGCCGGGCTCACCCGTGGCCTGCACGACGCCGGGCTGAAGGTGGTGCTGGACATCGTCGGCAATCATGGCTCGCCGGCCTGGGGCATGCCCGCGCGCCAGCCGCAGTTCGGCCAGTTGTTCGACAAGGACGGCAAGCTGCTGGCCGATCACCAGAACCTGCCGCCGCGGCAACTGGACCCGGCGCACAACCCGCTGCATGCCTTCTACAACAACATCGGCACGGTGGATGCCGACCAGGGATCGATCTTCGATGGAAACCTGGCCGAGCTGTCCGATTTCAACCAGGACAATCCGGCGCTGATGGACTACCTGGCCGGTGCCTACCTGCAATGGGTCGGGCAGGGCGTGGACGTGTTGCGCATCGATACCATCGGCTGGATGCCGCACCGCTGGTGGCACGCGTTCGTCGGCCGCATCCGGGCCGAGCACCCGGGCATGTTCATGTTCGGCGAGGCCTTCGACTACGACGCCGGCAAGATCGCCGAGCACACCTGGCCGGCCAATGCCAATGTCAGCGTGCTGGATTTCCCGTTGCGCGGCGCACTGCAAGCGGTGTTCGGAGTTGAGGACAAGGGATTCGAGGCGCTGGCCGAGCCCTTGCACCTGGCCAATGGCCCCTATGCCAACCCGTATGAACTGATGACGTTCTACGACAACCACGACATGCCGCGCATCGATGCCACCGATGCAGGTTTCATCGACGCGCACAACTGGCTGTTCACCGCGCGCGGCATCCCGGTGGTCTATTACGGCTCGGAGACCGGCTTCATGCGTGGCCGCGCCGAGCATGCCGGCAATCGCGGTTACTTCGGCCAACAGCGGATCGACGAGGCAGCGCACAGCCCGATCTTTGCCCCGTTGCAACGCATCGCCCGCCTGCGCGAGGCGACCCCGGCGCTGCAACGCGGTTTGCAGGTCAACGAACGCCTGCAAGGCACGCAGGCGGTGTTCTACCGCGTGTTGCAGCACGAAGGCATCGCGCAGACCGCGCTGGTGCTGCTCAACAAGGGCGATGCGGTGCAGGAGTTCGAGGTGCGCAAGTACCTGCAGGCCGGGCAATGGCGCGATGCGCTGGATGGCGGCAGCGTGGCGGTGGATGACGTGTTGCGCCTGCAGGTGCCGGCGCACGGGGCCAAGGTGCTGGTTCTGGATGCACCGGTGCAGCAGCCGCAGTTGCAGCAGCAACTGGACGCGGCGATGGCCGACCAGCAGGCCCGCGACGCGCGCCTGTCGCGCTGATCCTCGCTCCCTCCCTTTGGCCGCAGGCCAAGGGGAGGGGCAACCGCCGGTTCCAGTTGCCTGAAGCCGCCCTGCGCGCTGCGCCGGGCCGGCCAATCGGGGAGGGGCTGAGACATGCGGGCCGAGCGCTACAATCGCGGCCCCCACGATTCTCCCGTCGTCATGGATACGCTGCCCCCGCAAACCCCGGTTGAAACGCTGCTGCAGTCGGCGATGGACGGCAAGCTGCCGATCCGCATGTTCATGCAGGCCTTCGTCGCGTCCGAGGTGGTGTTGCTGACCGGCAGCCTGGTCACGCCCGATGGCAGCGGTTTCGATCCCTTGCTGTTCGACAAGCAGGGCGTGCTGCACGTGGCGGTATTCACCGACAGGGCGCGGGTCGGCTTCCATGATCAGCAAGCACCACACATGCTCGGCTGGCTGATGCTGGACGTGTTGCGTCGGGTACCGGGCGGCTACGGCGTGGTGGTCAACCCCGGCGCCGCGCTGGGGTTCGAGATCTCGCCTTCGGGAGTAAGGGAGCTGCTTGAGGACTTCGGCTGATTCCGTGAATGCAGGGCTTGCCCCGCATTCCGCTTTCCCGATAAAGCCTCATGTGGGGCGAGCCCCGCACTTACGACCAGGACGATCCCCGCACGACCAGCTTCACCGGGATGCTGATCCCCTCCGCAGTCTCGCCCGTGATCAGTGCCAGCAGCTTGTCGACCAGCAGTTGACCTGCCTGGCGGGTGTCCTGCTGTACCGTGGTCAATGGCGGGGAGACCGATGCCGCCAGCGGGATGTCGTCGAAGCCGGTGATTGCCACGTCCCGCGGTATCTCCAGGCCATGCTCGCGCAAGGCGCGCATCGCTCCGATCGCGATGAGGTCGCTGGCTGCGCAAATTGCATCGAAACGTTTGCCGGTGGCCAGCAGGGCCCGGCAGGCGGCATGGCCCGATTCCTCGGTGGTGATGGCGTCGTGCTGCAATGCCGGTTCGACCTGCAGGCCGCACTCGCGCAGTGCCTCGACGTGGCCGCGATAACGTTCCGCGAACTCAGGATAGTGGCTGGACGCATGGCCGAGGAACGCGATTTTCCGCCGCCCTTGGTCGAGCAGGTGGGTGGTGATATCGAACCCGCCCTGAAAATTGTCACTGCCCACCGCCACGCCGGGCTGGCCCGGCAACGCGGCACCCCAGCGCACGAAATGCGTGCCCTGTTCGACCAGCCGTTGCAGGCGCTCGACGGACTCGTGGTAGTCGCCGTAGCCAAGCAGGATGATGCCGTCGGCCTTGTTGCTGTCCTCGAAATCGGCGTGCCAGTCACTGGACAGTTGCTGGAACGACACCAGCAGGTCGTAGCCCTTCAGTGCGCAGGCTCGGGTGATCGACCCCAGCATCGAGTGGAAGAACGGGTTGATCAGCGAGTCGTCCGGGGTCGGGTCCTCGAAGAACAGCAGTGCCAGCGTGCCGGACTGCTGGCAGCGCAGGCTGGAGGCGTTCTTGTCCACCTTGTAGTTCAGCTGGCGGGCGATTTCGAGGATGCGCTTGCGAGTCTCGGCATTGACCATCGGGCTGCCACGCAGCGCACGCGATACCGTGGGCTGCGAAACCCCCGCCAAGTAGGCGATATCCAGTGATGTGGCTTTGCCCTTGATGATCATCATTGACGGCAACGTGAAGACGCAGGCCATCATGCCATGCGCGGTTGCTTCCGCGACCTGCGGCGGTGCGGCATGCCGGAAATATGGCCACTTCGGTGAAAGGCCGCATCGGGCAGTGCCTGCGCTGGTCTTCGGTACCGGCATCGTTACGACGTTTATTACCCGGATAAAATGCAATAATAATGCCCGGATAATATTCAGGGAATGCTATGAACGACCCATTGAAAGCCCCTCATGCGCTGTTTGAGGGCAACCGCCTGCTGGCTCGGGGCAGTCTGCAGGACGTGGTGCGGGAAGCCGCCATGCGCGAGGGCGTCGGCGCGGACGGACGCCCCCTGCTGCTGCTGGACGACCGCAGCGGCCAGGCGCTGGACGTCGACCTGCGGGGCGATGCGGGGACGGTGCTGGAGCGCCTGCGGGCGCGGTTTCCGGCTGCCGATGGCACGGCCACGCCTGCGCCGAGGGAGCGTGGCCGGCCCCGGCTGGGCGTGGTGGCCCGCGAGGTCACCCTGCTGCCGCGGCACTGGGAATGGCTGGCGGCGCAGCCCGGGGGCGCCTCGCAGGCGTTGCGCAGGCTGGTGGAAGAAGCGCGGAGGCGCGAGGGCGGGGCAGGCGAGCTGCGTCAGCGCCGCGAGGCGCAGTACCGGGCGATGCTCACCCTGGCGGGCGACCTGCCGGGCTTCGAGGAAGCCAGCCGCGCCTTGTTCGCCGGCGACGAGGCCGCTTTCGCCGAACGACTCCGGCAATGGCCCGCCGACGTAGGCGATTACCTCGCCAGCCTGTCGGCGCAGGGCGCCGGATGAAGGAAGCAGGGTGGGCGCGGGATGGCGGGGTTGCTACCATCCCGTGTCCCGTTCCCTCCCGGCGCCTGCACCGGGAACCACGGATGCCGGCTGAGCCGGCACAAATCCCGGCACACAACGCAAAGAGCGAATCTCATGGCCCGCGGCATCAACAAAGTCATCCTGGTCGGCAACCTCGGCAACGACCCGGACGTGAAATACACCCAGAGCGGCATGGCCGTGACCCGCATCAGCCTGGCCACCACCAGCGTGCGCAACGACCGCGACGGCAACAAGCAGGAGCGCACCGAATGGCACCGCGTGGTGTTCTTCGGCAAGCTCGGCGAAATCGCCGGCGAGTACCTGCGCAAGGGCTCGCAGGTCTACGTCGAGGGCGAGCTGCGCTACGACAAGTACACCGGCCAGGACGGCGTGGAGAAGTACAGCACCGACATCGTCGCCAACGAGATGCAGATGCTTGGCGGCCGTGGAGAAGGTGGCGGTGGTGGCGGTGGTGGCTACGGCGGCGACCGCCCGCAGCGCCAGCAGGCCCCGCGCCAGCAGGGCGGCGGTGGCGGCTACGGCAATCAGGATCAGGGCGGCGGCTACGGTCAGCGCCCGCAGCGCCAGGCCCCGGCCCAGCAGCCGGCGGCGCCGCCGATGGACGATTTCGCCGACGACGACATCCCGTTCTGATCGCGGCTTGCCCGTGCCCGAACGTTCGAAGAGCCCGCGAATGCGGGCTCTTCGTTCATGGCTCGATGTCCGGGATTGCTCCCTGCAGGGGGCGTGGGATGCAACGTAGGAGCGCTCCTACTTGACCCCGTGCATCATCCGCTTGAGCAGCGGCGCGGCCAGCAGCGCCAGCAACGCACAGCCCAGGCCGATCCACATCAGCAGCCAGAACAGGTGCTCGTAGCGGGCGGCGGCTTCGGCGAGGTCCATTACCTCGCCCTCGGGCACGTCGATGGCGGCGAGCTTGCCGAACAGCGCGGCCAGCGTCTCGGAGAATGCGGTGGCGAGGAACCAGGTGCCCATCATCAGGCTGACCACGCGCGGCGCGGCCAGCTGGGTGACGGCCGACAGGCCCACCGGCGACAGGCACATCTCGCCGATTTCGAGGATCAGGTAGGCCAGCACCAGCCACCACACGCTGGCCATCTGCCCGGTGGCGCCGACGTGCTGTGCGGCCAGTGCCAGTGGCACGAACGACAGCGCGCCGAATACCAGCCCGAACGAGGACTTCACCGGCTTGGACGGGTCCAGCCGGCGCTTGTCCAGCCACGCCCACAGCGCGGCGAACAGCGGCGCCAGCAGCACCAGGAACAGCGCGCCGAGGTAGGTCAGCGAGCCGGCGCTCTGCGGCAGCACCAGGCAGTCGCGCACCAGCATCACCAGCATCGCCGCGACGATGATGGCGAACAGCACGCGCGGCGCATTCGAGGCCGGGTTGCGCTCGGACAGCCGCGCGGCGACCATGAAACCCAGCGGCGCCAGCAGCAGCGAGGCGATCGACCACGGCAACGGCGTGCCGTCGCGCACCACCAGCGCCGGCACCAGGTCCTTGGTCAGCAGCCGGTCGGTGAAGGTGACCCACGAACCGTAGGTCTGCTCGTACAGGGTGAAGAACACCAGCGCCATGAAGATCAGCACCATCAGCGCGATCATCTGCTGGCGCTGCACCGGCGTGCACTGGGTGCCGGTGAACCAGGCGAACCACAGCAGCACGCCGGCCAGCACCACGATCATCAGCATCAGCGCCAGGCTGATCTCGCCGCCCAGGGCGAAGGCGCCGTTGGCCGCGGCCCACATCAGCGCCGCCACCGGCAGCACGCCGACGATGGCGACGGCATAGATCAGCCACTCGCGCGGCAGCCCGGCCACGCGCTCGTGCAAGGCCGCCGGCTGCGGCGGCTCGGCGTGGCCGTGCAGGTATTTCTGGCCCCACAGGAACATCGCCAGCCCGACCAGCATGCCGATGCCGGCCGCGCCGAAGCCGTACTTCCAGCCGTAGGCCTCGCCGAGAAAACCGCATACCAGCGAAGCGAACAGCGCGCCGAGGTTGATGCCGGCGTAGAACAGCGAGAAGCCCGAGTCGCGGCGCGGGTCGTTGTCCGGGTAGAGCTTGCCGACGATGGTGGATATGTTGGGCTTGAGGAAGCCCACGCCCATGATGATCAGCGCCAGTGACAGGTAGGTCACGCCCAGTGCCGCCTCGTCGCGCACCACCTCGCCGCCGGCGCGGTGGGCTTCATGGCCCTCGAAGGCCATGCCGAGGTGGCCCAGCACCAGCAGGATGCCGCCGAACACCACCGCCTTGCGCATGCCCAGCCAGCGGTCGGCGAGCAGGCCGCCGAACACCGGGATGCAATAGACCAGCCCGCCGTAGGCGCCGAGCAGGTCGAGCCCGGCCTTGTCGCCGAACAGGTGGTACTTGGTGAGGTACAACAGCAGCAGCGCCTTCATCCCGTAGAAGGAGAAGCGCTCCCACATCTCGGTGAAGAAACAGACGTAGACGCCCTTGGGGTGGCCGAGGAAGTCGTCCGTGCGCGGGGCGGGCAGGGGAATGGCGGACATTGGCGAGCGCTGGCGGCGGAAAGTCCGCGAGTATAGGCGCGGACCTGCCGCCGGCACCGGGCCGCGGCATGCCCGTGCGCGGCCCGGCCGGCGATTGCCGCATCGCGGCTGGACTTGCCGGAGAGTGGACGCTAGCGTGACGAAGTTTTTTGCCAGCCAGGGATTTTCCCAATGAACAACGCTGCACCCCGGCAGCTCACCTTTCGCGCGGTGCTGCTTGCCGTCGTGCTGGCGGTGATCCTGTCCGCCGCCAATGCCTACCTCGGCCTGTTCGCCGGCCTGACCATCGCCACCGCCATCCCGGCCGCCGTCGTCTCGATGGGCGTGCTGCGCCTGCTCGGCGGCGGCACCATCCTGGAGAACAATATTGTCCAGACCGGCGCCTCGGCCGGTTCGTCGATCGCCGCCGGCGTGATCTTCACCATCCCGGCGCTGGTCATCATGGGCTACTGGCCCGACTTCAAGTACTGGTGGGTGCTGGGCATCGCCGGCCTCGGCGGCCTGCTCGGCGTGCTGTTCTCGGTGCCGCTGCGGCGCTCGATGATCGTCGAGGACCCGCTGCCGTTCCCCGAGGGCAAGGCCGCGGCCGAAGTGCTCAAGGCCGGCGAGAACCCCGGCCCGGGCATGAAGATCCTCGGCCTGTCGGCCGCCATCGGCGGGCTGGTCAAGCTGGCCGCGGCCTCGGGCCTGCGCCTGCTGCCCGATGCGTGGACCCAGTCTGCCTACGTTGGTGGCTCCAAGGTCACCGCCTTCATCGGCACCAACCTGTCGCCGGCGCTGCTGGGCGTGGGCTACATCGTCGGCCTGAACGTCGGCATCGTGGTGGTGTCCGGCTCGATCCTGTCCTGGCACATCGCCATCCCGCTGTACCAGGCGTTCTTCATCGACGGCAACCCGGCGCTGGCCGGCGCCATCGCCGATGCCGGCGCCAGCGATGCGGCGTTCGCGATCTGGGGTTCGCAGATCCGCTACCTCGGCGTGGGCGCGATGCTGATCGGCGGGGTGTGGACGCTGTTCTCGCTGCGCAAGTCGCTGCTCAAGGGCATCAAGAGCGGTTTCGCCGCCGCGCGCAAGAGCGCCGGCGCGACGCAACTGGCCGAGACCGAGCGCGACCTGCCGATGAAGTGGATGCTGGTGGCGCTGGTGGCCTTCACCCTGCCGCTGCTGGGCCTGTACCAGGCCATCGTCGGGCAGTGGCACGTCAGCATTCCGATGACGATCATCATGATCGTGGCCGGCTTCCTGTTCGTGTCGGTGTCGGCCTACCTGGCCGGCCTGATCGGCTCGTCCAACAACCCGGTGTCGGGCATCACCATCTCCACCATCCTGTTCGCCTCGGCGGTGCTGGTGCTGCTGATGGGCCGCGACTCGGCGCTGGGCCCGGTGGCTGCGATCATGATCGGCGCGGTGGTGTGCTGCGCGGCCGCGGTGGGCGGCGACAACCTGCAGGACCTCAAGGCCGGCTACCTGGTCGGTGCCACGCCGTGGAAGCAGCAGCTGATGCTGGGCATCGGCGCGTTCTCCTGCGCGCTGATCATGGCCCCGGTGCTGAACCTGCTGGCCCACGCCTACGGCATCGGCGCGCCGACCGCGGAGCACCCGAATGCGCTGGCCGCGCCGCAGGCCAACCTGATGGCCTCGGTGGCGCGCGGCCTGTTCGGCGGCGAGTTGCCGTGGACCATGATCGCGCTGGGCGCCGGCGTCGGCGCGGTCATCATCGCCATCGACGAATGGCTGAAGAAGACCGGCAAGCGCTTCCGCGTGCCGGTGCTGGCCGCGGCCATCGGCATCTACCTGCCGCTGGAGCTGATGGTGCCGATCTTCCTCGGTGGCCTGCTGGCGCACCTGGTCGAGCGTTTCCACAAGCTCAAGCCCGACGACGAGGACGGCCGCGACCGCGTGCACCGCCCGGGCGTGCTGTTCGCCGCCGGCCTGATCACCGGCGAGGCGCTGATGGGCATCGCCATCGCGATCCCGATCGTGGCCAGCGGCCGCGGCGACGTGCTGGCGGTGCCGCTGGGCGGCTTCGCCGGTACCTGGGCCGGGCTCTCGGCCTGGGTGGGGTTGTTCGTGCTGTTCCTGGTCGGCCTGCTGCTGTACCGGATCGGCAAGAAGGGCGAGCAGGCCCGCGCCTGACTTTCCCTTCTCCCGTTGGGAGAAGGTGCCCCGAAGGGGCGGATGAGGGTAGGGCGAAGCCTCGTGCAATCGAACACTGCACTGCTTCGCCCGCCCCTCACCCCAACCCCTCTCCCGATGGGAGAGGGACTACATGGCATGACTTCATGCCTTTGCATGGCGGCAAGGCCGCCACCTACCATCCGTTTTTCGCTCTTTCCGGGGAGGTAACCCATGAAGCTCCGTCACGCCCTGCTGCCCCTGTGCCTGCTGGCCGCGCTGCCCGCGCTGGCCAATGCGCGCGGTTTCGAAGTCCGCGACATGGTCAAGCTGGACCGCGTGTCCGCGCCGCTGCTCACCGCCGAGGGCGCGCAGGTGATCTTCGCCAAGCGCGTCGTCGATGCCGACCTGAAGGCCAGCAGCAGCCTGTGGATCCGCGACCTGCGCACCCGCGACATGGCGCCGCCGAAGCAGCTCACCCCGGCAGGCTGGAACGTCAATTCGGCCTCGCTGTCGGCCGATGGCCGCACCGTGTATTTCCTCAGCGGCAAGAACGGCAGCCAGCAGCTGTACGCGATGCCGGTGGCCGGCGGCACGCCGCGCCAGCTGACCGATTTCGCGCTGGACGTGGACGGCTACCATGTCTCGCCGCAGGACGACCGCGTGCTGTTCAGCACCGCCGCGTTCCAGGACTGCGGCTCGGACCTGGGCTGCACCGCCGCGCGCCTGAAGGAGCGCGAGGCGGCGAAGAACAGCGGCGTGGTATTCGAGAGCATGTTCGTGCGCCATTGGGACACCTGGGCCGATGGCCGCCGCAACACCCTGTTCGTGGCGCCGCTGCCGGCCGCCGGCGCGGGCCCGGTGAAGGGCGCTTCGGCGATCAGCGCCACCCTGGCCGGCGATGCGCCGTCCAAGCCGTTCGGCGGCAATGACGACTTCACCTGGTCGCCGGACGGCACCTCGGTGGTCGCCAGCATCCGCGTGGCCGGCAATGAAGAACCGTGGTCGACCAACTTCGACCTGTACCGGCTCGACGCCGCCGGCAGGAAAGCGCCGGTCAACCTGACCGCCGGCAACCCGGCGTGGGACGCCGGCCCGGTGTTCAGCGCCGACGGCAAGACCCTGTACTACCGCGCGATGAAACGCCCGGGCTTCGAGGCCGACCGCTTCGGCCTGATGGCGCTGGACCTGGCCAGCGGCCAGCTGCGCGAGATCGCCCCGCAGTGGGACAGCTCGGCCGACGGCATCACCCTGTCCGCCGACGGCGGCACGATCTACACCACCGCGCAGGACATGGGCGAGCACCCGTTGTTCGCGGTGAAGATCGCCGATGGCGCGGTCAGCAAGGTGGCCGGCGAGGGCAGCATCTCCGCGTTCGAGATCGCCGGCGATACCCTGGCCTTCACCCGCAACACCCTGCAGAGCAACGACCAGGTGGTGGTCGCCTCGCTCGCGCAGATCGACGAGTTCCAGCGCCAGCGCGCCGATGGCCAGCCCGTGGCCGGCCCGTACCGCGCCATCACCCCGGCCGTCACCGACCTGCTCGAGGACGTGCGCATGGGCGAGTTCGAGCAGTTCAGCTTCAAGGGCTGGAACGACGAAACCGTGCATGGCTACGTGGTCAAGCCGCACGACTATCAGGAAGGCAAAAAGTATCCGGTCGCGTTCCTGATCCACGGCGGCCCGCAGGGCAGCTTCGGCAACGGCTGGAGCTACCGCTGGAACCCGCAGACCTACGCGGGGCAGGGCTATGCGGTGGTGATGATCGATTTCCACGGATCTACCGGCTACGGCCAGGCCTTCACCGATGCGATCAGCCAGCACTGGGGCGACCGCCCGCTGGAAGACCTGCAGAAGGGCTGGGCCGCGGCGCAGCAGCAGTACGCCTTCCTCGACGGCGACAAGGCCTGCGCGCTGGGCGCCAGCTACGGCGGCTTCATGGTCAACTGGATCGCCGGCAACTGGAACGAGCCGTGGAAGTGCCTGGTCAATCACGACGGCGTGTTCGACCAGCGTGCGATGGGCTATGCCACCGATGAACTGTGGTTCACCGAGTGGGAGCAGGGCGGCACGCCGTATGACGTTCCGCAGAACTACGAGAAGTTCAACCCCGTCAACCACGTCGCCAACTGGAGCAAGCCGATGCTGGTGGTGCAGGGCCAGCAGGACTTCCGTATCCCGGTGGAGCAGGGCCTGGCCACCTTCACCGCGCTGCAGCGCAAGGGCATCGAGTCCAAGCTGCTGTATTTCCCGGACGAGAACCATTGGGTGCTCAAGCCGCACAACAGCATCCAGTGGCACGACACCGTCAATGCCTGGCTGAAGCAGTACATCGGCCAGTAAGTTGCATGCAGGACGCGCCGGCAACGGCGCGTCTTTTTTCCTTTCTCCCCGAGGGAGAGGGGCTTGAAAGCCTCACCGCGTCACCGATTCGATCGACAGGAGCAGGCTTGATGCCGACCGAAAGCACTACCGCCCTCATCAGCAACGACATCGTCGGCCTTGGCCTGATCGCCGCGACGCTGGCATTGATCTTCTGGCTGGCCAGCGGGCCGACGCCGTTCTGGAAGAAATTCTTCTCCTGGGTGCCGGCATTGCTGCTGTGCTACTTCGTGCCGGCCATCTACAACACCGCCGGCATCATCGATGGCCACGGCACCAAGCTCTACAACCCGATCGCCCGCGACGTGCTGTTGCCGGCGGCGCTGGTGCTGCTGACCCTGTCCATCGACCTGAAGGGCATCATCCGCCTCGGGCCGAAGCTGCTGCTGATGTTCGTTACCGGCACCGCCGGCATCGTGCTGGGCGCGGCGGTGTCGTTCCAGATCATGAAGTTCATCCATCCGCAGACCGTGGCCGGCGATACCTGGGCCGGCATGGCCGCGCTGGCCGGCAGCTGGATCGGCGGCGGCGCCAACATGGCCGCCATGCGCGAGACCTTCAACGTCGATGCCACCACCTTCGGCCAGTTCGCGGTGGTGGACGTGGCCTGCGCCAGCTTGTGGATGGCGGTGCTGCTGTGGCTGGCCGGGCGCTCGCCGGCCATCGACGCGCGCACCGGCGCCGATACCTCGGCGATCGACGACATGAAGCGCCGCATCGCCGAGTACGAGGCCAAGAGCGCGCGCAACCCGAGCCTGACCGACCTGATGGTGATCGTCGGCGTCGGCCTGGGCGTGGTCGGGCTGGCGCATGCGCTGGCGGTGCCGCTGGCGGAGTGGTTCGGCAGCAATGTCAGCTGGGCGGCCAAGGCCTCGCTGAACTCGGCCTTCGTCTGGGTGGTGATGCTTTCCACCGTCATCGGCCTGCTGCTGAGCTTCACTCCCGTGCGCAACCTGGAGGCGGCCGGCGCGTCGAAGATCGGCACGCTGTTCCTGTATTTCCTGATCGCCTGCATCGGCATGCAGATGGACCTGCTGTCGCTGGCCGACCGGCCGTGGCTGTTCCTGCTGGGCGTGCTCTGGATGGGCGTGCACATCGGCCTGCTGTACCTGGTGGGCCGGCTGCTGCGCACGCCGCTGTTCTTCTTCGCCATCGGCTCGCAGGGCAACATCGGCGCGGCGGCCTCGGCGCCCGTGGTCGCCGCGGCGTTCCACCCGACGCTGGCGCCGGTGGGCGTGCTGCTGGGCACCGTGGGCTATGCGACCGGTACGGTCATCGCCTACATGACCGGGCTGATGCTCAAGTGGATGGCCGGCGCGTAGGGCCTGCCATCCGCGTAGGGGCGCACCTCGGTGCGCGATGGGGCATTACCGCGCGCACCAAGGTGCGCTCCTACGTGACATCAAGCAGAAGGCCGCCTTTCGGCGGCCTTCTGCGTTCCTGCGCCGTCGCCGGCTCAACAGCAGCGGAATCCCTTGCCGCCACCGAAGCGCGCCTCCTGGCGCTCGCGGAAGAAGGTCTTGTAGTCCATGACCTCGCGCTCCGGGTGCTTCTCCTGCATGTGCCGCACGTAGTTGTCGTAGTCCGGCACGCCGCAGCACAGCCGCGCGGTCTGCACCAGGCGCCGCCAGGTGCGGCGGAACGCCTGGTGCTGGCCGGCCGGGACCAGCGCGGTGCCCATTACAGGTCCACCTCGTGCGGCTTCAGCGCCACGTACGGGGTTTCATGGTCGGTGCGCACCGGCGAGCGACGCGCGGCAGCAATGGTCTTGACCGAATACACCAGCACCGCGAACACCACGAACAGGAACAATGCGGTCAGCCCGGCGTTGATGTAGTTGTTGACCATCACCTGCTGCATCTGGTCGAAGTCCTTCGACGGCGGCAGCAGGTTGCCGGCGGCGATGGCGTCGCGGTACTTGTGCGCCTGCGCGAGGAAACCTACCGTCGGTTCGTCGGAGAAGATCTTGATGAAGCCGGCGGCGGTGGTGCAGATCAGCAGCCAGATCGCCGGGATGACCGGCACCCACGCGTACTTCTCCTTCTTCGCCTTGAACAGCACCACCGTGCACAGCAGCAGCGCCACCCCGGCCAGCATCTGGTTGGCGATGCCGAACAGCGGCCACAGCATGTTGATGCCGCCCAGCGGGTCGGTCACGCCCTGGTACAGGAAGTAACCCCACAGCGCCACGCAGCCGCCGGTGGCGATGAAGCTGGCCACCCACGAGTCGGTGCGGCGCAGCGCCGGCACGAAGTTGCCCAGCAGGTCCTGCAGCATGAAGCGGCCCGAGCGGGTGCCGGCATCCACCGCGGTGAGGATGAACAGCGCCTCGAACAGGATCGCGAAGTGGTACCAGAACGCCATCATGCCGTCGCCCGGCAGCACCGCGTGCAGGATCTGCGCGATGCCCACCGCCAGCGTCGGCGCACCGCCGGCGCGCGAGAGGATGCTGTGCTCGCCGATCTCGGCGGCGGTGGCGGTGAGCTGCTCGGGCGAGATCGCGAAGCCCCATTCGTTGGTGATGTGTGCCGCGGCGCTGACCACGTCGGTGCCGATTGCCGCCGCTGGGCTGTTCATCGCGAAGTAGATGCCCGGCTCGATGATCGAGGCGGCCACCATCGCCATGATCGCCACGAACGACTCCATCAGCATGCCGCCGTAGCCGATGTAGGCGGCGTGGCCCTCGTTGGCCAGCAGCTTGGGCGTGGTGCCCGAGCTGATCAGCGCATGGAAGCCGGACACCGCGCCGCAGGCGATGGTGATGAACAGGAACGGGAACATGCTGCCCTTCCACACCGGGCCGGTGCCGTCGGTGAACTGGGTCAGCGCCGGCATCTTCAGCTCCGGCATCACGATCAGGATGCCGATCGCCAGGCCGACGATGGTGCCGATCTTGAGGAAGGTGGACAGGTAATCGCGCGGTGCCAGCAGCAGCCACACCGGCAGCACCGCGGCGACGAAGCCGTAGCCGATCAGCATCCAGGTGATCTGGGTGCCGGTGAAGGTGAACATCGGCCCCAGCACCGGGTCGGCGGCGACCTTGCCGCCGTACCAGATGGCAGCCAGCAGCAGCACCAGGCCGACGATGGAAATCTCGCCGATTTTGCCGGGCCGCACGTAGCGCATGTACAGGCCCATCAGGATCGCGATGGGCATCGTCGCGATGACGGTGAACATGCCCCACGGGCTGCCTTCCAGCGCCTTCACCACGATCATCGCCAGCACCGCGAGGATGATGATCATGATCATGAACACGCCGAACAGGGCGATGGTGCCAGGTACCTGGCCCATTTCCTCGCGCACCAGGTCGCCGAGCGAGCGGCCGTTGCGGCGGCTGGAGATGAACAGGATCATGAAGTCCTGCACCGCGCCGGCCAGCACCACGCCGGCGATCAGCCACAGCGTGCCGGGCAGGTAGCCCATCTGCGCGGCCAGCACCGGGCCGACCAGCGGGCCGGCGCCGGCGATCGCGGCGAAGTGGTGGCCGAACAACACGTGCTTGTTGGTCGGCACGTAGTCCAGGCCGTCGTTGTTGATCACTGCGGGAGTTGCACGGGTCGGGTCCACCCCCAGTACCTTGTTGGCGATGAACAGCCCGTAGTAGCGGAACGCGACCAGGTACAGCGACACCGTCGCGGCCACGATCCACAGTGCGTTGATGTGTTCGCCGCGGCGCAGCGCCACGACGCCCAGGCAGCATGCGCCGATCAGGGACAGCACTGCCCATCCGGCCTTGGAGAAACCTTTCATCGCGTCACCTCGCGGGAAAACCGCAGCAAGGGTCGCTCCCGCGGTGGCCGGGGGTCAACGACGACGACCGTTTCGCGGATGCAACTTTGGTCGTAGACCGCGGCGCCCCGCGGCTGAATGCGCGGGCGCCGCGCCGGTGGCGGAACGATCGGTTGCGCTGCCGGCGCTTGGCGCCGCCGGCCCTTGCCACCATCGTGCAGTCCTTCCCCCGTGAGGACGGACCATGAACAACCCCACCCGTGTCCAGCGCATCGTCCGCGGCATGCCCACTTCCGACGGCGCCGGCGTGCGCCTGACCCGCGTGATCGGCGGCCCGGCGCTGCCGGAGCTGGATCCGTTCCTGCTGCTGGACGAATTCGGTACCGAGCGCCCGGAGGACTACATCGCCGGTTTCCCGGAGCACCCGCACCGCGGCTTCGAGACCGTCACCTACATGCTCGACGGGCGCATGCGCCACCGCGACAACCACGGCAACGAAGGGCTGCTGACGCCCGGCAGCGTGCAGTGGATGACCGCCGGCCGCGGGCTGGTGCATTCGGAGATGCCCGAACAGGAATCCGGGCGCATGCGCGGCTTCCAGCTGTGGGTGAACCTGCCGGCGCGGGAGAAGATGACCGCGCCGCGCTACCAGGAATATGCGCCCGAACGCATTCCGCGGGTCGAGCCTGCCGCGGGTGTGGCGGTCAAGGTGATCGCCGGTCAGGTGGGCGACACGCAGGGGCCGATCGTGCAACCGGCCACCGGGCCGCTGTACCTCGACGTGGAACTGGCGGCGGGATGCGGCTGGTCGTACCTGCTGCCGGAGGGTCACAACGCCTTTGCCTACCTGTTCGAGGGCGGGTTGGTGCTGGGCGAGGGCGAAGCCGCGCGTGACGTGGGCCGGCACGAACTGGCGGTCCTCGGCGGCGGCAACGACCTGCGCCTGCAGGCGGGTGGCGAGGGCGCGCGGTTGATCCTCGTCGCCGGGCGCCCGCTGCGCGAACCGGTCGCGCGGCATGGGCCGTTCGTGATGAACACCCGTCAGGAACTGATGCAGGCCTTCGTCGATTTCCAGGAAGGGCGTTTCTGAAACGCGGGCAAGGCCGGTACGACGTTCAAGCTGCCTTTCGCGGCAGCTTGCACGGACTGTCGGGATTCACAGCCAGAGCGCCTCGCCGAGCACGACCTTCATGTCGGAACATGGGAACCATAGGTGTTGTACGGGTCGCTCACGAAGACTCTTGTCAGTGTGGACGAAACATGGCCCCGGGTGGTCGCGGCCTTGGTTTCTTTCCTCTTCGCCCAAGGCCCGGGCATGTCCCTGTCGGGCAGGCGCGCGAAGGAAGTGGGGGCCTCGGATGCTGGCAGGCACCTGAGGTCGTTCATGGCACTGGTGCCATCCGCCGCTTACTCCCCGGCGAGGTTCATCGCGCTGTCGCTCAGGTTGCCGGTCAGCTGCTGCAGCGTGGCCAGTTCGCTGGTGTTGGCTGCGTCGATCCAGATCTGCGCGTAGCGGTTCTTTGCCAGCTTGACGGTGGAGATGCGCCGCGACTCCAGCCCGGGCAGGTCGCGGCCGCCCATGTCGGGGTGGTACCAATACAGCGATTCGCCGGAGAAACTGCCCTTCTCGGCGCGCAGGTTGCGGCTCAGCACGAGGTCCGGGTCGCGCGCGGTCAGCATCAGGTTCAACACGGTGCGGCCGTCCTCGGTGGCGGCTTTGCACAGCACGAAGTCGCTTTGCGCCTGCGGTTCCCACTGCAGGCCACTGCCCGGCGGCAGCTGCGGGCACTGGCCCGCCTGCTGGGCGTTGGCGCTGCCGGCCAGCAGCAGCGAACAGGCAAGGATACGAACGGATTTCACCATGCATTCCCCCAAGCACCGGCCGTGGCGGCGGACGGTGGTCATGTCGTCTGTCTGAGTTGGATCCCGCCGCGGGCCCTGTTCCCCGGCCCGATGCGCGCGTCCCCGTTGCGCGCCGGCAATGTTTCCACGGTATTACAAAAACGCGGCCGCTGACAAACGCAGGCGTGGCGACGGCCCCGGATGGGGCCGTCGCTTTCGTGCATGGTGCGCGGATTCAGCGGTTCTCGTTGCCGATCCAGCGGCAGGCGATGCCGCCGATCAACGCACCCAGGAACGGGGCCACCCAGAACAGCCACAGCTGGCCGATCGCGCCGGGGCCGGCGAACAGCGCCACCGCGGTCGAGCGCGCCGGGTTCACCGAGGTGTTGGTGACCGGGATGCTGATCAGGTGGATCAGGGTCAGCGCAAGGCCAATGGCGATGGGCGCGAAGCCGGCCGGCGCCTTGCCGTGGGTGGCGCCCATGATCACCACCAGGAACATCGCGGTCATCACCACTTCGCACAGGAACGCGGCGGCCATGCTGTAGCCGCCCGGCGACAGCGCGCCGTAGCCGTTGCTGGCGAACGCGCCGGCCTGGCTGCCGTCGATGGCGAAGCCGGGCTGGCCCTGCGCGATCTGCAGAAGGATCAAGGCCGCGAGGATGCCGCCCAGCACCTGCACGACGATGTAGGGCAGCAGGTCCTTGCCGGCGAAGCGCCCGCCGGCCCACAGGCCGAGGCTGACCGCCGGGTTGAAGTGGGCGCCGGATACGTGCCCGAACGCATAGGCGCCGGTCAGCACGGTCAGGCCGAACGCCAGCGCCACGCCGTGGAAGCCGATGCCGAGCGGATTGCCGTCACCGCCGAACTTGGCGGCCAGTACCGCGCTGCCGCAGCCGCCCAGCACCAGCCAGAAGGTGCCGAGGAACTCGGCCGCCAATCGTTTCCCCATGTTCATGTGTCGCGTTTCCCCAGAAGGCCCCGAAGCGGGCAGGCGAACAGTACGGGAATCGCGGCGGGCGGCGCGTTTCGAAAACGTTAACGGGCGCGGCGCCGCGCCGCCGGGGAGGTACGACGATGCGGGGGCATCAGAACGGCGGCAGCGGGATGAACTCCTTGTCGTCGCCGGGGATGGTGCCGAAGCGGCCGTCGCGCCAGTCGTCCTTGGCCTGCTCGATGCGATCCTTCGAGCTGGACACGAAGTTCCACCACAGGTGGCGCGGGCCATCCAGCGGTTCGCCGCCCATCAGCATCGCCTTGACCGGGGTCTTGGCGCGCAGCCGACCGCGTGCGCCCGCTTCCGGAATGACCAGGTGCATGGCGGGGATGTCGGTGCCGTCGAGCTGGGCCTCGCCTTCGAGCACATAGAGCGAGCGCTCCGCGTGGGTGGTGTCGAGGTCGATCTCGGCCCCGGCGTCCAGGTCGATGGCGACGTTGAGGGTGTCGGCGAACACCCGCACTGGCGATTCCTCGCCGTAGGCACGGCCGGCGATCACCCGCAGCCAGGCGCCGTCGCGGCGCTGCTGCGGCAGCTGCGCGGCGCTGAAGTGGTGGAACTCGGGCGCGGTTTCCTCGTGCGCCTTCGGCAGCGCCACCCAGGTCTGCATGCCGTGCAGCGGGTGGTCGTGCTCGCGCTCGGGCGGCGGCGTGCGTTCGGAATGGGCGATACCGCGGCCGGCGGTCATCCAGTTGACGTCGCCGGGGCGGATGACCTGTTCCGAGCCGAGCGTGTCGCGGTGGCCGATGGCGCCGGACCACAGGAAGGTGACCGTCGCCAGGCCGATGTGCGGGTGCGGGCGCACGTCGATGCCCTGGCCGGGCGCGAACACCGCCGGGCCCATGTGGTCGACGAACACGAACGGGCCGACGCTGCGCGCCTGCAGCGTCGGTACCGCGCGGCGCACCTGGAAGCCGCCGAGGTCATGGACGCGCGGGTTGATGATCGTGGTCATGGGCAGGCTCCGTGGGCGTGGAACGGCAGGATGGCATGCGTGGCGCGTCGCTGTCGGCAACGACGGCATGACGGATCGTTGCGCCTGCCTCAGCGGCGCTGGTCGCGGCGCGAGGCGAGGCGGTCGGCCAGCCGGGTCGGTTCCGGCAGGCGGTAGCCGGCCAGGCAGGCCAGCACCAGCGGCAGGCAGGCTTCCACCGAGACACGGTGGCCGGGCGAGATGAACAGCGGATTGCAGCGCGGCTTGCTGCGCAGCACCCAGCCGACCTGCCGGCCACGGTGGCGCAGCGGCGCATGGTCGCCGCGCTGCGGGCCGGGTTCGTCGTAGTCGCCGACCAGCCGGCTCTTGCCGACGCCGATGCTCGGCAAACCGGTCAGCACGCCCAGGTGCGCGGCGATGCCCAGTCCGCGCGGATGGGCGATGCCGTGCCCGTCCACCAGCACCAGCTGCGGTTGTTCCGGCAATTGCCGCAGCGCCTGCAGCACCGCCGGCAGCTCGCGGAAGCTGAGCAGGCCGGGGATGTAGGGCAGGGCGGTGGGCAGCCGCGCCAGCGTCGATTCGCGCGGCTGCAGGCTGGGGCCATCGACCAGTACCGCCACCGAGCGGGTGGTGCGGCCCTCGTCCTCGAAGCCGCTGTCGACCCCGGCCACGCATCGCGGCAGGCCGGGCAGGTGGTCGTGCAGGTCCACCCGTGCCGCCAGTTCGGTCTGCACGCGGCGCAGTTCGGCCAAGGTGGCGGGGGCGACGTCGGCGGCGGGATGGAAGCGCATGCACGCAGCCTGCCACTTTTGCCGCGGCCGTGGCGTGCAGGCGGGGCCCCGGCGCGATGCGGCTACAATCGGCCGGTTGCCTTTCCCCACGACCGGAGATCCCCCGCAGTGACCCGCAAACTAGTGCTGTTGCGCCACGGCCAGAGCCAGTGGAACCTCGATAACCGCTTCACCGGCTGGGTGGACGTGGAACTGACCGCGCAGGGCCGCGCCGAGGCCGCCGCCGCCGGCCGGTTGATGAAGGAGGAGGGGCTGCAGTTCGACGCCGCCCACACCTCGGTGCTCAAGCGCGCCATCCACACCTTGCAGGGCGCGCTGGCCGAGCTGGACCAGGACTGGCTGCCGGTCAGCAAGAGCTGGCGCCTGAACGAGCGCCACTACGGCGGCCTGCAGGGGCTGGACAAGGCCGAGACCGCGGCGAAGCATGGCGAGGAGCAGGTCAAGGTATGGCGCCGTTCCTACGACATCCCGCCGCCGCCGATGGATCTGGAAGACCCCGGCCACCCCAGCCACGACCGCCGCTACGCCGGGCTGGACCGCAACGCGCTGCCGGCCACCGAGTCGCTGGCGACCACGCTCGAACGCGTGCTGCCGTACTGGTTCGACGCCATCGCCCCGCAGCTTAAGGACGGCAAGACCGTGCTGGTCACTGCCCACGGCAATTCGCTGCGCGCGCTGTACAAGTACCTCAACGGCGTGAGCCGGGAAGCGATCCTCGAATTGAACATCCCTACCGGCATCCCGCTGCTGTTCGAGCTCGACGACAACCTGGGCGTGCAGTCGTTCCGTTACCTGGGTGACCCGGAAGCGGCGAAGCGGGCGGCCGAGGCCGTGGCCAACCAGGGCAAGGCGAAGTAACCCCGCCGCCCCGTGGCAACCCCGACACCCGGCCCCGGCCGGGTGTTTTCGTTTGCGGGGTAAGGGAAGCGGGAGCTGGTGCAGCGGTGGACAGCGGCGTGACTTCTTGATAATCGATAATTATTCGCATCTAATAACGCATCTCAATCAGCCGGCGCGCCACCCCGGCAACCGAAAAGGCCATTCCCCGCATGTCCCCGAACCGCTCCCTCCGCGCGCAGCGCGCGTCCGTCGCTGCTTTCCGTCCGTTGACCGCCGGCACCCTCGCGCTGGCTATCGGCATCGCCCTGGCCGGCCTGCCATTGGTGGCAGCGGCCGATGCCGCGTCCGGCGACGCCAGCGCCACCGACCTGGATGCGGTGCTGGTCGTGGCCCACCGCGCCGAGCGCGTCAGCAACGGCGCCACCAACCTCGACCTGGCGATCAAGGACACCCCGCAGTCGATCAGCGTGGTCAGCAGCGAGCAGATGCGGCAGTTCGGCGCCGACAGCGTCAACGAAGCGCTGAAGCTGGCCACCGGCATCCAGGTGGACGAGTGGGAAACCAACCGCACCAGCTACAGCGCGCGCGGCTTCGACATCCTCAACACCCAGGTCGACGGCGTCGGCCTGCCCAACGGCTGGGGCATCGCCACCGGCGCCACCGACACCTTCGGCTACGAGAAGGTGGAAGTGATCCGCGGTGCCAATGGCCTGCTCACCGGCGTCGGCAATGCCGCCGGCACCATCAACTACGTGCGCAAGCGCCCGACCAACGAGCGCCAGGGCACGTTCGGCGTCAGCTACGGCTCGTGGAGCACCAAGCGCGCCGAAGTCGATTACTCGACCCCGTTCACCGCCGACGGCAGCTGGGCCGGGCGCGTGGTGGCCGCGCACGAGGACGGCGATTCCTGGCTGCGCGCCAACGAAAACGACCGTAACTACCTCTACGGCGTGGTCGACGGCCAGGTCGGCGAGAACGGCACCCTGACCCTCGGTTATTCGTACCAGCGGGCCAAGTCCGACGGCATCATGTGGGGCGCGCTGGCGTTCATGAACAGCGACGGCACCCAGTCCGAATGGCCGACCAGCGCCTCGACCACGCAGGACTGGACTTACTGGAACACCACCACCCACAACGCCTTCGCCGAATACACCCGCCGGCTCGGCGCGGACTGGCAGCTGAAGGCGTCGTACAACTACCGCCGCGCCACCGGCGACGAGAAGATGTTCTACGCCTACCTGCCGGACCCGGATTTCGACGGCATCTCGATCGCCCTCGACCCGGCCACCGGCCTGGGCCTGGTCGGCTACCCGTGGGGCGGCAGCGACAAGGCCACCACCCATCTCGGCGCGGTGACGCTCAACGGCCACTTCCAGTTGTTCGGCCGCGACCAGGAAGCCATGCTCGGCGCCAGCCTGGCGCGCAGCGAATCGAACAGCTGGGAGCGGAGCGCGGACTTCTCCTCGCCGGCCTGGGGTGCGCTGCCGGCGTTCCCGTATGCGCCCGATGCGATTCCCGAGCCGGACTGGAGTGATTCGGCGCAGTATTCAGTGCTGAACCAGCATCTGAAGCGCGCGTACGGCGCCACCCGGATCGCGCTGAGCGACCGCCTGAAGGCCGTCGTCGGCGCCAACTATGCCCAGTACCGCCGCGACGGCTGGTCCTACGACCTCACCTTCGACCAGACCACCAGCCACACCAGCCCCTACGGCGGCCTGACCTTCGACTTCAGCGAGCACGTGCTCGGCTACGTCAGCTATTCGGACATCTACCAGCCGCAGGACCAGGTGGACGCCAACGACCGCTACCTCGATGCCAGCAAGGGCGTGAACTACGAGGCCGGCATCAAGGCCGACTGGCTGGACCAGCGCCTGCTGACCACGCTGGCGGTGTTCAAGGCCGACCAGGACGGGCTGGCCACGCCGACCGGCCAGTACAACGAGTATGGCTCGTACATCTACGCCCCGGTGGACGTGCGCTCCAAGGGCGTCGAGCTGGAGGCGGTCGGCAAGCTGGGCGACAACCTCGACCTGGTGGTCGGCTACACAGCGCTGAAGCTGGACGGCCTCAACGGCAGCGACACCTATTCGTGGGTGCCGCGGCGCACCGCCAACCTGCTGCTCAGCGGCCGCCTGCCCGCTTACGAGGCGCTGTCTCTTGGCGTCGGCGGGCGCTGGCAGAGCGTGATCTCCAATGTGGAGTCCAGCGGCTACCGCGTGCGCCAGGACAGCTACGCGGTGCTCAACGCGTTCGCCGCCTGGGACTTCCTGCCCAACGCCACGCTGCAGTTCAACGCCAACAACATCACCGGCGAGAAGTACATCAACACCCTGCGCTACAGCGGCTACTACGGCGCCCCGCGCAACTACACGCTCAGCCTGAACTGGCGGTTCTGACGGTTGCCTCCCTTTGCAGATCCCGCATGACGCCATGTCCCGCAGCCCCGACATCACCTGTCCCGCCCGCTTCCCGCGCCTGCATTTCGCCGCACGGCTGGCTGCTGCGGTGTTAGGTGGCTACGCCCTCACCTGGGGCTTCATCGCCGCCGCGATGGCCCTGCTGTTCAAGGCCGGGATGGAATTCCACGACGCCGAGTTCCTCGCCAGCGCGGTGGGCCTGCTGTTGTTCCTGGTGCTGTTCCTGAATGTCGTTGCCAGCCGTCGCCGGCTGGCGCTGGTTTGGCTGGCGCTGGTCGGCGGTGGCGCGGCGCTGGCCGCCATCGGTTCGCTGGTGCAGGCCAGCATGGCCTGAGCGACATGCAGCAGGGAGAATCCATCGTGTTCCAGAGTTTCCGCCAGGTCATGGCCTGGTTGCATACGTGGTTCGGCCTGGTGCTGGGCTTCGTGCTGATGGCGGCGTTCTTCTTCGGCGCGCTGTCGGTGTTCGATCGAGAGATCGACCGCTGGTCGATCCCGGCCAGCCGCTTCGAGCCGCAGCCGATGCCGTCGTTCGAGAAGGTGCTGCGGCCGGCGTTCGAGCGCATGCAGCCGCTGCCGGCGGTGGTGGACGCCATGCGCCCGCGGGTGAACGGGCCGATGCCCGAGCATTTCGACACCGTGGCCTACTGGAGCGCCTACACCACCCACCGCGACCCGGTGCTGGCGTTGTACGCCGGCTACCAGGTGCCCGGGGCGAAGGACCCGGATGAGGTCGCCTGGGGTGAGGCCACCATCGACCCGCGCGACGGCCGGGTGCTGCCCAACGACCAGCTCAAGATCGGCAGCGGCTTCTTCTACCCGCTGCACTACAGCCTGACCCTGGACTGGAAGAACCTCGGTTTCTGGATCGTCGGCTTCTCGGCGCTGATGATGCTGGTCGCGCTGGTCAGCGGCGTGGTCATGCACCGCAAGCTGTTCCGCGAGCTGTTCACCTTCCGCCCCGGCAAGGCGCGGCTGCGCAGCGTGCTGGACCTGCACAACCTCACCGGCGTGGTGGCGCTGCCGTTCCACTTCTTCTTCGCCTTCACCGGGCTGGTGATCTTCGCCAGCACCTATTACTTCCCGATCGGCCACACCCAGCTGCACGACCTGCACGAGCTGCACGAAAAGCACGAGGCGCAGGAACTGGGCCTGCCGCACGGCCGCGCCGGGGTGCCGGCCGGGCTGGCCAACGTCGATGCGATGGTGGCCGAGGCGCAGCGGCGCTGGGAGGCGCGCGGCATGGCCGGCGACGTCGGGTTCCTGGTGCTGCAGCACGTCGGCGACGCCAATGGCTACGTCAGCATCTACCGCGCCGGCACCGACCGCATCGCGCTGGTCGGGCAGGGCATCCACTTCAAGGCGTCCACCGGCCAGCTGCTGCGCGAGGACCCGCCGGCCACCGCGGTCGGCCGCATCAGCGAATTCCTCACCGGCCTGCACCTGCAGCATTTCCGCCACTGGCTGCTGCGCTGGCTGTACGTGTTCGGGGGGCTGGCCGGCTGCGTCTGCATCGCCACCGGCTTCGTGTTCTTCGTCGAGAAACGCAAGCGCCAGCATGCCAAACAGGGCAGCCAGGGAGTGCGCGTGGTCGATGCGCTGGCCGTGGCCACGGTGACCGGCATGGTCGTGGCCACGCTGGGCCTGCTGGTCGCCAACCGGCTGCTGCCCGAGGCGCTGCCGGCGCGTGGCGACTGGGAGCGCTATGCGTTCTGGGGAACCTGGTTGCTGGCGTTGCTGCACGCGGCCTGGCGCAGCGTGCCGGTCGCCCGCGGCCTGCCCAACCCGGCCTGGCGCGAGCAGGCCTGGGCGATTGCGGTGCTGGCGCCGGTGGCGGTGCTGCTGAACTGGATCACCACCGGCGACCACCTGCTGCGCACGCTGGCCGCCGGCTACTGGCCGGTGGCCGGGCTGGACCTGGTGCTGCTGGCCGTGGCCGTGATCGCCGCCGCCAGCGCACGCCGGCTGGGCCGCCGTGCCGAGGCGCGCGCCCACGACCTCGCCCGCGAGCAGGAGGCCGCCCATGCATGACCCGGCATACGCGGGCTGGCTGCTGGCCGCGGCGCTGGTCGCCTGCCTGGCCGGCATGGGCTGGCTGGCGCTGGGCATGGACGTGCATGCGCGGCAGGCATGGGGCCGCGGCCTGTCGCCGGCCGAAACCCGCAGCCTGCGCGGCCTCGGCTGGTTGGCGCTGGCCGCGGGATTGGGCCTGTGCCTGCGGGCGGACCACCCGAGCATGGCAGCGCTGGTCTGGGTGATGGCGCTGGCGGGCTCGGCGCTGGCGGTGGCCTTCGTTCTGGCCTGGCAGGCACGCTGGCTGGGCGTGCTGGCACCGTGGGTGCGGCGCCAATGATGGCGGCACTGCTCCCGTAGGCGCGACGTCAGTCGCGACCGGGCTTTACCGGGAATGCTCCATCGCGACTGACGTCGCTCCTACCGGTTCCCGCATGCGGATCAGCGGTCGCAATTGGCCGGATCGGCCTTGCAGGCCTGGTTGATCCGGTTGTCGCGCTGGGCCGCATTCTTGCCCAGGGTGTAGCCGGCCACCATCTGGAACATGACCACGGCCAGCACGATGCTCACGATCCACAGGATGATCCGCGCGCGTTCGGCCGCGGTCATCCCGTTGGCGGTTGGTGCCGGCAGCGGCGGCATCCCGTCCGCTTCCCGCAACTGCGCGGGCTCGACCCCGAATGCCGACGCCACCGCCATCCGCGACTCGTGCGAAGCCCGGCCATCGCTTTCCAGCCGCTGCACGGTGTGCGGGCTCAGCCCGGCCACGGCGGCCAGATGCTCCTGCGACCAGCCGCGCGCCTCGCGCAACGCCTTGACCCGGTGGGCGTCGATCTTCATCGGTTCGTTGTTCACTGACGGTGGCTCCAGACGAAGTTAATGGAGCCCGGAAACTGCCGCGACCGCAGGCGCCATGCCACGACAGCAATCCGCCAGTTCCACGCCATGCCTTGCCAGGCAATGGTTTGCGCGGATGCCAGCGTTCGGTGGTCCCCGGCTGGCGTATGCTGCGGCCGGGCTTTCCATCCAACGCACAGGGGAACCGCATGAACAGCTCCGAGGATCGCCGGCATTTCTGGCGCGTGCCCTTCCATTCCGCCGCGAGCGTGGTCGCCGCCGATGGGGTCACCCATGCGGGGCGCCTGCACGATCTCTCGCTGAAGGGCGCACTGTTCGAGGTCACCGACGCCTGGCCCGGCGTGGCGGGCGGGCAATGCCGCTTGCGGGTCGAATTGTCCGAAGACACGCCGATCCACATGCAGGCCACGGTGATGCACGTGGAAGGGCGCAACATCGGCCTGCGCTGCGACGAAATCGACCTCGACAGCATCACCGCGCTGCGCCGGGTGATCGAGCTCAACGCCGCCGATCCGGCGCTGCTGGAACGCGAGCTCGGCGCGCTGGTGCAGGGCGGTTGATTTTTTAGCCCCTCTCCCCTTCGGGAGAGGGGTTGGGGAGAGGGGCGATGGAGTCCCGGTGGTTCAAGCATCATGGACTTCGTTTGCCCCTCATCCGCCCTTCGGGCACCTTCTCCCGAAGGGAGAAGGGAAGCACGGGGAATCCGGTAAGGCCATGACCTTTGGCCCATCGGCAAGCGGTAGCCATCGCCTAGGCTCGGGGATTGGCCGCGCAACCAGCGCGGCATTCCTGCAAGGCCGGAGAACCGCATGACCCTTTCCAAGCTCGCCCCGCTGTCCCTGACCGTCGCCATCGCTGCCTCGCTGGCGGCCTGCGGCAAGACCGAGGCGCCCGCGGCGGCCGACACCGCCAAGCCGGCGTTCGACATGGCGCAGATCAAGACGCCGTCGGTGGCGTTCAACGTCGCCGACCTGGACCCGACGGCTTCGGCCTGCGCCGACCTCAATGGTTTCGTCAACGGCACGTGGCTCAAGGCCAACCCGGTGCCGGGCGACCAGACCACCTGGGGCAGCTTCGAGATCCTGCGCGAGCGCTCGCTGGAAGTGCAGCACGCGCTGGTCGAGCAGGCCGCCGCGGCCGACGCCAAGGCCGGCACCGTGGAAGCGCAGATCGGCGACATCTGGAAGACCGGCTCGGACGAGGCCGCCATCGAGGCCGCCGGCATCGCCCCGCTGCAGCCGGAGCTGGACCGGATCGCCGCGCTGGGCGACACCGCCGCCATCGCCGGCTACCTGCGCGATGCCTACGCGCAGGGGCAGGGCTTCCTGTTCTCGTTGTATGCCAGCCCGGACTTCAAGGATTCGGGCAACGTCATCGCCTACGTCGGCCAGGGCGGGCTGGGCCTGCCGGAGAAGGGCTATTACTTCGACGAATCGCAGGCGAATATCCGCGACGCCTACGTGGCCTACATCGAGCAGCTGCTGGCCCTGTCCGGCGTCGACGCCGCGCAGGCGAAGGAGCAGGCCAAGGCGGTGATGGACTTCGAGACCCGGCTGGCCAAGGCCTCGCTGTCGCGCATCGAGCTGCGCGACCCGGCCAAACGCTACAACCCGGTCAGCGCCGCCGATGCCGACACGCTGACCCCGAACTTCAGCTGGACTGCGCTGTTCGACAGCTTGAACGTGCCGGCCAAGGACAAGTTCTCGCTGGCGCAGCCGGGCTTCTTCGGTGAGCTGGACAGGATGCTGGCCGACGTTCCCGCGACCACCTGGCAGGCCTACCTGCGCTTCCACACCGTGGACAATGCCGCGCCGTACCTGAGCAGCAATTTCGAGCAGGCCAACTTCGACTTCTACAGCAAGACCCTGCGCGGCCAGCAGGAAATGCAGCCGCGCTGGAAGCGGGTGCTGGAATCGGTGAACGGCGCGATGGGAGAGGCACTGGGCCAGCTGTACGTGGAGGCGGTGTTCCCGGCCGAATCCAAGGTCGAGATGCAGCATCTGGTGGAGAACCTCTCCGCGGCGCTGAAGACGCGGCTGGAGAACCTGCCGTGGATGGGCGAGGAGACGAAGAAGAAGGCGCTGGAGAAGTGGGCCAGCTTCACCCCGAAGATCGGCTACCCGGACAAGTGGCGCGACTGGAGCGGCCTGGCCACCAGCGGCGACAGCTACCTGGGCAACATGCGCGCCGCGCGTGCGTTCAACTACCGCTACATGCTCGACAAGATCGGCAAGCCGGTGGACAGGACCGAGTGGGGCATGACCCCGCAGACGGTGAACGCCTACTACAACGCGACCAAGAACGAGATCGTGTTCCCGGCCGCGATCCTGCAGCCGCCGTTCTTCGAGGCCAAGGCCGACCCGGCGCTGAACTACGGTGGCATCGGCGCGGTGATCGGCCACGAGATGATGCACGGCTACGACGACTCGGGCAGTCAGTTCGCCGCCAACGGCAACTTCGACAACTGGTGGACGGACGACGACCGCAAGGCGTTCAACGGCCGCACCGACCAGCTGGTGGCGCAGTTCGACGGCTATGAATCGCTGCCGGGCGTCAACGTCAAGGGCAAGCTGACGCTGGGCGAGAACATCGGCGACCTCGGCGGCCTGACCGTGGCCTTTGATGCGTTGCAGATGGCGCTGAAGGAGGACCCGTCGAAGAACGTGGCCATCGACGGCTACAGCCAGGACCAGCGCTTCTTCATGAACTGGGCCACGGTGTGGCGCCGCAACTTCACCGAGGGCGAACTGCGCGTGCGCCTGAACACCGACCCGCATGCCCCGGCCAACTTCCGCGCCAACGGCGCGCCGTCGAACATGCCAGCGTTCGCCGCCGCGTTCGAGTGCAAGGCCGGCGACGCTATGGTGCGCGGCGACGACAAGCGTGTGGTGATCTGGTAATCGCCATCGCGTGAGTTGCACACGGGAAGGCCCGGCAATGCCGGGCCTTCTTCATGCTTCTTTGCCGATCCAATGGATTGAATCAGGCACGTGCTTCACTGCGCTGCTCAATGGAGGGCAATGGATGCCGAGGGGTGGTGCTTGTAAGGTATGGCTTGCTTCGCGTGGCGCTGCGCACGGATGACACCGGGCTGATGGCCGGTCAGCAGCCAGCTCCCGGAATCCGGGCCGCCAACGCCTGTTCCTCCTTGCGCAAGGTCAATACCTTGACGCCTTCCGGCGTCACCTCGACGGTGTGTTCGCACTGCGCCGACAACTTGCCATCGCGGGTAGTGACGGTCCAACCGTCGTCACTGCTGTCGATGGCGGCCCGGCCCTGATTGATCATTGGCTCGATGGTGAAGGTCATGCCGGGTTGCAGCACCAGTCCGCTGCCGCGCCTGCCGTAATGCAGCACTTGCGGTTCCTCGTGCATCTCCCTGCCGATGCCGTGGCCGCAGTATTCCCGGACCACGGAATAACCGGCAGCCTTGGCATGCTGCTGGATGGCGAAACCGACGTCGCCCAGTGTCGCGCCGGGACGCACCGCTGCGATGCCTTTCCACATGGCCTCGCTGGTGGCGCGTACCAGCCGTCGCGCCGGGTGGCTCACGTTGCCGATCAGGTACATCTTGCTGGAGTCGGCGATATAGCCATTTTTTTCCAGCGTGATGTCGAAATTGACGATGCTGCCGTTGCGCAGGACGTCGGAGGTAGAGGGAACGCCGTGGCAAACCACGTTGTCGATGGAACTGTTGAGCACGTAGGCGAACCCGTATTGGCCTTTGCTGGCAGGCCGTGCCTTCAGTTCATGGACGATGAAACGCTCGACCCAATCGTTGACCTGCAAGGTGTTCATGCCTTCCAGCGGCAACGCATCCAGCGCCTCGAACACGGAAGCCAGCAGTTGCCCGGATTCGGCCATGCGCGCCAATTCGTGGGGTTGCTTGATCATGTTTCGGCTACCAGCAAGGCACCTGGGCGCACGCCGGCGGCGGCAAGTTCGCGGGCGACGATTTCCTGATAGCTCCACTGCGGGTTCAGCTCGCACAGCATGCCGATCTTGATCCAGAACCCGGCTTGGGCGTTGATCGAGCGGCCGGAAACGGCGCTGGCCTTGCGGATGTTGTCGTGCAATTCGTCGTCGATGTTGACGATGCCCATCGGGATGGCCTCAAGCCTGGTTGGAATATGTGAATCATATATGATTCATATATTCCAGTGAGGTGCGCAAATGTACCCGTGGTCGCGAGGCTTGCGTTCTCTGGCGACAGTGGAGGGCAGTGGCGGGCCGCGTCGGACGGTTCGCCGGTAGCCACGCAGGTTGGGCTTCGTTGCGCTTAACCCAATCTACGGGTGCAGGGTGGTCAACATCGCGCGCGCAGCGTTGAAACGATCCTCGGGCAACGGCAGCGGGTGCTTGATGCGCAGCTTGTCCGGGCCGTCCATCTGGTACAGCTTCGGCTGCTTCTGGATCAGCTGGATCACCGCCATCGGGTCGATGTCCGGCTTGCTCTCGAACACGATGCGGCCGCCGTTCTCGCCCAGTTCCAGCTTGCGGATGCCCAGCGCGTTGGCCTGCAGCTTCAGTTCGGCGATGGCGAACAGGTGCTTGACCGCATCCGGCAGCAGGCCGAAGCGGTCGATCATCTCCACCTGCAGCTCGCGCAGGGCTTCGCCGTCGCGTGCGCTGGAAATGCGCTTGTACAGCGTCAGCCGGGTGTGCACGTCCGGCAGGTAGTCCTCGGGGATCAGCGACGGTACATGCAGCTGGATCTCGGCGCCGCGCGCTTCCTCGCCGGCGTCCAGGTCCGGCAGCTTGCCGGCCTTGATCGAGCGCACCGCACGCTCCAGCAGCTCGGTGTAGAGGCTGAAACCGACCTCGGCCATCTGCCCGCTCTGGTCCTCGCCGAGCAGTTCGCCGGCACCGCGGATTTCCAGGTCGTGGGTGGCGAGGGTGAAGCCGGCGCCGAGTTCGTCCATCGAGGCAATGGCGTCCAGCCGCTTCTGCGCGTCGGGGGTGATCGCGCGCTTGTCCGGCACCAGCAGGTAGGCGTAGGCGCGGTGGTGCGAGCGGCCGACGCGGCCGCGCAGCTGGTGCAGCTGCGCCAAACCGAAGCGGTCGGCGCGGTTGATGACGATGGTGTTGGCGTTGGGGATGTCGATGCCGGACTCGATGATGGTGCTGGCCAGCAGCACGTTGAAGCGCTGTTTCTGGAAATCCAGCATCACCTTTTCAAGTTCGCGCTCGGGCATCTGCCCGTGGGCCATGCCGATGCGCGCCTCGGGCACCAGCTCGGACAGCTCGCGCTGCATGCGGCCCATGCTTTCCACGTCGTTGTGCAGGAAATACAGCTGGCCACCGCGCGACAGCTCGCGCTGGAACGCCTCGCGCAGCTGCGCGTTGTCCCACTGGGTGACGAAGGTCTGCACCGCCAGCCGGTTCGGCGGCGGGGTAGCAATTATCGACAGGTCGCGCAGCCCGGCCATCGCCATGTTCAGCGTGCGCGGGATCGGCGTGGCGGTCAGCGTCAGCAGGTGCACGTTGGCGCGCATCGCCTTCAGCGCTTCCTTCTGGCGCACGCCGAAGCGTTGTTCTTCATCGACGATGACCAGCCCGAGGTCCTTGAACTTCACGTCCGGCTGCAGCAGCCGGTGGGTGCCGACGATCACGTCGATGGTGCCCTCGGCGACCTTGTCCAGTTCGGCCTTGATCTCCTTGGTCGATTTGAAGCGTGACAGCACTTCCACCTTCAGCGGGTAATCGGCGAAGCGGTCGCGGAAGTTGCGGTAGTGCTGCTCGGCCAGCAGCGTGGTCGGCACCAATACCGCCACCTGCTTGCCGCCGCTGGCGGCGGCGAAGGCGGCGCGCACGGCGACCTCGGTCTTGCCGAAGCCGACGTCGCCGCAGACCACCCGGTCCATCGGCTGCGACGATTGCAGGTCGCGCAATGTGGCTTCGATCGCGGCCAGCTGGTCCGGCGTTTCCTCGAACGGGAAGCCGGCGGCGAATGGCTCGTACATCGCGCGGTCGATATCCAGCGCCAAGCCGGCGCGTGCTTGCCGCCGCGCTTGAATCTCCAGCAGTTCGGCGGCGACGTCGCGCACCTTTTCCGCGGCCTTGCGCTTGGCCTTGGCCCATTGCTCGCCACCCAGCGAATGCAGCGGTGCGGTTTCCGGCGAGGCGCCGGAGTAGCGGCTGATCAGGTGCAACTGCGCGACCGGCACGTACAGGCGGTCGCCCTTGGCGTATTCGATTTCGAGGAACTCGCCGGGCATGCCGCCCACGTCCATCGCGATCAGCCCGCGGTAGCGGCCGACACCGTGGTCCTCGTGGACGATGGGCGAACCCTCGCTCAGTTCGCCGAGGTCGCGGATGATCGCTTCCGGCTCGCGTCCGGCACGACGTGTGCGGCGCGGCTGGCCGGCACGCTCGGGGAACAACTGGCGCTCGGTGAGCACCGCCAGCGGCGGTTCGGCCAGCGCGAAGCCGTCGTCGAGCGGGGCGACGGTGATGGCGAACCTCGGCGCATCGTCGGCGAGGAAGGCGGGGAGGTTGGCGACCACCGGCGGGCGCAGTTCGGCGGCCTGCAATACCTCCAGCAGTGCTTCGCGGCGACCCGGCGAATCGGCGGCGACCAGCACCCGGCCCGGATAGTGGTCGAGGAAGGATTTCAGCGCCTGCCCGGCCGGGGCGTCCTTGGCGGCCACCGGCAACGGCGGCAATGGCTGGTCGCCCAGCGCCTGCGCCTCGGCGATGCGCGGGTGGTCGGCCGGCCACACTTCCACCCGCGGCTGCTTGTTGAACTGCTCGCGCAGGCTGTCTGGCGACTGGTAGATCTCGTCCGGCGGCAATAGTGGCCGCTCGATGTCGTGGCGGCGCTGCTCATAGCGGTTGCGGGTCTGTTCCCAGAACGCATCGGCGGCCTCGCCGACGCCGGGCGCGACCACGGTCAGGAAGCCTTCGGGCAGGTAGTCGAACAGCGTCGCGGTCTTGGTGAAGAACAGCGGCAGGAAATATTCGATGCCCGACGGCAGCACGCCGGCCTTCAGGTCCTGATAGAGCGGGCTGCGCCGGGTATCGACGTCGAAACGCTCGCGCAGCGTGGCCAGCACCTTCGACAGGCTGGCCTCGTCCATCGGCACTTCGCGGCCCGGCAGCATCTTCACCGCCTCGACCCTGTCCAGCGAACGCTGCGATTCGGGATCGAATTCGCGGATCGAGTCGATGTCCTCGTCCAGCAGTTCGATGCGCAGCGGCGCGTCCGCGCCCATCGGGTAGACGTCGAGCAGGCCGCCGCGCACGGCGAAGTCGCCCGGGTCCATCACCTGCGGCACGTTGCGGTAGCCGGCGCTTTCCAGCCGGCGTTTCTCCGCGTCCATCTCCAGCCGCTGGCCGACTTTCAGGTCGAAGCTGCCGCCGACGATGTAGCTCAATGGCGCCAGCCGTTGCAGCAGGGTCTGCACCGGCACCACTACGATGCCGCGCGCCAGGGCGGGCAGGCGGTGCAGCGCGCTCAGGCGCTGGCTGATGATGTCCGGGTGCGGGCTGAACTGGTCGTAGGGCAGGGTTTCCCAGTCGGGGAACGGCACCACCGGCAGCGCGGCGGCTTCGTGGCCGAGCAGGGTCTGCAGGTCGGCGACGGCCTGGTGCGCGCCGTGGTTGTCGCGCGTGACCAGCAGCAGCGGTTTGCCGTGTGCCTGCGCGGCGCGGGCCACGTGCCACGCCAGTGCGCTGGTCGAAGCGGGGGCGCGCCACCAGGCGCGGAGCTGGCCCGCACGGGGCAGCGGCGGAACGGGGTAGGGGACGTGATGCGGCATGAGACCGCCGATTTTACCGCAGCGCCGGCGCTTGGCCGGCAACCTGCGATCCCACGTCGTCCGACAGGTCGGGGCCATGTCCCCGACGCTCGGGGTATCCGTACATCAAGCGTCGGGGGCATAGCCCCGACCTACGGTAATGATCGGCAACGGGACGGAGCCGTGCCCGCGGCCGCCCTCAGCTGCCCAGCTCCAGCACCATCCGCACCAGCCCCGGCGTGCCGGCCGGGTGCGGCACCTGCCTGAAGCCCAGCGACGCGGCCAGTTGCAGCATCGGCTCGTTGTCCTGGGCGATGTCGCCGTGCATGCGGTCCAGGTACTTGCCGCGCGCCCACTTCACCAGCTTGCGCATCAGCTGCCGGCCCAGTCCCTGGCCGACCAGGAAACGGCTGACCAGGATGGCGTATTCGGCGTCGCGGGTGCCGGGGATGATCGAGGCGCGTGCCACCGCGCCGACCACGGCCTCGCCCGGCGGCAGCGGTTCGGCGACGACCAGTGCGATCTCGGTCTTCGGGTTCGGGTGGGTCAGGCGCTGGGTGGTCTCGTCCGACAACACGTCCACCGCCTGCAGGAAACGGTCGCGGACTTCTTCCGGCCCGAACAGCGCGAAGGCACCTTGCAGCGGCGCGCCGTCTTCGGGGCGGATGGGGCGGATCAGCAGTTCCCGGCCACTGGGAGCCTTGAAGTTTTCGTGCCACGGGGGCATGCGGTTGCGGGTAGCCATGCTGTGGTTCCTCCGGAGTCCACCGATTCTTGCATCTGTGGTGCGAAATTCCGTGAACGTGGTTCAACCGTGGCGGGGCAGGGCCGGCGAGGGCTCAATCGCCGGCCTTGAGCCATTCCAGCCGGGTCGAAGCGCCTTTTTCGCCCAGGTGTTGTTTCAGCACCGGCATGGCCGGCGCCAGCACCTGGTCGAACCGCCACGGCGCGTTGAGCAGCAGCATGCCGCTGCCATTCAGGCGCAGCGGCGAGTCGTCCGGGCGCACCAGCAGCTCGGCCAGCAGGGCGGACTTGATCGGCAATGCGGCCGCCTTGCGGAAGAAGTGCAGGATGCTGCGGCGCTGCTTGATCGGGAACCACACCGCACAGGTGGCCTGCGGCCAGCGCGCAAGGGTTTCGGCCAGTGCGGCGAGGATGCGCTGGTATTCGGCGTCCTGCGCCTCGTAGGGCGGGTCGATCAGCACCAGCCCGCGGCCGATCCTGATGCCGTTGGATTTGGGCGGCAACAGCGAGCGCAGCAGGGCGTAGCCATCGCCCGGGTGCACGCCGACGCGGCCGTCATGGGCGAACAGGGCCTTGAGCGCGGCGGCTTCCTCTTCCTGCAGTTCGCAGGCGGCCAGCCGATCCTGCGGACGCAGGGCCTGCGCGGCCAGCAGCGGGGAACCGGGGTAGCAGATCATGCTGCCGACCGGGTTGTCGGCCTGCACCGCGCGCAGGTAGCGCTCGACCACCGGCGGCAGTTGCGGCTGCGCCATCAGCCGCATCACGCCGTCTTCGATTTCCAGCGTCTTGCGGCTTTCCTCGCTGGCCAGCAGGTAGCGGCCGCGCCCGGCGTGGGTATCGAGCACGAAGAACGGGGTGTCCTTGCGCTTGAAGGCATCGACCAGCGCCAGCAGGACGATGTGCTTGAGCACGTCGGCGTGGTTGCCGGCGTGGAAGGCGTGGCGGTAGTTCATGCGCGAAGTGTACGGACGCGGCAGCGGGCCGGCTATGCTGGCGGCATGTCCGAACCTGCCGCCCGCGTGCTCGTCGTCGAGGACGAGACCGCCATCGCCGATACCGTGCTGTACGCGCTGCGCAGCGAGGGCTACGCCGCCGAGCATTGCGCGCTGGGGCGGCCGGCGCTGGAGCGATTGCGCGAAGGCGGCGTGGACGTGGTGGTGCTGGACGTGGGCCTGCCCGACCTGGGCGGTTTCGAGGTCTGCCGGCAGCTGCGCACCTTCAGCCAGGTGCCGGTGATCTTCCTCACCGCGCGCAATGACGAGTTCGACCGGGTGCTGGGGCTGGAGCTGGGGGCGGACGATTACGTGGGCAAGCCGTTCTCGCCGCGCGAGCTGGTGGCACGGGTGCGTGCGCGGCTGCGGCGGCCGGCGCCGGTGGGCGCGGGTGATGCGGGATGGGTGCGGCAGGGCGCATTCGCGATCGACCGCGAGGGGCGGCGGGTGCGTTACCGCGATGCGCCGCTGGACCTGACGCGCTACGAATATGCCCTGTTGGCGGCGTTGCTGCAGCGACCGGGGGCGATCCTGAGCCGGGCGCAGTTGATGGAGCGTGGGTGGGACCATGCCAGCGACAGTGCCGACCGCACGGTGGATACGCATGTAAAGACGTTGCGGGCGAAGTTGCGGGCGGCCGGGGCGGTGGAGGATCCGATCCGGACGCATCGAGGGCTGGGGTATGCGTTGGATGTGTAGCACCCTTGCCAACCCCATCATGGCGGAGGGCCTGCTTTTTAAGCCCCTCTCCCTTCGGGGCGAGAAGGCACGGCTTGCGCGCCACTGGCGCGCGTGCCTTGGAGCGCCCACGCCGCTGGCGTGGGCCGGGGCGCGGAGCGGGGGGCGGGGTGAGGGTTCGGGCCAAGCAATGCGATGTTTGATTTCACAAGATCAAAGGCTTTCACTCCTGCTTCGCAGGAGCGAGTCACTTTTCTTTGCTTGTGCAAAGAAAAGTAACCAAAAGAAAGCACAGCCGGGACGCGAGCCGTCGGGCTGCGCCCGCCGGTTCCCTGCGCTCCTCGCGCAACGAGGGGGCGGCGCACAACTCGCTTCGCTCAGACACGTGCGCCTCTTCGCCCCTCGTTCCGCTGCGGTGCTCGGCTCGCTCTACGGCGGGGGAAGTCAAGAGCCGAAAAACAAGATCAACAGCAACAGCGCTGGTCATGCGGGGTGGTCGTGCGCCTCGGCCTGAAACTCTTCCTCGGTTTCTTCCTGATCGTCGGCATCGCCGCGTTCTTCGTGATGCGGGTGTTCGTGGGCGAGGTGAAGCCCGGCGTGCGCCAGGCGATGGAGGCCACGCTGGTCGACGCGGCCAACGTGCTGGCGGTGATGGCAGCAAAGGACCTGAAGGCCGGGCGCATGGGCGATGGCGATTTCGCCGCGCAGCTGGCCGCCGCGCAGCGGCGCGATCCCGGGGCGATGGTGTGGCGCTTCCCCAAGCGCAGCATCGATTACCGGGTCACCGTGACCGATGCGCGCGGCATCGTGGTGTACGACTCGCGCGGGCAGGACGTGGGCCGCGACAACTCACGCTGGAACGACGTCTATCGCACCCTGCGCGGCCAGTATGGCGCGCGTTCCAGCCCCGAAGTGCCCGGCGACGAGACCCGCACGGTGATGCACGTGGCCGCGCCGGTATACGACCCCGGCGATGGCAGGACCTTGATCGGGGTGCTCACCCTGGCACAGCCCAATGACAGCATCGCCCCGTTCATCGCCGCCAGCCAGCGCGCCATCGTCGCGCGCGGGGCGTGGCTGATCGGCCTGTCGGCGCTGATCGGGTTGCTGATGACGTGGTGGCTGGCGCGCGGTATCGGCGGCTTGAGCCGCTATGCCAGGGCGGTCAGCGCCGGCGAGCCGGTGCCGCCGCCGAAGCCGCGCCGCGACGAGATCGGCGAGCTCGGGCAGGCGCTGGAAACCATGCGCCGCAAGCTGCAGGGCAAGGCCTACGTCGAGCAGTACGTGCAGTCGCTGACGCACGAGATGAAGAGCCCGCTGGCGGCGATACGCGGCGCCGCCGAGCTGTTGCAGGAACCGTTGCCGGAAGCCGAGCGGCAACGCTTCGCCGCCAACATCGCGCAGCAGGAGCGGCGCTTGACCGAAACCATCGACCAGCTGCTGCGGCTGGCCGAGGTGGAACAGCACGGCTGGCTGCAGCACCGCGCGGCGCTGGACCTGTGCGCGCTGTGCCGGCAATTGGCCGAGGAGGCCGGGCCGCGCCTGCAGGCGGCACGGCTGCGGCTGGAGTGCGAACTGCCCGGACATGCGCCGGTGCAGGGTGATGCGTTCCTGCTGCGGCAGGCGCTGGGCAACCTGCTGGACAACGCCATCGCGTTCTCGCCAGCCGGCGCGGCCATCCTGCTGCGGGTGCGGCGGCAGGACGCGGGCTGGGAGGTGACGCTGGCCGATGCAGGCCCGGGCGTGCCGGACTACGCGCTGGAGCGGGTGTTCGAGCGCTTCTATTCACTGGCGCGCCCCGGCAGCGGCCAGCGCAGCTCCGGGCTGGGACTGCCGTTCGTGGCCGAGGTGGCGCGCCTGCATGGCGGGCGGGCGTGGTTGCGCAACCGTGCCGAAAGCGGCGCGGAAGCCGGCTTCTGGCTGCCCGCATAGGCGGGGGCGGTCAGGCCTCCGCAAAGGCGGGGTGGTCGGCCCGCGGCCGGCCCAGGTGATAGCCCTGCACCATGTCCACGCCCATCTCGCGCAGCATCTGCAGGGTCGCCTCGTCCTCGACGAATTCGGCCACGGTGAGCTTGCCCATGCCGTGGGCCACCTCGATGATGGCGCGCACGAACACCTGGTTGTCGCGTTCGTCCGGCAGGTTGCGGATGAACATGCCGTCGATCTTGAGCACGTCGGCCTGCAGGTTCTTGAGGTAGGCGAAGGACGAGAAGCCGGTGCCGAAGTCGTCCAGACAGATGGGGCAGCCGGTGTCGCGCAGGGCGGCGATGAAGCGCGCGGCGTCGCCCATGTCCGAGACCGCCGAGGTCTCGGTCAGCTCCACCAGCAGGCGGCGCGGCTCGACCTGGCGCTGCAGCAGCTGGCAGGCAATGTATTCCGGCAGCTCGGGGTCGTCGAAGGAACGGCCGGAGATGTTGACGGCGATGGCTGGCAACTGCGGGTGGGCGGCCAGCAGGCGGATGCTTTCGCGGATCACCCAGCGGTCGATCTCCAGGATCTTGCCGCTCTTCTCGGCCGGTTCGATGAACTGCGCGGGCATGACGAACTGGTCGGGGCTGGCTTCGTCGATCATGCGGATCAGGGCTTCCAGATGCGCCAGCCGGCCGTCGCCGGCGTGGTGCACGCCCTGGAAGTGCAGGCGCAGCAGGTCGTGTTCCAGCGCCCGCGCGATGCGGTCGTTCCAGGCCAGGCGGGTGGCCATTTCCCGCGAGCTGTCGCGGTCGGGGCGGTACACGTTCCAGCGGTTCTTGCCCAGGTGCTTGGCCTGGTACATCGCCGCGTCGGCGTGGGCGACCAGGTCCTGGGCGTTGTCGGCGTGGCCGGGGTAGTGGGCGATGCCCAGGCTGGTAGTCAGGCGTATGGTCTGCTCGTGCAGGCATAGCGGCGTCTGCGCGATCCGCTGCACGATGCGTTCGGCCAGGTGGCGGGCGTCGTCCAGGCTGGCGTGCGGCATCAGCACGGCGAATTCGTCGCCGCCCAGCCGGAACAGGGTTTCGCCGGTACGGACCAGGGTGCGGATCTCGACCGCCATGCGCCCGAGCACGCTGTCGCCGGCGCGATGGCCGTAGGTGTCGTTGATGTACTTGAACTCGTCCAGGTCGAAGAACAGCAGGGCGACCTGGCTCGGCGTGCGCTCGGCATCGTGGAAGAAGCGGGCAAGCTCATCCTCGAAACGGCGCCGGTTGTAGAGGTTGGTCAGCGGATCGTGCTGGGCCAGGCGCACCAGCTGCTCGGCGGTGCGGCGCTCCTCGGTCACGTCTTCCTGCACCCACAGCCGGCCGATGTAATGGCCTTGCGCGTCATGCACCGGGTAGGCGTTGTGCATGATGATGCGGTTGTCGTGCAGGCGGATTTCCAGCTGCCGGGAGGCGTCCGGCGAGGCAATGGAGTCTTCCAGCCGCTCCAGCACCGCCTGCGGGTCGACCATCTGCGCCCGCGCCGCTTCCAGCCCTTCGTGGGTGGTCTGGCCGATCAGTGTTCTGCTCGCGGGCAGTTTCCACATCGCCAGCATGGCGGCGTTGCAGTAGGTCACCCGGTCCTCGTTGTTGACGAACAGGATGCCCAGGTCCATCGCCCCGAGCAGCGCCAGCAGGCGCGCGCGCTCCTCTTCCAGCCGGGTCATGAACTGGCGGCGCTCGTCCACCTCGTTCTGCAGGGCCTGCGCATGGGCCGCCTGCAGGGAGCGCTGCTGCACCAGTTCGCCGACCATGTCGTCGAACGCGCCGGCCAGGCGGCCCAGTTCGTCGTCGCCGTGCATGGCGATCGGCGTGGGCTCGCCGCCCTGGCCCAGCTCGTCGACCGCATGGGTCAGGCGGTCCAGCGGCACGGCGAACAGCGAATGCACCCGCCGCCGCAGCAGCCACGTCGCCGGCAGCAGGCAGATGATGCCGAAGCCGGACAGGGCCAGCAGCCCCCACATCAGCAGGTGGTTCACCCGCGCCTGCGGCAGCAGGTAGACCTGGTACCAGCCCGGCCCGTGGATCTTCGACCAGGCCACCCACTGGCTGCCGTCGGGGGAGCGCCCGGCGCCGCTGTCGGCGCCGGACTGGCGGATCATCCGGTGCGCCTGCGCCAGCAGCGGATCGTCGAGGGTGGACAGGCGCAACTGGCCGTCGGCGGCGGCGATGCGCTGGCGCAGCCGCGGGTGGGCGATCAGGTCGCCGCCGGCGCTCATGACCAGTTGCGTGCCCTGGTCCGCGTCACCGCCATCGGCACTCCGGTCGACCAGCGTCTGGATCGATACGTCATGCCCCAGCGTGCCGGCCCAGCGCCCCTGCCAGTCCAGCGGCTTGATCACCGATACCATCCACGTGTCGGCCTGCTCGTCCAGGTAGACCGGGGTCCAGAACACCGTGCGCTGCGGGTTGCGGCGTGGGTCGGCGCCGAGCATCGTCGGGTAGCCGGTGTTGGTGGCGCTGGCGTCCGCGCCGCTGCCCCAGTCCACGCCGGGCGAATACACCATCAGCCCGTCCTCGACGAAATCCATGTAGACCGAGAAGAACGGCGGCGCCAGCGCCGGCCCCTGTTCGCGCAGCAGGTCGTAGGCGATCACCGCGCGCAGCCGCGCCGATTCGTCCAGCCCCTGCGGTGGCTGGTGCAGGTAGAGGGTGGGGGCGTGGTCGGGATCCACCTGCTCCGGGCGCAGCCGCCACAGGCCGTCGGCGCTGCGCGCGAACAGCGCGTCGAAGCGGGCGAGGGCGGCGGCGTGGTCGGCGCCTTCCAGCCGCCGCAGCAACTCGCGGTGCAGGCGCCGCACGCTCTGTTCGGCCTGCAGGAACAGCCCTTCGCTGGCCCGCGCGCGCAGTTCGACGGTGTGCTGCGCCACCAGCGGCACCACCTTGTCGGCGGCCATGCGCATGGCCAGGTAGCCGAGGGCGGAAAGCAGCAGGAGGAGGGTGAGGAACAGGCCCCAGATGCTCAGTGACAGCTGGTGGATCAGCGAAGCGCGAGGCCGTGGGTGCAGCACGTGTGGTTCCTTCGGGGGAATGGAATGCTGGACGACCGGAGACGCATGAATACGCATTCATACTATGCCGCAAGGGCACCCGCAAGCATCCGAGAGCTTTTGCGATTGACTTTGTGCCGCGCTGTATTCGCGCGACTTCACGCCCGCTTCAAATTCGCCACAAACCCCGCTCACCGGCCGCGCCGAAGCTGCTCCCGTTTCCACACGAGGACGGGACATGAATTCCATGAAGCTGTTGTTGCGGTTCGCCATCGTCGGCGGGCTGGTGGTATTGCTGCTGGTGCCGCTGCTGCTGATCCGCGGCACGATCAACGAGCGCGAGCGCTACCGCGACCAAGCCATCGAGCGGGTGGCGCAGAGCCGGGCCGGCGAGCAGTCGCTGGTGGGGCCGGTGCGGGTGTTGCCGTGGACGCAGCAGCGCGAGGTCGAGGTGGTCGATGGCAGCGGCCTGCGCAAGACCGAGCTGCAGACCGAGCGCGGCTACGAACTGCAGATGCCACGGCAGCTGCGGGTGCAGGGCGAGATGCGCCCGGACGAACGCCGCATCGGCCTGTTCCGGGTGCCGGTGTACAGCTGGCACGCGCGGGTGCAGGCCGGGTTCGACGACCTGCCCTATGCGGCGGTGCCCGGCCGCCACTACGAGCAGCCCTATCTGGCGCTGGGCATCGCCGACGTGCGCGGCCTGGTCGGCACGCCGAACCTGCGCGTGGATGGCCGCGCATTGGCCCTGCAGGCCGGCTCCGGCGTGCTGGAGGCGAACAGCAAGGGCCTGCATGCGCCGCTGGCGCCGCAGTTCGACGAGCGCGGCGGCACGCTGGCCGACGGCCGCAGGGTCGAGCTGGAATTCGTGCTGGACGGCACCCGCTCGCTGTCGGTGGTGCCGGTGGGCGACGACACCCGCGTGGCATTGTCCTCCCCGTGGCCGCACCCGTTGTTCGGCGGCAGCTTCCTGCCCAACGAGCGCAGCATCGACGCTGCCGGCTTCAAGGCCGAATGGGCGGTGTCCTCGCTGGCCTCGGCGGCGCAGGCGCAGTTGCGCCGGGACCTGGTGGCCGATGCGGCGGTCGAGTCGCTGCAGGTGGCGCTGGTCGACCCGGTCGATGTCTATACCCAGGCCGACCGCGCCAGCAAGTACGGCATCCTGTTCGTGCTGCTGACCTTCGTCGGCTTCGTGCTGTTCGAGCTGATCAAGCGCCTGAAGATCCACCCGCTGCAGTACCTGCTGGTGGGGCTGGCGCTGGCGATCTTCTTCCTGCTGCTGCTGAGCCTGTCCGAGCACATCCCGTTCCTGTGGGCCTACCTGGCCTCGGCGGCCGCGTGCATCGGCCTGCAGGGGTTCTACCTGAGCGGCGCGCTGCACAGCTGGAAGCGCGGGCTGGGGTTCTCGACGATGCTCACCCTGCTGTACGGCGTGCTCTACCTGCTGCTGGATTCGGAGAACAACGCGCTGCTGCTGGGCTCGCTGCTGCTGTTCGGCATCCTCGCGGCGATCATGTGGATCACCCGCAAGGTGGACTGGTACGACGTCGGCGGTGGCCTGCGATGAGCGCGCTGCGCCTGCGCATGAGGCTCGCCCGGCGTTTGCGGCAACTGCTGCCGCCGGGGCTGGCGGGCAGGGTGGCGCTGGCCGCAGCGGGAGCCGGCTGGTCCGGCTCGCCGCTGGCCGGGCTGGCATGGGGTACCGGCGGGACGCGTGGTGGCATCCGGCTGGAACTGGACCACGCGTTGGCGGCTGCCGTCCGCCGGCACGGCGACGCGGGCCTGCCGCAGGCCGACGCCGGCTGGAGTTGGTGGCAGCCATTGGGGCGGCGTCAGCTGCGTTTCCGTGCAAGCTCACCGCAATCGCGGCGGGTGTTGCTGCTGGACGCGCTGCATGGGCGGTTGTGGCTGCTGTGGAATGAACCGTCGCCGGCGCGTTGTCGGTTGCGTTATTGAACCGGGAGCGGTGCGATGAAATTCCATCATGGGCTCGCGTTGCTTGCCATCGTCGTCCTGCCGGTGCTCGCCGGGCTGGTCATGGCCATCGAGGCCGGTTACCGCAAGCTGCCTGCCGGAGGCGTGTTCTTGTGCGGCCTGCTGGCGGCGGTCCTGGCCTTCACCCTCACGCTTCCGGTGGCCGTCACCTGCTCGGAATCGCGAGACGTCGCCCTCGCGGCTCGCCGCTTGCTCGATCCGCAGGAATACCAGTCGCTGCGTGGTACGCGTCGAATCTGTCCCACCGTCTATACATATGAACGCGATGGCGAGCGGATCTGCCTGGTGTCGGACGGGGATGGTGGTGCGCACATCGGCTGTGGTTGAAAGCCGCGTGATTTCCGGGAAAACATGGGGCCGGCCGGAAGCTCAAGCCGCGTCAGGTTGTCTGCAGCCCGCAACGAAAAACGGCACCTCGCGGTGCCGTTATTCATGCAGCCAACACGCGCCGATCAGAATTTCGGGTCGAACTCGGCGGCGTGGCCGGTGTTGACGATCACCTTCTGCAGCGCCTCGCAGACCTTCAGGTTGCCGGCGACGACCTGCTGGGCTTCCGGGCCCTTGTCGTCCATGCGCGCCAGCGTGGCGCCACGGTAGTTGCAGACCTTGCCGCCGGCCTCGCGCACCAGCAGCACGCCGGCGGCGATGTCCCAGGCCTTCACCCCTGCCTCGAAATAGGCGTCGGCGCGGCCGCAGGCGACGTAGGCCAGGTCCAGCGCGGCCGAGCCGGTGCGGCGGATGTCCTCAGCCTGCGCCAGCAGCGCCTCGACGGTCTTGAGCTGGCTGCCGGCACGGGCGCGCTCGCGCGGGGCGAAGCCGGTGTGGATCGTCGTGCCTTCCAGGTCCTTGCGCTCGGCCACGCGGATGCGGCGGTCGTTCAGCACCGCGCCGTTGCCGCGCGAGGCGGTGAACAGCTCGTTGCGCAGCGGGTCGAAGATCACCGCGTCGGTCGGCTCGCCGTTCTCGACCAGCGCGATGGACACGCAGTAGTGCGGGAAGCCGCGCAGGTAGTTGCTGGTGCCGTCGAGCGGGTCGATCACCCACATCTGCCGGCCGCTGCCCTGCACGCCGCCTTCCTCGCCGTAGATGCCATAGTCGGGGTAGGCGCGCTTGAGTTCCTTGACGATCACCTTCTCGGCGTCGCCATCCACTTCGCTGGCGTAATCCATCCGGCCCTTCTGCACCACGTTCAGCGCTTCGAGCTTGTTGATGTTGCGCAACAGGACGTTGCCGGCGAGGCGTGCGGCCTTGACCATGACGGTGACGGCGGGTTTCTGCATGGCGGAAGGCTCCCGGGGAGGCGAAAGGATGGATTGGCGGGGGAAAAGAGCGGTGCCGGCGCGCTGGCCGGCCGCGCAGTTTACCATCTGCGGCTGTCCCGCTCCTGACTTTCGCCCGCCATGTCGTCCTCGCCGTCCCGCACCGCCCGCATCCGCTTCGTCCTCGTCGGCACCCAGCACCCGGGCAACATCGGTGCCGCGGCCCGGGCGATGAAGACGATGGGCCTGTCGCGGCTGGTGCTGGTGGCGCCGGAAAAGCCGCTGGACGAGGCGGCCTACCGCCGCTCGGCCGGCGCCGAGGACGTGCTCGGCGACGCCCCGGTATTCGCCACGCTGGCCGAGGCGGTGGCCGATTGCCGGCTGGTGCTGGGCTGCACCGCGCGTTCGCGCCGCGTGCAGCTGGAGGAACTGCTGCCGGAGGTCGCCGGGCAGCGCGCCGTGGCCAGGGCCGCCGAACCGGCCGAGGTGGCCTTCGTGTTCGGCCGCGAGCGCACCGGCCTGAGCAATGACGAGCTGCAGCTGTGCCACGCCGCGGTGCACATCCCGTCCAACCCGGAATTCAGCTCCTTGAACCTCGCCGCGGCGGTGCAGGTGCTGGCCTACGAGGTGCGCATGGCCGAGTTGGAGGGCGTGGCGCCGGCACCGGCCGGGCCGGGCCACGGCGAGGCGCCGGCCAGCCATGCCCAGATCGAGGGGCTGTTCGGGCAGTTGGGCGACACTCTCGAACAGATCGACTTCCACAAGGGCCGCGCGCCGGAGTCGGCGATGCGCAAACTGCGGCGCCTGTTCATGAAGGCCGAGCTGTCCGAGCAGGAGGTGCGGCTGTTGCGCGGCATCCTTTCCGACGCCCAGCGCATGGCGCGGCTGGCGACGGACGGGAAAAACTGAGAACTGCGTCATCCGGGGAAAATTTTCGGCTAGTCTTTGCGGACACTCTTGGGGAGTTGCCGGTTTGCACGTTTCACGATGGCTCCGGGGAGCCGTGTTGTTGTTGTCCGTCGCGTTGCCGGTGGTGGGGCTGGCGGCCGATCGTTCGGTACTGGTGCTGGGGCGCCTGAGCGACGATCCGAAATCCCATTACGAACAATTGAAACCGTTGCTGGACTACGTGGTCCCGCGGATGCGCGACGTGGGGATCGTCGAGGGCCGCATCCTGATGGCCAAGGACCTGCAGCAGATGGCCAGCTACCTGCGCCGCGGCCGGGTGGACTGGGTCACCGAGACGTCCGGCACCGCGATGGCCCTGCGCCAGCGCAGCGGCGCCGAACCGCTGCTGCTGACCGAACGCAATGGCGTGGCGCGCTACCACAGCGTGTTCTTCGTCCGCCGCGACAGCCCGGTCAACACCCTGGAGGACCTGAAGGGGCGCACGCTGGCGATGCAGAGCGCGTGGTCCACCAGTTCCTACCTGGTGCCGGCGATGGAGCTGCTCTCCCGCGGCATCCGCCCGGAGATCCTGCTCACGCCGCAGGACATGCCCACCGCCGACACCGTGGGCTACGTCTTCGCCCGTTCCGAGCTGAACATCTCCACCTACGTGCACAAGCGCGTGGTCGATGCCGGCGTGATCAGCAACATCGACTGGCAGAACGAGCAGCGCATGCCGGCGGTGTTCCGCCGCGACATGCGGATACTGTACGAGAGCGAGCCAGAAGTGCCGCGCGCGGTGGAAATGGTGCGCACCGGGCTCGACCCGGCGGTGCGCACGCGGCTGCAGGAAGTGCTGCTGGAAGCCAGCCACGACCCGGTCGCCGGCCCGGCGCTGCACAAGTTCTTCGGCACCACCGCCTTCCACCGCATCGACCCGGCCAGCCAGCAGGCGCTGGAACGCCTGCGCAGCGGCCTGGCGCGGGTGCGCCTGGAGGTGGAATGAAACCGCTGCGCTTCGGGTTGCAGGCCCGTTTCCTGTGCGTGGCCGCCGCGGTGATGCTGGTGGTGGTGGCGATCGTCGCGGCGCTGCTGGCGGGGCAGGCGGCGACCCAGCGCGAGGTATTGCGCGCCAGCAACGGCGTGGTCGACCGGGTGTTCGACCGCAGCGCCCGCGAGCAGGGCACCGCGCTGGCCACGTCGCTGGCCGACGCGCTGGTCAACCCGCTGTATTTCTCCGACCTGGACGCGGTCGGCGCGCTGGTGCGCAGCACCGCCAGCCAGAACGCGGTCAGCTACGTGTTGGTGCACGACGCCGAGGGCCGGCTGCTGCACGACGGCTCCATCGAAGTGGCCGGCTACGGCCGGCAGATGCAGGACCCGCTGGCGGCGGGGGCGGTGGCGGCCGATGCGCTGAAGGTGCAGGAATCGTCGATGGTGCTGGAGGTGGACATGCCGATCCGCATCGGCGACCAGCGCATCGGCGGGCTGCGGGTCGGCATGGACCTGGTGCCGGTGCGCGCGCAGCAGGCCGAGACGATGGCGATGCTGGAGCGCGGCGCGAACAAGGCCAACCGCCGGCAGCTGCTGTGGCTGGGGCTGGTGATGCTGGCGTTGGTCGGGCTGGTCAGCCTGCTGGCGCTGTACGTGCAGCGCACGCTGGTGCGGCCGGTGCGCTGGCTGGGCGACGCCACCCGGCGCATCGAGGCCGGCGACTACCAGGTGCAGCCGCAGGAAACGCGCCGCCGCGACGAGATCGGCGAGCTGCTGCGCAGCTTCGGGCGCATGGGCGAGAGCATCGCCCGCCACGACCGCGAAGTGCGGCAGATGGCCTACACCGACGCCCTTACCGGGCTGACCAACCGGCTGGCGTTCCGCGAGGCGCTGGACCACGAACTGCTGGGCGCGCGCACTTCCGGCCGCGGGCTGGCGCTGCTGTTCATCGACATCGACGAGTTCAAGCGGGTCAACGACACCCTCGGCCACGAGGCCGGCGACGAGGCCCTGCTGCAGTTCGCCCAGCGCATCGCCGCGCTGGTCGAGCAGGACGGCGGCAGCGACGCGCTGCTGGCCCGCTTCGGCGGCGACGAGTTCGTCATCCTGATCGGCAGCGACGCCGGCCGGGTGGAGGGCGTGGCCACGGTGCTGGCCAAGCGGCTGGTGGACGAGCTGAGCCTGCCGCTGCAGGTGCAGGACCGCGAGATCTTCCTCGGCAGCTCGATCGGCATCACCCTGTTCCCGGAGGATGCCACCGACGCCACCGGCCTGCTGAAGAACGGCGACATTGCCATGTACCAGGCAAAGCTGGCCGGCAAGAACTGCTTCCGCTACTACAGCCGCGCGCTCGACAATGCGGTGGAGCGGCGCCTGCACATGGAGCAGGAACTGCGCGGGGCATGGGAGCGCGGCGAGCTGCGGCTGGTCTACCAGCCGATCTTCCGCACCCATGACCGCGTGCTGGTCGGGGTCGAGGTGCTGCTGCGCTGGCAGCACCCGGAGCTCGGCTCGGTGCCGCCGTCGATGTTCATCGACATCGCCGAGCAGAGCGGGTTGATCCAGGTACTGGGGCCCAAGGTGTTGCGCGCGGCCTGCCTGCAGGCCCAGCAGTGGCCGCGCAACGCGCTGGACGAGGAACTGTTCGTCTCGGTCAACGTGTCGCCGCGGCAGCTGCGCAGCGGCGACCTGGCCGCTGCGGTCGAGGACTGCCTGCGCGAGTCCGGGCTGGACGCCTCGCGCCTGCACCTGGAACTGACCGAAACCGCGGTGATCGGCGACGAGATGATGGCCGCCTCGCTGCTGGAGAAGCTGCACCGCACGGGGGTCAAGGTGTGGCTGGACGACTTCGGCACCGGCTTCTCCGGCCTGAGCCACCTGCGCCAGGTGCCGGTGGACGGGGTCAAGATCGACAAGAGCTTCGTCTCCGACCTGCAGCGCGATGCCGACGACCTGGCGCTGACCACGGCGATCATCGCGATGGCGCATGCGCTGGGGATCACGGTGGTGGCCGAGGGCATTGAGCAGCAGGCCCAGTTCGACCTGCTCAACCAGCGCGACTGCGACCTGGTGCAGGGCTACTGGCTGGCCAAGCCGCTGGATTCGGATGCGCTGGTGGCACTGTTGCAGAACGGGCGCTGACGCTGTCTGCGCCGATATTCCGCAGCTGCCGTGCTTGCCCGGCAGTGGCGCGTTACCGGTAAAGCCCCATACGGGGCGAGCCCCGCATCTACAGAGGTCCGTGCAGCGGGCGTTTGCCGGTATCCCCGGCGACCTCGCGCACCAGCTTCGGCACCAGGTAGCCGGACAGCCGCGCCATCAGCTGCGCATGCAGCGCCAGCGCGTGTTCGTCGTCCACTTCAAAGTGGGCCACGCCCTGCACCCGGTCCAGCTGGTGCAGGTAGTAAGGCAGCACCCCGGCGGCGAAGCTGCGCTCGCTCAGCGCCGCCAGCGCCTCGATGTCGTCGTTGACCCCGCGCAGCAGCACCGCCTGGTTGAGCAGTTGCGCGCCGACGCCGCGCAGGCGGGCGAGGGCGGCATCGACGTGGGCGTCGAACTCGTTGGCATGGTTGGCGTGGATCACGAACGCCAGCGGCCACGGCAGGCCGGCCAGCCATTGCAGCAGTTCGTCGTCCACCCGCTCCGGCAGCACCACCGGCAGGCGGCTGTGGATGCGCAGGCGGCGGATGTGCGGGATGCCCGCCAGCGCGTCGGTCAGCTCGGCCAGCTTGGGCGTGGCCAGCGACAGCGGGTCGCCGCCGGACAGGATCACCTCGTCGATCGTCGGGTCGTTGGCGATGGCCGCCACCGCCTCCCGCCAGCCGCCCTTGGCGGCGTTCTCGCCGGCATAGTCGAAATGGCGGCGGAAGCAGTAGCGGCAGTTGATCGCGCAACTGCCGGTGGCAACCAGCAGCGCGCGGCCGCGGTATTTCTGGATCACCCCGGTGCTCTTCTTCGCCGCGCCGTCGCCGACCGCGTCGAGGCTGAACCCGGGCGCCAGCCGCATCTCGGCATCCACCGGCAGCACCTGCCGCAGCAGCGGGTCGGCCGGGTCGCCGCGGCGCATGCGGGCGACGAAGCCGCGCGGCACCCGCAGCGGGAACTGTGCCAGCGCCGCATCGGATACGCCCAGGTCGGCGGCCTCCAGCCCCAGTGCGGCCAGCAGTTCGGCCGGGTCGCGCAGCGCCTGCCGCCACAGCGCCTGCCAGCGGGGGGCGGGCAGCGGGACGGGGGGCTGCTGTGGAGCGGGGGCGAGGGCTGCGGTTATCATGGGCGACCAGAAAAACAGATGCCCGCCTTCGATGGCGGGCGTTCCATTCTAATCCGGCCGCCGCGCGCGCGCCGGTTTTGCCACTTCTCAGGAGTTCCAGCATGGCCAGCTACGGCATGAACGACGTCAAGAACGGGATGAAGATCCTGGTCAACAACCAACCGGCGGTCATCATCGACACCGAGTACGTCAAGCCGGGCAAGGGCCAGGCCTTCACTCGCGTCAAGTACCGCCTGATCAAGGACGGCCGCACGCAGGAAGTGACCATGAAGTCCACCGATTCGGTCGATGCCGCCGACGTGGTCGATACCGACATGAACTACATGTACAGCGACGGCGAGTACTGGCACTTCATGGACCCGGAGACCTTCGAGCAGGTGCAGGCCGACAAGGCCGGCATGAACGGCGCCGAGAAGTGGCTCAAGGGCGAGGAGTCCTGCGTGGTCACGCTGTGGAACGGTTCGCCGATCGACGTCACCCCGCCGAACTTCGTCGAGCTGAAGATCACCGAAACCGACCCGGGCGTGCGCGGCGACACCTCCGGCGGCGGCGGCAAGCCGGCCACGCTGGAAACCGGCGCGGTGGTGCGCGTGCCGCTGTTCGTCAACCAGGACGAAGTGATCCGCGTCGATACCCGCTCCGGCGAATACTCCGCGCGCGTCAAGTAAGCCGCACGATGCAGGCGCCGCCTCCTTCGCCGCGCAGCCACGGGCTGCCGGTGCCGGGGATGCGGCGCCTGTTCGCATCCGGCGTCGGCCGGCTGCCCCCTGTAGGAGCGACGCCAGTCGCGACCCGGGCATTCCCGGTAAAGCCCATCGCGACTGACGCCGCTCCCACGAAAACAGACAGACACCAAGGTGAACCGGCGTGAGTGATTTCCAGCCAGAGCAGTGCGACCTCCTGATCGAAGCCGGCTACGTGGTGCCGGTCGAACCGCATGCGGTGGTGCTGGAAGACCATGCCGTGGCGGTCAACGGTGGCGTCATCGCCGCGGTGCTGCCGCGCGCCGAGGCGCGCGCGCGCTTCGCGCCGAAGCAGGTGGTGTCGCGCCCGGAAGCGGCCCTGATCCCGGGCCTGGTCAACGCCCACACCCACAACCCGATGACCCTGCTGCGCGGCGTCGCCGACGACCTGCCGCTGATGACCTGGCTGCGCGAGCACATCTGGCCGGTGGAAGCGGCGGTAATCGGCCCGGAGTTCGTCGCCGACGGCACCACGTTGGCGATCGCCGAGATGCTGCGCGGCGGCACCACCTGCGCCAACGAGAACTACTTCTTCGCCGACGTGCAGGCCGCCGTCTATAAAAAGCACGGTTTCCGTGCGCTGGTCGGCGCGGTGATCATCGACTTCCCCAGCGCCTGGGCGAAGAGCGATGACGAATACTTCGCCCGCGCCGGTGAGCTGCACGACCAATGGCGCGGCGATGCGCTGATCGGCACCGCGTTCGCGCCGCATGCGCCGTACACGGTCAACGATGCCAATTTCGAGCGGGTGCGGATGCTGTCCGACCAGCTCGACATCCCGGTGCACCTGCACACCCACGAAACCGCGCAGGAAATCAGCGATTCGCTCAAGCTGCACGGGCAGCGCCCGCTGGCGCGGCTGGATCGCCTCGGCCTGGTCAACGACCGCCTGATCGCGGTGCACATGACCCAGTTGACCGACGCGGAGATCCACCTGTGCGCCGAGCGCGGCGTGCACGTGGTGCATTGCCCCGAATCCAACCTGAAGCTGGCCTCCGGTTTCTGCCCGGCTTGCGCGCTGCTGCGCGCGGGGGTGAACCTGGCCATCGGCACCGACGGCTGCGCCAGCAACAACGACCTGGACATGTTCAGCGAGAACCGCACCGCGGCCATCCTCGCCAAGGCGGTGGCCAACGACGCCACCGCGCTGGACGCGGCCACCACGCTGCGCGCGGCCACGTTGGGCGGCGCGCGCGCGCTGGGCTTCGGCGAGAAGATCGGTTCGATCGAAGTGGGCAAGCAGGCCGACCTGGCCTGCGTGGATCTGTCGGCGCTGGAAACCCAGCCGCTGCACCACGTGCTGTCGCAATTGGTCTACGCCGCCGGCCGCCACCAGGTCAGCGACGTGTGGATCGCCGGCCAGCCCAAGCTGGTGCGGCGCGAACTGGTCGGCATGGACGTGGCGGCGATCACCGCCAACGCACGCCAGTGGCGCGACCGCATCCGTTCCAGCCGCGCCTGAGCGCGGCGGTTCCAAGAGGATCCCGAAATGACCGCAACTTCGACGTCCAACAACTTCGATCAGGCCGAACTGGACAAGTTCGCCGCGCTGGCCAACCGCTGGTGGGACGCCGATGGCCCGCAGAAGCCGCTGCATGCGCTCAATCCGGTGCGGTTGCGCTACGTGGCCGAGCGCGCTGCGCTGCGCGGGCTCAAGGTGCTGGACATCGGCTGCGGCGGCGGCCTGCTCAGCGAGGCGCTGGCCAAGGAGGGGGCGCAGGTCACCGCCATCGACCTGGCGCCGGAGCTGGTCAAGGTCGCGCGCCTGCACGGGCTGGAATCGGGTGTGCAGGTCGATTACCGGGTGCAGTCGGCCGAGGACCTGGCCGCCGACCAGCCCGGCGCGTTCGACGTGGTCACCTGCATGGAAATGCTGGAACACGTGCCCGACCCGGGCGCGATCGTCGGCGCCTGCCAGCGCCTGCTCAAGCCCGGTGGCAAGCTGTTCCTGGCCACCATCAACCGCACCCCGGCCGCGTTCGCGGTGGCGGTGGTCGGCGCCGAATACATCGCCCGGCTGCTGCCCAGGGGCACGCACCACTACCAGGACTTCATCAAGCCGGCCGAACTGGGCGGCTGGCTGCGCGAGGCCGGGCTGCAACTGCAGGACGTCAGCGGCATGGCCTACGAACCGTGGCGCAACCGCGCGCGGCTGAGCCGCCGCACCGACATCAACTACCTGGCCTTCGCGGTCAAGCCGGAACAGGCATGACCGCAGCGTCGTTCCCGGCGGTGGTGTTGTTCGACCTGGACGGCACCCTGCTCGACAGCGCGCCGGATTTCGTCGTCACCCTCGACCAACTGCGACAGGCGCGCGGCCTGCCGCCGGTGGCGCCGGCGCGCGTGCGCGAAGTGGTGTCGAAAGGTTCGCGGGCGATGCTGGGCGCGGCGTTCCCGCGGCTGGACGCCGCCGCGCGCGACGCGCTGGTGCCGGAGTTCCTCGACACCTACGAAGCGCTGATCGGCCGCCACGCGCGGCTGTTCGACGGCGTCGCCGAACTGCTGCAGGCGCTGGAACAGGCCGGCAGCCGCTGGGGCATCGTCACCAACAAGCCCGAATACCTGGCGCAGCTGATCCTGCCGCAACTGGGCTGGGAACGGCGCTGCGCGGTGCTGATCGGCGGCGACACCCTGGCCGAGCGCAAGCCGCACCCGCTGCCGTTGCAGGTGGCCGCGCAGCGCATCGGCGTCGCCCCGGAGCATTGCGTCTATGTCGGCGACGACGAGCGCGACATCCTGGCTGCGCGCGCGGCCGGCATGCCCTCGGTGGCCGCGCTGTGGGGCTACCGGCTGGAGGGCGACGACCCGATATCGTGGCGAGCCGATCGCCTGTGCGAACAACCGCAACACCTCTGGCAGGCGGCCGCATGGCCGGCCTCGGCCTGAGCCGACATACCGAGGCATGACGTGAGCAGTGCGCTGGACAGTTTCCTGGGCAAATGGCAGCAACGCTGGCCGGAATGGGCGTTCGTGGAGCGCTTCGTCGCCGAGGCGGACCGGACCCGGGCGGTGGCATGGTTCGCGCTGCTGCAGGAGCTCGACGACATGCTCAACATCAGCGGCGACCCGTTGCCGAGCAACGCCAAGCTCGGCTGGTGGGGCGAGGAACTGCGCAGCTGGGCCGGGCAGCGCTCGCGGCATCCGCTCGGGCGGGTGCTGGAGCCGGTGCGGGCGCCGTGGATGCAACTGGCCGAGGCGCTGCCGGAATTGATCGAGGCGCGCGAGCCCGCACCCGACCCGGCGCAGGCGCGGCGCGCGTTGCAGGGCTTTGCCGAAGCGGTGGCCGCGGTGGAAGCGGCACTGTTCGATGCCCCGTTGCAGCCGCATGCCGCCGGCGCGGTGCTGACGCAGGTGCTGGCGCAACGGGTGCAGGAACTGGGCACCGCGGTGGTGCCGGCTGGCGCGGGCGGCGAGCATGAATGGCAGCAGGCGCTGCTGGCGCAATGGCCGGCGCGCGTGGCCGGGCCGCGCCCGCGCCGGCTGCTGGCCGCGTTGGCGCGTGGCCGCCTGCAGGCCCGGTTGCGTGGTGGCGGGTACCAGCCGAGCCCGGCCGGGCTGCTGTGGCGCGCATGGTGGGCCGCGCGCGGCTGATCCGTGCATGCCACGGCTGCCGGGTGGGGAGCCGGCCGTTGCCTGGCCCCGCGCCTTCCGGCGCTGCGCGTCACCGGATCGACGGGCGGGCGCCAGTCACCCCTCGGAGCGGCTGGCGCTATCGCGGTCCCGCGGGTAATGCCTGTCGAGCGGGAAGGGCGGCAGCCACGCTTCGCGCCGGATCGTCCACAGCTCGTAGGTCGGCCGCAACTGGTCGTGGGCATCCAGCGACCCGAGATTCACCTCGATTTCGTCCCCGCTGCAGCCGAACACCGACGAGCCGCAGCGTGGGCAGAAGTGGCGCCCGGCGTAATCGCGGGTTTCTCCCTGCACCACCACCGCATCGCGTGGGAACACCGCCGAGGCGTGGAACAACGCGCCGTGGTGCCTGCGGCAGTCCATGCAGTGGCACAGGCCGACCCGGTAGGGGCGGCCGGAGGCCAGCAGCCGCACTTCGCCGCACAGGCAACCAGCGCTGAACCTTTCCATTCCCGTCTCCTTGGCGGGCATGCCCTACCGTGCTTTCCGGGGTCTTCGTTGAATCAGGTGGCGTGGAGGTGGGGGGCTTGCCGCGTTCCGCGCCGGGCGGGAGATGCGGTGCCAGTGATGAAGAACGCGCCGCTGCGCGCCTGTATGGCGAACGACAGGCTGTCGCCTTCCATTACTTTCCGCGTTCCAGCACCAGCAGCGGATCGATCCGCACATCGAACCAGTTCATCCCCCAATGCAGGTGCGGCCCGGTTGCGCGCCCGGTGGCGCCGACCGCGGCGATCACTTGTCCTTGCTCGATGCGGTCGCCGACCTTCACGTCGATGCGCGACAGGTGCAGGAAGTTGGAGCTGATGCCGTAGCCGTGGTCGAGCACCACGGTGCCGCCGGTCAGGTACAGGTCCGGGGCGGCGAAGGTGACGATGCCGGCGGCCGGCGCCTTCACCGGGGTGCCGGCGGGCGCGGCGATGTCCATGCCCGAATGCCCGGCGCCGGGTTGGCCGTTGTAGACGCGGGCATTGCCGAAGCGGCCGCTGATGCGACCCTGCACCGGCCAGGCGAAGGTCTGGGTGAAATCGGTGCGGGCGTCGTCGCGCTTGCGCGCCTCGGTGACCCGCGCCTGCTCGCGGGCGATGCGCTCGGCGATCGCCGGCGGCGGGTTCACGGTTTTCGGCGGTACGCCATTGACGTGTTCGACTGGCCAGTCGCGTGCGCTGACGGCGATGGTCGTGGTTTCGCCGGAACCATCCGGGCGCCGCACCTGCACCTGCAATGGGCCTTTCTCGTCGCGGCCGATACCGAACACCACGCTGCCGTAGCCGCTCACCCGCAGGTCGCGGCCAGCGTAGCGGACGCTGCTGCCGGCCGGCACCTTGCCGATCACCATCGCCCCCTGCGAGGCACTGGCCGGGAACACGATGCGGTTGTCGATCAGTTCGCCAATACCGTCCTGGGCGTGGCCGGGCAGGGCCGGGAACAGGGGCGCCAGCAGCACCCCGGCCAGCAACGCGCGGCGCATCAGCGGTCGAAGGTCAGGCGCCGGCCGGCCGGCTGGCCGACCAGTTCGCGACCATTCCATACCTGCTGGCCGTTGACCCAGGTGGAGGCGATGCGCGAGCGGAAGCTCATGCCCTCGAACGGCGACCATGCGCACTTGGACAGGATGTCCTCGCGCTTGACCGTGAACGGGATGTCCTCCACCAGCACCAGGTCGGCGAAATAGCCTTCGCGCAGGAAACCGCGCTGCTCCACGTCGAACAGTTGCGCCGGGGCGTGGGCGAACTTCTGCACCACCTGTTCGATGCGCAGCTTGCCTTCGTGCACCAGCTCCAGCGCGGCCACCAGCGCGTACTGCACCAGCGGCAGGCCCGAGGGCGCCTGCGGGTAGGGCTTCTGCTTCTCTTCCCAGGTGTGCGGGGCATGGTCGGTGGCCAGCACGTCGATCACGTCCTCGACCAGCGCGGCGGTCAGCGCCTGGCGGTCGCTGGCCTCCTTGATCGCCGGGTTGCACTTGATCAGGTTGCCCAGCCGCGCATAGTCGCCGCGGTCGAAGCGCAGGAAGTGGATGCAGGTTTCGGCGGTGATCTGCTTGCGGCTGCCGTCGGCGCGGATCAGCGGGCCCTTCTCGAACAGCGCCAGTTCGTCGGCGGTGGAGATGTGCAGCACGTGCAGGCGGGTGCCGTGCTTCTTCGCCAGCGAGGTGGCCAGCAGCGAGGACTTCAGGCAGGCCTCGCGCGAGCGGATGTCCGGGTGCTGCTCGGCGCTGAGCGCGTCGCCGTATTTCTCGGCGAACGCTTTCGCGTTGGCGTCGATCATCGGCGTGTCTTCGCAGTGGGTGATGATCGGCGTCGGCGCATCGCGGAAGATCGCGTCCAGCGTTTCCGGGTTGTCCACCAGCATGTTGCCGGTGGAAGCGCCCATGAACACCTTGATGCCGGGCGCGGTCTTCGGGTCCAGCGTCTGGATATGCTCCAGGTTGTCGTTGCTGGCGCCCATGTAGAAGCCGTAGTTGCCCCACGCGCGGCCGGCGGCGGCATCGTACTTGGCCTGCAGCGCCTGCGCGTTCAGGGTGGGCGGGTTGGTGTTGGGCATGTCCATGAAGCTGGTCAGGCCACCGGCCACGGCCGCGGCCGATTCGGTGGCCACGTCACCCTTGTGGGTCAGGCCCGGCTCGCGGAAATGCACCTGGTCGTCGATCATGCCCGGCAGCAGCCAGCGCCCGGCTGCGTCCACCACTTCCTCGCCGGCGCGCGTGGCCAGCCCGTCGCCGATCTGCGCGATGCGGCCGTTCTCGATGCGCAGGTCGCCGTCGAAGGTGCGGCCTTCGTTGACCATGCGGGCATTGGTGATGAGCGTGGAGGACATGTCAGTGTTTTCCTGTGCAACGGCAAGAAGGGGAGTCGGCCTTGCCGGGAACCGGATCGAAGCCGCCGGGGTGGAGCGGGTGGCAGCGCCCCAGCCGGCGCAGCGTGAGCCAGCAGCCGCGCAGCGGACCGTGCACGGCGATGGCGTCCATCGAATATTCGGAACAGCTGGGGACAAAGCGGCAGCGCTGCCCGAGCAGGGGGCTGATGAAACGCTTGTAGAAGCGCAGCAGGGCGATGAGGAGGCGGCCAATCACCCATGCATCATATGCCAGCTGGCATTGCCCAAGGATTTGTCGCACGATGCCGGGCAGGCCGGAGGGCGCACGTCGCGCTTTCCACCGCCTGCCGGGCGTGCTGGTTGTGCCCGGTCACGTTCCGAGCTGCGCGAAACGGTCCGGTGGCGTCAGAGGGCCGTTTCGGCGTGGGTTGGGCATCCGTTAACGTCGGGGCGGCCGCGCGGTTGCCGCTGCTGGCCGGGTAGGCTATAAAAGCCCGCTTTCCCGGGCCCCGGGGGAACAAGGAAGAGCGTTTCGTGGCTGCTAAAAAACCTGCAAAAAAGGCCGTCAAGGTCGCCAAGAAAACCGCCAAGCCTGCCGTGAAGAAGGCGGCACCCAAGCCGGTGGCGAAGAAACCGGTCGCCAAGGCGGCCAAGCCCGCGGCGAAGAAAGCGCCTGCCAAGAAGGCGGTGGCCGTCAAGTCGCCGGCGAAGAAGGCCGCGCCCGTGAAGAAGTCCGTGGCCAAGAAGGTGGCTGCCGCCAAGGCACCGGTGAAGAAGGTGGCCAAGGCCGCCGCCAAGCCGACCAAGGCAGTGACCAAGGTCGCCAAGCCTGCCGCCAACAAGCCCGCAGCCAGGAAGGCCGCGGAGAAGGTGCCCGCCCGCAAGGTCGCCGCTCCCGCCAGCAAGCCCGTTGCCAAGTCCGTACCGAAACCGGCCACCAAGCCGGTGTCGGCCAAGCCTGTCCCGGCCCCCGCCGCCAAGAAGGCCCCCGCTCCGGCTCCCGCGCCGGCGGTGGCGAAGCCGGCGGCCAAGGCCCCGCAATCCAAGAATCCCGTGCCTGTTTCGAAATCCCCCGCAAAAACCGCCGCCAAACCTGTCAAGCCTGCTGCTCCCGTTGCCGTCCGCCCGGTCGGCAAGGTCGCCGTCGCCGTCACCGCACGCTCGACCGCCCCGGCGCCGCGCAGCAAGCACAAGGTGGTGGAGTACAAGACCGACGAGGCCACCGGCCGCCCGATCCTGCCGCCCGGCTACAAGCCTTCGGCGGACGAGGAGTACATGAGCCCGCTGCAGCAGGAGTATTTCCGCCAGCGCCTGCAGGGATGGCGCGCCGACCTGGTCGAGGAGTCCAAGCAGACCATCGAGAACCTGCGCGAGGAAGTACGCGACATTGGCGATGAGGCCGAGCGCGCCACCCGCGAGACCGAAAACTCGCTGGAGCTGCGCACCCGCGACCGCTACCGCAAGCTGATCGGCAAGATCGACAGCACGCTCAAGCGCCTGGAGGCCGGCGACTACGGCTACTGCGTGGACACCGGCGAGGAAATCGGCCTGGACCGCCTGGAAGCCCGCCTCACCGCCGAGCGCACCATCGATGCGCAGGAGCGCTGGGAGCACATGCAGAAGCAACAGGGCGACTGAGCCGCCACTGTCTGGCCTTACGCACCGGCCCCGCGCTTTGCGCGGGGCTTTTTTGTCGGCGCTTGCGGCATAGGCCGGGGCTATGTCCCCGGTGGCTTCATGCGTTAAATGTCGGGGGCGTAGCTCCGACCTACACCCTACCGTTTCAGGGTCAGGCCGAGGTTTCGAGGAAGGCCTCACTCTTGCCGTTCGTAGCATGAATGCGCGGCCGGCCCAGCGCTGCGTCGTTTTCTGGCGCTGTTGCCTCCGGCCCCAGCGTGCCGGCGGTGGTCATTCTTGCAGTGCTATGGCGAAGCGGCTGTTGCCTGCAGCGGGAATTCCACCACCGCCGGCACGCTCAGCAGCACCTTGGAGCGGTACTGCCCGTTGTAGACATCTTCCTCCTTGACCACGATGCGGCGCTCCTTGTCGATCCAGAACCGCTGGTAGTTGCCGCTGCCTTCCATGCCGCTTCCGGTTTCGACCAGCCAGCAGTCGTAACGCGTGCTGCCATCGCCGCCGACGAGGGTACGTTCGCCGATGACCGTGTAGTCAATGTCCATCGGTGCCGGCATGCCCACGTCGAACAGGTGGACGCGCAGGGTGCCGCCCCGCTCGTACGGCAGCAGCGGCAGCAGGGCTAGGTCGGAATGCCAGTTGAGCCACCAGCCGTCCTTCATCTTCGCGAAACCGGCTTCCGTCGCCGCGCGGCGCTCGGCCGGAAGTTCGCCTTCGATCGTCCCCCGGCCATCGGCGGGAACCACCGTGGTCGTGAACGAGCCGGCCGGACGGTTCCAGGTGGACGTCTGCGCCAATGTCGCCAGATCGCCGGCCGCGTGCACGGTGCGCGCCGTATGTACCGTGCCGGCTTCATTCTCCCAGCGCTGTTCGATCACCCAGGCATCCGCGCCATCGATGCGCTCGCGGGTGATCTTCGACGTGGCCAGCGTCGTGCGGCTGATGCCGGAGCCGGCCGGGCCGTGGTTGTAGACCAGATAGGTCGCGGTGCCGGGCTGCAGGCGGTCGCTGTGCAGGTCGGCGGCGGTGACTGTCGCAAGGGCGAGGCCGAGGGCGAGGAGCATGGGAGTCCCGGGTTGGAAGTCAGCGCATTCGATCGCGGCGCCCTGGCCGGGGCGAGTGTCTACGGGCAGGGTGTCGATGGTCATGATGCCTCGCCTACCCGTTGCCGCGAGGACGCCGGGAAGGCGTTGCGCATGACGCTGCTGCCGCACCACGCAGGCGTTAGGTTCTCCCGGTGGGCAGGCCGGCTTGACCTTGAACTCCGCTTCAAGGTTAGGGTGCGGTTTCGAGGAGGTCCCGCGCATGTCCCGTCGCATCCTGCATGTCGTCAGCAACGTTGCCCGTTATGGCGATTCGACCGAGCCGACCGGCCTGTGGCTGTCGGAGTTGACCCATGCCTGGCAGGTGTTCGCGGCCCACGGCCACGCGCAGCGGCTGGTGAGTCCGGCGGGCGGACTCTCGCCGCTGGAGCCGCGTTCGCTGAATTGGCCGAACATCGATGCCACCGCGAAAGCCTGGCTGGCCGACGCGGCGTGCATGGCCCTGCTGTCCGACACCGCCCGGCCCGACCAGATCGATGCCGCGGACTTCGACGCGATCTACTTCACCGGCGGGCATGCGGTCATGTGGGACTTCCCGGATGCGCAGGGCCTGCAGCGCATCACCCGCGACATCCACGAGCGCGGCGGTGTCGTCTCGGCGGTGTGCCACGGCTATTGCGGCCTGCTGGACACGACGCTCGCCGATGGCCGGCTGCTGGTTGCCGGGCGTCGCATCACCGGGTTTTCCTGGCGCGAGGAAGTGCTGGCCGGCGTCGCCCGCAAGGTGCCGTACAACGCCGAGAAGGAAATGAAGCGACGCGGCGCGCGTTACGAGAAGGCGTGGCTGCCGTTCGTCCCCAAGGTGGTGGTCGATGGCCGGCTGGTGACCGGGCAGAACCCGCAGTCGGCCAGGGCGACCGCCGAGCAGGTAGCGGCGCTCCTGCGCTGACGGGGCTAGCGGCGGGCAGTGCCGCGGCGGGGCTTGGCGACGGCCACGGGGGGCGCCGCGTCCTCCGTTTTTGCCATCTGCATTTCCGCCAGCACGCGCCGGGCATTGGCCGCGCAGCTCATGTCCTGCGGTTTGCCCTCGATCTGCACGATCAGTTCGTCCAGTTGCGCCTTGCTCTGCGCGAGTTGCGCCTGCAACACCTCGATGTCCTCCGCCTTGCGGCGCAGGGTGTCCAGCAGGGAGCCATGTTCCCACTGAGTGAGGTCGCCGGGCAGCAACACGCGCAGTTCCTCCAGACTGAAGCCGGCCCGTTGCGCGGTGGCGATCAACTGCAGCGCCAGTACCGCCTCGTCCGGATAGTGGCGGTAACCGTTGGCGTGGCGTTCGACCACCTTGAGCAGGCCGATGCGCTCGTAGAAACGGATGCGCGAGGGCGCCAGGCCGGTGCGCCGGGCGAGTTCCCCGATCTTCATGTGGGTGTGTCCCGGGCGATGTTGACGTTGAACTTTACTTCAAGGTTAGGCTCGCGCCCATGACAAGAAGTGCGGCTTCGGTGCCGCCGACGGAGAAGACGGAATGCAGACGATATTGGGCGCCAACGGCCAGATCGCGGTGGAGCTGGCGCGGGAGCTGCGGCGCGGCCATACCGACGAGGTGAGGCTGGTGAGCCGCCAGCCGCGCAGGGTCGATGACGCCGACGAACTGGTCGCGGCCGACCTCCTCGACGCGGGGCGGACCGCTGCGGCAGTCAAGGGCAGCCGCGTCGTCTATTTCACCGCCGGCCTGCCGCCGGACACGGCGTTGTGGGAACTGCAGTTCCCGACGATGCTGAAGAATGCCCTCGATGCATGCCGGGCGGCGGGCGCCGGCTTCGTCTATTTCGACAACACCTACATGTACCCGCAGGACGACCACCTGCAGACGGAGGCGACGCCGTTCGCGCCGGTCGGGCGCAAGGGCAGGGTGCGCGCGGCGATGGCGTCGATGGTGCTGGAGGAAATGGCGCGCGGCGACATTCCCGTGCTGATCGGCCGGGCGCCCGAGTTCTACGGTCTGGGCAGGACCCAGAGCTTCACCAACGCGCTGGTCATCGACAACCTCAAGGCCGGCAGGAAGCCACGCGTGCCGGTGCGCGACGACAGGCTGCGCACGCTGATCTGGACGCCCGACGCGAGCCGCGCGCTGGCCGCGCTCGGCAATGCGCCGGACACCTGGGGGCAGACCTGGCATCTGCCCTGCTGCGACGAGCGGCCGACCTACCGCCAGTTCGCGGCGATGGCCTGCGAGGCTTTCGGGCAGGCGCCTTCCTGCCGCGTGCTCGGCAAGTGGACCCTGACCGCCGCCGGTCTTTTCTCCAGGCAGGTGCGCGAGATCAGGGAACTGCTGCCCCGCTACGAACACGACAACCTCTTCGATTCCAGCAGGTTCAAGCGTCGTTTCCCGCAGTTCGAGGTGACCTCGTACCGGCAGGGGCTCGAACTGATCCGGCGGGAATGGGCGGGGCGCTGAGCCTTCGCCACTGCACGGAACATTGCCCGCGCAGGCGCTCGGCCTAGACTGGCGCCTCCCGTCCGTGCCGTTCACCGTAAAGTCCATGCCCCAGCGTTTGCCCTACCGACTCGGTTGCCCGTCATGGAACGAGCCGGCCTGGCGGGGCGGTTTCTATCCGGCCGGCATGCGCCCGGCCGACAGCCTCGGCCACTACGTGCGCACGTTCAACGCGGTGGAGGGCAACACCACCTTCTACGCCCGCCTAGCGCCGGCCACCGTACAGCGCTGGGCCGCCGACGATGCCGGCCGATTTCCGCTTCTGCGCCAAGCTGCCGCGCGACATCAGCCACGAGGGCGACCTGCGCGGGCAACTGGACGCCACCCATGCCTTCCTCGAACTACTGGCGCCGCTGGCCGGCCGGGTCGCGCCGCTGTGGCTGCAGTTGCCGGCCGGCTTCGGCCCGGCGCGGCTGGAGGAACTGGCCGCGTGGCTGGATCATTTCGGCGGGCGCGAACTGGCGGTGGATGTGCGCCACCCGGCCTTCTTCGCCCGGGGCGACGAGGAGCGTGCGCTCAACCGCCTGCTGCATGCGCGCGGCGTGGAGCGCATCTGCTTCGATGCACGGGCGCTGTTCGCCTGCACGGCGGACACACCGGCGGTGCGGCATGCGCAGTCGAAAAAGCCGCGCCTGCCGGTGCGCGCGGCCGCCTTCGGCCGCAGCCCGCAGGTGCGCTTCATCGGCGGCCCCGCGCTGGAGGCCAACCAGCCGTGGCTGCTGCCGTGGGTCGGGCAGGTCGCCGACTGGATCGAGCAGGGGTTGGTTCCACATGTGTTCCTGCACACGCCGGACAACCACCTCGCCGCCGCGCAGGCGTTGCGCTTCCACGCCCTGCTGCGCGAACGCCTGCCAGGGTTGCCGGCCTTGTAGGCGCCGGCCGTGGCGGCGCCGCAGCCGGGCCCGTTCTGAAGGGTTATTGCAGGTCGCGCAGGTTCAGGCGGCGCAGCTGCGGCGCCTTCCATGCGGTGACGCCGGCCACGCCCAGCACCGCGCAGCCGCCGACCACCACCGCCGGCACCAGCCCCAGCAGCCGCGCCATGCTGCCGGCGTAGAACGCGCCCAGCTCGTTGGACGAGCTGATGAAGATGCCGTTGATAGACGACACCCGCCCGCGCATTTCGTCCGGCGTCGCCAGCTGCAGGATGGTCGAGCGCACCACCACCGACACGCCGTCGCAGGCGCCATAGAACAGCAGCACCGCCGCCGACAGCCAGAAGTGCTGCGACAGGCCGAAGCCGATCACGCACAGGCCGAAGCCGGCCACCGCGAACAGCAGCGTGCGCCCGGCATTGCGATGCAGTGGGTGCCGCGCCAGCCACAGGCCGACGCAGACCGAGCCCAGCGCCGGCGCCGCGCGCAGGATGCCCAGCCCTTCCGGGCCGTAGTGCAGGATTTCGCGGATGAAGGCCGGCAGCATCGCCACCACGCCGCCGAGCAGCACCGAGAACATGTCCAGCGCCATCGCCCCGAGCATGATCTGGTTGCCCAGCACGAAACGCGCGCCTTCGGCGATGCTGGCGAAGATCGGCGCGCGGGTCGGCGGCGGTGGCGGTTCGTCCACCTTCAGCAGGGCCAATGCGGCCATCGCCAGCATCGCCATGCCCGTCGCCACGCCATAGGCCAGGCCCTTGCCGCCCCAGCCCACCAGTGCGCCGCCCAGGGCCGGGCCGATCACCATGCCGGCCTGGAACACCACGCTGCCGAAACCGGCGCCACTGGCGAACTGCTCGCGCGCCAGCACCCGCGCGAACAGCGCGTTGTAGATCGGCGAGAGGAAGGCGCGGACCATGCCGGTCAGGGCGATGGCCAGGTAGATCGGCCACACGCCCTCGAACGGCAGGCCGCCCATCGCCACGGCCACCAGCACCGCGGCGGTGGCGACCAGGCCGAGGCAGGCGACCATGCCCAGCCTGCGCCGTGGCAGGTGGTCGACCAGGTAACCGGCGAACGGCGCCACGCAGAAGTAGGGCAGCACCTCGGCCAGGCCGATCAGGCCCAGCGAGAACGGATTGCGGGTGATCTCGTAGATGTGCCAGCCCACCGTGACCGCGACGACCTGGTAGGACAGCATCGCGGTGATGCGGTAGGTGAGCAGCGCGGCGAAGCCCGGCTGGCGCATCAATGCGCCGATGCCGTGCCGGGTGGTGGTGCTCACGCCTGCTGCGACCGCGCGGTGTCGTGGATGAAGGCCAGCATCGAGGCCAGCCCGTTGCTGCGGGTGGGCGAGAGGTGCTTGGCCAGGCCGATGGCGGCCACGTAGTCCGGCTCGGTGGCAAGGATCTCGGCGGCCGGGCGGCCGGAGTAGACGCGCAGGGCCAGGTAGATCAGCCCGGAGACGATGGCCGAGTCGCTGATGGCATGGAACACCAGCCGCCCGGCGTTGCCTTCCGGCACGATCCACACCAGCGACTGGCAGCCGTGCAGGCGGTGTTCCTCGACTTTCCATTCATCGGGGAACGCCGGCAGCTTGCGGCCGAGGTCGATCAGGTACTGGTAGCGCTCGGACCAGTCGCCGAAGAAGGAGAATTCCTCGGCGATGGCGGCCTGCGCTTCGGCTGCGGTGGGTTCGAGCGGGAAGGGGGAATCGGTCATCTCGGTTCTGCATTGAGCCCCTCTCCCATCGGGAGAGGGGTTGGGGTGAGGGGCGAGCGAAGCCATTGATGGTTCGGGTGCGTGGGGATTCAACCGAACCTTCGTCCGGCACCTCGTGCCAAAGCTCAGCCGCGCTTCCAGCGCACGCCCTGCGGGGTGTCTTCCAGCACGATGTTCTCGGTGGCCAACTGGTCGCGGATGGCATCGGCGCGGGCGAAGTCGCGTGCCTGCTTGGCGGCGATGCGCTCGTCGATCAATGCTTGGATGCGCACGTCGTCGCCGGCATCGGCGCCACGCCCGAACCACGCCGCCGGCGCCTGCTGCAGCAGGCCCAGCGCGAGGCCCGCGCCCAGCAGCTCGGCTTTCAGCCGTGCCTTGTCCGCCGCGTCCACCGCCTTGCGCGCGTCGCCGGCGATGCGCGCCAGTTCGGCCAGCGCCAGCGGCGTGTTGAGGTCGTCGTCCAGCGCGGCTTCCACCGCCGCCGGGATCAGCGGCGCGGCCTCGACGTCGGCAAGGTCGCGCAGGGTGCCGTACAAGCGGTCCAGGGTGCGCACGCTCTGTTCGATCAGCGCGTCGGACCAGTCCAGCGGTTGCCGGTAGTGGGCCGACAGCAGCGCGTAGCGCAGCGCCTCGGGCGGATGCCTGCCCACCAGGTCGTGCACCCGCTCGATGTTGCCGACCGACTTGCTCATCTTGGCGCCGCCGAAGTTGAGCATGCCGTTGTGCAGCCAGAAGCGGGCGAAGGTGCGGCCGCCGTGGGCGCACTCGCTCTGCGCGATCTCGTTCTCGTGGTGCGGGAACTGCAGGTCGACGCCGCCGGCATGGATGTCGATGGTGTCGCCCAGGTGCGCGGCGGCCATCGCCGAGCATTCGATGTGCCAGCCGGGGCGGCCGCGGCCCCACGGCGAATCCCAGCCGGGCAGGTCGTCGGTGGAGGGCTTCCACAGCACGAAGTCGCCGGCGTCGCGCTTGTACGGCGCGACCTCGACGCGGGCGCCGGCCAGCATTTCCTCGGGGTCGCGCCGGGAGAGCTTGCCGTAGCCGTCGAAGCTGGACACCGCGAACAGCACGTGGCCCTGCGCGGCATAGGCATGGCCGCTGGCGACCAGCCCTTCGATCATGGCGATGATCTGCGGGATGTGCGCGGTGGCCTCCGGCTCGATGTCCGGCGGCGCCACGCCCAGCGCGGCCATGTCTTCGCGGTAGGCGGCGGCGAAGCGGTCGGTGATGGCGGTGATCGGCACGCCCTGCTCGCGCGCGGCGGCGTTGATCTTGTCGTCCACGTCGGTGATGTTGCGGGCGTAGCGCAGCGCGCCGTGGCGGCGCCGCAGCAGGTCGGCCAGCACCCCGAATACCACCGGGCCGCGGGCATTGCCGATGTGCACGTAGTTGTAGACGGTGGGGCCGCAGACATACATGGTCGGCGCGGCCGGGGACAGCGGGACGAACGGCTCCAGCCGCCGCGTCAGGGTGTTGTACAGGTGCAGGGACATGGGGTTCCGGGGGAGGAGCGAGCCCGCCGATTCTAGCGGCCCGGGCCCGGCCGGGCACGCCCGGGCTGGGCAATGGCGCCGCGGATGGGTAATGTTCAGCCCCTTACGGACGGGGCTGCCTACACTATGCCGAGTCTGTCCGTTGCCCATGAATCCACCGAAGTCGATGAAGCACGCTCCATTGTTGCCCTCAGCCCTGTGCCTGCTGGCCGCCGCCAGCGGCGCCGCCGTGGCGCAGAGCGAGGAACCGCGCAACCGCGTGGCGATCGTGGAGAACGTGCGCCACGACTACGCGCAGGTGCTCAACGTCGAGCCGGTGTTCCAGACCCTGCGCGCCACCCGCACCGAAGAGCATTGCGTGCCGGTGTCCACGCGCACGCTGGACCCGGTGCAGGTCACTGCCGAAGAGGAGAAGGGCGGGTTCCGCCGCTTCTGGGATTCGGTGAAGGGGGTCTTCGGCCGCCGCCATGACGACGATGACGAGGCCGCGATGACCTTGGCGCGCGGCGGGGGCAACACCCCGATGCTCACCCCCGAATGCCGCATCGTCGAGGTCGGCCGCGAGTTCCGCCGGCCCATCGCCTATGACGTGGACTACGTCTACAAGGGCATCAAGTTCCGCTCGCGGCTGCCGGAAGACCCGGGCAACCGCCTGAAGCTGCGGGTGTCGATCACCCCCGAGCTGGGCGACGATTCCGAGCCCGTGGCCGGCAACCCGTGATGTTGCACTGCACCGCTTGCGTGCCGCCGGGGTGCGTGCGACCATGCCCCGCGATGAAGGCGAACAGCTTCCAGCACGAATCCAGCGCCGCCCGGCAGGCCACCGGCATGACCTCGCGCGCGCGCCGACCGGAACCCCACATCCTCGCTGGGTAAGCCGGAGCTTCGTGCTGTCTGTTCGGAAAACCCAGCCCAGGCTGGGTTTTTTCGTTTTCGTTCCGCAGAAAGTTTCAACCGCAATGAAGTCGCGCATCGTGCGCACCCGTCGGCAACGGCGGTCCCCCACGCAGCAAAGGATGGATCGATGTCCGTGAAGCACTTCTTGAACACCCAGGACTGGAGCCGCGCCGAGCTCGACGCGCTGCTGACCCAGGCGGCGCTGTTCAAGCGCAACAAGCTGGGCGACGAGCTGAAGGGCAAGTCGATCGCGCTGGTGTTCTTCAACCCGTCGATGCGCACCCGCACCAGCTTCGAGCTGGGCGCCTTCCAGCTGGGCGGCCACGCCATCGTGCTGCAGCCGGGCAAGGACGCGTGGCCGATCGAGTTCGAGCTGGGCACGGTGATGGATGGCGACACCGAGGAGCACATCGCCGAGGTAGCGAAGGTGCTGGGCCGCTACGTCGACCTGATCGGCGTGCGCGCGTTCCCGAAGTTCGTGGACTGGGCCTACGACCGTGAAGACGTGGTGCTCAAGGCATTCGCGAAGTATTCGCCGGTGCCGGTGATCAACATGGAGACCATCACCCACCCCTGCCAGGAGCTGGCGCATGCGCTGGCCCTGCAGGAGCACTTCGGCACCTCCGACCTGCGCGGCAAGAAGTACGTGCTGACGTGGACCTATCACCCCAAGCCGCTGAACACCGCGGTGGCCAACTCGGCGCTGACCATTGCCACCCGCATGGGCATGGACGTGACCCTGTTGTGCCCGACCGAGCAGTACCTCCTCGACGAGCGCTACATGGGCTGGGCGCGGGAGAACGTCGCCGAGAGCGGCGGCTCGCTGACCGTCAGCCACGACATCGAAAGCGCCTATGCCGGCGCCGACGTGGTCTATGCCAAGAGCTGGGGCGCGCTGCCGTTCTTCGGCAACTGGGCGCCGGAAAAGCCCATCCGCGACCAATACCAGCACTTCATCGTCGACGAGGCCAAGATGGCGCTGACCAACAACGGCGTGTTCTCGCACTGCCTGCCGCTGCGGCGCAACGTCAAGGCCACCGACGCGGTGATGGATTCGCCGCAGTGCATCGCCATCAACGAGGCCGAGAACCGCCTGCACGTGCAGAAGGCGATCATGGCCGCGCTGGTTGGAAAGCGAGGAACAGGAAACGGGGAATAGGGAATGGAACCGTCCCGCGCCTGCCCGTATTTCCGCATCTTTTACTGAATTCATAGAGAACCCCCATGTCACAGCAGTCCGATTCGACCATTCCCCAGTCCCCGGCCCCCGGCCCCGGCTCTTCCCGCGACATCGTGCTGGCCTTCTCCGGCGGCCTCGATACCAGCTTCTGCGTGCCCTACCTGCAGGAGCGCGGCTGGAACGTGCATACCGTGTTCGCCGACACCGGCGGCGTGGACGCCGAGGAGCGCGAGACCATCGAGAAGCGCGCTGCCGAACTGGGCGTGGCCAGCCATGTCACCGTCGATGGCGGCCCGGCGATCTGGGCCGGCTTCGTCAAGCCGTTCGTGTGGGCCGGCGAGGGCTACCAGGGCCAGTACCCGCTGCTGGTGTCCGACCGCTACCTGATCGTCGATGCCGCGCTCAAGCGCGCCGCCGAACTGGGCACCAACGCCATCGCCCACGGCTGCACCGGCATGGGCAACGACCAGGTGCGCTTCGACCTGGCGGTGAAGGCGCAGGGCGACTACCGCATCGTCGCGCCGATCCGCGAGATCCAGAAGGAACACACCCAGACCCGTGCCTACGAGCAGGCATATCTGGAGGAACGCGGCTTCGGCGTGCGCGCCAAGCAGAAGGCCTACACCATCAACGAGAACCTGCTGGGCGTGACCATGTCCGGCGGCGAGATCGACAAGTGGGAAGCCCCGGGCGAGGGTGCGCGCGGCTGGTGCGCGCCGCGCAGCGCGTGGCCGGCGGAAGTGCTGACCGTCACCTTGAAGTTCGTCGAAGGCGAGGCGGTCGAACTGGATGGCAAGGCGCTGCCGGGCGAGCAGATCCTGGCAAAGCTCAACAAGCTGTTCGCCCCGTATGGCGTCGGCCGTGGCGTCTACACCGGCGACACCGTGATCGGCCTGAAGGGGCGCATCGTCTATGAAGCGCCGGGCCTGACCGCGCTGCTGGCCGGCCACCGCGCGCTGGAGGAGGCGGTGCTGACCAAGCAGCAGAACCGCTTCAAGCCGGACGTGGCGCGCAAGTGGGTGGAGCTGGTCTACGAAGGCTTCTACCACGACCCGCTGAAGACCGACCTGGAGGCGTTCCTGAAGTCCTCGCAGGGCAAGGTCAACGGCGAGGTGGTGCTGGAAACCCGCGGTGCGCGCGTCGATGCGGTGGCGGTGAAGTCCCCGCACATCCTCAACGCCAAGGGCGCGACCTACGCGCAGTCGGCGGATTGGGGTGTGGAAGAGGCGGAGGGCTTCATCAAGCTGTTCGGCATGAGTTCGACGCTGTACGCGCAAGTGAATCGCTGATGCTTCGAAGCCCCTCTCCCTCCGGGGTGAGAGGGGCAGTTTGCGAACCACCGGTTCGCTGTCCCTCGAACGCCCTTGCGCCAGCGCAAGGGCCGGGGCGCGAAGCGGGGGTTGGGGTGAGGGGCGAACGGAGTCCGAGATGTTTGAACCATAGGGACTCCGCTCGCCCCTCATCCGCCCTTCGGGCACCTGCATGCGGCACATCCCTGTGCCGCACCCTTCGGGCGGCTTCGCCGCGCAGCTTGGCAATCCTGCCAAGCTGTCTCCCGCAGGGAGAAGGGAGCTTGCCCGTTATTGCCGTGATCTGAGCCCATGACCGAACTTCTCCAATCCACCCTCGCGCATCTGGAAAAGCTGGTGTCCTTCGACACCCGCAACCCGCCGCGTGCGATCACCACCGGCGGCATCTTCGATTACCTGCGCGCCCACCTGCCGGGCTTCGACGTCGAGGTGATCGACCACGGCGCCGGCGCGGTAAGCCTGTATGCGGTACGCGGTACGCCGAAGTACCTGTTCAACGTGCACCTGGACACGGTGCCGGATTCGCCGCACTGGAGCGCCGACCCGCACGTGATGCGGCGGTTGGACGACCGCGTGGTCGGCCTCGGCGTGTGCGACATCAAGGGCGCCGCCGCGGCGTTGGTGGCCGCCGCCAACGTCACCGATGGCGATGCCGCATTCCTGTTTTCATCGGACGAGGAAGCCAACGACCCGCGTTGCATCGCCGCCTTCCTCGCCCGCGGCATTCCTTATGAAGCGGTGCTGGTCGCCGAGCCGACGCTGGGCGAGGCGGTGCTGGCGCATCGCGGCATCTCCTCGGTGCTGATGAAGTTCGCCGGCCGCGCCGGCCATGCCTCGGGCAAGCAGGATGCGGCGGCCAGCGCGCTGCACCAGGCGATGCGCTGGGGCGGCCGTGCGCTGGACCACGTCGAGTCGCTGGCGCATGCGCGCTTCGGCGGGTTGACCGGGCTGCGCTTCAACATCGGTCGGGTCGAGGGCGGCATCAAGGCCAACATGATCGCGCCGGCGGCCGAGCTGCGCTTCGGCTTCCGTCCGTTGCCGTCGATGGACATCGACCAGCTGCTGGCGACCTTCGCCGGTTTCGCCGAGCCGGCCGCCGCGCATTTCGAGGAAACCTTCCGCGGCCCGAGCCTGCCCTCCGGCGGCACCGCGCGCGCGGAGGAACGCCGCCTCGCCGCGCGCGACGTCGCCGACGAACTGGGCCTGCCGATCGGCAACGCGGTGGATTTCTGGACCGAGGCCTCGTTGTTCTCGGCCGGCGGTTACACCGCGCTGGTCTACGGCCCCGGCGACATTGCCCAGGCCCACACCGCCGACGAGTTCGTGACGCTGGAGCAGTTGCAGCGCTACGCCGAATCGGTCCACCACATCCTGCAGCGCGGCGCCTGAGCGCCCCGCATTCCCCAAGCCAACGAAATGTCCCCCGCCATGCAACCCCACCGCCAGACCCGCCAGACCATCGTGCGCCTGCTTTCGAGCATGGCCAGCGCGAAGGAGATCAGCCAGTACCTCAAGCGCTTCTCGCAGCTGGACGCCAAGCGCTTCGCCGTGGTCAAGGTCGGCGGGGCGGTGCTGCGCGACGACCTCGACGCGCTGACCTCCTCGCTGTCGTTCCTGCAGGAAGTCGGCCTGACCCCGATCGTGCTGCATGGCGCCGGCCCGCAGCTGGACGCCGAGCTGTCGGCAGCCGGCATCGAGAAACGCACCGTCGATGGCCTGCGCGTGACCACGCCCGAGGCGCTGGCGATCGTGCGCCGCGTGTTCCAGCAGTCGAACCTGCAACTGGTCGAGGCGCTGCAGCAGAACGGCGCGCGCGCCACCTCGATCACCGGCGGCGTGTTCGAGGCCGAGTACCTCGACCAGAGCGTCTACGGGCTGGTCGGCGAGGTGAAGCGGGTCAACCTGGCGCCGATCGAGGCCAGCCTGCGCGCCGGCTCGATCCCGGTCATCACCTCGCTGGGCGAGACCCCGAGCGGGCAGATCCTCAACGTCAATGCCGACTTCGCCGCCAACGAGCTGGTGCAGGAACTGCAGCCGTACAAGATCATCTTCCTCACCGGCACCGGCGGCCTGCTCGATGCCGATGGCAAGGTGATCGACTCGATCAACCTGTCCACCGAGTACGAGCACCTGATCCAGCAGCCGTGGCTGCATGGCGGCATGAAGGTCAAGATCGAGCAGATCAAGGACCTGCTGGACCGGCTGCCGGAAGAGTCGTCGGTATCGATCACCCGCCCGGCCGATCTTGCCAAGGAGCTTTTCACCCACAAGGGCTCGGGTACGCTGGTGCGGCGCGGCGAGAAAGTGCTCAAGGCAACGGCGTGGGAGCAGCTGGACACCGTGCGGCTGAAGGCGCTGATCGAATCCAGCTTCGGCCGTACGCTGGTGCCGGACTACTTCGAGAAGACGAAGCTGCTGCGCGCCTATGTCAGCGAGAACTACCGCACCGCGGTGATCCTCACCGACGAGGCCGAGGGCGTGTATCTGGACAAGTTCGCGGTGCTCGACGACGCGCAGGGCGAGGGCCTGGGACGCGCGGTGTGGAACGTGATGCTGGAGGAAACCCCGCAGCTGTTCTGGCGTTCGCGCAACGGCAACGCGGTCAACCATTTCTATTACGCCGAGTCCGACGGCTGCTACAAGCTCGACCACTGGAAGGTGTTCTGGTTCGGCGCCAACGACTTCGACAGCATCCGCGGCTTTGTGGCGCACTGCGGCGAACGCCGGGCGAGCCTGCAGGGATGAATGCCCCGTCCGCCAATGCCGCATGGTGCGAAGTGCCGGAACTGCGTGGCCGCCACGTCGCGCTGGAGCCGCTGCAGGCGGCGCACGCGCCGGCCCTGCGGCAGGCATTGGGCGATGGCGAGTTGTCGCATTGCTGGTACACCAACGTGCCGGCGCCGGATGCCGTGGAGCGGCACGTCGCCGCGGCGCTGGAGGCGCAGGCGCAGGGCACGGCGCTGCCCTTCGTGGTCCGCGACGCCGCCGGCGCGGTGGTCGGCAGCACCCGTTTCTACGCGCTGGACGCGAGCGTGCCACGGCTGAACATCGGCTACACATGGTACCAGCGGCGGGTACAGCGCACCGGCCTGAACACCGAGGCCAAGCTGCTGTTGCTGCGGCATGCGTTCGAGGCGATGGGCTGCATCGCCGTCGGCTTCGAGACCAGCTGGTTCAACCACGCCTCGCGCGCCGCCATCGCCCGGCTCGGGGCGAAGCAGGACGGCGTGCTGCGCAACCACAAGCGCCACGCCGACGGCACGCCGCGCGACACCGTGGTGTTCTCCATCATCGACAGCGAGTGGCCGGCGGTCCGCAGCCACCTGCACTACCTTCTGGATTCGCACTCATGACCGAAAGGAAATTCACGCTGGGCATCGTCGGTGCCCGTGGCCATACCGGCGCCGAGCTGATCCGGCTGGTGGCGGCGCACCCGCACATCGAACTGGCCTTCGTGTCCTCGCGCGAGCTGGCCGGCCAGCGCGTGGCCGGGCACAGCGATGCCTATGCCGGGGAACTGCGCTATGAAAACCTCGATGCCGACGCGGTGGCGGGCAAGGGCGCCGATGCGGTGATCCTGGCCCTGCCCAACGGCATGGCCGAGCCCTTCGTCGCCGCGCTGGACGCGGCCCGGCCGGACACGGTGATCGTCGATCTGTCCGCCGACTACCGCTTCGACAACGGCTGGTACTACGGCCTGCCGGAACTGACCCGCGATGCCTATGCCGGGCAGAAGCGCATCAGCAACCCCGGCTGCTATGCCACTGCCATGCAGCTGGCGATCGTGCCGCTGCTGTCGCGGCTGGCCGGGCCGCCGGCCTGCTTCGGCGTGTCGGGGTATTCGGGTGCAGGCACCACGCCCTCGGACAAGAACAACCCGGAGCTGCTGCGCGACAACCTGATGCCGTACGCGCTGACCAACCACGTCCACGAGCGCGAGGTGTCCACCCGGCTCGGGGTGCAGGTGGAGTTCATGCCGCACGTGGCCCCGCACTTCCGCGGCATCAGCATGACCGTGAACCTGTGGCTGCAGCAGCCGCTCAAGCGCGAGGAAGTGATGGCGCTGTACCGGCAGCGCTATGCCGGCGAGCCGCTGGTGGAGGTGGTGGACGAAGCGCCGTGGGTCAGCCGCATCGCCGGCCGCCACGGCGTGCAGGTCGGTGGCTTCACGATGGCGCCGGGCAACAAGCGCGTGGTGGTGGTGGCGACCATCGACAACCTGCTCAAGGGTGCGGCCACGCAGGCGCTGCAGAACCTCAACATCGCCCTCGGCCTGCCCGAGCTGACCGCCATTCCGCATTGACCCCCGCTTCCGTAGGAGCGACGTGAGTCGCGACGGGTTTTCCGGTAAAGCCTCTTCGCGACCCGCGTCGCTCCTACATCGGACATCAAGGATTACCGAGGGAACACCATGACCAACCTGCTGTGGCAGAAGCCCGGCGTCGCGGTAGACGCCGATATCCAGACCTTCCTCGCCGGCGACGACGTGATCCTCGACCGCGAGTTCTTCCTGCACGACATCGCCGCCAGCACCGCGCATGCGGAAGGGCTGCAGCACATCGGCATCCTGTCCGCCGACGAACTGGCCGCGCTCAAGCGCGAGCTGGCGCTGCTGGCCGACGATTTCCGCAGCGGTGCCTTCGTGCTCGACGAGCGCTACGAGGATTGCCATTCGGCGATCGAGGCGCGGCTGACCGAGCGCCTCGGCGATGCCGGGCGCAAGATCCACACCGGCCGCAGCCGCAACGACCAGATCCTCGTCGCCACCCGCCTGTGGCTGAAGGAGAAGCTGGCGCGCGTGGCGCAGCTCAGCCGCGAGGTGGCGAAGGTGGCGCTGGACCGCGCTGCCGCCGAACACGCCCAGCCGCTGCCCGGCTACACCCACATCCAGCGCGCCGTGGTGTCCTCGGCCGGCATGTGGTGGGCCGGCTGGGCCGAAGCCTTCATCGACAACGCGGTGCGCGCGGCCGACACCCGCCGGCTGATCGACTGCAACCCGCTGGGCACCGCCGCCGGCTACGGCGTCAACCTGCCGCTGGACCGCGAACACACCACGCAGGCGCTGGACTTCGCGCGCATGCAGGTATCGCCGATCTACGCCCAGCTCTCGCGCGGCAAGTTCGAACTGGCGGCGCTGGAAGCGCTCGGCGGTGCGACCCTGGACCTGCGCCGCATCGCCTGGGACCTGTCGCTGTTCACCACCGGCGAATTCGCCTTCGTCGCGCTGCCGGCGCAGTACACCACCGGCAGCTCGATCATGCCCAACAAGCGCAACCCGGACGTGATCGAGCTGATGCGCGCCACCCATGCCAGCGTGGCCGCCGCACGCACCGAGATCGAGCAGCTGCTGTCGCTGCCGTCGGGCTACCACCGCGACCTGCAGGCGTCCAAGGGCGCGATCTTCCACGGTTTCGGCCGCGGCCTGGCCGCGCTGGAACTGCTGCCGGCGCTGCTGTCCAACCTCGACTGGCGCGACGGCAACATCCGCGCCGCCATCGACTCGGGCATGTATGCCACCGACGTGGCGGTGGAAGCGGCGGTGGCCGGCGTGCCGTTCCGCGAGGCCTACAAGGCCGCCGCCGCATCGGCCGACACGGCGGGGCAGGGGCGCACGCCGGAAGGCAGCCTCGCCGCGCGGGTGTCGCCGGGGGCGGCCGCCGACCTGCGGCTGGAAGAACTGCAGGCGCGCTGGGCGGCGCTGTGACGTGGGTGCGGGAGTAGGTCGGGCTACGCCCCCGACCTCGTTGGTTGGAAACGAAAGCATCGCCCACATCGGTTGCGCGGCAGTGCACCATTCATGGCGGAGAACCTTTCGCGCAGCGGAGAGCACGCAATGAAGCTGTATCTGGTCATGGCCATGCGCAGGCCGGCGTTCGACGCCTCGGTCATCGCCTCGCACAAGGCTTTCCTCGACGACCTGCGCGAACGCGGGCAACTGCACCTGACCGGCGGTTTCGCCGATGGCAGCGGCGGCGCCTACGTGTTGTGCAATGTTGCCGACATGACCGAAGCGCAGGCCATCGTTGCCGCCGATCCGCTCGTCGTCCAGGGTGCTTCCGACCTCACCGTCCACGAATGGCACACGCGTTGACTGCATGAGCGACGCAACTTCCTCCCCCTTCATCGAGCAGCCGCTGCCGGCATGGCGGCGCGCCGTGCTGAAAGTCGGCAGCAGCCTGCTGGCCGCCGACGGCGGTGGCCTGAGCCCGCGCTTCGCGCTGGGGCTGGCGCAGTTCGTCTCGGCCAACCTGCTGGCAGGCAGGGAAGTGGTGATCGTCTCCTCCGGCGCGGTCGCGGCCGGCCGCGCCATCCTGCCGAAGGCGGCCGAAGCCGGTGCCGCCATCGCCGCGCGGCAGGCGCTGGCCGCGCTCGGGCAGGCGCAGCTGATCGCGCTGTGGCAGCGCTTCTTCGAGCGCCCGGTGGCGCAGGTGCTGCTGACCCACGACGACCTGCGCAACCGCCGCCGCTACCTCAACGCGCGGGCCACGCTGGGCGAGCTGCTGGCGCTGGGCGCGCTGCCGGTGGTCAACGAGAACGACACCGTCTCCGTCGATGAACTCAAGCTCGGCGACAATGACAACCTCGCCGCCATCGTCGCCGCGCTGGTCGATGCCGACGCGCTGTTCATCGCCACCGACATCGACGGCCTCTACACCGCCGACCCGCGCCGCGATCCGCAGGCGCGGCCGGTCAACGAGGTAACCGAACTGACCGCCGAGGTGATGGCGATGGCCGGCGGCAGCGGTAGCGCGGCCGGCACCGGCGGTATGCACACCAAGTTGCAGGCGGCGGCCAAGGCCGGCGCGGCCGGCATCGACACCTATCTGTTCAACGGCCGCAATGGCGAGGTGGTGCGCGCGCTGGCGCAGGGCCGGCTGCGCGGCACCCGCCTGCACGCGGGGCGCTCGCGCATCGCCGCACGCAAGTACTGGCTGCGGCACGCGCCGGTCGAGCCGGGGGCGATCGTGGTCGATGGTGGCGCCGCGCGCGCGCTGCGCGAGAAGGGCGCCTCGCTGCTGCCCGGTGGCATCGCCGCGGTGCAGGGCGAGTTCCGCCGCGGCGACATGGTCGAAGTGCGTGACGGCGAGTGCTGCATCGCGCACGGCATCAGCCAGTATTCGGCGGTGGACGTGCGGCGCATCGCCGGCAGCCATTCGCGCACCATCGAAGTCACCCTCGGCTACAACTATGGCGAGAACGTGATCCACCGCGACGACCTCGTCCTGCTCCCGTAGGGCCGTTTCCTGCTTTCCCGCGAGTTGCCCATGACCGACATCAAGACCCTTGCCCTGCAATGCCGCGACGCCGCCCGGCAACTCGGCCAGCTTTCCTCCGCGGCACGTTCGGCTCTGCTGCAATCGATGGCGGCGGCGCTGGAAACCGATGCCGCCGCCATCCTCGCCGCCAACGAACGCGACCTGCAGGCCGCGCGCGACAAGGGCGTGGGCAGCGCGATGCTCGACCGGCTGGCGCTGGACCCGCAACGCCTGGCCGGCGTCGCCAACGCGCTGCGTGAAGTCGCCGCGCTGCCCGATCCGGTCGGCGAGGTCACACGCGACTACCTGCGGCCCAACGGCATCCGCGTGCAGAAGGTGCGCGTGCCGCTGGGGGTGATCGCGATGATCTACGAGGCGCGGCCGAACGTGACCGCCGATGCCGCCGCGCTGTGCATCAAGGCCGGCAATGGCGTGATCCTGCGTGGCGGTTCGGAAGCGATCCATTCCAACACCGCGATCGCCGCCAGCCTGAAGCGCGCGCTGCGCGAGGCGGGCATCGCCGACGCCGCGCTGACCCTGGTCGAGGACCTGCGCCGCGAGACGATGCTGGAACTGCTGCAACTGAACGACATCATCGACCTGGCGATCCCGCGCGGCGGCGAGGGCCTGATCCGCTTCGTCGCCGAGCATGCGCGGGTGCCGGTCATCAAGCACTACAAGGGCGTGTGCCACCTGTACGTCGACGACAGTGCCGATATTCAACTGGCGCTGGGCCTGCTGGTCGACGGCAAGGTGTCGCGCCCGGCCGCCTGCAATTCGCTGGAAACCCTGCTGGTGCACGCGGACATCGCGCCACGCTTCCTGCCATTGGCGGCCGAGGCACTGCGCGCGCGCGGTGTCGAGTTGCGCGGTGATGCCGCGACGCAGGCCGTGGTCCCCGGCGTATCGGCAGCGAGCGAGGATGACTATGCCGCCGAATACCTCGACCTGATCCTCGCCATCCGCGTGGTCGACTCGCTCGATGACGCCATCGCCCATATCCAGCGCCACACCTCCGACCACACCGAGGTCATCGCCACCGGCAACCCGGCCCATGCCGAGGCTTTCGTGCACGCGCTGCGTTCGGCGGTGGTGATGGTCAACGCCTCCTCGCGCTTCTCCGACGGCGGTGAGCTGGGGCTGGGTGCGGAGATCGGCATCTCCACGACGCGCCTGCATTCCTACGGCCCGATGGGGCTGGAGGCGCTCACCGTGGAGCGCTTCGTGGTGCGCGGCGAGGGGCAGGTGCGGTCGTAGGAGCGCGCCTTGGTGCGCGATGTGGCTCTACCGGTAATGCTCCATCGCGCACCAAGGTGCGCTCCTGCGGATCATGCGACCCAGTGGTCTTCCAACTGCTGCGGCCGGCACGCGAACCACGCCGCGACCAGCAGCACCAGCGAGCACAGCATCAGGAACGCGAACGACCACGCCCAGCCGCCGTCGGCCTCGTGCAGCCAGCCGAACAGCAATGGGCCGAGGCTGGCCAGGCTGTAGCCCACGCCCTGCATGAAGCCGGACAGCGCCGCCGAGCCGGTCGGGGTGCGGGTGCGCAGGTTGATCAGGGTCAGGCCCAGCGGGAAGGTGGACGGGCCCAGCCCGGCAATGGTCACCCACAGCCACGGCGCGGCCATCGGCGCCCACAGCAGGCCGGCGAAGGCGACCGCGTTCAGGCCGAACACCAGCACCGCGATCGGGAACGGGTTGCGCATGCGCACCGCCAGCGCCGGCACCAGCAGCGAGGGCAGCAGGCCGATGGCCGAATACAGCGCCACCATCACCCCGCCGAAGGCCTCGCTGGCGCCGGCTTCCACCATCACCTTGGGCAGCCAGGTGAACAGCGAGTAGGTGCCCAGCGAGGTCATGCCGAACATCAGCGCCATGCCCCAGCCGAGCGAGGTCTTCCAGACCCGGCCCGCGGCGTGCGTGCTGTCGGCGATGGTGGCCTGCGCGCGCGGCGCGTGGCGCGCCAGCAGCAGCCACGGCAGCAGCGCGGCGGTGGACAGCAGCGCCCACATGCCCAGCGAGATGCGCCAGTCGAAGCGGTCGGCCACCGGCACCGCCAGCAGCGCCGGCAGCATGGTGCCGGCCTGCAGCACGGTGATGTAGAGCGTGCTCAGGGTGCCGACGCGGTCGGCGAAGTAGCGCTTGACCAGCGGCGGCACCACCACGTTGCCGATGCCCATGCCGGCCAGCGCGACCGCCGAGCCGACCAGCAGCATGCCGACGCCACCGGCGCTGGCGCGCAGCAGCAGCCCGGCGGTGGCCAGCAGCATGGTCAGCACCGCGGTGCGTTCCAGTCCGATCGCGCGGATCAACCGCGGCGTGACCAGGCCGAACAGGGCGAAGGCGGCGGTGGGCATCATGCCCAGCACGCCGGTCATGGTGCTGCCGAAGTCGAAGGTCTGGCCCAGCCGGTCCAGCAGCGGCGTCAGCGAGGTGACCGCACTGCGCAGGTTGGCGGCCAGCAGCACGACGGCGACGAAGGCCAGCAGCCGGCCCTTGAGCAGGGGAAGGTGCGGGTGTCGGGCGGGAGAGTGGGGCATGGCGGGACTCCGGTGCGGCCGCCGCAGGGGCGGCGCCCGCGAAAACAGGGGAACCGCGGGGAGCGATTCCCGGCATCGCCCGCCGCTGGCCCGAAAGCGGCGGCGTGGCGACAAAAACAAAAGCCGGCCCGAGGCCGGCTTTTGTCGATCTTGGTCGGGGAGACAGGATTCGAACCTGCGACCTCTACGTCCCGAACGTAGCGCTCTACCAGACTGAGCTACACCCCGAAGGAGCCGCCTATGATAACGGCGGCATTGGCGCGGCGCAACAGATTTCACGCCGCCGCGGGCATCGGCCCGGCGTGGCGCGGGTCAGCCCAGCTTCTCGGCCAGCACCCGGCGGATTTCCGATTCGACCATGCCCTTCATCGCCGACAGCAGGAAGCCCAGCTCGGCCTTCACCCGCACCGCGCCGGGCAGCATCTCGATCGCGCCCTCGACCCCGGCACGGGCGAAATGCAGGTTCTGCCCCTCCCAGCGGGTACTGACCTCGAAGCGCTCCTGCAGCTTGCGCGCGACCTCGGCAATGGCCGCGTGCGCGCGTTCGTCGGACAGGGAATGGGCATGGTGGATGTCGATGCTGGACATGGGGAAGGGACTCGCGGGGCCGGATGGAGGGTGGTGCGGCATTGTGCGGACACGCGCGGCGCAGTCCAAGCCCCGCGGCCAGCTTCTGCATGTCCCGGGGACCTGCTAGTCTGCCGCCGGTGCGCACACTGCAAGTCCATTTCGGCAACCGCCAGCAGCCAGATCAAGCCCTTGGTCCGGGCATGCAGCGCATCGTGCGGGACGCCAGCGGGCAGGTGCGGCTGGGCGACGACAGCGTCGGCCCGCTGCTGCTGGCGCGCTTCTGCACCGACGAACGCGGCCTGTGGCTGCAGGTCGCCAGCGGCGTGCGCGGCATCCACGTCAACGGCCGCCCGGTACGGCGCATGGCGCTGCTGCGCGCCGGCGACTCGGTGCATGCCGATGGCGTGGAGATGCTGCTGCGCGGCCACTGCGAGCCGGCCACGCAACTGCCGCAGGCGCCCGCGGCGATCACCGGAAACGGCGAAGACCAGCGCGTGCTGCTGCGCGGCGTCGGCGGCCAGCACCACGGCCGCGCCCATGCGCTGAACCGGCCGCGCACCATCGGCCGTGATGCGTCGGCGGACATCGTCATCGACGACCCGGTGTTCCCCGAACTGCAGGCGCGTTTCGAATGCCACGGCGAGCGGGTGCTGCTGCGCGACCTCGGTTCGCCCGACGGTTGCCGGGTCAACGGCGTCGCGGTCCGCCACTGCTGGCTGCGCGCGGGCGACCAGGTGGTGTTCGAGGGCAACCAGCGCTTCGTGCTGGAGGTGCCGCTGGGCACCGTCCATACCTATCTGCCGGCCGTTGCCGAAGAGACCGCGCCGGCCGCCGAAACCCGGCCGGCGCCGGTGGCGCGGCCACGGCAATGGCGCTGGCCGTGGCTGCTGCTCAGCGCCCTGCTGATGGGCGTACTGATCAGCGCATTGCTGCTGTTCGGCGCACGCTGAGCGCACGCCGCCCGGCATTCATTCGCCGCGCAGGCGGCACATCCGCGGCGTGGCACGGCCCATCGGCATCTTCAGCTTGCCGATGGCCTCGATGCGGGCCTCGGCGATGCGGTCGGCGGCGCGCTGCGGCGAGACCGCGTCCTGCTCGGAACGGTCGAAGATGCGTTCGAGGTTGTGGTAGATGCTGCGGATCAGGCGCATGGCGCGCTCGCGGTTGTAGCCGTCGATCTCCAGCGACACGTTCATCACGCCGCCGGCGTTGACCACATAGTCCGGCGCCCACAGCACGCCGCGCTTGAACAGTTCGTCGCCCACCGCGTGGCTGGCCAGCTGGTTGTTGGCGGTGCCGCAGATGACCTTGGCCTTGAGCCGGTCCAGCGTTTCCATGCCGATCACGCCTTCCATCGCGCAGGGCGCGAACACGTCGGCGGCGACATCGTAGATGGCCTCGGGCGCGACCGCCTCGCAGCCGTATTCGCCGACCGCGCGCTCCACCAGCGCCGGGTCGAGGTCGGTCACGTGCAGCCTGGCGCCGCGCTCGCGCAGCAGCTTCACCAGTTCCATGCCGATGTGGCCCAGGCCCTGCACGGCGATGGAAACCTTGCCGATTTCCTCATGGCCGAACTTGCGGTTGACCGAGGCCATCAGCGCCTGCAGCGCGCCGTAGGCGGTGAACGGGGCCGGGTCGCCGGAACCGCCGTGGACCTGGTGCACGCCGGTGACGTAGCCGGTCTCCAGGTAGATGTGTTCCATGTCGTTGACGTCGGTGCCGACGTCCTCGGCGGTGATGTAGCGCCCGCCCAGCGCCTCGACCTGGCGGCCGAAGGCGCGGAACAGCACCTCGCTCTTGGCGGACTTCGGGTCGCCGATGATCACCGCCTTGCCGCCGCCCACGTTCAGCCCGGCCAGCGCGTTCTTGTAGGTCATGGTGCGGCTCAGCCGCAGCACATCGCGCAGCGCGTCGTCGCTGTTGGCGTAGGGGCGCATGCGCACGCCGCCCAGGGCCGGGCCGAGGGTGGTGTCGTGGATGGCGATGATCGCCTTCAGGCCGGCATCGCGGTTGTGGCAGAACACGACCTGCTCGTGGCCGGAAGTTTCGAGGGTGTCGAAAAGCATGGATGCTCCGATGGGCGTTGCTGCGACAACGTCCGTGATCCTGCGGGTAAATGGTGGGCCGTAAAACAAAAAATGCGACTTCGTCCTTGGGGTGACGGGTCGCGGGCGGCCATTCTAATGCATTCGGCGGCCGGCGGTTGTCGAGGCCGCCGATGGCGCGCGGGAACACCACCGGGTGCGGCGGTCACGCTGCGCTGCAACCTGACCTGCCGGGCACGCGGCCCTATCATCGGTTTCAACGGAAACAGGATGTCGCACGCCCCATGAGTACCCCCGCCCCCCACCTCCCGCAGCCGCCGTCCACCGCTTTGGACGAGGCCCGCTCGCCGCTGCGCTTCGTCACCGCCGCCAGCCTGTTCGACGGCCACGACGCGGCCATCAACATCATGCGCCGGCTGATCCAGTCGCAGGGTGCGGAGGTGATCCACCTGGGCCACAACCGCTCGGTGGAGGACGTGGTGCGCGCGGCGCTGCAGGAGGATGCCGACGCCATCGCGCTGTCGTCCTACCAGGGCGGCCACGTCGAGTACTTCAAGTACATGGTGGACATGCTCAAGGAGCGCGGCGCCGGCCACATCCGTGTGTTCGGCGGCGGCGGCGGCACCATCACCCCGGAGGAAATCCGCGAGCTGCAGGAGTATGGCGTCGAGCGCATCTACCACCCCAACGACGGCATGAAGATGGGGCTGGTGGAGATGATCGAGGACGTGGTGAAGCGCGCCGGTGGCGCGCGGGAACAGGCAACGGGGAACAGGGAATGGGAGGTTTTGGCCAAACCCGGCATTGACGACGAAATCGGTATTGGCCGGATGCTTTCGGCCATCGAGGACGGTATTTATGGCGACGCCGAGCTTGAGAAGCTCCGCAGGCAATGGGCCAGGGTGGACGGCAATTCCCCGTTCCCCGTTCCCCATTCCCGGCTCGCTCCTGTCATCGGCATCACCGGCACCGGCGGCGCCGGCAAGTCCAGCGTCACCGACGAACTGCTCAACCGCTTCCTCGCCAGCTTCCCGCAGATGCGCATCGCGGTGGTGTCGGTGGACCCCACCCGCCGCCGCACCGGCGGCGCGCTGCTGGGCGACCGCATCCGCATGAACTCGCTGCGCAGCCCGCGCGTGTACATGCGCTCGATGGCCACCCGCCGCCAGCATGCGGCGGTCAACACCGTGCTGCGCGACTGCATCGGCTTCCTCAAGTCGCTGGATTTCGACCTGGTGATCGTCGAGACCGCCGGCATCGGCCAGAGCGATTCGGAGATCGTGGATCTGGTCGATTTCCCGATGTACGTGATGACCAGCGACTTCGGCGCGCCGAGCCAGCTGGAAAAGATCGACATGCTCGACTACGCCGAGCTGGTGGTGCTCAACAAGTTCGACAAGCGCGGTGCCGAAGACGCGCTGCGCGACGTGCGCAAGCAGTGGAAGCGCAACCGCGTCGCCTTCCAGATGAAGGACGAGGACGTGCCGGTCTACCCGACCATCGCCTCGCAGTTCAACGACCCCGGCATCAGCTGGATGTTCGCCAACCTGTGCCGGCTGCTGCGCGACAAGCGGGGAATGGGGAACGGGGAAGCGGGAATGGAAGGGGGCTGCGATTGGATGCCGGCCATCGACACCACGCTCAAGGAGCCGCGCGCCACCGTGCTGATCCCCGGCAGCCGCGTGCGCTACCTGGCCGAGATCGCCGAGCAGGGCAGGGCGATCAACGCCCGCATTGAATCGCAGGCGGACGTCGCCGAGCGCGCGCAATCGTTGTGGGAGGCATTGAAGGAACTGGGTGACGCTGCGCTGCCGAACGCGCTGGACCTGTATGCAGGCGATGCCTTGCTCCCCTCTCCCGAGGGGAGAGGGGAGCAAGCGGTTGACCACTCGCTGTTGACCCTGCGCCAGCGCTACAACGACGCGGTGCAGTCGCTGGATTCGGAAGCGCTGCGCCTGCTGCGCGAATGGCCCGCCCGTCTGAAGTCGATCACCGACGAGGTCAACGAATACCAGGTGCGCGGCAAGGCCATCCGTGTCGAGAACTACCGCGAATCGCTCAGCCACCAGCAGATCCCCAAGATCGCCGCGCCCACCTACAGGAGTTGGGGCGAGCTGCTGGTGTTCCTGCAGAAGGAGAACCTGCCCGGCGCGTACCCGTACACCGGCGGCGTCTATCCCTACCGCCGCAGCGGCGAGGACCCGATCCGCATGTTCGCCGGCGAGGGCACGCCCGAGCGTACCAACCGCCGCTTCCATTACCTCAGCGTCGGCCAGCCCGCCGCGCGCCTGTCCACCGCGTTCGACAGCGTCACCCTGTACGGCGAGGACCCGGCGCCGCGCCCGGACATCTACGGCAAGATCGGCAACTCCGGCGTCAACATCCCCACGCTGGACGACATGAAGAAGCTGTATTCCGGCTTCGACCTGTGCGCGCCGACCACCTCGGTGTCGATGACCATCAACGGCCCGGCGCCGATGATCCTGGCGATGTTCATGAACACCGCCATCGACCAGCAGGTGGAAAAGTACCTGAAGGCCGATCCGGCGCGCTGGGCCGAGGCGGAAAAGCAGATCGCGCGATTGTTTGAAGGCCGCCAGCGCCCGCAGTACCACGGCGAGCTGCCGCCGACCAACGATGGCCTCGGCCTCGGCCTGCTCGGCGTCACCGGCGACCAGTTGCTGGACGCGGAAACCTACGCACGCATCAAGGCCGAAACCCTGCGCACCGTGCGCGGCACGGTGCAGGCCGACATCCTGAAAGAGGACCAGGCGCAGAACACCTGCATTTTCTCCACCGAGTTCGCGCTGCGGATGATGGGCGACATCCAGCAGTATTTCGTGGACAACGACGTGCGCAATTTCTACTCGGTGTCGATCTCCGGCTACCACATCGCCGAGGCCGGCGCGAACCCGATCAGCCAGCTGGCCTTCACCCTGTCCAATGGCTTCACCATCGTCGAGTACTACCTCGCGCGCGGGATGAAGATCGACGACTTCGCGCCGAACCTGTCGTTCTTCTTCTCCAATGGCATGGACCCGGAATACACCGTCATCGGCCGCGTCGCCCGCCGCATCTGGGCGCGCGCGATGCGCGAGCGCTACGGCGCCAACGAGCGCAGCCAGATGATGAAGTACCACATCCAGACCTCCGGCCGCTCGCTGCACGCGCAGGAAATCCAGTTCAACGACATCCGCACCACCTTGCAGGCGCTGTACGCCCTGTTCGACAACTGCAACAGCCTGCACACCAACGCCTACGACGAGGCGATCACCACCCCGACCGAGGAAAGCGTGCGCCGCGCGGTGGCGATCCAGATGATCATCAACAAGGAGCTGGGGCTGAACTTCTGCGAGAACCCGTGGCAGGGCAGCTTCATCGTCGACAAGCTCACCGACATCGTCGAAGAGGCCGTGTACAAGGAGTTCGAGGCGATCAGCGAGCGCGGCGGCGTGCTCGGCGCGATGGACACGATGTACCAGCGCGGCAAGATCCAGGAAGAAAGCCTGTACTACGAACACAAGAAGCACGACGGCAGCCTGCCGCTGGTCGGCGTCAACATGTTCCTGCCGAAGGAGCATGCAGGCGAAGTGGCGACCGAGATCGAGCTGATCCGCTCGACGGAAGAAGAGAAGGGGCAGCAGATCGACAACGTGGCCGGCTACCAGGGCAGCCGCAACGGCTATGCTGCCGACGGCTTGAAGGCGCTACAGGCGACCGCCCGGGAGCGGCGGAATGTGTTTGAATCGCTGGTGGAGGCGGTGAAGACGCATAGCTTGGGGCAGATCAGCCATGCGTTGTATGAGGTGGGTGGGGAGTATCGGCGGAATATGTAGTTTATTTCGATATTTGGCTACCGCGCAGTAGGTATTTTACCTGGGGCTTTAGATGCTTCCATCAAGAAATAAAGTTAGAAATGCCGGCAAGCGTATTGCTAAAGCTGCTGGTGATCTTTGGGTGTATCGATCAGATGTTGACATCGTTGACGAGTGGCGCAAGGCTCATCTAAAGCCGCTTTCGGCTATCGCTATGTGGCTTCGGAAGCCCTCCATTGATGCCACCGGCCTTGCGCCGGCGCAACGGCTGAAGCGCCGAAGTACTGTGTTGGATAAGTTAATCCAAGGTAGAGCGTCGGACGCATCGACCATGCAGGATTTAGGTGGGTGCCGGTTAATTTTTCGTGATCTTCAATCTTTGCAAAATTTTCGCGAGTACCTTGAAACAGGCACCCGTGCTGCTCACGCATTGCAACATGACCGCGATAAATATGATTACATCGCATCACCAAAGGTTACCGGCTATCGAGGTGTTCATTACGTTTACGGCTACACGCCGTCATCAAGCTCTAACATTGAGCTGGCTGGGTTAAAGGTGGAAGTTCAACTTCGTACAGACACGCAGCACGCTTGGGCCACGTCAGTTGAAATTGCCGATCTGGTTCTTGGCGCGAGAACCAAATTTGAGGACGGTTCGGGCCAATATGGCGAATTCTTCCGGATCGCAAGTGAGCTATTGGCGAGACGGCACGAAGGTATGACTGGATGCTTGCCTGAACTTTCCGATGCTGAACTGAGAAGTGCATTTCACCAAGAGGAAAGCAAGCATAATTTGCTGGATCGTTTGGACAGGCTTCGTGAGCAAGGTGATATTAATAAAATTAAAGAGCATACAGTTCTTGCTTTTCAGACAGATGGGACATTAGATATCTTTGGCTACACAAAAGCAGCTCGAGCCGTAGAGAAGGAGCGGGACCTGATAGATAATCCCGATTGTGCTCACGTGGTTTATGTGCGCGCATCAACGCCTAGTGCCATTAAGAATTCTTATAGGAATTATCTTACTAATCCGGCAGATTTCGTTAAATTAATGAGAGAGGCATTGATTTAGTTTCGGTGAAAATAGGGGCAGAGTGGACGTTCTCAAGGTTCGCCAAGGCTGAGCCGAGTCTGTGCTGAAGACGGGCGCTGATCCACTTCGATCTTTTTCGGCCGGCTGATCTTCTGTGGCCCTACGCTTCGCCCGAGTTGTGTTTCGAGGGCCTGCCGGAAGCGGTCGCTCCGGTAGGTACGTTGGTGTTGCAGATGCAGGCAGATGGCGTCAAAAACGGGGGCAGGTTCATTTAATTGGAGGCGTGGTTCGGCTGATAGGCGCGCGGGCCACATGCCTGCAAAGTGTTGTACCAAAGAAGTCGAAGTCATGGCCTGTTCCCATTTCGCCGAAATGTGACAGTCCCGTCATTCATGCTTGTCAGCCAGTGCTGGACTGGACGATCGCGCTTCGATGACCATAATCCCGCATGCCCGCCACCTCCACGCCGTCCGGACACCTGCTGCAACTGCTCCCAGAGGCGGTAGTGCAGACAGATGCGCGATGGGAGATCACCTACCTGAATCCGGCTTGGCACAAGCTCACCGGCCACTCGGTGGAGGGGGCACTCGGCCGGTCCCTGCTTGAATTCGTGCATCCCGACGATGTCGGCACCCTGCGTTCGGGCATGCCGGTGTTCCGGCTGCGCTTCGCCGATGCGGACTATCGATGGGTGCGCCTGCAACTCCACCCGGAGCTGGATGCGGCGGAGCGGGTGATCAGCCGCCAGGGCGTGCTGATCGAGATCACCGAGGTCACCGAACAGGTGCTGGTGGAGGTGCGCCAGCGCTTCCTGCGCCTGCTGGAAACCATCGATGGCGTGGTCTGGGAGGCCGAGCATGGCGTGGGCAACACCTTCCTGAGTCCGCAGGTCGAGCGGCTTTTCGGCTACAGCGTGGAAGAGTGGCGGTCCGATCCGGGTTTCTGGCGGGCGCATGTGCACCCCGACGATCTGGCGGAAGCCCTGGTCATCGACGATGCCGCGTACAACGCCACGCACAGCCATGCCTACGAGATGAGCTACCGGCTGATCGCCAAGTCCGGCAAGGTCGTGTGGGTGCGCGACCTGTGCCGTGCGGTGGTCGAGCCGGGGCGGCCGAACCGAATGATCGGCCTGATGATCGACGTGACCCGGCAGAAGAACACGGAACTGGAGTTGCTGCGGTCCGACAACCGCTATGCGCTCGCTACCCGCGGCTCCAACGATGGCATCTGGGATTGGGACCTGCGAACGGATGCGCTGCATGTGTCTGAGCGCTTCCACGAGATCGTCGGGTTGGGCGGCGGCAATCACGTGCATGACGGCGGCTGGCATTTCCTGCAGCAGCTGATCGATCCCGATGACCGCGGGCGGGTGCAGGCGGCCTACCGCAGGCACCTGTCGGGGAGCAGTGCGAATTTTTCGGTGGATTTCCGCGCGTTCCACGGGGCGGGGCGGCTGGTGTGGGTCAACTGGCGCGGGGTCGCCGAGTTCGAGGACGGCGTCGCCGTGCGCATGGCCGGCTCGTTGAGCGACCTGGCCGAACGCGGCAGTTCCTACGATGCCCTGACCAATCTGCCCGGCCGGCCGTTGTTCCGCGATCGCCTCGCGCATGCCATCGCGCTGCACCGGAACGAGGCCGGGAACGGCGATGAGGTGCCGGTGCGCGGTGGCACCACGATGTTCGCGGTGCTGCTGCTGGACCTCAATCGGTTCAAGGCCGTCAACGACACCCTCGGCCACCATGTCGGCGACCAGCTGCTGCAGCAGGTGGCGCGCCGGCTCGAATCCTGCGTGCGCACGGGCGACCTGGTCGCCCGCATGAGCGGCGACGAGTTCAACGTGCTGCTCGAGTCCATCGATCCGGCCGAAGCCGCCGACCGCGCCCGGCAGATTGCCGTCGCCCTCGAAGCGCCCTACGAGATCGGCGCGCATGTCGTGACCAGCGGCGCGAGCATCGGCCTGGTCAGCAGCGAATCGGGTTTGGCGACCATCGACGATTACCTGCGCGCCGCGGACGCCGCCATGTACCGGGCCAAGAGCCGGTCATTGGGCGTATGCGTTTTTTCATGACGCACATCTTTGTGCGTCACCTTTCGGGTGGCTCCGCCATGAAAAACGGCTGTCCTGCCGTTTTTTCGGAGGAAGGAAGCTGAGAAAGCCGGCCGTCATGTGAACGACGCGTTGTTAACAGGCATGCCGTCTCACGCGTTTTCCACCGCGGAGCTGCTAAACGAAGGGCAATCCCGAGTAGCAGGAGTTGGCCATGTCCGACAATCCCATTACCGGTGAGGTGTCCAACAGCAAGCTGGCCGCGGTCTTCCCGGTGCCGGCATCGGCGCGGGCGGCGGCGGTGGAGCTGGTCGAACAACTGGGCTTCCGGCCCGCGCAGGTGAAGGTGATCACCGCGGACACCAGTGATGTCGACATCAAGCTGGAGCCGGAGGGCGGCGGCATCTGGCGCACGATCGTGCTCGCGCACCTCAAGCTGTGCCTTCTCGGCGCGGTGGTGGGCGGCCTGGTGTTCGCGGCGATGATGTGGGCGGGCGTGCCTTACGTGGAGAGTTCGCCGTGGGCTGCTGGCGGCTGGTGGGTGTTGTACGGCGCGATTGGTGGCCTGTTCCTGGGCGGGCTGGTGGCGTTGCGCCCGGATCATGACCGCTACATCCAGGCCGTGCGCAAGGCGATCGCGGCCGGAGGCAGCGCGGTGGTCGTGCATGCGCTTTCGACGGCGCAGCAGCAGGAAGCCGCAAGTTTCCTCGCCGGGCGCGGCGCCGACGTCACGCGGACCCTGTAGGCGGGTTTTGCCGGTGTTTCGTCAGGCACGACCGGGCGGCTTGGCCTGCCGCGGGTGATCCGGGTGGTGGGGCCGGTCGCGGCCATGCAGAATGCCTGCGACTCCTTCGCCCGGATTGCCTGCCGAGATGAAATCGCCGATCAAGCCTGAAACCCTGCTGGCCTGCCTGTTCGCCGTCGCGGGCATCGTGTGCGGCCCATCGTCGCAGGCCGCTGCCGCGCCATTGCATCTCGTGCCGGTGCCGCAGTCGGTGGAAACGCAGCCCGGCGAGTTGCGGATTTCCGGCGCGGTGGCGCTGGATGTGGCCGAGGCTGCGCCTGATGCGAAGCGCGCATTGGCCGAGGCGCTGGCGGGGCTGGGCATCGCCAGCGATGCGGCGGCGGTGACGCGCATCCACCTGCAACTGGTGGAGGATGCGGCGCTGGGCGAGGAGGGCTACCGGCTGGTGGTCGCCGACGACATCCGCCTGAGCGCGCAGACCGATGTCGGCCTGCTGCATGCGGTGCAGAGCCTGCGCCAACTGCTGCCGGCACGGGCGCAGCCGGACTATCGCCTGCCCCGCGTTGCGATCACCGATGTGCCGGCCTACCGCTGGCGCGGCCTTTCGCTGGACGTGGCGCGCAGCTTCCTGCCGGTCGAATACCTGCGGAAGACCATCGACCGCATGGCCTTCTTCAAGTTGAACCGGCTGCACCTGCACCTGACCGACGACCAGGGCTGGCGCATCGAGATCAAGCGCTATCCGAAACTGATGGAGATCGGCGGTGCCAGTGCGGTCAAGGGCGGGCGCAGCGGCTTCTACACGCAGGAAGAGTTGCGGCAGCTGGTTGCCTACGCGCAGGCGCGTGGCGTCACCCTGGTGCCCGAGATCGACATGCCCGGCCACGTGCAGGCGGCGCTGGCCTCGTACAACGAGCTGGCCTGCGACGACGTGGAGAACCTGTCGCCCTATTCGGGGCTGGAAGTGGGTTTCAGCGTGCTGTGCCTGGACAAGCCGGAGGTGGTGTATCCCTTCGTCCGCAACGTGCTGGAAGAGGTGCTGGCGGTTTTCCCGTCGAAGGAAATCCATATCGGCGGTGACGAGATCAAGCACCCGCTGTATGCCGACTTCGTGGCCCGCACCGCGGCGATGGTGGAGGAGATGGGGCGCACCCCCATCGCATGGGAGGAGGGCTCGGTGGCCGATACCCGTCCGCAGGTGATGCTGCAGCTGTGGAACGACGGCTATGCCATCGACGCGGCGGTGGCGAAGGGGCACCCGCTGATCCTGTCGCCGTGCTCGTATTTCTACATCGACCACGGCAATTACGCCGGCCAGCCCGAGACTTACGACTGGTGCCGCAAGGAGGGCGTGCCGCTGGCGCGGCTCTACGGCTTCGACCCGGCACCGTTCAAGACCGCGGTGGGCATCGAGGCGGCGCTGTGGACGGAGCTGGTGCATACCGATGCGGCGGCGGACAACCGGTTGTGGCCGCGGCTGGCGGCGACCGCGGAACTGGCGTGGAGCCCGGCCGCGCAGCGCGGCTACGCCGGCTTCGTGCAGCGCATGGGCGCGCTGCGTCCGCATCTGGATGCGATGGGCATCGACTACCACGCCGAGCCGGACCTGGGTTGGGCGGAATGATTCGGGCTTTGGGTTTTCCCTACTCCCCGTGGGAGACAGCTTGGCAGGATTGCCAAGCTGCGCGGCGAAGCCGCCCGAAGGGGGCGGCACAGGGATGTGCCGCATGCAGGTGCCCGAAGGGCGGATGAGGGGCGAACGGAGTCCAGGATGATCAACCATCTGGATTCCGTTCGCCCCTCACCCCAACCCCCGCTCCGCGCCCCGGTCCTTGCGCTGGCGCAAGGACGTTCGATGAGCCGCGAACCTGTGGTTCGCAAGCGGCTCATCTCACCCCGGAGGGAGAGGGGCTTTTCAGGCGCCGCCGCCGAGGGCCTTGTAGAGGGTCACGTCGTTGACCAGCTGGCTGCGGCGGGCCTGCGCCAGCGACAGTTCGGCGTTGCGGCGGGTCTGCTGCGCTTCCAGCCAGGTGCGCAGGTCGGTGGCGCCGGCGCGGTAGCGCACTTCGTACAAGCGGGCGATTTCCACCGCCTCGTCGTGCGAGGCCTGCGCCGCGGCGACCTGCTCGGCCAGCCGCTCGCGCGCGGACAGGGCGTTGTCCACTTCCGACAGGGCGGTGTGCAGCGTCTTGCGGAAGTCGTTGGCGGCGATCTGGTAGGACAGGTCGGCCGAGTCGATGTTCAGCTGCATCTGCCGGAACTTCAGGAACGGCAGGCTCAGGCCGGCGCCCAGCGTCGCCACCGGGTTGCGCAGCACGTCGCCGAGCGAGGGCGCGGAGCTGCCGACCGAGCCGGTCAGGCTCAGGTTCGGGTAATAGCTGGTGGCGGTGACCTTGATGTTGGCCAGCGACTGGCGCAGGCGCAGTTCGGCCGCGCGCAGGTCGGGGCGGCGCGCCAGCAGTTCGGCCGGCAGGCCCTCGGCCACGGCCGGGCTGTGGGTGACGAGCAGGTCCTGCGGTTCGTCGGCCAGCGGCCACGGCTGGCCGTCCAGCAGCACGGTCAGGGCGTTGCGGGTTTCCACCCGCTGCTGTTCCAGCTGCGCCTGCGCGGCGTGCTGGCTCTCGATGTTCTGCCGCGCCTGCCGCACTTCCAGCCGCGACACCGCGCCGGCATCGAACTGCGACTGCACCAGCGTGGCGGTGCGCTCCAGCCGTTCCAGGTTGGCCTGGCCGCTGGCGATGGCCTGGTTGAGGTAGGCCAGCTGCCAGTACAGCTCGCAGCTCTGGCCGATCAGGCTGAGCACGGTGTTCTGCAGGTCCTGCGCGGTGGCCTGCGCTTCCCAGCGGGCGATGTCGCGCTGGCCGCGCAGCTTGCCCCACAGGTCCAGTTCCCAGCCCAGCGACACGCTGGCGCTGTGGTTGCGCGACCAGTCGTCGCCGGCGTCGATGCGGCGGCTGCCGTTGGCGCTGGCCGAGCCGGATGCCTGCGGCCACAGCTCGGCACCGGCCAGCCCGGCCTGCGCGCGGGCGCGCTCCAGCTTCAGGCCGGCCGAGGCCATGTCGGTGTTGCCGTCGAGCACGCGCTCGACCAGCCGGTCCAGCCGCGGGTCGGCGAAACCCTGCCACCACGCATCGGCGCGGACGTCGGCCGGCGGTGCGGTGAGGTCGCGCTCGATGGCCTGCACCGGGGCGTTGGTGGCGGCGTCGCCACGGCCGTAGCCGGCGGGCACGCGCAGGTCGGCGGCCGGGTCGGCGCTGGGCGTGGTGGCGCAGCCGGCGACCAGCGCGGCGAGGGCGGCGGAGAGCAGCAGGGGGCGGAAGGAACGGTTCATGGTCATCTTCATTCGCGGGCCAATGCCTCGACCGGGTCGAGCTGGGCGGCGTTGCGGGCCGGCAGGAAGCCGAACGCCACGCCGATCAGGGTCGAGCAGGCGAAGGCGGCGACGATCGAGCCGGTGGAGAACAGCAGGGTGAAGCTGGCGCCGAAGCTCTTGAACGCCCAGCCGATGCCCAGCGCCAGGGCGATGCCGAGCACGCCGCCGAGCAGGCACACCAGCACCGCCTCGATCAGGAACTGCTGGCGGATGTCGCTCTGGCGCGCGCCCACGGCCATGCGCACGCCGATCTCGCGGGTACGTTCGGTCACCGACACCAGCATGATGTTCATCACGCCGATGCCGCCCACCACCAGCGCGATGGCGGCGATGGCGCCGATCAGCAGGGTCATGGTGCGGGTGGTGGACTCGATGGTCTCGCGGATCTCGGCGGTGTTGCTGAGGAAGAAGTCCTCGGTGCCGTGGCGCAGGGTCAGCAGCCGGGTGATGGCCGACTGCGCCGCGTCCATCGGCGTGTCGTCCTTCACCCGCAGGGTGATGCTGCTGAGGTAGCTCTGGCCGAGCATGCGCGCCATCACCGTGGTGTAGGGCACCCACACGTTGAGGCTGGTGCTGCCGCCGAAGCCCATCGACTGGCGCTTGGCGATGCCGATCACCCGCGCCGGCACGTTGCCCAGCAGCACCACCTGGCCCAGCGGGTCGTCGCTGCCGAACAGCTGGCTGGCGGTGTTCTCGTCGATCACCACCACCTGCGCCAGTGCCTTGACCTCGCCGGCGTCGAAATAGCGGCCGGATACCAGGGTCATGCCCTTGACCCGGAAATACTGCTCGCCGATGCCGCTGACCTGCGCCGAGGCGGCCTTGTTGCCGACCCGCGCGGTCACCGAGCTGGACACGCTGGGGGTGGTGCTGTCGATGTAGCTCTGGGTGGCCAGCGCGTCGGCGTCGCTGCCCTTGAGCGTCTGCACCCGGCCCGAGCGCATGTCGCCGAAGCCGCGGCCGGGGTACACGTCGATGGTGTTGGTGCCCAGCGCGCTGATGTTCTGCAGGATCTGCTGCTGCGAGCCGTTGCCCATCGCCACCACCGACACCACCGAGGCGATGCCGATGATGATGCCGAGCATGGTCAGGAAGGTGCGCAGGCGGTGCGCGTTCATCGCCAGCAGGGCCATGCGGAAGGCTTCGAGGAAGCGGTCGCGCGCGGCCTGGAAGGCGCTGCCGCCGGTCTTCGGCGGTGCCGTGCGCCGCTGCGGCGTGAACGCCGGGGCCTTGTCGTTGCGGCGGTCGGCGACGATTTCGCCGTCGTGGATCTCGATGATGCGCTGGGCGTGCTCGGCCACGTGCATGTCGTGGGTGACGATGATGATGGTGTGGCCCTCGGCGTGCAGCTCGCCGAGGATCTTCATCACTTCCTCGCCCGAGGCGCTGTCCAGCGCGCCGGTGGGCTCGTCGGCCAGGATCACCTCGCCGCCGTTCATCAGCGCGCGCGCGATCGACACGCGCTGCTGCTGGCCGCCGGAGAGCTGGCCGGGCTTGTGGCCCATGCGCTCGTCCAGCCCCAGCCGCGCCAGCAGCGCCTCGACGCGCTGGCGCCGCGCCGCCGCCGGGGTACCGGCATAGACCGCCGGCACTTCCACGTTGCCGCGCGCGTCGAGGTCGCCGAGCAGGTGGTAGCGCTGGAAGATGAAGCCGAAATGCTCGCGGCGCAGTTCGGCCAGTTCGTCCGGCTCCATCCTGCCGGTCTCGCGCCCGGCCACCTTGTAGGAGCCGACGGTGGGGCGGTCCAGGCAGCCGAGGATGTTCATCAGCGTGGACTTGCCCGAGCCGGACTGGCCGACGATGGCGACCATCTCGCCGGCGTGGATGTCGAGGTTGACGTCCTTGAGCACGGCGATGGTGTCCTCGCCGGCCGGGAACTCGCGGCGCAGGTCGCGCAGTTGCAGCAGCGGCTGGTTCATCGGCGCGGGCCGCCCATCATCATCGGCCTGCGCATGTTGCTGCGGGCACTGGCGCGCTCGGCGTCGGTCACTTCGCCGACCACCACCAGGTCGCCCTCGGCCAGGCCTTCGAGCACCTCGACGCTGGAGCCGTTGTTCAGGCCGGTCTTGATCCGGCGCGGCTCGGGCTGGCCGTCCTTGCCGACCACGCGCACGATGTAGCTGTTGCTGGCGGCCAGCGCGGCCGCATCGGGCTGCTGGCGGCGCGGGCGCTGCGCGCCGTCGCCCTGCGCGCGTGCCGCGTTGCCGTTGCTGCGCTGGCGCGGGGCGTCGCCTTCGGCACGGCCGGGGCCGCCCTCGGGCACCTTGGGGCCAAGCGCGACGGTGGGGATCAGCAGCGCGTCCCTGGCCTGCGCCAGCAGTACCGACACCTGCGCGGTCATGTCGATGCGCAGGGTGCCGTCCGGGTTCTCCACGTCGAACAGCGCGTTGTAGTAGACCGCCGAGCTGGAGCTGGACGAGGACGAACTGCTGCTGGTGCTGTCCGAGCTGATCGAGGCCGGAGCCGGGTTCACCGTGCGCAGTTTCGCTTCGTAGCGGTGGTCCGGGTTGCCGAGGATGGTGAAGTACACCGGCATGCCCGCCTTGACCTTGACCACGTCGGCCTCGGAGATCTCGGCGTTGACCGTCACCAGGTCCAGCCGCGCCAGCTTGACGATGGTCGGTGCCGACTGGTTGGCGTTGACGGTGCGGCCTTCCTCGGCCACCACCGCCACCACGGTGCCGTCGATCGGCGCGGTGATGCGGGTGTAGCCGAGGTTGGCGCGGGCGGTGCCCAGTTCGGTTTCGCGCTGCCGGGTCTGCGCATCGAGCGCGCGCAGCTGCGCCTGCGCGGTGGTCAGCTTGGCCTCGGCGCTTTCGTACTCGGCGCGCGAGGTGGCCTCGTCGGCCAGCATCTGCTTCTGCCGCGCGAACGCCAGCTCGGCCTCGCGCAGGGTGGCCTGCTGCACCGCGCGCTGGGCGCGGATGTTCTCCAGCGCCGCCTCGGCGTTCATCAGGCTGTTCTGCTGGGTGGTGGAATCGATCTCGGCGATCAGGTCGCCCTGCTTGACCACGTCGCCCAGCTGCACCTTCAGCGACTTGATCTGGCCCGAGGCCTGCGCGCCGACGCTGACCAGCGTGTAGGCGTCGATCACGCCGGTGGCGTCCACGGTCTGCTCCAGGTTGCCGCGGGTCACCGGCGAGGTCGCCAGCGAGGGCGCGGCCGGCTTGCGCAGGCCCCAGTAGAGGGCGGCTGCGACCAGCACGAGCAGGGCGACGGCCAGCAGGAGGCGGTTGCGGCGGGTCTTGGGCAGGGGCAACTTCACGGTGGTCTCGCGCTCGGGGCCGCTGAATGCGGCGTCGGCGACAGTCTGGCCGGCGTGCGTGGCGGCCACAACGCACGGCATGTGTCGGCGTGTGTCGGCGGGCGGGTATGGTGTATCGCCATGTATCAAGTGGTGCGGTCGATGCATTGCGAAACACGCGCGGGCGCGCATTCCGGCGCGCGAGCGGGGATCATTGCGCCATGAAGGAAACCCAAGCCATGCACCGCCTGCTGGTGGTCGATGACGACAGCGACATCCGCGGCCTGCTGGCCGAGCAGCTCGGCCGCGCCGGCTACGCGGTGAGCACCGCCGCCGACGGCGCGCAGATGCGCCAGGCGCTGGCGCGCGAGCACATCGACCTGATCGTGCTCGACCTCAACCTGCCGCGCGAGGACGGGCTGGCGTTGTGCCGCGAGCTGCGCGCGCGCTCGTCCACGCCGGTGATCATGCTCACCGCCCGCGCCGAGCCGATCGACCGCGTGCTCGGGCTGGAGATGGGCGCCGACGACTACCTGGCCAAGCCGTTCGAGCCGCGCGAACTGCTGGCGCGCATCCGCAACGTGCTGCGCCGGACCGAGGCGCTGCCGGCCAACCTGGAACCGCTGGCGATGCGCCGGGCCACGTTCTCCGGCTGGGTGTTCGACCTCGAACGCCGGCATCTGGTCGATCCGGCCGGGCGCGTGGTGATGCTGTCCGGCGCCGAGTTCCGGCTGCTGCGGGTGTTCGTCGCGCACGCCAACAAGGTGCTCTCGCGCGAACAGCTGGTGGCGCTGAGCAGCGGCCGCAGCTACGAGGCGCAGGACCGCGCCATCGACCTGCAGGTCAGCCGCCTGCGGCAGAAGCTCGGCGATGCCGGCGGCAGCGACGGGCTGGTCAAGACCGTGCGCAACGAGGGCTACGTGTTCGCCAGCGCGGTGGAACTGGAATGACGCGGCTGCGGCGGTTCCTGTCGTCGATGGCCGGGCGGCTGTTCGTCATCCTGCTGCTGGGCATGATGGCCGCGGCGATCGGCGCCACCGCGCTGGCCGGGATGCGCCGCGCGCAGGAGTTCGAGCGGCAGAACCTGGCGCGCATCGCCGACCGCCTGCAGGGCTTCGTCAACCTGCTCGACGGCAACCCGGAACTGCGTTCGCGGCTGCTGGCAGTGGGCGGGCCGAGCGTACGCGCGGTGCGGGGCGACTACCGCACCGGCGACGACGACCGTGACTTGATGGACGTCCTTGCCCGGCGCGAGGGGCCGGTGGCCGTCGCGCGCGTGCGCGCCACCAGCTACCGCAGCTGCCTGCCGCCGCTGCCGGAGTTCATGCCCTCGCGCGAGCGCGGCGGACACCGCCACCCGCGCGAACGCGACCCCGGTTTCACCCCGCCGCGTTGCCGGCTGGTGGAACTGCACCTGAGCGACGGCACGCCGCTGCGGCTGGCGCTGGAATACCCGGCGGTGGCGCGCAGCGCCGGCTCGGCGTTCGACCCGCTGTTCCTGTCGCTGCTGGCGCTGGCCATCGCGGTGCTGGCCTACGTGGTGGCACGCATCGCCAGTACCCCGCTGCAGCGGCTGGCCGCCGCCGCCACCGAGCTGGGGCAGGACCTGCAGCGCGACCCGCTGCCGGTGGCCGGGCCGCTGGAGGTGCGGCGCGCGGCCGAGGCATTCAACGCCATGCAGCAACGCCTGCAGCGCCACCTCGGCGAACGCACGCAGATGCTGGCGGCGATCACCCACGACCTGCAGACCCCGGTCACGCGGCTGCGGCTGCGGCTGGAAAACGTCACCGACGATGCGCTGCGCGAACGCCTGATCGCCGATCTGGCCGCGATGCAGGCATTGATCCGTGAAGGGCTGGAACTGGCGCGCAGCGCCGAGAGCGCCGAGCGGCGCGCCGCGCTCGATCTGGATTCGCTGCTGGAAAGCGTGGCCGAGGATGCGGCCGAGGCCGGCCACGCGGTGGCGTTCGAGCAGGGCTGCGGCGCGGTGCTGATGCTGCGGCCGCTGGCGATGCACCGCTTGTTCTCCAACCTGGTGGACAACGCGGTCAAGTACGGGCACGCCGCGCGCATCCGCGCCGAGGTGCGCGACGGGCAGGTCGAAGTGCGCATCCGCGACGACGGCCCCGGCCTGGCGGCGGAGGAACTGGAAGCGGTGTTCACCCCGTTCCTGCGGCTGGAAACCTCGCGCTCACGCGAAACCGGCGGCGCCGGCCTGGGCCTGACCATCGCCCGCGCGCTGGCCGAGAAGGACGGCGCCACCTTGCAGTTGCGCAACCTCCCGCAGGGCGGGCTGGAGGCGGTGGTCAACTGGCCGGCCCCGGCATGGAGCCCGGCGCGGCGTTGACGGCTGCGCGTCCAACGTTCCCTGCCCGTGAACCAATCGCGTTCATCGCGGATTGCCCGCCGGGATGGCAGGGCAGTTGTCTCACGGTTGCTCACGCAATGTGTCGGGCCGGAGGGCATGTGGCGCAGCGCCATGCGCGGCATTCACCTTCCGCGTTCATGTAGCATGGCCGCGATGACGCCCGCGCCCGCCCAGCTCACGCCCCCGCCGCGGTGGATGCACCGGTGCATCGGGGCGTGGACGCTGCTGCTGGCCCTGTGCATGGCCCCGGCGGCGCTGGCCGCCGGCGTCAATGGCGACCTGGGCGACTACACCCACGACGTCTGGACCACCCGCGACGGCCTGCCGCACAACACCATCAGTGACATGGCCCAGAGCAGTGAAGGCTACCTGTGGCTGGCCACCTGGGAAGGGCTGGTGCGCTACAACGGCGACGAGTTCCGGGTATACGACCGCGGTAGCCAGCCGGCGCTGCGCGACAGCGCCATCGCCGCGCTGTACGCCGGCCGCAACGACGGGCTGTGGTTTGCCGACTCGCGCGGCAACCTCGGCCACTTGCAGTCCGGCGACCGGCTGCGCTACTGGGGCCGCGCCGAGGGCCTGCCCGGCACCGTCATCGACGGCGTGTTCGAGGATGCGCAGGGGCAGGTGTGGATCACCCTGAATGGCACCGGGCTGGGCCGCCTGCAACCGGCCAGCGGCCGCTTCGACCTGCTGCGGCCGGCGGAGCAGGGCAGCGGCTTCGTCGGCATCCGCCCGGCGCAGGGCGAGGACGGCCGGCTGTGGATCGGCACCCTGCGCGGGCTGATGTACGTGGATGGCAACCGCCTGCTGCCGGCCCCGGCCACCTTCAAGCTGCCGCCCGGGCTGGCCTGGCCGTACCGCGCGCCGGACGGGCGCATCTGGGTGGTGGCCGGCAACACGCTCTACCGCATGCACGGCGACGAACTGCGTGCGTGGCGCACGTTGCCGCGGGCCGGGCGCATCACCGCGCTGCTGCAGGACGGCTACGGCACGCTATGGCTGGGCACCGAGAACCGCGGCGTGCTGCGGGTGGGCGAGGACGGCGTCGAGCAGGTCGGGCGCGGCATGGGCCTGCCCGAAGGCCGGGTGGCGGTGTTGTTCGAGGATCATGAACACAGCCTGTGGGCCGGGGTAAACGGCGGCCTGTACCGCCTGCGCGAGGCCCTGTTCGGCACCATCGGCGTGCAGGCCGGGCTGGGCAACGATTTCGTGCGCACCCTGGCCGAGGACGGGCAGGGCCAGGTGTGGATCGGCGGCAGCAGCGGGCTGGACGCGGTGGAGGCCGACGGCCGCATCCACCACGTCGTGCTGCAGCCGGCCAACGCCAACCGCGGCGAGGTGTCGGTGCTGGCCCTGCTCGCGCTCGACGGCGAACTGTGGGCCGGCACCTATGGCGACGGCCTGTACCGCCTGCGCGACGGCCACACGCTGGCCCGCTACGACCACGACGACGGCCTGCCCAACAACCACGTGCGCTCGCTGGCGCGCGCACGCGACGGCGGCCTGTGGATCGGCACCCGGCAGGGCGTGGGGCTGCTGCGCGACGGTGTGGTGCAGCCGTTGCAGGCGCCGGGCCTGCCGCGCACGCTGGTGCACGCGTTGCTGGAGACCGAGCGCGGCGAACTGTGGATCGCGGCCCTGTCCGGCCTGTACCGCTATGCCGACGGCGCGGCCGAGCGGATCCCGCTGGGGGACGGCGACGACGATGGCCGCAGGGTGCTGGCGCTGTACCACGACGCCACCCGCGATGCCCTGTGGATCAGCAGCGACCGCGGCCTGTACCGGCTGCGCGGCGGCACGCTGGCGCATGTCGGGCTGGAGCAGGGGCTGCCGGTGGACGCGGTGTTCCAGATGGTGGTTGATGGCCACGGCTCGGCCTGGCTGGGCAGCAACCGCGGCGTGCTGCGCATGGACTACGCCCAGCTCGACGCGGTGGCCGACGGCCGCGCCGAACGGGTCGGCGTGGACCTGTACGGCAACCGCGACGGCATGGCCAACGCGCAGGGCAATGGCGGCTCCGGCACCAGCACGCTGTTGGCGAGCGATGGCGCGGTGTGGTTCGCCACCGCCGGCGGCGCGGCGGTGGTGCAGCCCGAGCGCATGCGCCGCTTCCGCGAACTGTCGCCGCCGACGGTGGTGGTGGAAGGGCTGCTGGCCGATGGCCGGCCGCTGTCGTTCGTCGAACCGGGCGAAGTGCGGGTGCCGGCCGGCACCCGGCGCCTGGCCATCTCCTACGCCGCGCTGACCTACCTGTCGCCGCAGGGCGTGCGCTACCGCAGCCGGCTGGACGGTTTCGACCGCGACTGGGTGCCGCGTGGCAGCCACCGCACCGTCGAGTTCACCTCGCTGCCGCCGGGCGACTACACCTTCCGGGTGGAGGCGGCCAACGGCGAGGGCGCGCAGACCGGCGAGGGTGCGGTCCTGCACCTGCGCATCGAGCCGTACTGGTGGCAGCGCGCCTCGGTACGCGTGGCCGCGGCACTGGCGCTGGCATTGCTGGCGTTCGGCCTGTACCGGCGGCGGCTGGCGCAGTACCGGCGCGATACCACGCGGCTGGAGCGGCTGGTGGACGAGCGCACCGGCGACCTGAAGCGGCAGGCCGAGCAGCTGGCCGAGGCCGACCGCGAGAAGCAGGGGCTGCTCGACCGCCTGGGCGCGCAGGCGCGGCTGCTGGAGCGGCAGGCCCACCAGGACGCGCTGACCGGCCTGCCCAACCGTCGCGCGTTCGAGGAGCGCGCGGCGGCCGAGATCGCGCGCATGCAGGCGGGCGCGACACTGTCGCTGGCGGTGCTGGACATCGACCGCTTCAAGCGCATCAACGACGAGCGCTCGCACGCCATCGGCGACGCGGTGCTGCGTCGCTTCGCGCAGGTGGCGGGTGAGGCCTGCCGGCCCGGCGATTTCATTGCCCGCCACGGCGGCGAGGAATTCGTGCTGCTGCTGCCGGGGCTGTCGCTGCCGGCGGCGCTGGCGCTGTGCGAACGCCTGCGCGCGGCGGTGCAGGCCTCGGACCTGGCCGAGGTGGCGCAGGGCCTGCCGGTCACGGTCAGCATCGGCGTGGTCGAAGGCGCGGGCGGGGCCGGGCTCGATGCGCTGATGCAGGCGGCCGACGCGGCGCTGTACCGCGCCAAGAATGGCGGCCGCAACCGGGTGGAGAGTGCGGGGCGGTTGGCCTGATGCGCCATGAATGGCGGGCCGGCGCGGGCTGCGCCGGTGGGGCGGGCGCCCTACCATATGCAGAATCCACCCACGCCGTGCCCATGACCCCACCCCGGCCTGTCCGTACCGCCCCGATGTTGCCGCCGCCCCGGCGGGCATGGTTCCCGGCACGAGTGCTCGCGGCGTGGCTGGTGCTGCTGTGCTGGTCGTGGCTGCCGCCGCCGGCCCTCGCCGCCGACCCCGGCAGCGCGGTCGATGCCACCCCGCCGCTGCGCGACTACGCCATCGACATGTGGACCTCGCGCGACGGGCTGCCGCACAACTCGCTGCGCGCCATCGCCCAGACTCCCGAGGGCCACCTGTGGTTCGCCACCTGGGAAGGGCTGGTGCGCTACAACGGCCTGGACTTCATCGTCTACGACCGCGGCTCCACGCCGGGCCTGCTCGATAACGGCGTCGGCGCCCTGCACGTGGATTCGGACGGCTCGCTGTGGATCAGCGATTCGCGCGGCAACGTACTGCGGCGCGCGCTGGACGGCCGCTGGGACGGCTGGCCGCGGCAGGCGCCGGCGCCGGAGGTGCTGATCCAGGCCATGCGCAAGGACAGCAAGGGTCGGCTGTGGCTGCTGTACGAAGGCCGCGGCCTGGGCTACCTGACCGCGGACGGGGAGTTCGTGTATGAACCGCCGCCGCCGGGCGTGCCGATGGGCATGACCCACACCTGGATGGAGGTCGACGCGCAGGACCGGGTATGGGTGGGCACCCTGGACGGGCTGGTGGTGCGCGGCACCGATGGCGTGCTGCGCCGGGTGCCGGACGACTATGGCCTGTCGCACGGCGTGGTCTGGCCCTACCGCGCGCCCGACGGCGTGCTGTGGATCGTGGCCGACGGCGCGCTGTACCGCCTGCAGGGCGACCGCCCGCAGCTGGTGCGGCGGCTGCCCGGCATCACCCACGCCACCGCGATGCTGCAGGACCGCCACGGCGACCTGTGGCTGGGTACCGAGAACCAGGGCCTGTTCCGCGTCGGCAATCATGGCGTGCAGCACATGCCGGATACGCGCATGCCGCCGCGCGGGCGCATCGTCTCGCTGCTGGAGGACGCCGAAGGCAGCATCTGGGCCGGCGCCAACGGCGGCCTGTACCGGCTGCGCGAAACCCTGTTCAGCAGCTACACCCGCAGCGACGGCCTGAGCGGCGACTATGCGCGCGCGCTGCTGGAGGACGACCGCGGCCGGCTGTGGATCGGCGGCGCCTCCGGCCTGGACCGGATGGAGCGCGACGGCCGCATCGCCCCGGTGTCGCTGCGCAACCATGCCGGCAAGCGACCCTCGATACTGAGCCTGACGCGCGACGGCGCCGGCGACGTGTGGGCCGGTACCTTTGGCGACGGCGTGTTCCGCATCGCCGCCGGCAGCGACAGGGTCAGCCGTTTCGACGCGGACAACGGCCTGCCCGGCGGCAACGTGCGGGTGATGGCCGCCGACCACGGCGGCCACGGCGTGTGGCTCGGCACCCAGCGTGGGGTGGTACGGATAGAGGATGGCCGCGTGCAGGTGCCGGATGTCCCCGATTTGCCCACCGGGCTGGTGACCGCGCTGTACAGCGCCGCTGATGCGCTGTGGATCGGCACCATCGAGGGCGTGCGCGTGCTGCGCGACGACGGCGTGCAGCGGCTGGCGCTGGACGAACTGGGCGGCGGCCGCAGCGTGTTCGGCTTCCTGCAGATCGGCAACGCGATGTGGATCGCCAGCGACCGCGGCCTGTACCGCTACCGCGATGGGAAGCTGGCGCGGGTGGGGCTGGAGCAGGGCATGCCGGTGGACACCGTGTTCCAGATGGTGCCCGACCGCCTCGGCAACGTCTGGATCAGCAGCAACCGCGGCGTGCTGCGCACCGACATGCGCGCGCTGGAGGACGTGGCCGACGGCCACAGCCCGAAGCTCGCGGTGGAGCACTACAACGAGATCGACGGCATGTCCAACGCGCAGGTCAACGGCAGCACCGGGCCGTCGGCGCTGCTGCGCCGGGACGGCACCTTCTGGGTGGCCACCGCCGGTGGGGTGAGCACGGTCGATCCGCTGCGGCTGCTGCGCTTCCGCGAGCGCCTGCCGCCGCCGGCGGTGATCGAGGGCGTGAGCGTGGACGGCGTGCCGGTGCGCTGGCAGGGCACGCAGCGCAACTCGCTGCCGGGCGGGCGCCGGGTGACGGTGGACTACGTGGGCCTGAGCTACCTGATGTCCGACCGCATCCGCTACCGCACCTGGCTGGAAGGGCTGGACCACGGCTGGATCGAGCGCGGCGGCCAGCGCAGCGTCGAGTTCCTCGGCCTGCCGCCGGGCGACTACACCCTGCACATCTCCGCCGCGCATCCCGGCGGGCATTGGAGCGGCAGCGGCGCGGCGTGGAGCTTCACCGTCGAACCACGGTTGTGGCAGCGGCGCGACGTGCAGGCCGGTGCCGTCGTGCTGCTGTTGCTGGCGCTGGTGGCGCTGTACCGCTACCTGATCCACCGCCACGAAACCCGCAGCATCCGCCTGGCGCAGCAGGTGGCCGAGCGCACCGCCGACCTGCGCGAACAGGCCGAGCGGCTGCTGGCCGCCAACCAGGAGAAGGCCGCGCTGGCCGAGCGCCTGCGCGAGCAGGCCGACGCTTTCGAGCGGCAGGCGCACGAGGACCCGCTGACCGGCCTGCCCAACCGCCGCGCCTTCGACGAAGGGCTGGCGCGCGACTTCGCCCGCTCCCAGCGCAGCGGCCAGCCGCTGTGCCTGGTGGCGCTGGACATCGACCACTTCAAGCGGGTCAACGACACCTGGTCGCACAGCGTCGGCGACCAGGTGCTGCGCGAGGTGGCGCGGCTGCTGGCCGCCAGCAGCCGTGACTCCGACCTGCCGGCGCGGCTGGGCGGCGAGGAGTTCGCGCTGCTGCTCAACGACACCACGCTGGAGGAGGCCGAACTGGTGTGCATGCGCCTGCGCGGCCTGTTCCATTCCCAGCGCAGTTGGGCCGGCATCGACGACCTGCGGGTGACGTTCAGCGCCGGGCTGGCGCTGCTCGGCCCGGGCGACCGCACCCCGACGCTGCTGTTCCAGCGTGCCGACAAGGCGCTGTACCAGGCCAAGAGCGAAGGCCGCGACCGCATCTGCCTCGGCTGAATGCCGCCCGGCGCTGCCTTGGGGGCCGATGTCTGTGGGGGACTTTCCTCCGGAAGCCGTAGGTCGGGGCCATGCCCCCGACGCTCCACTGAGCTTTTGGTAGGAGCGACGTCAGTCGCGAGAGGCTCTACCGGTAAAGCCTCTCGCGACTGACGTCGCTCCTACGGCGTGGTGGCAGTTACAGCCGTAGGTCGCGGCCAGCCGTTGACGATCTGGCAGAACAGCCGCGCGGTCTGCTCGGTGTCGTAGACCGCGCTGTGCGCCTGGTTGGCGTCCCACTCGAAGCCCGCGGCCTGCACCGCGCGCGCCAGCACCGTCTGGCCGTAGGCCACGCCGGCCAGGGTCACGGTGTCGAACACGCTGAACGGGTGGAACGGGTTGCGCTTGTGGCCGCTGCGCGCCACCGCCGCGTTGAGGAAGTTCAGGTCGAAGTGCGCGTTGTGGCCGACCAGGATCGCGCGCTGGCAGTTGTGCTTCTTCAGCGCCGCGCGCACCGGCGCGAACACGTGCTCCAGCGCCTCGCGCTCGGGCTTGGCCAGCCGGAACGGGTGGTCGAGCACGATGCCGGTGATCTCCAGCGACTTGGGGTCGATGTCGGTGCCCTCGGCCGGCACCACGTGCGCGCAGCTGGTCTGGCCGGGCAGCAACAGGCCGTTCTCGTCCATTTCCAGCGGGATGGCGGCGATTTCCAGCAGGGCATGCCGGTTCCAGTCGAAGCCGCCGGTTTCCACGTCCACCACCACCGGCAGGAAGCCGCGGAAGCGTTGCGCCATCGGCGGGAAAGCGGCGGCTGCGGCCGAATGGTCAGCGGGTTGGTTCATCACGCTAGGGTAACAGAGGGCCGGCGCGGCCCCGCCGCGCGCAGGGCCGTGGCTCAGGGCGCCGCCGCGCCGCGGTGGCGGTGCTTGACCGCGTACATGTCGGCGTCGGCGCAGCGCAGCAGGGTTTCGGCGTCGTGGCCGTCGGCCGGGCAGCAGGCCACGCCGACGCTGGCGCCGATGCCGGCAAACGGCGGCACCTCGGCCGCCGCCACGCTGGCCTGCAACGTATCGGCCACCCGGCGGGCATCGCCGTGGCCGGCGCAGCCGGGCAGCAGCACGACGAATTCGTCGCCGCCCACCCGCGCGATGAAATCACCGTGGCGCAGGGCCTGCCGCAGCCGGTTGGCCACTTCGCACAGCAGCCGGTCGCCCTGCGCGTGGCCGTGGCGGTCGTTGGCCGCCTTGAAGCCGTCCAGGTCCAGGTACAGCACCGCCAGCGCCTGTTCGCCGTCGCCGATGGCCCGCTCCAGTTCCTCGCGCAGCCGGTAGCGGTTGGGCAGCCCGGTGAGCGGGTCGTGCCCGGCCATGTATTCCAGCTTGCGCTCCAGTTCGCGCAGCGCGGTGACCTGGTGGCCGACGGCCAGGCGCACGCCATACTCGGGCAACCACTTGGCCGACCATTGCATGTCCACGGCATGGCCGTCGCGGTGCAGGTAGCGGTTGCGGAAATGCGGCAGCGGCCGGCCTTCCATCACCCGCTGCACGGCCAGCGCGGTGGCGGCGCGGTCGTCGGGGTGGACCAGTTCGATCATGCGCCTGCCCATCACCTCGTCCGGGCGGTAGCCGATGATGTGCTCGAAGGCCGCGCTGACCGCCAGATAGTGGCCTTCCGGATCGACCACGCATACCGCGTCGGGCAGCAGGTCGAGGATCTCGCCCAGGGGCGGCAACGTCGTGGGCATGCGGCAGGGCGATCGTGCGGGGACCAGGCACCGATTATGCGCCCGCGCCGGCGGAACGCACGCCGGCGTTTGCTACCCTGTGGCCCTTTTCGACGAGGGGGTAGACCCCCCGTTTTACCGGGAGTTTCCTGCCGATGAAGTGGTTCCGCATCATCCCCATCCTGCTGCTGATCGCGCTCAACACGCTGCTGCATTGCGTGCCGCTGTTCGTGGTGGCGCTGTTCAAGGCGGTGCTGCCGCTGGCCGCGGTGCGGCGCGCCTGCAACCCGCTGCTGACCGGGCTGGCCGAGAGCTGGATCGGCGTGAACAGCGCGATGATCGGCCTGTTCACCGATACCCGTTTCGAGGTGGGCGGCGATGCCGTGCTGGCGCGCGACGGCCACTACCTGGTGCTGGCCAACCACCAGAGCTGGGTGGACATCGTGGTGCTGCAGAAGGTGTTCAACCGCCGCATCCCGCTGCTGCGCTTCTTCCTGAAGCGCTCGCTGTTCTGGGTGCCGGTGCTGGGGTTGGCATGGTGGGCGCTGGATTTCCCGTTCATGGGCCGCTACAGCCGCAAGCAGATCGCGAAGAACCCCGAGCTGGGCCGGCGCGACATGGAGGTGACGCGCCGCGCCTGCGAAAAATTCCGCGACATCCCGGTGGCGGTGATGAACTTCGTCGAGGGCACCCGCTTCACCCGCGCCAAGCATGACGGCCAGTCCTCGCCGTTCAGGTACCTGCTCAAGCCCAAGTCCGGCGGCGTGGCCTTCGTGCTCGATGCGATGGGGCAGGGCCTGCACGCGCTGCTGGACGTGACCATCGTCTACCCCAAAGGCATCCCGTCGATGCTCGACCTGATGGCCAACCGCGTGCCGCAGGTGAAGGTGCTGGTGCGGCAATGGCCGATCCCGGCCGAACTGGTCGGCGGCGATTACCAGAGCGACCGCGGCTTCCGCGCCCGTTTCCAGCAATGGATGAACGGCCTGTGGCAGCAGAAGGACGAGGACATCGCCACGCTGCTGGAGCAGGCGAGCCCGTAACGCGGGGCTGGCCTTGCATGGCCCATGCGGCACATTCGCGGTGCGCTGCCACGGTTTAGAGTGCGGGCCTGTCCGCAACAACGAGGAACCGCCATGACCACCGCCTTCTATCCCATCGGAACCCCCGGCCAGGCCTGGGGTGCGCAGGAGCGCGCGCAATGGCTGGCGCGGCAGCGGGTGCAGCGCAGCCATGCGGACGAGGTGGTGGCGAGGATCGACGCACTGCGCGGGCGCTTCGACGTCTCGCAGTACGGGCAGCTGGACTATCCCTCCGGCCGCCATCCGCTGCTGGCGATCCGCAGCCGCGGCTGGGACGACGCGTTGCCGGTGATGCTGGTCACCGGTGGCGTGCATGGTTATGAAACCAGCGGCGTACAGGGCGCGCTGAAGTTCGTCGACCGGCACGCCGCCGGCTATGCCGGCCGCTGCAACCTGCTGGTCGTGCCCTGCGTGAGCCCGTGGGGCTACGAGCGCATCCAGCGCTGGAACGCGCTGGCGCTGGACCCGAACCGCTCCTTCGTGATCGACAGCCCCGCGCCGGAATCGTCGGCCTTGATGGCGCTGGTGGCGCCGCTGCGCGGCCGCTTCCTGATGCACATCGACCTGCACGAAACCACCGATACCGACGAAAGCGAGTTCCGCCCGGCGCTGGCCGCGCGCGACGGCAAGCCGTTCGAGCCCGGCGAAATCCCCGACGGCTTCTACCTGGTGGACGACAGCGAGAACCGCCAGCCGGCGTTCCAGCAGGCGGTGATCGAGGCGGTGGCGAAGGTGACCCACATCGCGCCGGCCGACGGCGACGGCCGGATCATCGGCTCGCCGGTGGTCGCGCACGGCGTCATCGAATACCCGCTCAAGGCACTGGGCCTGTGCGCCGGCATCAGCGACGCGCGCTACACCACCACCACCGAGGTGTACCCGGACAGCCCGAAGGCCACGCCGGAACAGTGCGATGACGCTCAGGTGGCCGCGGTGCGTGGTGCGCTGGAGTACGCGCTGGCACACGGCTGAAACAAGTTGTCCGCAAACCCGCAACCCTGTAAGTCCGAGGAGCAAACCACATGCACAAGTCGTTGACGGGACTGTTGCTGGTGGGTGCGCTCTGCGTCACGGCGCAGGCAGCCGACGCACCGGAATACGACCGGCCCGGCATCGGGTTTTCCACCAGCACGGTGGGGCATGGCGTATTGGTCTGGGAGCAGGGGCTGCCCGATGGCAGCCGTGACCGCAGCGGTGGCGTAACCACGACCGAATGGACCGCCGACAGCCTGTTCCGTATTGGCCTGGGGCAGACGCTGGAAGTGCAGTTGGGGGCCGATACCTGGGCCGGGCAGCGCCTGCGGGGTGCCGGCGTGCGCGAAAGTGCACATGGCGGTGGCGACGGCAGCATCGCGCTGAAGTGGGCACCGGTACTGGCGAGCAAGGACATGACGCTGGCATTCAAGGCCGGTACCACGCTGGGCTGGGGCAAGGCACCGCTCGGTGGCGGCGGTGCGACGCGCGATATTGGGACAACCGTGGCGTGGGCGTTGCCGGAGGACGCCAGCCTGGCGCTGTACGTGGACCGGCAATGGGGCGGGGAAGGGAGCGGCTGGCTGTTTTCGCCCAGCTACGGCTTCGCGTTGGGCAGGAACCTCTCGGCCTACGTCGAGGCCGGCCACGGCAGCGGCAGCCAGTACATGCGCGCGGCCGGCGCTGGCGTGACCTGGATGGCGACGCCGCGGCTGCAACTGGACGCCTCGTTCCTGCGCGGCCTCGATGCCGAAACCACCGACTGGCAGGGTGGCGTCGGGCTGGCGCTGTATTTCGACTGAGGCGGGCCGGGCCCGCTCAACGCCGCTTGCGCACCAGAGCCGACGACGCCTGCAGGATCGCACGGGTCAGCTGCGCCATCGACGCCACCTCGCCCTTCCAGTGCTGCCAGTACAGCGGCACGTCCTCCCATGCGCGCGCCTTGACGTAGACCAGCCGCCCGCTTTCCAGGTGGCGGCGCACCAGCGGCAGCGGGTTCATGGTCCAGCCGAGCCCGCCGAGGTTGGCGTGGACGAAGGCGCGGGTGGAGGGAATCCACCACGTGGGCGCATCCAGTGGCTGCGTCGAGCCGGCCAGCCGCTGCGCGTAGCGCGCCTGCATGTCGTCCTTGCGGTTGAACACCAGCACCGGCGCCTGCGCCAGCGCCTGCGCGGTGACGCCCCGGGCGAAGTGGCGGGCGTGGAACCCGGGGGTGCAGGTGGCGGCATAGCGGATGCTGCCCAGCGCGTGGATCTGGCAGCCCTGCACCGGCTCGGACAGGGTGGTGACCGCGCCCAGCACCGCGCCCTGGCGCAGCAGCGCGGCGGTGTGGTCCTGGTCCTCGGTATGCAGGTCCAGGGTGGTGCTGCTGACTTGGGCGAAGGCCAGCGCGGCCTCGGGGAACCACGTCTCCATGCTGTCGTGGTTGACCGCGACCGGGATGCTGGCGCGCGGCAGTTCCGCGTCGGCGACGCCGATGCGCTCGAAGGCATCGCGCTCCAGCAGCGCGGTCTGCTCGGCCAGCTGCACCAGCACCTGGCCCTCGGCGGTGGCCTCGCAGGGGCTGGTGCGCCTGACCAGCAGTTTGCCGATCCGGTCCTCCAGCGCCTTGATCCGTTGCGACACCGCCGAGGCGGTGACGTTCAGCGCCAGTGCGGCGCGCTCGAAGCTGCCTTCGCGGATCACCGCGGCAAGGGCGCGGAGCTGGGCATGGTCGACTCGCATTGGTTAAGCGCAGCTAATGATGGTTTAAGAAGTTTAGCTCTACTTCTCGATGTTGCACTGCGACAATATCCTCCATCGGCGGTCCCGGGGTCCTCTCTCTCCCCCGGGGTCCCGCCTTCCCCCTATCGCAACAAGGCTGTCCCCCCCATGTTCTCCGTCGTTTCCGCCCAGGCCACCAGCAGCGCCTGGCTCAGCGGTGCCGGTACCGGCATCGGTCTGTTCGCCGTGGTCGGCGCGCAGAGCGCTTTCATCCTGCGCCAGGGCATCCTGCGCCAGCACGTGGTACCGGTCATCGCCACCTGCTTCGCCATCGATGCGGCCTTCATCTTTGCCAGCGTCGCCGGCCTGCGCACGCTCACCGACCACCTGCCGTGGCTGACCACGGTGCTGCTGTGGGGCGGCGTGGCGTTCCTGGCCTGGTACGCGCTGCAGTCGGCGCGGCGGGCGGTGGTCGGGGGCGGCGGCATGCAGCTGGACGACAACGCCGCGTCCTCGTGCCGCGCGGCGATGCTGGCCGCGGCCGGGTTCTCGATCATCAACCCGCATTTCTGGCTGGACATGATGGTGATCGGCTCGATCGCCGACAACTTCGGCCATGCACGCATGGCCTTTGCCGCCGGCGTGGTCACCGCCAGCGCGATGTGGCTGACCGCGCAGGGGCTGGGCGCGCGCCTGCTGACGCCGCTGTTCACGCGGCCCAACACCTGGCGCGTGCTCGACGGCACCATCGCCGTGCTGCTCAGCGTGCTGGCGCTGACCCTGGCGCTGCGCGGCGCCGGTTGATGGCGGCGGCGCCGGCCATGCGCGCACAAGCCGGCCTGCCGCCGATGGCTGGCGGTGTGGTGGCGCGCGCATGAGCACGCCCCGGCCCGCGCTGTGGACATCCAGCTTCCTGCTGGCGTGCATCGCCAACTTCCTGATGGGCATGTCGTTCTACGTGCTGATGCCGACGCTGCCGTTCCACTTGGTGGAGCAGCTGCGGATCGGCGAGGCGACGGTAGGCATCGTGCTGTCCAGCTACGTGATCGCCGCGCTGCTGGTGCGGCCGTTCTCCGGCTTCATCGTCGACCGCTTCAACGCCAAGCACGCCTACCTGTTGGCGCTGGCGGCCTACGTGCTGTTCACCTCCGGCTACCTGCTGGCGCAGACGGTGCTGGCCTTCGTGCTGGTGCGGCTGGGCATCGGCCTGACCTTCGCGGTGATGAGCACCGCGGCCAACACCCAGGCCATCGACATCATTCCCTCGGTGCGGCGCGGTGAGGGCATCGGCTTCTTCGGGCTGATGAGCAGCCTGGCGATGGCGCTGGGGCCGATGGCCGGGCTGTGGCTGATGGACCGCTACCCGTTCCACGCGATCTTCGACGCGGCGGTGGCCGCCGGCGTGGCCGGCCTGCTGGTGGCCGCGCTGGTGCATGCGCCGCGCAAGCTGCGCAACGGCGCGGCCACGGTGCTGTCGCTGGACCGCTTCCTGCTGGTGCGCGGCATTCCGCTGGCGCTGAATCTGGCGGTGATCGGCCTCGGCTACGGCATGCTGCTGGCCTTCGCCGCGCTGCATGGCAAGCACCTGGGCGCGGGCAACACCGGCATCTTCTTCACCCTGATGGCGATCGGGATGATGGTGTCGCGGGCGTTCTCCGGGCGCCTGATCGATGGCGGCAGGGTGGTGCAGGCGACCAACGGCGGCACCCTGGGCGTGGTCGCCGGGCTCGGCCTGATGGCATGGGCCGGCGGGCCGCTGCCGTACTACCTGTCGGGCCTGCTGGCCGGCTTCGGTTTCGGCGTGGTGTACCCGGCCTACCAGACGATGATGGTCAACCTGGGCAGCCACGCGCAGCGCGGCACCGCGGTGGCCACCTATTTCTCGGCGCTGGACGTGGGCATCGGCGCGGGCATGGTGCTGGCCGGCGCGATCGCCGCGCGCGCCGGCCTGTCGGCGGCCTTCGCCACCGGCGCGAGCCTGGCGCTGGTGGCGGGGCTGGCGTTCGCGCTGCGCCTGTCGGCCCGCTTCGCCGCACCGCCGCTGCTGCGCGCGGGCAGCGATTGAGCGGTACCGGCCTGCGCCTGTGGCAGAATCCGTTTGCATGTGCGGCCATGCCGGCCGCTGCCATCCGCTACCGGGGGAAACGATGAGGAAGTACCTGCTTGTGGCCGCGCTGTGCCTGCTGTCGGCCTGCAGCCACGGCATCGATGGCACCTACACCGACGCGATGGGCGTGGCCAAGTACACCTTCACCTCCGGCGGCAAGGTGACCATCGAGGCGATGGGCATCTCGCAGGAGACCAGTTACGTGCGCGAGGGCGACATGCTGAAGGTGGCGCTGCCGCAGAAGGGCGCCTCGTTGGACTTCAGCGTCGGCGAGGACGGCGCGCTGACCGGCCCGCTCGGCGTCCGCCTGGAGAAGGTCGGCAAGTAGCCGGCCGCTCGGCGTGCAGCACGGGGTGCGTTGACGTTGGCGACGGTGATCCTTTCGGCGATCGTGGCGGCCCTGCTCGCGGGCGCGGTGGCCGCGTGGGCGTTCGGGCGGCGGCGCCCGGACGGCAGGGGCCAGGGCTGGTCGTTCGTCCCGGAAACCTCGCAGGACGCGTCCGCGGCGCCGGTGGCGCTGGACCCGGCGTTGCTGCCGGGCATGCGCCAGCGCTTCCTGCGCGCGGCGCTGGGCGTGGACGAGGCCGGTGCGGCCGACGACGATGCCCCCGCACACCAGCAGGTGGCCGACGAGGTGCTGCTGGCGCTGGAACGGGCCGACCTTTCGCAGCGCTACATCCCGCGGCGCCCGCACCTGCTGCCGCAGCTGATCCAGAGCGTCAACGACAGCACCGCCTCGGCGCGCTCGATCGGCCGCATCATCGGCAGCGACCCGGTGCTGACCGTGAACCTGCTGCGCATCGCCAACAGTTCGCTGTACCGCTTCCAGCAACAGGAAGTGCGCAGCATCGAGCGCGCGGTGACGCTGGTGGGCAACGAGGGCATCCGCCAGATCATTTCCGCCGCGCTGGTGCAGCCGGTGATGAACCCGCCCGAGCGCGATGGTGGGCGTTTCTCGCAGCGGCTGTGGGACTACACCCTGCGCATGTCGCTGGCCACCGCCGACCATGCGCGCAGCATCGAGCGCGAGGACGGGTTTTCCGCGCAGTTGGCCGGCCTGCTGCGCGGGCTGGGCATGGTGATCGTGGTCCACGCCACCGCCGAGGCGTATTCGCGCAGGCAGACGCTGGCGCCCTCGCCGGAAGTGCTGCTGTCGCTGCTGGAGCGCTGCACGCCGCAACTGGCGGCGCGGATCGCGCGGCAATGGGAACTGTCCACCGACGTCGCCGCGGCGCTGGAGGGGCAGGCGGCATGGCCGCGGGCGAAGGCGCTGGCGCGCTCGCTGGAAGTGGGCGAACTGGCCGCGGCGCTGTCGATGCTGTGCCGCGAGAACCTGTTGGAAACCGACGAAGCCCTGCAGTTGCTGGCCGGGTGCGTGCCCGGCCACGTGGCCGAATGGTTGTGGAAGCGGGTCAGCCCCGACGATCCGCAGGACGAATGAACAGCGGATCCGCTGGAACCGCACGCGGGCCGCGCGCCGTCCAGCGGTCCACGCGAGGTTCCCCATGCGCCCGGGCCTGATGGATGAGTAAGCATTCCCCGCGCTTCACCCCGGCAGTGCGCATTGGCCTGTCGATCGCGGTGGCGACCGGCCTGTATGGCGTTTCCTTCGGCGCGCTGGCGGTGGCCTCCGGTTTCAGCGTTGGCCAGGCCGTCGCCTTGAGCTTGTTGATGTTCACCGGTGGCTCGCAGTTTGCCTTCATCGGCGTGGTGGGGGCCGGTGGCGGCGGTGCGGCGGCGTTCGGCGCGGCCACGTTGCTGGGCATCCGCAATGCCGTCTATGGCGCGCAGATCAACCGCATGCTGCGGCCTCGCGGCTGGCGGCGGTTGCTTTCGGCGCAGGTCACCATCGACGAATCGGCCGCCACCGCGGCCGGCCAGTGGGAGCCGGCCGAACAGCGGCGTGGTTTCTGGGTGGCCGGCATCGGCGTTTATGTGCTGTGGAACCTGTTCACCCTGCTTGGCGCGGTGCTGGGCGATGCGCTGGGCGACCCGCGCCGCTGGGGTCTGGATGGCGCGGCAGTGGCGGCCTTCCTCGGCCTGTTGTGGCCGCGCCTGCGTTCGCGCGAGCCGGTGGCCATCGCCGTGGTCTGCGCGCTGGCGACGATGTTGGCGTTGCCGTGGGTGCCGCCGGGCGTACCGATTCTGCTGGCGGCGGCGATCGCCGCAGCGTGGGGCTGGTTCGGGCATGGCCCAGCCAACGAAGGGCTGGAGCCGGACGTGTCACCCGAAGGCGACGGAGGACAGGGCTGATGTCGCTGTGGGCATGGGTGCTGCTGGGCAGCGCGGTGGCGTGGGCGATCAAGTTCTGTGGCTATCTGGTGCCGGTGCGCTGGATGGAGTCAGCGCGGATGACGCGGGTGGCCGGCACCCTGACCATCGGCCTGCTGGCCTCGTTGACCACGATGAACGCTGTTTCCGCCGGGCAGGGCGTGGTGCTGGATGCACGCATCGGCGCGCTGCTGGCGGCGGCCGTCGCGTTGCTGCTGCGGCTGCCCTTCCTCGTGGTGGTACTGGCCGGCGCGGTGGCTGCGGCGTTGTTGCGCCTGCTGTCGTAGGTGCCGGGCCTGCCCGGCACGGGATGGCCGGGAATGCCCATGCGGGCAAGCCTGCCTCCATGATGAAGCCGGGCTCAGAAACGCTGGCCGGCGGCGAGGTAGCGCCACTGGCCTTCGGGCATCTTGCTCAGGCCGATGCGGCCGATGCGCAACCGGCGCACCTGGGTGGCGCGCAGGCCGACCTGCTCGCACATGTGCTGCAACTGGCCGGGGCGCACGTCCTTGATCGCGAAACGCAGGCGCTGCTCGCTCTGCCAACTGACCTTGCAGGCAGGCAGGGGGCGGCCGGCGTGATGCAGGCCGTGGGCCAGCTTCGCCAGTGCCCACGGCCCGGCCTCGCCTTCCACGTCGACCATGAACTCCTGCTCCAGTGTCGGGCCGGCTTCGAGCAGGTGCCGGCGCACGCGCCAATCCTGGGTCAGCACCAGCAGCCCGCAGGTATCGGTATCCAGCGGCATCGGTGATTCCAGCCGCTGGAAATGGCGGTGCAGCAGGCGGATGCCGGAAGCATCGTCGGCACTGCGGTGGTCGTCGCGCAACAGCGCTGCAAGCGCCTCCGGAGCGCAGCCGACGGGCTTGTTCAGCAGCAGCGTGGCCGGCTCGGCGGGCTCGCTGCTGGCGTCGGCCGCGAGGATGAGGGTTGCGTCGGCCACCAGCGTCTGCGGGGTTTCCACCACCACGCCATCCACGCTGACCCAGCCGCCCTCGATGTAGTGCCGTGCCTGTGCCCGGGAGCATTGCAATTGCGCGGCGAGGCGCTTGTCGAGGCGGAGGGGTGTGGTCATGGCGCAGGTCCGGTACGGCGGGCGGGGAGTGTAGCGCCCGACCATTGATAGGAGCGATGTGAGTCGCGGCGAGGCTTTCCCGGTAAAACCCGGTCGCGACTTGCGTCGCTCCTACAGGTGGGCCTCATGCTCCAGCGCAGTCAGGTACAGGCGCAGGTCGAATTCGAGCTGGTGGTAGTCCGGCTCCATGTGCAGGCACAACTGGTAGAAGGCCTTGTTGTGCTCGGCCTCCTTCAGGTGCGCCAGTTCGTGCACCACGATCATCCGCAGGAACGGTGCCGGGGCATCGCGGAACACGCTGGCGATGCGGATCTCGCGGCTGGCCTTGAGCTTGCCGCCGTGGTTGCGGGAAATGGCGGTATGCAGGCCCAGCGCGTGCTTGAGTACCTGCAATTTGCCGTCGTACAGCACCTTGCCCAATGGCGATGACTGGCGCAGGTGGCGGGCCTTCAGTTCCTGCACGTAGTCGTGCAACTGGCGGTCGTTGCGCACCGCATGCGCCTGCGGGTAGCGGCTGCGCACCGTTTCGCCGAGCTTGCCGGCATCCAGCAATGCGCGGGCGCGCTGTTGCAGGTGTTCGGGATAGCCGGAAAGGTACTTCAGGGGCTGCATCGGCGGGCGCGGGGACAGGCGGGCCGGTATCATCGCAGCATCGGCAACGGAACCACGAATCACCAAGATGGCGAAGGCGAACCCGCTTCAGGAACAACTGCTCAAGGCCGGGCTGGTCAAGAAGTCGCAGGTGGCGCAGGCCGCGCGCGAGCAGAACAAGGCGCGCCACGCCAAGGGCGCGCCCGCCGGGCCCAGCGAGAGCCAGCTGGAAGCCGAGCGTGCCCGCGCGGAAAAGGCCGAGCGCGACCGCGTGCTGGCCGCCGAACACAACGCCCGGCGCCGTGCCGACGAGTTGCGCGCGCAGGCGCGGCAGATCATCGCCGACCGCAGGGTGCCGCGCAGCGGCGAGCTGGAATACCGCTTCAATGATGGCGCGGTGATCCGCACGCTGCTGGTCGACGAGATGCTGCGCAAACAATTGGCCGCCGGCACGCTGGTGATCGCGCGCCACGGCGAGGGCTTCGAGCTGCTGCCGCGGGTGGCGGCGGAGAAGGTGCGCGAGCGCGACGCGACGCTGATCGTGCTCGACCACGGCCAGGGCGGCGATGCGGCGGCATCCACCGGCAATACCGAGGACGATGCCTACTACGCGCAGTTCGTGGTGCCCGACGACCTCATGTGGTGAATGGTGGCCGTTGGGCCGCCATGCAGCTCGATGCGCTAGGCTGGTTGCCGGTCAAGTCACGGTCATTGGGAGCAGACAGTCATGGCTACCGGCTGGGCGGGCGATACCGCCGTTCAGGATCAGATCGACGCCACCGTCGAGGACGCGATCAAGCGCGCCCGCAGCCGCATGCCCAGCGGCCCGGGCCTGGAGCACTGCGAGGAATGCGACGCGCCGATCCCCGAGGCACGCCGCAGGGCGGTGCCGGGCGTGCGCCTGTGTGTTGCCTGCCAGCAGGCGCTGGACGAAGAGGCCGCGTTCGCCGGCTACAACCGGCGCGGCAGCAAGGACAGCCAGCTGCGTTGAAGCCGCCGCTCAGTGGCCGTGCAGTCGGAAACTCCCGCTCCAGCGCCGCATCGAGAACAGCCACCACAGCCAGCCGGCGGTGGCGATCAGGCCACCGACCACGCCGATGTGGCCCATGCCCAGGCGCAGGCTGACCTGGCTGCCGACCAGCGCACCGGCGCCGATGCCGATGTTGAAGATGCCCGAGAACAGCGCCATCGCCACGTCGGTGGCGTCCGGCGCCAGATGCAGCACCTTGGACTGCATCGACAGCGCGAAGCAGATCATCGCCACGCCCCATGCCGCCGCCAGCACGTACAGCGCCCAGGCGTTGCCAACGGCGGTGCGCAGGCCCAGCAGGCATAGCGCCAGCGCGCCGATGGCGACGAGCAGGAAACCGCGCGGCCAGCGCAGGCCATAGCGCGCGAACAACAGGCTGCCGACGAAGCCCATGCCGCCGAACAGCAGCAGCACCCAGGTGGTGACGTGGCCGCCGAAGCCACCCACCTGCTGCACGAACGGCTCGATGTAGCTGTAGCCGGTGAACTGCGCGGTCACCACCACCATCACCAGCAGGTACAGCGCCAGCAGCGCCGGGCGGCGCAGCAGCAACGGGATGCTGCTGGCCGAGCCACTGTTGTGGCTGGGCAGCGGCGGCAGCAGCCGCGCCAGCACCAGCATGGTCAGCAGGGCGATGCCGCCGATGGCGATGAAGGTGGTGCGCCAGCCCAGCCATTCGCCGACCACGCGGCCCAGCGGGATGCCCAGCACCATCGCCACCGAGGTGCCGGTGGCCAGCAGCCCCAGCGCCTGCGGGCGCTTGTCGGCCGGCGCCACGCGCACAGCCAGCGAGGCGGTGATCGACCAGAACACCGCATGCGCCAGGGCGATGCCGATGCGGCTGGCCATCAGCACCGGGTAGCTCCCGGCCACGCCGGACAGCAGGTGGCTGGCGATGAACAGCGCGAACACGCCCAGCAGCAGCCTGCGGCGGTCGAAATTGCGGGTCAGCAGCATGCACGGCAGCGAGGTCAGCGCCACCACCCACGCGTAGATGGTGAGCATCAGGCCGACCTGCTCGATCGGCTTGCCGAAGCTGGCGCCGATGTCGCTGAGCAGCCCGACCGGCACGAATTCGCTGGTGTTGAACACGAAGGCGGCCAGCGCCAGCGCGATGACCGCGAGCCAGCGCTGGCGGTCGCTGGGGGCCGGCGCGGCGGAAACAGGGACGGCGGCACCCGTCACGGTGGACGGGCACGGGGAGGAGGCACGGGACATGGGGGCAGGGCCGGTTCAGGCTGTCGCAGGCGTGGATTCTTGCATTTTTTCGCTGCATTGCAACATAACGAATACCTCACCGGGCCCTGCACGCTGCCCGCAGTGGTGCTCTCGTAGAGCGGGGCTTGCCCCGCGTCCACGGAGTGAGTCCGGCGGATCGGTGCTCCCCGCAACCGGGCGAAGTACCGCGGAATGGGCCGGCAAGACCCCGTCGCGAGCCCGGCGCTTGCCTCAGCCGTCGCCCTGCAGGCGGTTCCCGTCGATGCGCCCGCCCGGCCAGCGGCGCAGGCCGCGCTGGAAGAACAGGCTGTTGGGGATCTGCATCAGCGCGTCTTCGCTCGGGCCGCCGATTTCCTGCATCGTGGTGTAGATCAGGTTGATGTCGATGACGCGGCCCTTGAGGCCGGGTTTCTCGCCGTTCTCCAGCACCTCGATGTGGTCGCCGAGGCGGAACGGGCGGGTGGTGAAGATCAGGAACGTGCAGAAGATGTTGGACAGCACGCTCCACGCCGCGAAGAACGCCACCGCGCCGACCGCGGCAAAGCCGGTGAAGGCGGTCCACAGCACCGTGGCCGACACGCCGACGCGGTCGAGGATGGCCACCAGCGTGCAGCTCCAGATGATGAAGCTGGACAGGCGCCGGATCGCCATTTCCATCGGCCTGGGCAGGGTGTAGTGGCGGCCCAGCCGCGCCAGCAGGCGCCGGCTGAGCAGGCGCAGCAGCCAGGCGGCCAGCAGGATCGCGATGATCGACAGGGCAAGCTCCAGCGTGCCGACCCATTCGTGCATCCATTCCGGCAGGTAGTGCTTCATCGGGGTATCTCCTTGCGGGGCCGCGGCCGTCGGCGGCGGCCCCGGGTGGTCAGGGGCGCAGCGCGGCGGCGGTGTGGGCGGGATCGCCGTCGTTGGCGCCGGGCTCGATGCCGAGCACGCGCGCGAGCAGCGGGTACACGTCGACGTTGTCGATGGGCGGGATCACCACGCCCTGCCGGAACGCCGGGCCGTGGGCGATGAACGGCGAGCGCATGTCCGGCAGCAGGTTGTCGTAGCCGTGCTCGCCGCGCAGGCGGTGGCCCTTGCGCTGCATCTCCGTGCGGGTGGTGATCTGCCAGCCGGGTTCGCCGATGCAGATGTAGGCGGGCACCCGGCGGTGCCGGCCGTATTCGAAACGGGCCGGGATCCGCTCGCGCGGCATGCACTCCATGTGCGCGTGCCGTCCCATCAGCTGGCGGGCGGCGGCTTCGCCGCCGGGCAGGGCATCGAAGGAGGCGTAGGCGCCGGTCCAGCCGAAGTCCAGGCGGCTCACGTCGACCAGGTCGTCGAGGAAGAACTCCTTTTCCGGCCCGGTCGCGGTCATGCCGTGGTCGGACACCACCACCACGTTCACCCGCTGCCCCAGCCCGAGCGCCTCGATGCCCTGCAGCAGGTGGCCGATGGCGGTGTCCACCTCGCCCAGTGCCTGGTCCAGCTGGGGCGAGTCGGGGCCGTGTTCGTGGCCCATGCTGTCCACCCGGTCGAAGTACAGGGTGATGAAATGCGGGCGCTCGGCAGCGGGCAGCGCCAGCCATTCCAGCACCTGGCGGACGCGGTCCTCGGAGCCGACCGCGATGTCGAACGGGCGCCAGAATTCCGGATGCGCGCCATGCACCGGCGCTTCCGACCCGACCCAGAACATCGCCGCGGCGCGGCCGCCCTGTTCGCGCACGCGGGTCCACAACGGTGTGCCGTCGTCCCACCAGCGTTCGTCGCCGACGGTCGCCGGGTCGAACATGCTGAAGCGCATGCCGGGGATCGACGGGTCGGTCATGAAGTTGGCGATGACGCCGTGGTGGTCCGGGCGCAACCCGGTCACCAGCGTGTAGTGGTTGGGGAAGGTGATCGACGGGTACGACGGGCGCATGTACTCGGCACGCACGCCGTCGCCGGCCAGCGCCGCCAGCGTGGGGGTGAGGCCGCGTTGCAGGTAGTCGTTGCGGAAGCCGTCGATCGAAACCAGGATCAATGGCGAGGTGGCTTCGCGCGGCAGCGTGGCGGGGGCCGCGACGGCGACGGGGGCGGCCGCGGGGACGCCGGCGCAGCCGGCCAGCGCGAGGGCCGCGCCGAGCAGGGCGGCGGGGAGTCGGAGCATGGAATCGCAGTGGGGAGTGGCGGAGGCCGATTGTCGGCCACCGGCCCGGCGCTGTCAGCCCGTGCCGGCGATGCGGGGATTCGTGCGACCGGCTTTAAACCTTTTCGGCGGCGGCCGCATCCAATGGATATGCTCGCCGCCACCGTGACCGCCACCGCTTCCCATCCGCAGGCTGCCGACGACGCCACGCTGGCGCGTGCCGCCGCCGCGGGCGACGGCCATGCCTACGAATGCATCTACCGCCGCCACGCGCCACGCCTGTACGCGCTGCTGTGGCGGTTGTGCGGCGGCAGCGCCGCGCGCGCCGAGGACGCGTTGCAGGAAACCTTCATCCAGGCCTGGCGCAAGCTGCCGCAGTTCCGCTTCGAGAGCGCGCTGGGTACCTGGCTGCACCGGCTGGCGGTGAACACGGCATTGATGGAACTGCGCGCCAGCGCCGCGTTCGAGGCGCTGGACATCGGCGAGGACGGCGTGGAGGTACTGGCGGGGTTGCCGGCATCCATGCGCTGCAATGCCACCGGGCTGGACCTGGAGCGCGCGCTGGAAACCCTGCCGCCGCGTGCCCGCGCGGTGCTGGTGCTGCACGACATCGAGGGCTGGAAGCATCAGGAAATCGCCGAGGAACTGCAGATGGCCGTCGGCAGTTCCAAGGCACAGCTGCATCGCGCGCGCGGCCTGCTGCGTGCGCGTCTTGGAGAAACGCCATGAACCGACACGACGCCGACCACGAGCACGAACACGACGAACTGGCCGCGCGCCTGCGCCAGCTGCCGGCCGAACGCCTGCCACCGGCCACGGTCTGGCAGGGCATCGCCGCGCACCTGCGCGAAGAGCCGCGCCTCCGGCCAGCAGCCATCGCCGTGCCCGCCCCGCGCCGCCGCCGCTGGTTGCCCATCGCCGCGGCGGCCACCGTCGCGGCATTGGCGCTGCTGGGCACCGGCCGCTGGAGGGAACTGCACGAGCAGCCGCCGGCACCGCGGGAATCGCCGCTGGAAGCACAGGCCGATGCGCTCGCCGTCGAATACCGGCAGGCGATCGCGGCGATCCCGCAGGATACCGTCCCCGCCGAGCTGGTCCCCGCGCTGCACGAACTCGATGCCAGCGCCGCCGGCATCCGCTCGGCGATCGCGCAGAGCCCCGACGCCGGCTTCCTGCTCGGGCAACTGCGGCGCACCTACGCGCTGCGCCTGGAACTCACCCGGCAGGGTCTCGCCGCCGCCGGTCTTGCCACCTGAAGGAGAACACCATGAACGTTTCCATGCGATACCTGCTGGCCGCCGCTGCGCTGCTGGCCCCATCGGCGCCGGCACTGGCGCAGGCCACTGTCAACGAACACCACGCGCTGTCCAGCGGCGGGCGGGTCGAGATCAGCAACGTCGCCGGCTCGGTGAGCGTGCGCGGCTGGGACCGCAACGAGGTGCAGCTGACCGGCACGCTCGGCGAAGGCCAGCGGCTGGACGTGCAGAACAGCGCCAACCGCGTGCAGCTGAAGGTGGTGTACCCGCGCAACGGCCGCAACGGCCGCGGCGCGGTGCTGGAACTGCGGGTGCCGCGCGGCAGCGAACTGCAGGCCGGCACGGTCAGCGCCACGCTGGACGTGGCCGAGGTCGACCTGCGCCGGCTGCAGGCCAGCACCGTCAGCGGCGGCATCACCGCCGGCGGGCAGGCCGCCGAGGCCAGCTTCAACACCGTCAGCGGCGCGATCCGCTCGCAGCTGCGGACCCCGCGGCTGGAGCTGCGCACGGTCAGCGGCGCGATCAACGCGGCGGGCAGCAGCGGTGGCGACGTGGCCGCCAACTCGGTCAGCGGCGCGGTCGACCTCGATCTTTCCGCGGTGCAGCGGCTCAATGCCGAAACCGTGTCCGGCAGCCTGGGCGTGCGCAGCACCGGCCTGCAGCCGGGCGGCCGCATCAGCCTGCAGACGGTGAGCGCGCCGATCTCGCTGACCCTGCCGGCGCGCACCTCGGCGCAGCTGAAGGTCAGCAGCTTCAGCGGCAGCATCCGTTCGGACGTGGGCGAGGTCGAACGCCCGCGCTACGGCCCGGGCAGCCACCTCGACGCGCGCCTCGGCGGTGGCGACGGCGACATCTCGATCAACTCGCATTCGGGCAGCGTACGGGTCAGCCTCGGCGCGCGCTGAGGCGGATCGAACGGAGGGCGGGCGGCTACAATCGACGCTTTGCCACGTCTCTGGAGCCGCCATGCCCACTTCCTCCTGCCCGCAGTGTTCGCTGGAAAACGTCTATCCCGACGGCGCGCTGTGGGTGTGCGCCGACTGCGGCCACGAATGGTCGCCGGACGAAGCGGCGGAAAGCGCGCTGGTGGTGCGCGACAGCAACGGCAACGTGCTGGTGGCCGGCGACACCGTCACCGTCATCAAGGACCTGAAGGTCAAGGGCTCGTCGATCCCGCTCAAGCAGGGCACGGTGATCCGCAACATCCGCCTGGTCGAGGACGATGCCGAGCACATCGAAGGCAACTCGGACAAGATCAAGGGGCTGGTGCTGAAGACCTGCTTCCTGCGCAAGGCCTGACGATCGCGATACGACAAGACGACCTGTAGGAGCGACGTCAGTCGCGACCGTGGCGTTCCCGGTGAAGCCACGTCGCGATTGGCGTCGCTCCCGCGGTTTCGGCGGAAGCGTCAGCGCGACGCGTGGCGGGCGCTGATGCGGCGCAGGCTGTCCAGCTTGGACTGGTAGACCGCGCGCACCGGGTCGGTGCCGCCCAGCGCGTGGGCGCGCGCCATCTCGCGCATCGCGCGGCGGTTGTCGCCTTCGAGGAAGTAGGCCCGCGCCAGACCGAAATGGAACTGGTGGGCGTTGCCGTACAGGCGGATGGCATGGCGGTAGGCGACCACGGCCTGCGCATAGTCGCCGCGGCGCTCGGCCGTCACGCCCTGCATGAACTGGTAGAACGGATCGCGCGCGTGCACGCGCTGCAGGCGCATGGCCAGCCGCGCGGCCTGCTGCTCCCTGCCGATGCGGTGGTACAGCGCGCTGGCGTTGGACAGCGCCGAGGCCAGCATCGGGTCCTCCTGAAGGGCATTGTCGAGGGCGCGGGCGGCCGCATCGAAGTCGCCCGCGCGGGTTTCCAGCACGCCCAGGTTGTTCCAGGCCGGTGCGAAGTGCGGGTCCATCTGCAGCGCCATCCGCAGATGGGCGCGTGCGCCTTCGCGGTCGGGTGTGGCCATCAGCTCGGCGCCGCGGTTGTTGTAAAAGTGTGCCAGCGCGCGCTGGTCGGATATCGGCTGCGGGCCGCGGCGGTCATAGAGCACGTTCCGGTCCAGGTCCAGCGTCGCGTGCCGGCCGTCCACGCGCAGGCCGACGTTGACGTGGCCGGCGTTGTAGATCACGCCCTGTTCCTGGTACCAGCCGACCACCTGCCCGACTTCCTGCATGTGCGCCTCCAGCCCGGCCTCGCGCGCCAGCACGACGAACAGCAGGGTGAAGGACAGGCAGTTGGCGCGCTGCTGCGCCCAGGTTTCGGCCACGGTCAGGGTGGCCGCGGTGTCGTACTGCAGGCTCGGCGTCTCCGGGTGCCGCGGCTGGAACACCAGTTCCAGCAGCCGTTGCAGGCGCTTGTCGGATGCATTGGTGCCGTGGATCACCTGCTCCTGCAGTTGCTGGCGCAGTCCGGCCGGGATCGCCATCACCTGCTCGGGCGATGGCGGCACGGCGGGCGGGGCCGTGGCGATGGCGGCAAGCAGGGCGAAGGCATTCCAACCGACCATGACCGATACCCGGAAGGTTGCTGCGGCCCGGCCAGTGTATGCCTTTCGCCGACGCCCGGAGGAAATCCACAGGCGGTGTGGATGGATGCCCGGCAAGGTTGTGGATAAGCGTTGGCGGCGCCCATGCCGCGGGCGGTTGCGGACGCTGGCGAGGTTTTCGCCATGCCGGCGCGCGGCCGCTCCGGCGGTGGTCTGCTAGTATCCGCGGCCCCGACGCGATGCCGGCCACCCCCGGGCCTTTCCGCCAGCCGGCGCCTTCCGACCATGACGAAGTTCCTTCCTTCCGCCGAGGCGCAGCTGTCGCTGGGTTTCGGCGGCGACATCCCGACCGAGCGCCTGTTCTTCGCGGTGATGCCCGATGCGGCCACCGCCGCGCGCATCGCCGAACTGGCCGACGGCCTGCGCGGGGAACACGGGTTGGACGGCCGGCCGCTGGCACGCGAGCGCCTGCATGTCACCCTGCATCACCTGGGCGACTACGCCGGCCTGCCGCCGGGGCTGCTGGCCAGGGCGCAGCAGGCCGCGGCGCGGGTGCGCCTGCCCGTATTCGAGGTCTGTTTCGACCAGGTGGGCAGCTTCAGCGGCAGCCGCCAGCATCCGTTCGTGCTGCGCAGCGAGCATGGCGCCGAACTGCTGCACGACCTGCACCGGGAACTGGCGCGCTGCCTGCAGGGCGTCGGCGGCAAGCCCGAGCCGGCGTTCACCCCGCACCTGACCCTGCTCTACGACCGGCGCCGGCTGCCGCTGCAACCGGTGCAGCCAATGCGCTGGCTGGTGCGTGAATTCGTGTTGATCCGCAGCTACCTCGGGCAGACCCGCTACCAGCTGGAAGGGCGCTGGGCACTGGGTTGAAGCCGGCAACGAAGCATGTTTCCGTAGGAGCGACGTGAGTCGCGACCGGGACTTTTCCGGTGAAGCCCGGTCGCGACTCACGCCGCTCCTGCACTCCCGGAATGCCCGCATGGATGACCTGATCCCGTTTCCCCTGCCTCCCGGCCAACTGGCCGAGATAGAGGCCGCGCACGCGCAGCCGCCGCGCGCGTACCACCACTTCGGCCACGTGCGGGCGCTGTTGCGGCATTTCCACGACGTCGCCGCCGGCCCCGGCTGGCGGCAGCCGCGCGAGGTGGCGCTGGCGATGCTGTACCACGATGCGGTCTACGAGGCCGGGCGCGGCGACAACGAACTGCGCTCGGCGCAGCTTGCGCGCGAATCGATCGCGCGCTGGCTGCCTGCTGCCGGCATCGATGCCGGGCGGGTGGGGCAGCTGATCGAACTCACCGCCCGCCACGGCAGCCTGCGCGGCGACGAACTGGACGCCGACGCGGCGCTGTTCCTGGACAGCGACATGGCCATCCTCGGCGCGCCGCCGGAGGTGTTCGACGCCTACGACCGCGGCATCGCCGAGGAATACCGCGGCAAGGTGCCGGGCTTCCTGTTCCGCATCAACCGCCGCCGCTTCCTGAAGGGCGTGCTGGCGCAGCCGCGTATCTTCTTCAGCGATTTCTTCCATGCGCGTCTGGATGCGCAGGCACGGGAGAACCTGCGCCGGGCCACGCGATAGGGCAGCGATGCCGGCGCGGTTTCCCGGCTTTTAGCGCCTGCATCGCCTGCGGACATAGAATTACGGCATGTGTTTTGTCGAATTGCCGAGCTGTCTGCCGTGATCACCCCGCTTCCCGCCATCGACCCCGATCCGCGGCCGACGCCGCCGGAGGAACCGGGACCCAACGAGTGCTGCGGCAGCGGTTGCCCACTGTGCGTGCTGGACCTGTATGCCGACGAGCTGGTGCGCTACCGGCAGGCGCTGGCCGCATGGAAGCAGCGGCACCCGGAAGCGCAAGGCTGACCGCGCAACGGCCCACCTTGAGGGTAGGCTGGCACCCCTTGCCGATTCCCGGATCACCTTGGACACGACTGCTGCCCTGCCCATGCGATTGAAGCGATGCGCGGCCCTGTCCGCGCTGGCCGCGTTGCTGCTGTTCGCCGCCACTGCGGCGTGGCTGCAGTTCGCGCGCGACGACCTGGACTGGGTGCGCGCCACCCTCAGCCTGTACCTGCACGGGCCGCACGGCCTGTTGCTTCGCGCGGCCTATTGCGTGCTGGCGGCCGGCATCGCCGTGTTGGCACTGGCCCTGTATCGGGACATGCAGGGACGGGCTCGCCGCGGGCTGCCGCTGGCGCTGTTCTGTACCGCCGGGCTGGGGCTGGCCACGGTGGCGGTGGGCGACAGCTGGTTGCCGGAGCGCGCGCCGCTGCTGGCGCCGCTGGTGCACGGGCTGGCGGCGCAGGCCGCGTTCCTGTGCGTCACCGTGGCGATGCTGCTGCAGGCCTGGTGCTTCGGCCGCGATGCGCGCTGGCATGGCCGGCACCGGCTGGCGTGGTGGTGGGCGTGGCTGGCGTTCGCCGGCCTGTGGCTGCACGTGCTCTGGCGCGGCAGCCCGCGCGGGCTGGGGCAGAAGCTGGTGATCGCACTGGTGGTGGGCTGGCTGGCGTGGGCCGCCATGCGCCTGTGGCGGCAGGCGCGAAGTAACGGCTGAAACCGCCGGTTCGCGGCACAATGGCGGCCACATTCATCGGAGGCAGACCATGATCGAACGCTACGACACCGGCCCGCGCATGTCGGAAATGATCGTCCACCACGGCGTGGCCTACCTGGCCGGGCAGGTGCCGGAGGACACCAGCGCCGACATCGTCGGCCAGACCGAGCAGGTGCTGCGGGCCATCGACGACCTGCTGCGGCTGGCGCCGACCGACAAGAGCCACATCCTGCGCGCGGAGATCTTCCTGGCCGACATGGCCGACTTCGCCGGCATGAACGAAGCCTGGGACAAGTGGGTGCCGCAGGGTGCCACCCCGGCGCGCGCCACGGTGCAGGCCAAACTGGCCAACCCGGAGTGGAAGATCGAGATCGTGATCACCGCGGCGGTGCCGTAAGCGATTTGCAGGAGCGCACCTTGGTGCGCGATGGAGCTTTTCCGGTAACGCCCATCGCGCACCAAGGTGCGCTCCTACAGGGGTTTCAGGTCGATGCAATCGACCGGGCACGGCGGGATGCACAGCTCGCAGCCGGTGCACAGGTCGGCCAATACGGTGTGCATGAATTTGGCGCCACCGACAATGGCGTCCACCGGGCAGGCCTGGATGCACTTGGTGCAGCCGATGCAGTCGGCCTCGACGATGAAGGCCACCTGCGCCGGCTTGTGCTCGCCGCGGCTGCGGTCGAAGGGCACTGCCGGTATGCCGAGGACATGCGCCAGCGCACGCGCGCCGGCATCGCCGCCCGGCGGGCAGCGCTCCACGCCGGCCTCGCCGCGGGCCATCGCCCCGGCATAGGGGCGGCAGCCGTCGAAGCCGCATTGCCCGCACTGGGTCTGCGGCAGTATCCGGTCGAGGCGTTCGATCAGGTTTTCCGGGGTGTCCTGCATGCGTGGCGTCGGCTGCGCGAAGAGGTCAGGAAAGCGGCTTGCCGCGATACCAGCGCTCATGCGCCAGCGCCAGCATCGGCTTGTCCTCGCGGCTGTCGCCGTAGGCGTGGATGCGCTGGAAGCGATCCAGCTCGAACCGCTCGCGGATGTGCGCGACCTTGCGCGGCCCGCAATCGCCGCCGGCATAGCGGCCGGTGAGGCGGCCGTCCCGCGCTTCCAGCCGGTTGCAGATCAGCTGCAGGCCCAGCTCGTCGCACCATGCCTGCAGGTACAGGTCGATGGAGGCGGTCACCACCACCACCGTGTGGCCCTGTTCGCGGTGCCAGTGGATCTGCTCCAGCATCTCCGGGCGCAGCATGCCGGGCAGGTGTTCACGGGCATAGTCGCCCGCCATCTGCGTGATCTCGCCGGCATGGCGGCCGCTGAACACCTGCGAGGTGACGCGGGCGCGGATGCGCTCGGCCGAAATCAGCCGCAGCCGGTAGGCCAGCAGCCACGGCCCCACCCGCCACCACGCCTGCGCATGCTGCTCGGGCGTCGCCACCCGCTGCAGGAAGCGACTGTAGGTGTCGCAGCAGGTGATGGTGTGGTCGAAGTCGAACAGGGCTAACTGCATGGGGGAAGGCAGGGAACGGGGAATGTGGGAACGGGGAATGATGGAGCATCGGTCCGTGAAGCAAGGCCTGATGGCAGGCTATCGGCTTCGGGATTCCGATCAGGCATCAGGTTGCGTCATTGCCGCATTCCCGGTTCCCCGTTCCCCAATCCCGGCTTCACCGAACCGGCATGCCCGGCTGCGCGCCGGCGTCGGCGTCGAGCAGCGCCAGCGCGCCGCCGTCGAAGCCGGCCGACAGGATCATGCCTTCGCTCAGGCCGAAGCGCATCTTGCGCGGGGCCAGGTTGGCGATGAACACCACGCTGCGGCCGACCAGCTTTTCCGGCTCGGCATAGCTGGCGCGGATGCCGGAGAAGATCTGGCGCTGGCCGAGGTCGCCGGCGTCGAGCAGGAAGCGCAGCAGCTTGTCCGAGCCTTCGACGAAGCCGCATTCGAGCACCTTGCCGATGCGCAGGTCGAGTTTGGCGAAATCGTCGATGCCGATGTGCGCGGTGCCGCCTTCGGCCTTGGCCTCCGGCTTGGCCGGTTGCGCGGCGGCCTTGGCCGGCTTGGCGTCGGTGGCAGGGGGGGCGGAAAGGGTGTCCTTGGAGGCTTCGGTCATGGCGTCGATCATCTTCGGGTCGATACGGGTGAACAGCGCCACGTAGGGCGCGATGGTATGGGCGGTGAGCGGGGCGGCGATGTCGTCCCAGCCGCGCATTGGTGCATTGAGGAAGCCCTCTGCCTGTTGCGCGGTGGTCGGCAGCACCGGCTTGAGCGCGGCCACCAGCACCCGGAACAGGTTCAGGCCCTGGGTGCAGACCGCCTGCAGTTCGGCATCGCCGCCCTCCTGCTTGGCGATCACCCACGGCTTGGTGTCGTCGATGTACTTGTTGGCCTCGTCGGCCAGCGCCATCGTCAGGCGGATCGCGGCGGCCGGGTCGTTGCGTTCGTAGGCCTCGCGCACCGGCGCCAGCGCGGCGACGAAGCGCTCGTATTGCGCTGGGTCCGGCAGCACGTCGGCGAGCCGGCCGTCGAAGCGCTTGGCGATGAAGCCGGCGCAGCGGCTGGCGAGGTTGACGAACTTGCCGACCAGGTCGGCGTTCACCCGCGCGGTGAAGTCGGCCAGGTTCAGGTCGAGGTCGTCGACGCCGCCGGAGGACTTGGCGGCGAAGTAGTAGCGCAGCGCCTCCGGGTCCAGGCCGACGTCGAGGTAGGTGCGGGCCATCACGAAGGTGCCGCGCGACTTGCTCATCTTCGCGCCGTCCACGGTCAGGTAGCCGTTGACGTGCAGCCGGGTCGGCGCGCGCAGGCCGGCGCCGTGCAGCACCGACGGCCAGAACAGGCCGTGGAAGTTGACGATGTCCTTGCCGATGAAGTGGTGCAGTTCGGTGCTGCTGCCGGCGGCCAGCACCGCGTCGAAGTCGTCGCCTGTCTTCGCGCACAGGTTGCGGAAGCTGGACAGGTAGCCGATCGGCGCGTCCAGCCAGACGTAGAAGTACTTGCCCGGCGCGCCCGGGATCTCGAAGCCGAAATAGGGCGCGTCGCGCGAGATGTCCCACGCGCGCAGGCCGCCCTCGGCGTCCAGCCATTCGGCCAGTTTGGCCTTCACGCCCGGCAGCGCGACGTCGCCGGCCAGCCATTGCCGCAGGAAGTCCTGGAAGCCGCCGACCTCGAAGAAGTAATGCTCCGAATCGCGGATCTCGGGCGTGGCACCGGACACCACCGACTTCGGCTCGATCAGGTCGGTGGGGCCGTAGGTGGCGCCGCAGACCTCGCAGTTGTCGCCGTACTGGTCCGCCGACTTGCACTTGGGGCAGGTGCCCTTGATGTAGCGGTCGGGCAGGAACATGCCCTTTGCGGGGTCGTAGAACTGCGCCACCGAGCGGCGGCTGATGTGGCCGGCGGCGTCGAGCTTGTTGTACAGCGCCTCGGTCAGTTCGCGGTTGGCGGCCGAGTTGGTCGAATCGTAGTGGTCGAAGGCCACGCCGAACGCGGCGAAGTCGCGCTCGTGGCTGGCCTGGATGTTGGCGATGAAGGTTTCCGGGGTCACCCCGGCCTTCTCGGCGGCGAGCATGATCGGCGTGCCGTGGGTGTCGTCGGCGCAGACGTACCAGACCTTGTCGCCCATCAACCGCCGCGCGCGCACCCAGATGTCGGCCTGGATGTAGCCGACCAGGTGGCCCAGGTGCAGCGGGCCGTTGGCATAGGGCAGGGCGTTGGTGACGAGCGCGGTACGGGTCATGGCCGTTGGGGGGAACAAGGGAACAGCGGATTATCGCATGCCGCGCCTTGCTGGCCGGGAAACCGGGCCCGGATGCAGGAAACCCGGCCGGAGCCGGGTTTCGATGGAGCAACCGTAGGAGCGATGTCAGTCGCGACTGGGGACTTGCCGGGAACGCTTCTGGTCGCGACTGACGTCGCTCCTACCGGTCAAGGCTTTACATCCGCTCCCACACCTGCGACTTGCAGATGAAGGCGATGCAGCCGGACACCTGCAGCTTGCTGCCGCCCTCGATCAGTTCCATCTTGGACTTGTAGACCTTGCCCTCGTCGGGCTTGAGGATGCTGCCGCCGCTCCACTTGTTGGCGCCGTCGGCGCGCATGCCGCGGATGATCTCCATGCCGGTGATCGGCTTGTCCTTGCGGTCGTCGCTGCACTTGTCGCAGGTCGGGTTGGGGCGGCTGGGGTTGAGCAGCTCGACGATGCGGCCGTTCAGGGTGCCGTTGCCGGCGCGGCCGATCTCGACGATGGACTTGGCACGGTGGGTGTCCGGGTCGATCTGGCGCCAGCGGCCTTCGGCACTGGTGTTGTCGGCCTGGGCGGCGGTGATGCCGGCCAGGGCCAGCGGCAGGGCGAGCAACAGGGTCGTGACGGTCTTGCGCATGTATCCCCTCCCAGGGCGTGTGTCGTGGTCCGGAAGATGCCGGTTGCTGGCGAATGTATACCCATTCGCCGGAGTACGGAATCCGCAGCGCAGCACTTCCGGCCATGACGGGGCCGTGGATCTCACTGGAGCGTGATCCGCTTGCGGTTGTCGGTGGAGACGCGGTCGATCAGCTTGTTGTAGGGGTCGAAGCCGGCCTCGTCCGGGCGTCCATCGACGGTCACGGTGAGTTCGGGCGCGGCACCGGTGATGTGGTGGCGCTGCAGGTACAGCACCTTCTCGTCGCGCTCCTTGCCCGAGGGGCCCCTGGCGAACACGCCGACCTCGATCCAGTCGTCCAGCGTGCCGGGCGTTTCCTTGCCGATTCCGTCCGCGTAGCGCTTGTCGGCGTGCAGCTTCAGGGTCACGTCGTAGCGGCCGTCGGCACGCTGCTTCGCGGTGGCCTCGACCACGCGGTTGTCGTAGAAGCTGATCTTCTCGAACAGGTCGGTGATCAATGCCTGCTGCTCGGGCCTGGCCTCGGCGCGGATGAAATCCAGCAGTTCGGCCGAGGTGGTGTACGGCGGTTGCTGGAAGGCCTTGGCCTGCAGGAAGCGGCTCAACGCCCGGTTCAGTGCTTCCTCGCCCATTTCCTCGCGCAGCCGGTAGAACACCACCGAGCCCTTGCGGTAGTGGATGTACTGCTGGTTCTCGACCCGGTACAGCGGCAGTTCCTCCACGTCCTCGCCGCCGCGCCCGGACAGGTAGCGGTCCAGCTCGGTCTTGAGGAACTGGCGCATGTGCGCGCGGCCGTATTCCTTCTCCATCACCATCAGCGCCGAGTATTGCGACAGCGACTCGGACAGCAGGGTCGCGCCCTGCACGTTGGCGCCGATCACCTGGTGCGCCCACCACTGGTGCGCGACCTCGTGCGCGGTGACGTAGAACACGTAGTCGATGTCGTCCGGGTCGCGCAGGTCGGCGATGAAGCCGATCGACTCCGAATACGGGATGGTGTTGGCGAAGCTCTGCGCGAACGACTGGTAGCACGGGAACTCGATGATGCGCACCTGGTGGTGCTGGTACGGGCTGAAGTTGGCCTCGTAGTAAGCCAGGGATTTCCGCACGCCCTCGATCATCCGCTCCACGTTGTACGGGTGCTTGGGGTCGTAGTAGATCTCGATGGGGATGTCCTTGTAGGCGGCCTTCTTCACCGCCCAGCGTGCCGACAGGTAGGCGTAGAAGTTGAGCATCGGCCGGTCCATCGCGTAGTCGAAGCAGCGGCGCCCATCGCGGTCGTATTCCTTCTGCAGGTAGCCCGGGGCCAGCGCGATCTGGTCCGGCGCAGTGCAGATGGTGGTGCGGAAATCCAGCCAGTCCGCGTCGTTGGATATGTAGGTGTTGGTGCGAGCGGCCTCGTCCTCCAGTTTCGGCATGCGCGTGGGTTCGCCCAGGTCGCGCTTGCGGCGCTCGTTGCGGTCGCTGATCTCCGCCCCGGTGTCGTAGCCGAACGCCGGCAGCACGCGGCTGTTGAAGAAGCTGCCGTTGCCGACGATCCGGCTCTGTGCCTGGTCGGCGGTGATGCCGGTGGGGTGGATGTCCACGGTGAAGGTGATGTCGCGCTCCTCGCCCGGCTGCATCGGCGTATCGAGCGTGTAGATGCGGTAGCCCAGCTCCTGGTCGTGCGTGGTCAGCTTGGCACCGCCCAACTCGATGCGCGCCAGCGTGCGGTCATCGCCCATCGCCACGTGGATGGCCGGGATGGCGGCGGCATGGGTGTTGCGCACGCGGTAGCGGCCGTCGATGCGCACCGACTGCGTTTCCGGATGCAGGTCGACGGTGTTGTCGATGGCGACGATGCGCGGCTGCGGCAGGTCCTTGTACTTGCGGTACTCGCGCTCGTAGCGGGCCTGGCGGTCCAGCATCTGGTCCGGCGAGACGAACTCGTTGCGGATGTTGGTGCTCCAGTACAGCCAGGTGCCGCAGGCGGCGAAGGCGACGACCGAGGCGGCCAGCGCCACGCCGAGCCTGCCGCGCAGCCGTTGCCGCGCCAGCTTCAGGCGCTGGCGCAGGCCCGAATCGACGCCGCGCACCCACAGCGCGGCGCAGGCCAGCAGCAGCGCCAGCAGGAACAGCACCCAGTAGCCCTGGAACGCCAGCTGCCCGGCCAGGAAGTGGCCGTAGCCGTTCATGTCCGAATACGGGGCGATCGGCCAGCTGCCGAAGTTGTACAGGCTCTGGGTGTAGTCGAGCATGCCCAGCACCGACTGTCCGATCAGCAGCAGGATCAGCAGCGCATAGCCGAGGAACTTGTTGTTGCTCAGCACCTGCAGCACCAGCGCCATGCCGCCCATCAGGATGTAGACCACCGAGTCCAGCGCCAGCGTCTTGAGGTACAGCAGCGGCTCGATCTGGGTGTAGCCCTTGCCCAGCTGGATGGCCATGGCGGTGAGCCCCCCCACGGCCTGGAACGCACCGACCACGGCGACCAAAGTGAGGAACTTGCCCAGCAGCGGCACCCAGTTGGGCACCGGCATGGCGTCGCTGATGCCGGCGATGCGTGCGCTACGCTCGCGCCAGACCAGCTCGCCGGCGTAGAACAGCACGATGATGATCAGCAGGAAGCTGTAGCTCTGCTGCAGCGCCTCCAGCATCTGCGAGGTCACCGGCCAGCTGGGCGTGCCGTACATGGTCTTGCGGAACAGCGCGCTGGGGATGAAGTTGGCCATGCCCAGCACCAGCAGCACCAGGAACGGCGCGCTGCGGAACACGCCGGAGGCGTCGAAGCCGACCTGCCGCAGCAGTTGTTTCCAGCCGGTGACGGCGTTGAACGCCGGCGTCACCTTCGGTGCGGTGACCGCGGGGCGCCCGCCGTTGGAGATGGCGACGCTGGCGGCCTTCCGGCCGCGGCGGCGGCCGGTGCCGCTGCGTTCGGTGCGGAACAGGGCGAAGGTGGCGGCGAACAGCGCGCCGGTCACGGCCAGCCACAGCAGGCGGTTTTCCAGCAGGTAACCGGTGAAGGCGGGCAGGCCGGTGTTGCGTTCCTCGGCCGACCAGTAGCGCATGGCCTGCGCCATCGCACGCATGCCCAGCGGATCGAGCAGCGAGGACAGGCGCAGGTTGTCGATGTCGGCCAGGATCGCGCGGCTGACGCCGTACAGCACGAAGAACACGATCACGCCGATGTACACCCACAGGATGTTGCGGGTGGTCACCGCCAGCAGCGCCAGTAGCGCGGTGGTGAACAGCACGTTCGGCAGCACCATGTACAGGAACGACCACAGGTAGGGCTGCAGCGACACCGGGCCGAGGCGGGCGGCGTCGATCCACGGCATGAACTGGGCGATGAACAGGCCGATGGCGATGATGACGTACATCAGCAGGCTGGCCAGCAGCGCCGCGCCCAGGCGGCCCAGCAGGTAGTGGTGGCGCTTGATCGGGCTGGAGAACACCAGTTCGGCGGTGCCCAGCTCGAAGTCGCGCAGCAGCGCGTTGCTGACGAACAGCGTGACCACCAGCAGGCCGAGCAGGGTGAAGGAGGTCATGAAGGTGGCGATCACCGACGGCGCGTTGCGATGCACGTTGCCGATGCCGCCGCCGATCTGGATGGCATCGCTGGATGCGGCGCCGAAGGCGATCAGCGCGAACAGCGCCGCCAGCAGCCACAACAGCGGGGAACGCAGCTGCTCGCGCAGCTCGAAGCGCAGGAAGTTCAGTGTCATGGGCCGTCTCCGTCAGGCGGCCTGCGCCTGCAGGCGCAGGCGCTGGAAGTAGACGTCCTCCAGGCCCGGCTCGACCGGGGCGAAGCCCTCGTCCGGCTGGCTGGCGCTGAACACATGGATCACCGGGTGGCCGCCGACCAGGCGCGTGGACAGCACGGTGAAACGCGCCTCGTAGTCGGCCAGGGCGCTCTTGCCCACCTGCTTGCGCCACACCTGCGCCTGCAACGCGGCGATGGCATCGGCCGGCTTGCCGCTCAGCAGTACCTGTCCCTTGTTCATGATGGCCATGTTCGGGCACAGGTCGGTGACGTCCTCGACGATGTGGGTGGACAGGATCACCGCCACGTTCTCGCCGATCTCGGCCAGCAGGTTGAGGAAGCGGTTGCGTTCCTCCGGGTCCAGGCCGGCGGTGGGTTCGTCGACGATTACCAGCTGCGGATCGCCCAGCAGCGCCTGGGCGATGCCGAAGCGCTGGCGCATGCCGCCGGAATAGGTGCCGAGCCTGCGCTTGCGCGCATCCCACAGGTTGACCTGCTGCAGCAGGCCCTCGACCACTTCCCTGCGTTGCCTGCGCGCGGTCAGGCCCTTGAGCACGGCGAAGTGGTCGAGCAGGTCCAGTGCGCTCACTTTCGGGTAGACGCCGAAATCCTGCGGCAGGTAGCCGAGCCGCCGGCGCAGCGCGTCCTTGTCGCGGAGCACGTCGATGCTGGCGCCGCCGGCGGTGGTCAGCGTCGCGCTGCCGGCATCGGCTTCCTGCAGGGTCGCCAGCGTGCGCATCAGCGAGGACTTGCCGGCGCCGTTGGGGCCTAGCAGGCCGAACATGCCGCGCGGAATGTCCAGGTCGACGTTCTTCAGTGCGTGCACGCCGTTGGCGTAGGTTTTGGACAGACCACGGATCTGCAGCATGGACGGACGCCTCCCTGGAAGATGGGACATCTTTCCGGCAGCGGCCACGGTCGAGCAATGCGCCGGAAGTCATTGGGACCAGGGACGTGCCGGCGGCGGCGATGTGACCGCGGGAGGTTCAGCCGGTTTCGTACAGCTCCAGCGGCAGCCCGTCCGGGTCGGCGAAGAAGGTGAAGCGGCGGCCGGTGTATTCGTCCACCCGCACCGGTTCGCAGGCCACGCCCTCGGCCTGCAGGTGGGCGATGGCCGCATCCAGCGCGGTGACGCGGAAGGCGAGATGGCGCAGGCCGCAGGCTTCCGGGCGGCTGGGGCGCGGTGGCGGAGCGGGGAAGGAGAACAGTTCCAGCTGGCCGCCGTCGGGCAGGCGCAGGTCCAGCTTCCACGACTGGCGCTGCCCGCGGAAATTTTCGGCGACCATCTCCAGCCCGAGGATGCGGGTGTAGAAATCCTTCGCGCGCGGGTAGTCCGAGACGATCAGCGCGACGTGGTGGATGCCGGCCAGCAGCTTCATCGTTTCGCGTCCAGCCAGCGTTTGGCGATGGCCAGCGCCAGCGGGTAGGGCTCCGGGTCGTTGCGGTTGCTCAGCACGATCACCGTCAGCTTCCGCTTCGGGTAGCGCACGATCACGTTGCGGAAGCCGATGCTCTCGCCGCTGTGCCACAGCATGTCGCCGTTGATGCGCCAGCCGAAGCCGTAGTGCGGCACGTCGGGTTCCGGCGTCGCAGTGGCCGGGCTGAACGCCAGCCGCAGCGATTCGCGGCGCAGCAGGCGTTCGTCGTACAGCGCCGCATCCCAGCGGGCAAGGTCGTCGAGGGAGGAATAGATGCCGCCGTCGCCGAGCACGGCGCTGGTGGTGCTCTGGTCGGTGCGCTGCCAGCGGCCATCGATTTCGCTGTAGCCGTAGGCGCGTTCGGGCACTTCGTCCACGCCGTCCTGATGGGCGAAGGTGGCGTCCATGCCCAGCGGCAGGAAGATGCGCTGGCGCAGGAAGCTGGCGAAGTCGCTGCCCGAGGCCTTGCCGACCACCAGTGCCAGCAGCGCGTAGCCGCTGTTGCTGTAGCGGTAGTCGCTGCCGGGTGCGAAGTAGGTGCGGTTCTCCTTCTCCAGCAGGTGCAGCACGTCGATGTCGTGCACCTGCCGCGTATCCGCCGGGTCGCCGTGCTGATCCATCAGGTCCTCGTAATCGAGCAGGCCGCTGGTATGGCTGAGCAGTTGGCGCAGGGTCATCGTGTCGGCCACCGCCGGCAGGCCGGGCAGCCACTGCTTCAACGGGTCGTCGATGGACAGCCGGCCGTCCTCGGCCAGCAGCAGGATCGCCGCCGCGGTGAACTGCTTGCTCACCGAGGCCAGGCGGAAGTTGGTGGTGGGCGTGACCGGCGTGCCGTCCTCGACCACGGCCAGCCCGTAGCCGCGCTGGAACACCGGTTGCCCGTCCTTCAGCACCAGTACCGCGGCGCCGGGGACCTGCCCGTCGTAGCGCTGCATCAGGCCATCGATGCCGGGGTCCGGCGGCGTGGGCACGGCGGCGCCGGCCGCGGTGGCGAACGCGAGCAGGCACAACGGGGCGAATCGGGACTTCCACCGGTACATGGCGCTTCCTCCTGCGGGGTCAGGTCTTCTTGCTTGCGATCCAGCGGTCGATCTTGGCTTCCAGGATGTCCAGCGGCATCGAGCCGTCCTTCAGCACCTCGGCGTGGAACTCGCGCGGGTCGAAGCGTTCGCCCAGCTCGGCCTGCGCCTTCTCGCGCAGCAGCCGGATCTTGATCTCGCCGACGCGCCAGGCCAGCGTCTGCCCCGGCTGGGCCATGAAGCGCTCGACCTCGGCGGTGGCGTCGGCGGCGGAAATGTCGGCGTTGCCGACCATGTAGTCGATAGCCTGCCTGCGGCTCCAGCCGGCGGCGTTGACGCCGGTGTCGGCGACCAGCCGCACGGTGCGCAGCAGGGTGCTCTGCAGGTAGCCGAGGTGATCGTAGGGGTCGGCGTACAGGCCCATCTGCTCGCCCAGCGATTCGGCGTACAACCCCCAGCCCTCGATGAAGGCGACGTCGCCGCCGAGCCGGCGGAAGCGCGGCAGCGTCGCCAGTTCCTGTTGCAGGCCCAGTTGCAGGTGGTGGCCGGGGATGGCTTCGTGCAGGTACTGCAGCGGCACCGCCCAGCGCTTGCGCGCGGGCAGGTCGGCGGTGTTGACGTAGAGCACGCCGGGTTGCTGGCCATCTGCGCTCGGTGGCTGGTAACTGGCGGCGCTGCTGGTCAGGGCGCGCCCGGGTTCGACCGGCCGGATTTCCAGCGCGGCCCTGGGTTGGAGCTCGAACAGGCCGGGCAGGGCGGCCTCCACCTGCCGGCCGACCTCGGCATAGCGCGCCAGCAGCGCGGCGTCGTCCTTGAAGGTGAACTGGCGGTCGTTGCGCATCGCGTTGAGGGTCTTGCGCATCGAGCCGCGGATGCGGGCTTCCTTCATCGTCGCGGTGATGCGCTCCTGCAGGCGCTGCACCTCCTGCGTGCCCAGTTCGTGGATTTCCGCCGGCGTGCGCGCCGGCGTGGTCAGGCTGGCGACGCTGTGCGCATACCATGCCTGGCCGTCGGGCAGTGCGCCGAGCCCGTCGCTGTCGCGGGTGGCCGGCAGGTACTGGGTGGCGATGAAGCCGCGCAGCGAGCGGTAGGCCGGCATCAGCCGGTATTCGATCATCCGCTTGTACTCGGCGCCCAGCCGCGCCTTGTCCTCGTCGGAGAAATCCTCCGGCAGGTTGCGGATCGGCGCCCAGAAGATGCTTTCCTCGGCGGTCGGCTTGATCACCGCGTCCAGCTGCGGCAGCACCTTTTCCATCAGCGCGCGCGGCTGCACCACGCCGGCGGCCATGCCTTCGCGCATGTTGGCGATGGCCTGCTCGAACAGCGGCGGCACCCCCAGCGAGCGCCGCGACCAGTTCTCGTAGTCCCTGACCGTGTTGAACGGCTGCGCGCCGGTACCGGAGCCGAGCACGGCGATGATGCTGGCCAGGTTGTAGTACTGGTTGATCGGCAGCATCCACGACGGGTACTGCTCGGCGGCCAGCGAGATGCGCGCGTCGCGCACGAAAATCTCGTAGCTGAGCAGGTCCTGGCCCTGCAGGCCGTCGCTGCCCACCGCCTCGACCTTGCCCAGCCACTCGACCATGAACTCGTGCGCCTGCTGGCGCGAGGCGGCCGACAGGAAGTTGGGCAACTGGTCGTTGAAGCGTGCGTCGCCCTGGAAGGTGGCCTGCAGCGGGTTCAGCCGCATCGAGGCGTCCCAGTATTCGTCGTAGATGCGGTTGAGCTGCGCGGCCTTGTCCTGCTTGACCGGCAGCGGCGCCGGGCGGCTGGCCGCGCGCGGTTGCGCCGTGCGCTGGGTTTTCTTCTTCGCGGCCTCGGCAGGGGCGATGGCCGAAACCATCAGGGCCGTGACAATGGCGAACGCAAGCAGGCGTAGCGGGCTGGAGGACATCGAGGGTTCCGGAAACGCACAAGCCGGGGAGATTGCCCGATTACGCCGGAGACGACCAGCGTTGCACCCACCCAGTTCAGCGCTCGCCGGCGCGGGTGAACGGCACGCTGTCCGGCGCTACCGCGCCGCCGGAGATGATGAAGCTCATCGCCTGGTCCACGGTCCAGTCGGTGGGCGTGAGCAGCTCCACCGGCACGATTTCCAGATAGCCCGAGGTCGGGTTGGGCGTGGTCGGCACGTACACCGCGGCCAGTTCGCGGCCAGTGCCGTGCTCGCGGATGACGCGGGTGACCAGCCCCACCGACTTCATGTCGCGGTGGGGGAAGTCGATCAGCACCACGCGCTGGGTGCTGCCGGGCTGGGTCTGCAGGATGTCCAGCAGCTTCTTGGCGCTGTCGTAGATGACGCTGGCCAGCGGAATGCGGCGGATCACCGCGCCGAACCAGCGCAGCAGGCGCTGGCCGATCACCCGGCGGCTGAGCATGCCCACCAGCAGGATCACCAGCAGCGTGGCCAGCAGCGCGATGGTGGCCTGCATCCACTCGGCCTTGATCCAGCCCAGGTAATGCGGGAACGAGGCGGCCATGCGTTCGGACAGCGGCACCACCAGCGGGCTGCTGATGCCCGACAGCAGCACGAACACGAACTTGATGACCACCCAGGTCAGCCAGATCGGCAACAGCGTCAGCAGGCCGGTCAGGAACAGGCGTTGCAGCGAGGGGCGGGACGGGGAAGCGGCGGGGATATCGGGCGACATGGGCGAATTGTAGCGGTGCAGCATGGTGGCCCGTGCCGGCACCGGATGCGGTGTGTTGTCGATCCGCGATGGCGTTGGCTGTCGTTCATCGCCGCGCCGGGCGGACGGCCCCGGAACGCGGAGCGGCACCGGGCATCAAGGGAGCAGGAACGATGGGCAAGGCATCGCCCCCCGGGTTTACGGCGACCATGCCCACCGGCAACAGGACGTCGCCGCGTAGTGGCGCCTGTTGAATGCAGTGCTGTGGCTGCGCGAACGCGCCGCGGAGGATGCGCCCATGCTGCTGGCCGGGCGCCTGGACAACCTGCCGGCCGAACTGCGCAGCGCGCACCGGCCGATCACCGTGTCCGCCGATGGCACCGCGCTGGAAACCCCGTCCTACGCCCGGCGGAACGGCGCGGAAATGCTGCGGGTGCCGTTGCCGCAGGCAATGCCCGCCCGCTGATGCGCGCAGGCCCGCAGGAGCGACGTGAGTCGCGACCGGGCTGTACCGATAAGGCCCCATCGCGACTCACGTCGCTCCTACGGTTCCTGTTTCGGGTTCGCGCGCGCTTCCGGCTTGAGCCGCACGTAGACCTGCTTGCGCACGCGGGCGACCACCTCGCCCTGCGCGTCGAGGATGTCGTTCTCGAACCAGCGCAGGTATTTCTCGCCGCTGGCGGTGGCTTCGCGGACTTCGTCGAGCAGGGCGTCATCGAGCCGGAACTCGGTGGCGACCACGCCCTTGCCCGGCTTGACGAACTCGATGTCGCCGGCCTTGTCCCAGACGTAATAGTCGCGCCCGAGGTTGTGCAGCAGGCACAGCATCCAGAACGGGTCGGTCATGGCGAACAGGCTGCCGCCGAAATGGGTGCCCACGTAGTTCATGTTCCACGGCCGCTGCCGCAGTTCGACGCGCACGTGGCGGTAGTCGGGCCGGATGGCGGTGACGTGGATGCCGGCCATCAGGAACGGTGGCCACAGGTTGATGCCGTGGCGGAAGGTGCTGGCTTTCATCGGCGAGGCAAGCGGAGGGATGGGCCGAAGCTTAGCATTCGCCCCCGTATGGTGTGGCCGGTCCGGTCTGCGCGGGCGCGCAGCGATAGCCGTCCCGGCCGGCCTTCTTGGCCTCGTACAGGGCGGCATCGGCCGCTTCGTACAGTTGCGAAGGCGTGCTGTCCGGGTCCGGCACGCGGGTGCACACCCCGGCGCTGATGCTGGCCCGGGCCAGCTGGCCGTGGCCGGCGGGGATGCCCATGCGGCGCACCTGCATGACCAGCTCTTCGAGCAGCCGCACGGCACCCGCCTGCGGCGTGTCGGGCAGGATCAGGGCGAATTCGTCGCCGCCGAAGCGTGCGGCCAGGTCGCGCGGGCGCCGCGCCAGGCTGTCGAGCGTACGCGCCAGCTGCCGTAGCAACTGGTCGCCGGTGCGGTGGCCATAGGCGTCGTTGCAGTGCTTGAAGTGGTCCAGGTCGACCAGCACCAGGCTCAGGGGACGGCCGCTGCGGCGGGCAGCGTCGTGTTCCTGTTGCAGCGCCCGCTCGAAGCGCATGCGGTTGCCCAGGCCGGTGAGCGGGTCGCGGTTGGCCAGCCGGCGCCAGTAGCGCAGCTGCCAGACGCCCGAGGCCAGCAGCAGGGCGGCGATGCCGACCAGGGCCGCGACCGGCGCGAACCACAACTGGAAGCCGCGCAGCAGCACCATGCCGAGCAGCAGCGGGGCCGGAAGCGCGAGCAGGGCCGCCAGCCACTGCGGCAGCGGCAGGGCCAGCAGCAGCGCGCACAAAAGGACCAGCAGGACGACGAGGCCGGCCTGCGCGTCCGGCTGCAATGGCAGCAGGGCGTGGCCGCCGAGCAGCATCGAGGCGACGTTGGCCTGGTATTCGCTGCCGCTCATCCAGTGTTCGTTCGAGGTGGGCGTGAGCAGCCGCGGGGCGATGCCGCTGGCGGTCATGCCGACGATCACCCACCGCTCGTGCAGCAGCTGCGGCGGCACCTTGCCCTCCAGCACGTCGATGTAGGACAGCTGCGGGAAGGTGCCGGGCGGGCCGGCGAAGCGCAGGCGCACGTAGTTGTTGCGGCGCCACTGGTACGGCGAGGGCGTGGCGGCGTCCGGGTCGGACAGGCCGGGCAGGGGGCCGCCGGTGTCGGCCAGTGCCAGCCCCAGCGCCGGCCAGTAGGCCGAGCCGACGCCGGCCTTCAGGTACAGGCCGCGGGCGATGCCGTCGCCGTCGATCTCGATGTCGGTATGGGCCAGGGTCGCGGCGGCCTCGGCGATGGCCGGCACCGGCAACAGTTCCACCGGCACCGCCTCGTCGCCGGTGGTGGCCGCCAGCACCGGCAGCACCACCTTGCCGCTGCGCGCGATGGCCGCGGCCAGTTCGCGGTCCTGCCGCGCGTCCTTGCGGTCCGGCTCGGGGAACAGCAGGTCCAGCGCGATGCGGTGGACGCCGGCCTGTTCCAACTGCTCGATCAGGCGGGCGTGGGTGCTGCGCGGCCACGGCCATTGCCCGAGCTGCTGCAGGCTGCGCTCGTCGATGGCAACGATGGCGAGGCGATCGTCGGGCGGGTAGTCCCAGCCGCCAACCAGCCGGTCGTAGACACCCTCGTCCGCCTGCCAGAACAGCCGGGCATGGCTGGCCCAGCCGCTCAACGCGGCGAGCACGGTGGCGAACAGCAGCCAGCGGTAACCGCGGCGGAGGTGGCGCGCCTTCACAGTGCCAGCAGCAACAGCGCGGCGGCGCCGGCGCCGTAGCAGAGCTTGCAGGGCAGTTGCAGTTGCTGGACCGGCGAGTAGGGGCCGGCATAGCCGTCGTCATCGACGTAGCGCACGCGCATGAACAGCGTGCCGCCGCGCCACGGCTGTTTCAGGCTGACCTCGGGGGCATCCAGCTCGCGGTCCAGCAGGGGATGGCTGAAGTCGTCGCCGCGGTCGATCTGCACGTGGTAGCGCTGGCCGGGCAGGCCGGCCTGCCAGCGCAGGGTCAGTTGGCCCCGCGCGGTTTGCGGGGATTGCCATTGCGGGTCGACCGGGGTGTCGCTGATGTGCAGCGGCAGGGGCTGGCCGTACGCGCCGGTGCGGCCCTGCGCATCGCGCGAGGCCACGCGCCAGTAGTAGTCGCCGGCCGGCAGGTCGGTGGCCGCGCGCAGGCGGTTGCCGGTGCCGGCCTGCTCCAGCAGCGGCTGCCGGAACTGCGGCTCGCGCGCGACCTGCAGCATGCTGCCGCTGGCGCCGGGGACCACGGCCCATTCGAAGCGGGGGCGTGCCTGCTGCAGGTGCTGCCCGTGCAGCGGCCACAGGGTGACCGGCGGCGGCAGGGTATCGGCCACTTCGAAATCGTGCTCGGCGTCGCGGCCTTCGATGCCCTCGGCAGTGACCGCGCGCACCAGCAGGCGCAGCCGGCCGGGCGGCAGGGCGTCGATCTGCACCCGTGGCTCGTCGACGTTGCGGGCGAACAGCAGGATTTCCGGGGTGTCGGCGCGCACCACCTCCACCCGGTAGCCGCCGCTGGCCTCGGGCAGCGCCTGCCAATCGGCGAGCAGTGGCAGCGGTTCCACGCGCAGGGTGGCCGGCTCCAGGCGCGGTGCGGGGGGCAGTGCCTGCATGGGCAGGTTGCGCTCGGCGGTGCTGGCCGCGGCCTGGCCGGCGGCGACCAGCCGCTGGCCGCGCGGGTTGCCCACTTGCACCCGGCCCTGGACGACCTCGGTGGCCGCGGCAGGGCCGTCGCCGCCGGCGCTGACCCGGAACACGGTGCCGCGCACGCTGCTGGTGGCGGTGGGGGCGGTGATGATGTAGCGCGAGGCCGGCCCGCGCGCCGGCGTCACCCGGTTGCTGCTGCGCCCGCGCTGCAGGCGCAGCCGGGTGTCGACCATGCCGGTGGCGCCATAGCTGCTGAGCTGGTCCAGGCGCAACTGCGAGTTCTCGCGCAGCTGCAGGTGCGAATCGTCGGCGAAGGCCAGGGTGATGCTGGCATCGCTGCCGGTGCTGACCTCGCTGCCGATCTGCAGTTGCATGCCCTGCCGCGCGGGCTGGCCATGACCATTGCCATCGACGACCTGCACCGGCCCGCGCACGGCCAGCACCCGGGCCGGCGCCGGCTCCACCCGCAGCCAGGCGATGGGGAAGCGCAGCACCTGCCCGGTGGGCAGCCGGTAGGGATCGGCGACGACGTTGTACGACTGCAGTTCCTGCCAGGAAATGCTCGGTTTCAGGTAACGCGTGCCCAGGTCCCACAGGGTGTCGCCGGGGCGGGCGTGGTAGGTCCAGTCCTGGGCTGCGGCGGTGCCGGCGCAGGGCAGCGACAGTGCGGCCAGCACGATCCGCAAAAAGATGGTCAGGCGCAGTGCGCGCGGGGTGGGCAAGCTCACGGGTACCGGGGTCCTGGCAGGCGTTGGGCGGCGGCGCCTCGGATCACCATGACGGTCGCGGCGCGTCCATCGACATGACGGACGTCACATTATGCCGGGCCCGACAGGGCGGGCCCAGTGGTGGGGTGCAACGGGGGTGCAGCCAGGTTGGTTTAGAACAGCAGCGACGCCATGCGGCGGCGGTAGCGGCCGACCAGGTCCTCGTCCTCGATCACGCGGAAGGCGTCGATCAGGGCCTTGCGCGGCAGGCCGTCGCGGAAGCCGCGGTCGCTGCGCAGCATCTCGATGAACTGCTCCAGCGCGGCCTCGTCCTGACCACCCAGCAGGTGGTGGATGCCGAGCAGGTGGCGGGCCTCCAGGTCGTTGCCATCGGCCTGCACCCGCGCGGCCAGCGCATCGGCGGTCGGGGCGCCCTGCAGGGCATTGCCGAAGTCCAGCCGCGCGCGGGCGCGGATGGCGCGGTCGTCGGTGGACAGGTTGGCCGGCAGCGCGTCCAGTAGCGGGCCGGCCTCGGCGGTGGCGCCGGTCTTGATCAGGGCCAGCGCCAGGTCGAGCTTGAGCTCGTCCTTGTCCGGCTCGGCGGCGATGGCCTCGCGCAGGGCGGCGACCTGGGCCTGCGGGTCCAGCGGCACCGGCTCGGCCTCGGCCTCGGCGGCGGGCGCCTCCAGCGGGGTGACGCCGTGCTGGGCGAGGAACTCGCGCAACTGGCCTTCCGGCAGCGCGCCGGGGAAGCCATCGACGATCTGCCCGCCCTTGACGAGGAACACGGTCGGCACCGAGCGGATCTGGAACGCGGCGGCGATCTGCTGCTCCTTGTCCACGTCCACCTTGGCCAGCTCGAACGCACCGTGGTACTCACCAGCCAGCTTCTCCAGGATCGGCCCGAGGGTCTTGCACGGCCCGCACCAAGTGGCCCAGAAGTCCACCAGCACCGGCACCTGCAAGGACTTCTGCAGGACCTCGGTCTCGAAGGTTTCGGTGGTGGCATCGAAGACGTGGGGCAGCTCGGACATCGGGTGGCTCGCAGGGAAAAGTCAGGGCCGAGATGGTGGCAGAGCCTGCGGATGCAAGTCGATGTAAAAAATGTTTGACATCAGTATGGATGCATGTAATTTATACATTACATTCTGTCCGGGAGACATTACATGGCGGGTGAATACAAAGCGGGCTGGTTAGCGGTGGGTGTGGCGATGGCCTTGCTCGGCTGCTGGTTGGTATTCCTGGAACCCGGGTCCTTCGCCGAAAGCCCTGCATATGCCCTCGGCCCGGTGCTGCTTGCATCGGGCAGCGTGCTGGCCGCTATCCAGTTTTCGCTCCGCCCGCGTGGTGGCGTGGAAGAGCGGACCGCGCCGGCGGAAATCGAGGCATGGCTGGTGTTGCTCTATGCCGGGGCATTGTTTTTCTACCTGCTGTTGCATGCGCAGGCTTTCAGCCAGGGGCAATGGCGGGAGGTGGCGAAGGGGGCCAGCCCGGTGCTGCTGCAAATGGCGGTGTTCTACACCGTGGTCTCTGTGGTGTTGCGGGCGCGGCGTGGCAAGAGCGTGCTGGAGGACGAACGCGACCGGCAGATCCGGCACCGTGCCGTGGTATGGGGACGAGGCGTCTTGGTCGGCATTGTGATGGTGCTGGCGTGGACGCTGGGATTTTCGTCTGCCGAGCGCCTGCAATGGGCAACGCCCGGCGCGATGGGCCTGCTGTTGGTACTGGCCCTGTTGCTGAGCTGGTGGATACAGGCGGTGGCTACGGTGGCCCAGTACTGGCGCGACCGTCGTGGAGCGGCGGCATGAGCATGCGGCACGAAGATGACGCGATCGGTTTCGGCGAGCGTTTTGCGCGCAATTCGATGTGGGGGATGATCGGCATTGGCATGTTCTGCGCGGTGGCGGTGGTCATGCAGGGGGCGATGTTCCCCATTGTCGCGGTCGTGCTGACCATGGCGCTTTCCCATTGGTTCCGCCGCCGCGACATGCAGGAACAGCGACGACGGGACGAGACACTGGAACACGAGCGTGACCGTGCGATTCTCGCTCGTGGAAATGCGGTTTTTCGCATGGCCGCCAGTACCGGCATGGTCGCCATTGCCCTGGGTCTGATGGTTCCGGTTGCCCGTGACGTGGTACTCGACGGGATGGTGCGGCTGCCCGGTACCCTGTTGCTGGCTCTGATCCTTGCGAATATCGCCGGGTACGTGGCCATGCTGCGGGAATACGCCGGAGACTGCCGATGACCGGCACGCCCATTGTCAACGACATCCGCCGGCTGCGTTTCGAGCACGGCGAAATGACCCAGCAGGCGCTGGCCGATGCCTGCGGCGTGACCCGGCAGACCATTATCGCGCTGGAGGCGGGGCGTTACGCGCCGTCGCTGGAATTGGCATTCCGCATTGCGCGGGCATTCGGGGTCGGTCTGGAACAGGTGTTCCGATGGGAAGGCTGATGCGCTGGACGGGAGCGGCGGCGGCCGTGCTGCATGTGCTGGCGGCGGCTGGGTTCGGCTGGGCGCTGGATGGGTATTCGATGGCCGTACATCCGCTGGCGCTGCTGGGCGCCGGTGGCGTGCCGCATGCGGGGTTGTTCAACCTGCTGGTGCTGGTGCTGCCGGGCGCGGCGTCGGCCGGTGTGGCGGTGTGGCTGTCGTGCTGTCTGCCGGCCACCGCGTCGCGCTGGTCACGGGTGGCCGCGCAGATGCTGCTGCTGGCCGGGTTGGCCTTCATGGCGATGGGGCTGTTGCCGCTGGATGCCGGCGACATCGATGGGCCGCGCAGCCGGCTGCATGCCGGCGTCTGGATGCTGTGGATCGTCGCCTTCGTGCCGGGGGCGCTGCTGCTGGCGGCGGGCGGTGCGCGGCTGCCGGGCTGGAAGGCGGTGGCATGGGCCTGCACTGCCGCCGCGCTGGGTGTGGTGCTGGCCGCCTTCGTATTGCCAGGTTTGTTGCCGGCGGCGCTGGCGCAGCGGCTGGCCTTCCTGTCGTGGGCGGCATGGCTGGTGGTGCTGCCGTGGATGCTGCAGGCCAGACCGAGCACGTAGATGCGGGCGTGGGGCCAGCCTCACACCTGCGGGGACAGGGTCATGGCTGGCCGGATAGCGTCGGCGACCGGAAACCGGCGCATGATGGCCCGATGCCGGCAATGGGCCGGCCGGCCCCGAACCGGGGGCAGGTGGAGACGCCTGCTGCACTGCGGTACCCTTTGCGGCTTTGCCGTCGCCCAGCCTTAGCCATGCCCAGCGTCGAGAACACCGCCTACGACCCCCAGCAGGTCGAAACCGCAGCCCAGCAGTACTGGGACGCCACCCGTGCCTTCGAGGTCGACGAAACCTCGGACAAGCCCAAGTACTACTGCCTGTCGATGCTGCCGTACCCGTCCGGGGCGCTGCACATGGGCCACGTGCGCAACTACACCATCGGCGACGTCATCAGCCGCTACAAGCGCATGACCGGGCATAACGTGCTGCAGCCAATGGGCTGGGACGCCTTCGGCCTGCCGGCCGAGAACGCGGCGATCAAGAACAACACCGCGCCGGCCAAGTGGACCTACGCCAACATCGAGCACATGCGCAGCCAGCTCAAGTCGCTGGGCTACGCCATCGACTGGTCACGCGAGTTCGCCACCTGCACGCCGGACTATTACGTGCACGAGCAGCGCATGTTCACCCGGCTGATGCGCAAGGGCCTGGCCTACCGCCGCAACGCGGTGGTGAACTGGGACCCGGTGGACCAGACCGTGCTGGCCAACGAGCAGGTCATCGACGGCCGCGGCTGGCGCTCCGGCGCATTGGTGGAAAAGCGCGAGATTCCGCAGTGGTTCCTGCGCATCACCGATTACGCGCAGGAACTGCTGGATGGGCTGGACGAACTGGACGGCTGGCCGGATTCGGTCAAGACCATGCAGCGCAACTGGATCGGCCGCTCCGAAGGACTGGAAATCCAGTTCGACGTGCGCGACATGGATGGCGCGCCGCTGGACCCGCTGCGCGTGTTCACCACCCGCCCGGACACGGTGATGGGGGTGAGCTTCGTCTCCATAGCCGGCGAACACCCGCTGGCCCTGCACGCGGCGAAGAACAATCCCGAGCTGGCCGCGCTGCTGGCCGAGCTGAAACAGGGCGGTGTGTCCGAGGCCGAGCTGGAGACGCAGGAAAAGCGCGGCATGGACACCGGCCTGAAGGCCATCCACCCGATCAGCGGCGAACAGGTGCCGATCTGGGTCGCCAACTTCGTGCTGATGGGCTACGGCACCGGCGCGGTGATGGCCGTGCCCGGCCACGACCAGCGCGACTTCGAGTTCGCCACTAAATATGACCTGCCGAAGAAGCAGGTCATCGCGCTGAAGCACCCGAAGAACGACGACGAGCGCACTTACGACCCGGACCGCTGGCAGGACTGGTACGGCGACAAGAGTCGCGAGATCGAGCTGGTCAATTCGGCCGAATTCGACGGGCTGGATTTCCAGGGCGCCTTCGAGGCGCTGGCCGAGCGTTTCGAGCGCAAGGCCCAGGGCCAGCGCCGGGTCAATTACCGCCTGCGCGACTGGGGCGTGAGCCGCCAGCGCTACTGGGGCTGCCCGATCCCGGTGATCTACTGCGCCAAGTGCGGCGCGGTGCCGGTGCCGGAAGAGCAGTTGCCGGTGCTGTTGCCGGAGGACGTGCAGTTCACCGGCACCGGTTCGCCGATCAAGGCCGACCCGGAATGGCGCAAGTGCACCTGCCCGGAATGCGGCGCCGATGCCGAGCGCGAGACCGATACTTTCGACACTTTCATGGAGTCGAGCTGGTACTACGCCCGCTACACCTCGCCGGGCGCGCGCGAGGCGGTGGACAAGCGCGGCAACTACTGGCTGCCGGTGGACCAGTACATCGGCGGCATCGAGCACGCCATCCTGCACCTGATGTACTTCCGCTTCTTCCACAAGCTGCTGCGTGATGCGCGCATGGTGGACAGCAACGAGCCGGCGCGGAACCTGCTGTGCCAGGGCATGGTGATCGCCGAGACCTTCTACCGCCAGAACGCCGACGGCTCCAAGGACTGGTTCAACCCGGCCGACGTGGACGTGGTGCGCGACGAGCGCGGCCGCATCACCGGCGCTACCCTGCGCGGCGACGGCCAGCCGGTGGTGATCGGTGGCACCGAGAAGATGTCCAAGTCCAAGAACAACGGCGTCGATCCGCAGGCGATGGTCGCCAAGTACGGCGCCGACACCGTGCGCCTGTTCTCGATGTTCGCCGCGCCGCCGGAGCAGTCGCTGGAGTGGAACGAGGCCGGCGTGGACGGCATGGCGCGCTTCCTGCGCCGGCTGTGGGCGATGGTGCACAAGCACGCCGTCGAGGGCAGCGCCCCGGCGCTGGACGTGGTGGCATTGAGCGCCGAACAGAAGGCGATCCGCCGCAAGACCCACGAAACCATCGGCAAGGTCGGCGACGACTACGGCCGCCGCCACGCCTTCAACACCGCCATCGCCGCGGTGATGGAACTGCTGAACGTGCTGGCCAAGTTCGACGACGCCAGCGCGCAGGGCCGCGCGGTGCGGCAGGAAGCGCTGCAGGCCGCGGTGCTGCTGCTGAACCCGATCACCCCGCATGCCTGCCATGCGATGTGGCAGCTGCTGGGCCACGGCGAGACGCTGCTGGAGGACCAGCCGTTCCCGCAGGTGGACGAATCGGCGCTGGTGCGCGACGCGTTGACGCTGGCGGTGCAGGTCAACGGCAAGCTGCGCGGCACGATCGAGGTCGCCGCCGACGCGGCGCGCGAGCAGATCGAGGCACTGGCCCAGGCCGAGCCGAACACGGCCAAGTTCCTCGAAGGGCTGGCCATCCGCAAGGTCATCATCGTGCCGGGCAAGATCGTCAACATCGTGGCGGGGTGATTCCGCCTGTGGCGGATCACCCCCCAAAGTTCCGCAAGCGGAACTTTGGGCCCCACGCCTTTGGCCTCCATCCCCCCATCCGCGCCACGCGCGGATTGCCCCCCAACTTGGGGGGCAGGAGATTGTGGTCGGCATTGCCAGCCGGCTAGTTCGGGGCCACGCCCCCGACGGCATGATCCACCTGGCGAAGAGTCTTCTTCGGCATTGAACGCAGCGCCGGTTTCATCCCCACTCACGCGCGATGGGCGATGATGCCGGCCGATTCCTGTTGCCGCTCCCGGCCGGCTCCGCCAGACTTGTGTCCATGACCCGATACCTGATTGCCCTGTTCCTTGCCGCCGGCCTGTCCGGCTGCGGCTTCCACCTGCGCAACAAGCTCACGCTGCCCGACGACGTACCCGCGGTCAAAGTGGAATCCTCGGTGCGCTACAGCGAGCTGGTGAAGCTGCTCAACCGCGGGTTGCAGACCTCGGGCGCCACGGTCGTCGAAGCGGACGAGGCGCTGCAGGGGGATGATGGCAAGGCGATGGGCGTGGCCAGGCTGAAGATCCGCTCCGAGCGCTGGGGCGACCTGCCCATCGCCATCGACGCGCGCGGCCGTGCCCAGGAATACAGCCTGCGCTACGCGGTGGTCTTCACCTTCCTGCGCCCGGACGGCAGCGTGCTGGTACCGGAGCAGGCCATCGAGATGTCGCGCGACTATGTCTCGCAGCCGACCGACGCCACCGGCACCACCACCGAGCGCGAGATCCTCGCCGACGAGCTGCGCCGCGAAATGTCGGCCTCGATCCTGCGCCGCATCGACAGCGTGGCCCGCGCCGAAATCCAGCAGGGGCGTTCGCTGGATGGCGCCGGTACCGATGTCAATGACGACGATGTCGATGCCGACAGCAACGATGCGGACTGAGCCGGCAGCCCCGCCGCGGGCGCGCAGGCGCGGGCGCTGACACGATGGAACTGCGTCCGGAACAGCTTGCCACCCAGGCCGCCTCGCAGCCGCTGGCGCCGGTCTACCTGATCGCCGGGCCGGAACTGCTGCGGGTCATCGAGGCGGCCGACGCGGTGCGCGCCAAAGCGCGCGCCGAAGGCATTGGCGAGCGCGAGGTGTTCGACGCCGACGGCCGCGATTTCGACTGGGGACAGTTGTCCTCCAGCTTCAATGCGCCGAGTCTGTTCAGCTCGCGCCGGCTGATCGAACTGCGCCTGCCGAGCGGCAAGCCGGGCAAGGAGGGCGCCGAGGTCATCAGCGGGTTCTGCGCGCAACCGCCGGGCGACGTGGTGCTGCTGATCACCGCCGGCGAATGGAGCAAGTCGCACCACGGCAAGTGGGCCGATGCGGTCAACCGCGCCGGCGTGCTGTCGGTGGCGTGGGCGATCAAGCCGCACGAACTGGGTGACTGGATCGAGCGCCGCCTGCGCGGCAAGGGCGTGCGCGCCGAGCCGGCGGCGGTGCAGCGGCTGAGCGAGCGGGTCGAAGGCAACCTGCTGGCCGCCGCGCAGGAGATCGACAAACTGGCATTGCTCGCCGATGGCGAGGTGCTGGACGTGGCGAGGATGGAGGAACTGGTCGCCAATGCCGCGCGCTACGACGTGTTCCGGCTGGTCGAGGCCGCGTTCTCCGGGCAGCCGCAGGCGGTCGTGCGCATGCTGGCCGGCCTGCGCGGCGAAGGCGAGGCGGTGGCCGCGCTGACCCCGATCCTGATCCGCGAACTGCTGCTGACCGCCGGGCTGGCAAGGGTGCAGGCCACCGGCGGCAACCTCGGCGCGGAAATGAAGGCGCGCGGCATCTGGGAATCGCGGCAGGCGCCGTTCAAGCGCGCCTTGCAGCGGCATCCGGCGCCGCAACGCTGGGAGCGCTTCGCCGCCGAGGCCTCGCAGGTGGACCGCATGGCCAAGGGCCGTGCCGCCGGCGATCCGTGGCTGGCGCTGGAACGCCTGCTGCTGGCGCTGGCGGAGGCGCAGGCGGTGCGCCTGCTGGCGCGCGGCGCGCGCTGACATGGCGGCGGCAGGGCCGGGCGGCGGGCAGGCGCTGCTGCTGTTCTACGGCGGCACTTTTGACCCGGTCCACAACGGCCACCTCGCCATCGCCTGCCATGCGCGCGACGAACTGGCGGTGCCGGTGCGGCTGATGCCCGCGGCCGACCCGCCGCACCGCCCGCCACCCGGCGCCAATGCCGTGCAGCGCCTGCGCATGCTGGAACTGGCGATCGCGGGCGAGCCGGGCCTGCAGCTCGATACCCGCGAATTGCAACGCGCCGCGCGCCAGCCGGGCGTGCCGTCGTGGAGCGTGGACACGCTGCGCGAAATCCGTACCGAAACCGGCGCCACGCAGCCGGTGGCCCTGCTGATGGGCGCCGACAGCCTGCTCGGCCTGCCGACCTGGCATGAATGGGAACGCCTGCTCGACCTGGCCCACATCGTGGTGGCCGATCGCCCCGGCAGCGTGCTGGAAACGGCGATGCCGGCGGTGCTCGAGCGGCGCCTGCGCGGGGCATGGGCCGATACCCCGGCCAGCCTGCGCGAACGCGCCGCCGGCCGGGTCTGGCGCCTGCGGCAGCCATTGCAGGCCGAATCAGCCACCGCCGTGCGCCGGTTGATCGCCGGTGGCGGTGACTGGCGGCAACTGCTGCCGGCGGCGGTGGCCGGGTATGTCGCCGCCCACGGCCTGTATGGCGGTGGCGCCACGACGTGAATGCCGGCGGTGCCCGGTTTCCCTATAATCGCCCCCTTCACTCACCGAGCCATGCCGCTTTGACCACCGAAGCCCAAGTCATCAAGACCCAGTTGCCCAACCCACCGCCGTCCGTGCCGGCCCTGCTGGCCTCCGTCAACGCGGCGCTGGAGGAACTCAAGGCCAAGGACGTGGTGCAGATCGACGTGCGTGGCAAGTCCAGCGTCGCCGACTACATGGTCATCGCCTCGGGCACCTCGACCCGCCACGTCAAGTCCATCGGCGACGAAGTGGTGCGCTTCGCCAAGGACCTGGGCGTGATGCCGCTGGGCGTGGAAGGCGAGCGCGAGGCCGAGTGGGTGCTGGTCGACCTGGGCGACGTCATCGTCCATGTCATGCTGCCGCGGGTACGCGAGTTCTACGCGCTCGAGCGCCTGTGGACCGTGGGCGACCAAGCCCCGGCCGACGACGACGGCGTGCAGGACGCCGGCTGACCGGCCGCACCGGCAATGCCATGACGGCGCCGCGAGGCGCCGTCTTCGTTTCAAGCCCCCCGCAAGGAGCCCCGCGCATGAAAGCCCGCCTGATCGCCACCGGTGAACGCGCCCCGTCGTGGGTGGCGCAGGGCTTCGCCGAATACCAGAAGCGGCTGTCGCACTGGCTGCCGCTGGAACTGGTGGAAATCGAGCCCGGCCTGCGCGGCAAGGGCCGCGATGCGAAGCGCGCGATCGAGGACGAAGGCAGGCGCGTGCTGGCGGCGCTGCCGAAGAACCCGTACGTGGTGGCGCTGGACGTGCCCGGCCGCCAGCTGAGCTCCGAACAGCTGGCACAGCGGCTGGAGCACTGGCGCGCGCAGGGCCGCGACCTCGCGTTCCTGATCGGCGGCCCCGAAGGGCACTCGCCGGAGGTGTCGGCCATCGCCGACGAGAAATGGTCGCTGGGCCCGTTGACCCTGCCGCACATGCTGGTGCGGCTGGTGGTGGCCGAACAGCTGTACCGCGCCGCGGCGATGTTGGCCAACCACCCCTACCATCGCGCGTGACAGGCGTATAGAATGCGCGTCCCCGCCCGAATAGCTCAGCCGGTTAGAGCACTTGACTGTTAATCAGGGGGTCGTTGGTTCGAGTCCAACTTCGGGCGCAAAAAATTCAAGGGCTTGCGATCACTCGCAAGCCCTTTTTCGTTCTACCGGGAAAATCGCCGGGAAAATTTCGGGGTTCCACGGGGCCTAAGAAGGCCCCGAACGCTTGCGCGGAGGCAGCGCAGGAACCGCTACAACCGGTACCGAATGGTCATAGCGCACAGTCATTGCCGGGTTCACGTGTCCGGCGCCGTCGCGCTTGTCGGCGCGGGTGCCCGGCGTGTCGGTGATGCCGCGATGCTTCAGCCCATGCAGGTTGAAACGCTCGTCTTCCGCGATCACGCCGGCAGTGATCGCCGCGACGATCAACCGTTGCCACGCGGTCTTCAACGTCGATCGTGCCAGCGGTGTCCCGGTTTGGGTCACCAGCAGCCGGCGCGCACCAGGTTTCAATGGCACCGGCCGGCGGTGGGCGTCCATCCGCACGCCGCGGTAGCGTCGCAGCCATGCCCAGGCCCACCGCAATTCCCGGTTCCACGGCGCGATCGAGTCCAGCGAGCCCTTGCGCCGCTCGCACAGAACTCCCTCCTGCAGGTGGTGGGCGTCGGTCAGGTCGGTGACCTCGATGCCACGCAGGCGGCCGTGGTAGGCCAGCAGCATCACCGCCGGCATGTAGGGCGGTACGGCGCCCTTGCTGTGCAGCGGCAGCCGTGCCCGCTGGCGAGCGAACTTCAGCACCGCGCGGAAGGCTTCGGGATCGGGCATATGGAACGCGGCCACCTCGCGCGCCTGGCGCACGCCCTCGGCCGGGTTGGTGGTGCAGTGGCCATGCCGGATGCCCCAGCCGAACAAGCGCCGGAGGAAGCGCAGGACGTGGTTGGCGGTGGACGGCCGCGGCGGCGCCGCAGGCCGGCGGGGGGATTCCGGCCAGCCCTTGGCCAGCGCTTCCACCAGTCGCTGGATCATTGGCACCGTCATTCGGTCGACTTGGAACTGCCCAAGCGTCGAGCCATCCTGCAGCACATAGGCGCAGGCCAGGTCCGCGTGGTAGTCGTAGTCCTCGCGGGTGGTCTTGGCCAGCTGCCGGTACTCGGTGGCGCCGTCCTCGGGGTTGTCCTTCGGCGAGGGGCCGCGGAACAGCTTCACCAGGTGCTTCAGCGTGCCCAGCTGCGCGCCGGCGCGCGCGGATTCCACGATGGCATGTAGTTCGGACAGCCGCGCCGGAGCATAGGCAACCGTCCGCTTGCGCGGACGGCCCCCTTCCGGGTGGGGTTCGAGGATGTACCACCGTTGGTCTTCCCAGTAGAGCCCCGGCGGCAACGCGGCCTGGTCGATGTGGCCGGGGATCAGCGGGTTGAACTTGCGCTTGCGTCCCATCAGATCAGATCCTCCGGCGCCGCTCCCGCTGCTTCTCCACCGCCAATTCCCAAGGCCGCATTGAGCGCGGCCGTCGTCGTCCAGATGCCGCCGGCGCCGTCGTATTTGTATCGAATCTCCTGCCGGTCGGCCCAACGCCGCACCGTCGATGCGCGTGGCGTCGGGCCTTCCGGGCGGCACATGCGCTGCAGATCGGGGAAGGTAAGCACATGGCTCATTCCGGGGCTCCCTCCCACCAGCTGTGCCGGCAGCGCCACTGTTCGCGCATGTCGGCCTGCAGCGTATCCGCCGCTTCCTGCCCGCGCTTGGAAGCCACCCGGGCGATCAGTGCGTTGACTTCCTTCGGGCTGTAGTAGCCCTGCCGAAGCCAGGAGCGCGCCTCGCACACACGCCGGTGGAGCTCGGTTTCGTCATCCATGTGGGTCAACGCTGCATCCCTCCATACGCGCGCAGCATGTCCAACTGCACGATGTTGTCGGGTGCCGGCATGGGCTGGCGTGGTCCACGGCGGCCGTTCCGCCGATGCCAGTCCTGCTGGGCTTCCTCGAACGTAGCGTAGCGCCCGGAGTTGCGGCAGCGGCATTCGATGAAATGACCGCCGCCGGCCTCCAACCGGCGGTAGTCGTGGATATGCCGGGCCGGATGGCCGTCGCGGCATGGCGGCAGTGGTGTGGCGTGGGCAACCTGATGCTGGGTCATTGGTGGATCTCCGGCATGGTCATGGCCACGGCCACGTCGCGTACCCATATCGGCGTGCTGGACAGGGCGAAGGTTTGCCCGGTCCAGGCAAGCAGCAGGGTGCGGCCGATCTCTTCGGCGATCGCGCGCGCCGCCGCCGGCGGCACCGCGTTGCCGATGCGCTCGCGCCAGGCCTGGTCGGACAGGCCATCCAGTTCCAGCTTCTCTTCCGGGTCCACCAGCGACTGCAGCGCGGCCAGCTCCAACGTGGTGAACGGCCGGTGCCACGTTCCGTCCAGGCTGCGGATCACCGCGACCAGGTTGTCGCGCTCGCCCGGCAGACGCGGATCTGCAACGGACCAGCGGCCGTTGTCGTGGCTGGCGGCCGCGCTCACGGCGCCGCTGTTGCCGCCCCACGCGACGACGCCGTAGTGGCCGTTGGTCAGGTAGGCATCACCCTGCTGGCGCTGGTTCGCGGGGCGCGGATCGGCCACGGCAAACGCGCCCTGGCCGGTGTCGCTGCGCGCGATGACGGTGCCGGCGGCTTCGCCGAACCCGGTCACCCGATACTTGCCGGCGCCCTCGAAGCCGCTGGACGCCCGCGGATCGGCCACTACCGGTGCGCCGGAGGCAACCCGGTCGGCACCGATCACCGCGCCGGCCGCGCGGTCCCACGGCACGATGCGGTACTTGTTGCGGTGGGCATCGGGCGACCATGCGCAACGCGGATCCGCAACCGAGAACGTGCCCTGGCCGGGGGACTTCACCCCGATCACCGCGCCGGCGGTGTCGCCCATGCCGAGCACGCCGTACTGCTGGTACTGCGCGGCGCCGGCGGCGGCGCGCGGGTCGGCCACGCTGAAAGCGCCGTTGCTGGGCAGGCTCTCGCCGGCAACGGTGCCGGTCGTGCCGTCCCAGCCATGCACGCCCAGGTAGCCGTGGCGGGACTCGGGCACGACCAGGTAGTCGCGCAGCACGCCGTCTTCCACGGCCAGCCGGTTGAGGCTGCGCCAGTCGCTGCCGGCTTCAACGAACGCCAGCCGCACCCATGTCTTCCACTGCAGCGCAGGCACGCGGTGCATCGGCCCGGCACGCTCCACATCGCCGGCGAGCGGCATGCGGCCCAGCACCGAGCCCACGGCCTGCAGCGGCCGCTTCACCGGCTCGTACAGGAACGGCGGCACCTTCTCAGCGTGCCGGGCCACCAGCAGGAAGCGCTTGCGGCTCTGTGCCAGCCCGCCCAGCTCGCCGCAGTTGTGCGTGGTTTCGGCTACCACATAGCCGTAGGCCCGCAGGAGCGCGCCGATCTGATCCAGCAGGTGCCGGCCACGCGACGCGATGCGCGGCACGTTCTCGAACAACACCATTTCCACCGGGTCATCCCGGTAGGCCTCCAGCATCAGCCAGATGCCGCGCAGCGTGAGCCGGTTCAGCGCCTGGTACTTGTCCGTGCGGCTCTTGCTCTCGGGCATCAGCCCAGAAAAGCCCTTGCATGGTGAGCTCAGAAACATCACGTGCGGCCGCTCGCCACCGAACGCGCGGTGGATGTCGGCCGTGGTGGCCTCACGCCAGCCGGCCGGCGGCTCGCAGCCCCAAAACGCGCGGTACTGGTCGCGGTCGAACAGATCCATCACCGTGCCGGGCACGCCGGCGATGCGGTTGAAGTCGGCGATGGCAGCCGGGTCAACGTCGATGCCGCCCAGGCATCGGTAGACCGCCTGCGCGGTGCCGATGTCCGGGCGGGCCTGATTGAAGCCCTTGGCGCCGGCGCCAAGCCCGGAGAACAAGCCGGCGTGGCGAATCTCGAACTTAGCCATGTGCGCCTCCTGCCTGGGGTGCGCAGGCGCTGCACAGGTCCGCTTCCACCCACCAGCATCCGCCAGGACAGGCGCGGGTGTCGGTGCATGCACAGGTACGGCAGACGCGCGCCGCCGCGCCTTCTTCGGGTACCGGGTCTGCGATGCGGACAGACGGTAGCCCAGCAACGTTGATGTCCGGATACCGCGCACTGACCTTCTCGGTCTTGTGGTTGCGCACGTTGACTGTCACGTAGGCGTGCGCGCTGTTGCCGAGCATGGTTATCGAAACGCCCGCGCCGACAACGCTCGCCATGAACTCGGTGGGTTCATGGCCGTAACGCTGGTTGCGCACGATCACGTGGGCATCGACGGGCCATGCGACGCGTGCGGCGGCGTCGGCCACCTCGGCGGCCTTTGCTGCTGCGGCCAGCAGCTGCTGCAGCCGGGTCATGACCGCACCTCCGCATCGCTGGCCTGCACTCCCGCAAGGGCATCCAGTAGATCGCGCACGGTCTGGTCTTGGATGTCGCCAGCGTTGACCGATCCGCCGCCGTTCGGGCCATAGACCTCCCAGCGTTCACCCTCGCGCCACGGTGACGTGTGCGGGATCACCCGCCAGCCATCGGCATGCACCTCGCTGCCGCCCTTGGGGCTGTCCTGCATCTGCCGCAGCACCTTGTCCAGAATTTCGGTGCCGGTGTCGCCGCCGTCGGGTTCGTGGCCGAACACCTGGCCGTAGAGAGCGCCAGCAGCTTCTTCCATCGCATTGGCGTAAGCGATGGCATCGACCAGACCGTTCGGGAAGCGGCCGTCCTGCATGCCGTCGCGAGTGTCATCGATCAGGTACGCGATCTTGATGCGGGTATTGTGGGCGGCCAGCGTCTCGTTGACCCTGTTGTAGCAGTTGCAGGTGCTCATTCCGCCACCGCCTTGGCGGCTTCTGCCACCACCTCGGCGCAGGCGCGCTTGCCGGGCAGCATGTTGGCTACCGCGAACGGCAGCTCCAACTGGTTCACGTACTCGGCGAGCTCCCGCCCGAGTGCAGCCTCGGCATCGACCCTGTCGGCGAACGCCTCGCACACCCATCCGGTAGGCGAGCCGCGGCGGCGGGTCCAACGCACCTCTCGCGTGCGCTGGCCGCCCATGTTCAGGGTCGCAACGAAGTCGATGTGGTTGTGGGTGATGCGCACGGTGACCACGGCATGGCAGTCGCCGCCGGGGGCGCCCGGGTCAACGCTGAACACCGTCGGGGTGTCGGTCAGGGGGGTATGTTGCTGCTGTTGCATGTTGCCTCTCCGGTTGGTGCCGGCGGCAGGCGTTGGCGCGCCCACCGCAGGCGGGTGGGTCAGTTGCTCTTGCTCTTCTGGAATACCCAGCACTTCACGTTGGCCGGGCGCGGTGGGCCATTCCACGTTCCGCTGTCGCGGGTGCGGATGGCGCTGGCCACCACCACGTTGCTGTCGATGAACTTGTGGCGCCGGCTGTTCTTCAGGAGTTCGCGCAGCTGGCCGAGGTCGGCCAGCTTCTGCGAATGCTGCGCGGCCTTGGCTGCGAACTCGTTCAAGTTGATGGCGATGCGGTCGGCGGCCTTGGAGTGGTTCACCACCGGCGTTTCACTCATGGCTTCCAGGTATTCGTACACCTCCCAGAATTCGACGACCGCCGGGTTGTCGGCGACGATGGCCTTCTGCCGCTCCAACGCCATGCCCACCAGCGCCTCGCGGGTGTCGCGCACCATGTCCTCGGTGAGCGGCAACACCAGGCGCAGGCAGTCGATCAGCGCCAGCATCTGCGCGTGGTTCTTCAGCACGCGCTCCATGCGGATTTCCTTGCGCTCGCGTAGCGCAGCCTCGAAGAACTTGGCCCGCTCTGCGAACCTTTCCAGCACAGCCGCTTCCAGCTTGGTGGCGCGGATCAGGAAATTGGACAGCTGTTCAACCTGCATTGCGTTCAGGTTGTCGGCGGCGATGCGGCTTTCCGGGGTCACCGCCGGCAGCTTGAAATGCAGCTTCACGATGCGGGTAAGGATGGCTTGGCTGGCCACCACCGCCGCATTCTGTGTGATGACGATGGTCCCGCGGAAGGGCGGCTCGTAGGTATCGTTGCCGCCGTTGCGCACGCCGCGGGTGGCCAGCGTGCCGCCACCGTAGAAATCCTTCAGCTCGTCCCACTCGAAGGTCTTGGTATGGGCCTTGTCCGGGTCGGTGCGGTCGGCTTCCAGCAGTACCACCGGCATGTTGGACACCTGTCCCATCGCACGGGCACGGCCGGCACGCGACGACTTCGACGGGTCGAACCCTTCGTAGTCGCCGCGGCCCAGCAGCTTCCACAGGAAGGTCAGCAGCGTGGTTTTGCCGGCGCCGGCCTCGCCGGTCGCTTCAAGGAACGGGAAGGACTTGTGCGCGGCGCGGATCTGCTCGGCAAACAGGCTGCCGAACCAGAACGCCAGCGCGACCATGCCGTGGCTGCCGAAGCACAGCCACAGCCATTCAAGCCAGCGCGTGTCGAAGCTGTCGGCATCGGTGTTCACGTCCATGCGGATGGACTTCTGCGTGGTCTTCAGGCGCAGCTTGTTGAACTCGAAGTAGTCCTCGTCGTTGGCCTGCACCAGCTGGCCATCCTTCACCGCCAGATCGCCCAGCACGTAGGCGCCGTGTTCCCTCGAATAGCCAACGAAGTCGATGGTTTCCACCGTCTTGATGGCGAACAGCTGGTCTTCCATCATCCGGTCCAACTGGTGCTGGTTGCCGCTGAATACCGCACCCTGGGCGAGGCTGATGATGCGCTTCTTGAACTCGCTGGCACTGGCCACGTGGCCGCCGGTAAAGGTGCCTTTAACGCTGGGCGCGTCATGCGGGAAATCCACCCGGAAGTAGTACCAGCTTTCGTCGGTGACTTCGTGGCGTTGGAAATACAGCGCCTCCGGGTAGCAGTTCGCCATCTGCTCGACGGTGCTGGCAGAACGCACCAGGGCGTCCTCGTGCTGGTCCATGTCGCTTTCGTCGTGCTGCTTGGCCAGCTCCTCGCGCGCCTTCTTGTAGGCGTTGTGGTTGAAGGAGTACCAGTAGAGACGGTTGCGGAAGCCGAAGTGGAACTCGCCACGCTTGCTTTCGCGGTGCATCAGCACACCCTTTTCCAGCGCGGTCTTCGCGAGGAACAACGCGCCCTGGTGCCGGGCTGCCGCCAGCGCTGCCTGGAAGGCGGCGTCGGCATGGGTGGCTTCCTCCGCATCGGTGCCATCGGCGACTTCGCTGGCACCTTCTTCGGCATCCACCGCCAGCCCATCGGCACAGGCGCGCAGGTGGATGTCGTTCCAGTCGATCTTGCGGCCGTTGGCCGGCTGCGGGATCAGCGCGGCCTCGCATTGGTAGCCCATTTCGCGGGCGCGGCGGATGGCCTTGCGGATGAAGGTGCGCCCGCCGTTGTCGTTGTCGTAGGCAAACACCAGCACCGGCCGGTTGCCGGTGCGCTGCAGTGACAGGGCACGCAGGCTCTCTTCCGGAAAGTTGTTGCAGGACAGGCTGGCCACCGCGGCGATGCCGTGGTGTTCAAGCGCGATGGCATCGAAAATGCCTTCCACCACCCACAGCTTCGCAACCGTGGGCAGCTCGGCCTTCACCCAACTGCTGGCCCACCATGTGCCCTGGTAGGACTTGCCGGGGGCGAACCGCGCCTTCTGCTTGCCGAAGCGTTTCGGCCGGTCGATCAGCCGCTCCCAGTGCCCGCCCTTGTCCAGCGTGAAGCGCACGGTGGCCGTGCCCTGGCTGGTGCCCCGGTCGTAGTAATTGTCCTGCGTGTAGAGCCCCTGCAGGCGCTTCAGGTCGAAGCCGCGGCCGAAGCGTAGGTAGGCATCGGCGGCCGCGTTCGGCGCCGTGGCAGTGGCCACGTGGCGCTTGGACCAGTCATCGAACAGGTCGTCGTAAACATCCTTGATGTGGATCTCGTTGCCGCAGTTGTTCAGCCGGCCGCACCGCACCACCCACGGCTTCTCCGGGCTGGCGTACAGCTCCTTCTTGCTGCACTGCGGGCACTTGCCGCCCCGCAGCCATTTGCCTTTCTGCTCAAGGCCGTAGTCGCGCTTCAGCCGCGACAACACCTCGATGCGCAAATCATCCCTCACCGGGCACCGCCTTTGCCCGCCATGCCGTGGGTGTGGCGCAGCGTGGCAAAATGGCGGCGGCCCGGTGCCGGACGCCCATGCAACTCAAAAGACCTCTCCGGGTCTTGCACGGGTAGATGGCCTTGGGGATGGCGTTGGCGCGCCACCCGCCGGGCCACCTTCTGGCCCTGTCGATCGTGTTTCATTGCCTCTCCGGGGATACAGGGCTTGCATGGCCGGCCGCAGGCGTTGGCGCGCCGCGCGGCTGGCCGGTGCGGCGGTTATGCAGTGGCGATCTTGGCGATGTAGGCCTGGGCGAGGCTTTCCACCTGTTCGGCGAATTCATCGTACATGCGGGCGCATTCCAGCTCGCACAGGGCGGCACGCTGCTCTTCGGTGGTATCGACCAGGCCACCGCTGATGCGGTTGATCTCGGTGGCCTTGGCGTCCACCCGCTGGCAGGCCTGGTGATTGATGGAAACACCCACCGTGGCCAGCGTGGCGTCCAGGCGTTCGGCAATCTTCCGGGCCTGCTGTTCGGCAGGGGTCAAGGGAATTTCGGTCATGTCGGCTCCGGTCAAATCGTGTCTTCGCCGGTGGCGGTGCTGGGCGCACCGCGCAGGCGGGTGGCGGTGGTCAGGATGGCCAGCATGTCCTCGCTGGCGTATTCGGCGACGGCGGCCGGGCCATCGGCGTTGATGCCGGCGCTGGTCGCCACGTCGTTGTTGAGGTCGGCCAGCAGGCGGATGGCGCTGCGGGCGCGCCAAAGGCGGTCCATCGCCTCTTCGGACAACGCGTAATCGGCGTCTTCCAGCTGCGACAACTCGCGCGGGTTCAGGTGGCGGATGTTGTTGCTCATGCAACACCGTCCTTCGGCGTCGCATTGGCCTGCAACCACGCGAACAACCGCTCGGGCTGGCCAGCGGCGAGGAACAGCAGCGCCCCACCGAACTGCACCGCGCCGTTGCCGGCGGGCCGGAACGTTTCCGGGTACTGCGCCATGACCGCCAGCGGCACCTGGGCATCGGCCTGCATGCAGACCATGAAGACGCATTCCTTGACGCGGGTTACGCGCAGCTGCACGCCGGGCGCGGCCGTTTCCAGTTCGAGGGCGGCGGTCATGGCGCACCGTCCTTCTGCAGGTGCAGCTTGGCCCAATCCGCATGGCGGCCCTGATGCGCCCACAGCATCGGCGGCGTGTTGGCGAGGAAGCGGCGGATGATCTCGCGGCCGATGGCCTCGGCCACGACGCCGGCGTCGCGGTCCTCGATCGGTGCCGGGTTGGCCTGCGCCACATGCCACAGCGCGGCAAGGTAGTCGTCGGCCAGGGTGGACAGTGCGGCAGCGTCCACGGTGATGGTGATGGTGGTTTTCATGCCCGCACCTCCCGGCGCACGGCCTGCGCGCGGCGCCGGCGGCGCTGCGGAATCTGGCCCACGGCCAGACCGGTGTGGGTAGCGGGCAACCGCCGGGACTGCCACAGGTGGTGCAGCAGGGCGCCGCCAGCGGCCGGGGCGATCAGCAGGATGGCGAGGGTGGCGATCATGCGTCCACTCCTTCCGTGCGCAGGTATGCACCATGCGCTGCCAGAAACGCGCTGGCGGCCGCCCAGGAGGGATACGGCAGCGGCAGGTAGGCATGGCCTACCACCAGCACGGGCACGCGGTTGACGTGCGCAGAGCGCGCCTTGCGGTAGCTGTAGATGGAAGCCAGCGGTTGGCGGCTGTCGGCGCCATCCACGAGGATGGCTGTGAAGATGTAGTCGGGGCCGACTTCGAGTTTCAGGGTGTGGCCGAAAGGCGCGAAGAACGTGGCTTCGCCGGGCCGGAAGGCGGGCGCGGGCGTGCCTTGGGTGTCGTGGGACATGGTGGATTCCTCGGAGTTGATGGAATCCGCCGCCTCGCTGCAAAACAAGGTGGCGGACGGTACGCGGTTTGCAGACCGGTCCGAGGAACCGGCAGGCCTTTCGGCCTCCGCGCACCGCCCGCCATAGAACTGGCTGGCATGCGCCCGCGTTGATGCGGGCAACAAAAAAGCGCCAAGCATCGAACGATGGGCGCTGGTGCGCCTCGGATATGTCGGGCTGCAAATCCCGGTCGCCGATTGTGCGGCGACGGGAAGAGCTTCGCACTTTTTTTTGCCCGTGGCAATCTGTGGAGAATTTGCAAACTGATTGTGTACACAGGAGGAATACATGGCAGCAGCTGCACATGAAGCCGGGACGGCAGAAGCGCTGTTCATACTGTCCAGCATGGCCATGTACGCGATGGTCTGGGTTTCCCTATCACGTACCCTGCTGCGCCACGGATTGCGCTGGTGGCTGGGAGTTCCAGTTGCCTGGTGCCTCACATTGGTGGCTTGGTTACTGGCTTGCGGGATTGCCATCGGCTTAGGCATTCCGGTCACCATGACGGTTGTTGTGCTGCTGGTTGGTGCCGCCGCGCTGTTTTTTGCACGTGCGAAGGTTGTGCCACCCGCTTCCAATTCGGCGGGAGTGTCCACAGCTACCGAGCCAGAGGTGATGTTGGAACCCGAGCCTGCCCACGGGCCGGTGCTGGTCGCAAATGAAGAGGACCGCAACGCGGATGGGCTGATTCGTCTTGTCGAAGGGATGATGGCAGACGGCATGTTTGTGCAAGCCGAAGCCGATTACCTGTTCAGTTGGCTGAGCGAACGGCGCGAACGGCTTGACCAGCATCCATTCGCAGCTATCTACCGGCGGTTGAAAGAGGCACTGGCTGATGGCGTGCTGGATGAAGATGAAGCGGCCGATTTGGCCGAACTGTTCCAACGGTTGGTGCTGAACGAGTCCGATGTCGTTGCCAAGATCGCGCCGCCTGCGTTGCCTCGCCAAGAGCTTGCAGTTGTAGCCGAGGCTCCGGTATCGCCCGTCCCGATAGTGGCGGCGTCGGTGGCACCCAAGCCCAAGGCAACGCGCAGTCGTGCCAAGCGGGTAAATGCAGGCATCGACCGTGTGGTTATTCGCTACGAAGATTCCCTGGGCTTCGAGAGTGAGCGGGAAGTCACGGTGAAGCACCTGGACGACTTGTACCTGAAGGGCTTTTGCCACGTTCGCAATGCCATCCGTACCTTCCGTGTGGACCGCATTGGAGACGATGTGATCCGCCCGGAAACGGGTGAAGTGCTTTCGCTGAATGATTGGCTGCGTGAACACCATGTTTGAATAGAGGTTCATGCACGCCCCCTGCGCTTCGGCGCGGTGGGCGTGCTGATGACCATGTAGGTGCCGCCGGCAGCCAGGTGCGCTTCCACCTGGGCGCGCAGCCACGCGGCTTCGCTGGCCTTCTGCGAGGGACTGACCGGCCGGTCGGCCAGCACCGGGCCGGTGACCAGGCGTGGCGCCTGCGCGGATGACCAGCCATCGCGCTGCGGCTTGCAGCGGCTCATGCGCAGCCACCGGTCGGCAGGTCGTCGTCGCCATCGTCGTCGGCTGCTGCGTCCAGGCCTCCGGCCAGCGCCATCTGGATGATGTCCTCGCTGATGCCTTCGTCGCGCATTTCCGCGGCGACGCGTTCCAGTTCGGCCTGCCGTTCCTGCTCGGCCACGAAATCGGCCTGATGGGCCTGCGGCGCGGTGTCGCGCTGCGCCAGCTTGATCAACCGGCGCTGGTAGGCCTTGGTAGGCGGCAGCTCGGGCGCGGGCGCCGAAGGGTCGCCGCTGCGCGTGGCAATGCTGGTCAATTCGTTGTTGCCCACGTAACAGGCGCCACAGGCGTCGTTGTCGCAACGCCACACGTCATGGCGCAGGTGCCGGTGCATGCGGTAGCTGGTGCGCTTGGTCAGCTTGCTGCCGCACGCATCGCAGGTGAAGACCAGCCGCTTGGGGTTCGCCAGTGCAGCCATGTTCATCGCCCCCTCACGCTGGCCACGGCGTGTGCCGGTTCCTCCGGCGCGGCCTTCATGCCCAGGGCGATGGCGGCCGTGTGGTGGTCGCCGCGCAGGCCACGGCTGCGGCCGCGCAGGGTGTCCACCACCGCCATCCGCGGCAGGCCGTGGCGGCGCGCGAATTCGGCCTGGGAGATGCCGTTGGATTCCAGCCATGCCTTTGCTTCGGCGGCCGTGCGCAGGTGTGCGGAGGGCTTGGTCGGGCGCTTGCGCCGGGGGACGGGCTTGCTTGGCATGCGTGGTAGGGTGTGGTGGATGGTGCTTTAGTGTGGTGAGAAATTTCACACCTTGCAAGGGGGGTTTTTGTGTCAACCGTTGGTGAGCGTGTCAAGGAAGAGAGAAAACGGCTCGGGCTGTCGCAGGCAGAGCTGGCCCAGGCCTGCGGGTTCAATACGCGGGCGGTGAAGGCGGCCGAAGGCAACGAAAACTGGCCCAGCGGCCCGTTGCTGGCGGGCATGCAACGCATGGGGATGGATGTGGTTTACCTGTTGTCCGGGGACCGCAACACGGCACTTGATCCGGCAGAACTCACGCTGTTGACGGCATGGCGAAACGCGGAAGAACCGGTGCGGCAGATGGTGATGGCGATGCTCGGCGGCATAGGCCTGCCGGCTGCGGCGCCGCCGGCGCAGCAGCAGACGGGCGGCGCCATCAAGGCGCGCCGGATCGGCCAGGCGAACAGCGGGCCGGTGGTGCAGACCGGCACCACGGTCAACATGGGCAACAAGGCAAAAAAATCGAAGGGCTAATTCAGTTCAACATCGGCCAGATCGTCATAGGCTGCGGCATGCTTGCCACTGAATTTGCGCCCTGAATTAGCCACGCGCTACAGCGCCCTTTCCAACTCCAGCGCGGTAGTGAATCCGCCGCTACCGCTGATGCTATGGGTGGCCTTGACCACCAGCCACTCTTCCGAATCGATCGCAGGTTTGAAGCCCTGCACGCGTATCTTCTGCTCCGGCGAAATATCCGCCCGGCCCAGCGCCAGGGTGTAGGTCAGCCGCGCGGTGCCGCGTTGCAGGCGGTTCCATTCGGCCTGCGCCTCTTGCCTGGCCGCCGCCTCGGTCGGGTAGGTTTCGCGCAGTTGCTTGGCGTTTTCGCCATCGCCCACCGTTACCGACTTGCGCCGTGCGCCGGCCTTGTCGGTCCAGTACGCCTTGACGCCGCTGTAGCTGTCGCGGTCACAGGTGCTGAACCGGTGCTGGTCGCCGCTGGCGCGCGTGATCAGCGCAATGGGCAATGGCTTGCCGCTGGCGGTCATGCCGCTGCTGATGGGCGCGAAAATCAACCTGCCGGCCTTTACCGTCGCCACGGCATCGAAGCGCTGGCCCAGGCGGGTCAGCAGGTTGATGTCGGATTCGTTGGCCTGGTCCAGGTGCGGGATGGCAATGCTGGCCAACTGCGGGGCGATGCTGGCCTGCAGGCCATGTTCGCCGGCGAGGCTGCGCACCACCGCGCCCAGGGTGACACCATGCCAACTGCGCTCGCGCCGGCTGCGGATCTTGTGGGTCAGGTCGGCGCTGCGCGCGCGGATGGTGATGGTGTCCGGCGCTCCCTGGTGCTCCACCTCATCGACGGTGAACGTGCCCTTCTCAACCAGGGCGGCGCCGCGCCAGCCGATGGCCACCTGCAGCAGCACGCCGCGCCGGGGCAAGTCCATGCGGCCATCGTGGTCGTGTATCACCAGGTCAATGGTGTCGGCCTGGCCGGCACGGTCCTCGGTCAGCGACAGGTCCAGCAGGCGCGGTGCCAGGCGCTCGGTCAGGTCGGCGCCGTCGAGCATGACGCGCCATGCAGGGTGGTTGCCGGCGATCTTCATTCGGTCGCCGCCGCGGCCATGTCTTCATCCGGTACGCGGCGCAGCTTCAGGTCGAACTCGATGCGGCGCGGCGTGCCGTCGCTGAAGAACAGCGTGCCGGTTTCGGACAGGCTGGTGATGACGTATGCACCGAACACGGTACCGCTGCCGGATACCAGCGCCTGCGGCTCGCCTTCGTCGGCGATCTCGCGCAGCGTTTCCAGCTCGGCGGGGTCGCATGCGAGTTCGGGCGCCAACACGCCGCCCAAGGTGATGGATTCTTCGCCGGGGCCGAGGTACTGCGACGCGGCACGCACGCCGATGCGCTCGGTGCTGGCGTGGCGCCAGCTGCAGCTGCGTTCCAGCTGCTGGTACACCAGCGTGGGCAGGGAAAAGACGAAATTCCCCAGGGCCATCATCATGGCGGAATCCTCAATCGTCGGTCAGGGCGCTGCGCGCGCGGGCGGCCTTGGCGTACTGCGCGCGTTCCAGCTCGATGCGCACGGCCTTGGCGATGGCCTCGGGGTCGGTACCCTGCACGTGGATGGTGATGGTGTCGCCGGCGATGGATACCGGGGCGGCATTGCGTGGTGCTGCAGTCAGCGGGCTGGCAGTCACGGGGAGCGCCGCCGCGGCCCCCAGCGCCACGGCGCTGCCCGCCGTGCGCATCCGGTCGCCCAGCATCTGCATGGCGCCCAGCGGGCCTCGCTGGGCTGCCTGCAGGCCGTTGGCCAGGCCTTCCATCGTCCAGCCACCCAACTGCGCGAACACGCGCGACGGGCTATGGATGCCCAGCAGCGACTTGAAGCGATCGACAACGGCGCCACCCACGCCGGCCACCGCTTCGCCCGCCTTGCCAAGCATGGACCGCAGGCCGTCGATCAGGCCCAACACCATATCGACGCCGGCCTGCCGCAGCCGGGCTGGCCAACTGCCGAGCATGGTGCTGATGCCGGTCCAGATCATCTCGATGCCGGCACGGATGCGCTCGCCATTGCCACTGAAGAGCCCTGCGATCACGTTCCAGACGCCGCCCAGGTACATGCGCAGGCCGTCGAACATGCGTTGCACCGTCGCGACGATGCCCGCCCACACTGCACTGGCGGCGCCGCCGATGGCTTGCCAGCTGGCCGCCAGAAAGGCCTTGATGGCATCCCAATTGGCAATGACCATGCCCAGCGGGGTGAAGGAGAACACCCGCTTGATGAAGGCCCATAGCGTGCTGGCGGCGCCGGCGATGGCTTGCCAGCTGGCGGCCAGATAGGCCTTGATGGCGCCCCAGTTGGCAATGACCATGCCCAGCGGAGTGAAGGCGAATACCCGCTTGATGAAGGCCCACAGCTCGCCGGCCTTGGTCTTGATCCATTCCCAGGCAACAGCCAGGGCATCGCATACGGTTTGCCACACGGCCGCCAGCATTGGGCCGAACACGTCCCAGCGCTTCCACACCAGGTAGATCAGCGTGCCGATCAGCAGCAGCAACGCGGTGATGGGGTTGCTCAGCATGGCCGCGCTCACCATGCGGATGGCGGCCACGATGCCGGTACCGAAGACGCGCGCCAGCCCGGCCACCAGGTTGAAGCCGGAGCCGATGGCCGGCAGCATCTTCAGCAGCCCGCCGAAGAACATCATGGTGCTGCCCACGCCAACGGCCAGGCCGCCCAGCAGCGTGACCAGCGCGGCACCTGCAATGGCGGCCTTGGCCAGCCCGGCGGTGAGCTGGGGGTTTTCCCGGGTCCAACCCACCACGCTCTTCACGATTTCGCCGGTGCGTTCGGCCAGTTGCTTGAACTCGGGCAGCAGGGTTTGACCGATGCTGATTGCCAAGGCGTTGCCGGTGTTCTTCAGCAGTTGCAAGGCGTTCTCGCTGGTGCCGACACGCGAGATGTATTCGTTCTCCATGCTGCCGGCATACTTGGTTGCATCGCCCACCTTGTTGAAATTTTCCGCCAGCAACTCGGTATTGTTCAGCAGGGGGGCCAATGCGCCGATCGATTCGGTGCCGAATATCTGCTGCAGGATCGACGTCTGCGCATCCTTGGGCAGCTTCTTGATCCGCTCCAGCAGGTCGAGGATCGTGCCCTTGGCATCCACCTGCATGGACTTGGCCAACTTCACCGAATTCAACCCCAGCTCGGCAAATGCCTGCTGTTGCTTTTTCGTCGCCGCCGCACCTGCATTCAGTCGCAGCAGCAGGTTCTTGATGCCGGTGGCGGCCACTTCCTCCTGAATGCCCATGCCGGCCACGGTGGCGCCCAGCGCGGCCAGTGGGCCGGTGGACAGGCCGGCCACTTCGCCCAGCGCGCCGATGCGATTGACCACCCCCGAAATCTGGTTGACGTTGGCCGGCCCGGTGTTGCCCAGGTAGTTGATCTTGTCCGCCAGCTCGACCACGCCGTCCTGGTTCAGGCGGAAGGCGGTGCGCCAAGTCGCCATCGCCTTGCCGGCTTCGTCGGCGGTGGTGTCGAAGGCGACGCCCATCTTGGCGGCGGCCTCGGCGAAACCCAGCAGCTCTTGCCGGGGGATGTTGGCTTGGCCGGCGGCGGCCACCAGCGTGGCGATCTCCCCCGCGGCCATCGGCAGGCGCATCGACAGATCCTGCACGTCCTGGCTCATTTGCCGGAACTGCTCGGGGGTATCGAAGTCCACCACCTTCTTGACGTCGGCCATCGATGACTCGAACGTCATGGCCGCAGCCACCGGTGCGGCCGCGGCGCGCAAGCCCCGCTGGCCGGCATACATGGCGCCGGCACCATGCGCCGCCACGCCGATGCCGGCACCGTGCAGCTTGCCGGCGGCGGCGTTCATCCGGTTCAGGCGGCGCACGGCTTCCGCCTGCCGGTCGATCTGGCCGCGGGCGACGGCGGCATCGCGTGCCAGCCGGCGCTGGTGGTCGCCCAGGCGCGCCACGCTCACGCCGGCGGCGGCAAAGCGCTGGCGGCCGGCCTCCACGCTGGCGGTCAGGCGCTGGTTGCCGGCGGACAACGTGGTGGTGGCCTTGCCCGCGGCCACCAGCAGGGCACGGTGGCGGCGCACTTCGGTGCTATTGGCGGCGTAACGCTGCTCCACCGCCAGCAGCCGGTTGCGGGCCTTTTCCTGCGCCAGCGACTGCGCATCGGTCGCCTGGCCGGCCTTGATCAGCTCGCGCTCCATGCGCTTCAGTTCTGCGCGCGCCACCTTGCGCTCGGCGGTCAGCGCGTCGTGCGCCTGCCGGGCTTGCTGCAGGGCGGCGTGGTGCTTGGTTTCGGCGGCCTTGGATGCGGCCAGGGCGCGTTCGTTGGCGCGCAGCTCGACGCGCTGGCGACGGAAGGCTTCCACGTCACCGATCTGCTTCTGCAGGTCGCGTTCGGCCTTGCGGGATACGTCCAGGGCGGCTTTCAGTTTCCCGCTGCCGGCCACCAGTTGCTTCATGCCGGCCGAAGCCTTGTCCACGAAGCTGAAGACAAGGGAAAGGCGACGCGTGTCCATCACGCGCCCCTGGCCGGGCTCAGCTGCCGGGTGACTCCGCAGGCGTGGCCTGGAATGCCGACTTGAAAGCGGCAGCGGCGTTCAGCAGCAGGCCCAGCGGCAGCGTTACCAAGGCCACCAGCAGGCACAGGGCGGTGAGGGCCGCGCAGCCGATCAGGAACCAGACGAAAATGTCCATGTGCCGCATTGTGCTTCATTCCGCGCCGCTCCGCATCCGGGCGCGCTCGCGCCACTCGATCAGTTCCTGCAGGGTCCACCCCAGCATTTCGGACAGCGGCCAGTGGAAAACGCTGGCCACGTCCGCCATGAAGTCCTCTACACGGGCAGGCCAGCCGTTTCCGCCGCTGCCTTCGACATGAAAAAACCGGATACCTCCGCGCCCAGCTGCATGATGTCGGCCGGTTCCAGCGCGGCCACGTCATGCGTGGTCAACATCGGGTTGGTGATGCGCGGCAGCACCACGTGCAGGGCGGAGGTATCCATCTGCACCAGGTCCATCAGCTTCACGCCGCGCAATTCGCCCGCGCGCGGGCGGCGCAGGGTGATGCTGGTGATGGTCTGTTCGCCGCGCTTGATCGGGTAGTCCAGGGTGACGGTGACGGTGGTGGGCTTGTCCTCGGCGGGGATGGGCTGGTCGTTGCTCATGGTGGCGGCTCTCTCGCAGGTTGGCGGTCAGGATGAAACAAAGCCCGGCGTTTCGGCCGGGCCTTGTGGTGTTGCGCGCGGGGTTACGCGGTCACAGGCCGATGGCGCGGCGCTGTTCGGCCAGGCGGTCCACGCCGCCCACGTTCTCGACCATGTTCATCAGGTCGATCTCGATCAGCGTCTGCCCGTTGACCACGTACTTGAAATAGCTGCAGGTGGTGGTGGCGGTGAACTCGCCGTCCTCGCCAGCTTCGGCGTCGCCCAGCTCGATCTCGCTGTGCCGGCCGCGCACGGTCACTTCCACGGCATCCACGGCACCGGTGTCGTCGCGCTGGTAGGCGCCGGCGAAGCGCAGGCCGAGGCCATCGTGCGTGGTCAGGCCGTACTGCTTCAGCACCTGCTGCATCACGCCGCCATAGGTGAACTTGATTTCCAGGCCTTCCTGGCCAAAATCGACCTTGACCGGGCCGGACATGCCGCCGCCGCGCCAATCCTCCATCTTGCGGGTGAGCGTGGGCAGGGTCACGGTTTTGACTAGGCCGAGGAAACTTTCGCCATCGGAAAAGGCGTTGAAGTTCTTCAGCTTCTTGGGCATTGCCATGTTGGTGTTCTCCGGGGATCAGGAGCGAAATGGAGACGGCGGGTCCAGCGGCATCAGCCGCCGGACACCCGCGCGGCGAAGTCGGCGAAGTAACTGTCGGTGATGCGCTGCTGCAGCTGCAGGTTCTCGATCGGGGGCACCGGGGTGTAGTCGTAGTCGATGCGCAGCGTGCCGCCGGCCAGCTGGTCGGGGGTGTTCGCGGTTTCGTCGAGCCAGCAGTCCGCGCCGATCAGGTAGCCTTGGGACACCAGGCTGCGCAGCTTGGCGCGGATGCTCTCCACGATGTCCTTGGCGCTGCTGGGGTGCATCGGCTTGTCCACGAAATCGGCCACGCCGTTGGCGATGGTGTCGCGCAGAACCTGTGCCGAGCGGGTTGCCGACTCGAAGGCGAACGTTTCGTCGGCGCTGCAGGTGCGGCTACCCCAGAAGCGGAACCCGCCATTGAAGTTGACCAGGGTGGTGACGCCGGCTTCGTTCAGCAGGCCGGCATCGGTAGCCGCGCTCTGCAGGTCGAAGTGGACATCCTTGGCGATGCCGGTGACGCCGTTCACCGCCACATTGGATAGCGTTTTGTGCCAGCCGGTTTCCTGGTCGATCTTCGCACGCAGGCCCAGGGCGCGGGCAACGGCCGCCACCGCCACGGTGTTGGCGGTCACAGTGTCGAAGGCATTGAAATCCGGCCAGATCAGCATCAGTTCGCGGGCACTGAAGGCTTCGCGGTAATCCAGCACCGCGGCCACGTCGGCACAATCCGATGCATAGGCGTAGCCGAAGGCGTTCAGCTTCTGCAGTACGGTGACCATCGCCGTTGTCACCGCCTGCGTGTCCAGGCCCGGGCAGCCGATGATGCGCGGGCGCACGCCCAACTGGGCTTCGGCCACCAGCAAGGCTTGCAGGCCGGTGTAAACCCCATCCTCGGTGTCCCCGATCACGTTGGCAGTGGTGGCCGCCGCGTCCTCGCCTTCCTCCACTCGCACCACCACCACGATGGGGCTGCCCTGGTCGCTGATGGCCTTCAGGGTGTCGCGCAGGGTGCCATCGTTGCCGGCCTTTCCCATCGCCGCGAGAACATCGGTGATCAGCGCCGGACGGTTGAGCGGGAATACGCTGGTATCCGCCGTGGCGGCGGTGGCGACAAGGCCAATGATGGCGGTGGAAACGGAACGGATGACGCGCGCGCCCCCGGTGATTTCGGTGACCTTTACGCCGTGGTGGTATGCGTCGGGCATGGCGATTTCCTCAACTGAATGACAAGGGGACGGTGAAGGTTTCCAGTTCGTTCGGCCGCGGCAGGTCGGTGCGGCGGCCCTGAATGGAAACCCGGAAGGCGCCGGGAGCATTGCCGGCGTCGATGGACACGCTGGTCAAGCGCAGGCGGGGTTCCCAGCGCATCAGTGCGGTGGCAGTGGCGCCGTACAGGCGCGTGCGGGTGGCCGCGGTGAAGGGCTGGTCGATCAGCGCCGGGAGCATGGAGCCGAACTCGCGGCGCATCACGCGCGATCCCACCGGTGTGGTGAGGATCCGCGCGATGGATTGCGCCAGGTGTGCGGCGCCTTCCAGTGGTTTGCCAGTGCGGGCGTCCATGCCGATCATTGCGGTGGCCCCGACACGGCGCTGCCGCCCTGAACGCCAGTGTGCTTGTGGCCCTTCAGGCTCTTGCCCCCGCCCACGCAGTCCGTGGCTCCGGTGACGGTGGCGCCGCAATCGATGTCGCTGTCCGCCGTCACCGTGTCGGTGATGTGCATGCTGCCGTTGACGGTCACGTCCGCATTGATGGTCAATCCGCCGGGCGCAGTCACTGCGGCGGTGCCACCGGCAGGCAGCGTGGCCACCAGCGCGTGGGCTGCATCGTCGTATTCAACGATGGCGCCATCCTTGAACTGCAGGTGATGCTTGTTGGCTTGGTTGCCTGGCGCCGCGAACTGCTCGGAATACAGGCTGCCCACGGCCACGCCGCCGGACAGTTCGCCATCAACCGATACCAGCAGCACCTGTTCCCCAAGGCTGGGCGCGGCCCACACGATGCGGCCGCCCGCACACGGCACAAGCCACGGCAGCCAATCGGTGAGGATGTCGCCGCTTTGCACGCGCACGCGCGCCGCTGGTAGGTCCACCTCGGCGATGGTGCCGAAGCGGATCAGGTTGGAGGCATTGCGTGCGGTGGTTTCGGACATGCGGCCAGCATGGGCTACCGGCACTTCGTGCTGAATTGGGTGGCGCTGTAAATCTGCTTGTTACTTGTTATTCCAGCGCGCTTATCCCGCATATTCTGCGATCACTTTCAGCGTTACCACGCAAGTTGCAATAACTGTGGTTGTCCCTCTTTTCCTTATGTCCAAACGAATCTGCGCGGTTGCACTGCCATCAGTTGCTTGAATAAGCCTCCACTGGCGCAGTGTTGATAGTCGAAGCCATGACCCAAATGTGCCATCAACCGCGTGGCTGGAGAGCTTCTCCGCCATGACTTCATAGTCCCCCGCCTTATCTTCCGAAAGCGGGCGCATCCATACTCCCGGAATGTCAGGAGGGGAGGCGGTGCCTATTCGCTGATTTGCCGATCCATCGGCATTCAACATTATTCCGGCTTCGGCATAACCGACGCCAGTGCCGGTTATAGTAATGTTTTGTAGTTTTATGGTTATGTAGTTCGCAGTACCCTTCTTTGCAAATTGGGTGTTCAGATCTCCGCGCCCAGCGATCGTGAGTCCGGTGGCTGCAGCCTTCTGCCCATAGACCAGCGGCGCATATCGTTGATTCAGGTCAGTGCTGCCTACCTTGTAGCCCGTGGCAGCTGGTTTCGTGCCTTCCACGTAGGGGTCAAAATGATCATCAAGATCAACTGTGCCCGTCTTGATCCCACTTGCCATGATCAGCCGCCCCTCGCTTCGAGGGCGGCAATCCTCTGCGCCATATCACGCCCTTGCATCCGTTCATGCTGCAGGATCAGCAGAAGCAGCGACACCAATTGGCCATAATCGATGCCTTCTTCCGTGACGGCCCACGGGAAGATCGCAGCTACGTCTTCGCGGATCAGGCCGGCCACTTCCTTGTCCGGCGCCGCCTTGTAGCGGAAGGTCACCGGCTGGAACAGGTCAATGATGTCTGGTTGCACGTCCAGGGCACGGATGTCGAACTTCAGTTTGCGCGATGATGAAACGGTGAAACCGGTTGCGGTCTGCACGCCGGTGAAGGTGTTGGCTCCTTTCCCTGCAGCCCCGATTTCCGCCAGCGTCCATGCGACAGCTGCGCTACCGTTCACCGATTTAGCCGTGCTGCCGATGGTTATGTTTCTGGCCGTCCCCCAACTGGCGGTGGTGATGTTGGCACTGCCATCGAAACTGGTCCCGTTGATGGAGCGTGCCGTGGCCAAAGTGGTAGCCGTACCGGCATTGCCGGGTACGCTGGTGGGCAACGCCGGCAGGGTCAGCGTGTAGGTGGCTGCGGCGACTACGCGGCCTTTCGCATCCACTGTCACCTTGGGCACGGCAATGCTCCCGCCGAACGCTATGGTGGCATCTGCACTCTCCCCATAGCTGCCGGCGGTGACGCCGCTGGCCGCCAAGGTATTCACGGTCCCGCCGGCCGCACTGGTTACGTCGCCGGTGTAGGCCGGCATGCGCGCCGCGGCAAACGTACCGCTGGTGATGTCGCCGGCGGCATGCAAGTGGGATATTGCCGCGGCCCCGATTTCCTCCAACGTCCACCCTGCATTGGCCGAGCCGTCGAAGGACTTCCCGGTTGCACCGATGGTCAACGTGCGTGCGGTGGCCAGCTTGGTGGCAGTACCGGCATTGCCGGGTACGCTGGTGGGCGCCGCCGGTAGGGTCAGGGTGTAGGTTTCGGCGCCGGTCACGCGGCCTTTCCCGTCCACCGTGACCTTGGGTACCGCGATGGTGCCGCCGAAGGCGATGGTTGCATTCGCGCTGGCGCCGTAGCTGCCTGCGATGACGCCGCTGGCTGCCAAGGTGTTCACGGTACCGCCGGCGGCGCTGGTCACGTCGCCGGTGTAGGCCGGCATGCGCGCCGCGGCAAACGTACCGCTGGTGATGTCGCCGGCGGCATGCTTGTGGCCGGCCGCGGCAAAGGCGTCGCTGGACGCCAGGGCCGCAGAGCCGAGGCCCAGCGTCTCGCGCTGCGCTTCTGCGTCTGGATCGTCCAACAGCGCTCGCCCGGCCGCCGTAAGCGTTGCCAGCGTCATGGTGGTGGCGCCATTGAAGTAAGGCAGCCGCCCTGCTGCAGGGGTGACGCCGGACAGCGCGGTCAGTGCGGCATTCAGCGGTTGCGCATCGGAGATGCCGTAGCCGCTGATGGTCGTTGGCTTGCCGGTAGTGTTCTCCCACGCCTGGTAAAAGGCGCCGTGTTCACCGTCCAGCAGATCGGCATCGAGGGTGCCGCCGGGGCCTTCGTCCTTCAGTGCCGCAGACTTGATGGCCAGCGCCGCACGCAATGCCGCGGCCGTGGTCAGTGCCAGCAGGGATTTCATGAAAGTGCTGGGCGCGGCCGCGCCCAGGCGCTGGTCCAACGTGTGTTTCACGCCCTTGGGTGTGGCGGCGCGCGTGCCATCGGTGCCCGTAGCGGTTTCCTCCGGGGTGGCAAGCTCCACCACGCCCTGCACGGTTTCCGTGGCGGGTGGATTCCAGAAGTCGGTATTCCCCATCGTGATGCTGGTCGCGGCGATGTCGGCGAATACGGTGTCGGCGGACAGCAGCAGGGTGGACTGTGCCGATTTTCCCATGATCTCTTCGACCTGGCCGTACAGGGCAAACAGGGTGCCATCGGTCAGGTACAGCGCGAAGCCCTTCAGCGAATAGACGTCGGCCGAGTCATCGCGGATGGTCAGGTGCAACGTGTCATCGGCCACGGCCGCACCGGAAAACGTGGGCAGCCGCTTCAACTCGCCGGGCAAGGCGGTGTAGGCAGCAGCGGCTTCGGCCGAAGAGGTGAAGCCGGTGGCGGTGATGCCGATCTGCGCGATGGTGACCGGCAGGGTGCCGGTGTTTGTGGCATTGACCAGCGCGGCGCGGCCGGCGGTGGTGACTTTCAGGGGCAAACCAGCCATCTATGAAGCCTCGAATTGCAGGCGCCGGTAGTTCACCGCGCGGCCGGCCCCCATCACTCGGATGGATGCCGACGCGGCAACGCCTTGGGTAAAGTAGAAATGGGAGCGGACCGGCTTGGTGCGGTTCACTTCGGCGATCACGTCATCCACGTATTGGGCGGATGTTTCTTCGCTGGTGGTTTCGGCGCCCAATACCAGCACCAGTTGGAATGTGTGCGGCGCGGCGCGTGGCGTTTCTTGCCACCACTCCACCACTTCCACCGCGCCACCGAAGGCCTTCACCACGGCGCGGACTGAATCGGCGGTGCCTTTCCTGCGCTGGATTTCGATGGCCTCGCGCAGGCGCGCGCGCTTCACCGATAGGGGCCAGTAGCTTTTCCAGCTGTCCACCGAAAGCGCCCAGGCCAGCCACGGCAGCAATGCTTTCGGGCAGGTATCGGGGTCGATGATTTCCCGCGTCGGCATGGGCACGGCGGACAGCCGTGCGGTGGCCTGCTCGAAGCTGCGTTCCACCGCCTCGCTGTTGGGGGGCAGCAGGCTGCGCATCACTCGCCCAGCCCGCCATGCGTGACGTCGATGGCGGTGCAGTAGGCGGCTTCCGATCGGCTGATGGCGATGTCGGCCGCCGGCGACAGCAGTTCAACCCGCTGTACGCCTTCCGAATGCAGCGCGGCCAGCAGCGCGCTGCGGGGAATGTCGCGGCCGAGGCGGTGGGACTCTTCCACGTAGGCCTGCAGGCGGGCGATGGATGCGGCCACGATCAGGGAGGAATCCGGGCCGGCGAAGGTGTAGAGCTGCGCGACGACCGAATACGGCACGATGGTGGCGCTGCGCACGGCCACCGCATCGGTCATTGGCCGCACGTTGTCACTGGCCAACGCTGCGGCCACGGCTTCGACCAGGGGCAGCGGCGCGGTGCCGTCGCCGGTGCGCGAAAGGATGGTCACGTCGACGTCACCCGGCCATTTTGCCGCGTCCAGGGCGGCGGTCATGGCGGCGACCAGGGCGCCGGCGGCGGCGTGCGCGTCCAGCACCGACAGCACCAGCGCCTTGATGTCGTCGGGAGCGGCGCTGGCGGCCGATGCGTCCAGCACGTCCGCATCCGCCGACAGCGCGTGGTAGATGTACGCGCCTTCCGGGCCGGCCACGCTGAACCCTTCGGGTGCCAGCTGGATCCGGTGGCGGAAGTCGGTATCGCTTTCCCATGTGGCGGGGATGTTCTGCGCCGGGTCGCCGGGGTCCAGCTGCAGGCGGGTGACGCCCATCAGCGCGCCCAGATGGTCAAGGTTGGACCCGCTGGCATAGGCCAGCATCATGCCGCGCAGGCGTTCGTTGAAGTCCTGGCGCAGCAGCGTTTCCCGGTACGCAGCCACCTGCAGGCAGGCATACAGCGGATCCGACTCCACCAGTGCATCGAAGGCGGGGTCGCGGGTGCGCAGGTCGGCCAGCATCGCGGCGAACACGTCTTCAAAGCTGATTTGCTCGATCACGTCCGGCGCCGGCAGGCGGGACAGATCCACGGCGGTGTAGGTGTCGGACATGCCAGCCATGCTGGTCAGCACGCGCGTGCGCGGCACCCGGGCGGGCGTGTATGGGCGGCGGTTACGCGCCGGCGAGGTGATCCAGTACCAGCTTGCGGATGCGCTCGCCGTCGGCGGCGCTGAAACCCAGCAGTTCACGGCGGGTGTAGCGGATGCTGGGGCCGCCCGGGCGCACTTCGGCGCGCTGTCCTTCCTGGTGAATCCGCGCGATCTTCGATACGCGGCTGGTGAACTCCACGGCGGCTCCATCGGCGTCGGTGCGCACCTTCAGGAACTGCGGCTTGCGCAGTTTCTTGAACATGGCGCCACGCTTGATGCGGCCCGCCTTGGCGCGGGCCGGTTGTTTGCGCGGCGCGTAGGCCGAGCCATCAGGGTTGCGCTGCTGCGCGATGCGCTGCGTTTGCCCACGGCGCAGATCAGCGCCGATCCTGCGCGCAAGCCGCATCCGGGCGTCCGGCTTCAGGCTGGCAAGGATCGGCGCGGCCCAGTCCTCTAGTTCGCGCAGTGGGTCAGCCACCGGCGGGGGCATCCCATTCGGCCAGCAGGTCATCCTTCAGGAACAGCTTCCAGCGCATCGGCGCGAATGGCTGTTCGATGACCGGTTCCGGGTAGTGCTCGATGGTCAATACGCCATCGGCTCCAGCGTGTACGCCCACGCGCTCGGTGAGCGGCAGTTTGATGTCCATGTCCACCTTGTCGTTGGCCAACACGTCCACGTCGAAAGCGATTTCGCCGCGGCGCTTGTCGTTGGCCAACAGTTCCGGCTGGTTGACGCGGATCCAGTCCAGCAGCGGCACCATCACCGCGTCCGGGTGTCCGGCAAAGTCGGTGATGATCATGTTCAGGGTGTAGCGGTACTCGAACGAGCGGCCCGGTGCCAGGGTGGACACCACGCTGCCGGCATCGATGAAGACCAGCATGCGGTCCGGGTTCTGTGCCAGCTCGGGCAGGGCCGAAGTCAGCAGGTCGCGCAGCGATTGAGGCTTGATCACGGCGCAGGCTCCGGCGTGATTTCGCTGTCCTCCCACTCCTGCAGGGCGATCAGCTGTTCGCGGATGACGTGGCAGGTTTCGTAGTTGCCGGTGATGGTGTCGGTGACGGCAGAGAGCGCAAGGCCGGCGGCGGGCGCATCAGGATCTCCGGCGGGCGGTTCCGGGGCGCGGCCTTCGGCGGCGGCGTCGTGGATGCGCACGAAGCCAGCAGGCACAGTGCAGGCAGCATCAGCTTCAGGGGTGACATAGACGGGGACCTCCTTGGTGATGACGCGGGCCGCTTCGCGCACGACCTGCACGCGGTCCACGTAGCGGGTAATGATGGTGGGCTGCGCCTGGGCGGCCTTCAGCGTGGCACGCAGGCCGGACAGCGTGGCGTTGGCGGCGTCCAGGTCCGCCCGTGCCTTGGTGGCCTGTGCACGGGCCTCGCCCACGCGATGTTCTTGCCACCATGTGCCGCCGCCGATGGCGGCCAGCAGGGCCAGCAGGATGATGCCGGCGATCAGTCGCGGCGAAGGCATGGCATCAGCCTCCCAGGACTTTCAGGGCGCGTTCGGTGCGCGCGATGCGGTCCGCCAGGCCTTCCGGCGTAGCCTTGCGGGTGGCACTGCCGAGGTTCACCCGGCGCGAAACGCCCAAGGTGTTGTTGTCGTCGGCCAGTGCGTTGCAGCCGGCATCCTGCCACCATGCTGCCGCCGCGCGAGCGCCGGTATCGATTTCCAGCACCATGTCCGGCTCTTCTTCCAGCGGCACGGTCAGCAGTTGGCCGATGTGGCGATAGTTGCTGCGGCCGGTGATCTGGATGGGACCACGCCCGCGGTAACGCCAGCCGTCGCCGCTGGCTTCGTCGCCGTTGCCATTGCGCTGCGCGTACACGCTATTGCCGAAGTCCACGGGCTTGTGGGCGTACCGCGCAGCCTGGGCGGGGGTGAAGTGGCGCCCGAACACCTCCATGATCCGGGTGGCCGAATACGACAGCGATTCTTCCAGCCGCGACAGGCCAGTGCTTTCGTGGCCCACCTGCGCAAGGAAGTGGGCAGCGCGGCGGCGGGTGATGACGCCGAACTCGAACATGGCCTGGTTCAGTGCAGGATGCCAACGCAGGGCGCGGGCCGCGGGGCACTGTAGCACCAGCGCCAGCTTTTCGGGACTCACGATGTTGAATGCCTGCGTCATGTCAGGCTCCCCGCAGCAGGTGTGCAAGGTTGCCGCGGGCACGCCATGTAAGGAACGCCAGCACGCCCAGTACGCAGAGGGACCACGGGCATGCCAGGGCGGCGCTGGGGCCGCGCAGCATCAGGTGCAGGGCATTGCCGCCAGTGGCGGCGACCAGAAGCCACGCGCACCATGCGACCAGGGGGCGATGGCGTGATGCCGGGCCACGGCGGTAGGTCAGCAGGCGCGCGCAGATGTAGGCGCTGGCCAGCAGCGCGGCAATGGCGATCAGGTCATGCATCGGGGGTGCCTCCATCGGGCTTGCCGCCGCGGCGGAACCAGGTTGACAGCAGTGCCTTCAGATCCATGCTGCGCAGGCCTTCGATGAAAGCCAGCCCCAGCGTGACGGTGCCCGCGGACACCAGGAAGGCGGCAATGCCGGTGGACTGGATGGGTAGCCAGCGGATCACTTCACTGGCCGCCACGTAGCCCATCGCTCCGCTGATGGCCAGGTAGACCAGCCGACGCCACACCGGAAGGTTCTTCGCAGATACGACGAATAGCGTGGCGCCGGCGAAGGCGCCCACCAATGCGTTGCCATCCACGCCGGGCAGCAGCGAGGCCAGGCCAATGCCGGCGGCCAGCGCGGGGATTGCGGAAACAGTGGTCGGTTCGGTCACGGGTCAGTCCCAGAGTTGGATCAGCGGGCGCGCCGCCGGGTTGTTTTCGGTGGCGGTGAGGTCCGGCAGGTCCACGGCGGTGCCTTCGGCAATGAAGGCGCCCTGTGCGGCCAGGCCGGGGTTTGCTTCCAGCACCCGTTCCAGCAGGCCGGCCGTGCTGCCCAGGTGGCGGTAGCAGAGGACATCCACGGTGTCGCCCTGGCGTGCGATCACCCGCATCAGATCAGCTCCACCGTGACGCGGCCCAAGCCGAGGAAATCGCGAAGGGCCCAGCGCTGGTTGCGGCGCAGTTCATCGATCGATGGGGCGAGCGTGTCGGCGCGTTCGTTGCCACTGCTGGTTGCGTCGAAGCTGCGGTATTGCTCGGCAATGTCGGCGGCGGCGCAACAGGCAACGGCGCGCAGGTACAACCGGACCAGCCGCGATGTGCCATCGACCTGCGGCGCCGGCACGTCGGCAAGGGTGCCGACGCCGGCGGCGCGCTGCGCGCCCTGCCAGGCTGCCAGTTCGTCGTTGATGGTGGATACCGCTGCCACCAACGCCTCGCGCAGGCGTGCCGGGGCAATGCTGCCGTCCAGACGCATGGCTTCGCGCATGGCGCTTGGCGACACCAATGGCCAGAAGCCATCGGAGTCGATTTCGACCTCATGCGGGGTGGTGCCGGTGGCGATGAATCCTGACATGGGCTCGGGGAATTAGGTCGGCGGTGGCCGGCGCAGCACGATGGCGATGGGGAGAGGGCCATGCTTCGTGTGCGCCGGGCCGCCGGGTCGCGGGGTCGCGATGGGGTCAACCGGCGGGCGGCGCAGCCGGCGGCGGAGGTTCGGTGGTCGGTGAGGGCTGTGCGGGGGGCGCGTTCTTCAGGGCGCGTTCGGCACGTTCCAGATCCTTCTTCGCGCCGCAGGCGTTGTGCAGCTCGATGGCACGGCGAAGGTGCATCACCGCGTCTCCCAGCAACGCACGTGATTGCGGTGCGGTTTCCGGGTCATGGTCGCGCATGATCACCCGGCCCGTGGCCATGTGCAGCTTTGCGCGCACTTCATCCGGCATGTCTTCGGTGCTGGTCAGCTCTCCAGCCTCGTTCAGCGTTAGCTCGTCGAAAGTTTCACCTGCGGCCAGCTTCTTCAGCGCGGCTTCGGCGATTTCTTCGGCCACCACGCAGCCCACGGTGCGGGTGAAGCGATCAGGCAGCGCCAGCTTGTGCTTCAGCACGTAGCCCGCCAACTGCAGCGCCACGTCGAATCTGCCGCCATCGATAGCCCACACCATGCATGTGGCCATCACCTCGTCTTCGCCGCCAGCGTCGGCTTCCAGCACGCCGTGCAGGTAGTCGAAGTATTCCGGCAGCAGTTCGGCCTTCAGGGCGCCCTTGGCTTCGCCGGACTGGACCTGCTTCAGGCGCAGGCGGTCCTGATGCAGTTTGGCCAGCATCTGTTCGTACAGGGTGGCGTCGGGGCGGATCTGGCCGGCCGCGCGCTTCGCCGCCTCCTGGGCGGCGAGCGTGCGGATGTAGTGTTCGCGGGCGGGGCTACGGGCCATGTCGGTTACACCATTTCGATGTTTTCGACCACGCAACCGAAGCCATAGTCTTCGACCACGTAGGCGTCATTGCTGCTCTCGAAGTTCTGCACCTGGTTCTTTTCCGGTGCTTCCTTGATGAAGCGGCGCCGGCCGCCGATCTGCCAGTAGAGCGACAGATTCGACAGCGACGTGATCATCAGGGTGCCATCGGGGATGAAGGGCACTTCGGCCAGCGGCAGGCCGCCGGCGCGGGCCTTGGTCAGCATCAGGTCCACGGCCAGCTTTTCGGTCGGGGTCTGGTTGTCGTTGACCAGCGGGAAATACTTGTCGTGCACCAGGTCACGACCGGTTACCACCACCAGCGACGGGTCCTTGCGGAACCACGGGTCGATCAGCGAAAGCGCGTCGTAGACCAGCGCGTCCAGGTTCTTGTAGTCGCCGGTGGCACCCACCGCCACCTTGCCGGCGGTGGCGCCGCCGGTCATGACGCGGGGCGCAGCATCGGTGCGGTACTTCTGCAGCCAGCCGATGTTCACGTCCTGCAGCAGCGGGTTGGTGGTGCGATTGGACGTGGCGGCGGCGCTGGTGCCGTTGAAGCCGATCATGATGCGGTCCAGCGCCTGGCGCTTCAGGATGGCGTCGCGGATGCGTACCTGGAAATCCGGGAACTTTGCCCAGGCGTCCAGCAGGCCATACGAGATGGCGGTGTCGAAGTCGGTCTGCTTGCACTCGTAGTCGTTGGTGCTGGTATCCGCCACGCTGCGCGGCGTGCGCACACCCGAGCCGCTGGTGTCGGTGCGGCCGGCGATGGTGCCGGTGATGCCCAGGCCCACCTTCTCGCCCTTCAGTTCGTCCACGCCGATCACGTTGATGGTGGACAGGAAAGCGCTGGACTCCTGCATCTTGGTTTCCAGCGTCTGCTGCACGCTGGGGGAGGCGGAAAACTTCACGGTGGCATCGGCCACGCCGTTCAGCTCGGCGAGGCGGGCCACGTACATTTCGTAGGCAAGGCGGGTGTCGTTACGCATTGGGGAGTGCTCCGGTCAAATCGGGGGAATAGCGTGGGGCGGGCGATCAGCAGTCCGTCTGCTGGGCGCCGGTCTGTCCGGTGACCGGTGGGCGCGCCGGCTGGCCGCCCGCGGGCGTGGCAGACATGCGGTTCACGAACGCGTCGTGTTCGGCCCGCAGGCCGGCGAGCGTGTCGGCGCCTTCCTTCATCTGCTTTTGCAGCGATGCGAATTGGTCGCGCTGGATGCCGGCCAGCTTTTCCAGCGCGTCGGCGAGGGCGGCGAAGCCCTCGGGGCTGTTGGCCGGACTCGCCGGTGCCGCGGGCGGAGACGATTCGGGCTTATTGCCCCGGACCAGTTCGCCCAGCTGTTTGAAGAAGCTTTCCAGGGCGCTGGGGGCGACCGATTCCTCGGCCACTTCTTCCAACTCCAGGGCGACTGCGGCGGCGGCGGTGAACAGCGTGTTCTCGTTCGTCTTGCGCGCCTTCAGCGGGTTGGCTTCCGGGTGCTTCGCGGCGAATGCGAGCATGTCGGTGCCCAAGCTCGCCGGCGAATCGGTGACGCCCAGGCCCACCATGTAGGCACTGCCGGTCTTGGCGAAATTCGGATCGATTTCGACGCTGGTGAACACCTTCTGCTTGGCTGCGTTGACCAGCGCCACCAGGGTGTCGGTCGGTTCGATCTGCGCGAACAGCCCCATGCGCTTCTGCTTCTTGCCGGCAATGTCGATCTCGACTTCTTCGGCCTTCAGCGCGGTCACGTCGCCGTAGGCACCAAAGGGGCCTTCGGGCATGTAGCTGCGCAAATGCTCGATCCAGATCCGGGCGCCGTACAGCGCCTGGTTGTAGTTGGCCGCCGCCTGCACCAGCCAATCGCGCTGGATCACGCGGCCATCGGTGGTGTCGCCTTCCAGCGCGACGCGGAAAAACTTGGAGCGGTACTTCTTGGCCTTGGTGGCGGTGGGCATGGTGTCTCCGGGTCGATTCGCGCGGGAGCGCTGCAGTTCAACCCATCGTCACGGGCACGCCGGAACGCCTCAATTACGCATGCGTGTAATTGCTGTGGTTACTCGGAAACCGGCGATGTTCGCGCGGAGACGCCCGGAACAATGGCTGCATGACTTCGATCACCGATGCCGCGCAGCAGTTGCCATTCGATGAACGCCGCCAGTGCAAGTTCCTGTATTGGCTTGGCTGGCGCGTGTCCGAAATCTCCCGCTTTACGGGGGTCGAGGACAAACGGATTTACCGCTGGAAAGACTCGGACGAATGGGACAAGGCCGGCAATGTAGAACGCGTCGGTGGTGCGTTGGAAGCCCGGCTTGTAGCGCTGGTGTTGAAGGAAAACAAGAGCGGCGGGGATTTCAAGGAAATCGACCTGCTGCACCGGCAACTGGAACGCCAGGCGAGGATCCAGCGTTATCAGGCCGGCGGCACGGAAACGGACCTCAACCCGAAGTTGGCAAACCGCAATGCCGGGCCAAAGAAGAAGCCACGTAAGAACGACTTCACCGAAGAGGATCTGGAGAAGCTGGAAACGGCTTTTATCGAGGGGTGTTTTGATTATCAGAAGGACTGGTACCGCGCCGGCAGTCAACGCACGCGCGCGATCCTGAAGTCGCGCCAGATCGGCGCCACGTTCTACTTCGCGCGCGAGGCGTTGATCGATGCGCTTAAAACCGGTCGAAATCAGATATTCCTTTCAGCCTCGAAATCGCAGGCGCACCTGTTCAAGGGCTACATGCAGTCTTTCGTACGCGAAGTGCTCGACAAGGATCTGTCCGGCGATCCCATCGTGCTTGCCTCCGGCGCCGAATTGTTCTTCTTGGGCACCAACGCGCGCACCGCGCAGGGCTATCACGGGAATTTCTATTTCGATGAATTCTTCTGGACACACAAGTTCGAGGAATTGAACAAGGTGGCCAGCGGCATGGCTATGCACAAGAAATGGCGGAAGACCTATTTCAGCACCCCCAGCAGCCAGCAGCACGAGGCCTTCAGTTTCTGGACCGGAGAGCGGTTCAATCGCGGCAAGCCCACGTCCCAGCATATGCAGATCGACGTGTCACACCAGGCGCTGGCGCCGGGCCACCTGTGCGAGGATCGCATCTGGCGCCAGATCGTCACGATCATGGATGCCGAGCGCCGTGGCTGCGATCTGTTCGACCTTGAAGAGCTGCGGGAGGAATACAGCCCGGATGCCTTCGCCAACCTGCTGATGTGCGAGTTTGTGGACGATAACGCCAGCGTTTTCCCGCTGGCGTTGCTGCAGCCCTGCATGGTGGACAGCTGGATCAAGTGGGCCGACGATTTCAAACCGTTCGCGGTGCGCCCCTTCGGTGACCGCCCTGTGTGGATCGGTTATGACCCGGCGGAAACCGGCGACACTGCCGGCCTGGTCGTTGTCGCGCCGCCACTGGTGCCGGGTGGCAAGTTCCGGGTACTGGAACGCCACCAGTTCCGCGGCATGGATTTCGCCGCGCAGGCCGAGTTTATCCGGCGCGTGACGTTGCGCTATTGGGTTACCTATATCGGCGTGGATACCACCGGAATGGGTACCGGCGTGGCGCAGCTGGTTCGGCAGTTCTTCCCCGGCATCACCACCTTCAACTATTCGCCGGAAGTGAAATCACGCCTGGTGCTGAAGGCCTCGGACGTGATTCGTAGCGAACGGCTGGAATTCGACGCGGGCTGGACCGATCTCGCCAGTTCGTTGATGGCGATCCAGAAAACCATGACGGCCAGCGGCCGGCATATGACTTACAGCGCCGGCCGCACCGACAAAACCGGCCACGCGGACCTTGCATGGGCACTGCTGCACGCCCTGCACAACGAACCATTGGAAGGGCCGCATGGCGGCCGCACCAGCACCTTGGAGATTTGCTGATGTCCACAGAGATGACCATTGCCCAAGGCCGGCAGAAGGTTGAGGTTTTTTCGTTCGGCGATCCCACGCCGGTGTTGGAAAGCCGCGGGGTGTTTGATTATCTGGAATGCTGGCAGAACGGCCGCTGGTACGAGCCGCCTGTATCACTGGAAGGCCTGTCGAAAACGAAGCGCAGCAACGTTTACCTGCAAAGCGGACTGCTGTTCAAGCGCAACGCGCTGGTGAACACCTTCGTTCCGCATCGGCTGCTGTCACGGCAGGAGTTCGCCCAGCTCGCCACCGATTTCGTGACCTTCGGCATGGCCTATCTGGAACGACGGGACAGTCGCGCGGGCACCCCGATGGCACTACAGGCGCCACTGGCCAAATACATGCGCCGGGGGGTGGAACCTGGCCGCTTCTTTCAGGTGACGGCCTGGCAAGCGGAACATGAATTCGCCGCCGGCTGCGTGTATCAGGTGCGGGAACCCGACACCGATCAGGAAATCTACGGCTTGCCGGAGTGGTTGGCGGCGTTGCAGTCTGCGCTGTTGAACGAAAGCGCCACCCTGTTCCGGCGCAAGTATTACAACAATGGCAGCCATGCGGGCTTCATCCTGTATCTGTCGGATCCGCAGGTGAATGACGATGACGTGGGAGCAATGCGGGAGGCGCTGAAGGCGGCCCGGGGGCCGGGCAACTTCAGGAACTTGTTCCTGCACTCGCCGAACGGAAAGAAGGATGGCCTGCAGCTGATTCCGGTCAGCGAGGTGGCAGCGAAGGACGAGTTCACCGGGATCAAGTCGGTGACGCGCGATGATGTGCTGGCCTCGCTGCGGGTACCTCCCCAGCTGCTGGGCATCGTGCCGCAGAATGCGGGCGGCTTCGGCTCGATCCGTGATGCGGCCCAGGTGTGGGCGATGAATGAACTGCAGTCGCTGCAGGCCCGCCTGCAGGAAGTGAACGAATGGCTGGGCGATGACGTGGTGACCTTCCGGCCCTTCGATCAAGCCGCCGTACCGGCCCTGCCGAGCGCACCAGGCGCCACGTAGCACTGACCCGCACCAGCCCCCTTGATCCCCCCCTCAACCCGCCGCAAGGCGGGTTTTTCGTGCCTGCCGCCTGCCGCCGTGGAACATTCCGCCGAACTCCGCGAGTTACCCCCGGCGCGCGCAATCGTCGCCCCGCCACGCCTGCGGTCTATATGCCCTCGCTTTTCGCTTCGTGTCGAGGCATGCCGCAGCCTTTGCCACCGGGGCGGGACGGGCCGATGCATTGCAATGCGCTTTTTCCGGATTTTTCAGGGATTTTGGAACGTGAAGGGGCGTGTTGCTGGGTGTGGAACCAGCGACGCCGGCACCTCGCAGGAAGGAAGTGACCATCGGGATGGGGTAGTCAGGTGGATGGCAGGTGAAATTCATCCGCAAGCAATTGATTTGTATTGAATTTAATTGACTACCTTTGAGGGTAGTTCGAGGTAGTTGCCGTGGTAGTTGCTGCGTAAGTTGTTGATTTTTAAGGATGCGAAATCCGTTACTGCCTACCCCCCCGAAAGGTAGTCAGACTACCCTTTCACTACCCTATTACTACCTTTACATGTATGAATTATCTTGTTGAATATTAAGTAAAATTTATTGAAAAATTTGACTGACTACCTTTACTACCGGTTTCCCTTGGTCACTTGCCTGCTTAAAAATAAGCGAGGGACCGGCAGCCATGCATGCTGATGCCGCCAGCTCACCATCGTCCGGCGCCAGCGCTGCTTGATCGTGGACGTGGCCTGCTGGCCACCGCATCGCAACCTCACCGCGAGCGCGCCGGGGGTGTGGGCATGCTGGGCGGTCGCGCCGGCCGCATGGGGCCGTGCGTCGTGGTTTTAAGTGGCATTTCCGCCGGGAAAACTACGGCCGCAGCCACGCAGCATCAGGTGTTCCACGGCCGTGGTCCGGGAAAATAAACCAAGCTAACTGCATGATTTACAAGCTTGCACCGCGTGCCTGTTAATCAGGGGGTCGTTGGTTCGAGTCCAACTTCGGGCGCCAGACAGTGAAAAAGCCGCGAGCGATCGCGGCTTTTTCGTTTTGCGGCCGGTTCAACCCAGCTTGAAATCGATCGGGATCAGACCATAAGCCTGCACCGGCCGGCCGTTGTCGATGGCCGGCTGGAACTTCCAGCGGCGCAGCACCTGATTGCGGGCGGCGTTGTCCAGGCTGCGGTTGCCGCTGCTGTGCTCGATGCTCACTTCCAACGGCGCGCCGTCCTCGCCGACCAGCACGCGGAGGGTCACCGTGCCCTGGATGCCGGCCAGCAGCGCGTCGCGCGGGTAGGCCGGCGCCGGCGCGCGCAGGTAACGCAGCTGCACGCCCTGCAGCGGCGTGGCCAGGCCATTGCCGCCGACGGCAAGCGGGGTGTCGACGACGGGGGCGACATCGACCGGCAGGTTCATCACCGCCTCGGTGGCGAATACCGGCACCGGTGCGGTTTCCACCGGCGCGGGCAGGGCCGGCTGGCGTGGCGGCGGCGTGGTGCGGGTGACCGGCACCGTGGGCGGCTCGGGTGGCGGCGTCACCGGCTTCAGCTCCGGTACCTGCCAGCGGGGCTCGCGGGCCGTGTCGCTGCGGACCGGCGTTTGCGACAGGGGAACCAGCAGCAGGCCCAGTGCCAGCACGTGCAGGGCGATGGCCGTGCTGTAGGCGAGGATGCGCGAGCTATCGAAACGGATCGGGGACGTGCCGGATTGCGTGCGGACCATGTGCCACCTCCATGCGTGGGTGTGTGCTGGAGAACAACGCGCGATGACGGGGGCCGGGGTTGCAGGGTGAGGCCACCTCCGGCCCGCGTGCCCAGTGCGCCTGCAAATACGCAGGCCGGCAAGCGGGGGCGGGATTCCCGGTCAGCGACGAGACAGGAACAGGGCGACTTCCGTACTGATGTGGGCCCGCTATCGGCATGTAACCGGAGGCGAGCCCCTTAAGTCAGGGGGGCGGCCGCGAAGCGGCGGGGGTATGGGGGATGGTGAGACGGGACCCACGGTTTGCGACGCAAACCGTGGGGCGACAGCGCGAATGCGATGTCGTGTCCAAATCAACGGCCCAGTTCGAACACCACGTCGAGATTGACCGACAGCGTGGTTTCGCCCGGCGACACCGCCGTGTCCATCTCGGCCTTGGCCGAGCGCGCCATCGCCATCATCGGCACCGGACGGAAGCCGCCGCTGCTGCCTTCGGAAATGCTGACGATGCGGCGCACGCGCAGGCCCAGCGACTTGGCGTAGGTCTCGGCGCGGGCCTGGGCCTTCTTCAGCGCCGCCACGCGGGCCTCGTCGTAGACCGGCTCGGGCTGGTCGATCTCGAAGGACGGGCCGTTGATCTGGTTGGCGCCCTGCGCGGCCAGGCTGTCCAGCACGCGGCCCAGCTTGGTGATGTCGCGGACCTTGAGGCTGACCGTGTTGCTGGCCTGGTAGCCGATGATCTTCGGCGCCTCGTTGTCGGCATAGCGGTACTGCGGGCCGAGGTTGATGCCGCTGGTGCGGATGTCGCGCTCGGCGATGCCGGCGGCCTTGATCGCGGCCATCACCTTGTCCATCTGCACCGCGTTCTCGCGCATGGCGCTGTTGCCGTCGGCGGCCTGGGTGACCACGCCGGCCGACAGCGTGGCCACGTCCGGCACCCGCGTGGCCTCGGCCTGCGCGGAGATGTTGAGCAGGGTGGCGTCGCTGGCAACGGCGGTGGGGATGTTCTGGGCGTGGCTGGTCATCGGGGCTCCCAACGCGAGGGACAGGGCGAGCAGCAGCGGGGCGAGGGTGGTGTGGCGCATGGTGATCCTCCTTGGGTGGATGCTGAAGGTGAGACGGTGGCGATGAACGGGCAGTGAGGTCGGGTGGGGTCGAGTCGTTTCCGGTGGTGTTGCCCGGGGTTCAGGCCGGGGGCACGGGTTATGCTTCGACGATGCTCTACCTTGCCTCCCGTTCCCCCCGCCGCAACGAACTGCTCGCGCGCCTGGACGTTCCGTTCCGCGCGCTGGACCTGGAAGTGCCGGAAATCCGCGCCGCCGCCGAGCCACCGGCAGCCTACGTGCGCCGGGTGGCGCGGGACAAGGCGCGGGCTGGCTTCGCATTGGTGGCCGCCGAGCCGCATGCCGTGGTGCTGGGCTCGGACACCGAGGTGGTGCTGGGCGAGCGTGTCTACGGCAAGCCGGCCGATGCCGCCGACGCGGCGGCGATGCTGTGCACGCTGGCCGGGCGTACGCACCGGGTCATCACCGCGGTGGCGCTGGTGGCGGACGGGCGCGAGGACGAGGTGGTGGTCGAGTCGGAGGTGACGTTCGCAGCGATGGACGAAGCCGAGATCGCCGCCTACGTCGCCGGCGGCGAGCCGATGGGCAAGGCCGGCGGCTACGCGATACAGGGGGGCGCCGAGCGCTGGATCAGCCGCCTGGCGGGCAGCTATTCGGGCGTGATGGGGCTGCCGTTGCAGCAGACCGCGGCGCTGCTGCGCGATTTTGGTGTCAGCAAGGATTGAACGGATGTCCGAAGAAATACTGGTGAACGTGACCCCGCGCGAAACCCGCGTGGCGGTGATCGAGAACGGCATGCTGCAGGAGCTGCACATCGAGCGTGGCTGGCGCCGCGGCGTGGTCGGCAACATCTACAAGGGCCGGGTGCAGCGGGTGATGCCGGGCATGCAGGCGGCGTTCGTCGAGGTCGGGCTGGAGCGCGCCGCGTTCCTGCACGCCAACGACGTGGTGCGGCCGGCGCCGGTGGCCGCCGATACCGAGGAGACCGCGCCCAGCCTGCCGCTGCCGGCGTCGGTGCCGATCGTCGAACTGCTGCGCGACGGCCAGGACGTGGTGGTGCAGGTGGTCAAGGACCCGATCGGCAGCAAGGGCGCGCGCCTGACCACGCAGATCAGCATCCCCTCGCGCTATCTGGTGCTGCTGCCACAGTCGAAGATGGTGGGGGTGTCGGCGCGGATCGAGGACGAGGAGGAGCGCGCCCGGCTCAAGGCGCTGGTGACCGAGATATCGGCCCAGCACGGCGGCTACGGCTACATCGTACGCACCAACGCCGAAGGGCAGCCGGCCGAGGCGCTGGCCGAGGATATCTCCTACCTGTCGCGGGTATGGGCGGTGGTGGAGCGCCGCGGCCGCGAGGCGCCGCCGCGCAGCATCATCTACGAGGACCTGAGCCTGCCGCTGCGCTCGGTGCGCGACCTGATCCGCAAGGACGTGGAGAAGGTGAAGGTGGACTCGAAGGAAACCTTCGGCCAGCTGCAGGCCTTCGTCGCCAAGTACATGCCGGTGCTGGGCGAGAAGCTGGAGCTGTACACCGGCGACCGCCCGATCTTCGACCTGTATGGCGTGGAGGACGAGATCGTCCGTGCCCTGAACAAGCAGGTGCCGCTGAAGTCCGGCGGCTATCTGGTCATCGACCAGACCGAGGCGATGACCACCATCGACGTCAACACCGGCTCCTTCCTCGGCCAGCGCAACCTGGAAGAAACCGTGTTCCGCACCAACCTGGAGGCGGCGCAGGCGGTGGCGCGGCAGCTGCGGCTGCGCAACCTCGGCGGCATCATCATCATCGACTTCATCGACATGACCGACCCCGAGCACCGCCGGCAGGTGCTGCGCACGCTGGAAAAGTCGCTGGCGCGCGACCACGCCAAGACCACGGTGTACGACTTCTCGCCGCTGGGGCTGGTGGAGATGACCCGCAAGCGTACGGTGGAAAGCCTGGAGCGGCAGCTGTCCGAGCCCTGCCCGGAGTGCAGCGGCCGCGGCAGCATCAAGACCGCCGAGACGGTGATCTACGAGATCTTCCGCGAGATCACCCGCGCCGTGCGGCAGTTCGACGCCGCGCGGCTGCTGGTGATCGCCTCGACCAAGGTGGTGGCGCGCATCACCGAGGAGGAATCCACGGCGGTGGCCGAGCTGGAGGAGTTCCTCGGCAAGAGCATCCGTTTCCAGGCCGACGACCAGTACCTGCAGGAGCAGTACGACGTGGTGCTGCTGTGACCCGGCCAGTGCCGGGGGGTGGGGAGGCAGGGGCTGGCATTCATTGCCGGTGTGGCAAGGTGGCTGGCCCTGCGTCCGGAGCCGGTGCCGCCGTTCCTTCCTGACTTCCGGCCCCCGTTTCCCGGCTTCCGACCTCGATGCCCACCCTGCTGCGCCACCGCCTGCGTCGCCTGCGCCGTTACGCGATCTACGCGACGGCGGGCGTGCTCGTGCTCGTGGCCCTGCTGGTGGGCACGCTCAACCAGTTGCTGCCATTGGTCGAGCGCCATCCGGAGCGGGTGGCGGTATGGCTGAGCGAGCGGGCCGGGCAGCCGGTGGCGTTCGACACATTGGACACCGCCTGGACCCGGCGCGGCCCGCTGCTGCGGCTGGACGGCCTGCGCATCGGCGAAGGCGAGGGCGTGCGCATCGGCCGGGCCGAAGTGCTGGTGTCGCTGTATTCCGGCCTGTTGCCGGGCGCGCCGCTGACCGAGCTGCGCCTGCGCGGGCTGGCGCTGACCCTGCAGCGCGCCGACGACGGCCGCTGGTCGGTACGTGGCCTGCCCAGCGCCGATGGCGGTGGCGACCCGCTGGAAACCCTGCGCCGCCTCGGCGAGCTGCAGGTGATCGGCGGCCGCCTGCGCCTGCATGCCCCGTCGCTGGGGCTGGATACCGAACTGCCGCGCATCGACCTGCGCCTGCGCGTGGATGGCGGGCGCGTGCGCGCCGGCGCCCGCGCCTGGATCGACAACGCCGCACCGCCGTTGACCGCGGTGCTGGATTTCCAGCGCCAGCGTGGTGACGGCACCGCATGGCTCGCTGCCCCCTCGGCGCTGGCAGCATGGGCGCCGCTGCTGCACTTCGGCGGCGTCGACGTGCTCGGGGGCAACGGCACGCTGCGCGGCTGGGTGACGGTACGCGACCACCGCGTCGCCTCGGTCATCGCCGATGCCGACCTGAAGGGCGTGGCGCTGGCCGGGGCCCCGTTCGTCGCCGGCGGCCCCGCGCCGGAGGCCGGCTTCGAGCGCCTGCAACTGCGCGCGCGCTGGCGCCACGAAGGCGGCGACTGGCGGCTGGATGCCCCGCAGCTGAAGATTGCGACCGCGCAGGGCACGCAGGTGCTGGATGGCCTGCAACTGGCCGGTGGCAGGCAATTCGCGTTGCGCGGCCAGCGGATCGACGTCACCCCGCTGCTGCGCATCGCCGCATTGAGCGACGACGTGGAGCCGGGGTTGCGGCAGTGGCTGTACCGCGCCGCGCCGACCCTGCGTTTCGTCGACGTGGACATCGCCGGCCACGGCGATGGTTTGATGCGCGGCAGCGGCGAGCTGGAAGAGGCTGCGTTCGCCGCGGTCGGCCACAGCCCCGGCATGAGCGGCCTGCGCGGGCATTTCGAAGGCGATGGACAGGCGCTGGCGCTGGACCTGCGGCCGGGCCACGTGGTGCGCTTCGACTGGCCCACCGGCTTCGGCGTGCTGCACGAACTGAAGCTGGACGGCCGCGCGGTGGTCTGGCACGAAGGCGCCGGCTGGCAGGTCGCCACCCCGGCGTTGCGGGTGCAGGGCCGCGACTATGCCGCCGACGTGCGCGGCGGCCTGTGGTTCCAGGGCGACGGCACCCGGCCGTGGATCAATCTGGCGGCCAAGCTCGACGACGTGCCGATGACCGCGGCCAAGGGCTTCTGGGTACGCTCGCACATGAGCCAAGGTGCGGTGGACTGGCTGGATGCGGCGCTGGTCGATGGCCATCTGCGCGATGGCATCGGCCTGGCCGTGGGCGACCTGGACGACTGGCCGTTCGACGGCCATGACGGCCGCTTCGAGGCCGGCGGCCACATCGACAACGGCACCATCCGCTTTGCCCATGATTGGCCGGAGATGCGCGGCGTCGATGGCGATATCGCCTTCATCGCCAACGGGTTCGAACTGCATGGCAAGGGCAACCTGGGCGGAGTCAAGGTCGATGCCTTCCGGGCCGGCGTCGCCGATTTCCACGAATCGCTGCTGCAGGTGGATGCGCGCACGCACGACGACAGCAGGCGCCTGCTGGCGCTGCTGCGGCAGAGCCCGCTGCACGCCAGTTACGGCGAAACCCTGGATGCGCTGGGTACCAACGGCCCGGCGGCGGTCGATTTCGGCCTGCGCCTGCCGCTGCACGGCGGCGAGGGCAGGGTCAGCGGCACGGTGGAACTGCGCGACGTCACCCTGACCGACAAACGCTGGGACCTGCGCTTCGACAACGTGCGCGGCAAGGCCGACTACGGCAGTGACGGTTTCCGCGCACCGGCCCTGCAGGTCCGCCACAAGGAGCACGACGGCGTGCTGTCGCTGGCCGCCGGCGCGCCGGTGGCCGACCCGGGCAACGCGTTCGAGGCCGAACTGGCCGCGGAGCTGGATGCGGCCGACCTGCTGGAGCGCGCGCCGGAGCTGGGCTGGCTCAAGCCCTACGTGCACGGCACCTCGCGCTGGCGCATCGGCGTGAGCCTGCCCAGGGTGGCCGAGGGCGGCGGCAGCGAACCGCCGACCACGCTGCGCCTGCACTCGGACCTGCAGGGCACGCGCCTGCAGTTCCCGGCGCCGCTGGACAAGCCGGCCGCCGATGCCCTGCCGACCCGGGTGACGGCCAGCCTGCCGCTGGGCAGCGGCACCACCGAGGTCGTTTTCGGCAAGCGCATGGCCCTGGCCGCGCGCACCCGCAACGGCGGCACCGGCGTGCAGGTGACGCTGGGCAGCGAGCGCGTGAGCCGCGAACCGCCGGTCGATGGATTGGTGGTGGACGGCCATACGACGACGCTGGATGCGCTGGAATGGATCGCGCTGGCGCGTGGCCAGGGCAACGCCGGCGATGAAGGCGTCGCGCTGAAACAGGTGGACGTGCTGGCCGACCGCCTGCTGCTGGTCGGTGGCCAGTTCGACCAGACCCGGCTGCGCCTGCGCCCGGGCAAGGATGCGGTGGCGGTGCAGTTGGAAGGTCCGGCGCTGACCGGCGACGTGCGGGTACCGGAAGCCGAGGGCGGCACCGTCAGCGGCACGCTGGCGCGCGTGCACTGGCAGGCGGCGCCGACGGCGGTGGGCGAGGCGGGCGACAACCCGTCCGACCCGATGGACCCGGCGAAGATCCCGCCGCTGGCGCTGGACATTGACGACCTCGCCTTCGGCAAGGCGGTGCTGGGCAGGACCACGCTGCGCACCCAGCCGCTGGCCGACGGCCTGCAGGTGACGCAGCTGCAGTTCCGTTCGCCGAAGCAGGCCATCGACATGACCGGCCAATGGCGTGGCATGGGGGCACAGGCGCGCACCGATTTCGACATGGCCGTGCACAGTGAAAACCTCGGCGGGCTGATGGACAACCTGGGCTACGGCGGGCAGCTGCGGGGCGGGCAGGGGCAGATGCAGTTCAGCGCCGGCTGGGACGGCTCGCTGGCCGGGTTCAACCTGGCCGGGCTGGAAGGCACGCTGTCGTTCAACGCCCGCAACGGCCAGATACTGGAAGTGGAGCCGGGCGCCGGGCGCGTGCTGGGCCTGCTCAGCATCACCCAGCTGCCGCGCCGGCTGATGCTGGATTTCCGCGATTTCTTCTCCAAGGGCCTGGCCTTCAACCAGAGCGAAGGCCAGGTACGGTTCGGCGACGGGCTCGCCCATACCGACGGGATCAACATGCAGGGCCCAGCGGTGGACATCGTCATCCGCGGCCAGGCCGACCTGCGCGCGCAGCAGTTCGACCAGACCATCGAGGTCAACCCGCGTTCGGGCAACCTGCTCACCGTGGTCGGCGCGGTGGCCGGCGGCCCGGTCGGCGCCGCGGTGGGCGCAGCCGCCAACGCCATGCTGGGCAAGTCACTGGGCGAGATCGGTGCGAAGACCTACCACGTCACCGGCCCGTGGAAGGACCCGCAGGTGGACGTGGCCGAGCGTGAGGAAACGAAGAAGGACGAGGCCCCGGGCACGCCGCGCTGAGAGCGTGCCGGCGGTGACGATTCAGGTGTTTACCTGTAGCATCCACCGGGTCAGCGAAGGAGTTGTCCGGTTTGACCGGGAAATTCCTTTCAGCTCAACGTCTCAACCGGGGGTGCACTGGTTTCGACGGGGGTTGTGAAGTCGCTTGGCGCATGCCGAGGGGGTAGCTTTCCTCGTAAATCCAGCTGCAAAACTCATAGTTGCCAACGACGACAACTACGCTCTGGCCGCTTAAGGCCTAAGCCCCGAAACAGCTTGTGTCCGTGCTCGCTGCGTAGGGTCATCATCACGGAATCGCATGGGGTGGCTGCCCGCCAGCCTCAAGCTAGATAAAGCGGGCTGGTTCCGGGATGCGCTTTGCACGCCGTGCTGTCCCGGGGCGAGATTCAACGGCGAGCTAAGCATGTAGTGCCGGGGATGGAGTGCCTTCGGACGGCGGTTCGATTCCGCCCACCTCCACCAATCAAGCTAACCGGGACATCCCGGAAGTTACGAAAAACCCCGCCGATGCGGGGTTTTTTGTTGGGCAGATTTAATGTAATTATTCGCCGTTGATAGTGGATAGACTGCTTTCGACCCGAAGCGGACATCCGCCGGAGCGCACGCTCTGCACCCTGCTGGGTCCGGTTATTGGTCGGCTTGTTAGCCGGACCCAGACGCCCTAGGATCGATTGGTATCAAGGGGATAGCCCACCATGCGGCGCGCTATGGATAAGTCGTATAACCGGCGGCCGATCTACGCAGGCAACTGAGAAAAAGAGCGACGTCCCCCCGCCTTCAGTAGCACGGCGGTTTAGAGTCCGGGGTCAATCGTAGCGGATGCCAGCTGCCTGGCGTAGTCGCTTGGGGTCAGTCCTCCGAGTGCCTTCTTGGGCCGCTCCTCGTTGTATTCGCGGCGCCAGGTTTCAATGACCGTGCGGGCGTGCAGCAGGCTGGTGAACCAGTGCTCGTTGAGGCACTCATCGCGCAGGCGGCCGTTGAGGCTCTAGACGTAGGCGTTCTGGTTCGGCTTGCCAGGCTCGATCAGGCGCAGAGCCACGCTCCGCGCATGCGCCCATTCAAGCATCGCCTTGCCACAGAACTCCTTGCCGTTGTCGGTACGGATCACCTGCGGCAGGCCGCGCTGAAGCGCCAGACGATCCAGGATCCGGGCCACGCCGTGCCCCGAGATGGCCCGCTCGACCTCGATCGCCACCAGTTCGTGCGTGCCGTCGTCCACGATCACCAGGGCCTTGAGCACCCGGCCATCGGCGGTCCGGTCGAACACGAAGTCCATCGACCATACCTCGTTGGCACGCGTCGGTCGCAGCAGCGGCTGTCGGTCGCCGACCGGCACCTTCTTCCGCTTCCGGCGACGCACCTGCAGCTACTGACCTGCCCCCAATGAACCGTACCAACTGAAGCTGTAAAGTCCGTCAACCACGAGGACGGACATGAAGAAGAGTCGCTTCACCACCGAGCAGATCATCGGGTTTATCAAGCAGGCCGACGCCGGCA
>Ga0222427_100082_pt1 | contig 251966 bp, 248 predicted proteins | sample 2B20Ametagenome_FD_182890 | JGI IMG/M metagenome (GOLD analysis project Ga0222427, IMG submission 182890) | Enriched microbial communities from leaf-cutter ant dump, University of Wisconsin, Madison, United States - 2B20A (version 2) | ecosystem: Environmental > Terrestrial > Nest > Insects...
CAGGCTCTCCCACGGGCTTGGTGTCCCAAAGGTGCTGCGGTCTCTCATCCGCCACCGCAATCGGCAATACAGCGCCAATCCCGGGCAAAGGGAAGTTACAAAGGTGCCGGCAGCCGGATGAGGGGCAATTGCCCTCCCCGAAACGAATAGCCCGCTCAGGCTTCCAGCGAATAGCCGGCGCCGCGGACGGTGCGGATGACGTCCTGCATGTTGGCAAAATTGAGGGCCTTGCGGAGGCGGCCGACATGGACGTCGACGGTGCGCTCGTCGACATAGATGTCGTGGCCCCAGACGCCGTCGAGGAGCTGGGAGCGCGAGAAGACGCGGCCGGGGGAGGTCATCAGGAATTCGAGGAGCCGGAATTCCGTAGGGCCGAGGCGCACCTCGCGGGTGCGGCGGTGGACGCGGTGGGTCTCGCGGTCGAGCTCGATATCGCCGCAGCGCAGGACAGTCGAGACGACTTCGGGCTTGGCCCGGCGCAGCATGGCGCGCACGCGGGCGACGAGCTCGGGCGTCGAGAAGGGCTTGACCACATAGTCGTCCGCGCCGGTGGCAAGGCCCCGCACGCGCTCGCTCTCCTCGCCGCGCGCCGTCAGCATGATGATCGGCAGGCGCTCGGTCTCCGGCCGCTGGCGCAGGCGCCGGCAGAGCTCGATGCCGGAAACGCCCGGCAGCATCCAGTCGAGGATGAGGAGGTCCGGCATGCGCTCCTGCAGGCGCATCTCGGCCTCGTCGCCGGAAAGGATCGTATCGACCTCGAAGCCCTCGGCTTCGAGATTGTAGCGCAGGAGGACACTCAGCGCCTCCTCGTCTTCCACCACGGCAATTCTCGGCACCATGGGCGCGTCCCTTACTCGGAGGCTTCGGAAAGGTCGGCAGCGACCACCGACGTGGAAGTGTCGTCCTTCGGGCGCTCGCCCTCGGGCTGCGAGCCCGTCGCCATGTAGTAGATGGTCTCGGCGATGTTGGTCGCATGGTCGCCGATGCGCTCGATGTTCTTGGCGCAGAACAGGAGGTGCGTGCAGGGCGTGATGTTGCGCGGATCCTCCATCATGTAGGTGAGCAGCTCGCGGAAGAGCGACGTATAGATCGCGTCGATCTCGTCGTCGCGCTCGCGGATCGCCTTCGCCTTGTCGACCGAGCGGGTGGCGTAGACGTCGAGCACTTCCTTGAGCTGCATAAGGGCGAGCTCGGCGAGGTGCTCGAGACCGCGGGCGAGCGTGCGCGGCATGCCCGAGCTCTGCACGGCAATGACGCGCTTGGCGGTGTTCTTGCCGAGGTCGCCGACGCGTTCCAGCTCGGCGGCGATGCGGATGGCGCCCATGATCTCGCGCAGGTCCGCGGCCATCGGCTGGCGTTTGGCGATGGTGACGATCGCCTTCTCGTTGATCTGCCGCTCGGCATTGTCGAGGATGATATCCTCGGAAATGACCTTCTGGGCCAGCGCCGCGTCCGTGGTGACGAGGGCGCGGACGGAATCGGCGACCATCTGCTCGGCGGTGCCGCCCATCTCGGAGATACGGCGGGAGAGGTATTTCAGTTCTTCGTCATAGGCGGAGACGATATGGGAGGGGGCCATGGTTCTGTCCTTGATGCGCGCGGGTTCGAGGATATGGGCGTCAGCCGAAGCGGCCCATGATGTAGTCCTGCGTGCGCTGGTCGTCCGGGTTGGTGAACATCTTGTCGGTGTCGTTCTCCTCGACGAGGTTGCCGAGGTGGAACATGGCGGTGCGCTGCGAGACGCGCGCCGCCTGCTGCATCGAGTGTGTGACGATGACGATGGTGAAATTGGCGCGCAACTCGTGGATCAGTTCCTCCACCTTGGCGGTGGCGATGGGGTCGAGCGCCGAGCAGGGCTCGTCCATCAGGATGACTTCCGGGCTGACGGCGACGGCTCTGGCGATGCACAGGCGCTGCTGCTGGCCGCCGGAAAGGCCCGTGCCGCTTTCCTGCAGGCGGTCCTTCACCTCGTTCCACAGGCCCGCCTTCTGCAGGCTCTGCTCGACGATGGCGTCCATGTCGGCCTTGGCTTTCGCAAGGCCGTGGATGCGCGGGCCGTAGGCGACGTTCTCGTAGATCGATTTGGGAAACGGGTTCGGCTTCTGGAAGACCATGCCGACGCGCGCGCGCAGCTCGACCACGTCGATTGTCGGGTCGTAGACGTCGTCGCCGTCGAGCGTGATGCGGCCGGTGACGCGGCAGCCGTCGATCGTGTCGTTCATGCGGTTGAGCGTGCGCAGGAACGTCGACTTGCCGCAGCCGGACGGGCCGATGAGGGCCGTCACGGTGTTTTCGCGCACATCGAGATTGACGTCGTAAAGGGCGCGCTTCTCGCCGTAATAGACCGAAACGTCCGTGCCGATCATCTTGTAGGAAATGTCGTTCATTTTTCCGTCCAGCGCTTTCTCGACTGCGGCTTCTGACATGATGTTCATCTGACGGGTCCTTTTACCAGCGCCGTTCGAAGCGGCGGCGCAGCAGGATCGCGCCGACGTTCATGAGGATGAGGAAGAGAAGGAGCACGATGATGGCGCCCGACGTGCGCTCCACGAAGGCGCGCTCGGCCTCGTTCGCCCACATGTAGATCTGCACCGGAAGGGCCGTCGCCGGATCGAGCGGCGTTGCCGGAACGTCGGCGACGAAGGCGACCATGCCGATGAGGAGGAGCGGCGCGGTTTCACCCAAAGCATGGGCAAGGCCGATGATCGTGCCGGTGAGGATGCCCGGCATGGCGAGCGGCAGGACGTGGTGGAACACGGTCTGCATCTTCGAGGCGCCGAGGCCGAGGGCCGCCGCGCGGATCGACGGCGGCACGGCCTTCAGCGCCGCGCGGGTCGCGATGATGATGGTCGGCAGCGTCATCAGCGTCAGCACCAGGCCGCCGACGAGGGCCGCCGAGCGCGGGAAGCCGGCGAAGTTGACGAAGACGGCAAGGCCGAGCAGGCCGTAGACGATGGAGGGCACGGCCGCGAGGTTGTTGATGTTCACCTCGATCAGGTCGGTGAGGCGGTTCTTCGGCGCGAACTCCTCCAGGTAGATCGAGGCGGCGACGCCGATCGGCAGCGAGAGCGCCAGCACGATCAGCATCATGTAGAGCGAGCCGACGAGCGCGACGCCGACGCCGGCGGCCTCCGGGCGGCTGGAGGCGCCGTTGACGAAGAGGCCGGTGTTGAAGTGCTTGGAGAGCGCGCCGCTTTCGGCGAGCTGGTTCATCCAGCCGACCTGCCTGTCGGAGATCTTGCGGTCCTTCTCCGGCACGTCGAGGTTGATCTGGCCCTTGAAGGCGGAATCGAGGTCGCCGGAGGCGAGGAACGTCACGTCGCGCGTCGTGCCGATGATCGACGGATCGGCGACGACGAGGTCGCGGAGCTGGGTGCGCACGCTGTCCGAGATCAGGCCGTTCACCGCCTTGAGGCCGGCCCGGTCCTTCTCGTCGACGCCGAGCACCTTGGCGAGCGCATTGCGGGCGACGACCGGATAGTTGGCCGAGACGAGCTTTTGCGGGTTGGCGGCGCGCTCGTTGTCCTTGTCGATGACCTGTTCGGAGAATGCGACCGGAATGGTGATCATCGACTGCTGGAAGGCCGTGTAGCCCTTGGAGACCACCGAGAACAGGAGGAGGAACAGGAAGAGAAGGCCGAAGCCGATGGCGGCCATGCCGTAAAAGCGGAAGCGGCGTTCGGCGGCGTAGCGGCGACCGAGGCCGATATCGCGGCGCCCGGGCCGGGCGGAGATGCCGATGGGGCTCGTGGAAGACATGGGGGAGACCTGGCTCATTCGTACTGCTCCCGGTATTTGCGCACGATATAGAGGGCGTAGATGTTGAGGCAAAGCGTGATGACGAAGAGCGTGATGCCGAGGGCGAAGGCCACCAGCGTCTGCGGCGAGGTGAATTCGAGGTCGCCCGTCAACTGGTTGACGATCTTCACCGTCACCGTCGTCATCGGCTCGAAGGGGTTGAGCTGCATGCGGGCGGCGACACCGGCGGCGAGCACGACGATCATGGTCTCGCCGATGGCGCGGGACGCCGTCATCAGGAGGGCGCCGACGATGCCCGGCAGGGCGGCCGGCAGGATGACGCGCTTGATCGTCTCCGAGCGCGTGGCGCCGAGGCCGAGCGAGCCGTCGCGCAGCGCCCGCGGCACGGCGGTGATGATGTCGTCCGACAGCGAGGAGACGTAGGGGATCAGCATGATACCCATGACGAAGCCGGCCGTCAGCACGCTCTGCGCCTGGATGAAGCTCGCATAGTTGCCGGTGGCAAGGCCGTTCATCTGCGCCGAGATGTCGCGCAGGAACGGGCCGACCGTGACCATGGCGAAGAAGCCGTAGACGATGGTGGGGATGCCGGCGAGGACCTCGAGGAGCGGCTTTGCCACCGAGCGGAGCGTGCGCGAGGCGTATTCCGACATGTAGACGGCGGCGAAGAGGCCGACGGGCACGGCGACCAGCATGGCGACGAAGCCGATATAGAGCGTGCCGGCAAGGAGCGGGACGAGGCCGAACTGGCCGGCGGAAGCCGCGGCGCCCGCCGCCGCGAAGCGCGGGTCCCAGACGGTGCCGAAGAAGAACTCCCAGGCCGGAACCCGGTTGAAGAAATGGATGGCTTCCGTGAGCATCGAGGCGACGATGCCGATCGTCGTCAGGATGGCGATGGAGGAGGCGGCGAGGAGGCCGCCGAGCATCACGCCCTCCACCCGGTTTCGCGCCCGGAACTTCGGCGCGATCATCCGGTAGGAGAAGAACGCCCCGGCGAGCGCGACGAGGACGACGAGGGCCGAGCGGAGGAGACCGCTCGCCACCGTCATGCGGTTGAGCGTGTCGGCGGAGGTCAGCATATAGGGCGCCGGGTCGGCGGCGAGCGGCACGCCCTTGGCGGCCAGCACCGTGCGGGCGGCGGAACCGTCGGCAAACAGCGCCGTTCGCTCTTGCGCCGACAGCAGCGAGAGGCCGCGGGAAATGGCGCCGATCATGTTGTAGTCGAGGTTCTGCGTCGCCTGCGGCTCGGCCTTGACCTCTTCGGGAAAGCCGGCGCGCACGGTCGAGCCGATATAGATCGGGCTCGCGACGATCCAGACCAGCAGCACGAGGACCGCCGGAAGCACGGACCAGACGGCGACGAAGGCGCCGTAGTAGCCCGGCCGGGAATGCAGGCTGGACGCCTTGCCGCCGGCAAGCGCGCCGGCGCGCCAGCTGCCTGCCAGATATCCCATGACGCCGATGCCGGCGACGACGAGCAGAAGAAGGGACACACTCATTTCGGACATTCTCCCGGCGAGAGCGGCCGGCGCGACACCCGTGAAGGATAGCCGCGCCAGCCAGGGCAGATTACATGATCTTGCCGTCGGTGAAGGCCTTGCGGACCTCCTCGCGCTCGGCATCGGGGGCCGGAACGAGGCCGTATTCGGCAAGCGGGGAGTCGGGGCCGATCATGTCGTCGCTGGTGAAGAACTCGACATAGTCCTTCAGGCCCGGGATGACGCCGAGATGCGCCTTCTTGACGTAGAAGAACAGCGGGCGGGAAACCGGATACTCGCCCGAGGCGATGGTCTCTACCGAAGGAACGATGCCGCTGACGGTGGCGACCTTCAGCTTGTCGGCGTTGTTTTCGTAGAAGGAGAGGCCGAAGACGCCGATGCCGGACTTGTTGGCGGCGATGCGGGCCAGCGTTTCCGTGTAGTCGCCGTCGATGTCGACGGCCAGGCCATCCTTGCGCACGGCGACGCACTTGGCATGCTGGGCGTCCTTCTCGGCGACGGCGGCCTTGATCACCTCGGCCGCGCCGGAGGCTTCGCAGCCGGCCGCCAGCACCTTCTCCTCGAAGACTTCGCGCGTGCCGTGCTTCTCACCCGGGATATAGGCGGCGATCTCGGCGTCCGGCAGGTCCTTGTTGACCTCCGACCACTTCCTGTAGGGGTTGGCGACGAGCTTGCCGTCGACGACGACCTCGGCGGCGAGCGCGAGGTAAAGGTCCTTCGGCTCCAGCTTCAGGTCGGCATTGCCGGCGTCCGTGGCGAAGACGATGCCGTCATAGCCGATCTTGACTTCCTGGATCTCGGTCACGCCGGCAGCCTTGCAGGCCTCGACTTCGCTGTCCTTGATCGCGCGCGAGGCGTTGGCGATGTCGATGGTGTCCGGGCCGACGCCCTTGCAGAATTCCTTGAGGCCGCCGCCCGTGCCGCCGGATTCGACGATCGGCGTCTTGAAGTCCGAATAGGTCTCGCCGAACGTCTCGGCAACGATCTTGGCATAGGGAAGAACGGTGGAGGAGCCGGCGATCTGGATCTGGTCGCGGGCGACGGCAACGCCTGCGAAGGCGGCGGAAGCGACAAGCGCCGCGGCAGTGAGCTTAAGAGATTTCATCTGGGGTCTCCCGAAGAGGACGTGTGTTGTAAGCGCTCGTTTCGCGCTCTCTGCCGTTGACCGGCGGCCTCTGTCTAAACCCCGATCGCCATTGCTTTTATGTCAGTTCGACGAAACATTTGTGACAGGCCAAGCATCTGGAAACGCTTGCGAATTTCCAGATTCGCAACGAAACCCGGATGGTATGTGTCAGAATTTGACGGTAAAGACCGTGCCCTTGCCGAGCTCGGACTTCACCACGAGGCGCGCCTTGTGGCGCGTCAGGATGTGCTTGACGATGGCAAGGCCGAGGCCGGTGCCCTTCCTGGAACGGCTCGCCTCCACGTTGACGCGATAGAAGCGCTCGGTGATGCGCGGCACATGTTCCGGCGGAATGCCGGGGCCGTAGTCGGTGACGGAAAGCTCGACGGGCGCCTCGCCCCCGCCGGTGAGCACGACATCGACCCGCTTGCCCTCCTGCCCGTATTTGCAGGCGTTCTCGATGAGGTTCTCGAAGACCTGGACCAGCTCGTCGCGGTCGCCGTTGACGGTAACCGGACGGTCCGGCAGGTGCAGCGCCACCTCGACGCCGAGATCGCCGGCGAGCGGCTGGAGGCTGTCGCGCACATGGCCGAGGAGCGGGACGAGGTCCACCGTCTGGTCCGGCGCAAGGTTGGAGCGCAGTTCGAGGCGCGAGAGCGAGAGCAGGTCGTCGACGAGGCGGCTCATGCGCGTCGCCTGCTCGTGCATGATGGCGAGGAAGCGTTCGTGGGCCTTCAGGTCGTTCTTCGCCGGGCCCTGCAGCGTCTCGATGAAGCCGCGCAGCGAGGCGAGCGGCGTGCGCAGCTCGTGGCTGGCATTGGCGACGAAATCCGAGCGCATGCGCTCGATGCGGCGGGCCTGCGAGACGTCGCGGAAGGTGAGCAGCCAGAGCGACTCGCCCCTGCGGTCGGCAAGCGGGGCGATGCGCACGACATGGACCGTCTCGGAGGGCAGGCGCTCGGCATGCTCCGTCTCGCGCGGCCGGCCGGAGGCGATGGCCTCGCGTACCATGTCGAGGATGCCGGGGGCACGGATGCGGCCGGCAAGGTCGCCATTGCGCGGGATGGGGCCGAAGACGGCTTCCGCCGCGCGGTTCTGCAAGAGGACGGCCTCGCTTGCGGAAAGGAGCAGCGCGGGGGCGTCGAGCGCGCCGAGAACGGCGGCGATGGCCATGCGCTCCTCCGCAGCCCGGTCCGGCTCGGCAGGCGCTGCGGCGACGGGCACGGCGGCCCGCTGCTCGGCTTCCGCCGCGCGCCGCTCCACGCGCAACAGGCCCGCGATGACGAGGAGCAATACAGCGAAGGAGGCCCAGCCGAGATGCATGCCCGAAAGCCACATCATGAAGCCGACGAAGACGGCGGAGGCGATGAGCACCCGCTCCCCCCACAGTTGCGCCGCCAGCCAGCCGAAGACCGTCCGCTGATCCGTCACCGCCGCCCATTCCCTCGCCAGCATCGCACCCTCCGCGCCTCCACCGATTCCCGATGGATAGCGCGGCTTCGTGACATGTTTTTCACGGCGCGCTTGAATTCGCAATGCGGTTATGGCCACCTGCGGCCATGCGGCGCTCGCCGCCTTTTGGTGTTTCGAGGAGCAGACGATGGCGGAGAAGGCGGAAAGCCGGGCGGTGGAGCTGGATATCCACGACAAGAAGCGGGTGTTCGACATCGACGATCCGAAGCTGCCGGACTGGATCTCGGAAAAGGCCTTCGGCTCCGACGACTACCCCTACGACAAGAAGCTCCCCAACAAGGAATACGAGAAGACGCTGAAGCTGCTGCAGATCGAGCTGGTCAAGGTGCAGTTCTGGCAGCAGAAGACGGGACAGCGGGTGATCGCCGTGTTCGAGGGGCGGGATGCCGCCGGCAAGGGCGGGGCGATCCACGCCACCTCCTCCTACATGAACCCGCGCTCGGCGCGCGTGGTGGCGCTCACCAAGCCGACGGAGACCGAGCAGGGGCAATGGTACTATCAGCGCTACGTCGCGACCTTCCCGACCGCCGGCGAATTCGTGCTCTTCGACCGCTCCTGGTACAACCGCGCGGGTGTCGAGCCCGTCATGGGCTTCTGCACGAAGGAGCAATACGAGAAATTCCTGGAGGAGACGCCGCGCTTCGAGGAGATGGTCGTTTCCGAGGGCATCCACTTCTTCAAGTTCTGGCTCAATATCGGCCGCGAGATGCAGTTGAAACGCTTCCACGACCGCCGGCACGATCCGCTGAAGATGTGGAAGCTCTCGCCGATGGACATCGCCTCGCTCAGGAAATGGGGCGACTACACGGACAAGCGCGACCGCATGCTGAAGGAAACCCACACGGACCATGCGCCCTGGACCGTGGTGCGCGCCAACGACAAGCGCCGCGCGCGCATCAACGTCATCCGCCACATCCTGACCTCGCTCGACTATGACGGCAAGGACAGGAAGGCGATCGGCGCGGTGGACGACAAGATCCTCGGCTCCGGCCCCGGCTTCGTCAGATAGGACCGGCGCCGGTCATTCGCCCGGCAGGATGCGCACACCGTAGAGGTAGACGCTGGCATTGCCGCCGGCGATATCGCTGTTGAGCAGGAGATGCCCCGGCTCGCTCGGCGAGAGCGAGCGGTCGAACGTCACCTGGAACAGGATGTCCGTGCGCTCCGACACCGTGAAGCGGTGGCGGCCGCAGCCGCCCATGGTGGAGAAGTCGCATTCGACGGTGACCTGCACCGGCTTGCCGTTTGCCGACTGCACGGTGAGCGCGACCGTCGAATTCTTGCCGCCGAGTTCGCCAAGCACCTCGGGCGAGACCTCGATGCGCACCGCCCCGTCCCGGTCGGGATCGGTGGAGGTGATGCGCGCGGCCGGGCCCTCGCCCGTGCCGATCTGCTCGAAGCGGCCCGCCGCGCCGGCCGACAGCTTGTCCATGTCGCCCGGCGAGAAGACCGCGCGCCAGTCGGCGGTGAAGCGGTTCTGCGTGTCGAGCGCCTTCTTGACCGGGTCGTCACCGGAGAAATCCTCGCCGGAAACCCGGGCGGGCGGAATGGAATCGTCCGCATCGCCGCGAAGGTCGGCAAGCAGCCCGCTCGTCTGCACCCACCAGGCAAGCGCGCCGAAGGCGGCGATCAGCGTGGCGACGACCAGCAGGAAGGAGAAGAGGCGGCCGCGGCGCCTGCGCGCCTTCGCCACCCTTTCGGGCCGGATATCCGCCGGCCCGCCCGAGGCCTTGCCGGATGCGGGCCTGGCGGCTGCGGCACCGCCCGCGGAAAAGCCGTCCGCGCGCTCCGGGCGGATCGCGCCGATATCGCCGGTTCCGCCGGCCGGCCGGCCGGCATCGTCGCGCCGTTCGCCTTCCAGCGTCGGCTCGGACCGTTCGGCGCGCAGCGCGGGTTCCGCCCGGGCCTCGGCGACCGGCTCGGCGCGGACCGCGCTTTCGGCGGCGGCAAGACGGGCGCGCTCCTCCGTTTCGATCTCGCGGATCGTCGCCTCCAGCCGATGGCGCTGGGCGGCCATCGTCTCGGGATCGTTGATTTCCTGCTTGCGCAAGCCGGCTTCGAGCGCATGGCGCGCCGACTGGTAGATCCGCGCCCGCACCTCGGCATTGGCACGCTCGGAGCGCGCCAGCGCGTTTCTGATTGCCGTCTCCAGTCCGCTCACATCCGACCCTTCTGCGGGAGCCGCCTCATGGCCGCCACGATACTTCTGTGGAAAGAGCCCTGCTTTCCGGCTTTTGTTAGGTTTTGCGTAACGTTTGACGCGAATTTGCGCAAGCCTTCCGGCCGAACCGCCCGGCCTTCTCCGGGGATAAGCACCTGCCCCGAGGCGATGAGACCGCCGGCACCTGCCCGGCAGGCCGGCATGCGGGCTTGCCGAAGCCGTCACGGCAAACCGCCTCCCCGCCGATCGGCGCACCGTTGCGTTTGCCGGAACGCGCCGAAGCTCACCGATCCACGCCCGTATCGCCTCTTTTCAGACCCGTTGCACGCTGCTATGGTTTTGACGTTTTCGTAAACGTCAAAATAGACAGGATTTCCCCTCCATGGCCCTGCCCGCGATCCTCAAGGACAAGCTGCGCCTGCCCGTCGTCGGCGCGCCGCTCTTCATCGTCTCGCATCCTGCGCTGACGCTGGCGCAATGCAAGGCGGGCATCATCGGCGCCTTCCCGGCGCTGAATGCCCGGCCCGAATCGCAGCTCGACGAATGGCTGGCGGAAATCACGGAGGGCCTTGCCGCGCATGACGCGAAGAACCCAGACCGCCCGGCCGCGCCCTTCGCCGTCAACCAGATCGTCCACCGTTCCAACAGGCGGCTGGAGCACGACCTTGCGATGTGCGTGAAATACAAGGTGCCGGTCGTCATCTCCTCGCTCGGCGCCGTGCCGGAGGTAAATGCGGCGATCCATTCCTATGGCGGCATCGTGCTGCACGACGTCATCAACAACCGCCATGCGAATTCGGCGATCCGCAAGGGCGCCGACGGGCTGATCGCGGTCGCCGCGGGCGCGGGCGGCCATGCCGGCACGCTCTCGCCCTTCGCACTCGTGCAGGAGATCCGCGAATGGTTCGACGGGCCCCTCCTCCTTTCCGGCGCGATCGCGACCGGCGGGGCGATCCTCGCGGCTGAGGCGATGGGCGCGGACATGGCCTATATCGGCTCTCCCTTCATCGCGACGGAGGAAGCGCGTGCGAGCGACGCCTACAAGCAGATGATCGTCGACAGCGCGGCCGCCGACATCGTCTATTCCAATTATTTCACCGGCATCCACGGCAACTACCTGAAGCCTTCCATCGCCGCCGCCGGCATGGACCCCGACCACCTGCCGGAGGCCGATCCCTCCAAGATGGATTTCGACAAGGCGACGACCGGCGCCAAGGCCTGGAAGGACATCTGGGGCTGCGGCCAGGGCATCGGCGCCGTCAAGGCGATCGGCGCGGTGGAAGACCTCGTCGCCCGCCTCGAGCGCGAATACGACGCCGCGAAGGCCCGCATCACCGCCGGCTGAGCCGGCCATTTCGCTGCATCGCACGGGAAAAATGCGGAAGTTCAAACTCCCCGCTTGAAATCTCCCGCCATTGCGGTTATCAGCGCACCCATTCCGGTCCCGACATGCTTCGGGACCGCTGGAAGCCGCTTTAGCTCAGTCGGTAGAGCACATCATTCGTAATTAGCGGGTCCGCTAGAGAATGAGGTTCGAGGCCAGCGGGTTGGGGCTGGTGAGTGAAAGTTAGTAGGGCCATAGTATGGCCAGTGTGAAGGGTTAAGCCGCTTTAGCTCAGTTGGTAGAGCACATCATTCGTAATGATGGGGTCGCGTGTTCGAGTCACGCAAGCGGCACCACTTCCCAGCCTGAGGAAGTCAAAGTGCGCAGATGACCGGTGGTCCCTACGATCCGAGAGCCATCGCCAACCTCATGCTGGACGAGGCGGACCGGTCGGGGATCAAGGTCACTAACCTCGCCCTGCAAAAGCTCCTCTACTTCGCCCACTCCATTTTCCTGATCGAAGCCAAGCGCCCTCTGGTCAGCGGTTATTTCGAGGCGTGGCAATACGGGCCGGTGCATCCTGCTGCCTACTCGGCTTTCAAGACGGCTGGCAGTTCCCCCATCGACTTCCGCGCCACCGGGCAGAACGTGATGACCGGCGAGCGCACCGTCCTCGACCTTCCCGAAGACCTGACCGTTCGCCGTCATCTGGCCCGCATCATGTCGTCCTATGGTCAGCTATCGCCGGAGCGGCTGGTGGATATCTCCCACGCCAAGGGCGCGCCTTGGGATTACATTGCGGACAAAGGAAGAACATCGGTTGCGCTGGGATTGCGAATCCCCGATGATGTCATCGTTAACCGATTCAAGTTCCACAACGTTTCCATCGGCGCGGCTCCGGTCGCGGGAGAACCGGATGAAGATACGCCGCTAGCCCCGCTGCCGACAGACCAGAAGCGCCGCGCCCTTGAGCATTTCAAGCTCGGGCATCCGACGATCACCTACAAGCCGGTACGTGCCCGGTTCTTGAGCGGCTGATTCGGGCAAAGGCGGCGTCCGACGACGAGTACTCCGCCAATCTGCTCGTCGCCAAGGGACTGCACACTTTCGCGCAGGACAATGCCTTGCGCAGCCGCTCCCAAGCCTTCTTCCCACTGTCGCTGAGCGTCGGCGAGAGGGTGGAATACTGGTTGCCGATGGTGGCTGCGCTGGAAGGCGCGCCGCTGGTGATCTTCATCGACCCTCGGCGCGGCAAGGGACTGACGGCAGAGGCGAGACGTTTCGTCTTCTCGATGATGCACGAGCATATCCGGGTGGCGTATCCAGACTTCGCCGCTGCCCGGCTCGGCATCGTTCAGTTCGGCGAAGCTGTCGAAGACCAGCGCCCCGTGAAGCTGAGCACCGACAAGGGCGTCGAACTCTTCGACTTCGACCAGCTCGACCGGATGGTGAGGGAGGCCTACGACATCTGGCGAGAAGTCAGCGAGGCGCGCGAAGACGAGGTTCGCCGCAAGGCCGCCGGCGACGGTCACGGCCCGCTGTTCGGCTGACGCCCCTCAGCGGCCCTCCAGACGCCGCCTGACGGCCTTCCTTACCCGGTGCCAATAGACCTGCTCCGCGCCGTCGCTGCGATACCACGCTCGCTCGTGGCGGGCGAATGCCTCAAGTTCCGGGTCGGGATAGCTGGCGATGATATCGTCAGCCACGCGGTCGATGTCTGCGGCGGGGATCAGCCTCGGCTTGATGGCGTCGGTCCAGATCGTCCACAGGATCAGGGCAACGAAGATCGCCGCCTGACTGCCGAAGAATACCAATATCACCCACCCGGCTACCCGACCGACTGTCTCCCACATCGCCCTGCCCCATGAAACGGGGCTGTAGCCTATAGTCAACAAGGCAAGGGTGAAAGCAAAATGAGACTCATCGTCCGTGGGCATATCGTCGGCATCGCTGGCCAATCGCGCGCATGGAAGACGTGCGCGCCATTCTCGCTAGGAACATCAAGGCGGCTCGGAAGCGGCTGGACCTCTCGCAAGAGGACCTTGCCGACCGCGCCGGCATCGACCGCACCTATGTCTCGGGCATCGAGCGGCAGGTGAGGAACCCGACGATCACCGTCGTTGCCAAGTTCGCAGAGGCGCTGGAGACAACGACCGCCGCCCTGCTCGACAGCCACAAGCGCGATTGAAGCGGGCCGGCGTTTACCGGGCCGGCATAGGCCCGTGAGGGGCGGCGGCCGGGTTAGTGCCCCCAACTGCCCAACCCGCGCCAGCGGCCCTCTGAGGGGCCGTCTGAAGCCATTGCGGCCCGCCCCCGGCTTACAAGCCCAAGGGGCAGCGCGTGGCATTGCCGGCACGTAACTTGTAACCTGTAACTTAAGGTCTGAAAGTTATAAGAAGCCGGGGGAGTAGTGTACCCCCCGGCCAATTGGCGCGCTGCAAAATGTTGCCGGGCTTATGTTGGCGTTACAGGTTACAGCCCGCCCGTCCGCAAGCGTCGTCAAAACGGCGGCTCCCCTTGGGCAGCGGAATCGGTAAGCCGCAGCAATGTCACCACGCCGCCCTCGACTCGCTTCGCCAACCACTCGGCTTTGCGCTCATCGAGCGTCCCCCGCGCGAAGCCGCGCCTTTGGGTTTGCTCGCGCTGCGCCAGATCGTAGAGACGGTTGGTGCGGTCCTCCCAGCCGAGGCGCGCCATCTCGGCCTTGATCCGCTGCACCTCGATAGGCGAGAGCCGGCCACCCTCAAAGCCAAGCAGGAGTTTCACGCTGTCCATCGAGACGCGGCCCGTCTTGCCGGCAAGCCAGCCCTCCAGAACGCCGGCGAAGGCGTCTTCCACCAGACGCAAATTCTGGAGTTCTTGCGCGGCGCTCCATAAATGCTCGGACAGCGAAATGGTTTCGCCTGTGGCCTCGCGCACCACCGCTTCGGCCCATAGTTGATCTACGTCGGCGCGAAGCTTGTCGAGCTGGATACGCCCGCCGCGCACGGGCCAGAAGCGCCGGTTTCCCGTCTGGTCGAACAAGTACTTCTCATCGTTGGTGCTGCCGATAATCACGCACTGGCGCGGATAGGTGCGCGCATCCCGGCCGTAAGCGCGGCGATATTTGTCCCGCCGCGTCGACAGGAATTTCTTCAACTCGTGCGACGACGCCTTTCGGATGCCGTCCATCTCCTGCACCTCGACGATCCAAGCACCGGCCAAAAGCTCGGCCTTGGTCTTGTCGTCGCTCTTGAGGCTTAGGCTTCCGCAAAACCATTCGTCGCGCACGGCGAGGGTTTCGGCAAAGCTGGACTTGCCCGTGCCTTGGCTACCCTCGAACACAAGCATCGTATCGAACTTGACGCCCGGTCGCTTCACGCGACGTACACCGGCAATCATGAACTTGGCTCCGAACTCACGGTTCAGTTCCGTGTCGTCGGCGCCCGCATAGTCGCGCAGCAGGGCATCGATTCGAGGCTTTCCATCCCATACAAGGCCATCGAAATATTCGAGGATCGGGTGATAAGTCTGCTCGTGGCCGATGGCGACAAGCTCGGTCTTGATCGCCGCCACCGAAGCCTTGAATTTGAGGCTGAGTTGAAACCGGCTGCTTAGGATGTCCGCCACATCGTTGAGGTCACGGCCTTCCAGCCCGATGCCTTCTACATCGTTCGTGAAGGAGAATGTATTGCGCCGTACCTCGACGCCAAGACGTGCCAGCGCATAACGTATGTTGGCGGGATGGTCCCTGATCGGCTGGAACTTTTCGTTCACCTCCGGCCAGTCCTCTCGACCCGCCTGGATCGTCATCAGTGCGCGGGCGACCTGACGCTGACCGTAGCGCAGCGCATTGGGTTTCTCGCGCACATGCGCGCCTATGGCATAGTCAGGATCGAGCAGGATCGACAGGGCGTGTCCCGGCTGAACGCCGTTGCCGAGCATCCAGCACAGGCACGCCATCATGCGTTCCGAGCGCGACGGATAGGTCTTGTCGGGCGGATCTTCGCCCGTAACCATGACCTGCATCCATTTTGGGTTCGACGGGATGATCTCGCCACGATCATCGGGCAACGGAAGCGGTTCTATTTCAGCCGGCATGATGTCGGTTTTCCTGCTTCCCGGTACGGTCAGCGCCTTATCCTTCGGCAGCCGCAGCTTGAAATCTTCGGCCCGGTAGGTCGTAGGCGGCTTCGAGAAATTCGGCGGGTCCAGCAACAGCGCAGATGCCGGTTTGCGCCCATCCGCGCGTTTCCCGTCGTCCAACCAATTCACCGTCCCCGGTAGACGCAATAGCTGATTGACGGCGATTGGCCCCGATGCGCCGCCGAATGCTTCCAGAAGCGCCCTGTTCATGTTTTCGGCCTGCTCGGAGGGAATCGGCTCGCTGAGCTTCCACAGCGCCTGATAGCCGCCGCCGCTGAATATGATGGCTGTCGGCGGCGGTACGCCCTTGGGCCTCCGCTTATCCTCTGTCAGCCGCGCGAGGATCGTATCCAACCGCTCGGCTTCATCGCCAGGAAAATGCTTGCCATCAAGGTCGACCCAGAAAAAGTCCGAGCCGGACACGTTCTCCTTGGTGCGCTTTCCGTTCAGCAACCGTGCATTGGGCATGTAATAGAGGTTCCGTTGAAACTCGTGCCCGTTGTTAGCGGTCACGAACTGCTTGGCGGAATCGGCGTCGTGCTGCTGGCATGTTTTCACCGTGGGACTTTTCGGTCCGGCGCTTTCCATATGTTCCAGATAGATCGGCGCATCGGGGTTAATCCAGAGAAGGTAGCCAATCGCGCGGTCGGAATCGGGCTGGAGACGATCAGTCATGACGCGCCTCCTCCGGGTCGAACTCCTGCGAGGCAAGCCAAAGCTCGACATCGGCAGGCCGGTAGAGGATTTTGCCGGCGCGCTTGCTGGACTTAACGCGGATGAAGGGTGGGCCATAGCCGTAAATGCGGCCCTTCTCGAAGAAGCTCCGGCTCAGACCCGTGATGTCCGGCAATTGCTTGGTGGTGAGCAGTCGATTTGATCGGTCGGACATGGCGTCCTCCTGTTGTTGATAGGAGGACGATGGCAGTTGGTAGGCATCGCAGGTTGCGAACAATACAGACGGAAATTCGCAACCCGGCTCAGAGCTTGGTTTTCACGCCCCACTCGGCGAGTTCGTCACAGAGTCGCCGTAACCCTTCGGCTTCAAGCGTCTCTGCCACATAGTCATGCTCAACAGCGCGATAGATATAGGTCCGCTCGTGGTCGACGGTCGAGCCCTTCCCCTGCTTGCGCCAGTATATGCCGCTCAACTTCTCCCGCAGCCTGTTCACGATGGCATGTCTTGCGTTTGGGTCGGTGGACCCAAAGAATTCAGTTTCGGCCTGTTCGGCAAGCGCCTTGTAGGACCGGGGCTTGGGTGGAGGATCGGCATCAGGACTGTTACGAGTCTTGAAGGCGTGCATATCATGCTTGCAGCGATCCCGGTAAAGCTCGCGCGCCATGAAGCGGAGCGCTTTGTCGTCCCGGTCGTCGTAAAGTGGATGCGGCGTTGCCTTGTCGCCCACAAGTGCTTTCATGGCCGTATTAAGGCGTTGCTGCCGCGTATCGGGTGAGACTGTCGGATTCGCGTCTATAATCGCGAGGAGAAGGCGTTCCAATACGGTCGCGCCGAAGGCCAATCCCAGATAGCCCTGATTGTTCATTTGCTCAGTGTTCGCCATTGGCCAACTCCAATATCCGGGCTGCGACCAATTCCACCGGCCCGCGCAGGCGCTCGGCATTCACGACGATATAGCCGCCCGTCACGTCGCCGTTGGCACGGTGGTTCAGCAGGCGCTTGAGCGCATAGTAAGGAACGTCGAGGCTTTCGGCGATGGTGATGAAAGTCCGCCGAAGGTCGTGCAACGTGAAGCTGACGCCGGACCCCGCGCTGACCCGGAGTAGGAACTTCTTCGTTTCCATCAGATGCCCCTGCTTGCCGGGGCCGGGGAACACGAAAGCCGACTCGCCCGCCTGTCTTTTGCGCTCCGTCAGCAGGTCCACGAGGAACCCCGACAGAGGCAGGTTCAGCGGATCGCCATTCTTGGTCTTGGGCAAGTGCAGCGTCCGGGCGGTCAGGTCCACGTTGTCCCAGCGCAAGGCCATCAACTCGCCCCGGCGCATACCCGTGAACAGCGCGGTCAGCAGAAAGTCGCGGGCGTAGTCCGGTTTGGCCATCACCGCCTTCCACCACATCGGCAGGTCCAGCGCCGCCACCACCGTTTGCCGACGCTGCTCGCGATGCCACGCCCGCGCTTGCGTCAGAATCTGCACCGGGTTCGGCGGAAACTCGTCATGGGTAGCGGCGGCGAAATTGTAGACCGACCGCAGATGCCGCATCACGTTGTTGGCCGTGGTCTTCCCGATTTGGACGGAAAGCTCCTGATGCCGTTTCAGCACCATCTGGCGGGTGATTTCGTTGATCGGCTTCTTGCGCCATGCCTTGAGGTATATCGTGGCGGTCCTCGTATAGTTCAGCACCGTATGCGGCGAAAGCTGCGGACGGGCGACGAAGAAGCTGTCGAACGCGTCGGCCAGCGTGACCTTGGCCTCGACCTCCCTGCGCTTTCCGGCGTTCGGGTCGTGGCCTTCCGCCATCTCGGCGAGCAGCGCCATCGCCCGCTTGCGGGCGATTTCCGCCGCGAACAGATCGGCCCGGCCGATGGTGACGCGCCGGGTCTGCCGGTTCACGTACCCCTCGGCGTAGTAGACCTTGGATTGCTTGCCGACGCGAAGACCGAAGCCGGTCAGCGTGGTGTCGCGGTAGAAAACTTGGCCGCTGGCGGGATGGGGGATTTCTTCGACCGCGCGGCGGGTGAGACGTAGGTTTGGCATTGAGACCTCCTGTTGGCCTCAACTCAACCTAACGTCAATAACGTGAAATTACTAGTGATATCAGAGACTTATGACACAAAAAGAGCTTTGAGCCAAGGAGAGAAAACCCTGTCCAACGCCATCCGATACGCGCACACGCGCGAGCGGACGCAAATGAGCAACAGCAGTTTCAGTTTAGCCAACAGCATAAAAAATGAACCTCGCGGCGCTGACCGCGAGGTTCGTCTTGAAAACGCGATAGGCGTTAGGTCCGGTCGTGGACCTGAGCGAGGGGAGCAACCCTCTTTGCCGCATCAACACCCGCCTGAGCGGACTGCTTGGAGGTGTAGACTTCGGAATGGCACAGGGTTTCGCCGTTGGCACCCTTAAGACGCCAGAAGTACCCGCCTGCGTTCGCGCGAAGGATTTCAAACATGTAGATGGCCCTCCTTGGGCCGGAAATGTGACCCGTCCGAAGCGCCGGGTCATTGATCTTTAAGGAGGGGCCAGCTAGGGTAATGGTGTTCAAGACATGCCTAGCGGGCTTCAGCCCAGGTATTCGAAAATCGGCTGGTTTACGAGACCAGTCGGTTTTCCATCCACGTTGCCTTCGGGGTCAGATACGGTCCCCTCGGCGGAAGTTCGTCGGGACTCGCCGGCGGAACCTCAGGAAACCGCGTTCCATCCTTTACTTCAGCGATCCGACCCTGATTGAGGCCGAAGAACGCTGCGATATCGTGATGGCGGTCGCCCCGCTCGATCATTCCCCGAATGAGCGCCGCATCGCGCTCGGTGATGGTGAGGCCGCTCGGCCTCGCACGTGATGCCATATATTTCTCCTGCGTTTTCAACGTCAGACTCTGGCCTGACGTCTCCTATATGAGAGAGAGTCGCCGGACAGTCAAGAAAAAATCTAACGATATACCTCCGTAGCGAGTTACGGTTTTATTTCTCTTGACACCGTAGCGTGCTACGGATATCCATGACACATGACGAAACAAAAGAAACCAGCGGTCCTCAGCCGCACCGGCGCACGCCTTCTGGATGTCGCAGAGGTCTTTGCGGGTGCTGGGGTATCGCGCGAGGAAACGGTGGTCCGTCCGGGCGAAAGGCTGCCGGTCATCGGTGTGCGCGACCTTCAAGATGGCGCTGTTGCCCCACGAGAAGTGTTGGACACAGTAGGCTTTTCCTCTCCCTCCAAAGCCATGACGTATGCGGTTCAGGCCGACGACGTGCTCGTCACTGGGCGCGGGACCCTGCTGAAGTTCGGCCTCGTGGGTGATGAGACAGCAGGAGCCATCGCCAGCGCGAACATCATCGTCGTGCGTCCCGGTTCTGATGTCGCGGGGGGTGCCCTTTTCGCGATCCTGTCGAGCGACGTGTTCCGCCCAAAGATCGAGGTTTTGCGGAGGGGGGCGACGACGCTGCTGTCCCTGTCGCCAAAAGACCTTGCCAAACTCGAAATCAATCTGCCGTCGCTGAACGAACAGGAGCGCATCGACGCCCTCGTTAAGGACGCGCAAATCGCCTACCGCACCGCCCTGGAGGCTGCCGAAATCCGCCGCTCACTCGCGCGGCGTCTGATTGACGCTCGCCTGTTTGGCGACGACCAGAACCATTGAGGGAAATCATGGCCAAACTCACACGTGCCGAACTGGAAAATCATCTCTGGAAATCCGCCGACATCCTGCGCGGCTCTATCGATAGCTCCGACTATAAGATTTACATTTTTGGCTTTCTGTTTCTGAAGCGGCTTTCTGATCGTTTCGAGGAAGAGGCCAAAGAGGCTATCCGTCGCGGCTTGCCGGAGGACGTCGCCTACAGTGACCCCGACGAGCATGAGTTCTTTCTGGTTGAACGTGCGCGCTGGTTGTCGATCAAAAAGCTGACGACTGGCATTGGCGATCACCTCAACAAGGCATGCGCCGCCATTGAGGACGCCAATCCCTCGATTGAAGGCGTGCTGGCCAATATCGACTTTAACTCCGAATCGCGCCTTGGCGATGCCAAGAACCGCGAAGGCGTTCTGTCGCGTCTGATTGACCACTTCTCGCGCATCGACCTGTCCAATGCTTCACTGTCCGAGCCGGACATGCTTGGTCGCGCCTACGAATATCTGATCGACAAATTCGCAGACGATGCAGGTAAGAAGGGGGGCGAGTTCTATACCCCCCACCATGTCGTGCGGCTGATTGTCGAGCTGCTGGACCCCAAGCCCGGCATGCGCATCAGCGACCCCACCTGTGGCTCAGGCGGCATGCTTGTTCAGGTCGCGGAGCATGTGGCGAAGCTCGAAGGCAAGCGGCTCGGTGAAGCGCTCAATATCACGCTGCATGGGCAGGAAAAGAACCTTGGCACATGGGCCATTGCCAAGATGAACCTGCTGCTGCATGGGCTTCGCGATGCACGAATTGAAAAGGGCGATACGATCCGCAATCCGCGCCTGCTCGATCAGGACGGCAACCTATTTCTTTATGATCGGGTGATCGCCAACCCGCCCTTCTCGCTGGATAGCTGGGGCGCAGAGGACGTTTCAGGAGACACCGAGAAGAAGGGCCATAACCGCTTCATCTACGGCATTCCTCCTAAAAATATGGGCGATCTGGCCTTCGTTCAGCACATGGTGGCGACACTCAACGCTAGAGGTGTTTGCGGCGTGGTGATGCCGCATGGGGTGCTGTTCCGCGGCTCAGGCGACGGCCGTATTCGCGAGGCGATGCTGAAAGCCGATCTGTTCGAGGCCATTATCGGCCTGCCGGAAAATCTGTTCGCCGGCACTGGCATTCCTGCGACCGTTTTAATCCTCAACAAGGCGAAAGCACCTGAGCGCAAAGGCAAGGTGCTGTTCATCCACGGGGCGAAGAAGTTTGAGGAGCGGCCCAAAAAGAACGTCTTGGGTGAAGGCGATATCAGGGACATCCGTGACGCCTTCCGCGCATGGAAAGATGAGCACCGCTTTTGCCGTGTCGTGGATATGAAGGAAATCGAGGAGAACGATTTCAACCTCAACATTTCCCGCTATATCGACACGCTTGAGCCGGAAAAGCCGATCGACGTCAAAGCTGAGCTTGGCAAACTTTGGGCCGCCGAGCGGGCACGCGACGAAGCCGCCGCGCGCATGAATGCCCTTCTCAAGGAGATGGGCTATGTCGGGTGATCTCCATTGGCCGCCAGTGAAAATAAGCGACCTCATCAGGGAAAGCCGAATTAGGGGGAGCAACGGCAGCAATGCCAAAAAACTGACAATTCGACTTTATGGGCGCGGCATCGTTGCGAGCTCGGATCGTGGCGGAAGCGAAGCGACCAATTACTACATCCGCAAAGCGGGCCAGTTTGCCTATAGCAAGCTTGATTGTTTGAATGGTGCATTCGGGATCATTCCGCCGCATCTGGACGGATATGAAACAACGCTTGATCTGCCGACGTTCGACTTTGTCGGAGAGGTGGACCCGTCTTGGTTTCTAAAAACAGTTGCACGTCCTAGCTTCTATGGGCGTTTCAAGTTCGCTGCAATTGGCTCGCGGAAAGCGAACCGTGTACCGACAGAAGAGTTTCTTTCCACTCGCCTAAGCCTGCCACCGCTCGCTGAACAGCGCGCGGTTGCCGAGGCCTTGGCTACGGTGGAAGAGGCTATCACCTCTATGGAGGCGTTGATTGTGGCGCTCGCCGAAGCCAAGCACGCTACCATGCGCGAATTGCTGACGCGCGGCATTCGACGCGAGAAGGCGCCGATAAAGCCCTTACCTTCTCGCTGGGTACTTGGACGAGTGGCCGAGGGGATTACTCATATCCCGGCAGATTGGAGCCTCGTAACACTGACGAAGGTAGCCAAGCTCGAAAGTGGCCACACGCCCGACCGCAAGGAGCCGGCCTATTGGGCCGGAAACATCCCTTGGATATCGCTCCAAGATGCTGATGCCCTCACCAAGGTGACCATCTCGGAGACTGCCGAAACCATTGGTCCGTTGGGCTTGGCTAACTCATCCGCACGCATGCTTCCGGCAGGAACTGTTGTGCTTCAACGAACGGCAAATGTCGGTCTTGCGTCTGTAATGGGTCACGAGATGTGTACCAGTCAGCATTTCGCGAACTGGATTTGCGGAAGCAAGCTCGATCCATACTACCTTCAACAGGTATTCCGGCACATGTCGCGTGAGTGGCAACGCCTTGTCGCGGGGAGCGTCCTGCCTGACATCTACATGGGAACCTTCAAGGCATTGCAAGTTCTTCTCCCACCATTGGCGGAGCAGAAGAAAATCGGCGAGGTCGGCGTCGCCTTCGACCTGCGGATTGAAGAAGAGCGAAGCACGTTGACCGCCCTGATTGAGAACCGCAAAGCGCTTGCCCAAGAACTGCTCTCGGGTCGGATACGCCTTCCAGACAGCATCATTGCGCGGCATCGTGATAAAGCCGGACAAGCCGCATGAATGAGACCAGTGAGCAGCTTGAGCGCGAATGGGTAGAGGAGCCGGCGACGGACCTGCTGCGGGTGCTGTTCGACTATAAACCCTTGTCACCAGAAGACGTGCGACGGTTGCGCGATGGTCTAGCAACAGAGCCGGTTCTGACTGTTCGCCTCGCGGAATGCGTGAAGCGCCTTAATCCGTGGCTTGCCGAGGACGGTGTTCGCCGCGCCGTTGCCGCCGTCACGCGCGTTACCGCCGTCGATGTGATGGAGGCTAACGAGAGCGCTTATACGGCCCTCACTTACGGCGTGACGGCCCCCCATACGGAAGGCGGCAGACGACAGGACCGCAATGTTCGGTTCTTCGATTTCGATGATCCATCTGCCAACACGTTCGAGTTTGCCCGCCAAGTCGCCATCAAGGGCGCTCGGCAAGACATCATCCCCGATATCGTCGTTTACGTGAACGGTCTCCCGCTCGCGGCCATCGAATGCAAATCGCCGTCACTGGCCAACCCGATGGGTGAAGCGATCCGCCAGTTCCGCCGTTATGAAAGCCGGGATGAATTCGCCGGGCTTGGCGCTCCCCGCCTGTTCGAGACGGCGCAGATTTCCATCGCACTGGCGCGCGACGTGGCGAAGTACGGCACGACGCTGACGCCTGCCCGGCAATGGGCTGAGTGGAAAGACCCCTATCCGCTCACGCTCGATGCGCTCGCGGCACAACTGGGCCGAACACCAACCGGGCAAGACATCTTGCTCACTGGGCTTCTCGCACCGGCCAATCTGCTCGATCTCATCCGCAACTTCGTGATGTTTGAGACCATCGACGGGCGGCGCATCAAGAAGCTGGCGCGCTATCAGCAGTTCGTTGCAGTTGGCAAGGCGATTGAGCGCATCCGAACCGCACCTAATCCGCAACGGCGCGGCGGGGTTATTCACCACACCCAAGGCTCCGGCAAGTCGCTCACAATGGTGTTTCTGGCGACCAAGTTGCGCCGCCTTCCCGAAGCTGAAAATCCAACGATTGTCATCGTCACGGATCGGACCGATCTTGATGACCAAATTACCGGGCAATTCCAGCGCTCAGGATTTGCCAATCCCATTCAGGCCGAAAGTGGAGACGCGCTGCGCAAGGTTCTGTCGGGCGGCGCTGGAACGACAGTTCTGACGACCGTCCATAAGTTTCACAGCGCTGTGCCGAAGCGCTCTTCGGTCATCTCCAAGGCGCGGAACGTCTTTGTAATGGTCGATGAAGCGCACCGGACGCAATATGGCGCGCTTGCCGCCCGGATGCGCGCGGGGCTGCCAAATGCCTGCATGATCGCCTTCACCGGCACGCCCATCGACAAGAAAGACCGCAGCACCCGAGAGGTCTTCGGCGACTACCTGCACCGCTACCTGATCGATCAGGCTGTGAAGGATGGAGCGACTGTCCCGATTTACTACGAGATGCGTGACGTCCTACTCAGGATCGACGGGCGCGATCTCGAACGGGATATTCGGGCTGCATTCCCCGAACTATCGGAAGAAGAGATCGGTAAACTCAGACGCGGCACGGGACTTCAAGAGAAGTTGGCTGGAGCGCCCGTTCGGGTGGAGACCATCGCCAAAGATATCCTTGAGCATTACCGGAGCACCATCGAGCCTAATGGGTTCAAGGCGCAGATTGTAACAGCCAGCCGAGATATCGCCGTAACCTATATCGAAGCCTTGCGGCGGCTTGGCGCACCTGAATGCGCGCTGATCATGTCCGCCTCCAATAATGACAGTGCCCGGTTACAAGCCCATCATCTATCCAAGCGCGACCGCGACATCTTGATAGGCCGGTTCAAAAAGCGCGACGATCCGCTGAAAATCTTGGTCGTGTGCGACATGCTGCTGACCGGTTTTGACGCCCCGGTAGAGCAGGTTCTGTATCTCGATGCGCCTCTGCGCGAGCACACGCTTTTGCAGGCGATTGCTCGCGTGAACCGCACCGCTGACGGCAAGACCTATGGGCTGGTTGTGGACTATTGGGGAGATAACCGGCGCATCGCCGATGCCTTGGATATGTTCTCCGACGAGGATGGCATAGCCAGCGCGCTTCGCCCGCTGTCCGAGAAAATCCAGCTTCTGGAAAGTCGGCACCGGGCCGCCATTCGGCTCTTCGAAGGCCTTGGCCGTCAGGACGATACCGCATGCGTTGAACTGCTGCGTCCGGATGACGTTCGCGCCAAATTCGAACTCGACTTCCTGCGCTTCGCCGAAGCCATGGACATGGTCCTGCCCGATCCGAAGGCATTGGAAGAACCCTATCCATCCGATTTGAAATGGCTGTCGCGCATTCGCGTTCTCGCGCGCCGCGCCTATCACGAGGAGCCATTTGATCCAAAGGACTATGGCGCGAAGGTCGGCGAGATTATCACCAGCCACCTATCGGTGACGGGTGTCGAGCAGTTGCTGGTGAAGTTCGATATTCTCGACCCCGCCTTCCGTCCGCATCTGGAAAGCCTGCGGTCGAGCGATGCCAAGGCTGCCGAGATCGAGCACGCCATCCGTCAGGAAATCCACGTCCACCGCGACGAAAATCCCACGGCTTACGCCTCGCTTTGGGAGCAGTTGGAGCGGATCGTCAACGACAGGCGGGAAGCTCGCGTGTCCGCTGCCAGCGCCTTGACCCAGCTTGAAGCAATGGTCGAGCAAGCCGCAGATATTCGCTCGGGCGCGGCGGGCAGGAGCGACGGCCTCACCGGGACGGCTGCCGCCATCCTGCCCTTCCTTGACGCCGATCTACCCGACGCCGAGCGCTCCCGGAGCGCCGCCGGTATCACCAAGGCACTCGAGGAATATGCCGAAGTTGTCGACTGGCACCACAAGGAGGACGTGCAGCGGCAGATGCGTCGATCCATCAAGGAGCAGTTGCGCAGCTTGGGATTGGATGCGCACAAGGTCGAAGCCACGACGGCAAAGATCATGGATGTCGCCCGCGCGAGGTATGCGGGATGACGGACGCCGCTCAGCATTCCATCGTTTTTGGCGGCGAAACATTCGCGTTCCTGATCGAGCGAACAGCACGCCGGAAAACCGTGGCGATATCGGTTGGCTTCGATGGAGTGCGCGTCCTTGCACCGTCAGACCTGGATAATGAGCGCGTCCTTGGCATCGTTCGAAAGAAAGGCGCTTGGCTGCTTCGCAAACAGGCGGCGTACCGCGAACTTGGGGGGCAGCCGGTTGCAAAGGAATTTGTGAGTGGCGAGACATTCCACTATCTCGGCCGCCAGTATCGCTTGAAGCTCATTCCCGACGAAACAGCCGTTGTGACCCGAATTGCCGCGAGAGGTTCGACCCTTGTCGCTCCAGTGCTGCCGAATGGCTATGCATCCGTTCAGCGTGCGGCAGTCCGCAGCGGGCTCAGGCACTGGTATCGAGCGCATGCGATCCAGCATTTTCCTGCCCGTACGCGAATGATCGCAGAGATGCTTGGCATTCCAACACCGACCGTCAAAGTCGTGGACCAGTCCAAACGCTGGGGAAGTTGCGATGCACGGGGACGCATCCGCCTAAACTGGCGCTTGGTCATGGCACCAATGCCGTTGGTCGATTACGTTATTGCTCATGAGGCATGCCATATTATTGAGCACAATCATTCACGGCGATTCTGGCGTTCACTGGAAACCGTCATGCCGGACTACGAAGAACGTCTGAGAAGACTTGATCGGATGGGACACCAGTTCATTTGGTGATTTTTATATGAGCGACATTAAACTCTTTCGCACAGACAGCGCATCGGTCACCGAACTTCGCGGCAGCGCGGTTGCGCTGGAAAAGTCGTTGCAAACGCTCATTGAACGCAACATGGAAGCCTTTCTCGGCGTTCGGTTTCTTGCATCCGAGTTTCCGACGACGAACGGCGGGCGCATGGACTCGCTCGGCATCGACGAGAATGGTTCGCCGGTGATCGTCGAGTACAAGCGGGCCAGCAATGAGAACGTCATCAACCAAGGCTTATTCTACCTCGATTGGCTGATGGACCATCGCCGCGATTTCGAATGGCTTGTTCTGGAGCGCTTCGGCGCCGAACAGGCAAAGGTGGTCGATTGGGGCACCCCGCGCCTGATCTGCATTGCCGGCGACTTCACCAAGTACGACGCCCATGCGGTCAACCAGATGAACCGGAACATCGCGCTTGTTCGCTATCGCCGATTTGGCGACGAGCTATTGCTGTTCGAACTGCTAACCTCGGCATCGGAACGACCCGCGCGCGAAATCCCTGCCAGCATCGACACCCAAGGCGAGCCTGCGGCAGCACGACCACGATCTCGCCAGAAGACGGTTACCCAGTATCTCGCGGACGCAGACCAAGACCTTGTCGACCTCTACGAGGCGACGAAGGCGTACCTGCTAGCGTTGGGCGACGATGTCGAGTTGAAGACCCTGGACAACTACGTCGCCTTCCGCCGCCTAAAGAACTTTGCGTGCGTCGAGGTCAAGCCGCAGATCAGGCACCTCAAAGTTTTCGTCAAAGTCGATCCGGACACCATAGAACTTGAGCCCGGCTTTACCCGCGACGTGCGCAACATCGGCCACTTCGGCACTGGCGACCTTGAAATCATCATCACCAATGTCGCCACGCTGGACAAAGCCAAGCCATTGATGGACCGCAGCTATGACGGAGCATGAGCGTAAATCACCTACGACAGCGACCATTCGGCAGGAGGTAGAAGAACGGGGATACGCTCTTCTCAAGTCCTACCGTGCCAATTCCAGTGGCGAGGAAGTCGCGTCAGAACTTGGAAAGGTGCTCACGCTTGGGGAAGGCTCGCCTGTGCATCGGTTGAGCCCAACCCCAAAGGACGATGCCGCCCCGAATAGCTACAGCGGAATCTATGGGCTAGACGTCTTCCCTTTCCACACAGACATGGCTCATTGGCGGCATCCTCCCCGCTTTATGATGTTGAGGTGCGTCGTCGGGTTCGAAGAGGTGCCCACTCTCCTCGCCGATGGGGCGGAGATTGTGCGCGAGGCCGATGAAGGTGTCCTTGCGCGTGCCTTGGTTCAACCGCGTCGACCGGTGAAGGGCAGGCTACCACTGCTGCGCATTTTTCAGCCCGGTGAAAGCTTTGGCATCATACGTTGGGACGAAAAATTCTTCAGACCCGCCTCCCGCGCTGGAGAGCATGGCGTTGAAAGTTTCCGCGCTGCGCTTGGCACGGTTTCAAAACACAGCATCGCGTTGTTTGAGCGGGGCGACACCCTTGTCATCGACAATTGGCGAATGCTGCATGCTCGATCTCCAGTGCCTCCCGGTTGCAAGGGTCGCATTTTGGAGCGTGCCTATTTGGAGCAACTGCATTGAAGAAGACAATCGAGGCCGGAAAAACACCCGCTGCATGGGACCCGGAAGCCCTCTTTGCAAAAGCGCAGCGCTGTGCAGAGCAGATGATCGAGATGGACGCAGACAGTTGGCAGCATGGTTTGATGGCCAGCCTGTCCCTGGAGCTTCTCGCTCGTGCGGCCCTTGCCAACGTAAGCCCGGTCCTTCTCACTGATCCCAATCAAGCATGGGTTCAGACGTATCACGCGCTGGGCTACCCCGCGCTAGAGGCGCGCGCGCCTTCGTCGGTCGCGACGGGAGAAGTTCTAAAAAGATTGGCAGCGATCTTCCCTACATTGTTCACCAAGGAGGTATCGAGCGCCTGCACCCGCATCACTGGGAATAGGAACGCCGAATTGCATTCCGGCGAAACTCCTTTCGATGACGCGCCGACCAGCACATGGCAGCCTCAATTCTATGAGGCATGTGCCGTTTTGCTCGCAACCATGGGTTATGACCTCCACGACCTATTCGGCAAAGAGGAGGCCGAAATTGCGGCCAAGCTAATCGCTGCTGCTGCTGACAAGAGTGCAAAGGCCGTCGCCGGTGATATTGAGGCTCACCGAAAGGTGTGGGAGGCAAAAGAAGAAAATGAGCGCAAGACGGAGAGAGAGGCAGCGGCGCTTTGGGCTGTAAGACGGAGTGGTCACCGCGTAGAGTGCCCCGCCTGCGGATCGGCGGCTCTTCTGTTCGGCGACCCCGTTTCCGCACCCCAGCTAAAACTCAAGGATGACGAGATAACGGAAACTCAGGAATATCTTCCAACGCACTTCGAATGCGTGGCATGTGGCCTGAAGATTAACGGGCTATCTCGCCTGAATGCTGCGGGACTAGGTGGCCGGTTCAAGCGTACCAGCGTGTACGATGCAGCAGAATACTACGCGCCTGAAGAAACGTATCCAGACTTTGAAGACGACAACAATGAGCCATTCTAGGTAAATCGCGGACATCAAGAATCCCACGAAACCGGGACATCCCGACGCCCACGGACTCCCTCCCCACCCCAAATTGTAAGCGCCGTTGATGGGGGGAGGTCCGGCAGGTGCCGTGCTGATTAATAGGGCCAACCGCGAACTGTAGGCTGCTAGTAGTGTCGCGGGGTCAAAGGGGTGGCAACTGGGTGATACCCTGTGCTACCTGTCAACTCCTGAAAGTGGATTCCGGCCAATGGCTTGTCCAGTCGGGTCCAACGATTTCGTAGAACGTCTAACTATCTGATATTGTTGCGAAAAACAATTCGTAATGATGGGGTCAGGTGTTCGAGTCACCTAAGCGGCACCACTTCCCTTTCGACCTCCCCGCCTTGACCGCCCACCGGGACTCGGACATTCCTGCGCGCATGAAATTCTTGGCCATTTCGGGGAGTGCGCGGCGGGCGTCCACCAATACGGCGATGCTGCGCGCCTTGCAGGCTGCCGCGGGGGCGGACCATGCCGTCGTGCTTCATGACGGGGTCGGGATGCTGCCGGTCTTTTCGCCGGATCTCGAGGGCGAGGCGCTGCCGGCGGCGGTCGCCGAGCTTGCCAGGGCCGTGGCGGAGGCGGACGGGGTGATCATCGCCAGCCCCGAATATGTGCGCTCCATTCCCGGCGGCATGAAGAATGCCATCGACTGGCTGGTCTCGCGCGACGAACTGGTCGCCAAGCCCATCGTGCTCGCCCATGCCTCCCATCGCGGCGACGACATGCTGCAGCAGTTGCGCATCGTGCTCGCCACGGTGAGCGCGCGGTTCAACGAGGAGATCTTCCTGCGGTTCCGGCTGATGGCGCTGTCGCCGGAGGAGATCGCCGCCCGCCTTGCGGAAGAGGCCGCCGTCGGCGAGATGCGCGCGTTCCTCGACGGCTTTTCCCGTTTCTGCTCGGAAGGCTGAGGGCGTCAGCCGACGTTGCGCTCCGGATCGCGCCGCGCGGGGAGATTCGTCGTTTCGTCGAGGAGGATGGTCGGCTGGTCGCTCGTCTCCAGGTCCCGGATCCATTCACGCCAGATCGCGACCAGAAGGGCCATCAGCACGGGACCGATGAAGAGGCCCACGAAGCCCATGGTCTTCACCCCGCCGATGAGGCCGAAGAAGGTGGGCAGGAAGGGCAGCTTGATCGGCCCGCCGACGAGGCGCGGGCGCAGCGTCTTGTCGACGATGAAAAGCTCGACCGAGCCCCAGGCGAGCAAGGCAAGGCCCGCGACGAGCGAGCCGCTGGAGACGAGATAGACCGAGACCAGCGTGAAGGAGAGCGGCGCGCCGCCGGGAAAGAGCGCCATCAGGCCCGTCAGCACGCCGAGCGTGACGGCGGACGGCACGCCGGCGATCCAGTAGGCCGTGCCGAGCACGATGCCCTCGCCGATGGCGATCAGCGTCATGCCCGTGACGGTGGAGCTGATCGTCGCCGGCACGATGCGGGAAAAGCGCTCCCAGCGCATCGGCAGGATGCGCTCGCCGAGCCGATCCACCTGGGCGGCGAAGGCCTGGCCGTCGCGATAGATGAAGAACAGCGCGATCAGCATGAAGAGCATGGCGAGCAGGAGGTTGAAGGCCTTGCCGCTGGCCGCCAGCGCCACGCGGTAGATATTGCCGATATGCGCGCCGCTGACGATCTGCGTCAGTTCGCCGATCGCGCCCGGATGATCGAGGAAACGCGTCCACTGCATGTCGAGCCAGCCGCCGATGACGGGCAGCGCGCGGATCCAGTCGGGCGTCGACGCGCCGGTGCGGTTCGTCTGCACCGCCCAGCCGATCCAGTCGCGGATCTCGTGGAAGGCATAGGTGGAGGCGAAGAGGATGGGCCCGACGATGAAGCCGAGGATGAGGAGGATCGCGATGGAGGCGGCCAGCGTGCGCCGGCCGTTCACCCGCGCCAGAAGCCGCGTATAGAGCGGCCAGCTCGCAAAGGCGATGACGAGCGCGGCCAGCACCGGCACGACGAAACCGTGGAAGAAATAGATGCCGGCGAGCACGACGAGGACGAGCAGCCAGCGCGCAGCCGAAACGGGCGAAACCAGCGCGGCTCCACTGGCGCGCGCGGCGCCCAGAAGCCGAGGCTCGTTTCTACGATGATCCGAATGCAGCAAACGCGTCTACTCCCTTGAGGCCGGCGCCCCGGGCCCGGACCACCAAGATAAGGTGTAACTGAAGAATGTTAAACATATGCGCGCCTTTTTATGCCGAGGCGCGGTGAGACGTCGCAGGGGTGGGCGGGCGCATCGCTTATTGACGTTTACGTCAATGTAATATAGCGATGACGCTTGATGGCGCCCGTCAAAAGCATCATCTTGTCCGGATCGGCGGGTTGGAGGACCTTCCGGTGCCGCGCGGGACGGACGGGTGCCAGCACCCAACGAGGAGGAGAGACATGTCGGCCACAGTTCAGGACCCTTCCACGCAATCGTCCGGCCGTTTCTGGCTCGCCTCCTACCCGGAAGGCGTGGCCGCCGATCTTGCTCCCCTGCACCATTCGTCGATCGGCGCGCTCGTCGAAAGCTGCTGCGAACAATACGCCGACCGTCCCGCCTTTACCAGCATGGGCAAGACGCTGACCTTCCGCGAATTCGGCGCGGCCTCGGCAGGCATCGCCGCCTGGCTGCAGGCCCGGGGCCTTCAAAAGGGCGACCGCGTCGCCGTGATGATGCCGAACGTCCTGCAGAACCCGGTCATCATCTTCGGCATCCTGCGCGCCGGCCTCGTCGTGGTGAACGTCAATCCGCTCTATACGCCACGCGAGCTGGAGCACCAGTTGAAGGATGCGGGCGCCAAGGCGCTGTTCGTGCTGGAGAATTTCGCAAGCACCGTCGCGCAGGTCGTCTCGCGCACCGCCGTGAAGCACGTCGTCGTCGCCACGATGGGCGACATGCTCGGCCTCAAGGGCTTCATCGTCAATCTCGTCGTGCGCAAGGTCAAAAAGCTGGTGCCCGCATGGTCGCTGCCCGGCCACGTCCCCTTCCGGCAGGTGATGGCCGAGGGCGCGCGCGCCGGCGTGAAGGATGCCGGCGTGACGCCGGGCGACACCGCCTTCCTGCAATATACCGGCGGCACGACCGGCGTTTCGAAGGGCGCCGTGCTGACCCACGCCAACCTCCTGTCCAACATGGAGCAGATCAAGCTGTGGATCGAGCCGATCTTCCACGTCAGGAAGCGGCCGGAACAGCTCGTCTTCATCTGCGCGCTGCCGCTCTACCATATCTTCGCGCTGACGGTGAACGGCCTGATGGGCATCGCGCTCGGCGGCCATAACGTGCTGATCGCCAATCCGCGCGACATCCCCGCCTTCGTCAAGGAACTGGGAAAATACCCCGTCCACATCTTCCCGGGCCTCAACACGCTGTTCAACGCGCTGATGAACAATCCGGACTTCGCCAAGCTCGACCTTTCCGGCCTGTTGCTGACGCTCGGCGGCGGCATGGCGGTGCAGCGCCCGGTCGCCGAACGCTGGCAGGCGATGACGGGCTGCGCGATCACCGAGGGCTACGGCCTTTCGGAGACCTCGCCCGTCGCCACCGCCAACCGCTTCGACAGGGCGCAATTCACCGGCACGATCGGCCTGCCGCTGCCCTCCACCGAGATCGACATCCGCGACGATGCCGGCAACGCGCTGCCGCTCGGCGAGGTGGGCGAGATCTGCATCCGCGGGCCCCAGGTCATGGCCGGCTACTGGCAGCGGCCGGACGAGACGGCCAAGGTGATGACCGCGGACGGCTTCTTCCGCTCCGGCGACATCGGCTTCATGACGCCGGAAGGCTTCACCAAGATCGTCGACCGCAAGAAGGACATGATCCTCGTTTCCGGCTTCAACGTCTTCCCCAACGAGGTGGAGGAGGTGGCGATGTCGCATCCGGGCGTCCTCGAATGCGCGGCGATCGGCGTGCCGGACGCCCATTCCGGCGAGGCGGTCAAGCTCTTCGTGGTGAAGAAGGACCCGGCCCTGACGGAAGCGGACGTGAAGGCCCACTGCGCGGAGAACCTGACGAACTACAAGCGGCCAAAATTCGTGGAATTCCGCGACGAACTGCCGAAATCCAACGTCGGCAAGATCCTGCGCAAGGACCTTCGCGGGTGAAGGCCCAGGAATTAAACCGATTTAGTTTTTTGCGCCGATCGGCGTTTGCGGGCTTGATTTGCGGGGGGCAAAGCGACTAGCTAACGGCATCCTCCAAAGGCCGAAGGAACACGCCGATGAAAGCGCTTGTCGAAAAGCTGAAAACCATCGTCCGCGACACCGATGCCACGGACATCCGGGCGGCGTTCGCGGCCGATCCCGCCCGCTTCTCCCGCTACAGCACGACATTCGAGGACTTCCTCTTCGACTATTCCAAATGCGCGGTGAACGACGCCGTGCTGGATGCGCTGGAGGAACTGGCGAGGGAAGCCGGCGTCGAGAAGAAGCGTGACGCGATGTTCGCCGGCGAGATCATCAACATCACCGAGGAGCGCGCCGTGCTACACACGGCGCTGCGCAACCGCGCCAACACGCCGGTGCTCGTCGACGGCCATGACGTCATGCCGGACGTCAACGCCGTGCTCGACGCCATGGGCGCCTTTTCCGACGGCATCCGCTCCGGTGCACTCAAGGGCGCGACGGGCAAGAAGATCACCGACGTCGTCAATATCGGCATCGGCGGCTCGGACCTCGGCCCGGTCATGGCGACGCTGGCGCTCGCGCCCTATCACGACGGCCCGCGCCTGCATTTCGTCTCCAACATCGACGGCGCGCATATCGCCGACACGCTGAAGCTGCTGGAGGCCGAAACGACGCTCTTCATCGTCGCCTCGAAGACCTTCACCACCATCGAGACGATGACGAATGCCGCAACGGCCCGCCGTTTCATCGCCGATGCGCTGGGCGAAGCGGCCGTCGGCAGCCATTTCTGCGCGGTCTCCACGGCGCTCGACAAGGTTTCCGCCTTCGGCATCGACGGCAGCCGCGTCTTCGGCTTCTGGGACTGGGTCGGCGGGCGCTACTCCATCTGGTCGGCCATCGGCCTGCCGCTGATGATCGCCATCGGCAAGGAGAACTTCGCCGAGTTTCTTGCCGGCGGCCATGCCGTCGACAACCATTTCCGCACCGCGCCGATCCGGCAGAACATCCCGATGCTGCTCGGCCTCATCGGCTTCTACCATCGCAACGTGCTGAACTACCCCTCGCGCGCCATCCTGCCCTACGACCAGCGGCTGTCGCGCTTCCCGGCCTATCTCCAGCAGCTCGACATGGAATCGAACGGCAAGTCGGTGACGGTGGAGTCCGAGCCGGTCGAGTTCAAGACCGGTCCGGTCGTCTGGGGCGAGCCCGGCACCAACGGCCAGCATGCCTTCTACCAGCTCATCCACCAGGGCACGTCGATCATCCCCACCGAGTTCATGATCGCGGCGAACGGTCACGAGAAGACCCTTCGCCACCAGCACGAACTGCTGATCGCCAATTGCCTGGCGCAGTCGGAAGCGCTGATGAAGGGCCGCACGCTCGAAGAGGCGAAGGCGCAGCTCACCGCCAAGGGCATGGACGCGAAGAAGGCCGACAGGATCGCGCCGCACCGGGTCTTTTCCGGAAACCGCCCGTCGATCACCATGGTCTATGACAGCCTGACGCCCTTTGCGCTCGGCCGGCTGATCGCGCTCTACGAGCACCGCGTCTTCGTCGAGGGCGCGCTTTTCAACATCAACTCCTTCGACCAGTGGGGCGTGGAGCTCGGCAAGGAGCTGGCGACCGGCCTCCTGCCGGTGGTGGAAGGCAAGGAAAGCGCCGCCGGCCACGATTCCTCGACGGCCGGCCTCGTCGCCGCGCTGCTGAAGGCGGCGAAATAGGCCTCAGCGCAGGCTGAGGCGGCGTGCCGCGAAGGCATCGCGCGGCACGCGGGCGAGATTGCCCAGGAATTCCCGCGCACAGGCGCGCCAGCTATAGGCCATGGCGCGGCCCCGGGCGACGTCCTTCGGGATATCGAGCGCGGCGAGCGCCGCTTCGCGCAGATCCTCCGACAGCACGCCCGCCTCGCCGAGCACGTCACGCGGCGCGGTGACCGGGAAGGCGGCGACGGGAACCCCGCTCGCCAGCGCCTCCAGCATGACATTGCCGAAAGTGTCGGTGCGGCTCGGGAAGACGAAGACGTCGGCCGAGGCATAGAGGGCGGCAAGCGCCTCGCCGGTCCTGCGGCCGAGGAAATGCACGTCCGGATAGCGCTCGCGCAGCACGGCAAGGTCCGGCCCGTCGCCGACGACGACCTTGCTGCCGGGCAGGTCGAGGCCGAGGAAGGCCGGCAGGTTCTTCTCCACCGCCACGCGCCCGACATTGAGGAAGACAGGCCTTGGCAGGCCGAGATCGCGGCGTCTTGCGGGGTCGAACAGCGTCGTATCCACCCCGCGCGACCAGCGCTTGATGCGGCGAAAGCCCCGCGCGGCCATTTCCGCGCCGAGCGAGCGCGTCGCCACCATCATGCCCTCGCCGGCATTGTGGAAGCGCCGCAGCCACCAGTAACTCCAGCTTTCCGGGATGGGCAGGCGCGCGCGGATGAACTCGGGAAAGCGCGTGTGGTAGGCCGTGGTGAAGGGCAGGCGCCGCCGCAGGCAGGCGCGCCGCGCCGCAAGGCCGAGCGGGCCTTCGGTGGCGATGTGGATATAGTCGGGCGCGACCGCGTCGATCTTGGCGAGCACCTGCCGCGCGGAGGCGATGGCGAGGCGGATTTCCGGATAGGACGGCAGCGGCACCGTCGCGAACTTCTCCGGCGTCAGGAAAACGATCTCCACCCCCTCCTCCGCCATGGAGCGCGCCAGTTCCTCCAGCGTGTGCACCACGCCGTTCAACTGCGGCCGCCAGGCATCCGTGACGACGAGAACGACGGGCGCCCGTCCGTCGGGGCGGGCCGGAAGGGGCGAGTCGGGGGCGGTCTGGTCGAGCATGGCCCCTTTGACCATGCGGCGATGACAGGCGGATGAAGGGGTCCCTTACGCCAGCCCGATCTCCTTTGCCCAGGGCGGATTGGCGCCGGCGCGGGAGACGGTGACGGCGGCGGCCCTGGCGCCGAGCGCGAGGGCCTTGGCGATCTGCTCTTCGGAAAGCTTCGCCACCTGCTGCTTGGTGAGGAGGTTCTGCATCTTCAGCGAGGCGAGGACGCCGGCATCGAAGGTGTCGCCGGCCCCGACGGTGTCGACCACCGCCACGCGCTCGCTCGGTACCGTGACCTTGTGGTCCGCCGTATAGCCGACCGCGCCTTCCGCGCCGCGCGTGACGACGACGAGCCTTGCGCCGTGATGCAGCCAGTGGCGGGCAAGCGCATCCTCGTCGCCCTCGAGGCCGAACCAGGCAAGGTCCTCGTCGGAGAACTTCACGATGTCCGCCATCGCCGCCATGCGGCGGATGCGCGCCATATGCGCGTCCTTGTCCTTGATGAAGCCGGGGCGGATGTTCGGGTCGAGCGAGATGACGCGCGTTTCGTGCTCACGCGCCAGAAGCGCCTCGTAGGTGGAGCCGCAGGGCTCGGGGATGAGGCTGATCGCGCCGAAATGGATGGCCTCGCAATCCGCGCCGAGCGCCGGCAGTTCGGCCTCGGTGATCATGCGGCCGGCCGTGCCCTCGTCGTAGAAGGCATAGGTCGCGTGGCCGTCGACCAGCTTGACGAAGGCGACGGTGGTGGGGCGCGAGAGCGTCGCGCAATAGCTGTAGTCGACGCCGCTTTCGCCGAGCGTCTTGCGCAATATGTCGCCCATCATGTCGTCGGAAAGGCCGGTGAAGAAGCCGGTCGGCACGCCGAGGCGGCCGAGCGCGATCGCCGTGTTGAAGATCGCCCCGCCGGCATAGGGCGCATAGGCATCCTCGCCGAGCGTCGTCGTCCGCGGCAGCATGTCGATCAGCGCTTCACCACAACACAGGATCATCTTCATTCCCCCATCGATTTTCAATCGATTTAAACGATGACGGCGAAAAGCGCCAGAGGCTTTTACGACGTCGGCAGCTCGGCAACGCCGCCATGGGCGGCGGACCAGGCGAGCGGCGCATCGAAGAAGGCGCCGACCGAGGCGAGTGTCGCATCGTCGAAGAGCTTTTCCGCCCGCGCGACGGAGAGCACGTCGCGCCAGGTGCCGACGTGGTGCAGCCTGACGCCGCCATTGGCATAGCGCGCCTCGGCCTCCTGGAAGATGCCGTAGTAGAAGAGCGCCATGCCGTGATCGACCACGCCGCCGGCCGCGCGGATCGCGTCGATGAAGGTGAACATGGAGCCGCCGACCGTCACGAGGTCCTCGATGACGAGGACGCGCGCGCCTTCGGCCATCACGCCCTCGATCTGCGCGTTGCGGCCGTGGCCCTTCGGCTTCTTGCGCACATAGACCATCGGCAGGCCGAGCCGGTCGGCAAGGAGTGCCGCGAAGGGGATGCCCGCCGTCTCGCCGCCGGCGATGACGTCGAAGCGCTCGAAGCCGGCCTCGCGGGTGATGGTCGCGGCGGCAAAATCCATGATCGCCGAGCGGATGCGCGGATAGGAGAGCAGCTTGCGGCAATCCATATAGACCGGGGAGGCCATGCCGGAGGCGAGCTTGTAGGGCTCCTCGGGGCGGAAATGCACCGCCTTGATCTCCCACAGCATGCGGGCCATCAGCTCCGCCATCACGTCTTTGTCCGGAAAGGAATTGGAAAACATCGGCATCTCCCGCTGGCTGTCTTGTCGAGCGCATAGCAGCAAGAGCGGCGGCTTTCCAGCATCCCGGCAACGAAAAACCCTCCCCGGCAGCCGGGAAGGGTTTCTGGAGGATCAGACCGGTATCGTCGCTCTCAGGCGGCGCGGCGGGCATCCACGGAGATGAGACCGGGGCCGAAGGCGGCGAGAATGAGGAAACCGCCGGCAATGGTGATGTTCTTCCACATCATCAGGCCGTTGAAGACGGTCAGCAGGCCGTTGGCGCCTTCCGGGAAATCCGGGACGCTGATCGCGCCGCTGTGGAAGACGAGGGCGGTGAAGACGCAGAAGACGGCGAGAAGGTATGCGGTGATCTTCGTCTGGAAGCCGACGAGGATGAAGAGGCCGGTGACGAGCTCGAAGATGCCGGCGAGATAGGCGAGCGCGGTGGCCGCCGGCAGGCCGGCGCCGGCGATCATGCCGGCCGTACCGGCCGGGTCGACGAGCTTGGGAAAGCCCGACGTGAGGAACATGAGGGCGAGGAGGATGCGGCCGATAAGGATGACGGCGTTCTGGGACATGGATGGCTCCTGGTTGCAGGCGTTTGCGTTGGCCGGAGAAATACCGGGCTTTCCATCGTCAAGATAGACTGTCGCCCGGACGACAGATCGTTCTCTTTTTGTGAACGATGCCGTGCCGCTCTTTTCTGTTGCAAGCGCCGAACAGCTAGGGGAAGATTTCCGCCGGGCGGCCCGCCGGCGGCCGGGGGAAACCGGATATGCACGAGATCAACAAGAGTGCCGCGTTCTGGCGATCCTTTCCGATTTTCGAGGGCTTCGGCAGAGAGACGATCGATGAGGTCGCGTCCATCGCGGCCTACCGCAAATGGCCGGCCGGCACGGTGATCTTCCAGCGCGGCGACGAGGGCGCCTATCTCATCGCGCTCGTCTCCGGCCGTATCAAGCTCTCGCTCCTCACGCCGCAGGGCAAGGAGCTGTCGCTGCGCCAGCTCGAGCCCGGCGCCGTGCTCGGCGAGATGGCGATCCTCGACGGCCAGCCGCGCTCGGCGGACGCGACGGCGGCCGTGGCGACGGAAGGCTATGTCATCGCCAAGCGGGATTTCCTCGATCTTCTGGCGCGCAACCCTTCCGCCGCGCTCGCCACCATCCACTATCTCTGCACCAAGCTGCGAGAGACGACGGAGCAACTCGAGACCATCGCGCTCTACGACCTCGACGCCCGCGTCGCGCGCTTCTTCCTTTCGACGCTGCGCTCCATCCACGGCGAGGACCTGCCGGAGAGCGCCAATCTCCAGCTTCCGCTGAGCCAGACCGAGATCGCCGGCATCCTCGGCGCCAGCCGGCCGAAGATCAACCGCTCCATCCTCGCGCTGGAGGAGGCCGGCGCCATCCGCCGCAGCGACGGCATCGTCCATTGCCATATCGGCCGGCTCCAGGGCATCGCCGAGCCGGACGACGGCTAGCCGTGGCGGCCATGATCGCCAAGCGACAAAGACCCCTTGCCGCCGGCCTCGTGGCAAGCCTTGCCGGCGCGGCGGCGCTCTTCCTTCTCGGCGGGGACGCGCTGGAACGGCAGCGCGAAACCTATTTCGATGCCCTCACGCAGGCCATGCCGGCGCCGGTGAGCGACCGGATCGCCGTCGTCGATATCGACCGAAAGGCCTTCCAGAGCGCGCCGGAGAAGGAATGGACGCGGGCGCAGACCGCCGACCTGATCGACAGGCTTGCCGCCGCAAGGCCGGCGGCCATCGCCTTCGACTTCATCTTCAGCACCGATTGCAGGCCCGACGAGCCGGCGAACGCCGCGCTCGCCGAAGCCATGGGCAGGGTGCCGACCGTGCTCGGCTTCCTCATCGGCGAGACGCCGGATGCCGCGCCGCGCCCCGTTCCAGGGCTCGCCCTGCAACGGCCGGTCGTCGCGCCGGATCTCTGGTTCATCGACGGCACGGAAAGTTCCTGCGCCTTCCTTCAGGAGAAATCCGCGGCCGCCGCCGCCGCCTTCCTCGTCGGCGACGAGGATGCGGTGGTGCGCCGCGTGCAGGCCTATGCCATCCTCGGCAATGCGGCCTATCCGACGCTCGGCGTCGAAGCCGCGCGGCTGGCGGCCGGGGCGCATACGCCGATCCTCGGCGGCAATCCGCCATGGCTCCGGCAGGATTCGCGGGTCATCCGGCTCGACGAGGACGGGAGCCTGCGCTTCGTGGCGAGCGGGGCGGCAGGGATCGGCGCGCGCACCCTTTCGGCCGCCGACGTGGTGGCAGGAAGCGTGCCGGCGGAGAGAATCGCCGGCAAGGTGGTGCTGATCGGCAGCAGCCTGCCCAATCTCGGCGGGCTCAGGACCAGCGCCTCCCTGCCGCTCGAACCCTCCGTGCAGATCCACGCCGATGTCGCGACCGCGATCCTATCCGACCGCGTCCCGATGCGCGGTGCCGCCCTGCCGCCGCTCGAAGCGGGCTTCGCCTTCGCCATGGGCGCGCTCGCCGCCCTCGCGGCCTTCCGGCTGCGGCCCATCGGCGCGGCGCTTGCCGGCTGCGGCCTCGTCGGTCTCGTCTTCGCCGCCTCGGTGCTGCTCTATATCCGCACGGCGCTGCTTGCCGATGCGCCCGGCGTCGCGCTCATCGTCGCGACCGCGGCACTCCTGACCGGGCTCCTGCAGTATGCCCATGTGCGCCGGGCCGAGGCGACGGCGCGACAGCGCTTTGCGCAATACCTGCCGCAATCGGTGGTCTCGCGCTATATCGACAACCCGGAAATGGAGCGGGTCGCCGGCGAGGAGCGGCAGGTGACGGCGCTCTTCACCGACATAGAGGGCTTTTCCGCACTCGCCCAGAAGATCGGCCCGCACGACCTCGTCAAGCTGCTCGACATCTACTTTTCCGAGGTGAACGCGCTGGTCGCAAGGCACGGCGGCATGGTGGACAAGGTGGTGGGCGATGCCGTCCACGCGCTCTTCAACGCGCCGGACGACCTCGACCGGCATGTCGACAGGGCGATCGCCTGCGCCGACGAGGTCCGCACGCTCACCGAGGAGATGCGCCGCCGCCCCCTTTTCCGCGACAAGGATTTCGGCCGCACGCGCATCGGCGTCGAGACCGGCATGGCGGTGCTGGGGGAAGTCGGCGCCGGCGGCAAGCTCGACTATACGGCGCACGGCGACGCGGTGAACCTTGCCGCCCGGCTTCAGGACGCCAACAAATTCCTCGGCACGCAAATCTGCATTGGCCCGAACGCAGCACAGGAGACGGCCCGGACGCTCCGCGCCATCGGCAGCCACGAAATCCGCGGCTTCGGCACGATGGAGCTTTTCACGCTGGATTAGTGCAGGCCGACGCTGGCATAGGCCTCGCGGATGCGGGCCTTGCCCCATTGCGTGACGGCGCCGGGGGCCGCGCCCGGCGTTTTGATCTCCACGCCCTCGCCGCGGCCGACCTCCTTCGTCACACCGCCGCCGGTGACAGTCACGCGGCCGTGCTCGACGAAGACGGCGAAGACGCCGCGATTGGGACCGGCGAAGAATTTCGTGCCGCGCACGCCGATCATGCCGAAGGCCGTGCGCATGGAAAGATCGATCTTGCCGAGGCCTTCCGGCCGGTCGAAGACCATCTGGCCCATGCCGAGCTCGATGGTGCCGCCCTGCCCGGCGATGAAGCTGTCGATGAGAAGTTCCGTCTCGCTTCCGAGGATGAGGCGCGTGTCGTCGCCGAGGGCAAGTTCGGCAAAGCTCTCACGGCCCGTCGCGACGAAATCGTGGTCCATCAGGCTCGCACCGGCCGTCAGGCCTTCCAGCCGCTCCGCCTCCCGGCGGGTGACCTCACCGGTGACCTCGACGGCCTTGCCGATGACGGCGTTGGCGCGGGTCGCGCCGATGCCGAGGCCCGTCAGGGCGAGCACGCCGCCCGCAACGAACAGCCGGCGGCTGAGGAAGAGCGGCTGGAGAGCATCGAGCGTTCGCATCGTCGCGCCTTTCGCGGAACGGGCCGGAAACGGATTGGACCCCAGGCAGGCCCGCGCGTCAATCGCGTGCCCGCCTTCCGAACATTCTATGCGCCACGCCTCCTCCCGCCGCTGTTCCCCGCGGAACAGGTCAGCGGATCTCGCCGGCCTGCGGGCCCCAGGTATCCGTCATGGCAAAGCCGTTCGCCAGCGGATCGCTCGGGTCGAGTGCGATCTGGTGCAGGCCGAAGGTCCAGCCGCGGCCGGTGATGGTGGGGATGATCGCCTTGCGGCCGGCGACCGTGGTTTCGCCGGCAAGCCCCACTTCGAACTCCGAGCCGATGATCGAGCGCGAGCGGAACGTGTCGCCGACCTTGGCGAGGCCGCGGGCGTGGAGCGTCGCAAGGTTGGCGGAATTGCCGGTGCCGCAGGGCGAGCGATCGACGCGGCCCGGCCACATGGTCGTCGCCGTGCGCACGAGGCCGTCCGGGTCACGGTCGCGGAACATGACATAGGCGATGCCGCTGATTTCCGGGATTTCCGGGTGCACGATCTTCATCGATTTGTTGATGAGGTCCTTCAGCGCCATGCCGGCATCGACCAGCGCGCGGGCATTGGCCTTCTCGATCTTCGTGCCGATCTGGTCGACGTCGACCAGCGCATAGAAGATACCGCCATAGGAGATGTCGAAACGCACGCGGCCCCAGTGGGGCGTGTCGATCTCCACGTCCAGCGCCTCGACGAAGGAGGGCACCATGGTGAGCTTGACCTTCTCGCAGCGCCCGTCGCGGCAGGTCGCCGTCGCCTTGACGAGGCCGGCGGCCGTGTCGAGCACGACGACCGTTTCAGGCTCCTTCATCTCGACGATGCCCGATTCGAGGAGCGCCGTGGTGACGCAGATCGAGTTGGAGCCGGAGGAGGCATGGGCCTGGTCGGCCTGCAGGATGATGAAGCCGGCATCCGCCTCGGGCCGCTTGGCCGGCACGAGGAGGTTCACCGAGCCGGTCGCGGCCGCGCGCGGCTCGAGGCACAGGAAGCGGCGCAGGCTGTCGTCCACCGTGTTGATGTGGTTGAGCTGCTCGGCGATGGTGTTGCCGGGGATCTTCGGCACGCCGCCGATCGCCACCTTGCCGATCTCGCCCTCGCAGTGAACGTCCAGCAACTGGATCGTGCGCTTCCATCTCATGTCGTATCGCTCCGTTCGCGCCGGTCGTCCGGCTTTCCGTCCTCTGATATATCAGATCGGACACGGTTCCAACAGCTTTTCATGCGGCCCATCGGCGCGCTACGAAAAGGCATCCGCCGGCCGGCGGAGGCATCCCGCCCGAGAGACCCTTCCATGACCAAGCTCATCGTCTTCACCGACCTGCATATGGTGCCCGAGGGCACGACGATCATCGGCCTCGATCCCTACAAGAGGCTGCTCGCCGGCATAGAGCACGTCAACCGCTATCATGCCGATGCCGACCGGGTGATCATCACCGGGGACCTGACGCACCGCGCCGACACGCTGTCCTACGAGCGCCTGCGCGACCTCCTCGCCCTTCTCGTGCCGCCCGCCGCCATCACCATCGGCAACCACGACTACCGCGAGCGCTTCCTGGAGACCTTTTCCCATGTCGCGCCGGACGAGGACGGCTTCGTGCAGCAGGTCATCGACTTTGCCGATTGCCGCGCGGTGCTGCTCGATACGCTGTTCGCCCCGCCCTACGACTATCCGATGAGCCATGCCGGCTATCTCTGCGAAAAGCGCCTCGCCTGGCTCGAGCGGGCGCTGGCGACGGCGAACGGCCTGCCGGTCCTTCTCTTCATGCATCATCCACCGCACAGGACGGGCTTTACCGGCATGGATGCGATCCGCCTCGGCAACGAGGACGCCTTCTACGATCTCGTGCTGAGGCACGGCAATGTGCGCCATATCTTCGCCGGCCATGTGCACCGCACGATCGGCGGCTCGCATCGCGGCATCCCCTTCTCGATCTTCAAGAGCCCGGTGCACCAGCAGCCGATGCCCTTCGACATGCCCAACGCCTCGCTCTCGGTGGACGAGCCGGGCGCCTACGGCATCGTCGTGGTGACGGAAGAGGGGCTGCAGGTGCACAACGAGGACTACGAGATCGCCCGGCGCGACCCGGCCATCGCCTGAGACGGGATTAACGGGCGTCATACATCGTGATGGTCCGTCCGCGTTCTGCGGGAACCGAGGCCGGCATCTTACGTTCTCTCCGCCGAAGGGGTGGCAAACCCAACGTTCGAAGGAGAAGAACATGCGTAAGATTCTCATCGCCGGCGCGGCCCTTGCCCTTATCGGCGCCACCGCGGCCCATGCCGACGACCGCGACAAGGAAGCCTTCGGCGGCGCAGCCGGCGGGGCTGCGGGCGCGGCGGCCGGTGCCGTTATCGGCGGTCCGGTCGGCGCCATCGTCGGCGGCGTTGCCGGCGCTGCCATCGGCGCGGAAGCCGCCGTTCCCGAGGATGCCCGCGTCTATGTGATGGACAACCCGACGCCGCCCGTGGTGCTGGAAGGCCCCGTGAGCGTCGACACCCGCTTCGACGACACCGTCGCGCTGACGCCGATCCCGGACCATCCGGACCTTGCCTATGTGTATGTCGACAACCGCCCGGTGATCGTGCGGGCCGACAGCCGCCAAGTGATCTACGCGCCCGACATGGGCACGACGGCCAGCGTCTCGTCCGATATCCCGGAAGCGACCATCACCTATGTCGAGCGCCATCCCGTCGAGCCCGTCGTGCTGGAAGGCCCGGTCGAGGCCGGCGTGACGGTTCCCGACACGGTACAGATCGTCGAAGTGCCGGAAAATCCGAACTACGGCTACATCTATGTCGACCAGCGCCCGGTCCTCGTCGACCGCGGCACGCGGCAGGTGCTCTGGGTCCGGTAAGATCGCCGGACCGGCAGGCAACAGCAAGGCGGCCCCTCAGGGCCGCCTTTTTACTGGCCGACGGCGGTGACGGTCGTATCCTCGACGGAATTGCCGAGGCGCCGCCACTGGTCGTCGTAGTTCTTGCGCGTCACCGGATCGAAGACGGCGATGGGCGTGGAGACGACGATGCTTGCGGCGCTGCCGACCGTCTGGGCCGTGCCGAGCGCGACGGCGCCGAGCCGCTCGCCGAGGCCCACCTCGGAATCCGTCACCGTCTGCCCGTCGATCAGCCGGTTGCCGATGAGGCGCACCACTTCGGGGCTTTCGGCGAACTTGCCGTGGTTCAGCCGGTCGCCGGACTTCAGCGCCGTCAGGTCGAGCACGGTGATGCCCTGCTTTTCCAGCATGCTGCGATAGGGCTCCTCGGCCGGGTTGATCTGGCCGAGCCGGTCGACATTGCCGGAAATGCGCCGCGAGAGGGTCAGCGCCCGGTCGTCACGCGAGACAAACAGGGTGAAATGCGGCCGCGGCTCGCCGATGGCGCGAAGCTGCTGGCCGAAGACGTCGACGTCGAGATCGGGCGAGGCGAGGATGACCTGCTGGATCTTCTTCGGCACGCGCCCGTCGCGGATCGCCATCTGCCGCAAGGTCTCGACCGCAAGCCACGTCCCCATCGAATGCGCCATGACGGTGACCTCGCCCACCTCCGGCTTGGCGACCACCGCCCGCAGCAATTCCTCCAGCGCATCGCGCGAATAGTTGGTGCTTTCCTTGTCGTAGGAATAATCGAAGATGCTGGCGCGCGAGGGCCAGGTGAAGATCACCGGCGCCGCGTCCGTCTTGGAATCGTGCACGATCTGCGCAAAACGGTAGACCGCGTCCTCGTAGCGGTTGTTGAAGCCGTGGACGAAGACGAGCACGCGCCGGCTCTTCGGCAGATTGCGGTCGAGCCAGACCCGCCCGGCCCTTGCCGCATCGAGCGGCTCCACGCTGACGGTCGCAAAATCCTTCTCCGGATCGGCCGGCAGCTTGGACGGCCATTGCACCTGCCCGACCTTGCGCTTGCCGTCCGGCGGAATGGAGACGACGATCTCGCGCAACTCGATGTCCGAGCCGCGCTCGCCGGAGAAGAGGACGCCCGGCACGCGCGAGGGCGCGCGCGTCGTCGCCACGAGCAGGTCGACGGTGGAAACGCCCGGCGCCACCTTGCCGCTCGGCACCAGCACGCCTTCCGGCCGGCCGGCACATCCGGCCAGCGCCAGCAGCCCGGCGAAGATCACGCGACGCAATACGCGCGGCATCCGGCGGTTCGTCATGGCCCGCGTCCTTCCGCTAACCCGTTTCTTCCTGCTTAGCCGAGCGGCGGCGGGTTTTGAAGGCGAGGGAAAAGATTGGCGGGCCCGCGTGGCATATCGGTCACGCCGTATCGGTCATGCGGGCGCGGCCGACGCGGATGACGTTCTCCATGGCGCGGCGGGCACCCTCCTCGTCGCGGCGGCGAATCTCCTCGACGATGCGCATGTGGCTGGCCGCCACGTCGCCGATCTTGCCGCGGTCGGCCGCCGGCGAGCTCAGCTTGAAGACGCCGGCGAGCGCCGCCTCGATCAGGCTGCCGACCGTGCGCATGAAGGGATTGCGCGAGGCCTCCATGACGGCGAGGTGGAAACGCAGATCCGCGAGCGCCAGCGTCTCGGCCGTATGGTCCGGATCGCCCATGGCGACGGCGAGCAGCATCATCTGGTTGATATCCGCCTCGCCTGCATGGCGGGCGGCGAGCGCGGCGGCCTGCGGCTCGAAGCCGAGGCGGATTTCGCTCAAATGCAGCAGGAAGCCCTGGTCGACGCCCACGGCGAAATGCCAGGTGAGGATATCGCTGTCGAAGAGGTTCCACTGGTCCTTCGGCGTCACGCGGGTGCCGATGCGGGCGCGCGGCACGACGAGGCCCTTGGCGGCGAGCGTCTTCATCGCCTCGCGCAGGACGGTGCGGGAGACGCCGAAGCGCGCCTCCAGCTCCTGGTCGCCCGGAAGCGTCGCACCGACCGGGAACTCGCCGGAAACGATGGCCTTGCCGAGTTCGTGGACGACCTGCGAATGGCTGGTGCGCGCCCCCGTTCCGCTCATCATCGTTTCGATCAGGCCCTTCCTGCGCACCGGCCGGCCCTCCCTAGTCCCGGACCGCGTCAGGCATGTCGCCTCCGCCGGTCCGTGAGGTGGATGAGCCCCTTCTGCAGGAGGATGAAGGCGAAGAGCAGGAGGCCGATGAGGATTTTCGTCCACCAGCTCGACAGCGAGCCGTCGAAGGTGATGTAGGTCTGGATGAGGCCCTGGATGAGGATGCCGACCAGCGTGCCGGCGACGAAGCCGGAGCCGCCCGTCAGCAGCGTGCCGCCGATGACCACCGCGGCGATGGCGTCGAGCTCCACGCCCACCGTCGCCAGCGAATAGCCGGCGGAGGTGTAGAGCGAGAAGACGATGCCGGAGAGCCCCGCAAGGAAGCCGGAAAGGGCGTAGATGAGGATCGTCGTGCGGCCGATCGGCACGCCCATCAGCCGGGCCGTCGGCGCGCCGCCGCCGAGCGCATAGACATTGGCGCCGAAGCGGGTGCGGTGGGCGATCAGGATCCCGGCCGCGAAGACGACGAGCATCAGCCCGCCGATGAAGGTGATGCGCCCGCCCCCCGGCAGCTTGTAGTAGATGCCCTTCAGCGTGGCGTAGAACGGATGCTTGATCGGGATCGAATCGATCGACAGCACGAAGGCCATGCCGCGCGCCAGGAACATGCCGGCGAGCGTGACGATGAAGGGCGGCATTTCGAGGTGATGGATGATCGCCCCCATCAGCGCGCCGAAGGCCGTGGTGATGGCGAGCGCCAGCGCGAAGGCGACGAGCGGGTGGATGGACGTCTTTTCCAGAAGCACGGCGAGGAAGACGCCGGTGAAGGCGATGACCGCGCCGATGGAAAGGTCGATGCCGCCCGACAGGATCACGAAGGTCATGCCGACCGCCGCGATGCCGAGGAAGGCGTTGTCCGTCAGGAGATTGCCGATGACCCGCGTCGACAGCATGTTGGGATACTGGCCGATGCAGACGGCATAGGCGACGATGAAGATCGCGATGGTGGCGGCGAGCGGAAAATAGCGCGGGTTCATTTCGCTTCCTCTTCCGTCTTGGCCGGCGCTGCCCCTTGCGAGCGGGACAGGAAGACGAAGGCCGACTGCGCGCGCGGCGACTGGATGACAAGGATCAGGACGATGATCGCCGCCTTGATGATGAGGTTGAATTCCGGCGGGAAGCCCGACAGCAGGATGCCCGTGTTGACCGACTGGATGATGAGCGCGCCGAGCAGCGAGGCGGCGATGGAGAAGCGCCCGCCGAGCAGCGAATTGCCGCCGACGACGACCGCCAGGATCGCGTCGAGTTCGAGCCAGAGCCCGGCATTGTTGGCGTCGGCCCCGCGGATGTCGGCGGCCGCGATGATGCCGGCGATGGCCGCGCACAGGCCGCACAGCACATAGGCGGCGATCAGCAGCACCCCGGTCGAAACGCCCGACAGCATGGAGGCGCGCCGGTTGACGCCGAGCGCCTCGATGAGCATGCCGAGCGCCGTGCGGCGCACGACGAGCGAGACGACGAGGCCGAAGACGAGCCAGATGACGACCGGCATGGGAAGGCCCAGCAGGGAGCCGCTGCCGATGAAGATGAGGCCCGGATCGTTGAAGGTGAGGATCGCCCCTTCCGTGATGAGCTGCGCGATGCCGCGGCCGGCGACCATCAGCACGAGCGTGGCGATGATCGGCTGGATATCCAGCACGGCGACGAGGACGCCGTTCCACAGGCCGCACAGGATGCCCGTGCCGAGCGTGACGAGCAGCGTTCCGACCAGCCCGTAGCCGGAGGTGATGCAGGCGGCGGCGACCGCCCCGCAGATCGCCATGACGGCGCCGACCGAAAGGTCGATGCCCTTGGTGGCGATCACCACGGTCATGCCGATGGCGAGCAGCGCCACGGGCGCGCCGCGGTTGAGGATATCGATCACGCTGCCGTAGAGGCGCCCGTTCTGCATCTCGAGCCGGAAGAAATCGGGAAAGGCGAACGAGACCATCAGGAGGATGACGACGAGCGCGGCGACCTGCGGGAAGAGGCGGATGGCGTAGGCCTTCAGGGTCGATGTCATGCGTCCGCCCTCCCGGCCGAGGCCGAGGCCGCGATCGCCTCGACGATGCCGGCCGTGGTGACCTCTTCGCCGACGAGTTCGGCCACATGCGCCCGGTCGCGCAGCACGATGACGCGGTGCGAATAGGCGACCAGTTCTTCCAGTTCCGAGGAGATGACGATCAGCGACATGCCTTTCTCGCAGAGGGATTCGATGAGACGGATGATCTCCGCATGCGCGCCGACATCGATGCCGCGCGTCGGCTCGTCGAGGATGAGGAAATCCGGGTTGGTGGCCAGCCAGCGGGCGAGGATCGCCTTCTGCTGGTTGCCGCCGGACAGCAGCTTGATCGGCTTCTCGCGATCCGAGGTGCGGATGTCGAGCGCCTTGATGTACTGGTCGGCGAGCCGGTCCTGCTCGGCGCGGCTGATCGGCCGCGCCCAGCCGCGCCGAGCCTGGAGGGCGAGCGCGATGTTCTCGCGCACGGAAAGGTCGCCGACGATACCGTCGACCTTGCGGTCTTCCGGGCAGAAGCCAAATTTCTCGCGGATCGCCGCGCGCGGCGAGGACAGGTCGAGCCCCCGCCCGGACGTTTCCGCCGTGCCGCTGTCGGCGCGCTCGGCGCCGAAGAGGATTTCCGCCGTCTCGGTGCGCCCCGAGCCGAGCAGGCCGGCAATGCCGACCACCTCGCCGGCGCGCACGTCGAGGTCGAAGGGCTCGATATGGCCCTTGCGGCCGAAGCCGCGGAAGCGGAAGCGGACCTCGCCGTCCGCCGCCTTGGCGGCGTGCTCCGTCGCCACCTCCTCGACCAGCTCGCGGCCGAGCATCATGGCAATCAGGTCGCGGCGCGGCAGGTCCGCCGTCTCGCGCGTGCCGACGAGCTGGCCGTTGCGCAGCACGGTGATGCGGTCGGAGAGGTCGTAGACCTGCTCCAGGAAATGGGTGATGAAGACGATGCCGAGGCCGCGCTCGCGAAGGCGGCGCACGATGCGGAAGAGCATGGCCACTTCATGCGCGTCGAGGCTGGCGGTCGGTTCGTCGAGGATCAGCACCTTGCCGGAAAGATCGACCGCGCGGGCGATGGCGACGACCTGCTGCACGGCCACGGAATAGGCGGCAAGCTCGGCGGTGACGTCGATGTCGAGTTCGTATTCAGACAGCAACGCCCGGGCGCGCCGGTTCATCTCGCGCGTATCGATAAGGCCGAAGCGCTTCGGCTGGCGGCCGAGGAAGAGGTTTTCGGCGACCGTCAGGTTCGGCAGCAGGTTCACCTCCTGGTAGACCGTGCCGATGCCGAGGTTCTGCGCCTCCAGCGTGCTCTGCGGATCGATGTCCGCGCCGTCGAGCAGGATACGCCCGCCGTCGCGCCGGTAGGCGCCGGTGAGGCATTTGACGAGCGTCGACTTGCCCGCGCCGTTCTCGCCGAGCAGGGCATGCACCTCGCCGCGCCGCAGGGAGAAATCGACGCCGTTCAGCGCCCTGGCGCCCGGGAAGATCTTGTCGATCCCCGTCGCCGAAAGAACATAGGAATTCACCGGCTGCATGATCCCCACCCGTGTGACGATTGCCGCACGCCGCCCTCGCAAGGAGAGCGGCGTGTCAGGTGGATACCTTGCGCCCGATCACGAACCGGCCGCAAGGTCCCGGGAGAGATCAGTAGCCGAGACCCTTCTTGGCTTCGTAGACCTTCATCGGGTCGTCGGCCTGGGTGTAGAGCTTGGATTCCGTCTGGATCCACTTCGGCGGAACCTTGCCGTCCTTGCGATAGGCTTCGAGCGCGTCGAAGGCGGGGCCGGCCATGTTCGGCGTCAGTTCGACCGTGGCGTTCGCTTCGCCGGCGGCCATCGCCTGGAAGATATCCGGAACCGAGTCGATGGAGACGACGAGGATATCCTTGCCCGGCTTGAGGCCGGCTTCCTTGATCGCCTGGATGGCGCCGACGGCCATGTCGTCGTTGTGGGCGTAGAGCGCACAGATGTTCTTGCCGCCGTCTTCCGCCTTCAGGAAGCTTTCCATGACTTCCTTGCCCTTGGTGCGGGTGAAGTCGCCGGTCTGGCTGCGGACGATCTTCAGGTTGTCGTGGCCGGCGATGGCTTCCTCGAAGCCCTTCTTGCGGTCGATGGCCGGCGAGGAGCCGGTCGTGCCCTGCAGTTCGACGACGTTGCACGGCTTGCCGGCGACCGTATCGACCAGCCACTGGCCGGCGACCTTGCCTTCGTGGACGGTGTCGGAGGTGACGGCGGTCAGGTAGAGGTCGTCCGACGCATCGACCTTGCGGTCGAGCAGGATGACCGGAATGTCGGCATCCTTGGCTTCCTGCAGCACTTCGTCCCAGCCCGTGGCGACGACCGGCGCCATCAGGATGGCGTCGACACCCTGCGCGATGAACGAGCGCAGCGCCTTGATCTGGTTTTCCTGCTTCTGCTGTGCATCGGCGAACTTCAGGTCGATGCCGCGCTCTTCGGCCTGCTGCTTGGTCAGCGTGGTCTCGGCGGCGCGCCAGCCGGATTCAGACCCGATCTGCGAAAAGCCGACGGTGAGGTCGGCGGCGGATGCGGCGCTGAACATCGAGGCAGCAAGGATCGTTGCACTGGCAAGTGCGAGTTTGAACTTCATGATATCCTCCCAAAGAAAGCTGCTCCTCAGCAGCGCGGCTAAAACATCATATTGTATTACTATTGTAAACCGTCAAAATGAAACCGCGCGCGATTTTTCTGCGCGGCACCGCGAAGGCCCCGGTTTTCAGGCGGGCGCGCCTTACGGAAAGCGATTCCCGTTGCGCCGCGACGCAGCTATATCTGCAAGCCCGCCGCACCGTCCCGCCTGCCGAAGGATGCCTCATGAAACGCTTCGACGACCTCCCGCAGCCGGACGCGCTTGCCGCGAATATCGCCGGCATCTTCAAGGACCGCGTCACCGGGAAGGCGGCGCCGGCGACCCGCTACGCCCTCTTCGACGCGACGGGAACGGTGCACGAGGGCGGCTTCGGCGATGCCGGCGCGGCGGGCGATCCGCCCGGCCCCGGCGCCCGGTTCCGCATCGCCTCCTGCACCAAGAGCTTCACCGCCGCGGCCATGCTCCTGCTGCGCGACCGCGGACGGCTCTCGCTCGACGAGCCGGTGACGCGCTATGTCCCGGCGCTCACCCCCACGCTGCCGGCCGGCAGGCCCGAGGCCCCGACGCTGCGCATGCTCCTTTCCATGTCCGGCGGGCTTCCGACCGACGATCCCTGGGCGGACCGGCAGGAATCGCTGACCGCCGCCGCCTTCGACGCGGTGCTGCGCGCGGGCGTGCGCTTTGCCGCCGTGCCGGGAACGCGCTTCGAATATTCCAATCTGGGCTATGCGCTGCTCGGCCGGGTCATCGAGGAGGTCGGCGGCAAGCCCTACCCCGCCTTCGTCACCGAAAACCTCCTCCAGCCGCTCGGCCTCGAGGAGACGGGCTTCGATCCGGCCGCCGTCCCGGCAGGCAGGATGGCGACGGGCTTCCGCCAGACGGAGGCCAGCTGGCAGCCCCTCCCCTTCACCGGGCCCGGCGCCTTCTCCGCCATCGGCGGCGCCGTCACGACGACGGGAGACCTCGCGCGCTGGGCGAACTGGCTTTCCGAAGCCTTCCGGCCGGACGCGGCGGAAGACGGCCCCCTCTCCGCCGCCAGCCGGCGCGAGATGCAGCATATCCACTGCGTCATGACGCCCGGCCCCGGCGAGGATTTGCGCCTGAGGGGCTACGGCTACGGCCTCAACATCGAGCACGATGCGCGGTTCGGCGCGATCGTCAGCCATTCCGGCGGCTATCCCGGCTTCAGCGCGCACATGCGCTGGCATCCGCAGACCGGCCTCGGCGTGCTCGCTTTCGAGAACGCCACCTATTCGAGCGCCTGGATCCCCGTCACCGCCGCCCTCGAACGCCTGCTCGAAGCCGCCCTCGACAGCGAGCCCCCGGCCGCCGAGCCGCCCGCCGCCGTGCGCACGCTCGCCGCCGGCCTCTGCCGCCTCGTCGCGGACGGCTGGGACGACGCCCTCGCCGACACGATCTTCCTGGAAAACGTCGCCCTCGACCGGCCCTATGCGGAACGCGCCGCGGACCTTGCGGCCATCCGCGAAAAAGCCGGCACGCCGGACGTGAGAAACATGAAGATCCTGCCCACCGACCGGGGCGGCGCCGACGGCGGCTTCGGCCGCTTCGAACTCCACCTGCCCGCATCGGCAGGCATAATCGTCGCCAAGGCCCTCTGCGGCCCGCCGCAGCCGATGAAGATCCAGTCCATCACCTGGCAGCTATAGCCGGACGAAAGCCCGACTCATCAAGCTACGATGACTGCGCCTGCAAAACCGATTTGCTTTGGGAAAATGAAATGGCGCACCCGAAGAGATTCGAACTCCTGACCCCCAGATTCGTAGTCTGGTGCTCTATCCAGCTGAGCTACGGGTGCGCTGGCAGTGGCGGGCGTTGTGCCCGGCTGCGAGGCGGTTCTCTAAAGGGTGCGCGGGGTTATTGCAAGCGCCTTTCGGAGAAAAAGTGCACTTTTTTCATCGCGCCGTCATGAAGCCGGAAGGTCAGGCGCGGTGGCGGAAGGCGTCGAGCGGGACGGGGCGGTCGGGCAGCTCGATGCGGAAGAGCGTGCCGGGCGTCGCCTTCTCCACCAGCGCGATCGTCCCGCCATGGGCAAGCACCAGTTCGCGGGCGATGGCAAGGCCGAGGCCCGTGCCGCCGGAACGCACCGAGCCGCGGAAGGCGGCGAAGAGGTTTTCCCGCGCCTTTTCCGGCATGCCGGGGCCGTTGTCCTCGATGGCGATGGAGACGACGCTGCCGGTGCGAAGCCCGCTCACCAGCACGGTGCGCCGCTCGATGCCGGGATCCTGCGCGAGCGCCTCGACGGCATTGCGGCAGAGATTGTGGATGACGCGGAAGAGCTGCTCGCCGTCGGCGTCGACCTCCAGCCCCGGCTCGATCTGCGCGACGAAGGCGATATCGCCGCGCGCATCGAGCGACAACACCTCCGAGACCTCCTGCACCAGCGGATGGAGGGCGACGAACCGGCGGCGCGGCTCGGGCTCGCGCATGCGCCCGTAGGACAGCACCTCGTTGGTATAGCCCACCGCCCGGTCGATGCTGCGCAGGAGCTTCGGCGCGACGCGCTTGACCACCGGGTCGTCGACATCCGACAGGCGGTCGGACATCAACTGGGCCGAGGAGAGGATGTTGCGCATGTCGTGGTTGATCTTGGAGACGGCAAGGCCGAGATCGGCGAGGTTCTTCTGTTCCTTCAGCGTGCGCTGCAGCGTCTGCTGCATGGCGGCGAGGTGGACGCCGGCGACGGCGATCTCGTCGCGCCCACCGGACGGCTCCAGCACGCGCGCCGGATTGGACGGGTCGGCGGCGAATTGCCGGATATTGGCGGTCATGCCGCGGATGGGGCGGATAAGCAGCCGGTTGAGCGCGAAGAAGATCGGGCTTGCGGTGATCAGCGAGATGACCATGGAGATGATGAAGATGTTGCGCGCATAGCGCAGCATGGCGCGCCTGAGCGGACCTTCGTCGAGCAGCAGTTCGATGCGCGTCGTCGTCTCGCCGACCGGGCCGTAGACCCGGATGACGCGGTTGCCGCCGAAGAGCAGCGTATCGAAGGCATCGTAGATCGAGGTGGGCAGCGAGACGTCGGAAAGGTCGTATTGCGCATCGACGCTCGGCGGCATGTCGACGGCGGCGACCATGCGCGAGGCGTCGGCCTTCTTCAGCACGATCGCCTTCGTGCCGGTCGCCAGCAGCGTTTCCTCCTGCACGGGGCGCGGCAGTTCCTGGTCAGGCAGCCCCTCGATGACGACGCTGGCGGCGGCGGCCGTGTTCAACCGGTCGCGCAGCCACATCAGCCGCATGTTCGCGACCGAGGGCACGAAGATCAGCACTTCGGCGATCATCACGAAGACGGCGGTGAGCAGCAGCAGCTTGCCCGAAAGGCCGGACAGGAAACCGACCGCCGGCACGGGCGTCTCGGTCAAGGACGGCGTCGCGTCTCTGTCCATCATCGTTCAACTCCCGGACATGCCGCATCGCGGCGCCCGGCAGCGGACGCCCTCGGCCACAGCCGACGGCCAATTATAGGAGATTGCGGCAAATTTTCCAACGCGCCCGCAAAAAGCCGGGCAAAACGAGAACGCGGCGGTCCTCCGACCGCCGCGCCATATCCGCGAATGCCGGCTCTTCTCAGAATTCTTCCCAGTTCTCCTGCGCCGCCGCGGCGGAACCGCCGCCGCCGAAGGCGCGGGCGACATTGCCCATCATGCGGCGGGCGGGCGATTCGACCGGGCGGGTTTCCGCCCGCACGGCCGCGACGCGCTGGACGGCCTCGCCGGTGCGGAAGCGCGCGACGAGATCGGCAAGCCCGTCGGCCTCGCCCTTCAGCTTGTGGGTGGCCGCCGAGGTCTCCTCGACCATCGCCGCGTTGTGCTGGGTCACCTGGTCCATCTGGTTGATGGCGGTGCTGATTTCCTGGAGTCCCGTCGCCTGTTCGCGCGCAGCCGTGGCGATCGCGTGGATGCGGTCGTTGATGGTGACGACGCGGCCTTCGATGTCGGAAAGCGCCGCCCCCGTCTCCTGCACGTACTTGACGCCGACCGAGACCTCGCTGCCCGACTTGGTGATGAGGCCCTTGATGTCCTTGGCGGCGCTGGCGGCCCGCTGGGCGAGCTCGCGCACTTCCTGGGCGACGACGGCGAAGCCCTTGCCGGCTTCCCCGGCACGCGCCGCTTCCACGCCGGCGTTCAGCGCGAGAAGGTTCGTCTGGAAGGCGATCTCGTCGATCACCGAGATGATCTGGCTGATCTCGCTGGACGCCTGCTCGATGCGGCCCATGGCGTCGATGGCGTTGCGCACGATGGCGCCGGACTGGGTGGCGCTCTGCGTCGCCTCGCCTACCATGACGCTCGCCTCGTTCGCCCGCTCGGTCGAATTCTTGACGGCGGCGGTGATCTCCTCCAGCGCGGCGGAGGTCTCCTCGAGGGCGGCCGCCTGCTGCTCGGTGCGCTTGGAAAGGTCGTCGGAGGCGGTGCGCAGCTCGCCGGAATTGGCGTTGATCGCATCGGTCGAGGCGCGCACCTCGCGCATCGTGCGCTGGAGCGTGGCGAGCGTCGTGTTGACGTTCTGCTGCAATTCGGCGAAGGCGCCGCGGAAGTTGCCGTCCATGGTCTGCGTCAGGTCGCCCTCGGCGAGCGCGCCGATCACGCGGCGGGTTTCGGCAATGCCCTCCTCGACGCCGGCGACGAGCTCGTTGACGGAGCGGGCGAAGCGGTTGAGGTCTTCGTTCTGGTAGTCCTTGGCGATGCGCGAGGAGAAATCGCCGGCGGCTGCGGCATGCACGACGGTCGCGATGGAGGACTGCAGGTCCGCGCTCTTCTCACGCAGGATCTGCTCCTGGGCATTGAGGTCGCGCACGGTGATGGCGTTCTGGCGGAAGACGGCGACGGCCTCGGCCATCTCGCCGATCTCGTCCTTGCGGCCGGCATAGGGCACTTCCGTATCGAGATCGCCGCCGGCAAGATGCTTCATAGTGTCGGTGACGTTCCGGATCGGGCGGCTGAGCTCGTTGGTGGCGATGTAGAAGGCGATGCCGCCGCCGAGCAGGAGGCCGGCGCCGATCGTGCCGAGCACCAGCATCAGCATCGTCGTCTCGAAGGCGGCGACGTCCGCCCGGATCGCCGTCAGGTTCTCGTTGTCCGTCGCCACGACGGCGTCGATCTCCTTCTGGAAGGCCTTGCGGTTGGCGCGGTTGCCCTCGTTGTTGCCCTGTTCGTTGGCAGCGGCCGGAGAAACCTCCGTGCCGAGGCGCGCGGTCTCCGCGCGGAAGGTGCGGAATTCGGCGGCCCGGGCGACGACGGCGTCGAAGGCCGCCTTCTGCGCTTCCGGCACGAGCGGACGCCATTCGTTCAGCGTGCGGTCGATGCCGTCGAGTTCCTTGCCGATGCCTTCGGCGAACTTGGCGGCGCCCGCGGTGTCCTTGGAGGCATAGACCCCGCGCGCTTCCATGACCACGGCCGTGACCTGCCGGTTGAGGTGCTCGCCGAGGAAGGCGCGGTCCGCGGCATTCTCGTAAAGGCGCAGCTTCTCGCTGTATTCCGAGACCACATGGACGGCGATGCCGCCGATGAGGACGGAAATGAGGCCCATGACGCCCACGATGAGGTAAATCTTGCCGCGTATCTTCACGTCGCACTCCAAAGGCAGGAAAGAGGTGGCGAAACGGCCCTGCCATTCGCCTTCGGGTAGAAAGGTAAATGCTAAAAGTTAATTAGATTTTGACAGGTTCGTGACGCGGCCAAGCATATGCTTTTTCTCTAATTTTCCTTGCCCGGCAGAACCCGTAGAAATTCAAGGCCTTGTCCTTACCTTACGTGAAGCAGGTATTGGCCCCGCCCGGCAGCGGCGGGCGCGCGGCGCGCGGGCGCGTTAACGATTGTGACGGCGGCGGGCGCGTGGGGGCGGGTGCGATTGACTTTCGGCCGCCTTTGCCCTTATAAGCCGCGCACGTCCGGAAAGCCCGCCTTCCCCGCGAAGGCAGGACTATGCCGGACTTTCAACGCTCTTGCTTAAACGCAAACCCAAGAAGGGCCGCACACCGCGGTATTAAATAAATGACGAAGCGTACCTACCAGCCTTCCAAACTCGTCCGCAAGCGCCGCCATGGCTTCCGCGCCCGCATGGCAACGAAGGGCGGCCGCAAGGTTCTTTCCGCACGCCGCGCCCGCGGCCGCGCGCGTCTGTCGGCCTAAGGCCGGCTTGCCCGAACAGAGGCGGCGGGCAAATGACCAAACCTGTTGAAAAACCTGCTGTCGGACGGCTGAAAAGCCGTCCGCAGTTTCTTTTCGTGCGCGAGGGCGAGAGACGCAAGGGACCGCTGTTCCTTCTCGAAGTGCGCGACCGGCAGATGCCGGAGGAACCGCCCCGCGTCGGCTTCACCGTCACCAAGAAGCACGGCAATGCCGTGGAACGCAATCGCATGCGCCGGCGCCTGAAAGAGGCGGTGCGGCTGTCGGCCGGGTTTGCAATGCAGCCCGGACACGACTATGTGGTTGTCGCCAGACGGGACGTGCTCGGCGCGTCCTTCGACAAGCTGGTAGCCGGTCTCAACGACAGGATCGCGGCAGATAGCAAACAGAAGCAGCAGCAGCGCCCTGCTGCTCCCGGGAAAGAATGATGGAAAAAAACCGCAATTACTTCGTGGCGATCGCGCTTTCCGTGCTGATCCTCATCGCCTGGCAGTTCCTCTACGTGAACCCCAAGCTGGAGAAGGATCGCGCCGCGCTGGAGGCCCAGCAGGCCGCCCAGACGCAGCAGACGACGACCGCCGCCGGCGACACGGCGACCACCACCACGACGACGGGCACGGCGAGCGGCACGCTGCCGGCCGGCGCCGGTGCGGCGACCGAGACGCGCGAGGCCGCGCTTGCCAAGTCCGCCCGCGTCGAGATCGACACGCCCTCCCTTGCCGGCTCCATCAACCTGACGGGCGCCCGCTTCGACGACCTGAAGCTCAAGGGCTTCCACGAGACCGTCGACAAGACGAGCCCGATCATCACGCTGCTGAGCCCCGCCGAGACCGAGCACGGCTACTTCGCCGAACTCGGCTATGTCGGCAACGAGGAAGCCGGCCAGGTTCCCGGCCCGCAGACCGTCTGGACGCAGGAAGGCACCGGCAAGCTCACGCAGACGACGCCGGTCAAGCTCACCTACACCAACGACAAGGGCGTCACCTTCACCCGCACGATCTCGGTCGACGAGCACTACATGTTCACGATCGACGACAGCATCGAGAACCGTTCGCAGACGGCGATCGCGCTGTCGCCCTACGGCCGTTCCACACGCTTCTTCAAGTCGACCGATCCCACCACCTACGTGCTGCACGAAGGCTTCATCGGCGTGCTCGGCGACCTCGGCCTGCAGGAAGTCAAGTACAAGGACACCGAGAAGGAAACGACAGTCGCGCCCGGCAAGGCGACCGGCGGCTGGCTCGGCATCACCGACAAGTACTGGGCGACCGCGCTCGTGCCGCCGCAGACGAGCCCCTACGAGACGCGCTTCTCCTACTTCCAGGACGGCCGGCCGCGCTACCAGGCGGACTATCGCCAGGACGACATCACGCTCGCCCCGGGCCAGACGACCGACGTCAAGAACCTGTTCTTCGGCGGCGCCAAGGAAGTGCCGATCATCGACCAGTACAAGACCTCCTATTCCATCCCGCATTTCGACCTGATGATCGACTGGGGCTGGTTCTGGTTCTTCACCAAGCCGATGTTCCAGCTTATGGACTTCTTCTTCCGCTATTTCGGCAATTTCGGCATCGCGATCCTCATCACCACGATCGTCGTCAAGGCCCTCTTCTTCCCGCTTGCCAGCAAGCAGTACGCCTCCATGGCGAACATGAAGAAGGTGCAACCGAAGATGGAGGAGCTGAAGGCCAAGTTCGGCGACGACCGCATGGGGCTGCAGCAGGCGATGATGCAGCTCTACAAGGAGGAGAAGATCAACCCCATCGCGGGCTGCTGGCCGGTCCTTCTCCAGGTCCCCGTGTTCTTCGCGCTCTACAAGGTCATCTACGTCACGATCGAGATGCGCCACGCGCCGTTCTTCGGCTGGATCCGCGACCTTTCCGCGCCCGACCCGACTTCGCTCTTCAACCTGTTCGGCCTCCTGCCCTACGACGTGCCGCACTTCCTGATGATCGGCGTCTGGCCGCTCATCATGGGTGTCACCATGTTCCTGCAGATGCGCATGAACCCGACGCCGCCGGACCCGACCCAGGCGATGATCTTCACCTGGATGCCGATCGTCTTCACCTTCATGCTGGCGGCCTTCCCGGCCGGCCTCGTGATCTACTGGGCCTGGAACAACACGCTCTCGATCACCCAGCAAGCGGTCATCATGAAGCGCCACGGCGTGAAGATCGAGCTCTTCAACAACCTGAAGAACCTCTTCGGCAAGAAACCCAAGCCATCCTGACGCTTCGCCGGACAGGATAGAGAACCCCGGCCCTGCGCCGGGGTTTTCTTTTGCGACATCGGCCCGTCGCTGGCGCGGAAGCGGCGGGGACCTGCGGATGGCATGCTGCGCCAACTCCGTTTTCCGAGCGCCCCATGTCCGCTTCCACGCTTCCGGCCACACCCACCCTTCCGGACAGCCGGGGGCAGGGCTACGGCGCAGCCCTCGTGCTTGGCTCCGCCGTCGTCTGGAGCTTCGGCGGCACGCTGGCGCGTTTCCTTTCCATCGAGGACGGCTGGACGGTCGTCTTCTGGCGCTCGCTCTTCGCCGCCCTCTTCCTGCTCGGCTTCATGCTGCTACGCGACGGGCCGCGCGGCACGGTGCGCCTCTTCGCCGGCATGGGGCTTGCCGGGATCGCCGTCGGCGCCTGTTTCGCCACGGCTTCCACCTCCTTCATCCTGGCGCTCGCCTATACGACCGTCGCCAACGTGGTGCTGATCCAGGCCGGCGTGCCGCTGATCGCCGCGCTGATGGCCTGGCTGCTCTTCCGCGAGAGGATTTCCGGCCAGACGTGGCTTGCCATCGCCGCGGTGATCGGCGGCGTCGCCATCATGGTCTCGGAATCGCTCGGCGGGCGCGTCTCGATGGTCGGCGACGCGCTCGCCATGCTGATCGCCTTCGTCTTCGCCGCCACGACGATCATCACCCGGCGCTTCGCCCATGTGCGCATGACGCCCGCCGTCTTCCTCGGCACGGTGATCGCTGGCGCCGTGGCGGCGATCCAGGCGTCCGGCTTTGCCGTCACGGGCCGGGAGCTCTTCGTGCTCATAATCTTCGGCGCGCTCAATTTCGGCCTCGGCCTTGCGCTCTTCGTCACCGGCGCACGGCTCGTCCCCTCCGCACTCGCCGCGCTCCTCGGCACGGCCGAGCCCGTGCTGGCGCCGCTCTGGGCGGCGATCTTCCACGGCGAGATCCCCGGCGCGCGCACCGTCCTCGGCGGCGCCATCGTGCTTGCGGCGCTGCTTCTCTACCTCGGCGCCGAGCTCTGGCGGCAGCGGCGCGCTTGACTTTCCCGGCCAAAACCCGGAAGCGAAGGGCCTGACAACGAAGGCAGGACGCAATGACCGAGACGATACCGGGCGACAAGCCGCTGTTCGGCCGGCCGTGGATCTTCATCCGCGGCGTGCCGGCCATGAAATTCCTGCCGCCGGAAGGCCCGCCGGAAATCGCCTTCGCCGGCCGCTCGAATGTCGGCAAATCGTCGCTGATCAACGCGCTCGTCGGCCACAAGGGCCTTGCCCGCACCTCGAACACGCCGGGCCGCACGCAGGAGCTCAACTATTTCGTGCCGGACGGCTTTTCCGGCGCGGAAGGCGACCTGCCGCCGATGGCGCTGGTCGACATGCCCGGATACGGCTATGCGCAGGCGCCGAAGGAACAGGTGGACGCCTGGACGAAGCTCGTCTTCGACTACCTGCGCGGCCGCTCGACGCTAAAGCGCGTCTACGTGCTGATCGACAGCCGCCACGGCATCAAGAAGAACGACGAGGAGGTCTTCGCCCTGCTCGACAAGGCGGCGGTCTCCTACCAGATCGTGCTGACGAAGACGGACAAGATCAAGGATGCCGGCGTGCCGCGGCTCATCGAGGAAACCCGGCTGAAGATCGTCAAGCGCCCTGCCGCCTATCCGGACGTGCTTGCGACCTCGTCGGAAAAGAGCCGCGGGCTCGAGGAATTGCGCGGCGCGATCCTTACGGCAATCGCGCGCTGATCGTCTCGGCGCGCGCCGCGCCCGAGGCGATGACCGGCCCGCTGACGCTGCCGGCCGGCGCGCCGCCCATGGGCTCGAGGCTGACGGACAGCACCGCGCCCTCGACGAGGCGGTCGCGCAGCGCCGCCGGCACCGCCAGCTCGCCTTCGCCCGTCTGCGGCAGCACGCCGAGCGAGACGGGCGCCTTGCCCTTCTCGTTCAGCCAGACCTCCAGAGACTTCTTCTTGCCGGCGCCGCCGGCGACGGGCGTCACATGCAGCGCACCGCGCGCCTCGTCATAGCGCGCGACGAGGCCGACCGCCGTGCCGGCGCCGGCGAGGTTGGCGACGAGCCGCCCGCTGCCCGAGCGGGGCGCAAGCAGCGTGCTGACGGAAAGGGCAAGGCCGGCCGCGACGGCAAGCGAGGCGAGCGCCAAGGCCCGCCAGAGCGCCAGCGAATGCCAGCAGCCGCCCGAGACCCTGCCGGAAAAGACGACGTCGCACGGCGTTGCGCGGGGAAGCGGCCTGTCGAAGAAGGACCGGGCGCCCGGCGGCAGGTGCAGCGCCTCGTCTTCGCCGGATATCGAGAGGTTCTCCGCCCAGCGGCTGACCATGGCGGCGAACGGGCGGTCCTTGGCAAGCCGCGCCTCGACCTTCAGCCGCTCCGCCTCGGAAAGGACGCCCAGCACATATTCGCCGGCGATCACCTCGTCGCAGCAGGGTTGCCTCATCTCTCGGTCGGACGCCGTCATCGGCTCATGCACTTTCCCGGTTGGACAATGCCCATGCGAGGGCTCACGCTACCTATATAAGGATGCCGATGCGGCTTTGCACGGGGTCGATGCGCACGGCGGCCCATCATAGCGCCCATCGGCGCCGCGCGCCACCGATCCGGCGCCCAACCGTTTCTTCGATTGTGGCCGGCGGATCATTCCATCGTCACGAAACATGCGTTAAACAGGCCCGCACGAATTTCCACGAGGCCGCCATGTCCCTAACCGAAAGCGAAACCCAAGCCCGCCTTCTCGCGCAGGCCCTGCCCTACATGCAGCGCTACGAGAACAAGACCATCGTGGTGAAATACGGCGGCCATGCCATGGGCAATCCGGAACTGGGCAAGGCCTTCGCCAGCGATATCGCGCTTCTCAAGCAGTCCGGCGTCAACCCCATCGTCGTGCATGGCGGCGGCCCGCAGATCGGCGCAATGCTGACCAAGATGGGCATCGAATCGAAATTCGAGGGGGGCCTTCGCGTCACCGACCAGAAGACGGTCGAGATCGTCGAGATGGTGCTGGCCGGCTCGATCAACAAGGAGATCGTCGCGCTCATCAACCAGACCGGCGAATGGGCGATCGGCCTGTGCGGCAAGGACGGCAACATGGTCTTCGCCGAAAAGGCCAGGAAGACCGTCGTCGACCCGGACAGCAACATCGAGCGCATCCTCGACCTCGGCTTCGTCGGCGAGGTGGTGGAGGTCGACCGGACCCTCATCGACCTGCTCGCCAAGTCCGAGATGATCCCGGTCATCGCGCCGGTGGCGCCGGGCCGCGACGGCCATACCTACAACATCAACGCCGACACCTTCGCCGGCGCCATCGCCGGGGCGCTGAGCGCCACGCGCCTGCTCTTCCTCACCGACGTTCCGGGCGTCCTCGACAAGAACGGCAAGCTCATCAAGGAGCTTTCGGTCGCCGAGGCCCGCGCGCTCATCAAGGACGGCACGATCTCCGGCGGCATGATCCCCAAGGTCGAGACCTGCATCGACGCCATCAAGGCGGGCGTGCAGGGCGTCGTCATCCTCAACGGCAAGACCGCCCATTCCGTGCTGCTGGAAATCTTCACCGAGCACGGCGCCGGCACGCTGATCGTGCCGTAAGGCACGTCAGCCGTAGGCGATGAGGGCCAGCACGCCGACGACGATGAGCACGCAGCCGGCGATCTCCAGCCGGTTGATGCGCTCCTTGAAGATGAAGACGGTGGAGGCGAAGGTGAAGAGCATTTCCACCTGCGCCAGCGCCTTCACCACTGCCGCCTGCTGGAGCGTCATGGCCATGAACCAGCCGAAGGAGGCCGTCGCGCCGACGAAGCCGACCACCAGCGCCGGCCGCCAGGCGCTTGCTATGCGCGGCAGTTCCGCACGCTCGCGCAGGAGGATCCAGCCGAGCATCACCAGCGTCTGGAGCACGATCACGAAGGCCAGCGTATAGCTTGCCTGCACCATGTAATCCGGCACCGGCAGCGTCGGGGCGAGCGCCAGCGAGGCGGAACGGTAGGCGACGGCCGAAATGCCGAAGAAGGTTCCGGACAGAAGGCCCGTCCCCGCCGTGCGGGTGAGGAGCGAGGTGAAGAGCGTGCGCGGCGACACGACGCTGCGGGCGACCGAGATGATCATGACGCCGGCAACGGAGATGGCGATCGCGACGAGCGTTCCGGGCGAAGCCCTCTCGCCGAGGAAGACCAGCGCGAACAGCGCCGCCTGCGCCGGCTCGGTGCGCGAATAGGCCGTCCCCACCGCGAAGTTGCGGAAGGAGAAGAGGTGGACGAGCAGGAAGGTCGCGGCGATCTGCGAGAGCCCGCCGACGACGGCCCAGAGGAAGAAGGCCGCTCCGGGCACCGGCATCGGCCGGTCCAGCACGAAGGCGAGGATCGCCATGTAGGAAAGCGCGAAGGGCACGCCAAAGCCGAAGCGCACGAAGGTGGCGCCCGTCGTGCCCATGCGGCCCTTCAGGTGTTTCTGCATGGCGGAGCGGACATTCTGCAGGAAGGCCGCGGCGATGGTGATGAGAACCCAGATTTCCATGCCTGCCCGCTAGCACGAGGCCGGTTGCAAATCCATCGCCCGGCGATGCCGGCACGGAAAATTCCGTTTCCCTCGCAGGGCGCCCGTGCCATAAGACGGGCCATGACCGAACTCCCGAACAAAGCCGATTTCGCAAGCGTGCGCGACTGGGTCTTCGACCTCGACAATACGCTCTACCCGCACCATGTCGATCTCTTCGCCCAGATCGACAAGAACATGACGGCTTATGTCGCGGCCCTTCTCGGCCTCTCGCGCGAGGACGCGCGCGCGCTGCAGAAGCAATACTATTTCGATCACGGCACCACGCTGAAGGGGCTGATGATCCATCACCACATCGATCCCGTCGACTTCCTCGAAAAGGCCCATGCGATCGACTACGGCGTGCTTTCGCCCGACCTGTCGCTCGGCGAGGCGATCCAGGCGCTGCCCGGCCGCAAGTTCATCTTCACCAACGGCAGCGTCAAGCATGCCGAGATGGCGGCCAAGGCGCTCGGCATCTTCCACCATTTCGACGACGTCTTCGACATCGTGGCGGCCGACTATGTGCCCAAGCCCGCGGGCACGACCTACGACAAGTTCATGGCCCTCCACCGGGTCGACACGCAGCACGCCGTCATGTTCGAGGACCTGCCGCGCAACCTCGTCGTGCCGAAGACGCTCGGCATGAAGACCATCCTCCTCGTGCCGCAGGACGAGCATCACGAGTTCACCGACGCGTGGGAAAAGCGCGCAGAGAGCGACGAGCATATCGACTATGCCACGTCGAACCTCACCGCCTTCCTCAACGCGCTGCTCTAGCGAACACAATCCCGACACGGAAAAATCCCTTTCCTGTCAAAAGGTTGAATTACCAATTTGTAACTGGTGCCGGCCGGCGTTCCCTCTATCCTGCCCCTCAAAAGGACAATGATGGAAAGGAACGACCATGGCTAAAAAGGAACTTCTTCTCGGCGCCGTCGCCGCCGGCCTCATTTTCTCGGGCGCCGCCGTCCCGGCTTTCGCCGCCAAGGGCGAGGGCAAGCATCATCACCGCCACGGCGCGATGATCGAACGGCTCGATACCGACAAGAACGGCAAGGTCTCGCTCGACGAGGTCAAGGCCAATGCCTCCGCCGCCTTCAAGGCCTTCGACGCGGACGGCAACGGCGCGGTCTCCAGGGAGGAAATCAGGGCGCGCCACGCCGCCTTCAAGGAGGCCCGCAAGGCCGTTCGCGATGCGGCCGAGGCCGACAAGGACAAGGCCCGCGAGGCGCTGCGCGCCGGCGGTCCCTACTGGCTGCCGGGCGCCGGCAAGATGTTCGACCGGACCGATACGGACAAGAGCGGCACGCTCTCGCAGGCCGAGGTGCTGGCGAGCGCCGAGAAGATGTTCGAGCGCCGCGACAGCAACAAGGACGGGGCCATCGACGCGGCCGATGCCGGCAAGGGCAAATGGCATCACGGCAAGCATGGCGAGAAGCGCGCCGAACGGATGCTGCAGCGGCTCGACACCAACAAGGACGGCAAGATCTCGAAGGACGAGATGCTGGCCCGCGCCACGCAGACCTTCCAGCGGCTCGATGCCGACGGGAACGGCGAGGTGACGAAGGCGGAGGTCGACGCAAAGCGTGAAGCCTTCCGCGATGCCCGCAAGGCGTTCCGTGAAGTGAAGGCCACCGACGGCGAGGCAAGGGACGCCGCCCGCAAGGCGTTGCGGGATGCCCGGATCGACCGCATGGGCGGCCGCATGTTCGAGCGCGCCGACGCCGACAGGAACGGCATCCTGACCAAGGCCGAGATGGAAACCGCAGCGGCGGCCATGTTCCAGAAGCGCGACCGCAACGGCGACGGCTTCATCACCCTCGACGAAATGGGCCGCCACCACAAGAAGTGATGCCGGCAACGCAGACGCCCCGGTCCTGCCGGGGCGTTTTTTGTGCCTTACCCGTGCGCCGCGGCCGCCGCGTGCTCGGCCTCCAGGTTCTCGTAGAACTTCACGATGATGTCCCAGGCCTCGTCCGCCGTTTCGACGAACTGCATCAGCTCCACGTCGCCAGGCGCGATGGTGCCGAAGGCGGCCAGCGCCTCGAAATCGATGATCCTGTGCCAGAATTCCCTGCCGAACAGGATGAGCGGCACCAGCGCCATGCGGCCTGTCTGCATCAGCGTCACCGTCTCGAACAGCTCGTCCAGCGTGCCGAAGCCGCCCGGGAACACCGTCACGGCCTTGGCGCGCAGCAGGAAATGCATCTTGCGGATCGCGAAATAGTGGAAGTTGAAGCTGAGCTCCGGCGTCACATATGAGTTCGGCGCCTGCTCGTGCGGCAGCACGATGTTGAGGCCGATCGACGGCGCGCCGATATCGGCCGCCCCGCGATTGCCCGCTTCCATGACGCCCGGTCCGCCGCCGGTGACGACGACATATTCCTTGAAGTCGAGCTCGGCCGATTTTTCCGAGCACATGCGGGCGAACTTGCGCGCCTCCTCATAGTAGACCGAGGCGGCCTCCAGGTTCATGCGCTGCGTCTCGTTGCGTGCCGCCCAGGCCTCCTGGCCGGGAGCGGGGATGCGCGCGCCGCCGAACATGACGACGGTGGACTTGATGCCGCGCTCGGCCAGCATCATCTCGACCTTCAGTAATTCGAGCTGGAGGCGCACCGGGCGCAGTTCCTCGCGACAGAGGAAATCGTCGTCGGCATAGGCAAGCCGATAGGCGGGATTTGCCGATTGCGGCGTCTGCGGCACGACGGCGGCGCGGTGCTTGTCCTGCGCGCTGTCGGCGAGCGGATCCCAGACGCCGTCCTTGCGGCGCAGATTCTTCTTCTTCAGTCTTGCCATGTCACTTTCCTGCCTTCTGGCCTGCTTTCCTGCCCCGCGGGATTACCATTTCGCCCGTGCGACAGTATCTGCCGGAAAGGGGCTTCATCTTTCCCGGCACTTGCTCTAGAGCATCTTTCCGATTGATGAAATCGACCTTCCGGCATCCCGACAATCGAAAATAAGCCTCGAAGTTTAAGGAATTCCGATGACCACGTCCCAGTTGTCCGCCTTGTCCGCCACCATCGACCGCGCCTTCGAGGAACGCGACAGCGTCAATACCGGAACGCGCGGGGAAGTGCGCGACGCGGTGGAGAGCGCACTGAACCTGCTCGACAGCGGCAAGGCCCGCGTGGCCGAGCGCGGCGCGGATGGCAACTGGACGGTCAACCAGTGGCTCAAGAAGGCCGTTCTCCTCTCCTTCCGCCTCAACCCGATGGAGATCGTCAAGGGCGGCCCCGGCGAGTCCTCCTGGTGGGACAAGGTGCCCTCCAAGTTCGACGGCTGGAGCGTCAACGAGTTCGAGAAGGCCGGCTTCCGCGCCGTGCCGAACTGCGTGGTGCGCCGCTCGGCCTATATCGCGCCCAACGCCATCCTCATGCCCTCCTTCGTCAATCTCGGCGCCTATGTCGGCGAGGGCACGATGGTCGACACCTGGGCGACGGTCGGCTCCTGCGCGCAGATCGGCAAGCATGTGCACCTTTCCGGCGGCGTCGGCATCGGCGGCGTCTTGGAGCCGATGCAGGCCGGCCCGACGATCATCGAGGACAATTGCTTCATCGGCGCCCGCTCGGAAGTCGTGGAAGGCTGCATCGTGCGCGAGGGCTCCGTGCTCGGCATGGGCGTCTTCATCGGCAAGTCGACCAAGATCGTCGACCGCGCCACCGGCGAAGTGACCTATGGCGAAGTGCCGCCCTATTCCGTCGTCGTCGCCGGCTCCATGCCGTCCGACAAGACCATGCCGAACGGCCTTCCGGCCCCCAGCCTCTACTGCGCGGTCATCGTCAAGCGCGTCGACGCGCAGACCCGCTCGAAGACCGGCATCAACGAACTGCTGCGCGACTGACATGGCGGCAGCCGGCGAAGAGCGCGGGCCGGATATCGCCTGGCTCTTCTTCGGCTGGTCCGGCCGCCTGAGCCGGGCGCCCTTCGCGCTCGGCTGGGCTTTCTGGCTGATGCTGCTGTCGGCCGCGTTCACCCGCATCATGATCGTGCCGAAGGAGGATCCGTCCTTCCTTCTCTGGGCCTTCGTCTTCATCGGCACCGGCCTCGTCTCGACGGTCTCCTGCCTGATGCTGTCGATCAAGCGGCTGCACGACATGAACCTGCCGACGCTGCTGGTCGCCTGCCTCTTCTTTCCCGTCGTCTCCATCCTCGCGCTTCTCGCCCTGCTGTTCTGGCCGGGAACCGACGGGCCCAACGACCACGGGCGCCTTGCCGACCGGGCGAAGGACTGACGCCGGCCCCTCCCCGGCGTGACAGGCCATCGGGGATCGGCTACACCTCGATTCTCCCGTCCCTTACGCCGCGATCCCCGTATCCATGACCTCTTCCGATCCCATCGCCAATCTCGCAACGCTCATCCGCTGCCCCTCCGTGACGCCCGCCGAAGGCGGCGCGCTGACGGCGCTTGCCGCCATGCTGGAGCCGCTCGGCTTCACGGTGGAGCGCATGGTCGCCAGCGAACCCGGCATGCCCGACATCGAGAACCTCTATGCCCGCATCGGCACGGAAGGCCCGCACCTGATGTTCGCCGGCCATACGGACGTCGTGCCCGTCGGCGACGAGGCGGCCTGGACGCATGCGCCCTTCGGCGCGGAGATCACCGGCGGCGAGATGTTCGGCCGCGGCGCGGTGGACATGAAGGGCGGCATCGCCTGCTTCGTCGCCGCCGTCGCGCGGCATATCGAGCGGCACGGCCCGCCGAAGGGCTCCATTTCCTTCCTCATCACCGGCGACGAGGAAGGCCCGGCCGTCAACGGCACGGTCAAGCTGCTCGAATGGGCGGCCGCGCGCGGCGAGCGCTGGGACGCCTGCCTCGTCGGCGAGCCGACCAACCCGGACCGGCTCGGCGACATGATCAAGATCGGCCGGCGCGGCTCCGTCTCGGGCGCCATCACCGTCCATGGCGTGCAGGGCCACGCCGCCTACCCGCACCTTGCCGACAATGCCGTGCGCGGCGTGATCGCGCTGACGGACGCGTTGATGCATCCGCCCTTCGACGCCGGCACGGAGAATTTCCAGCCGTCGAACCTCGAAGTGACGACCATCGACATCGGCAATCCGGCCACCAATGTCGTGCCCGGCAAGGCGAGCGCCAGCTTCAACATCCGCTTCAACGACACCTGGACGGCCGAGACCGTGATGGCCGAGATCGTCCGCCGGCTCGATGCCGCAGCGCGCGACGGGAAGCTGCGGCCCGGCCGCGCGCCCGTGCGCTACGACATCAAGTGGGCCGAGCGGCCGAGCCATGTCTTCCTCACGCGCAACAACCAGCTGATCTCCTCGCTTTCGGGCGCTGTGGAGGCCGTCACCGGCCTTGCCCCGAAGCTGTCGACGACCGGCGGCACGTCCGACGCGCGCTTCATTAAGGATTATTGCCCGGTGGTGGAATTCGGCCTCGTCGGCCAGACCATGCACATGGTGGACGAGCGGGTGGCGGTGGCCGACCTCGAAACGCTCGCCGTGATCTACGAGACCTTCATCGCGCGCTGGTTCGGCGATGCCGTGGCTTGACGAGGTCCTGCACTATATCAACGGCGTCTACCTGCTCGTGCGCCAGAAGCAGGAGGGCTTCGGCTGGCTGGACCTGACACCACGCGGGCTTGCCCGCTCCTTCTGGTCCTTCGTCTGGTGCCTGCCGGCCTTCGCCGTCATCTGGGCCTCCTGGCGGCTCTATTATATCGCCGGCATGCCGGCCGGCACCGCCGCCGGCCCCGTGTTCCTGATCAAGCTGCTGGTGATCGACGTGCTCGGCTGGCTGTTGCCGCTCGCGCTCGTCACCGCGCTCGCGCCGGTGCTCGGCTACGGCAAGCATCTTCTCGTCCTGCTGACGGCGAGCAACTGGATTTCCGTGCCCTTCACCTATGCCGCGGCGCTCCCCTTCGCGCTCTCGCTGATCCTGCCCGCTACGGCGCCCTTCGCAGGGCTCCTGCTCTATGCCGTCTTCGGCGCGAGCGTGATGCTGCAATTCCGCCTTCTATGGATGTGCCTCGGCAAGCAGACGCTGCTCTCCGCCGCCATCACGGCGCTCTTCATGCTGCCGCCGATGATCGTCGGGCAGGAATTGCAGCGCCTCCTCGGCACGCTGCCGGGCTGACGTTTTCTCAGTAGTCGACGGCGAGGAAATAGAGGCCGTCCGGCGGGGCGACCGGGCCGCAGGCCTTGCGGTCGCGCGCTTCCAGCGCCGCGCGCACGTCGTCCACCGACCACTTGCCCTCGCCCGCCAGCTTCAGCGTGCCGGCGAAGGAGCGAATCTGGTTGTGCAGGAAGCTCTGCGCCGAGACGCGGATCTCGATGAGGTCGCTGCTGCGCGTCACGTCCAGCCGGTCGATGGTGCGCACGGGGCTGTTCGCCTGGCACTGGGCGGCGCGGAACGTGGTGAAATCGTGCCTGCCGACCAGCGTCTGCCCTGCCGCATGCATCGCCTCGTGGTCGAGGTCCCGGGCGACGAACCATGCGCGGTTCGCCTCCAGCGCCAGCGGCGCCTTGCGCGAGATGATGCGGTAGAGATAGTGCCGCTTCTTCGCGGAGAAGCGCGCGTCGAAATCCTCCGGCACCTCGGCCGCGTCGAGAATGGCGACCCGCTCGCCCGCCATGCCGAGATGCGCGTTGAGGGCGTTGCGGAGCGTGTGTTCCTTCCATTGCCGCGACAGGTCGGCATGGGCGACCTGCCCCATGGCGTGGACGCCGGAATCCGTGCGCCCCGCGCCGCGGATCGAGACGGTCTCGCCCGTCAGCGACAGGATCGCCGCCTCGATGGCGCCCTGCACGGAAGGGCCGTTCTCCTGCCGCTGCCAGCCGACATAGGGCGTGCCGTCATATTCGATCAGCAGGCGATAGCGCGGCATCAGGAAAGGACCGCGGCGGGCGCAACGGGCGTGCCGCGCAGGAAATCGGCCGCATCGAGCGCCTTGCCGCCGGCCTTCTGCAAGCGCAGGAGCCGCACGGCGCCTTCGCCGCAGGCGACCGTCAGGCGGTCGTCGAGCACGGTGCCCGCCGATGCCGCGCCGTCGGCCCGCTCGCTCGCCAGCACCTTCACGCGCTCGGGTTTGCCCGCGACCTGAAGCTCGAACCAGGCGCCCGGCGCGGGCGAGAGGCCGCGGATATGGTTGTGCACGTCCCGCGCGGGACGGGAGAAGTCGATGCGGGTCTCGGCCTTGTCGATCTTGGCGGCATAGACGACGCCCTCTTCGGCCTGCGGCGTCAGCGGCAGGTCGCCGGCCTCCAGCTTGGCCATCGCCTCGGCCATCAGCGCACCGCCGGCTTCCATCAGCGCGTCGTGCAATTCGCCCGCCGTCATCTCCTCCGGGATCGCCACGCGGCGGGTGAGCGCGACGGGGCCGGTATCGAGGCCCTTGTCCATCTTCATGACCATCATGCCGGTCTCACCGTCGCCCGCCATGATCGCCCGCTGGATGGGCGCTGCACCCCGCCAGCGCGGCAGCAGCGAGGCATGACCGTTATAGCAGCCGAGCCGCGTGCCGGTGAGGATCGCCTCCGGCAGGAGAAGGCCGTAGGCGACGACGACGGCGACGTCGGCCTTCAGTGCACGGAAGGCCTCCCGGTCTTCCCCGGCGCGGAAATTGACGGGCGTGAAGACGGGGATGCCGCGCCGTTCGGCTTCCTGATGGACAGGGGATTTCACCAGTTCGAGGCCGCGGCGGCCGGCCGGGCGCGGCGGCTGCGAATAGACCGCGACGATCTCGTGGCCGGCGTCGGCAAGCGCCGTCAGCGTCGGGACGGAGAAGGCCGGCGTGCCCATGAAGATGATGCGAAGGGCCATCAGTCAGCCTCCGTTATCTGGAAAGCGGCAGCGGCCCCTCAGAGCGCCTTGCTGCCGCGCAGCTTCGCCGCCTTGGTGAACTTGCGGATCACCATTTCGCGCTTCAGCTTGGAAATATGGTCGATGAACAGGATGCCGTTCAGATGGTCGATCTCGTGCTGGAGGCAGGTCGCGAGCAGGCCGTCGGCCTCCGTCACCTGCTCCCGGCCCTCGGCGTCGAGATGCCTGACCTTGATCTTCGCCGGACGCTCGACCTCGGCATAGTAATCCGGGATCGAAAGGCAGCCTTCCTCGTAGACCGAGCGCTCGTCGGAGGACGAGACGATCTCCGGGTTGATGAAGACGAGCGGCGTCTTGTCGTCGCCTTCCTTGGACACGTCCAGCACCAGCATGCGGCGCGGCACGCCGATCTGGATGGCGGCAAGGCCGATGCCCGGCGCGTCGTACATCGTCTCCAGCATGTCGGCGGCAAGCTTCTTGACCTCGCCATTCACGGTCTCGATGGGTTTCGAGGCCTGGCGAAGGATCGGATCGGGAAGGATAATCAGCGGCTTGATGGTCATGCGCCTCCTTAGCGCGCTTTGCCGGCGCTTTCAATCGACTTCGCCCGTTTCACCGGCGATTTGTTCACGTTATGATCTGGTTTTCGCCGCAATCCGTGCTATGGTCGCCGCATGATCGATCCCGCGTCCGATGCCTTCCTCGCCTCCCTTCCCGACCGGCTCGGCGGCCCGCTACCGGCCTTCGTATTGCTTGCGGCCGGCATTATCGCCGTCTTCGGCCTCCTCTCGGCCCGGCGCAGCCATGCCCGGCAGCGGCAGGCGGCGGCGATGGCGGAGCTGCGCTTTGCCGAACTCCTCAGGGCGCAGACCGAGATGCAGGGCCGCGTCGCCGCCATGGCCGAGGTGTTCGGCGCCAAGCAGTCCGAGACCAACCAGGCGATCAACGCCCGGCTCGACGGGCTGACGCAGCGGCTCGGCCAGTCGATGTCCGAGCAGACCCGCGCGACGCACGAGAACCTGCGCCGCCTGCAGGAGCGCCTCGCCGTGATCGATACGGCTCAGACCAACATCCAGTCGCTGGCAAAGGACGTGGTCGGCCTTCAGGCGATCCTCTCCAACAAGCAGACGCGCGGCGCCTTCGGCCAGTCGCGCATGGAGACGATCATCGCCGACGCGCTGCCGACGGGCGCCTACCAGTTCCAGGCGCAGCTTTCCAACGGCGTCAGGCCCGACTGCACGATCCGCATGCCGAACGGCCAGCCGCCGCTCGTCGTCGACGCGAAGTTTCCGCTGGAGGCTTGGAACGCCCTTTCGGACGGCCGCCCGCCCGAGGCGGCGAAGGCCGCCGCCCAGCAGTTCCGCCGCGACATGGAGGTGCATATCCGCGATATCGCGGAAAAATACCTCATCGCCGGCGAGACGCAGGACACCGCCTTCCTCTTCGTGCCGTCGGAATCGATCTTCGCCAGCATCCACGAGAATTTCGAGGGCGTCGTGCAGCGGGCGCACCGCGCGCGCATCGTCATCGTCTCGCCCTCGCTGCTGATGCTCTCCGTGCAGGTGCTCCAGGCGCTCCTCAAGGACCAGCGCATGCGCGAGCAGGCTCATGTCATCCAGGGCGAGGTCGGGCGGCTGATGGACGACCTGACGCGGCTCGACGACCGGGTGCGCAAGCTCGCCGGCCACTTTTCCGCCGCGCAGAAGGACGTCGAGCAGATCCTAACCTCGACGGAGAAGCTGGCGCGGCGCGGCGCACGCATCGGCGACATGGAATTCGAGGCCGCCGCGCCCCTTTCGCAGCCGGCGGAGAAGGCCGTCGAGAGCCGGACGGGCCAGTTGCGGCTGAGGGTGGTTGACGAAGACTGACCGCCCGGGCATCGTCCGGCGGAAACGACAAGGGACGCTCTCATGATCACCGTCTTCGGCTCCATCAACATGGACCTCATCGCCACGCCCGAACGCCTGCCGAAGCCGGGCGAGACGGTGCTGGGCACCAGCTTCACCACCGCCGCCGGCGGTAAGGGGGCCAACCAGGCGCTCGCCGCCCGCCGCGCCGGGGCCATGGTGCGCATGGCGGGGGCCGTCGGCGACGACCAGATGGGAAGCCAGGCGCTCGCCCTCCTCGCCGACGCCGCCGTCGACCTCAACGCCGTGCGCTCGGCCGCCGAGGCGACCGGCACCGCCCATATCCTCGTCGCCGCCGACGGCGAGAATGTCATCGTCGTGGTGCCCGGCGCCAACGGCACGGTGACGGACGAGGACGCCAGGCGCACGGTCGCGGCCATGTCGCGCGGCGACTACCTGATGCTGCAGTTCGAAATCCCCGATGCCGCCATCGAGGCCGCGCTTGCGAGCGCGAAGGCCAAGGGCGTCATCTCGATCATGAACATCGCCCCCTTCAAGGCCGAGGCCGAACGGATCGGTGCGATGGCGGACATCCTCGTCGCCAACGAGACGGAATTCGACCTCTTCGTCGGCAAGGGCGAGCTCTCGGCGGAAGCGCGCGAGGCGACCATGCGGGCGCTGCATTCCGAAAGCGGGCAGACGATCATCGTGACGCTCGGCGCGGACGGCGTCGTCGCCATCCACAAGAACGAAGTGCACCGTGCCGCGGGCCTTGCCATCGAGCCGGTCGACACGGTCGGCGCGGGCGATACGTTCTGCGGCTATCTCGCCGCCTCGCTCGATGCGGGCCTCACCTTCGGCAAGGCGCTGCGCCGGGCGGCCGTCGCCGGCTCGCTCGCCTGCCTCAAGCCGGGCGCGCAGCCCTCCATCCCCTTCGCCCGCGCCGTCGACGCCAGGATCTAGGATGCGCCAGGGGCCGTCCCTCGCGGCCCCTCGGCGTCGCATCCGGCAAACGGCCCGTCGCAGACAGCGCAAGGCCTGAAAATTCAGCCGCTTGGGTAACTTCCAATTCCCTAATTTGGCTATTTATTAATATTCTATCGGTTACTGAAGTCCTCAGACTTCCGCATTCCCTTCCGGGGCGCGGCCCGTCTCTGGCGCTGGTCGCGCGCCCCGCCCTCCATGATGGAGACCACCCCGCAAAAGAATGTGCCTCCTCGCGGCCGTCCGCCGCGAGCGTCTTTCATCGTGAGGATTTCATGTTCAAGTTCCAGGCCAAGTCGCTCGCGACGAAGCTCATCGCGGTCACCGGCGGCACGATCGCCCTGGTGATGCTCGCTTCCAACACCGTGCTGATCAGCCAGACCCAGGATCGCGTCGCCGAGCTCGTCTATGCGCAGGCCGATTCCGAGGCCAAGGCGATCGCATCCGACGTCGCGACGGATATCGGCCAGCTTGCGAGCGCGGCGCGCTCCATGGCGGGCGTCATCGAGCAAGGCCAGGCCGGCGGCCATTTCGACCGCAAGGAAGTGGTCGACATCATCAAGGCCAATGCCGAGAAGAACAGCTTCGCGCTCGGAAGCTGGTTCGCCGAGGAGCCGAACGCCTTCGACGGCAAGTCCCGCGAGCTTTCCGAGAACACCGAGACCGGCACCTTCAAGGACGGCTCGTTCAACCCCTACTGGACGAAGCGCAAGGACGGCTCGATCGCGCTGTCGACCTTCGAATCCGACTACAAGGCCGAATGGTATGCGCTGGCCGCCCAGAGCGGCAAGGGCGCGATGAGCCAGCCCTACCAGGAGAGCTCGACCGGCGAAGGCTTCACCATGGCCTCCATCGCCTATCCCGTCGTGGTTGGCGGCAAGCGCATCGGCGTCACCGGCGTCGACGTCTCGCTGAAGACGCTTTACGAGAAGCTCAGCCAGCTGCGGCCGTTCGGCGAGGGCCGCGTCCTCCTCCTGTCGCAGACCGGCAAGTGGATCGTCGCGCCGACCGCCGAACTCCTGATGAAGGAATATGACGGCGCCGGCCTCGACATCGTCAAGCAGGCGATCTCCAGCGGCAAGCCGGAGCGCATCGAGAACCTGAGCTTCGACGAGCTCGCCACCTTCGACCGCGTCGTCTATCCGTTCGCGCTGCCCGACATCAACACGACCTGGGTCGTGCTGGTCGACGTGCCGCATGCGGCGATCAACGCGCCGGTGCGCGACCAGACCTATATCATGATCGCCGGCGGCCTGATCGTCCTTGCCACGGTGCTGGCGGGCCTCTACTTCGCCGTCCGCTTCCTCGTCCAGAAGCCGCTCGCCGGCCTCGTCAGCGGCGTCGACACGCTCAGCAACGGCATCTATACCCAGCCCATCGCCGGCCAGGACCGCTCGGACGAGACAGGCGCGGTCGCCAAGGCGCTGGAAGGCTTCCGCCACCAGCTCGCCGACACCAAGCGCCTGGAGGCCGAGGCCAACAGCCAGCGCCAGATGACCGAGGCCGAGCGCAGCCGCTCGGAAGCCGAACGGGCCGAATCGGGCGCCCTCCAGCGCGACATCGTCGCCCGCCTTGCCGACGGCCTTGCCCAGCTTTCCTCCGGCAACCTGACCTTCCGTCTTTCCGGCGATTTCCCGGGCGAATACGGCAAGCTGAAGACCGACTTCAACTCGGCCATCGCCAGCCTCGAGGAGACGATCCAGACGGTCAACGCCTCGGTCGGCAATATCGGCGGCGGCACCGGGGAGATCTCCAAGGGCGCGGCCGACCTGTCGCACCGCACCGAGCAGCAGGCGGCAAGCCTCGAAGAGACCGCGGCGGCGCTCGACCAGCTCACCTCGCAGGTCAATTCCAGCGCGGAGAACGCCCGCGTCGCCGCGAAATCCGTGGAGACGGCAAACGACGACGCCAGCAAGTCCGGCGAAGTGGTCCAGAAGGCGATCGACGCCATGCGCGGCATCGAGCAGTCCTCGCGGGAGATCTCCAACATCATCGGCGTCATCGACGACATCGCCTTCCAGACGAACCTCCTCGCCCTCAATGCCGGCGTGGAAGCGGCGCGTGCCGGTGAAGCAGGCAAGGGCTTTGCGGTCGTGGCGCAGGAAGTGCGCGAGCTCGCCCAGCGCTCGGCCAATGCCGCCAAGGAGATCAAGACGCTGATCAACACCTCCGAGGGCCAGGTGCGCGAAGGCGTCGACCTCGTCGGCAAGGCCGGCGGCGCGCTGGAGAACATCGCCGAGCAGGTCAACCAGATCAACGGCCTCATCCGCCAGATCTCCTCCTCGGCCTCCGAACAGGCCGTCGGCCTCAAGGAGATCAACGCCGCCGTCAACCAGATGGACCAGGTGACCCAGCAGAACGCCGCGATGGTGGAGGAAACCACCGCCGCCTCCATGGCGCTCAACGACGAGGCTCAGACGCTGAAATCGCTCGTCGCCCGCTTCCGCGCCGGCGTCGCCGCCATGGTCACCGCCCAGCCGGTACAGCAGGCCTCCGTCCGCCGCGACGTCCAGCCCCAGCGTACCGCCTACCAGCCCCCGCGCACGCCCGCCCGCGCCACACCCCAGGTCGCCGGCAACACGGCGCTCGCGCAGGACGACTGGGAAGAATTCTGAGCCACGGCTCAGGTAAAAAGGAAAGGCCGGCGGAAACGCCGGCCTTTTTGTTTGACAGATTGTCGCTTCGCCGATGCAAAAGCGTGCTGGGTAGGTGGATCCTCGGGTCAAGCCCGAGGATGACGGAGGGGAGGAGAAGCCACCCATTCGTCGAACGGTGCGGCATGCGATGCCGCCACTTTTACCGACGTTCTTCCCTACTTCGTCATCCTCGGGCTTGACCCGAGGATCCAGAACCACGGCATGGCTCTGCTTGTGGCGCGGCTCCTCCGGCCAGGCCGGAAGATGACGAGAGAAAGGGGATGACGGAAGCAAAAGCGTGCGTGACCGAAAAGAGCCTTCAACCTTTACCTTCCCGTCACTCTCGGCAGAAATCGCAAGGCCTTCCCGCCTCACGCAATCGCCGCACCGTAAGAGGGGGACAACGGGCTGCTTTTTTGGAAGACTGGCGCGGCTGATTCGGGGAGCGAAGGGGACGAGATGGAGCGGCTTGCGGGCAAGGTCATGCTCCTGTCTGGGACGAGACGGGCGCTTGCGGCATTTCTTGCGGGCCTGATCGGCGTCCTGGCGCTGCCGCCCTTCGGTTTCTTCGCGGCGCTTTTCGTGTCCTTCACCCTGCTCGTCTGGCTCCTCGACGGTGCCACGGGCGCCCCCGAGGCGGGTTTCCTGCGGCGTCTTGCGCCCGCCTTCCGCATCGGCTGGTTCTTCGGCTTCGGCTATTTCGTCGGCGGGCTCTGGTGGCTCGGCAATGCGCTGCTCGTCGAGGCGGACGATTTCGCCTGGGCGCTGCCCTTTGCCGTCCTCGGCCTGCCGGCCTTCCTCGCGCTCTATTACGGGCTCGCCGCCGCACTCGCCCGGCTTTTCTGGTCCGACGGCATGGGGCGCATCGCCGCGCTCGCCTTCGCCTTCGGTATCGGCGAGTGGCTGCGCGCCACGCTCTTCACCGGCTTTCCGTGGAATGCCGTCGGCTATGGCGCAGCGCCTGTGCCGCTCCTCATGCAGTCCGCCGGCATCGTCGGCATTGCCGGCCTCAATGCGCTTGCCGTCTTCGTCTTCGCCGCGCCCGCCCTTCTCGGCACGCGGCGCGGCCGCATCCCGGGCCTCACGCTCGCGGCGCTCCTCTTTGCCGCCCATGTCGGCTACGGCTGGTACGCGCTCCAGTTGGTCCCGGAACCCGAAAGCGGCGGCAAGGTCGTCCGCCTCATCCAGCCGGTGATCGACCAGGCGATGAAGCTCGACGATTCCGCCCGCGCGGAGATCTTCGAGCGGCACCTGGCGCTGAGCGCCGCCAAGCCCGAGGGAAACGGCAAGCGGCCCGACATCATCGTCTGGCCGGAAACCTCGATCCCCTTCATCCTGACGGACAATCCGGATGCGCTCGCCCGCATCGCCACCGTGCTCGACGACGACCAGGTGCTTCTCGCCGGGGCGGTGCGCACGGAGAGCGCCGGTTCCGGCAAGGCGCCGCGCTACTACAATTCGATCTACGCCATCGACGGCAAGGGCCAGATCATCGGGGCGGCCGACAAGGTGCACCTCGTGCCCTTCGGCGAATACATGCCCTTCGCCGACCTCTTCGAGAGCCTCGGCGTCTCGCCGGTCGCCATGCCCGGCGGCTTTTCTGCCGCCAGCGACCACCAGATCCTGACGGCGGCCGGAAAGGCCTTCTACCCGCTGATCTGCTACGAGGCGATCTTCCCGTCCGAGATCGCCGCCACCGTCGACGGGGCATCAAGCCTGCTCAATGTCACCAACGACGCCTGGTTCGGCAATTCGCCCGGCCCCTACCAGCATTTCCTTCAGGCGCGTCTCACCGCCGTCGAGCGCGGCCTGCCGCTGATTCGCGGCGCCAACAACGGAATCTCGGCCGTGGTGGACGCCAGGGGCAGGGTCGTGTCCGGCCTTGCCTACGACGTCCCCGGTTTCGTCGATGCAACCCTCCCGGGAAGATTGGCCTTCGCCGAGCGGCTGAAATGGCAGGGCCATGCGTTTCCGATTGTTCTCGCCGTTCTCTTCGCCATGGCGGTCATTTCTCGCCTGGGTTTTAGAAATAGGGTGAATTGACCAAAAACCCCTAAAATAGCATAGTGCCCTCCGCCGACCGTTGTCCTGTATTGTGGAGTTCTTCAGGGCTTGCGCATACAACGTGACGTTAGGGTACCGTTAAGGATGGCGGCGGGTAGGCCATTTCCGCGTTAGGACGAAAGTGATGATGGAAAACAAGAAGAAGCCGAATCCGATCGATATTCATGTCGGCAGCCGGATCCGGCTTCGCAGGACCATGCTCGGAATGAGCCAGGAGAAGCTGGGCGAGAGCCTCGGCATCACCTTCCAGCAGATTCAGAAATACGAGAAGGGCACGAACCGCGTCGGCGCCAGCCGCCTGCAGAACATTTCGAGCATTCTCAACGTGCCGGTCTCGTTCTTCTTCGAGGACGCGCCGGGCGAGGCGGCGGATAGCCAGACCGGCTTTGCCGAAGCCTCCAGCTCCAACTACGTGGTCGACTTCCTGTCGTCTTCCGAAGGCCTTCAACTCAACCGCGCCTTCGTCAAGATCGGCGACCCCAAGGTCCGCCGCAAGCTCGTCGATCTCGTCAAGGCGCTCGCCGCCGAGGCCGAGCTGGAGTGACCGCATCCTCCGTGAATGGATGAAAGAACGGCCCTGCGGGGCCGTTTTTCATGTCGGCCGCCTGTAGCGCCCCGGCGACAGCCGCAGCAAATCGCCAACGTTCAGGGACATAAAGATATTCTTATGTCCTTCTGCGCTTGTCATCGCCAAGGGAACTGAATAACAACGTCGAAGTCCATTTTCTTTGAGGGGAATTCCCGCATGCGCAGCAGTTATCTCTTCACCAGCGAGTCCGTCGCTGAAGGCCATCCGGACAAGGTTTGCGACCGCATCTCCGACGAAATCGTCGATCTGGTCTACCGCGAAGCCGTGAAGGCGAAGGTCGATCCGTGGTCGGTCCGCATCGCCTGCGAGACGCTGGCAACGACCAACCGCGTTGTGATCGCCGGTGAAGTGCGCCTGCCGCCGAGCCTGATGAAGAAGGACAAGGACGGTAACGACGTCATCAATCCCGCCAAGTTCAAGGCCGCCGCCCGCAAAGCGATCCGCGACATCGGCTACGAGCAGGACGGCTTCCACTGGAAGACCGCGAAGATCGACGTGCTGCTGCACTCCCAGTCCGCCGATATCGCCCAGGGTGTCGACAATGCCGCCGACAGGCAGGGCGACGAGGGTGCCGGCGACCAGGGCATCATGTTCGGCTATGCCTGCCGCGAGACGGCCGAGCTGATGCCGGCGCCGATCTACTATTCGCACCGCATCCTCCAGCTTCTTGCCGATGCCCGCAAGAAGGGCGTGGGCGATGCCGGCAAGCTCGGCCCCGATGCCAAGAGCCAGGTGACCGTGCGCTATGTCGACGGCAAGCCGGCCGACGTCGCCTCCATCGTGCTCTCCACCCAGCACCTCGATGCGAGCTGGGATTCGAAAAAGGTCCGCGACGTCGTCGAACCCTATATCCGCGAGGCCCTCGGCGACCTCAAGATCGCCGACGATTGCTCCTGGTACATCAACCCGACGGGCAAGTTCGTTATCGGCGGCCCGGACGGCGATGCCGGCCTCACCGGCCGCAAGATCATCGTCGACACCTATGGCGGCGCGGCCCCGCACGGCGGCGGCGCCTTCTCCGGCAAGGACACGACCAAGGTCGACCGCTCGGCCGCCTATGCCGCGCGCTACCTCGCCAAGAACGTCGTGGCCGCCGGCCTTGCCGACCGCTGCACGATCCAGCTTTCCTACGCCATCGGCGTCGCCCAGCCGCTCTCGGTCTATGTCGACCTGCACGGCACGGGCAAGGTGAGCGAGGACGCGGTGGAAGCGGCGATCCGCAAGGTCATGGACCTGTCGCCGTCCGGCATCCGCCGCCACCTCGACCTCAACAAGCCGATCTACGCCAAGACGGCCGCCTACGGCCATTTCGGCCGCAAGGCCGGCCGCGACGGTTCCTTCTCCTGGGAGCGCCTCGACCTCGTCAAGGCCCTCAAGGACGCGATCAAGAACTGAGACCGACATGAGTGATGCAGAGCGCCCCAGCCGCGCGAGCGAAGCCTTCTTCGGCCGGCGCAAGGGAAAGCCCCTCCGCGAGCGGCAGGCGCAGCATCTGGAAACCCTGCTGCCGGCGCTGAAGGTCGACCTGTCGACCCCGGCGCCGGCGGATATCGCCGCGCTCTACGATTTCAAGCCGGCCCGCACCCGGCTCGAGATCGGCTTCGGCGGCGGCGAGCATCTCATCCATCGCGCGCAGGAAACGCCCGACACCGCCTTCATCGGCGTCGAGCCCTTCGTCAACTCCATGGCAAAGCTGATCGGCCGCGTCGAGGAGACGGGCGCGCGGAACATCCGGCTCTACGATGACGATGCGACGGAATTGCTGGATTGGCTGCCGGCGGCTTCGATCGACCAGATCGACCTTCTCTACCCGGACCCGTGGCCGAAGAAGAAGCACTGGAAGCGGCGGTTCGTCTCGAAGGTCAATCTCGACCGCTTTGCCCGGGTACTGAAGCCGGGCGGGCTCTTCTGCTTTGCGTCCGACATCGACACCTATGTCAACTGGACGCTGGTGCATTGCGGGGCGCATCCCGCCTTCGCGTGGACCGCCGAGAACGCGGCCGACTGGCTGACGCCGTTTGCCGGCTGGCCGGGCACGCGCTACGAGGCGAAGGCCAGGCGCGAGGGCCGCAAGTCGGCTTACCTCACCTTCCGCCGGCTGTGACGGAAGGCTTATATCGGATCAGTGCAGGCTGACGGTGCGCAGGTCGTCCTCGGCCGCCTTGTAGAAGGTGCTGGAACGGTTGTCGGTGAGCAGGATCGGCGTGCCGTCCGCGCCGAACAGCGCCCAAAGGTCGAGGCTCGGATCGATCTCCGGGGCTTCCGGGAAGACGCGCGAGACTTCGTCGGCCTTCATCTTGCGGATATAGCCGACTTCGCCGGCGCCGAGATGCGCGAGATCCGCCTTCGAAACGGCGGGGATTACGGTTTTCAGGCCCATTTTTGCCTCCATGGCAATGCCGGCACCTGCCGGCCGCCGGCGCCAACGGCCACCATGGCCCATCGGTCGCTCGGCAATCAGGTTATGCGCGAAACGGTCCGGCGGGTGTTCCCGCAGGAACGGCTCATGCTCTAGTCTGGTACGGAAATGTTAATTTTCTTTACCATGCGCACCGGCTCCGGCCGGACGAGGTCGACCGACAGGAGGCCGTTCTTCAGTTCGGCGCCCGAGACGCGCATGCCGTCGGCAAGCACGAAGGTGCGCTGGAACTGGCGCGCGGCGATGCCGCGGTAAAGATAGTCGCGCTCGCCGCTTTCGCTCTGGCGCCCGCGGATGACGAGTTGGTTCTCCTCCGTCGTCACGTCAAGGTCCTCCTCGGAGAACCCGGCGACGGCGAGCGTGATGCGCAGGCGATCGGGCTCGCCCGTCTCACCGTCCGGCCGCAGCCGCTCGATATTGTACGGGGGATAGCCGTCATTGCCCTTGGCGATGCGCTCAAGGGTCTTTTCCATTGCGTCGAAACCCAGCAGCAGCGGGCTCGTGAAGGTGGGTATGCGTGACATCGGTCCAGTCCTTGGCTTCAAGCGACTTTGGCGGGACCCGGTTCGGCATCCCGACGGCCGCAATATGGGGATTGAGCGCCTGCCGCGCAAGACGCTTGCGAAGCGCGATTTCGCAAATATAGTCGCCGCTTCGCCTGCGTCGCGCGGGCCAAGAACGAGACAAGGAAGGAACGGGACGGCATGTCTGAGCCACGGAAAATCATCATCGACACGGATCCCGGCCAGGACGACGCCGCCGCGATCATGCTGGCCCTCGGCAGCCCCGAACTCGATATCCTCGGCATCACAACGGTCGCCGGCAACGTGCCGCTGGAACGCACCTCCACCAATGCCCGCATCATCCTGGAATTCTGCTCCCGGCCGGAGGTGAAGGTCTTCGCCGGCGCCGACAGGCCGATCGCCCGCCCGCTGATCACCGCCGAGCATGTGCACGGCAAGACCGGCCTCGACGGCCCGGAGCTGCACGAGCCGCAGATGCCGCTTCAGGCCCAGCACGCCGTCGACTTCATCGTCGAGACGCTGAAGCGCGAGCCGGCCGGCACGGTGACGCTCTGCACGCTCGGCCCGCTCACCAACATCGCGCTCGCCCTGAAAAAGGCCCCGGAGATCGCCGGGCGCGTGCGCGAGCTCGTCATGATGGGCGGCGGCTTCTTCGAGGGCGGCAACATCACGCCGGCCGCCGAATTCAACGTCTACGTCGACCCGGAGGCGGCCGCCGCCGTCTTCAAGGCTGGCATCCCCATCGTCATGATGCCGCTCGACGTCACCCACAAGGTGCTGACGCTGAAGAGCCGCGTCGAGAAACTGCGCGCCATCGGCAGCCGTCCGGCCAAGGCCCTCGTCGAGATGCTCGATTTCTTCGAGCGCTTCGACGTGGAGAAATACGGCTCCGACGGCGGCCCGCTGCATGACCCGACGGTCATCGCCTATCTCCTGAAGCCCGAGCTCTTCGCCGGCCGCAACTGCAATGTCGAGGTCGAGACGGCCTCGCCCCTTACGGTCGGCATGACGGTGGTGGACTGGTGGCAGGTCACCGGCCGCAACCACAATGCGCTGGTGATGAAGGACGTCGACGCCGACGGCTTCTTCGCGCTCCTCACCGAGCGCGTCGGGCGCCTTTGATGCGCGGGCCCCGCATCGCCGGAAGGGGCGCCGAAGCGGCCTTCCATGCGGAGATGATGGGCCTCTACGACCGTTTCTCCGCCCTCGGCTTCCGCCCGGTCCTGCTGCGGCGCTTCGTCCTGCTCAACGGCGGCGTGGCGGCGGCAAAAGAGCTCGTCTTCAAGCCCGGCACCACCGGCCTCGAACGCCTGCTCGATGCCGGCAAGCCCGAGCTCTCCATGGAAGCCCTGATGCTGCGCCCCGAATACCAGCCCCTCTTTTCCGAAACGGAACTGAAGGAAGCCGCCCAGCGCCTCGCAAACGCCACCCGCACCCGCTCTCGCGGCCGCCTGCAGGCGCAGCCGGCGGAGCGGAAGTAGCGGTCGGAGGATGATAGAGAGAGTGTGTGTGGGTGAAACGAGCGGGAGAATGCGGAGGGGCGAGCCGAGGTAAGGCGCGCCAATACCCCTGTGGGGAGCGGTCTTCGGCGGCAGGTGCTGCCCTAAACCGACCCTATTCCGCCCCTGCCCCGTCGTTCTGCTGTTCGGGATGCTTTGCGCGGTCGGCAGGGATGGCCTCCCCTTCCGGGCGGCGTTCGCGGCGGCGGACGGCGGCGGCGCGTTTGCGGGTGACGCGCACACGCTTGACGCGGCGGGGGTCGGCGTCGAGGACGTGGAACTCGAAGCCGGGCACGGCCTGCACCACCTCGCCGCGCACCGGGATGCGGCCGAGCGAGGCGAAGATGAGGCCGCCGAGCGTATCGGCATCCTCGAGCTGCTCGCGGATGTCGAAATCCGGGCCGATGGCCTCGGCAAGCTCCTCCAGCTCGACGCGGGCATCGGCGATGAACACGTCGTCGCTGACGCGCTGGATCATCGCCTCTTCGTCGTCGTGCTCGTCCTCGATGTCGCCGACGACCATCTCGACGATGTCCTCCAGCGAGGCGAGGCCGTCCGTGCCGCCGTATTCGTCGATGACGAGGGCCATCTGTGTGCGGTCGGCCTGCATGCGCGCCATGAGGTCGGCGGCGAGCATGGAGGGCGGCACGAAGAGCACCTGGCGGATGATGCCGGCCTCGGCGACGGTCTTGGAAAGATCGACGCGGGCAAGGTCGAAATCCGCCTTGGGCGCGCGGGCGGGCTTTTCGCCGGGAGGTGCGGCGCTCGCCTTGCTGCCGTTGCGGCGCTTGTTGCGGGCCTGCTTGGTGACATAGGCGAGAAGGTCGCGGATATGCACCATGCCGCGCGGATCGTCGAGGCTTTCGCAATAGACCGGCATGCGCGAGCGGCCGGAATCCTCGAAGATCACCATCAGCTCGGCGATCGTGATGTCGTGGTCGACGGCCTCGATATCGGCGCGCGGCACCATGACGTCTTCGACGCGTACCTCGCGGAAGCGGAGAATGTTGTGCAGCATCGCCCGCTCTTCGGGCAGGAAGGCCGGCTCGCCGCCCGCCTCTTCCGTCATCAGGGCCTCGGCAAGGTCCTTGCGCAGGCTGGAGGCGCCCGTCATGCGCCAAAGCTTGGCGGCGCGGGACCATAAGGACGACCGGCCCCCGCCTTCCTGCCTCGGCGCGCTGCTACTACTGCCCGCCTCGTCCTGGCTGGAGGCGTCCGCCTCGTTTCGTTCCGGCGTGGCCGGCTGGTTCTTGAAGTCGCTCATCGGTCCAAACTATTCTTCGGGGCTGTCCCCGTAGGGGTCAGATAGGCCAAGCTCGGCCAGAATGCGAGTCTCCAGCCCCTCCATTTTCTCCGCTTCGTCCTCTTCCATGTGATCATAGCCGAAGAGATGGAGAAATCCATGCACCATCAGGTGTGTGAGGTGATCGTCGAGGGACTTGCCGAGCTCGCCCGCCTCGCGGGCCAGGGTCTCCTCGGCGAAGATGATGTCGCCGAGCATCGGGCCCGGCATCTTTCCGGGCGTCAGCGGGAAGGCCGGGAAGGAGAGTACGTTGGTCGGCTTGTCCTGATTGCGCCATTCGGCATTGATGCCGCGGATTTCCGCATCGTTGGTGAAGACCAGCGAGACTTCCGGCGCGCCCGTCTCCGGGAAGGGCTGCTTCTCGTAACGCTGGAGGAACGCCGCCGCCGCCCCGAGCACGCGTCCGCTCATCTCGTGCAGGCGGTCTTCGGAGGGCCATGCGCCCTTTTCGACGGAGATCTGGATATCGAGTTCGCTCATGGTGCCCGGATCGCCTCAGCGGTCGATCTGCTCGCTTTCGTCCTGGACGGCGGTCTGGGCCTCGTAGGCCCGCACGATGCGCGCGACCATCGGGTGGCGCACGACGTCCGCATCCTTGAAGCGCACGACCGAGACACCCTCGACGCCCTTGAGGATCTGCAGGGCCTCGACGAGGCCGGATTTCACACCGCGCGGCAGGTCGACCTGGCTCGGATCGCCCGTGACGATCATGCGGCCGTTCTCGCCGAGGCGCGTCAGGAACATCTTCATCTGCATCGAGGTGGTGTTCTGCGCCTCGTCGAGGATAACGGCGGCATTGGCCAGCGTGCGCCCGCGCATGAAGGCGAGCGGCGCGATCTCGATGACGCCGGCGGTGATGGCACGCTCCACCTTGTCGCCCGGCATCATATCGTAGAGCGCGTCGTAGAGCGGGCGCAGATAGGGGTCCACCTTCTCCTTCATGTCGCCGGGCAGGAAGCCGAGGCGCTCGCCGGCCTCCACGGCCGGGCGCGAAAGGATGATGCGGTCGACAGCGCCGCGCTCCAGCAGTTGCGCCGCATAGGCGACGGCGAGATAGGTCTTGCCCGTGCCGGCGGGGCCGACGCCGAAGACGAGCTCGGAGCGCTCCAGCGCACGGATATAGGTATCCTGCGTCGGCGTGCGGGCGACGATCGTCTTCTTGCGCGTGGAGATCTGCGACATGCTGAGCTTGGCCTTGCGCTCCATGGTGGGCAGCGAGAGCTGGTCGTCCGCGGCGATCGCCATGCGGATCGCCCCCTCCACATCGGAAAGCTCGATGGAGCCGCCCTTCTGGAGCCGGTCGTAGAGATAGTCGAGCGCCCGGCGGGCCTGATTGGTGGCAAGGACGTCGCCGGAAATGGAGACGGAATTGCCCCGCGCCCGCGCATCGATATGGAGGCGCTGCTCCAGCAACTTCAGGTTCTGGTCGAACTGGCCGAAGAGCTCGCTTGCGTATCGATTGTTCTCGAAGGTCAGCACGAAATGATTGGCGTCGGTCTCGGTCTTCGACTGGCGCGGCGATGACGTCGTCAATTCGTGTCCGTTCAAGCGGTCAGGCTCCTTGCGATCCGCCCGTCAGCCTATCGCTTGCGCGAAGAGGCTGTTGGCGCCGGCATCCGTGATTCGTACACGGATAATGTCACCGATTTTGGAACCTTTTGCATCAATATTCACAGGCTGCAGCCAGGGCGAGCGGCCGACGAGCTGGCCCGGCAGGCGGCCGGGCTTTTCCAGAAGCAGGTCGATTTCCTTGCCGATGCAGCCGCGCGCGAATTCGTGCTGCTGGCGGAAGAGCAAAGCCTGCAATCTTTCAAGGCGTTCGGCCTTCACCTCTTCGGCGACATGGCCGTCCATCCCGGCGCCCGGCGTGCCGGGGCGGATGGAATACTTGAAGGAAAATGCCTGTGCATAACCGACCGTCTCGACGAGGCGCATCGTCGCCTCGAAGTCCGCGTCGCTCTCGCCGGGAAAGCCGACGATGAAATCGCCGGAAATGGCCAGCTCCGGCTGGACGGCGCGGATGCGCTCGATGAGGGCGATATATTCGGCGGCCGTATGGCGCCGGTTCATGGCTTTCAGGATGCGGTCGGAGCCGGCCTGCACCGGCAGGTGCAGGTAGGGCATCAGCTTCGGCAGGTCGCGGTGCGCCTCGATCAGCCGGTCGTCCATGTCGCGCGGATGGCTGGTCGTGTAGCGCAGGCGCGCGAGGCCATCGATCTCCGCGAGTCGGTGAAGGAGGTTGCCGAGGCCCCATTCCGTGCCGTCCGGGCCGAGGCCGTGCCAGGCGTTGACGTTCTGGCCGAGTAGCGTGATCTCGCGCACGCCCCCTTCGACGAGGCGTTCGGCCTCGGCAAGGATCTGCGAAACGGGGCGGGAGACTTCCGAGCCGCGCGTATAGGGCACCACGCAGAACGTACAGAACTTGTCGCAGCCCTCCTGCACGGTCAGGAAGGCGGTGACGCCGCGGGCGCGGGTCATTGCCCTTTCCGGCGCGGGCAGATGCTCGAACTTGTCCTCAATGGCGTAGTCCGTCTCGACGACGCGCTCGCCGTCCTTGGCGCGGCGCAGCGCTTCCGGCAGGCGGTGATAGGTCTGCGGGCCGATCACGAGATCGACGGCGGGCGCACGGCGCAGGATTTCCTTGCCCTCGGCCTGTGCGACGCAGCCGGTGACGCCGATGGTCATCTCGCGGCCGTCCTTGGCCCGCGCCTTCTTCATCTCGCGCAGGCGTCCGAGCTCGGAATAGACCTTCTCGGCCGCCTTCTCGCGGATGTGACAGGTGTTGAGGAGGACGAGGTCGGCCTCTTCCAGCACGTCCGTCGCCTGATAGCCGTCCTTCGAGAGCGCATCCGTCATGCGCTCGCTGTCGTAGACGTTCATCTGGCAGCCGTAGGTCTTGACGAAGACCTTGCGGGTGTTGGGCGTGGAAAGCGGTTGCTGGCTCATGGCGCTTTCCATAGTGGAAAAGCCCTCGGAATTGAAGCTCTATCTGCCGCGCAGCCGCGTGCCGAGCATGGCGCGGATGCGCGCCTCGACGGTGCGGCTGACGTCCTTGCGGTTGCTCTGGCGCGTATAATCGACACGCTCGCCGAAATCGACATCGACGTCGACCGCCCCCTCGCGGGCGACGCCGAGGAGGTGCGGCAGGAGTTCGATATCGCCCGGCCAGGCGGCAAGCGGCCGGTGGTAGCGGCCCATCGCCATGCCGTGAAGGCCCGTATAGGCGATGGAGACGGGCTGGATATGCACGACGCCTTCTGGCGCATGCGGAATGGCGGAGGCGGCGGCGCCGAAGAGCGAGGTCTTGATCTCCAGCAGGCGGTTTCCGTCCGAGGTCGTTCCTTCCGGAAAGAGCACGACGATCTCGCCGTCCGTCAGGCGGCGGGCGATCTCGTCCACCTGGTCGCCGGTCTTGCGGCGCTGCTCGCGCTCGACGAAGATCGTCGCCTGCAGCCGGGCGAGGATGCCGAAGACCGGCCAGTCCCGCACCTCGGCTTTCGCGATATAGACGACGTCGGCAATAGAGCCGAGCACCATGATGTCCTTCCAGGAGGCATGGTTGGCGGCGATGAGCAGCGGGCGGCGCGGCTCCGGCGTGCCGTGCACGCGCACCTTCAGCCCCAGCACACGGCAGGCGACGCGGTGCCACAGGCGCGGCAGGCGGCGGCGGATCTTGAGGTCGAAGCGCAGGCCGACAAGCTGGACCGGCAGGAGGACGAGGGTCACCGCGAAGAGGATAGTGAAGCCGAGGAGGATGCGCAGCCAGGCGATCACGCGGGCACCGGGGGGAAGGCTATGGCCAGCGTTGTGTAGAACCCCCCTCTGCCCTGCCGGGCATCTCCCCCACAAGGGGGGAGATCGGCAAGAGGCAAAGCGGTGCCACAATCAATCTCCCCCCTTGTGGGGGAGATGCCCGGCAGGGCAGAGGGGGGTAGCCCCAATGCCGGACGCCGATAAACGGTCGCGTCCCGCCTCACTCGCCCTCCTTGAGCGGCACGCCATAAAGCTCCAGGCGGTGGTCGACGAGGCGGAAACCGTGCTCGCGGGCGATGCGCTCCTGCAGGGCCTCGATTTCCGGCGAGTGGAATTCGATGACCTGGCCGGTTTTCAGGTCGATCAGGTGGTCGTGGTGCTCGTCCGGCACGGTCTCGTAGCGCGAGCGGCCGTCGCGGAAATCGTGGCGCTCGATGATGCCGGCATCCTCGAAGAGTTTCACCGTGCGGTAGACGGTGGAGATGGAGATGCGCGCATCGACGGCGGAGGAGCGGCGGTAGAGTTCTTCCACGTCCGGATGGTCGGCGGAGGATTCCAGCACGCGGGCGATCACCCGGCGCTGCTCCGTCATGCGCATGCCGCGCTCGACACAAAGCTCTTCCAGCGATTTCTCGACATCCGCCATACGACCGGCCCTCGTTCGTTCAGCCCCCGAAGGGGACTAGCGAAGATCGCGCCGCATGACAAGCGCCGTGGACCGGCTGCCGTCCGCCGCTGCGTAATAGGCCTTGCGCTCGCCGACCTTGGCAAAGCCGAGCTTGGCATAGAGCCCGCGCGCGGCCGCATTGCCCTCGTCGACCTCGAGGAAGATATCCTCCGCCCCGCGCATCTTCGCCTCCTGCAGCGCCGCCAGCATCAGCCGCCAGCCGAGGCCGGCGCGCGAAAAGCGCTCGTCGACGCCGATGGTCAGGATCTCCGCCTCGCCGGCCGCCGCGCGCGCCAGCACGAAGCCGCCCGCCGCGCGGCCGGGAATGCCCTGCCGCAGCGCGAGAAAGCCGTAGACCGGCGGCTGGGACAGCAGGGAATGGAACTCGCCGTCGTTCCACGGCCGGGAAAACCGCGCGTGATGCAGCGTCGCGGCGATGCCGGCGTCGTCGGTCTGAAGCGGGAAGATATCGAAGACGGGCTTGCGGGCGAAATAGTCGGTGAGGGACATCACGCTCTCCGGATCGCGAAACCCGCCTGCGGCTTGGCATCCGGGCCGCGCAGGTAGAGCGGCCGGGGCAGATGGCCCTGCGGATCGAGGCGCGCGCCGAGGCGGGCGACCGTCGCGATGGAAGCGCCGTCCGTTTCCTGCGGCGCTTCCGCGCGCAAAAGCGCGGCGGCCGAGCCGGCAAGGGCGCCGTCGTGGGCGGCGACGATGCCGCGCGCCTCTTCGAGGCTGGCAAGTGCGGGCGGTGACAGGGCCTGCCCGTCGGCGGCGAAAGCCTGCCAGTAGACCTCGTCACGCTTGGCATCCATCGCCACCAGAAGGCGCTCGCCCGCCTGCCGGTCGGCGGCAAGCGCTGCGAGCGAGGAGACGCCGACGGCGGGAACGCCGAGCGCCAGCGCAAGGCCGCGCGCGGCGGCGACGCCGACGCGGATGCCGGTGAAGGAGCCCGGGCCGACGGTGACGGCGACGCGTTCGACGGACGGCAGGTCGAAGCCGGCCGCGTCAAGCGCCCCGTCGACGAATTCCATCAGCCGCTCGGCATGGCCGCGGCCGATATCGGCGCCGGCAGAGCCGAGGACGGTATCCGTGCCGGAATCGTAGAGCGCCGCGTAGCAGCCCGTGCCGGCGGTATCGATCGCAAGGACGATCATGCCGGGCACCCGTCCGCCGCGGGGCGGACCTTACATGATGGCTTCAACTTCCTGCACTTCCGGTACGAAATGGCGAAGGAGGTTCTGCACGCCGTGCTTGAGCGTCGCGGTGGAGGACGGGCAGCCCGAGCAGGCGCCCTTCATGTTGAGGTAGACGACGCCGTCGCGGAAGCCCTTGAAGGTGATGTCGCCGCCGTCCTGCGCCACGGCCGGGCGCACGCGCGTGTCGAGCAGTTCCTTGATCGTGGCGACGATGGTCTCGTCGCCCTCGTCGAAGAACTCGCCGTCCGGCTCGTCGCCGCCGAGCGCACCGCTGGCAATGATCGGCTGGCCGGACATGAAGTGTTCCATGATGTTGCCGAGGATGGCCGGCTTCATGTGCTGCCAGTCGGCGCCGTCCTTGGTGACGGTGATGAAATCGTAGCCGAGGAACACGCCCTTGACGCCGGGAATGGAGAAGAGGCGGGCGGCGAGCGGCGAGGCGGCGCGCGCCTCCGTCTCGTCGCGGAATTCGGCCGTGCCGTTCTCCAGCACGACCTTGCCCGGCAGGAACTTCAGGGTCGACGGGTTCGGTGTCGCTTCGGTCTGGATGAACATCTTTCTCTCCGTGCGGCCGGGCGCTCGCCGATCGGCCGGAATATTTAGAACAATTCAAAAGAAGATAAGCCTTTGCCGGCTTCTCTTCAATAGCGCGCCGTCAACTGAGCGCGTCGAGTTCCTCGTCGCTGAGCGAATCGGGAATGACCGTCACGGGAATGGGGAAGGCCTGCGCGCGGCTGGCCAGCGAGGAGACGAGCGGGCCCGGCCCCTCCTTGGCGGAACCGGCGGCCAGCACGAGGATCGCCACGTCCTGGTCGTCCTCGATCAGCCCGTTGATCTCCTCGCTCGCGACGCCTTCGCGGATCACCATTTCCGGCTCGATGCCGATGGCCTCGCGCAACGCCTGCGAGGCCTTGGCGAGCACCGCCTCGGCCTCCTCGCGCGCCTCGGCCCGCATGATCTCCTCCACGCCCAGCCATTGCTGGAAATCGCGGTTGGCGATCACGTAGAGCAGGACGACACCGCCGTTGGAATTCTTCGCGCGCATTCCCGCATAGTGGGCGGCACGCTGGCATTCCGGCGTGTCGTCGATCACCGCCAGGAACTTGCGGCGGTGGCCCTCAAGGCGGGAAAGTCGTCGAGAAACCATGCGGCCCCCTCGTGCAAGGTCTGAACGCGGCGACCTTACTGCACAAAACCGATGATGTCGCGAACTTCCTTCATGGTTTTTTCCGCCCGCGCCCGCGCCCTTTCGCCGCCGTCCCGCAGGATCGCGTCGATGTGGCTGGTGTCGTCCATCAGGCGGCGCATCTCGTCGGTGATCGGCGAGAGGACGTTGACCGCAAGCTCGATCAGCGCCGGCTTGAAGACCGAGAACTGCTGGCCGCCGAACTCGGAAAGGACATCGGCCTTCGTCCTGTCCGACAGGGCCGCATAGATGCCGACGAGGTTTTCCGCCTCGGGGCGGCCCTTGAGGCCTTCGGCTTCGCTCGGCAGGGCGTCCGGGTCGGTCTTGGCCTTGCGGATCTTCTTGGAGATCGTGTCGGCGTCGTCGAGGAGGTTGATGCGCGAAAGGTCGGACGCGTCCGACTTCGACATCTTCTTCGTGCCGTCGCGGAGCGACATGACGCGCGGCGCCGGGCCGCCGATCAGCGGCTCGACCATCGGGAAATAGGCATGCACCGGCTCTTCGCCGACGACGATATCGACGCCCGTGCCGGCCTTGCGGATATGGTCGCCGAAGTCGATGTTGAACTTCTGCGCGATGTCGCGCGTCAGCTCCAGGTGCTGCTTCTGGTCGTCGCCGACCGGGACGTGGGTCGCGCGGTAGACGAGGATGTCGGCCGCCATCAGGCTCGGATAGGCGAGAAGCCCGAGCGAGACCTGCTCGGCATTCTTGCCGCCGGCCTTGTCCTTGAACTGGGTCATGCGCTCCATCCAGCCGATGCGCGCCACGCAGTTGAAGATCCAGGCGAGCTCAGAATGCTGCGGCACGGCGGACTGGTTGAAGACGATGTGCTTCTTCGGGTCGATGCCGGAGGCGATGAAGGCCGCCGCGATGGAGCGGATCTGGTTCCGCATGTCCTCGTGCACCAGCTGGGCGGTGAGCGCGTGCAGGTCGACGACGCAATAGATGCAGTCGTTGTCGTCCTGCAGCGCGACGAACTTGCGGATCGCGCCGAGATAGTTGCCGAGGTGGAGGTTGCCGGTCGGCTGGACGCCGGAGAAGACGAGAGGCTTGAATGCGCTCATGACGGTGTTTCCTTCAGGCGGGTGGAGGGCCTGGTCCCTGTTGCACGCGCAGTTCCCGGAAATCGGCAAGGCGGCTTTCCGGCCGGAACTGCGTAGAAAAATACGTGGCGCTTATGCACGCCGCCGGGGTCCCGATCAAGAGGGCGCCCGCGCGGCGCACTGCACAAGACGATCCTTATAAATGACACTTTCCGGTCGTTCCTTCCCGGCGGGGATTGAGGGGAGGCCGATCCCGTCGGCCGTTTTGTGACAAAGGGGCATGGAACGGAGATGACCCCGTGCGCAAGAACGGTTCCATCCTGCTTGCCTGCGTCGTCGCGCTGACATCGCTGCTCGCGACGGAGACGAGCGCAGGCCGCAAACACGCCTCCCGCATAGACAAGGGGGCGGTGGCGAACGTCTACACCATCCAGACGCCGCGCGTTCGGCACCGATGCTTCCCGGGCAGGCTGCGGGCGGTTCTCGCCCATATCGGCCGGCAGGTCGGCCGGCGGCTGCTCGTCACGTCCGGCCATCGCTCGAACGGGCGGCGCGGATCCTATCACCGCAAATGCCTTGCGGCCGATATCCGCGTGCCCGGCGTCCCGGTGAAGCGGGTCGTCGCGGCGGCGCGCTCGGCGCCGGCCATCGGCGGCATCGGCACCTATTGCAACGGCATCGTGCATGTCGACGTGGGGCCGCGGCGCACCTGGCACTATTGCCGGGGGCTCGCGCACCTCACCCGGCGCGCGCGGCTCACCGCGCGCTGAGGACCATGCCTATTCGGCGGAGCTTTCCGCGGGCGCGGCCTCGGGCTTCGCCTTGCGCTTCAGGTTGCGCCGGATCATGCCGAGGTCGGCGCCGCCGATGAGGAAGGCGACGGAGAAATAGACGGCCATGGCGAAGGCGACCAGGAGGCCGAGGGCGAAGACCTGCTCGTAGATCGGCGAGCCGTGCGCGAGGCGGCCGGCGAGGTAGCCGGAGGCGTATTCGAGCGAGACCGCCATGACGAGCGTCGCGATCAGCAGGCGCACGATGCGCCACAGGAGCGCCTTTTCCAGCGGCCAGTGGCCGCGGCGGGCGAGCGTGACGAAGAGCATCAGCGCCGTCAGCCAGCCCGAAACGGCCTCGGCGGTGGCGATGCCGCGCTCGTGGAAGATCGGAAAGAGCGTGACGGCGAGGATGCAGTTGACGACGACCGAGACGAGCGTGATGCGCATCGGCGTCTTGGTATCCTCGCGGGCGAAGAAGCCGGGGTTCAGCGCCTTGATCATCACGAAGCCGGGCAGGCCGAGGCCGTAGATGGCGAGCGTGCCGGCGACGACGGAGGTGGTCTGAGGGCTGAAGGCGCCGCGCTCGTAGAGGACGCGGACGATCTCGTCCGAAATGACCCAGAGAGCGCCGGCGGCCGGCAGCGTCAGGAACAGCACGAATTCCAGCGAGCGGTTCTGCAGGTTGCCCGCCTCGCGCTCGTGGCCGGATTTCAGCGCACGGGCAAGCTCGGGCAAGAGCACCACGCCGACGGCGATGCCGACGACGCCGAGCGGCAACTGGTAGACGCGGTCGGCATATTGCAGGGCGGCGATGGCACCGTCCTTGGTGGAGGCGATCATCTGGCCGATGAGCTGGTTGATCTGGGTGATGCCGCCGGTGACGGCCGCCGGCAGGGCGAGCCAGAGCAGCCGGCGGACATTGTCCGTCATGCGCGGGCGGCGGAAGCCGATGCGCATGCCGGCATAGCGCACGCCCGCATAGAGGACGGCCATCTGCAGGAGGCCGGCCGCGAGCACGCCCCAGGAGAGATACCAAGCCGTCTCGAGCGGCGAGGCGCCCTGCCAGAGGCCGTAGCCGAGCGCGCCGATCAGCACGAAGTTGAGGAAGACCGGCGCGACGGCGGCGGCAAAATAGTGGTGCAGCGAGTTCAGCATGCCCGAGAGCATCGCCGTCAGCGACATGCACATGAGATAGGGGAACATGACGATGGCGAGCTTGACCGTCACATCGAACTTTTCCGCATCCCCCACGAAGCCCGGCGCGATGATCCAGGAGACGATGAGCGGCATGGCGAATTCCATCGCCACCGTCAGCATGAAGAGCACGGTGAAGAGGACGCCGAAGACCTCCTCGGAGAAGCGCTTGGCTCCGTCGAGCCCGCCCGCCTCGATCTCCTTGGCGAAGAGCGGCACGAAGGCGGCGTTGAACGCGCCCTCGGCGAAGAGGCGGCGGAAGAGGTTCGGGAAGCGGAAGGCGGCGTAGAAGGCGTCGGCCATCGGCCCGGTGCCGAGCGCTGCGGCCATCAGCGTCTCGCGCGCGAAGCCGAGCACGCGGCTGCCGAGCGTGGCGCCGCCCACCGTCACGAATTTCTTGACGAGACTCATTGTTCTGCCCTGATCCTTTTCGGCGTGGCGGGAGCGGGCGCGATCATGCCGGGCGGCATGCGGTCGCGCGCCTCGTCCCCCTCGTCCGCCATGACGGCCTTCAGCCGCGCGACGATATTGGCCTGCCGGTTCTCGGCGGTGACCTTCTGGCCAACGAGGTCGGTGACGTAGAACGTGTCGATGACCTTCTCGCCGAAGGTGGTGATATGGGCCGAGGCGATGTCGAGCGAGAGGTCGGAAAGCACGGCGGTCACTTCCGACAAAAGGCCCGGCCGGTCAAGGCACTCGATCTCGATGACGGTGAACTTGTTCGACAGCGTGTTGGAAATGGTCACGGCCGGCGAGACGGTGAAAGCGCGGCTGCGCTTGCGGCCCTTGGTACGGTTGGCGATCACCTCCGGCAGGCGCTTGCGGCCGGCGAGCACGTCCTCGATCATGCGGCCGATGGTGCCGGCGCGGCGCATCTCGTCCGCATCGTTGGGGAACTCGCGGTTGACGAGGATCGTGTCGAGCGCGCGCCCGTCGGAGGTCGTGAAGATCTGCGCGTCGACGATGTTGGCGCCCGCCGCCGCGCAGGCCCCGGCGATCACCGTCAGGAGGCGCGGATGGTCGGGCGAGAGCACCGTGATTTCGGTGATGGCGTGGAAGGAATGGGTGCGCACCATGGTCGCCAGCGTCTGGCGCGCCCGGTCCGCCTCGCGGATGAAGGCGGCATGGCGCACCTGGTCCTCCAGCGAGACCGTGAGGAGGTAGGGATCGTAGTGCAGCTTGGTATAGGTCTTGCGGTCCTTCTGGCTCCAGTCGGCGGGTAGCGCCTCGGAGAGCGTGTCGCGCGCGGCCTGCGCGCGCTCCCTGCGCGACAGCTCGGAAAAGCCGCCGGAAATCAGAAGCTCCGTCTCGTAGTAGAGCGTGCGCAGGAGCTGGCCCTTCCAGCCGTTCCACACGCCGGGCCCCACGGCGCGGATGTCGCAGACCGTCAGCACCAGCAGCATCTTCAGCCGCTCCATCGACTGCACCTTCTCGGCGAAGTCGACGATGGTCTTGCGGTCGTTGAGGTCGCGGGTCTGGGCGACCATCGACATGGTCAGGTGCTCCTCGATCAGCCAGACGACCAGCTCCGTCTGCTTCGGCGTGAGCCCGAAGCGCGGGCAGAGCTTTCGCGCGACCCTGGCGCCTGCCACGGAATGATCCTCCGGCCGGCCCTTGGCGATATCGTGCAGCAGCACCGCGACATAGAGCGGGATGCGGTCCTCGATGCCCGGCATGATCTGGTAGCTCAGGGGATGGGCCTCCTTCTCGCGGCCCTGGTCGATATCGGAGAGGATGCCGACGGAACGGATCAGGTGCTCGTCGACCGTATAGTGATGATACATGTTGAACTGCATCATCGCGACGATCTTGCCGAAATCGGGGATGAAGCGGCCGAGCACGCCCGACTCGTTCATGCGGCGCAGGATGAGCGCCGGGTCGCGCGGCGAGGTGAGGACGGAGAGGAAGAGCCGGTTCGCCTCCTCGTTCTCGCGCAGCGCCCCGTTGATGAGCTTGAGCGAGCGCGTCACCTGCTTCAGCGCGTCGGGGTGGAATTCCAGATTGTTGATGTCGGCGATGTGGAAGAGGCGGATGAGGTTCACCGGATCGCGCTTGAAGACGTCCGGGTCGGCGATGGTGATGCGGCCGCGGTCTTCGAGGAAATCCAGCGTGCCGGCGATCTTGCGGGTGCGGCGCGTGAAGCGGCTGATGACCGCGGTGAGGCCGGGCGCCTCCTTGGCCTGCTGGTCTTCCAGCGTGGCGCAGAAGATGCGCGTGAGATCCCCGACGTCCTTCGCCACGAGGAAATAGTGCTTCATGAAGCGCTCGACGGCGGAAAGGCCCGGATGCGGCTGGTAGCCGAGGCATTCGGCGATCTCGCGCTGGATGTCGAAGGAAAGGCGTTCCTCCGCCTTGCCCGTCAGGAAATGCATGTGGCAGCGCACGGCCCAGAGGAAATCGTCCGCCTTGCGGAAGAGCTTGTATTCCTGCCGCGACAGGACGCCGAGCTTCACCAGCTCGGCCGGGTCGCGGATATGGTAGAAATACTTGGCGATCCAGAACAGCGTGTGCAGGTCGCGCAGCCCGCCCTTGCCTTCCTTGACGTTCGGCTCGACGAGATAGCGCGTGTCGCCCGCCTTGCGGTGGCGCTCGTCGCGCTCGGCAAGCTTGGCGGCGATGAACTGCGGGCCGGTGCCGCGCATGATCTCCCGGTCGAAGCGCAGCCCGAGCTCCTCGAACAGGGCCGCCGAGCCGCTGATATAGCGCGCCTCGAGGATCGCCGTGCGGATCGTCATGTCGCCCTTGGAAAGCTGGATGCATTCCTCCAGGTTGCGCGTGGCGTGGCCGACCTTGAAGCCGATATCCCACAGGATATAGAGCATGAACTCGATGGCCGGCTCGCTCCAGGCAGCCGGCTTTTCCGGCAGCAGGAACAGCAGGTCGATGTCCGAGCCCGGCGCCAGCGTGCCGCGGCCGTAGCCGCCGACGGCCGTGACCGTGATGCGCGCAGCAGGCGGGGCCTGGCCGGCGCTGAAGACGTGGTTGAGCGTGAAATCGTGCAGGACCGAGATGAGCTGGTCCTGCAGCCAGGAGATGCGCGCGGCGCATTGCAGGCCGCTGCCGTCCTCGAAAAGCAGCTCGCGGGCGCGCTCGCGGCCGGCGGCATTGACCTTCTTGAACTCGGCCAGAAGCTCGCGGCGCATGCGGTCGCGGTAATCGGCATTGGTGCTGGCGATGAACTCGCACCGGGCGCGCAGCGCCGAAACGTCGAGAAGGCCGGATTCGGCCGGCGCCAGGAGCTTCTTTTCCATCGGATGCCGGCCCGCGTCCCGCTTGTCGTCCACCGCCCGTTCGGTTCGCATGCCTATAGACCCTTTCAGCACGCGAGGACAGGACCCTAGCGGCTAGCGGTTGCCAAGTTCTTTCTTCAGCGCATAGAGCGCGTCGAGCGCCTCGCGCGGCGTCATGTCGTCCGGGTTGAGGCCCTTCACCAGCTCTTCCACCTTCGAGGGGCCGGCGCCGCGCTGCGCCTCCTCCCGCCGCACCGCCACCTGGAAGAGCGGCAGGTCGTCGATGAGCTGGCTCGCGGGGTTCTTGCGGTCCGCATCCTCCAGCTTGGCGAGCACGTCCCGCGCACGCGCCACGACGGAGGGCGGAAGGCCGGCAAGGCGCGCCACCTGGATGCCGTAGGACCGGTCTGCCGCCCCGGGGCCGACCTCGTGCAGGAAGATCACGTCGCCGTCCCACTCCTTGACGCGCATTGTGGCGTTGGAAAGGCGGGAAAGCTTCTCCGAAAGCACGGTCAATTCGTGGAAATGGGTGGCGAAGAGGCCGCGGCAGCGGTTGGCTTCGTGAAGGTGCTCGACGGCGGCCCAGGCGATGGAAAGGCCGTCGAACGTGGCGGTGCCGCGGCCGATCTCGTCGAGAATGACGAGCGAACGGTCGGTCGCCTGGTTGAGGATCGCCGCCGTCTCGACCATCTCCACCATGAAGGTGGAGCGGCCGCGGGCCAGATCGTCCGACGCGCCGACGCGCGAGAAGAGCCGGTCGACGACGCCGATATGGGCGCTTTCGGCCGGAACGTAGGCGCCCATCTGCGCGAGGATGGCGATGAGGGCGTTCTGGCGCAGGAACGTCGACTTACCGCCCATGTTGGGGCCGGTGAGCAGCCAGATCGCCCCGTGCCCCTTGCCGTCCGCCGGAGAGAGGTCGCAGGAATTGGCGACGAACGCGGCCGCCTGCTGGCGGCGCAGCGCCTGCTCGACGACCGGATGGCGCCCGCCGACGATGGCGAACATCGTCGAATTGTCGACGACCGGCCGGCAATAGGCCTGCTCCTCGGCAAGGGCGGCAAGACCGACGGAGACGTCGACGACGGCAAGCGCGCGGGCCGCCGCCTTGATCGCCTCGGCCTCCGAGACCACCGCCTCGACGAGCCCGTCGAAGGCGGCAAGCTCGATGGCGAGCGCCCTGTCGGCGGCATTGGCGATCTTGGTTTCCAGCTCGGAAAGCACCGTCGTGGTGAAGCGCATGGCGCCCGCCATGGTCTGGCGGTGGATGAAGCGTGCCTTCGCCTCGTCGCCATCCGTCAGCGCCGAGGCGTTGCCGGCGGAGACCTCGATGAAGTAGCCGAGCACGTTGTTGTGCTTGATCTTCAGCGATTTGACGCCCGTTTCCTCGGCATATTGCAGTTGCAGGCCGGCAATGACGCGGCGCGACTGGTCGCGCAGCGCCCGCATCTCGTCGAGTTCGCCATCGGCCGCCTCGCGGATGAAGCCGCCGTCGCGCTTGAGGAGCGGCAGTTCGTCGGCGAGCATGAAGGACAGGCGGTGCGAAAGGTCGACCGGCAGGGCGGCAATCGCCGTGCGGGCGGCGGCAAGCTCTCCGTCGAGGTCTTCCGCCGCCATCAGCCGCGCAATTTCCGCGGAGGCGGAAAGGCCTTGCAGGATGGCGCCGAGGTCGCGCGGGCCGCCGCGGCCGAGCGCGATACGGGAAAGGGCGCGCGGCATGTCGGGTATCTGCTTCAGCGTCCGGCGCAGGTCCTCGCAGAAGGACGGGCGGTCGGCGAGCGTCGCGATGGAATCGAGCCGGGCGTTGATCGCCTCCGGGTCGGTGAGCGGCGACATCAGCCGCTCGGCGAGAAGGCGCGCGCCGCCGCTCGTGACCGTGCGGTCGATGGCCTTGAGCAGCGTGCCGCTGCGCTCGCCGGAGAGCGTGCGCACCAGTTCGAGATTGGCGCGCGTCGCCGGGTCGATAAAGAGCGTTGCGGCCGAGCTTTCCCGCTCCGGCCGGCCGAGCGGCGGGCGCTCGGCGATCTGCGTCTTCTCGACATAGGCGACGGCGGCGGAGGCGGCGGCAAGCTCGGCGCGCGAGAAGGTGCCGAAGCCGTCGAGCGTCGAGACGGCGAAATAGCGGGCGATGCGGCCCTCCGCCGTCGCGCTGTCGAAGAGCACGGCCGGCTGCGGGACGGCGACGCGCCCGACGACGTCGAGGACGGGGCGGAATTCCGGATCGTGGAACAGGGTATCCGGCACGATCAGTTCGCGCGGATCGATGCGCAGGATATCGGCGAGAAGCTGGCCCTGCGCCGTCTCCGACAGGCGAAAGATGCCGGTGGAGATGTCGATCCAGGCGAGCGCCATCGACGGCTCGCCCCCGCCGCGGATGCGTGCGACGGCCATCAGGTAGTTGGCGTCGGACGGCGAGAGCAGTTTTTCCTCGGTCAGCGTGCCGGGGGTGACGAGGCGCACGACGTCGCGGCGCACGACGGATTTCGAGCCGCGCTTCCTGGCCTCCGCCGGGTCTTCCACCTGCTCGCAGACGGCGACGCGGAAGCCGACGGCGATCAGCTTCTGGAGATAATCGTCCGCAGCATGGACCGGCACGCCGCACATCGGAATATCGAGGCCCATGTGCTGGCCGCGCTTCGTCAGCGTGATGCCGAGCGCGCGCGAGGCGTCCACGGCGTCCTGGAAGAACAGCTCGTAGAAATCGCCCATGCGGTAGAACAGCATGCTGTCGGGATTGGCCGCCTTGATCTCGATATACTGCTCCATCATCGGCGTTGCCGATGCGCGGCTTTCATCGCTGGCAAGGTCCGCCGTCGACAGGATATCGGTCTGGCGCGCACTATGATCGTTCACGGAGATACTGTTTCTTCCAAAACGGAGGGTCTGTTCTTCCCAAAAAAGAGGTGCCACCCTAGCCGCGCGACGATATAGAAAACAACAGGCGTTGAGACGCTACGGGCCTATCGCCCACAGGAGTGTGAAGGGGGGAGCATGCCGGGAACCGACAAATCCGATCGCCAGAGGGCAACCGTCACGGATACGGAGGCGCTGGACTTCCACGCCAACGGCCGTCCCGGCAAACTCGAAATCACACCGACCAAGCCGATGGCGACGCAGCGGGACCTCTCGCTGGCCTATTCGCCGGGCGTCGCCGTGCCGGTGAAGGCCATCGCCGAGGACCCGGCGACCGCCTACGACTACACGACGCGCGGCAACATGGTCGCCGTCATCTCGAACGGCACCGCCATCCTCGGCCTCGGCAATCTCGGGGCGCTCGCTTCCAAGCCCGTGATGGAAGGCAAGTCCGTCCTCTTCAAGCGCTTCGCCGACGTCGATTCCATCGACCTCGAGGTCGACACCGAGAATGTCGACGAGTTCATCAACTGCGTGCGCTACCTCGGCCCCTCCTTCGGCGGCATCAACCTCGAAGACATCAAGGCGCCCGACTGCTTCATCATCGAGCAGCGCCTGCGCGAACTGATGGACATCCCCGTCTTCCACGACGACCAGCACGGCACCGCCATCATCGCCGCCGCCGGCCTCATCAACGCGCTGGCGCTGACGGGCCGCGACTTCAAGACGACGAAGCTCGTGTGCAACGGCGCGGGCGCGGCCGCCATCGCCTGCATCGAGCTCATCAAGGCGATGGGCTTTGCGCCGGACAACGTCATCCTCTGCGACACCAAGGGCGTGATCTACCAGGGCCGCGAAGAGGGCATGAACCAGTGGAAGTCGGCCCATGCGGTCAAGACCGACCGCCGGACGCTCGCCGACGCGCTCGCCGGCGCGGACGTCGTCTTCGGCCTTTCGGCCAAGGGCGCCTTCTCCGAAGAGATGATCCGCTCCATGGCGCCGCGGCCGATCATCTTCGCCATGGCCAATCCCGATCCGGAGATCACGCCGGAAGAGGTCGCCCGCATCCGCGACGACGCCATCGTCGCGACCGGCCGGTCGGACTATCCGAACCAGGTCAACAATGTGCTGGGCTTTCCCTATATCTTCCGCGGCGCGCTCGACGTGCGCGCATCGACGATCAACGACGCGATGAAGATCGCCGCCGCCGAAGCGCTCGCCAAGCTCGCCAAGGAGGACGTGCCGGACGACGTGGCCGCCGCCTACCAGGGCGTGCGCCCGCGCTTCGGGGCGCAGTACATCATCCCCGTGCCGTTCGATCCGCGCCTCATCTCGGCAATCCCCGTCGCCGTCGCCAAGGCCGCGATGGAAACCGGCGTCGCGCGCAAGAACATCCCGGACCTCGACGCCTATGCGCGCGACCTCAAGGCCCGGCGCGACCCCATCGCCTCGACGCTCCAGCAGATCTATGCGCGGGTGCGCCGCCAGCCCAAGCGCGTCGTCTTCGCCGAGGGCGAGGAGGAGCAGATGATGCGCGCCGCCGTCTCCTACGCCAACCAGCAGCTCGGCACGGCGATCCTCGTCGGCCGCGACGACCGGATGCGCGAAGTCGCCGAGCGCGCCGGCATCGATCTCGACCGGCCGGGCATCGAGCTGCTCAACGCGCGCATCTCCACGCGCAACGACGCCTATATCGACTATCTCTATGCCCGCCTGCAGCGCAAGGGCTTCCTCTACCGCGACGCCCAGCGCCTGATCCACAACGACCGCAACCATTTCGCCGCCTGCATGGTGGCGCTCGGCGATGCGGACGCGATGGTGACGGGCCTCACGCGCAACTACTCCACCGCGCTGGAGGACGTGCGCCGCTGCATCGACGCCAAGCCCGGCCACCGGGTGATCGGCGCCTCGCTCGCGCTCTGCCGCGGCCGCGCCGTGCTCGTCGCCGATACCGCCGTGCACGACATGCCGACATCGGAGGAACTGGCCGATATCGCGGAAGAGGCCGCCGGCCTTGCCCGCCGCCTCGGCTACGAGCCGCGCGTCGCCATGCTCGCCTATTCGACCTTCGGCCATCCTTCGGGCGAGCGTTCGGAGCGGGTGCGGGAGGCGGTGAAGATCCTCGACCGGCGCCGCGTCGATTTCGAATATGACGGCGAAATGGCGGCCGATGTGGCGCTCAACCCGCGCATCATGGAGCAGTATCCGTTCTGCCGCCTTTCGGCGCCCGGCAACGTGCTCGTCATGCCGGCGTTCCACTCGGCGTCGATCTCGACGAAGATGCTGCAGGAGCTCGGCGGCTCGACCGTCATCGGCCCGCTGCTCGTCGGCCTCGACAAGTCGGTGCAGATCGTCTCGATGGGCGCAAAAGACAGCGACATCGTCAACATGGCGACGCTCGCCGCCTATAATTCCGGCGTCTGAGGCGGACAAAAAAGCCGCCCGTCCCGGAGGTCTCGGGCGGGCGGCAAATCGGACTTCGGCGACCTCGCTTAGCTGGCGAAGCGCCCGGCGTCGGCACCGTAGTAATTCAGGTAACGGCCGGAGATCTTGCCGATCGGCAGGACGATCAGCACGTCCGTCGTGTTGAAGGCGTGGTCGACGACGGCGCCCTCGCCGATCATCGCGCCGAGGCGCAGATACCCCTTGACCAGCGGCGGCATGGCGGTGAGCGCCTTGCGCGCATCGACCCCTTCGGCCGGCATCAGGTCCATGGTGCGCAGGAGCTCCGGCCGTGCCGCAACGCTCCACTCGTCCTTCGCCTTCACGTTATGGTGCAGGAAGGAAAGCGCTAGCGCGTGTTCCTCCGGCACCGTGCCATGGAAGGAGGCGCAGCCGAACATGACGTCGATGCCGTATCGCAGCGAATAGGCCCAGGCGCCCTGCCAGAGCAGCTCCACCGTGCGCTTGGTGCGGTAGGCCGGCAGCACGCAGGAGCGGCCGAGCTCCATGAAACGCTTGTCCGGATGGCGGGCGATCAGCGCGTCTACGTCGAATTCCGACTGGGAATAGAAGCCGCCGGAGGTGGCGGCGACCTCCTGCCGCAAAAGGCGGTAGGTGCCGACGATCTGCTCTTCGGCATCGCCCTCGATGGAGGTGTCCAGCACGAGGAGGTGGTCGCAGACCATGTCCCAGGCATCGACATCGCGCTTGCGGCGCACGGCATCCGGCGAAAGCTGCGCCTGCATCTCCTCGGCGAAGACGCGGTAGCGCACGGCCTGCGCGGCGTCGATCTCTGCCGGCGAGCGGGCAAGGCGGGTTTCCAGGTTGCCGATGCGGCCGAGCACGTCGGTCGCCGCCTGGCCCGCCACGGAGCCCGGTTCCTGGGCGATATCCGCCGGAGCGGTGGTCTGGGCGAGGTCGAGGGTCATGGCAATCTACCCGTTGAGAGAAACTGTGCGGTTCTAACCACGATTCTGCAACAGGATAATGACGTAAAGCAGGCTTGGATAGCGAAAACGCGCGTCAGGTTCCGGCGCGCCGGGCAAGCCGGGCGACCTCGGCGGCAAGCCGCGCCGGATCGGCGGGCTTTGCCAGCACTGCAGCGGCCCCGGCGCCCGCAAGCGCCTCGGCAAGGCCGGCGCGGCCGTCCGCCGTCAGCACGATGACCGGAAGGCGGGTGCCCTCCGCGATCCGCGCGATCATCTCCGTCCCCTCCCCGCCCGGCATGCCGAGGTCGGTGACGACGAGGTCGACGGCAGGCTCGCCGGAGAGCGCGGCAAGAAGGCCCGCATAATCCGGCACATGCCGCACCGCATGGCCGGCGCGCTCCAGCATGGCGCGCACCAGCATGGCGTTCACCGGATCGTCCTCGGCCAGCAGGATGCGCACGCCCGCCGGAGCGGAAGAGACGGGTTCGGCCACGGGCGCGGGCGGTGGCGGGTCTTTCAGGATCGGCCGGTTGTCGTTGATCGCGTCGCGCACCTCTATGCCCTTCATGCGGCCGCGCAGCACCTCGACCAGCGAGCGCTCGCGCAGCGGCCGGATGAGCCAGGAATCGTAGCCCTCGCCGTTGCCGAGGGCCCGGCCGCCGCGTTCCTCGGGGTTGACGAGGTAGATGCGCCGCGCCGCGCTCTTGCGGAAGAAGGCGAGGTCGGCAAGCTCGCGGCGGAATGCGCCGGCAAGGCGGTTGTCGACGATCATGTCGGTAAGCTCGGTGCCGCTGACGGCAAGGCGGCGGGCGATATCCGCGGCATCGGCGACGGAGGAGGCCGCATGGCAGGCCCCGCCCAGCGCCTCGATCGTGCGCACGAGCGCGGCGGAGGCGGGCCCTTCCGGCGCAAGGAGGAAGACGCGGCTGCCCTTGAGCACGGTCCTGCGCGAAGCCGCCTCGCCCGCGCCCTTGCGGGCATCGACCGGCATGCGGATGGTGAAGGTGCTGCCCTTGCCGGGCGTGCTTTCGAGCGTCAGCGCGCCGTCGGCCTCGGTGAGGATGCGGGCGGAGATGGCGAGGCCGAGGCCGGTGCCGCCGCTGCGCTGGGCCGCGCTTCCCGTCTGCTCGAATTCCTCGAAGATGCGGGCCTGCTCCTCGGCATTCATGCCGGGGCCGGTATCGGTGACGCGGATGACGACGGCGCCGCGCTCCAGCCTGGTCTCCAGGAAGACGCCGCCCGCATGGGTGAACTTCACCGCATTGCCGACGACGTTGTAGAGCACTTGGCGCAGGCGCGGCGCGTCGTAGGTCAGGAGCCCCGGCACCTCGGGCGAGACGAAGGAGCCGATCTCGATGCCCTTCTCGTGAGCACGGCTGGAGAGCATCTCCACCACGCTTTCCAGCATTGGCCGCACCGGCTCCTCGGAGGGACGGAGCTGGAAGCGGCCGGCCTCGATGGTGGAGAAGTCGAGGAGGTCGTCGACGAGCTGGACGAGGGCATGGCCGGACTGGCGGATGCCGGCGAGATAGTTCTTCTGCTCGGCCGAAAGCCGTGTCTGGCCGATGAGATGCGACATGCCGAGAATGCCGGAGAGCGGCGTGCGGATCTCATGGCTGACGGTGGCGAGGAGGCGCGACTTGGCGGCGCTCGCCTCTTCCGCGCGCTGGCGGGCGCGCTCGCGCTCGCCTTCGGCGCGGCGCTCCTCCGTCACGTCGCGGGCGATGGAATGGATGACGAGGTCGCCGGAGGCGGGGTCGCGCACGGTGACGTCATGCCAGGAATAGATGCGCCGGCCCGCCGGGCCGTTCACCTCGACGTCGTAGCGGTGGGCGGCGGCCTGCGAGCGGAAGGTAAGGCCCAGCGCCTCGCAGGTTCGGCCCTCGACGAGGGCTGCGCCCGTCAGTTCGCCAAGCACCGCATTGGCGCGGAGGATGCGGCCGTCGAGGGCGCGCATGACGACGATATCGCCGAGCACGTCATGGATGGCCGAAAGGATCTGCGAGGTCTCGCTGCGCTCCCAGGAACGGTCGTCCGACGTCTCGCCGACGGGCACCTTTCCGGCCCGCCAGAGAAGGAGCCCACCGGCGATGCCCGCAAGGCCGAGGCCGGCGGCAGCGGCATAGAAGCCGGCGACCGCACCGGCCGCGACCACCAGAGCGGAGAAGAAGAGCGCGGCGACCGCCAGCAGGCCGAAAAGCCCCGCATGGCCGTAGGCCGGCACGGCGCCGGCCGCTTCGCGGCGCGCACCGTCCTCCGGCCCTTTTGGCAAGGAACGGGCGGGCCGCGGCGATGCTTCGGCGAATTCGGCTTCGAGCCTGTCCTGTAGCTTGGCGGGTTCGCTCATGAGGTCCGCTTACCACGCGGACCGTTCAAATCGGCTTCAGCAAGTCGTTCGAATTTTAACGACCGCGGCGGCGCAGCAGCACGAGCTCGTCGAAGACGACCAGCACCGCGCCGATGGTGATGAAACTGTCGGCGAGGTTGAAGACGGCGAAGGACCAGGTGGCCGTGTGGAAGAGCACGTAGTCGATCACGTAGCCGAACAGCGCCCGGTCGATGAGGTTGCCGAACGCGCCGGCGATGATGAAGGCATAGCCGGCGTGGGCGAGCCCCCGCGCCTTCGGCGTCTGGTGCCAGAGCCAGATGACGAAGCCGACGACGAAGAGGCGCAGCGTGACGATGAACCAGCCCTCCATGCCCGAAAGCATGGAGAAGGCGACGCCGTAATTGTAGGTGCGGTAAAGCGCCAGCATGGGCATGACCGGCACCGGCTCCTGGAAGGGAAGCCAGGCCTCGACGGCGAATTTCACCGCCTGGTCGAGGAGGAGCGCCAGGAGGATGACGACGATCACCGGCACCGGCCGGGACATGAGGGGGACACGTTCGTTCATGCGCGGTCTTCCAGCGTCAGCAGGTGGCGGCGCGCCTCGAAGAGCATGATGCCGGTGGCGATGGCAAGGTTCAGCGAATCGGCCCGGCCGGCCTGCGGGATACGGGCGAGCGCATCGGCCTCGCGGGCAAGCGCCTCCGGCAGGCCGGACTGCTCGTTGCCCATCAGCAGCACGACGGGCCTCTTTTTATAATCGATGGTGCGGTAATCGACCGCGCCGGCAAGGTGGGTGGCGACGACCGAGACGCCCGCCCCCTTCTTCCAGGCGAGGAAATCGGCGGGGCTCGCCTTCACCAGCGGCAGGGCGAAGACCGAGCCCATGGTGGCGCGCACGGTCTCCATCGAATAGGGATCGGTCGTTTCGCCGACGAGGATGACGCCGCTCGCGCCCGCCGCATCGGCCGTGCGGATGATCGTGCCGAGGTTGCCGGGATCGCGCACGCGGTCGAGCGCCACATAGGTTTCGTTTGCCGCAGGCTTCAGGTCCCGGATATTCGCCCAGCGCTGGGTGAAGATGCCGACGACCATCTGCGGGTTGTCGCGCCTCGTGATCGAGGAGAGCACCTTCTCGCTCACCTCCAGCACCAGCCCGCCGCGCGCCACCGTCTTCGTGGCGCATTGCACGACCTGCGGCTTGTCCTTGACGTTCTTGGCATAGACCAGCGTCCTGATCTCGAAGCCGAGCTCCAGCGCGTCGATGACGAGCTTCAGGCCCTCGGCCATGAAGCTCTTCGTCTCGTCGCGGTGCTTCTTGTCCGACAGCGCCTTGATGTCCTTGACGATCGGGTTGGAAAGGCTCGTGACCTCCTTCACCTGACCGACACGGCGGCTCCCATGATGTTCGTGGCTCATGCGCTGATCCATCGGCTGAAGAGGGAGGTGGAGAGCGCGCGGCCGGCATCCCGGCCCTCGCCGCTCTCGCGGATGACGAGCTCGCCCGATTCCACCGTGCCACCCGCCCCGCGCATCGTCTCGCGCATCAACTCGTGGATGGAATAGAAGCTCGCGCGGATCGAATAGGCCGTCAGCACGAGGCCGATGGCCTTCGGCAACAGGATCTCTCGGCAGATGTCGAGCATCAGCGGCAGGTGGTCGAAGAGATGCCAGACCTCGCCGTTCGGGCCTCTACCGAATTTCGGCGGGTCGGTGAGGATGATGTCGTATTTGCTGCCGCGGCGCTCCTCGCGCTGGATGAACTTCATCGCATCCTCGCAGATCCAGCGGATCGGCAGCTTCTCCATGCGGCCGAGCGCCTGGTTTTCGCGCGCCCAGCCGATGGCCTTCTTCGAGGCGTCGACATGGGTGACTTCCGCACCGGCGGAGGCGGCGACCAGCGAGGCGACGCCGGTATAGCCGAAGAGGTTCAGCACCTTGACGGGGCGGCCCGCGGTCTCGACCTTCTCCTTCATCCAGCGCCAGTGGGCGAGCTGTTCGGGGAAGACGCCGACATGGCGGAAGGCGGTGAAGCGGCCGTGGAAATCGACGCCGAGGAGCTGCATCGGCCAGGTCTCGCCGAGCGCCGCCTTCGGGAACTTCCAGCGCCCCATGCCGTCCTCGTCCGTATCGCCGGTGAAGATGGCGTCCGCCTTGTCCCAGAGGCTCGCCGGAAGGCTGCGCTGCCAGAGCGCCTGCGCTTCCGGTCGCACGATGCGGTAGGGGCCGTACTGCTCCAGCTTCTCGCCGGCGCCGCTGTCGATGAGGCGGTACTGGTCGGAGCCCGCCGTTTCGAGGATCACCGGCACGCGCTCGGCGGGCTTTTCGCCCTCGCGGCGCATCAGCGGGCGGGCGGGCGCCTCCGGCGCCGGGCGCTGTTCCTTCTTCGCAAGCGGGGGCCTTGCGGGCTGGGCCTTTGTTGCCGGCCTTTCGGCGCGCGTCCTTGCGGGCGCGGCAGGGCCGTTCTTCGGCCGGCGATTTCTGTCCTTCACGATCGATCGTCCGTCGTCGGTTGAAACTTGCCGGCAGCGCCGGGAACAAGCGGTCCCCATACCATCCCTCCCCCACTTGGCAAAGCGCTTTCCGATTGCGATAAATCGAAGCCGACAAGGGAGGATCGATCATGGACATGTCCGGCGAAGAACGCATTGCCGCGCCGCGCGAGGCCGTCTGGGCGGCGCTCAACGACCCGGAGGTGCTGAAGGCCTGCATTCCGGGCTGTCAGTCGCTGACCATGAAATCGCCGACCGAGCTGGAGGCGACGGTGAAGATCAAGATTGGCCCCGTCTCGGCCACCTTCAACGGCGAGGTGACGCTTTCCAACCTCAATCCGCCGGAAAGCTACACGATCTCCGGCGAGGGCAAGGGCGGCATCGCCGGCTTTGCCAAGGGCGGGGCGGACGTGCGCCTTGCCGAGGACGGCGACGGCACGATCCTGTCCTACGACGTGAAGGCGCAGATCGGCGGCAAGCTCGCCCAGCTCGGCTCGCGGCTCATCGATTCGACCTCGAAGAAGCTCGCCGCGCAGTTCTTCTCCGATCTCGGAGAGAAGCTGAACGGCGGCGCGGCCTAGATCATTTTCCGGGAGAGGGCAGCACGGCCTGCGAGGCGATGGCCTCGGCGCGGGTGCGGTGCTTTTCGGCTTCGGTGTGCCACTTGACCGCCTCGCTCGCCTCGATGCGGGCGCGCTTGCGGTGCTTGCCCTGGGTGAACCAGGTCGCGAGCGAGCCGACGACGAGGCCGAAGATCACGGCCAGGAAGAGATAGACGAAGAAGGGCGCGGTGACCGAGAGGACGCTGTCCTCCGGCCGGAACGGATTGAGCGCCAGCGTCACGGACTGCCGGTTCGCCACCGACAGCACGATCAGCACGATGCCGATCGGGATGAGGACGAGGACGTTGACGATTTTCTTGATCATGGGGTCACCCTGTCGGCGCGAAGGCCTCAATCGTCCTGGTCGGCCTGGCCGGGATTGAGGCGCTCGCGCAGTTCCTTGCCGGTCTTGAAGAAGGGAACCCACTTCTCCTCGACGAAGACGGCGTCGCCCGTGCGCGGGTTGCGGCCCGAGCGCGAGGGACGGTTCTTGACGGAGAAGGCGCCGAAGCCGCGCAGCTCGACGCGGTTGCCGGCCGCCAGCGCATCGGTGATCTCGTCGAGGACCGCGTTGACGATGTTCTCGACGTCGCGGTGGTAGAGATGGGGATTACGGGCGGCGACGATCTGAACCAATTCCGACTTGATCACGGTATCCCCCTAAAAGTTCTTGTTTTTCAATCGCGATCAACCTGCCAAACCGAGACCAGACCGTCAAGAAACAACTTTTCGCCGGTCAGCTTTTCGATTGCCGGCTGGAGGTCGACGGGAAGGCCCAGCACGGAGCGGGCGAATTCGCGCATGCTGCTGCCGAGGAACGGAAAGCCGGAGCGGCCGGCGGCCTCGTAGTCGACGACGGGAAGGTCCGCCTTCACCTTGCGCCCGTCGAGATAGGCGCGGATCGCCTCCGGCCCGCCGAGCGTATCGACCAGCTTGTTGGCGAGGGCCTGGCGGCCGGTGAAGATGCTGCCGTCGGCAAGGCGCAGCACCTCGGCGCGCGGCAGCTTGCGGCGCTCGGCGACGAGGTCGACGAACCAGTCGTAGCTGTCCATCACCATGGAGCGGATCATGGCCTTGGCGTCCTCGCTCGCCGGGTGGAAGGGCGAGGGCTCGGCCTTCAGCGGCGCGGACTTGATCTCCTCCAGCGAGACGCCGATCTTGTCCATCAGCTCCTTCATCTGCGGGTACTGGAAGAGGACGCCGATGGAGCCGGTGATCGAGCTTTCGCCGGCGATGATCGTGTCGCCGGCCGTCGCGATCATGTAGCCGGCGGAGGCGGCGAGCGTGCGCACGTCGGAAATGACGGGCTTCTTCTCCGCCACCTTGCGCAGCGCCTTGAAGATGACCTCGCCGCCATAGGTGGTGCCGCCGGGCGAGGCGATCGTCACGACGAGGGCTTTCGCCCGGTCGTTGCGGGCGATGCGGTCGAGACGTTCCAGAAGCTCGGCATCGTCCTGGATGATGCCGGTGATCTTCACCCGCGCGATATGGTCGCCCGCCTCGCCGCCCGGCCAGCGCCAGGCGACGGCGGCGAAGACGGCGGCAAGCGCGACGAGGATGGCCGCGACGCGCCAGAAGGTGAGCTTGCGGCGCAACTGCCGGCGGTCGGCGATGGCGGATTGGTCCATTCCCTGTCGTCCCTTGTCCTTGTTGGCGCCCCTTATGGAGGGGGTGACTTGCCGAAGACCCTATCGATATGGCATTCCCCGTGGGAATGGCAATTCATCGCTGAACTTTCTTGGCCTCCATTGTTTGTTCAGGAATAATCGCCATATGGAGCCCGTTACAGACGCAACCCGTGATTTGCAGGGCGTTGGGCAGCTGGAAATTCAAGCAGGCAGGATGCTGGAAAGCGTGACAGACGCGCCCACGGGCGCACCGGGCATGGGTGTTTCCGCCGAGGCCTACCGCCTCGCACGGCGCCATTCCGCGCGCGTGCGCTTCTTCAAGGTGGCCCTTCCGGCCGCCGCGCTCGTCATCGGGGCGATCTTCGCGGTCGTGTCCTTCGTGCGCACCTACCTTCCCTCCGACCTCCATGTGGAAAGCGCCTCCATCGAGGACGGCAAGATCGTCATGCAGAGCCCAGCGATCGCCGGGCGCAACAAGGACGGCATCAGCTATTCGATGAAGGCCGAGCGGGCGCTGCAGGACATCAAGCAGCCCGACGTCATCACGCTCGAGAACATCACGGCGCAGATGCCCGTCAACGAGAGCACCGTTGCCGAGGTGATCGCCAAGACCGGCATCTACGACCGCGGCGGCAACCTGCTCGACATGGTTGCGCCCTTCACCATCAACCTCAATACCGGCCTGAAGGCCGCCTTCCAGTCCGCCCATCTCGACATCAACGGCGGGACGCTCACCTCCGACCAGCCCGTTTCCATCCATTCGCGCGCCGCATCCATTGTTGCGCAGTCGCTGCGAATGACGGATAAAGGCCATGTCATCGTCTTCGAGGGCAAGGTCGTCGTCGACGTCGATCCTGCCGCCATCCGCAACAAAGAACAGTAAGAGCGCCATGTTCGCCACCCTTTCCGCCCCCGTCCGGGCCGCCAGTCTCCTGGTTCTTGCCGCAGGCTTCGCGCTTTCTGCCGGCGTTGCCGGCGCCCAGACCGAGAGCAAGATGACGGGCATGCAGCTCTCCAACGACCAGCCGATCCAGATCCAGAGCGACAAGCTGGAAATCCACGACCAGGAGCGCCAGGCGGTCTTTACCGGCAACGTCAAGGTGGTGCAGGGCACGACGACGCTGCAGGCCGGCAAGATGGTCGTCTATTACACCTCGGGCGGCGGCTCGGTGGCCAGCGGCGATGCGGATATCGAGAAGATCGACGTCTTCAACAAGGTCTACCTCAAGTCCCAGACGCAGGAGGCGACCGCCGACACCGGCACCTTCAACATGGTCAACCAGACGCTGCAGCTCAAGGGCGACAAGGTCGTGCTTTCGGAAGGCGAGAACGTCTTCGTCGGCTGCCAGCTCAACGTGGCCATGAACACGGGCGAGGCCAAGCTCGACGCCTGCGGCGGCCGCGTCATGATCCAGCTGGATCCCAAGTCCCGCAAGAAAACGAACTGAGTAGCGCTTTCCTCGTGACCTTTCCCCTGCTCAACCGCCTGACGCGCCGCCACCGGAACGCCGCGCACGAGCCGCAGCGCAGCACCGATATCGCGCGCTATGAAGGAACCCTCATCGCCCGCGGGCTGACGAAGGCCTACCGCGACCGCCGCGTCGTCAACGGCGTCTCGCTGGTCGTGCGCCGCGGCGAGGCCGTCGGCCTGCTCGGCCCGAACGGCGCCGGCAAGACGACCTGTTTCTACATGATCACCGGGCTCGTGCCGGTCGACGAGGGTTCGATCGAGATCAACGGCCATGACGTGACGACCATGCCGATGTACCGCCGCGCGCGGCTCGGCGTCGGCTACCTGCCGCAGGAGGCCTCGATCTTCCGCGGCCTGACGGTGGAGGAGAACATCCGCGCCGTCCTCGAGGTGCACGACAAGGACAAGGCGCGCCGCGAAGAAAAGCTCGACAGCCTGCTTGCCGAATTCTCGATCTCGCATCTGCGCAAATCGCCGGCCGTGGCGCTTTCGGGCGGCGAGCGCCGGCGCCTCGAGATCGCCCGCGCGCTTGCCACCGACCCGACCTTCATGCTGCTCGACGAGCCCTTCGCCGGCGTCGACCCGATCTCCGTCGCCGACATCCAGGCGCTGGTGCGGCACCTGACCTCGCGCGGCATCGGCGTGCTCATCACCGACCACAACGTGCGCGAGACGCTCGGCCTCATCGACCGCGCCTATATCATCCATGCCGGCGAGGTGCTGACCCACGGGCGGGCCAACGACATCGTCAACAATGCGGACGTGCGCCGCCTCTATCTCGGCGACAATTTCAGCCTCTGAGGCGCCGGCCGGCCGCGATCTTCACCATGGCTGCGGCTTGCGCTTGACCAAATCCATCAAAAAAGCAATTTTCGGGCCAGTTGGATTTTCTCGCCCCGATGGCCGGGGCGCCTCTTCGGGAGCCGGTCGTCCGCATGGCCCTTGCCGCCAGCCTTTTCCTGCGCCAGAGCCAGTCGCTGGTCATGACGCCGCAGCTCATGCAGTCGATCCAGCTCCTGCAGATGACGCATCTGGAGCTGACGCGCTTCATCGAGCAGGAGGTCGAGAAGAACCCTCTCCTGGAGATCGCCGCGAACGATGACGGCCCGCGCGAGGACGGGCGCGCGGCAGCGGACGAGCCGGGCGAGGCCGGCGCCGGCGAGGACGCGCCCCAGCCGGACCTCTACGATTCGGCCGTCGGCGGCGCGACGTCCGACACGTTCGACGGCGGCCTCGACAATGTCTTTCCCGACGATGCCGGCCCGCGCGCGGCCGATGCGCCGGAACTTCTCGGCCAGTGGAAATCCATGCCCGGCGGCAGCGAGGACGGCGAGGGCTACGACCTCGACGCCTTCGTCGCCGGCCGCAAGACGCTGCGCGACGTGCTCGGCGAGCAGATCCCCTTCGTGCTGGCCGATCCGGTGGACCGGCTGATCGCCCAGCATCTCGTCGACCAGCTCGACGAGGCCGGCTATCTCCAGGGCAGCACGGCGGAGACGGCGCTGAAGCTCGGCAAACCCGCCGGCGACATCGAGCGCGTGCTCTCCCGCCTGCAGGAACTGGACCCGCCCGGCGTCTTCGCCCGTTCGCTCGGCGAATGCCTCGCCATCCAGCTCAGGGCCCTCGACCGGCTCGATCCGGCCATGGCCGCGCTTCTCGACAACCTGGAACTGCTCGCCCGGCGCGATTTCGCCACGCTCAAGAAGCTGTGCGGCGTCGGCGAGGACGATCTTCTCGACATGCTTGCGGAAATCCGCAAGCTCGACCCCAAGCCCGGTGCACGCTACGAGGCAAGCGGCACGGAGGCCGTGGTGCCGGATATCGTCGTGCGCGCCGCGCCGGACGGAAGCTGGCTGGTCGAGCTCAACCCCGACACCCTGCCGCGCGTCCTCGTCAACCGCGACTACTATGCCAGCGTCTCCGCCCGCACGAGCCGCGACAGCGCGGACTACGGCTTCCTCAACGAGTGCCTGCAGACCGCCAACTGGCTGACCCGCAGCCTCGACCAGCGCGCCCGCACCATCATGAAGGTGGCAAGCGAGATCGTACGCCAGCAGGACGCCTTTCTCCTCTACGGCGTCGACCACCTGCGGCCCCTCAACCTGAAAACGGTCGCCGAGGCGATCGGGATGCATGAATCGACCGTCAGCCGCGTCACCTCGAACAAATACATGCTGACGCCGCGCGGGCTCTTCGAGCTGAAATATTTCTTCACCGTCTCCATCGGCTCCGCAGAGGGAGGAGACGCCCATTCGGCCGAGGCCGTGCGCCACCGCATACGTGCCCTGATCGCCGAGGAGCGCCCCGAGGCGGTGCTTTCCGACGACGATATCGTGGAAGCCCTGCGCAGGGGCGGCGTGGAGCTCGCCCGCCGCACGGTCGCCAAGTACCGCGAGGCGATGAACATCGCCTCCTCGGTGCAGCGGCGGCGGGAAAAACGGGCGCTCGCGAAAGCCGCCGGCGCCTGAAACAAAGGCGGGGAAAGCGGCGTTCCCCTCTGTCAGACGTTAACAATGCCTGAATCGGACGATTGACTTCACGGGCTGGACCGGCTAATGCGCGCCCCAATTCCGAAGGGAAGACAGGCCGGAATTCCAGGGATATCCCCGCTTTTCTCTATCGTGCAGCGCACAAGAGGGCGGCTCATGTGAAACGCTTGGAACGCGGATGAGGTTGGCATAGACTGTTGCACGCAAATCACGAAAGAGAGGTAACCTCCATGAGTGTGCGTGTATCCGGTAAACATATGGAAATCGGCGACAGTTTCCGCCAGCGCATTGAAGAGCAGGTGGAAGAGGCCGTAACCAAATATTTCGACGGAGGATATTCGAGCCAGGTCACCGTGGAAAAAGCGGGATCGCGGTACAGCGCGGACTGCAAGATCCATCTCGATACGGGCATGGCCTTGCAGGCGAATGGCGAAGCAAACGATCCGCTGGCATCCTTCCAGGCTGCCGCGGAGCGGATCGAGAAGCGCCTGCGCCGGTACAAGCGCAAACTCAAGGCACACCACAACGGCAACGGCTATGACGGCTTTGCGGAAGTGGCCTACACGGTGATGGATTCGGTCCCCGACGAAGACGAAGAGCTTCCCGAGGACTACGCACCGACCATCGTTGCGGAAAGCACGAAGAAACTTCGGACCATGTCTGTCGCAAGCGCCGTCATGGCGCTCGACATGACGGACGAGCCGGTTCTTCTCTTCCGCAGCAGCGGCTCGGAGCAGCTCAATATCGTCTACCGACGCAACGACGGAAATATTGGCTGGATAGACGCAGCCAGTATCAAAGGCTGAGTGACGGGAGCGTGGTGCCGGGACGGGCACCACGCCTCTTCAAACCCTTCACCCGGCGACGAGGACAAAAGCATGGCATTGGCAGGTTTGCTGCAGCAGAGTGCGATTATTCCGGCGATGAAGGCCAATTCCAAGAAGCAGCTGCTTCAGGAACTGGCAGCGAAAGCGGCAAAGATCACGGGGCTTCCCGAACGAGAGATCTTCGACGTCATCCTTCAGCGTGAACGGCTCGGCTCGACCGGCGTGGGCAATGGCATCGCCATCCCGCACGGCAAGCTGAAGGCGCTCACGCAGATCACCGGCCTTTTCGCAAGACTCGAGACCCCCGTGGACTTCGAGGCACTGGACGACCAGCCGGTCGACCTCGTCTTCCTGCTTCTGGCCCCGGAAGGGGCCGGCGCAGATCATCTGAAGGCCCTTTCGCGCATTGCGCGCGTGCTGCGCGACCCCGCAATGGTCGCAAAGCTGCGCGCTTCCGACAGCGAAAGCGCCATCTACGCCTGCCTCAGCGAAGAGCACGCATCCAACGCCGCCTGAGGCACGCGATACCATAACGATTGCTTGCGGAACCGCCGCGGACATTGCGTCCCGCGGCGGTTTTCGTTTGCGCGAGGCTTACGCCAGAAGCTGCGGCAGCGTGGCGGCGAGCATGGCCGCGCCCGAGACCGTGAGCAGGCCGAGCACGATGCGGCGAAACGCCTTTTCGCTGATGCCGATATAAAGCCGGCTGCCGAGAAGCGTCGGCAGCAGCATGGCCGGGGCGACGACGGCGAACAGCGGCAGCATCTCCGGCTTGACCGCGCCGGTGGCGAGATAGGTCGCCATGGTGACGGCGAGCGTTGCGAGATTGAAATTCTGGATGACCGTGCGCTGGGCATCCTTTTCCATCTGCCGCAGGGTGCACCAGAGCGTGGGCACCGGGCCGGAAAAGCCGCCGAGCCCCGCCATGATGCCGCCGACAAGCCCCACGACGCCATCGGCAAGCCGGCCGCCGAACCGCACCGGCGGCAGGCTGCGGGAAAACAGCATGATGGGGCACCAGACGACCAGCAACAAACCCAGCATGGCCTTGAACAGCCGCGCATCCAGCAGCGGCAGGATCGCCGTGCCGATGGGAATGCCGGCAAGGCCGCCGACCAGGAAGGGCAGGAGGACCGGCAGCTTGAAGCCGCGCCGCACCGAGACGGCGCCGACGATCTGCCCCGTCAAGGCCCCGAAGACGACCAGCGCCGCGGCAAGCTGCGGCTCCACCGTCCAGGCCCAGAAGGACATGGCGACCAGCCCGAAGGCGAAACCGGAAAGGCCCTGCACGAAACCCGCGACGATTGCACCGAGCGCAACGATCCACACGGTCTCGGACAATGGATATCCTTTCAGGGACGGGATTTCGCGGAAGAGAATGCCGCAGGAGAAAGGGCCGGGCAAGAAAACGCCCGCACCTCGAACCTCTCCTCCGTCATGGTCGGGCTTGACCCGACCATCCATCCACGGCCGGGGATGACGATGGCGGAGGGTGGTGCAGTCCGGCGACCGAACGCCCGCATCATTGCGAATGCGGGCGTCGAGCCTGTCGAAAGGGGCCGGTCAGGCCTGTGCGGCGTTCGGTTCGCCGGCGGGGGTCTTGGGGCCGCCCTTGGCGACGCCGACCATGGCCGGGCGCAGGACCCGGTCGCCGATGACGTAGCCGGCCTGCACGACCTGGACGACCGTGCCGTTGGGAACGTCCGGGTTGGGGACTTCGAATATGGCCTGGTGGAAGTGCGGGTCGAACTTCTCGCCGATCGGGTCGAGCTTGCGCACGCCGTGGCGTTCGAGGGAGGCGAGCATCGAGCGCTCGGTCATCTCCACGCCCTCGGCGAGCGCCTTGAGGCCCGCTTCACCGGCTTCCAGCGCTTCGGCCGGAATGGCCTCCAGCGCGCGGTTCAGGTTGTCGGACACGGCCAGCATGTCGCGCGCGAAGGAGGCGACGGAGTAGGACTTCGCGTCCTTCACGTCGCGCTCGGTGCGCCGGCGCAGGTTGTCCATTTCCGCGGCAAGCCGCAGGTACTTGTCCCTGAGGTCGGCATTTTCCGCGCGCAGCGCCTCGATCGGGTCCGGCTCGGCCGGGGCCTCGACATCGGCTGCGTCCTCGGGGGCGAATGCTTCCGCGGCGAAGTCCTTTTCCGCCGCTTCGTCAGGTCCGTGTTTCTTGGTCTCGTCGGTCATGACGTACTCCGAATTGCATTTTCTGGTGTTTGGGCCCGATATCGAGCTTTGGTCCTGAAAAATCAAGGGCCGGCGACCGGATTGCCGGCTTCAGCGCGAAAGCCGGGTCATCAACTGCGCCGTATAATCCACCATGGGCACGATACGCGAATAGTTGAGCCGCGTCGGCCCGATGACGCCGACCGCGCCGACGATCTTCTCGTCGCTGTCCCTGTAGGGCGCGACGATGAGCGAGGAGCCGGAGAGCGAGAAGAGCTTGTTCTCCGAGCCGATGAAGATGCGCACGCCGGGGCCCGTCTCGGCAAGGTTCAGGAGCTCGATCAGGCTGTCCTTGCGCTCGAGGTCGTCGAAGAGCATGCGCAGGCGGTCGATATCCTCCGCGCCGGCAAGCCCTTCGAGGAGGTTCGCCCGGCCGCGCACGATGAGGCGCGTCGGCTTGCCCTCGTCGAAGCCGCCGGACCAGACGGCAAGGCCGCGCTCGACGAGATCCTGCGAGAGCCTGTCCAGCTCGTGGCTGATCTCGCCGCGCAGGCGCTCGAGCTGGGAGCGCGCCTCCACGAGCGTATTGCCCGAAAGATGGGCGTTGAGGAAATTGGCGGCCTCGGTGAGCTGCGAGCCCGTGACGCCCGCCGGCAGATCGATGATGCGGTTTTCCACCTGGTCGTGGTCGCCGACCAGCACGACGAGCGCCTTGGTCGGCTCCAGGCGGATGAACTCGACATGCTTGAGGACGGCGTCGTTCTTCGACGTTATGACGAGGCCGGCGCCGCGCGACATGCCGGAAAGGGCCTGGCTCGCCTCGTTCATCATGGTCTCGACGGCCGCGTGCTTCTGGCCGTGCGGGCGCATGTGGCGCTCGATGGAGGCGCGGTCCTCCGCCGAGATGTTGCCGACCTGCATGAAGGCGTCGACGAAGAAGCGCAGGCCGAGCTGCGTCGGCAGCCGGCCGGCGCTGACATGGGGCGAATAGATGAGGCCGAGTTCCTCCAGGTCGCTCATCACGTTGCGCACGGAGGCGGGCGAGAGCGACATGGGCAGGATGCGCGACAGGTTGCGCGAGCCGAGCGGCTCGCCGCTTTCCAGATAGCTTTCCACGATGCGGCGGAAAATCTCGCCCGACCGCTCGTCGAGCGCCGCAAGACTGTCAGGACCCGGAGATCTCTTCAAAACCATCCTCGAACCGCAACGCTGTTATCCTCAAGGATATATAGTGGCTTCAAGGGGGCCGCGCAAAACGGATTTTCCATCCCCCGCCCCCGGGACCATTCCCTCGCCGGGCGAAACGGTCTAAAGCACTCCCCACCTATTTGAACGAGGAGTTCGCGATGCGGCCGTCCGGCAGAAAAACCGATCAGATGCGCAAGGTTTCCTTCGAGCGCAACATTTCCAAGCATGCCGAGGGATCCTGTCTCGTCAAGTTCGGCGACACGCATGTGCTCGTGACCGCCAGCCTTGAGGACAAGACGCCGCCGTGGCTGCGCAACAGCGGCAAGGGCTGGGTGACGGCCGAATACGGCATGCTGCCGCGCGCCACCGGCGACCGCATGAGGCGCGAGGCCGCGAGCGGCAAGCAGGGCGGCCGCACGCAGGAGATCCAGCGCCTCATCGGCCGGTCGCTGCGCGCCGTCGTCGATCTCGAAGCGCTCGGCGAGCGCCAGATCACCGTCGACTGCGACGTCATCCAAGCCGACGGCGGCACGCGCACGGCCTCCATCACCGGCGCCTGGATCGCGCTCCACGACTGCCTGAAGTGGATGGAAGCCCGCTCCATGATCAAGGTGGAGAAGGTGCTGAAGGACCATGTCGCCGCCATTTCCTGCGGCATCTTCGCCGCCCAGTCGGTGATCGACCTCGACTATCTGGAGGATTCCGCCGCCGAGACCGACGCCAACTTCGTCATGACCGGCTCGGGCGGCATCGTCGAAATCCAGGGCACCGCGGAGGGCAAACCGTTCACGGAGGAGGAATTTACCGGCCTCCTGGCGCTCGCCCGTGCCGGCATCGCCGACCTCGTCGACCTGCAGAAGCAGGCTGTCGCCTGAGACAAGGCCATCCCATGACCGCCGCGATCGAAGGCATTCTGGAAACCGCGCTCTATGCGGAAGACCTCGACGCGGCGGAAGCCTTCTACGGCGGCATTCTCGGGCTCGAAAGGATCACGCGGCAGAAGGACCGCCACGTCTTCTTCCGCTGCGGGGCGGGCGTTCTCCTGATCTTCAACCCCAGGGAAACGGTCCATCCCCCACCGCCCGAGGCCTTTCCCGTGCCGGTGCACGGGGCCAGCGGACCGGGCCATGCCTGTTTCCGCGTTGCCGGTCCCGCGCTTGATTTCTGGGTGAAAAAGCTCGAAGAAGCCGGCATCGCCATCGAGGCGGACTTCCGCTGGCCGAACGGCGCCCGCTCCATCTACTTCCGCGATCCCGCCGGCAACAGCCTCGAATGCGCCGAGCCGGGCCTGTGGAACATCGCTTGAGGATACCCATGCGCAAGCTCGATACCAAGACGATCGTCGTCGCCAGCCACAATGCCGGGAAGATCCGCGAGATCGAGGACCTGATCGGGCCCTTCGGCTTTTCCGCGAAATCCGCCGCCGCGCTGAACTTCGAGGAGCCGGACGAGACCGGCACGACCTTCGAGGAGAATGCGACGATCAAGGCGCTCGCCTCGGCGAAGGCCTCGGGCCTGCCCGCCCTTTCGGACGATTCCGGCATCGTCATCGATGCGCTGGGCGGCGCACCCGGCGTCTACACCGCCAACTGGGCGGAGACGGCGGACGGCACGCGCGATTTCGCCATGGCCATGGAGAAGGTGGAAAAGGCGCTTGCCGAAAGGGGCGCGACGGAGACCAAGGACCGTACCGCCCGCTTCGTCTCCGTGCTCTGCCTTGCCTGGCCGGACGGCCATACCGAGCTTTTCCGCGGCGAGGTGGAAGGCCATGTCGTCTGGCCGCCGCGCGGGGACAGGGGTTTCGGCTACGACCCGGTCTTCCAGCCGGAAGGCTACGAGACGACCTTCGGCGAGATGAGGGCGGAGGAAAAGCACGGCTGGAAGCCCGGCGATGCGAGTGCGCTCTCGCACCGCGCCCGCGCCTTCAAGCTCTTCGTCGAAACCTGCCTGAAGGCCTGACGCACGATGACGGCGGTGCCCTACGACATGAGGCAGAACCCGGGAACGGATGTGTTCGATCCCGGCTTCGGCATCTATGTGCACTGGCCCTTCTGTGCCGCCAAATGCCCCTATTGCGACTTCAACAGCCATGTGCGCCACCAGCCGGTGGACCAGCCGCGCTTCGTGCAGGCCTTCCTGAAGGAGATGGCGGCGATGCGCCGCCTCACCGGCTCGCGCTCCGTCACCAGCATCTTCATGGGCGGCGGCACGCCCTCGCTGATGGCGCCGGAGACGGTGGATGCGATCCTTAACGGCATCGCCCGCCACTGGCATGTGCCGGACGGCATCGAGATCACCATGGAGGCGAACCCCTCCAGCGTGGAGGCGGAGCGCTTCCGCGGCTACCGCGCGGCCGGCGTCAACCGCGTCTCGCTCGGCGTGCAGGCGCTGAACGACCGGGATCTCAAATTCCTCGGCCGCCTGCACGACGTCGCCGACGCGCTGAAGGCGATCCGGCTTGCGCGCGACATCTTCCCGCGCATGTCCTTCGACCTCATCTATGCCCGGCCGAACCAGACGGTGGAGGAATGGGACCGCGAGCTGAGGGAGGCCGTCTCCTACGCCGTCGACCACCTCTCGCTCTACCAGCTCACCATCGAGGAGGGCACGCCCTTCTACGGCCTTCACAAGGCCGGCAAGCTGGTGGTGCCGGACGGCGAGCAGTCCGCCGTGCTCTACGAGGCGACGCAGGAGATCACCGAGCGCGAGGGGATGCCCGCCTACGAGGTCTCCAACCATGCCCGCCCCGGCGCGGAGAGCCGGCACAACCTCACCTACTGGCGCTATGGCGACTATGTCGGCATCGGCCCCGGCGCGCACGGGCGCCTGACGACCGGCGGCGCGAAGATCGCCACCGCCACGGAACGGCGGCCGGAGGGCTGGCTGGAGCTCGTCGAGGCCGGCGGACACGGCATGGTCGACCAGGAGCTCCTGGAGCGCGAGGCGCAGGCCGACGAGCTGCTGCTGATGGGCCTTCGCCTCAAGGAGGGCATCGACCTTGCCCGCTGGCAGACCCTTTCCGGCCGCGACCCGGACCCGGAGCGCGAACGCTTCCTCATCGAGCACGGCTTCATCGAGCGCCTCGGCAATTCACGCCTGCGGTGCACGCCCGCGGGGATGCTGATCCTCGATGCGGTGGTGGCGGATCTGGCTTGCTGAAAAAGGCGGCTGGAAACGGCTGAAGTCCGCCATGCCTTTCCTTCGTCATGCTCGGGCTTGACCCGGGCATCCACACCCCACGCACCGCCTTCGTTGTCGCGATGGATCCTCGGGTCAAGCCCGAGGATGACGGAGGTATTTGGGGAAACGCTTGCCCCAGACTGAAAAAGGGGCCTTCCGGCCCCTTTCCTCTATTCGTTGATCAAACGCTTCAGAAGCTCGATCTCGTGGCTGAGCTTGGTGTCGCCCGAAATCAGTTCCTCGATCTTGCGCACGGCGTGCAGCACGGTCGTGTGGTCGCGTCCGCCGAAGCGGCGGCCGATCTCCGGGAAGGAGCGCGGCGTCAGGGTCTTCGACAGGTACATGGCGATCTGGCGCGGCTTGACGATGACGCGGGTGCGGCGGTTGGAGACGAGCTCCTGGCGCGAGACGTTGTAGTGCTTGGCAACGACGCGCTGGATGTCCTCGATGCGCACGCGGCGCGGCTCGCCGGCGGCGACCAGATGGCCGAGCAGTTCGTCGACGCGCTCGATCGTCAGGTTCGGCTCGAAGGAGCGGCGGAAGAGGAGCTGGTTGAAGGCGCCCTCCAGCTCGCGGCCACTGGCCGTGATATTGCGCGCGACGTGGCTGAGGATCTCGACCGGGATATCGAGCGAGCCGTCTTCCTGCTGGGCGGCCGCAAGGCGGCGCTTGAGGATTTCGAGGCGCATCTCGTAGTCGGGCGCTTCCATCTCGATGGCGACGCCCCCCTGGAGGCGCGAGCGTACGCGGGGGTCGAGCGATTCCAGCTCCCAGGGCGCGCGGTCGGCGGCAACGACGACCTGCCTGGCGGAATCGAGCAGCATGTTCAGGAGATGGCAGAACTCGTTCTGGATCGAGTTGCCCTGCAGGAACTGCATGTCGTCGATGATGAGGAGGTCGATGTTGCGCAGCGTCTCCTTGAGGGAAAGCGCATCGTTGTCGCGGATGGCGGTGGCGAAGCGCCACATGAAGTATTCGGCCGTCAGGTAGACGACGCGCGGGTTGCGGGCGCTCGAAAGGGCGCCGAGCGCGATCGCCTGCAGGAGATGCGTCTTGCCGAGGCCGACGCTGGAATGGACGAAGAGCGGGTTGAAGCGCACGGCACCGGCGCCGGCTTCCGCGATGGTGCGGGCGGCGGCGAGCGCCACGCGGTTCGACGTGCCCTCGACGAAGGCGTCGAACGTGTAGCGCGGGTCGAGCGGCGAGCCGAAGAGCGGGCCGGACTGGACGCGCGGCTGGGCGGCGGGCGTCACCGAGGCGGCGGCGCTTGCGACGGGCTGCGGGCCGCCTGCCGCACGGCGCGGCTGGGCCTGCGGGGCCGGTTCGGCGGAGACCGCCTCGTCGGCGGAACCGATGCGGGTGCCGCGGGTTGCGGTGCGCACCAGGATCTCGACCTTGAGGATTTCCGCGTCTTCCTGCTGGAAGAGGCTGGTGATGAGGTCGAGGTAACGGTTGTTGATCCAGGACTTCAGGAAGGTCGTCGGCACCGAAAGGCGCACGACGCTCTTGGAGACGGAATGGAGCTTCAGCCGGCCGAACCAGCTCGCGAAGACGTCCGGGCCGACCTGCGCCTTCAGGCGCGCACTGACCCGTTCGAAAAGCGCGTCCTGCTTCATCTCCGATGGAACCCCCGCCGCCTGTGCCCCTTCTTGCGGGAGCGCCTTTACTGCATTTTCCCCGTTTGCGAATGCACCAGCCGCTCTGGCCGTATTCATCTGCATCTTGCCGCCTTTCATGCTTCCTTCGCCACGTCGGCATTCCTGCCGGCGCCTTTCATGTTTGCCATCCCCCGGCCGTGCCGAGCCATCGCCCGGTCCGGGATCTGGGTGCCCCGATCCCACCGGCCCCCTACCTCCGGTGCGATCCTTTTCCCAAACACAATTCGGTCCCGCCGATCCGGCATCATACCCGATCACGCGTTTCCGTCTGTGGCCGCGCCACTCGCTCTCCTCGTCGAGCGCGGGCGGGCATACTCCTCTCATCGGGCCATTCCCATGGCCGCAACCGGCGCAACCGATAGTCGCAAAAACACTTACCAGAATGCCGGGAGGCATCTGGGGCAAGCGTTGCCGGTTTGATGATTTTACGAAGCGGAGCCGCCTCGTCACAGGGAACGAACAACCACCGCTGCCTATACGAGACAGTCTTGTCGGCAGTCGTTTTCAGGCTGTGTCCGTGCCCCCTGTGGAAAGCATTTAGGCAGGATCAGCCACCAAGATCAATCACGAATTTTACGCAAAATTAAGGGGCGGGCGTTGACTCGGAAGACCGTTTTTGACTCGGAATCGCCCCCTCGGGGGAGAATCCGTTAGGAATCAATGGCTTTGTTTTCGGGTTGTTTTCGGGACGGTCGGAAAACGAAAAAAATAAAAATTCGCTTGACTCAAAATGCTGTCAAACTCCCGCAACGAAAGGCCGGCAGAGGCACTGCAACCTCCCGCAAGTAACTGAATTTAAAGGATTTTTCCCGTCATTCTTTTGACACGATCAAGCCTTGCACGTTAACCATAGCAAGGTGCGAAAAGCAAAGAAAAAGCCCGGCGCAGGCGCCGGGCTTTTACTAATATTGCATAGCTCTCGAAAGGGCTGATCAGGCCGTCATCGCCTTCACGCGGCCGGCAAGGCGCGAAACCTTGCGGGAAGCCGTGTTGGAATGCAGCACACCCCTGGTGGCAGCGCGCATCAGCTCCGGCTGGGCAGCCTTGAGGGCCGCAGCGGCGACAGCCTGGTCGCCGGAGGCGATGGCCTCTTCGACCTTGCGGATGAAGTTGCGGACGCGCGAGCGGCGCGACTTGTTGACTGCGGTGCGCGCGGCGATCTTGCGGGTCGCCTTCTTTGCCGAGGTTGTATTGGCCATGTATGTCTCTCTTCAGAAATCTGACACAAACCCCGCCCTCGCCGTGCCGGGTCACTGCGACCTGTCATCAAAGCAATTCGGGAGCAATATCGGAAAACCTCAGAATTCGGCTTTCCAAACTGTGGGCGGCGTATAGCCGGAAACCGCGGTGTCGTCAACGCGGATTCTGCAAGAAACGCCGTGCTAGAGCGTGGCGCGGTCCTTCGTATCGGCTTGTCACGCTCTAGCATCTTCGTTTTCGCATGTTGTTATCGCAAAACCGCTTCACACTTTTGCGCAACATGCGCCTGCCTCAGCGGTTGCGGAAAGCGGGCTTGCGCTTCTCGATGAAGGCCGCCATGCCCTCCTTCTGGTCCTCGGTCGCGAAGAGCGCATGGAACAGCCGGCGCTCGGCGCGCATGCCTTCCGACAGCACCGTCTCGTGGGCGCGGGCGACCGCCTCCTTCGCCATCATGGTGGCGGGCAGCGAGTAGCCGGCGATCTTCTGCGCTGCCGCCAGCGCCTCCTCCATCAGCTTCTCCGGCGCGACGACCCGGGCGACAAGGCCGGAGCGCTCGGCCTCGGCCGCATCCATCATGCGGCCGGTGAGCACGAGGTCCATGGCCTTGGCCTTGCCGACGGCGCGGGTCAGGCGCTGCGTGCCGCCCATGCCGGGCAGAATACCGAGCGTGATTTCCGGCTGGCCGAACTTCGCCGTCTCGGAAGCGATGATGACGTCGCACATCATGGCCAGCTCGCAGCCCCCGCCGAGCGCAAAGCCGCTGACGGCCGCGATCATCGGCTTGCGGAAGGCCGCGACCTCGTCCCAACCGGCGGCAAGGTCCTCGACAACAGCCTCGGCGAAGCCGTAGGGCTGCATCTCCTTGATGTCCGCGCCGGCCGCGAAGGCCTTTTCAGAGCCCGTGACGACGACCGCGCCGATGCCGGCATCGGCCGCGAAGCCGGCAAGCACAGCCTTCAGCTCGTCGAGCAACTGGCGGTTCAGGGCGTTCAGCGCCTGCGGCCGGTTGAGCGTGACAAGGCCGACGCGCCCGCGCGTCTCCACCAGCAGGGTTTCATAGGCCATTCTTCTCTCTCCTCTGTTCTCTACTTCTGGCAGGCGGCACAGTAGAAGGTCGATCGGCCGCCCTGCACGATGCGGCCGATCGTGCCCGTGCAGCCGGGCGTGCGGCAAGCCTCCTTCTCGCGGTCGTAGACGGAGAAGGAATGCTGGAAATAGCCGAGCGAGCCGTCGGCGCGGATATGGTCGCGCAGCGTCGAGCCGCCGGCGGCGATGGCATCCGCGATCACCTCGCGGATCGCCCCGGTGAGCGTCACGAGCTCCTTCTTCGGCCTGCCCGCCGCCGTCACCAGCGTGCCGGCCAGACGCTCGGGCGAAAGATGGGCACGCCACAGCGCCTCGCAGACATAGATATTGCCGAGGCCGGCAATGTTCTTCTGATCGAGGAGCGCCGCCTTCAGCGGCGTCTGGCGGCCGCGGAACTTCGCGGCGACGTAGTCGGCGTCGAGCGCGTTGCCGGTCGGCTCGGCGCCGAGATCGCGGAAAAAGGCATGGCCGGCGATGTCCTCGCGGCGGGCGATATCCATGAAGCCGAAGCGGCGCGGGTCGTTGTAGACGACGCGGCGCGCGCCATCCGCCGTCTCCAGGTGGAAGACGACATGGTCGTGGCGCGCGTCCTTGCCGCGCGGCCTATGGAAGTCGCCGGGCATCTCGCCGGCGTCCGCGCCCTCCACCCGGAAGGAGCCGGACATGCCGAGATGGGCGATCACCACGTCGCCGCCGTCGAGATCGATCAGGAGGTATTTCGCGCGCCGGCCGAGGGAGACGACGCGCCGGCCCTCCAGCGCTTCGGCAAAACCGGACGGGAAGGGAAAGCGCAGGTCCGGGCGACGCAGCTCCGCCCGACGGATCAGCGAACCCTCCATGACGGGCGCGAGGCCGCGCCTCACCGTCTCCACTTCCGGCAATTCCGGCATGTCTTTCTCCTTGAAGGGGATTTAACCTTTGGGCGCATTTGCCGCGCCCGGGCATTTCCCTCTCGGCAATCTATGTCCTATATACGCGGCGAAGCGTTCAGATAGCGCGCCAGACGGCAATTCGCTATGGTCTTTGCGGCAATCCGGCTGCGACAGACAGGCCCACGGAGACGACGATGACGGAACAGCGCACATCCGCAGACGGCGGGATGGAGACCTCCTACGGCTTCCGCGAGGTGCGGCAGGGCGAGAAGCAGGCGCTCGTCAACGACGTGTTCCACAAGGTCGCCAAGCGCTACGACATCATGAACGACGTCATGTCCGCGGGCCTTCACCGGGCCTGGAAGGACGCGATGATCGCCAGCCTCAACCCGCGCAGGGACCCGTCCTACAAGGTGCTGGACGTTGCCGGCGGCACGGGCGACATCGCCTTCCGCATCGTCGAGGCCTCCGACCGGCTGGCGCACGCCACCGTCCTCGACATCAACGGCTCGATGCTCTCCGTCGGCGCCGACCGGGCTGCCAGGAAGGGCCTTTCCGCCAATCTCGATTTCGTCGAGGCCAATGCCGAGGAACTGCCCTTCGAAGCGAACAGCTTCGACGCCTACACGATCGCCTTCGGCATCCGCAACGTGCCGCGCATCGATGTGGCGCTGTCGGAAGCCTACCGGGTCCTGAAGCGCGGCGGGCGCCTCCTCGTGCTGGAATTCTCCGAGGTGGAGATGCCGCTGCTCGACAGGTTCTACGACGCCTGGTCGTTCAAGGCGATCCCGCAGTTCGGCAAGATGATCACGGGCGATGCCGAGCCTTACCAGTATCTCGTGGAATCGATCCGCAAGTTCCCGGGCCAGGAGGACTTCGCCGCAATGATCCGCAAGGCCGGCTTCTCGCGCGTCGGCTACACCAACTACACCGGCGGCATCGCAGCGCTGCATTCCGGCTGGAAGCTCTGAATGAGCGTCATCGGCGCCTATTTTCGCCTCGCCCGCGTGGGCTGGGTCCTCGTGCGCGAGGGCGTCGTCTCGGCGCTGCCGGCTGACGGCATGCCGCCGCTCGCCCGCACAGGCAAGGCCGTTGCGGGCCTCTTCGAGCGCCGCAAGGCCGCCCGGGTCGGGCGCGGCGACAACCTTGCCCGCGCCATCGAGCGCCTCGGCCCCTCCTATGTGAAGATGGGCCAGTTCCTGGCGACCCGACCCGACGTCGTCGGCGCGGAGATCGCCGTCGAGCTTTCGGCCTTGCAGGACCGCATGGCGACCTTCCCGAAGGAGGCCGCGGTGGCGACGGTGGAAGGCTCGCTCGGCCGTCCGCTCGCGGACCTCTATGCCACATTCGGCGACCCGATCGCCGCCGCCTCCATCGCGCAGGTCCATCCGGCCACCGTGCGCAAGGCCGATGGCGAGCAGCGCGTCGCCGTCAAGGTCATCCGCCCCGGCGTGCGCCAGCGCTTCGGCCACGATCTCGAGGCCATGTATGCGGCTGCGCGCCTGCAGGAGAAGATCCTGCCCAACACCCGCCGGCTGAAGCCGGTGGAGGTGACGCGCACGCTGGAGCAGACGACGAAGGTGGAGATGGACCTGCGGCTGGAGGCCGCGGCCCTTTCCGAGCTCGGCGAGAACACGAAGGACGATCCCGGCTTCCGCGTGCCGACGGTCGACTGGGAGCGCACGGGCCGCGACGTCGTCACCATGGAATGGATCGACGGCATCAAGATGTCGGACGTGGACGGCCTTCGCGCCGCCGGCCACGACCTCGACCTGCTCGCCGACACGCTGATCCAGTCGTTCCTGCGCCACACGCTGCGCGACGGCTTCTTCCATGCCGACATGCACCAGGGCAACCTCTTCGTCGATCCCGCGGGCGTCATCGTCGCGGTCGACATGGGCATCGTCGGACGGCTCGGCAAGAAGGAGCGCCGCTTCCTCGCCGAGATCCTCTACGGCTTCATCACGCGCGACTACCAGCGCGTGGCGGACGTGCATTTCGAGGCCGGCTACGTGCCTTCGCACCATGACACGGCAAGCTTCGCCCAGGCGATCCGCGCCATCGGCGAGCCGATCCACGGCCAGCCGGCCGAGACGATCTCCATGGCCAAGCTCCTCACCCTCCTCTTCGAGGTGACGGAGCTCTTCGACATGGAGACGCGCACCGAGCTCGTCATGCTGCAGAAGACCATGGTGGTGGTGGAGGGCGTCGCCCGCACGCTGAACCCGCGCTTCAACATGTGGAAGGCCTCGGAGGGCGTCGTCGGCGACTGGATTCGCGACAATCTCGGCCCCAAGCGCCTTCTTGCAGACCTTCGCGACGGCGCGCATGCCGCCCTCAGGCTGGCGGAGGCCGCCCCGGAGATCGCCGCCAAGGCGGAAAAGTTCTCGCAGGACCTCACCGCCATGGCCGAGAAGGGCCTTCGCTTCGACGCCGAGACGGCGGAAGCGATCGGCCGTTCCGAGGCGCGCCACAGCCGTTCGGGCCGCCTTGCGCTCTGGGTCATCGCGGCGGTGCTGGTCTACATCGCCTGGAAGCTCACCTGAGCTTGACCGGCGCCTTCCCGGCGCTAGTCTCCCCGTCATGACCGACACGCAGCCGAGCGACACCGAACCGCAAACCACCCTCGAACGGCTGCGCCGGCAATTGCGCGGGCTCTATTTCGGCCGCGACCGGGAGGCGATCCGCTTCCAGGTGGCGCTGCTGCTGGTCGATATCGCGATCCTCGCCTTCTTCATCACGGGGCCTTACCTGCGCGCGGGCTCGGCCTATGTGGCGGTCGATCTCGCCATCGCTGCCGTCATCGCCTTCGAGCTTGCCGCGCGGGCACTGATCGCGCCGAACCTGCGCTACTGGCTGATGCGGCCGATGACCTGGGTGGACCTCGTCATCCTCGCCACGCTGCTCGTGCCGAGCCACCTGCACAATTTCGCCTTCCTGCGGGTGCTGCGCATCTGGGCGATCAGCCAGAGCAAGCTCGTTACCCTGATGCTCTACCGCACCGGCAACGGCGACAAGGAAGACATCATCGAGGCCTGCGCGAATTTCCTCGTCTTCCTCTTCCTCGTCACCGGCTTCGTCTACAGCAACTTCTTCTACGGCGCGGACGGCTTTGCCGGCTTCGTCGACGCGCTCTATTTCTCCGTCGCCACCGTCACGACCACCGGCTTCGGCGACGTCATCCTGCCCGGAACGCTCGGCAAGCTCACCTCCATCGTCACCATGATCATCGGCATCTCGCTCTTCGTGCGGCTCGCGCAGGCGATCGTGCGGCCCTACAAGGTGACCTTCCCCTGCCCGCAATGCGGCCTGTCGCGCCACGAGGCGGACGCGGTGCATTGCAAGGCCTGCGGCCATGTGCTGAACATTCCCGACGAGGGCGCCTGAGCGCTTCCGCCCGAAACGGCTTGGAAAAGCCTTTTCAAAGGGATAGGAGGAAAGACCACCATGCGCCTCACGAGCCCGGGACCCGCCATGCCGCTTGCAGGAAAACGCATCCTCCTCGTCATCTCCGGCGGCATCGCCGCCTACAAGAGCCTCGACCTCATCCGGCGCCTGCGCGAGCGCGGCGCGGAGGTGCGGCCGGTCATGACCGCCGGGGCGCAGGAATTCGTGACGCCGCTCGCCGTCGGCGCGCTTTCCTCCGGCCATGTCTATACGGACCTCTTTTCCCGCGAGGACGAGCAGGATGTCGGCCATATCCGGCTGGCGCGCGACTGCGACCTCGTCCTCGTCGCACCCGCCACCGCCGACCTGATGGCGAAGATGGCGAACGGCCTTGCCGGCGACCTCGCCTCCGCCGTGCTGCTGGCCACCGACCGGCCGGTCCTGCTTGCGCCCGCCATGAACCCGAAGATGTGGGCCAATCCCGCCACCCGCCGCAATGTCGAGACGCTTCGCGCCGACGGCCATGCCTTCATCGGCCCCAATGCCGGCGAGATGGCGGAAGGCGGCGAGGCGGGCACTGGCCGCATGGCCGAGCCGCTGGAGATCGTCGCGGCCGTGGAAGGCCTTCTCGACGGCGGGGCAAGGCCGCTTGCCGGGCGCAGGGCCGTCGTCACCTCCGGCCCGACGCACGAGCCGATCGATCCGGTGCGCTATATCGCCAACCGTTCCTCCGGCCGGCAGGGCCATGCCATCGCCGCGGCGCTTGCCAAGCTCGGCGCGGACGTCACGCTCGTTTCCGGCCCCGTCACGCTGCCCGACCCGCCGGGCGTGAAGGTGATCAGGGTGGAACGGGCCGAGGAGATGCTTCAGACGGTGCTTTCCGCGTTGCCGGCGGACATCGCCGTGATGGTCGCCGCCGTCGCCGACTGGCGCGCGGCGGCGCCGAATGCGGAGAAGATCAAGAAGCAGCCGGGCGAAGGCCCGCCGCCGCTGATGCTGACGGAGAACCCGGACATCCTGAAGACCGTCGGCCACCATGCGGACCGCCCGAAGATCGTCGTCGGCTTTGCCGCCGAGACGCAGGACGTCGAGAAGAACGGCCGGGTGAAGCTGAAGAAGAAGGGTGCGGATCTCATCGTCGCCAACGACGTCTCGCCGGAAACCGGCATCATGGGCGGCACGCGCAACAGCGTGAAGCTGATCACCGAGGCCGGCATTACGGCCTGGCCGGACCTTTCCAAGGACGAGGTCGCCGGCCGCCTTGCCGGCTGGATCGCCGAGCGGCTTACTTGACGAGGGCGAGTTTCGCTTCCATTCCGCCCGCCGGACGACCGGCGGGCGAGAAGATGCGCACGTCGACGCCGTTCTCCCCGAGCACGACGGCGCTGCCGTCCGGGATCTCCACCCAGGCCTCCACCTCGTCGTTCAGCGGCTCGGACACGAGGCAGTAGCCACCGGTCTCGCCCATCGGCGCGGCATAGAGCGTGGGCGCGGCGAAGTCCGTCGCATAGCGCACGGCATAAAGCTGCCGGCCGTCAGAGAAGGCGGCGGTGAAGCGCACGAGCACGCGGCGCTCCAGATGCGCGGCGAGCCGCTCGACGAAGGCGATCGTCTCGGCCATCGCGCCGAGCGGATCGCGCTCCAGGCCGAATTGCAGGGCGAGCAGGAACAGGAGTTCGGAATCCGTCGAGCCGGTGCGGGAATTGTAGAGGTCGTTATCGAGCATGGTTTCGAGCGGCCGGCGCAGGTGCTCGAAATCGGCGATCTGGCCGTTGTGCATGAAGGACCAGACGCCGTGGACGAAGGGATGGCAATTGTCGCGCCGCGTGCCGCCGCCGGTCGCAGCCCGCACATGGGCAAGGAAGAGCGGCGAGCGGACCTGCCGGGCGATGCTCCTGAGATTGCAATCGGACCAGGCCGGCAGGATGTCGCGGTAAAGGCCGGGCTCCGGCCTTTCGCCGTACCAGGCGACACCGAAGCCGTCGCCGTTCGTCGCCGTCTTGGCGCGGGTGGCGCAATGGGATTGCTCGATCAGCGAATGGGCGGGCGAGGACACCAGTTCCTCGAGATAAAGCGGTTCCCCGCGATAGGCTGCCCAACGGCACATGACGCACTCCCCGCTTCAAAGGACCGGCGCGAACCGGCGTTAAACCCGACGCATTAACCATGGCACTGCCCGGATTTTCAACGCAAATGGGTAAAAATGCGTTAACGAATGTAAACGGGGCTAAACCATGCGTGTCATTATGGCGCACGCGGCGCGGCGCGCGGTTTCCCATGGAACAGATGCGGCATTGACGCCGCCGTGCGGATGCCGAAAGATCGCGCCATGGCGAACGGGCACTTCCGGATTCTCAAGACGCGGGTCGACGGCATCGAGGCGGTCTTCGCCGACAGCCGGCTGAGCTTCGCGCGCCATACGCACGAGACCTTCGGCATCGGCTTCATCGAGCGCGGCGCGCAGAAATCGGCAAGCGGGCGCGGCCTCGTCGAGGCGGAGGCCGGCGACGCGATCACCGTCAATCCCGGCGAGGTGCATGACGGCGCGCCGCTCGGCGACGGGCCGCGCGCCTGGCGCATGCTCTACCTGCGGCCGGATCTCGTCGGGACAGCCGCCGCCGATATTTTCGAGGGACGGCCGCGCGAGGAATTCTACGCGCCGGTGCTGGCGGATGCGCGCATCGCCCGCCTCGTCTCGGCGAGCCTTGCCGCGCTGCTCTCAGGCGATGCCGCGCCTCTTGCCGGCGAGGAACGGCTTCTCCTGCTGCTCGCCGCCGTTCTCAGGGAGGAGAGGCCGAGGCGGGAAGCAGCGGGCGCGATCGCCCGCGCCTGCGAGAGGATCGACACGGACCCGGCCGCGGCGGTGACGCTTCATGACCTTGCCGACGCGTGCGGCATCGGCCGTTTCCGCCTGCTGCGCGATTTCGCCCGCCTCACCGGCCTGACGCCGCATGCCTACCAGCTCCAGCGCCGCACCGACCTTGCCCGGCGGATGATCGCCGCCGGCACGCCGCTCGCCGAGGCGGCCATGGCCGCAGGCTTTGCCGACCAGAGCCACATGACGCGCAATTTCACGCGCCGCTACGGCTATACGCCCGGCGCCTATCTTTCCGCCCTCGCCTGATCTTCCCCGCAATTTCGTTCAAGACCGGCGACGGCCTTCCGGTGTTCCCTGCCGCTTTCTCCAGCCACGGGAACCCCCATGACCACCGAATTCCTCATCACCTCGCTCGTCGTCATCCTCCTGCCGGGCACGGGCGTGCTCTATACGCTGGCGCTCGGCATGGGCGGCGGCTTCCGCGCCGGCCTGCTTGCCGCCCTCGGCTGCACGCTCGGCATCGTGCCGCATATCCTTGCCAGCGTCGCCGGCCTTGCCGCGCTGCTCCATGCGAGCGCGCTCGCCTTCGAGACGCTGCGCTATCTCGGCGTCGCCTATCTCCTCTTCATCGCGGGAAGCCTGCTGCGGCAGGGCGGGGCGCTGGATGCGGGACCGGCGCAGCCGGCGGGCCGGGCCTTCTCCATCCTGCGCAAGGGCGTCCTCACCAATATCCTCAACCCGAAGCTCTCGCTGTTCTTCCTCGCCTTCCTGCCGCAATTCGTGCCCGCGCAGGCACCCGGCGCGACGGTGCGGATGCTCTTCCTCGGCAGCGTCTTCATGGCGCTGACCTTCCTGGTCTTCGCGCTCTATGCCGCGCTTGCCGCGGGGCTGCGCCGGCAGGTGCTGGGCCGGCCGAAGGTCATGCTGTGGACCCAGCGCAGCTTTGCCGCCGCCCTCGGCCTGATGGGCCTGCGGCTGGCGCTCGCCGACCGCTGACACTATCGCCAGAGCGCGTGGAAATGGTGCAGCGGACCATGGCCGGAGCCGACGGAAAGCGCATCCGCCCCGCGCACCGCACCGGCGACGAAGCGCTTGGCCGCCGCCACGGCCTCGGCAAGGGGCCGCCCCTTGCCGAGTTCCGCCGCAAGGGCGCTCGACAGAGAGCAGCCGGTGCCGTGCGTGTTGCGCGTCGGCACCCGTACGCCTTCGAGCCAGCGCACGCCCTCCGCCGTCGCCAGCACGTCCGGGCTCTCAGTGCCCGGCAGGTGCCCCCCCTTGAGCAGAACCGCCTTCGGGCCGAGCGCAAGCAGGCGCCGCGCCTGATCCTCCATGCCGGCCCGGTCCACGGCTTCCGCCGCCCCGAGAAGCGCGGCGGCTTCCGGCAGGTTGGGCGTCAGTACGCTCGCAAGCGGCAGCAGCCGGCGCGTCAGCGCCGAGACGGCCTCCGCCGCCAGCAGCGGGGAGCCGCCCTTGGCGATCATCACCGGATCGAGCACGACGGGAACAGCGCAATGCGGCGCGAGCGCATCCGCCACGGCTTCGGCGATCTCCGCCGAGGCGATCATGCCGATCTTCACCGCATCGACGCGGATATCGCGGAAGACATCGGCGACCTGCGCCGTAACGAAGGCGGGCGGCACGGGATGGACGGCGGAGACGCCTTGCGTGTTCTGCGCCGTGAGAGCCGTCAGCGCCGCCATGCCGTAGGTGCCGCAGGCCGCAAAGGCCTTGAGGTCGGCCTGGATGCCGGCGCCGCCGGACGGATCGGACCCCGCGATGGAAAGGATGTTCGCGATCGTCTCGGCCATAGCGCCTCCTTCTAGCGGAGGCGGCCTTCGGGCGGCGGGAAACGGCACCCTGCGACTCCCTCCGCCGGCATGATCCGGTTCAGGTTCAAAGGGTGCTTCTCAGCCCGCCTGACGGCGGACGCCCCTGTCCGGGGAGGGTTGTCGCAGATGAGGGCGCGCGTGTCACGGATTTTAAAGACCCTCTCTGCCTGCCGGCATCTCCCCCACAAGGGGGGAGAAAGGCTGGCAGCACGCTTTTCCCTCGAAATTTTCCGCCGAGGGTGCCACGAGTTAAGTCCCTCCCCCTTGTGGGGAGGGATTAGGGAGGGGTCTTCGCCGCCTCACGCCTTGCTGACGTGATACTCCTTGATGGCCACCATCTTGATCGCCGGGTAGCGTTCCGCCTCGTAGCGCAGCGAGAAGGAATCCTGCGCGAGGAAGACCGGGTCGCCGTCGAGGTCGCGGGCGATGTCGCCGCGGCGCTGGGTGACGAACTTTTCGAGTTCGGCCGCGCTGTCGGAGGAGATCCAGCGGCAGACGGAAAAGCGCGACATCTCGAAGGAGACCGGCAGGCCGTATTCGGCCGAAAGCCGCTCCTTCAGCACGTCGAGCTGGAGTGCGCCGACGACGCCGACGATGGCGGGCGAGCCGTCCTCCGGCGAGAAGAGCTGCACGACGCCCTCCTCCGCCATCTGCTGGAGCGCCTCCTTCAGCTTCTTGGCCTTCATGGCGTCTTCCAGCCGCACGCGGCGCAGGATTTCCGGCGCGAAGTTGGGCACGCCCTCGAAGACCAGCGCCTCGCCCTCGGTCAGCGTATCGCCGATGCGGAGCGTCCCGTGGTTGGGAATGCCCACCACGTCGCCGGCATAGGCCGTATCGGCAAGCTGGCGCTGCGAGGCGAAGAAGAACTGCGGCGCCGAAAGGCCGATCGTCTTGCCCGTGCGGGCAAGGCGCACCTTCATGCCGCGCTCCAGCATGCCGGAGCAGACGCGGGCAAAGGCGATGCGGTCGCGATGGTTCGGGTCCATGTTGGCCTGGATCTTGAAGACGAAGGCCGTCATCCTGTCTTCCGCGGCATGGACCTTGCGCACGTCCGCCACCTGGTCGCGCGGCGGCGGTGCGAAGGCGCCGAGCGCATTGATGAGGTCGCGCACGCCGAAATTGCGCAGCGCCGAGCCGAAGAACACCGGCGTCAGGTGGCCTTCGAGGAAGGCCTCGCGATCAAACGGGCGGCAGGCTTCGCGCGCCAGTTCCATCTCCTCGATGAAGGCCTCGCGCTCGTTTTCCGGCAGGTGCTTTGCCACCTCGGCGGCGTCGTCCATCTTCACCGGCTGGACCTGCGTGTCCGAGCCGCGGAAGGTGCGGTCGGCGAGGTGATAGGAGCCGCAGAAGGTCTTGGAGCGGCCGACCGGCCAGGTGACGGGGGCCGTGTCGAGCGCCAGCTTCTCCTCCACCTCGTCGAGGATCTCGAACGGGTCGCGGCTCTCGCGGTCCATCTTGTTGACGAAGGTGATGATCGGGATGTCGCGCAGGCGGCAGACCTCGAAGAGCTTCAGCGTGCGCGGCTCGATGCCCTTGGCCGCGTCGATGACCATGACGGCCGCGTCCACCGCCGTCAGCGTGCGGTAGGTGTCGTCGGCGAAGTCCTCGTGGCCGGGCGTGTCGAGGATGTTGAAGACGTTGCCGTCATATTCGAAGGTCATCACCGAGGTGACAACGGAGATGCCGCGCTCGCGCTCGATCTTCATCCAGTCCGAGCGGGTCTGGATGCGGTCCTTCTTCGCCTTCACTTCGCCGGCGAGCTGGATGGCGCCGCCGAACAGAAGGAGCTTTTCCGTGAGGGTGGTTTTACCGGCGTCCGGGTGCGCGATGATCGCAAAGGTGCGGCGGCGGGAGACCGCCTCGGCAAGGGTTTCGGCCATGTTCAAGCAATATCCTGTGAGTTGCCGCGTCTTTACAGGCTCCGCCCGGAAAGTGCAATTGACGCAGGCGCGCGCCCGCCGGCTTATGGGCCGCATGCAGACAAAGCCCGCCCTCCTTCTCATCCGCCTGCCGCACGGCGCGGATATCGCGCTTCCCGCCTACGAGAGCGAAGGCGCGGCCGGCATGGACCTGCGCGCCGCCGTCGAGGCGCCGATGGTGCTGGAGCCGGGCAAGCGCGCGTTGGTGCCGACCGGCTTCGTTTTCGAGATCCCGCACGGCTATGAGGGGCAGGTGCGCCCGCGCTCCGGCCTCGCCTTCAAGCACGGCATCACCTGCCTCAACACGCCCGGCACCGTCGACAGCGATTATCGCGGCGAGGTGAAGGTACTGCTCGTCAATCTCGGCGAGGAGGCGTTCACCATCGAGCGCGGCATGCGCATCGCGCAGATGGTGATCGCTCCCGTGACGCAGGTGGCGGTGCACGAGGCGGCGCAGGCGAGCGAGACGGCGCGCGGGGCCGGCGGCTTCGGCTCCACCGGCGTGCGCTGAGACCATGCCCGGCCGAACCGGCCTCACTTTCCGGCAGGACTATTTCGGCGACACGGCCGCCTGGCTTGCGCTTGCGGCCCTCCTCGAAGACACATTCGGCATCGACGTGACGATCCTCGACCGGCTCGGCGGACCGGATCCGTCGAGTGTTCCCTTCGCCTTCTTCGATGCGGCCGGCGCCTGCATCGCCAATATCACCGCCTTCTCGCTGCCGCTCGTCGTGGACGGCGTCTTCGTGCGCGCCGCCGGCCTGCAATCGGGCGCGGTGCGGCCGGATTTTCGCGGACGCGGCCTCTACCGCACCGTCGTGCAGGCGGCGCTCGACCATTGCGATGCCGAGGGCTTCGAGGCCGTCGCGCTCCTCACCGACACGCCGGAGCTCTATCGGCGCTACGGCTTTTGCCCGATGGCGCTGCATCGCTTTGTCGGGCCCGTGCCTGCCCAAGGGAAGGCCGGCCCGGTGCGGCGGCTGGATATGGCGAGCGAGGCCGATGTCACGGTGCTCGCCCGCCTGCTGGAGGGTCGTCGGCCCGTCTCGGACCGGTTCGCGCCGCTGCGGCAGAAGGAGATGTTCCTTTTCAATGCGGCGCTCGATACGGACCTGCGGCTCGACCTGATGGAAGAGGCCAACGCCGTCGTCGCCTGGCAGCGTGAGGAAGACGGCAGCTCCGGCCTCGTCGACATCGTCGGCGCGCGCATTCCCTCTCTTGCGGATATCCTTGCGAGCCTGCGGGTGACGCCATCGCATGTCACCGTGCATTTCGCGCCGGATCATCTCGGCTGGGAGGGGCGCGCGGTGCCGCAAACGGGAGACCTCGTGCTGATGCTGCGCGCGGCGGAAGACCTTCGGCCGGCGATGCCCTTCGGCCTGCCGCCGACGGCGGAGTTCTGACCCGGCCCGCTCATTGCGGCGGGCTTGCCGGCGCGGTAAGAGACGATCCGAAGGAGCCTTCCATGACCCTTGCCGTTCTTCTCGCCTATTGCGGCGCGCTGTTCATCGCCGCCGTCATTCCCGGCCCCGGCATCACGGCGATCGTCGCCCGCGCGCTCGGCTCCGGCTTCCGGCCGACCTTCTTCATGGGGCTCGGCCTCATCCTCGGCGACATGCTCTACCTCACCGCGGTCATCCTCGGCCTTGCCTTCATCGCGCAGACCTTCACCACAGCCTTCCTTCTCATCAAGATCGCCGGTGCGCTCTATCTCGGCTATATCGCCTGGAAGCTCTGGACGACCGGCCTGCTGCCCCAGAACATCGAGGCGAAGGGCTCGACGAGCCTTGCGATGTCGTTCCTCTCCGGCCTCTTCGTGACGCTCGGCAATCCCAAGACCATGCTCTTCTACGTGGCGCTGGTGCCGACGCTGGTCGATCTCAATGCGGTCGGGCTGAGGGACTACGGCGTGCTGCTGGCCGCGACCTTCATCGTGCTCCTCGCCGTGCTGGTGCCCTATATCGCGCTCGCCTCGCGGGCGCGGCTCCTCATGCGCCAGCCGAAGGCGCTGCGGCGGCTGAACCGGCTCGCGGCCGGGGTCCTTGCCGGCACGGCCGCCTATATCGCGACGCGCGCGGCATAGGCGGCGCGTCGCCTGCGGCTTTTTGCCGGACGAATCCGGACTCGCCCAAGGCCGCATTCCCTCCTATGGTCTTGCCGGAAGAACCGAGGAGTAATCGATGACCGATACACGAAAGCCCGGCCGCGGCCGCGTCTATGCCTCCATCACCGAGACCGTCGGCAACACGCCGCTCGTCCGGCTCGACAAGTTCGCGAAGGAAAAGGGCGTCGTGGCGACCCTGCTCGCCAAGCTCGAATTCTTCAATCCCATCGCCTCCGTGAAGGACCGCATCGGCGTGGCGATGATCGAGTGGCTGGAAGCCCAGGGCAAGATCACGCCCGGCAAGTCGACCCTCGTCGAGCCGACCTCCGGCAACACCGGCATCGCGCTCGCCTTCGCCGCGGCGGCCAAGGGCTACCGCCTCATCCTCACCATGCCGGAGACCATGTCGGTCGAGCGGCGCAAGATGCTGCTGCTGCTCGGCGCCGAGCTGGTGCTGACCGAGGGGCCGAAGGGCATGAAGGGCGCCATCGCCAAGGCCGAAGAGCTGGCCGCCGCCATCCCGGACGCCGTCATTCCCCAGCAGTTCGAGAACCCGGCCAACCCCGACATCCACCGCCGCACGACGGCCGAGGAGATCTGGAACGACACGGACGGCGCTGCCGACATCCTCGTTTCCGGCATCGGCACCGGCGGCACGATCACCGGCGCCGGCCAGGTGCTGAAGGCCAGGAAGCCCGGCTTCAAGGTCGTCGCCGTCGAGCCGGCGGACAGCCCGATCCTTTCCGGCGGCGCGCCCGGCCCGCACAAGATCCAGGGCCTCGGCGCGGGTTTTGCGCCCGCCGTCCTCGACACGGGCGTCTATGACGAGGTCGTCACCGTCACCAACGACGAAGCTTTCGAGAATGCCCGCCTCGTCGCGCGCCTCGAAGGCGTGCCGGTCGGCATCTCCTCCGGCGCGGCGCTCGCCGCCGCCGCCAAGGTCGGCAGCCGGCCGGAAAACGCCGGCAAGACCATTGTCGTCATCATCCCCTCCTTCGCCGAGCGCTACCTTTCGACGGCGCTCTTCGAAGGCCTCGGGGGCTGAGAGGACGCCCGCCGCGCCATGGGTGCGGCGGGCCTGTCTGTTTCGGCTATGCCGCGGCCAACCGCTCGCCCGCGATACGGTAGGAGATCGCCTCGGCCAGATGGATGCGGCCGACGGTCGAGGCCTCGTCGAGATCGGCGAGCGTGCGGGCGACCTTCAGGACCCGGTGGTAGCCGCGGGCCGAAAAGCGCATCTTCTCCGCCGCATCGCGCAAAAGCTGGAGGCCGCCCGGATCGGGCTCGGCGACCTTTTCGACGATCGCGGTCGAGGCGCGGGCATTGCTCGTGACCGAGGCCATGCCGAGCCGGGAAAAGCGATCCACCTGCAGCGCCCGGGCGCGCGCGACGCGGCGGGCGACGGCCTCGCTCGCCTCCGCCGTGCCGGGACGCAGGAGATCGGCCGCCGAGACGGCCGGCACGTCGATGCGGATATCGATGCGGTCGAGCAATGGACCGGAGATGCGGGCCTGATAATCGCTGACGCAGCGCGGGCCGCGGGCGCAGGTGCGGCCCGGCTCGCCCGCCATGCCGCAGCGGCAGGGATTCATCGCCGCGACCAGTTGCACGGCGGCCGGATAGCTGACGCGGTGATTGGCCCTTGCGATGACGCATTCGCCCGTTTCGAGCGGCTGGCGCAGCGCATCGAGCGCCTGCGGCGAGAATTCCGGCAATTCGTCGAGGAAGAGGACGCCGTTATGGGCGAGCGAAGCCTCGCCCGGCCGTGCGCGCGGGCCGCCGCCGACGAGCGCGGCCATGGTGGCCGAATGGTGCGGCGTGCGGAACGGCCGCCGGTCGGAAAGCCGCCCGCCGGAAAGCTGGCCGGCGACGGAATGGATCATCGAGACCTCCAGCAGCTCGGCCGGCGAGAGCGGCGGCAGGATGGCGGCAAGGCGCGCGGCCAGCATGGATTTTCCCGAACCGGGCGGGCCGACCATCAGGAGATTGTGGTTTCCCGCGGCCGCCACCTCCAGCGCGCGCTTGGCGCTTTCCTGGCCGCGGATATCGGCAAGGTCCGGCATGTCGGATACTGCGGCCCGGATCGCCGGGGCGGGGCGGGAGAGGACCTGGCTTCCCTTGAAATGGTTGACGAGCGCGATCAGGCTGCGCGGGGCGAGGATATCGAGGCCGCCGCCGGCCCAGGCCGCTTCCGCGCCGTTTTCCGCCGGGCAGACGAGGCCCTTGCCGAGCGCATTGGCGGCCATGGCGGCGGGCAGCGCACCGGCGACGGGCGCGATGGTGCCGTCGAGGTTCAGTTCGCCGATGACGAGATAATCGCCAAGCGCATCGCCCGGCACGGCGCCGAGCGCCGTCATCAGGCCGAGGGCGATGGCAAGGTCGTAATGGCTGCCTTCCTTGGGAAGGTCGGCCGGCGCGAGGTTGACCGTCACCCGCTTGGGCGGAAGCGAAAGGCCGGAGGCATGAAGGGCGGCCTGCACCCGCTCGCGGCTCTCGGCCACCGCCTTGTCCGCAAGGCCGACGATCTGCATGCCCACCTTGCCGGGCGCCACCATGACCTGCACGTCGACGGGCACGCCCTCGATGCCCTGGAATGCAATCGTACCGACCCGCGCCACCATGCCTGCCCCCGCCTGCCCCGCAGCGCCGCGCCGTTCATGGCGCATGACGACGCCGCAACACGTTTCTGCCGAAACCCGCGCCCGCAACCGCCTCTGGTTGCATCTGCAAATCTGGCATGGAACAGGGAATGAAACAAGAACAATTATAGAACCGGCGGGCGATTTTTCCCCGCACCGGTTGCATGCGGTTGTATTTGCGGAACGAAGGCGGGACGTCCGCGAACGGAACGCTCCGTAGCGCCGTGCGGAAGGCTCAGCGCTTGCGCTCGATGGCGTCCCACAGGAGCGCCGCGATGTCGGCGCCGCCGAAGCGCTTGACTTCGCGAAGGCCGGTCGGGGAGGTCACGTTGATCTCGGTCATGTAGTCGCCGATGACGTCGATGCCGACGAGGAGGAAGCCGCGCTCGCGCAGCGCCGGGCCGATGCGATCGCAGATCTCCCTTTCGCGCGCCGTCAGCTCCGTCGCCTCGGCGCGCCCGCCGACATGCATGTTGGAGCGGCTGTCATGCTCGGCCGGCACGCGGTTGATGGCGCCGACGGGCTCGCCGTCGACGAGCAGGATGCGCTTGTCGCCCTTGCGCACGTCCGGCAGGTATTGCTGGGCGATGAAGGGCTCGCGGAAGAGCTGGCCGAACATTTCGAGGAGCGAGGAAAGGTTGCGGTCGTCCCGGGTGGAATGGAAGACGCCGGCCCCGCCGTTGCCGTAGAGGGGCTTCAGGATGATGTCGCCCATCTCCTCGCGGAAGCGGCGGATCTCGCCCGGATCGCGGGTGATGAGGGTTGCCGGCATCAGGTCGGCGAATTCGGTGACGAAGATCTTCTCCGGCGAATTGCGCACCCAGGCCGGATCGTTGACCACCAGCGTCTTCGGGTGGATGCGCTCCAGGAGATGCGTCGAGGTGATGTAGGCCATGTCGAAGGGCGGATCCTGGCGCAGGAGCACCACGTCCATCGTCGCAAGGTCGATGCGCTCGGGCGCGCCGAGCGTGAAGTGGTCGCCCTTGACGTCGCGCAGTTCCATCGGCTGGACGGTCGCATGGACCTTGCCGTCGCGCAGGCTGAGCTGGTCGGGCGTATAGTGGAAGAGCCTGCAGCCGCGGCTTTGCGCCTCGAGGCTCATGGCGAAGGTGGAATCGCCGGCAATGTTGATGGTCGAGACGTGGTCCATCTGAACCGCGACGTTCTTGATCTTGGCCATGAAAAGTCCCCTCAGGAATGCCCGACACATGTAAGGTGCCGCAGGCCCGAAGGCAACGGGCGCTGCGGCTCAGGCGGCAAGGCCCCCGGAGGATCGCCGGATGCCGCGCACGCGGTCGCGCAGCTTCAGCGCCATGTCGATCGGGATGGGGAACTCCTTGCGGCAGAAGGCGACCTTGCGGACATAGCTGTCGATATGCCACGTCGCCCAGCTCTTTGCGGGGAAATAGGCGACGTCGCCGGCCTTCAGCGTGCGCTCGCTGCCGTCCTCGCCGGTCACATGCACCGCGCCGTCGAGGATCACCACCGTCTCGTCCCAGCCGAAATACCAGCGGAAGGTGCCGGCCGTGCAATCCCAGACCGCCGTCCGCGCCAGCCTGTCATAGGCCCGCGAATGCAGCGACACGCGCGCCACGGGGCTGCCCGACAGGATCCAGGCCGGGTCGATGGGCGCCGGCTCCATCTCCATGTCGTCGGGTGCGGCCGCGACCGGCGGGCGCGGCGCCCTGGCTTCCTGCCGGTGCGTGCGGATGGCGGCGGCGGCCATGGTGGCGAGCATGAGTTTCAGGACCATATCATCCCCCTTTGCAATCGGGAGAAGATTAACCTGCACGGGTAACGGCGCGGTTGAGACGATCCGCGGCATTTTAACGATCCGTAATCTTGCTCTTGCGAACCCTCGGCCTTCGATCAGAACGCATCCGGAAAATGTCGTGGAAGCCGCCAGGGCAGGACCGCGACAATATCGTACCGCAACGAGAGGCGATGGGCGTCCGGCTGGCGCGAGAGCCAGAGGTCGCCGGCCGCGCGGATGCGCTGCTGTGCGGCCCCGGTGACGGCGAAGACGGCGGCGTCGACGCTCGCGCGCGCCTTCACCTCCACGCAGATCACGAGGTCGCCGCGCCGGGCGACGATGTCGATCTCGCCGAGCTTGGTGCGGTAGCGGATCGCGCGGATGCGAAAGCCCTTGGCGAGGAGATAGAGCGCGGCGAGGTATTCGGAGACATGCCCCCGGCGAAAGGCCTTCTGCCGGCCGGGATCCGCCGTCCTATCCCGCATCGGCGTCCTTCAGGTCGAGGAGGCGCTGGTAGAGCTCCTTGCGCGGCAGGCCCGTCTGGCGGGCCGCCTCGGTCGCCGCCTTGCCGGCCGGCATGTCCCTTGCAAGCGCCGACAGCAGCCGGTCGACGTCCGCCGCCTCGGGTGCCGCCGCCGCGCCCGGCGGGCCGACGACGAAGACGATCTCGCCCTTGACGGCATGCCCGTCGCCGTAATGGGCGGCAAGCGCGCCGAGCGTGCCGCGGCGGAACTCCTCGAAGGTCTTGGTGAGCTCCCGGCAGACGCAGGCCGCCCGCCCCTCGCCCAGAACGTCGGCGGCGGCCGTCACCGTCGCGGCGATGCGGTGCGGCGATTCGAAGAAGAGGAGCGTTGCCGGAACGGCGGAAAGCTCGGCGAGCCGGTCGCGGCGCGCCTTGTCCTTGGTGGGCAGGAAGCCGGCGAAGAAGAAGGCATCGTTCGGCAGGCCCGACCCCACGAGCGCGGCGAGCGGCGCGGAGGCGCCCGGAATGGGCACGACGCGGTGGCCGGCGGCGATCGCAAGCAGCGCGAGGCGATAGCCGGGGTCGGAGACGAGTGGCGTGCCGGCATCGGAGACGAGCGCGACGGATTTTCCCGCTTCGAGCGCCGAGATGAGGCGCGGGCCGGCCTCGTCGGCATTGTGCTCGTGATAGGCATAGGGCCGGTTGACGATGCCGTAGCGGTCGAGCAGCACGCGGGTGACGCGGGTATCCTCGCAGGCGAGCACGTCGGCGCCGGCCAGCGTTTCGAGCGCGCGCAGCGTGATGTCGGAGAGGTTGCCGATGGGGGTCGCGACGAGGTAGAGCGCCGGCTCCAGCGGCCGGGCCGGGATCACGGCATTGTGGAGACGGAACGTCCTGCCGCCCTCGCCCGTCCCGTTTGCCGCGCCTTCGTCCCGCATCGTCTTTCGCCTTTCCTTTGCCTCCTTATGGGCGAGCGGGGAGCCACCTGCAAGGTGCGCGGCCTGTGGATCGTGCATCCCGCGCCGTTAGCACTTGCAATCCTCCTTGGACTTCTGCCATTTTGCCCCTCCACATCAGTCCGGCATCCGCCGGAATTCAAGGCAATGCCGCGCCGGTTTCCGGCGTGCCAGCGGTCGAAAGCGGTACAGTTCAATGCGCATTACTCTCGAGCGGTCCAATCTTCTGAAGTCGCTGAATCACGTTCACCGCGTGGTGGAACGGCGCAACACGATCCCGATCCTCTCGAACGTGCTCCTGCGCTCGGACGGCGCGAGCCTCGACATGAAGGCGACCGACCTGGACCTGGAGATCACCGAGGCGACGCCCGCGCAGGTCGAGCAGGCCGGCGCGACGACCGTTCCCGCGCATCTTCTCTACGACATCGTGCGCAAGCTGCCGGACGGCTCGGAAGTGCTGCTCGCCACCAGCGCCGACGGCGCCTCCATGACGGTCGCCTCGGGCCGCTCGAAATTCTCGCTGCAGTGCCTGCCGCAGTCCGACTTCCCGGACCTGACCGCCGGCAGCTTCTCGCACACGTTCCGCCTCAAGGCGACGGATCTCAAGATGCTGATCGATCGCACCCAGTTCGCGATCTCGACGGAAGAGACCCGCTACTACCTCAACGGCATCTTCATCCACACGATCGAGAGCAAGGGCGACCTGAAGCTGCGCGCCGTCGCCACCGACGGCCACCGCCTCGCCCGCGCCGACGTCGATGCGCCGTCGGGCTCGGAGGGGATGCCCGGCATCATCATCCCGCGCAAGACGGTCGGCGAACTGCAGAAGCTGGTCGACAACCCGGACCTCACCGTCACCGTGGAAGTCTCCGACGCGAAGATCCGCTTCACCATCGGCTCCATCGTGCTGACCTCCAAGCTGATCGACGGCACCTTCCCCGATTACCAGCGCGTGATCCCGACCAACAACGACAAGGAACTGAAGATCGACTGCCAGTCCTTCGCCCAGGCCGTCGACCGCGTCTCCACCATCTCCTCCGAGCGCGGCCGCGCCGTGAAGCTGGCGCTCGCCGAAGGCCAGCTCACGCTGACGGTCAACAACCCGGATTCGGGCAGCGCGACGGAAGAGCTCGCCGTCGGCTACGAGAACGATCCGCTCGAAATCGGCTTCAACGCGAAATACCTGCTCGACATCACCGCGCAGCTTTCCGGAACGGAAGCCGTCTTCATGCTGGCCGATCCCGGCTCGCCGACGCTGGTGCGCGACCTTGCCGGCGACGACGCGCTCTACGTGCTGATGCCGATGCGCGTATAGCCGCGGCGTGGCACGACAGGAATCGGGGAACCCGCCGGATGCCGGCGGGTTCTTTTTTTAGAGACAAGTGATTGTATGAGACAAAGACGACGCAATCAGACTTGTTTTTGACGCAAACCGCGTCGCATATTCAGCCGAGCCGGCGATTCGCGGGATGAACCCCGCCGCCGGCCGGAAGAACGCGACCATGGAGGGGACGGCATGACGCTGCGCGTGAAGGTGAAGGAACGGCTCGGCAGGAAATTCGACGAGGAGATCCGCTTCTTCAAGGGCTGGATGAGCAATACGCGGGCGGTCGGAGCGATCATTCCCACCTCATCCATCACCGCGCGCCGCATGGCGGGCGTCGTCAATCCGGCCTCGGGCCTGCCGGTCCTGGAGCTCGGTCCCGGCACCGGCGTCATCACCAAGGCGATCCTGGAAACCGGCCTTCCGCCCGAAAAGCTCTTCGCGGTCGAATTCTCGACGGATTTCTACAATCACCTCGTCGCACGCTTTTCCGGCGTCAATTTCATCAACGGCGATGCCTTCGACCTCGACAAGACGCTCGGGGAGCTCAGCGATACGACCTTCGACAGCATCGTCTCGGCCGTGCCGCTCCTCAATTTCCCGATGCACAGGCGCGTGGCGCTGATCGAGGACCTCTTGGGCCGCATTCCCGTCGGCCGGCCCGTGGTGCAGATTTCCTACGGCCCGCTCTCGCCCGTCGTCGCCATGCCGGACCGCTACCAGATCAGCCATCTCGACTTCGTCGTGCGCAACATTCCGCCGGCGCAGCTTTGGACCTACCGCCGCACCCACTGAGGCCGCCGGCGGTCTTTTCGCTTTCCCGCTTGCGGACCGCGGCGTGACATGCGACTGGACGGCAATGCAATCTTGGAAGGGGATGTGACCATGTCCGCGCGCGACCGCCTGATCGTTGGCCTCGATGTACCGACCATCGCGGAGGCCGAAAAGGTGGTCAGGACGCTCGGCGAGGCCGCCCTCTTCTACAAGATCGGCTACCAGCTCGTCTTTGCCGGCGGGCTGGAATTCGCCCGCGACCTTGCGAAGGACGGCAAGAAGGTCTTCCTCGACATGAAGCTGCTCGACATCGACAACACGGTGGCCAAGGGCGTCGAGAACATCGTCAAGATGGGCATGTCCATGCTGACGCTGCACGCCTATCCGAAGGCCATGGCCGCCGCCGTCTCCGCGGCGAAGGGCTCGGACCTCTGCCTCCTCGGCGTGACGGTCCTGACCTCGATGGACGCCAAGGACGTGCTCGACGCCGGCTACGAATACGATCCCCACACGCTGGTGCTGCGCCGCGCCGAACAGGCGCGCATCGCCGGCATGGGCGGCGTCGTCTGCTCGGCCGAGGAGGCGAAAGCCGTGCGCAAGATCGTCGGGCCGGACATGGCCATCGTCACGCCCGGCATCCGCCCCGCCGGTGCCGAGCTCGGCGACCAGAAACGCGTGATGACGCCGGCCGATGCGCTGAAGGCCGGCTCCAGCCACCTCGTCGTCGCCCGGCCTATCGTCAAGGCGGACGATCCGCTCGCCGCCGCCAAGGCGATCCTCGCCGAGATGGACGGCGCGCTTGCCGCTTGAAAACAGGGAGAGAACGATGCCCAAGGGCTACTGGATCGCACGGGTCGATGTCCGTGACGCCGAGCGCTACAAGGACTATGTCGCGGCCGCCAAGCCGGCCTTCGAGAAATACGGCGCGAAATTCCTTGCCCGCGGCGGCACGTTCGAGCGGCTGGAGGGCGCGGTGCGCGCGCGCAACGTGGTGATCGAGTTTCCCTCGTTCCAGGCGGCCGTCGACTGCTACAACTCGCCGGAATACCAGATCGCCGCCGCCATCCGCCAGGAGGTCGCGGACGCCGAGATGGTGGTCGTCGAGGGCGTCTGACGGCACCCTTTTCCATTGGCGCAAGGAAGGCGCGGGAGACGCTTCGCCGCGCTTCACCTTGCCTGCGGTTTGGGCTATGTAGGCCCTAAAGACCGACCATTCTCTTCAGGAGCATCCCATGACCTTGTCCAACCTTCCGCCGCTCGTCACCGTCTTCGGCGGCTCGGGCTTCGTCGGGCGTCATGTGGTGCGCGCGCTGGCACGCCGCGGCTACCGCATCCGCGTCGCCGTGCGCCGGCCGGACCTTGCCGGCTTCCTCCAGCCGATCGGCGGCGTCGGCCAGATCTCCTTCGTGCAGGCGAACCTGCGCTACCGCCAGTCGGTCGACCGCGCCGTCGAAGGCGCCGACCACGTCGTCAACTGCGTCGGCGTGCTCTTCGAGACCGGCCGCAACACCTTCGACGCCGTGCAGGATTTCGGCGCCCGCGCCGTGGCCGAAGCCGCCCGTGCGGCCGGTGCGAAGCTCACCCACATCTCCGCCATCGGCGCGGACGAGAATTCCGGCTCGACCTATGCCCGCACCAAGGCGCGCGGCGAGGCGGCCGTGCGGCGCACGGTTCCCGATGCGGTCATCCTGCGCCCCTCCATCGTCTTCGGCCCCGAGGACGGCTTCTTCAACAAGTTCGCCACCATGGCGCGCTATGCGCCGTTCCTGCCGTTGATCGGCGGCGGCCGCACGAAGCTCCAGCCGGTCTATGTCGGCGACGTCGCCGAAGCCGTCGCCCGCTCGGTGGACGGCACGATCGAGCGCGGCCGCATCTACGAGTTCGGCGGCCCGGAAGTGCTGACCTTCCGCCAGTGTCTCGAAACCATGCTGCGCATCGTCGACCGCAAGAACCCGCTCGTCTCGCTGCCCTTCGCCGTCGCTTCGCTGATCGGCTCGCTCGCCTCGCTGATCCCCTTCGTCAAGCCGCCGCTGACGGCCGACCAGGTGACGCTGCTGCGCGCCGACAACGTCGTCTCGGCCGCCGCCCGCGCCGAGGGCCGCACGCTGGAAGCCATCGGCATCGAGCCGGCGCTCGTCGAGGTGATCCTGCCGAGCTATCTCGTGCGCTACCGCACGCAGGGCCAGTTCACCAAGATCGACCGCACGGCCTGATTTTCCCGCATCGAAGCCGGCCGCCATGGACGCGTTCCGCGGCGGCCGCTCCCGTTTTTCCAAAGCGCTTGGGGCCGGCTGTTGCACTTATGCAGCGGTTAAAAAATGCGTTGCGGCATTTACGCGCGATTCAGCATGTGGCGATATTGATTGTGGCGGGACCTGCGAATAAACACCGCACCCGCCGCGTCATGCAACAGGACAGAAGCGGCGCATTTCAGCACTTGAGAGGCTTCCGGCGCAAATGGGCAAGGCAATTGCAATCTTCTTCGGGTTTTCGGCTCTGATCATCGTGGCCGGATCCTTTGCCGCGCCCTCGACGGTCTCCGCCAGCAAGCACGGCTGCTCGCCGGCCTATGGCATCGACCCCTGCACGACCGCCTCGGTCAAGTAAGCCCCGGCCGGCCGGAACGACCGGCCGAAGCCGTTTCCTCATCCCCAGACCAAAAGGCCGACGAGGCCGAGCACGCCCACGACGATGCGCCAGATGGCGAAGAGCGTGAAGCCGCGGCGCGACACATAGTCGAGCAGCGAGCGCACGACGAAGAGGCCGGCGACGAAGGCAGCCGCAAAGCCGACGCCGATGACGAAAAGGTCATCCGAGGAAAGCGCGTCGCGGTTCTTGTAGAGATCGAGCGCGAAGGCGCCGACCATGGTGGGCATGGCAAGGAAGAACGAGAACTCCGCCGCAGAACGCTTGTCCGTGCCCATCAGCAGCGCGCCGGCAATGGTCGCGCCCGAGCGCGAGGTGCCGGGGATCATGGCGAGGCACTGGCAGAGGCCGATCTTGAAGGCGAGCGACGGCGGATAGGTCATCGCGTCCGTATAGCGGGGCTTCAGCGGCAGGCGGTCGATCACGTAGAGGATGACGCCGCCGACGATCAGCACCACGCAGATCAGCATGGGCGTCTCGAAAAGCACCGACTTGATGAAATCATGCGCGAGCGCGCCGATGACCGCCGCCGGCAGGAAGGCGAGGAGGATGCTGAAGACGAAGCGGCGCGCCTCGGGGCTCGAGGGCAGCGCGAAGGCGATGCGCAGCAGCTTGGCCGCGTAGACGGAGAGGATGGCGAGGATCGCGCCGAGCTGGATCAGCACGGCGAAGGTGTTGCCCGGCGACTTGAAGCCGAGAAAATGGCCGGCAAGCAGGATGTGGCCGGTGGAGGAAACCGGGATGAATTCTGTCAGGCCCTCGATGAGACCGAGGATGAGGGCGCTGACGATGGACTGGTCTGCCATGAAAGGTCCTTGAGAGTGGAGGAGGATAGGCACGAATCGAAGCGCATATGCGGCGAAAGGCCCGATTCGCTTGTGTTTGTACCACCAAATTTCTATAGGTTCGTCAAATCAGCCGTGGCCAAATCAGTTCCGCATGAGGCGGCCGGCCCGGCACGCCCCCTTCCGCAATCCGAGTAAAGCAGCGTTCATGCCCACACTCTATCATCACTCCATGTCCTCGGCCTCGCGCTTCGTGCGCCTGATCCTGGCGGAATACGGCTTCCAGACGGAACTGGCCGAGGAACAGCCCTGGGAGAACCGGCGCGACTTCCTCGCCCTCAACCCGGCCGGCACGCTTCCCGTCTATGTCGACGACAGCATGCGCGCGCTCTGCGGCGCGTCGATCATCTCCGAATATCTCGACGAGACGCACGGCGTGCTCAAGCGCGACCGGCGGCTGCTGGCAGAGGACCCCTTCCAGCGTGCCGAGATCCGCCGCCTGACGGAGTGGTTCCTGCAGAAGATGGAGCAGGACGTCACGCGCCCCCTGGTGCGCGAGCGCATCTTCAAGCTCCAGATGACGTCGGACCAGGGCGGCGGGCCGCCGGACAGCAAGATCCTGCGCAATTCGCGCGCCAATATCCGCCAGCACATGAAATATCTCTCGTGGCTCGCCGGCTCGCGCACCTACCTTGCCGGCGACCGGCTGAGCTACGCCGACCTTGCCGCCGCCGCCTCGCTCTCCGTGCTCGACTATATGGGCGAGATCAACTGGACGGAATCGCCGCAGGCCAAGGACTGGTACCAGCGGCTGAAGTCCCGCCCCTCCTTCCGCCCGCTGCTCGCCGAGCGCGTGCGCGGCGTCACGCCGGTCTCGCATTACGCGGACCTCGATTTCTGAGGACGGTGCCATGCCGGGCGACGACAGGCACCGCCGCCGCTTGACGGATTTTCTCAAGGCCGAGGCCGCCGACAAGGGCTTCGACCTCTGTCGCATCACCGGCCCCGACGCCATTCCGCAGGCGCCCGCGCGGCTCGCCGATTTCCTCGCCGCCGACTACCACGGCACGATGGAATGGATGGCCGAGACGGAGGCCCGCCGGGCCGATCCGCGCGTCCTGTGGAGCGACGTGCGCTCCGTCGTGCTCTTCGGCATGAACTACGGGCCGGAGCACGATCCCCGCAACGTTCTCGCCATGCCGGACCGCGCGGCGATCTCCGTCTATGCGCAGAACCGCGACTATCACGACCTCATCAAGGGCCGGCTCAAGGAAGTGGCGACGCGCTTTGCCGCGCGCGGCGGCGAGGATGTGAAGGTGTTCGTCGATACGGCCCCCGTCATGGAAAAGCCGCTCGCCGCCGCCGCCGGGCTCGGCTGGCAGGGCAAGCATACCAACCTCGTCAGCCGCACGCACGGTTCCTGGCTCTTCCTCGGCAGTCTCTTCACCACCGCCGATCTCCTGCGCGACGAGCCGGAGCGCGACCATTGCGGCTCCTGCAAGGCCTGTCTCGACGCGTGCCCGACCGACGCCTTTCCCGCGCCCTACAAGCTCGATGCGCGGCGCTGCATCTCCTATCTCACCATCGAGCACAAGGGGCCGATCGAACCGCATTTCCGCGAGAAGATCGGCAACCGCATCTACGGATGCGACGATTGCCTTGCCGCCTGTCCCTGGAACAAGTTCGCGGCCCTTGCCTCCGAAATGAAGCTCGTCGCGCGCGACGACCTGAAGGCGCCGCGGATCGCCGATCTCCTGACGCTCGACGATCCCGCCTTCCGCACGCATTTTTCCGGCTCGCCGGTGAAACGCATCGGCCGCGACCGCTTCGTGCGCAACGTGCTGATCGCCGCCGGCAATTCCGGCGACCGCAGCCTCATCGCCCCGTGCATCCGCCTTGCCGACGATGCCGCCCCCGTGGTGCGCGGCATGGCCGCCTGGGCGCTCTCCCGCCTGATGGAGGCTTCCGAATTTGCCGGATTTGCGGCAGGAAGGGCGGACGACGCGGACGAGGACGTGCGCGCGGAATATGAGCGAGCGAAGGCGAACGGACAATGAAGCACCTCCTGATCCTCGGCGCCGGCTTTTCCGGCAGGGCCATCGGCGAAACCTTCCGGCAGGCCGGCTTTTCCGTCGCCGGCACCACGCGCTCTGCCGAAAAAGCGGAAAGCCTCCGCGCCCTCGGCATCGAGCCTGCCCTTTATGACGGCGGCGCGGTTTCGGATGCTCTTGCCGCGGTGATGGCGCGCGCCACGCACGTCGTCCAGTCGATCGCGCCCGGCAAGGACGGCGACCCGCTGTTCCGCACCGGCGTGCCCGGCCCTTCCACGCTGATGCCGAAGCTCGAATGGGCCGGCTATCTTTCCACCGTCGGCGTCTACGGCGACCACAAGGGCGGCTGGGTGGACGAGGAAACGAAGCTCAATCCCGTCTCCGTCCGCTCCATCGAGCGCGTCGAGGCGGAGAACCATTGGCTCGCCTTCGGCAAGGCTTCGGGGCTGCCCGTCGCCGTGCTGCGCCTTGCCGGCATCTACGGGCCGGGCCGCAACGCCTTGCGCAACATGGAAGAGGGCACCGCCCGCCGCCTCATAAAGAAGGACCAGGTGTTCAACCGCATCCGCGTCGAGGATATCGGCCGCTCGGCGCTCTTCCTCGCCGAAGGCCATCGCGGCGGCGTCTGGAACATCACCGACGACGAGCCCGGCCCGCCGCAGGACGTGGTGGCCGAGGCCGCCCGGCTGTTGGGTCTTCCCATCCCGCCGGACATTCCTTTCGAGACGGCGGAACTTTCTCCCATGGCACGGTCTTTCTACGCGGAGAACAAGCGCGTCTCAAACGCGAAACTGAAGGCTGCGGGCTTCGAATTCCGCTTCCCGAACTACCGCCTCTCGCTCGGCGAGCTCCATGCTTCCGGACGCTGGCGCGGCTGAGGGAGCGAAGGCCGGAGGCTCGGCTTTTGCGATTTAATGCAACCTATGGGATATTTGCCTCATTTTCGCCGCCGAATTCCTGCGCAGTAATTGCTAATATTGAAAGTTTTTTCCGAAAATTTGCACGAATGCCGGATCGCCATTCCACAAAACAAGTCGATCCAGTTTAACGACTGATTCGGAAGAACTTTTCCGGCCTCGTTAACCAACGTTAAAAATCCATCGCGGGCGATGGACTGTATATCCGCGCGGCCCCGGAACGGGATTGCGGCGGGTTGAGGCACGTTTTCGCCATTTTTGCTTCCTCATAGGGCGACCAACACAGCGGAAGTTCACAACTTGCCCGGAAGGTCGTCCGATACATGATGCTCAAGCTCTCCAGCCTCGCTCTTGCCTCCCTCATTGCCGCCTCCTCCTTCGTTACCTTTTCCGATGCACAGGCCGCCGGCTGCGGCCGCGCTTCGTGGTATGCGCTGCACTCGCGCACCGCATCGGGCGAACGGATGAACCCGAACCTGCTGACGGCCGCCCACCGCAGCCTGCGCTTCGGCACGAAGCTGAAGGTCACCAACGCGAACAACGGCAAGAGCGTCGTGGTGCGCATCAACGATCGCGGCCCGTTCGTCCGCGGCCGCGTGCTCGATCTTTCCAAGGCCGCCGCCTCCAACATCGGCATGATCCGCTCCGGCCATGCCAAGATCTGCTACGAAGTCATCGGCTGATCCCGAATCTGCCCGCGCCGGCTTGCTCTTCCCGCATTCCGCCGCTACCACGACGCAAAACGGAGTAGACGGATGCGATTGGGTGGGCGGCTCTCGGGGGCCATCGAGGTTCTGACGGATATCGAGACGCGGCGGCGCCCCGTCGCCGATGCGCTCAAGGACTGGGGCCTCTCCCATCGGTTCGCCGGCTCCGGCGACCGCGCCGCCATCGGCAATATCGTCTACGACGCGCTGCGCATGAAACTGTCGCACGCCTTCCTGATGGACGACGACAGCCCCACCGCCCTCGGCTATGCCGTGCTCCTGCGCCAATGGGGCCTTTCGCCGGAAGCGCTTGCCGGCGAGGTCGACGGCGACCGCTTCGCCCCGCCGCCGCTTTCCGAAGACAGGCTTGCCGCCTTCAACGCCCGCACGCTCGATGCGGCCGCGCGCCATGTGCAGGGCGACATTCCCGAATGGGTGCAGCCTTCCTTCGAAGCCAATTTCGGCGATGACTGGCTTACGGAGGCGAAAGCCCTCGCCGGACGGCCGACACTCGACCTTCGCGCCAACACGCTGAAGGCAGGCCGCGACAAGGTGCTGAAGGCGCTGGAGCGCAACGGCGCCGTCGCCTCCGCCATCGCCCGCCAGGGCATCCGCATTCCCGCCGGCGAAGGCCCCTCGCGCCTGCCGAACGTCACGGCGGACCTTGCCTTCCAGAAGGGCTGGTTCGAGGTGCAGGACGAGGGCTCGCAGATCGTCGCCGATCTCGTCGTGCCGCAGGAAGGCGACCAGGTGCTCGACTTCTGCGCGGGCGGCGGCGGCAAGACCCTCGCCATGGCCGCGGCGATGCACAATAAAGGCCAGGTCCATGCCTACGACACGGACCGCAAGCGCCTCGCCCCGATCATCGAGCGGCTGAAGCGCGCCGGCACCCGCAACGTGCAGGTCCACGAGGACCTTTCCAGCCTTTCGCCGCTGGCCGGCCGGTTCGACCGCGTGCTGGTCGACGCGCCCTGCACCGGCACCGGCACCTGGCGCCGCCGGCCGGACACCAAATGGCGCCTCACCGAGAAGAACCTCGAGGAACGCCTTGCCCAGCAGCAGGAAGCGCTCGCCAATGCCAGCGCCTTCGTGCGGCCCGGCGGCACGCTCTTCTACGTCACCTGTTCCATCCTGCCGCAGGAGAACGAGGAGCAGGTGCACGGCTTCTGCAAGGCCAATCCGGACTTCACTCTCCAGCCCGCCACCGAAACCTGGCGGAAGCTCTTCGGCGACGGCACGCCGCAGCCCCGCTCGCGCGACGGCAGCACCGTTACGCTGACGCCCGCCTCGACGGACACGGACGGTTTCTTCTTCTGCGCCATGGCCCGCAAGGCCTGATCCTTGCGCCCGCGGAGCGGGAGAACTTGAAACGGTTCTAAACTATACACTTTGACACCAGTTTTTATTTGGTCCATGACAGGGCGCCTGAATTATCCCGAGCCCGGCGCCTGCCGGGCATCCGGACTGCGGCCTGTCTGACGGCGGGTTGCGGCGTCCGGTGTCGGGGGGACACGACAACAGGACACCAGGAGACGTCATGACCACTTCCTTCCTTCGCGCCGCAGTCTTTGCGCTTGCGGCCGCGACATCGAGCCTTGCCGTCGGCTCCGCCCACGCGGCAGCCGATCCGGCGGCCATCGTCAAGCACTATGCCGACATCGCCCATGCCAAGTATTCCGACGCGCTCGACGCCGCCAAGGCGCTGGACGCGGCGGTCGATGCCTTCCTCGCCAAGCCGAACGACGACACGCTGAAGGCGGCGCGCGAGGCGTGGCTGAAGTCGCGCGTTCCCTACCAGCAGACGGAAGCCTACCGCTTCGGCAACCCGATCGTCGACGACTGGGAAGGCAAGGTGAACGCCTGGCCGCTGGACGAAGGCCTGATCGACTATGTCGACCCGAGCTACGGCACGGAAAGCGACGAGAACGCCCTGTTCGTCGGCAATGTCATCGCCAATCCGAAGCTGGAGATCGGCGGCAAGACCATCGACGCCACGACGATCACGCCGGAAGTCCTTCAGGAACTGCATGAGGCGGGCGGCGTGGAGGCGAACGTCGCCACCGGCTACCACGCCATCGAATTCCTGCTGTGGGGCCAGGACCTCAACGGCACCGGCCCGGGCGCCGGCAACCGCCCGGCGAGCGACTACGACACGGCCAATTGCACCAACGGCAATTGCGACCGCCGCGCCGCCTACCTGAAGGCCGCGACCTCGCTGCTCGTCTCCGACCTGCAGGACATGGTGACGACCTGGGCGCCGGACGGGGAAGCGGCCAAGACCGTAACCGCCGATCCGAAGGCCGGCATCACCGCCATGCTGACCGGCATGGGCTCGCTCTCCTACGGCGAGCTGGCCGGCGAGCGCATGAAGCTCGGCCTCCTGCTGCACGATCCGGAAGAAGAGCACGATTGCTTCTCCGACAACACGCACAACTCGCACTACTATGACGTCATGGGCATCCAGACCGTCTATACGGGCGAATATACCCGTCCGGACGGCACCAAGATGACCGGCCCGTCGCTCCACGAGCTCGTCGCCGAAAAGGACGCCGCGCTCGACAAGGAGATGACGGAAAAGCTCGACGCCAGCCACGCCGCCTTCAAGGCGCTGGTGGACCGCGCCGAAGGGGGCGAGGCCTACGACCAGATGATCGGCGAAGGCAACGAGGAAGGCAACAAGGTCGTCCAGACCGCCATCGACAGCCTGATCGACCAGACCAAGACCATCGAGCGCGTCATCGCGTCGCTCGACCTCGGCAAGATCGAGCTTGAAGGCTCCGACAGCCTGGATAATCCTAACGCTGTCTTCCAATGATAAAAGGCGGGCCGCTGTCCTTTCCGGACGGCGGCCCGGTTCCTCGATGACCGAACGCCCCGCCCGTCGCCTGCTCGCGGTCTCCGCCGCGCTTGCCGTCGCGGCAGGCGTTCTCGGTCTTAGCGCCGCCCAATCCGCCAACCGCGGGCGCGACGACCTCTCGCCGAAGGACCTGAAGCGCATTGCGGCCGTCACGAAGCCGGCGACCGATTTCTCCAAGGCCGAGCAGTACGAGGCGATGTCGGCGGGCGCGGCGACCTCGCTTGCCGCCATCGACGTCAACAGCTTCTCCCATTTTTCGGAAAACATCACCTTCGAGGAGCGCGAGACCTTCAAGCTCGGCAATGCGCTGTTCCAGAAGCTGTGGGTCTCCTCGCCTTCCTCCACGCAGGCCTCCGACGGGCTCGGGCCGCTCTACAATGCGCGCGCCTGCCAGTCCTGCCACGTCCGGGACGGCCGCGGCCATCCGCCGGAGGGCGCGGACGACGCGACCTCGATGTTCCTGCGCCTTGCCCGCGCGGCGAAGACGCCCGCGGAAGAGGCAGCCCTCAAGGACTTCACCGCGATGAGCCTGCCGGACCCGGTCTACGGCCGGCAGCTTCAGGACCAGGCCATTCCCGGCCTCAAGGCCGAGGGGCGCATGGCGATCGAGTACAGCGAGGAGCCGGTGACGCTTGCCGGCGGCGAGGTCGTCACGCTGCGACACCCCACCTATTCCGTCGCCGACCTCGCCTTCGGCGCGCTCGATACCACGACGACCCTCTCTCCGCGCATCACCCAGCCCATGCATGGGCTCGGCCTGATCGAGGCGATCCATCCGGCCGATATCCTCGCGCTTGCCGATCCGGACGATGCGGACGGCGACGGCATCAGCGGCAAGGCCGCGGTCGCCGTCGACCCGGCGACCGGCCGGCAGGCGCTCGGCCGTTTCGGCTGGAAGGCGCAGGCCGCGAGCGTGCGCCAGCAGAGCGCAGAGGCCTTCGCCTTCGATATCGGCATCTCGACGCCGGACGTTCCCCTGCCGCAGGGCGATTGCACGGCGGCCGAGACGGCCTGCATGGAGCGCCCGAACGGCGTGCAGGCCCGGCTCGGCGACGGCGAAGCGCCGCCGCCGGTGATGGACCTCGTCACCTTCTATGCGGAAAACCTCGCCGTACCGGCGCGGCGCAAGGCGAGCTTTCCCGAAACGCTCGCCGGCAAGCGCATCTTCTACGAGACCGGCTGCATTTCCTGCCACCATCCGAAATTCGTGACGCGGCGCGACGCCGCCAACAAGGCCCAGGCCTTCCAGCTCATCTGGCCCTATTCCGATTTCCTGCTGCACGACATGGGCGAGGGCCTCGCCGACGGGCAGACGGTGGGAGTGGCGAGCGGCCGGGAGTGGCGCACGCCGCCGCTCTGGGGTATCGGCCTTACCAAAACCGTCAACGGCCATACGTTCTTCCTGCACGACGGCCGCGCCCGCAACCTCACCGAGGCCATCCTCTGGCATGGCGGCGAGGGGCAAGCGGCGCGCGACCGCTTCGCCGCACTGGAAAAGCAGGACCGCGACGCCCTTGTGACCTTCCTGGAGAGCCTCTGATGACCCGGCGCCTATCCCTCCTCTGCTTCGTCTCCTCCCTCGCGGCCGGTCTTCGGGACAGTGCTCCCCTGAGGCACCCCCCTCTGCCCTGCCGGGCATCTCCCCCTCAGGGGGGGAGATTGGATGGAGCACTGTCCCGCTCCTCTTCGACGTCGCGATTTGAGCGAGGTTTCCGCCGCTTGCCGATCTCCCCCCTTGAGGGGGAGATGCCCGGCAGGGCAGAGGGGGGTGAGCTCCGGGTGCATCGCCTTGCCGCCCTCCTCCTCGCCACCGGCTTCGCCCTCCCTGCCTTCGCACAGGAGGCAACCCCGCCGGAGCTGACGGACGCCAATGTCGGCGCCGTGATGGCGCAGGCGGTGGACGACGTCATCCGGCCTGGCTACCGCGCCTTCCACGCCTCCGCCGGGGCGCTCGCCAAGGCGACCGCGGCCTTCTGCAAGGCGCCCTCGGAGGACTCGCGCAAGGTGCTGGACGCGGCCTTTCGGCAGGCCGTCACCGACTGGGGCCGCATCGAGATCGTGCGCATCGGCCCGGTGCTCGACGACAACCGCTTCGAGCGCATCCTCTTCTATCCCGACCGCAAGAGCACGGGCCTCAAGCAGGTGCAGGCGCTGCTGCAGCAACCGGACGAGGCCGATACCGACCCCGCCAACATGGCGGGCAAGAGCGTGGCGATCCAAGGGTTCGGCGCGCTTGAATTCGTGCTCTACGGCACCGGCTCCGAAACGCTGATGTCGGCGCCGGAGAGCTTCCGCTGCCGCTACGGCGCGGCCGTCGCGACCCATATCGAGACGACCGCGGGCCAGCTTGCGGCGGCATGGGATGCGCCGGACGGCGTGCAGCAGGACTGGAAGCATCCCGGCCCGCAGAACCCCGTCTTCCGCACCGGCAAGGAGGCGATGACGGCCCTGCTCGGCATTCTCGTCCACGGCGCAGAGGCGGTGCGCGACCAGCGCATCGAGACCTTCTACCGCAACGGCGGCACGGCGCGGCCGAAATCGGCCGTCTTCTGGCGCTCCGGCAACACATGGACGTCGATCGACGCCAATTTCGAGGGCCTTCAGACCCTGTTCGACAAATCCGGCATCGCCGAATTCGTCGATCCCGACCACACCTCTCTCAGCGGCAATGTCGACTTCGTGCTGACGGCGCTGCGCAATGTCGTCCGGACCGCCGATCCCGATATCGAGAAGGCCGTCACGACGCCCGCCGAACAGCAGAAGATCATCTTCCTGCTCGCCAACACGCGCGACCTGATCGTCAGCCTCAACGGCGATTTCGGCGGCGCCATCGGGCTTGGCGCGGGCTTCTCCTTCGCGGACGGCGACTGATGCGAACGACCGCAACGGCAAGCGCCCTCCTCGACCGCCGCGCGTTCCTGCGCATGGCGGGCGCGGCCTGGCTGGCGACGCTCGGCCCGCGCGCCGCCTTCGCGCTCGCCCGCGCCGATGCGGTCTTCGCCTCGGGCTGCATGGACCATGCGGGTCGGTTCGCCATCGCGGTCCTGTCGGAGGACGGCACGGTGATCGACCGAACGCCGCTGCCGGCCCGCAGCCACGGCATGGCCTATTCGCCCGCGACGAACCATCTCGTCGCCTTCGCCCGGCGGCCGGGCACCTTCGCCCTCGTCATCGACCGCGGCGGCAAGGCCGCGCCCGTCACCATCGCTGCCGCCGAGGACCGGCATTTCTTCGGCCACGGCTGCTTTTCGCCGGACGGGCGGCTGCTCTATGCCAGCGAGAACGATTTCGAGGCCAATCGCGGCGTGATCGGCCTTTACGACGCGCGCGACGGCTACCGCCGCATCGGCGAATACTCCACCTACGGCATCGGCACGCACGACCTTTCCGTCAGCGACGACGGCCGGCTGCTGATCGCGGCGAACGGCGGCATCGAGACCCATCCGGATTTCGGCCGCACCAAGCTGAACCTCGACCATATGGAGCCGTCGCTCGCCCTCATCGACGCGGCGACGGGCGGCCTCGTCCAGCGGCATGCGCTGCCGGAAAAGCTGCGCCAGCTCTCCACCCGCCATGTCGACCTCGACGAAAAGGGCCGCATCTGGTTCGCCTGCCAGTACGAGGGGCCACGCAACGACCTGCCGCCGCTCGTCGGCCATTTCGGCAAGGGCGAGGACCTGACTTTTCTCTCCCTGCCGGAGGAGACCACCATCGGCCTTGCCAACTATGTCGGGGCCATCGCCGTCAACCGGCGCGAGGGGCTGGTCGGCCTCACCTCGCCGAACGGCGGGCGCTTCGTCGTGCTCGACGCCGAAAGCGGCCGCGTCCTTCGCGAGGAGGACGTGCCGGATGCCGCCGGCGTCGCCGCCGCGCCGCACGGCTTTGCCGTCTCGTCCTATGACGGCCGCTTCGCCGGCCGCCGCGCGGATGTGGCGTGGGACCAGCATATCGCCGGGCTTGCACCGCCGCGCTGAGACCGTCTGGACGATCGCACGCGGCGCCCTACCTTTCCGCCCATGCAGAACAGATCCCTCGTCTATCTCGCCTTCATCATCCTCGTTCTCGGCGGCGGCCTTCTCATCGGCGCCAACAATATCCCCGACGGATGGTACGCATCGCTCGCCAAGCCCGCCTTCAACCCGCCGAACTGGGTGTTCGCGCCGGTCTGGAGCATCCTCTACCTCATCATCGGCGTCGTGGGCGCGCGCACCTGGCTCTCCTTCCGCCGCACCATGGCGATGCGGCTGTGGTTCGCGCAGCTCGTCTTCAACTTCGCCTGGTCGCCGGCCTTCTTCGGCCTGCACGATCCGGCGGCGGCGCTGATCGTCGTGATCGCCCTCGTCGTCTCGGTCGCCGGCTTCATCGCCGCGTCCTGGCGACAGGACCGGACGGCCGCGCTGCTGTTCCTGCCCTATGTCGCCTGGACGCTCTTCGCGAGCGCGCTCAACATCGCGATTCTTACCTTGAACTGAGGCAAATCCGTCATCGCTCTTGCAGTGCAACATGGAGCATGCAAACCTCCGCACATGCAATTGCGGCCCTTCGCCGCGACCATGGAAGCACGATGACGGATTTTCCCCCGCCGGATTTCTCCGGCCGTATCGCCAGGAGCTTCGACAAGCAGGCGGCCATGCGGCTGATCGGCGCCGAGCTGACGCGCATCGAGCACGGCACGGTGGAGATCGAGCTGCCCTTCGACGAGAAGCTGACGCAGCAGCACGGCTTCCTCCACGCGGGCGTCATCTCCGCCGCGCTCGACACGGCCTGCGGCTATGCGGCCTATTCGGTGATCGACGCGGACGCCTCCATCCTCACCATCGAGTTCAAGGTCAACCTCATGTCGCCGGGGCGCGGCGAGCGCTTCCTCTTCCGCGGCGAGGTCACCAAGCCCGGCAGCAACATCATCGTGGCGGACGGGCGCGGCTATGCCGTCTCGGACGGCCCCGCCAAGCTGATCGCCTCCATGACCGGCACGATGATGGTCGTGCGCGGCCGGGAGGACATCGCCGGATGAGCTTCACCCTCAAGACCGTCGCAGACAGGCGCATCCTCTATGTCATGGCGGTGGACGCCGAATACGGCCCGCACCTGAAGGCCCGCATCGCGCCCTTCATGACCGGCGTCGGCCCGGTCGAGGCCGCCGTGCAACTGACGCTTGCCCTCTGCCATCTGGAGGCGGAGGGCAACCTTCCCGATTTCGTCGTCTCGCTCGGCTCCGCCGGTTCCGCCACGCTGGAGCAGACCGGCATCTACCAGGCGATTTCCGTCTCCTACCGCGACATGGACGCCTCGCCCCTCGGCTTCACCCGCGGCGCGACACCCTTCCTCGACCTGCCGGCGGAGGTGCCGCTGCCCTTCACCATACCCGGCATTCCAGCGGCGCGCCTTTCGACGGGCGCCAACATCGTCTCCGGCGCGGCCTATGCGGCGATCGACGCCGACATGGTGGACATGGAGACCTACGGGGCGCTGCGCGCCTGCCAGGCCTTCGGCGTTTCGTTCATCGGCCTGCGCGGCATTTCCGACGGCAAGGCGGAGCTCACCCATATCGGCGGCTGGACGGAATATCTCCACGTCATCGACGAGAAGCTCGCCGCCGCCGTCGACAGGCTGGAGGCGGTCGTCGCGGGCGGCGGCATCGTTTCCAACGGCTGAAAATCCGGCAATCCCCCGTTGCGCGCCGCGCGGATATTCTTTAAAGGCTCGCCATGACCCAGACAGCCCATCCCGACAGCGTTCTCATCATCGATTTCGGCAGCCAGGTGACCCAGCTCATCGGGCGGCGCGTGCGCGAAGCCGGCGTCTATTGCGAGATCATCCCCTTCCAGTCGGCGGAGGAAGCCTTCCACCGCATGAAGCCGAAGGCGGTCATCTTCTCCGGCGGCCCAGCCTCGGTCCTCGACCAGGGCAGCCCCCGCGCGCCGCAAGTCGTCTTCGATTCGGGCCTTCCCATCCTCGGCATCTGCTACGGCCAGCAGACGCTCGCCACCCAGCTCGGCGGCACCGTCGAGGGCGGTCATGCCCGCGAGTTCGGCCGCGCCGACGTCGAGATCCTTAAAAGCAGCCCGCTCTTCGACGGCTTCTGGGACGTCGGCAAGAAGTATCCTGTCTGGATGAGCCACGGCGACCGCGTCACAGTCGCGCCGGAAGGCTTCGAGATCATCGGCGTTTCGGAAAACGCCCCCTTCGCCATCTGCGTCAATGAGGCGAAGCGCTACTACACGACCATGTTCCACCCGGAAGTGGTGCATACGCCGGACGGCGCGAAACTGCTCTCCAACTTCGTGCACAAGATCGCCGGCATCAAGGGCGACTGGTCGATGTCGGCCTATCGCGCGCGCGCCGTGGAAGCGATCCGCGAGCAGGTCGGCGACAAGCGCGTGATCTGCGCCCTGTCGGGCGGGGTCGACAGTTCCGTCGCGGCCCTCCTCATCCATGAGGCGGTAGGCAGCCAGCTCACCTGCATCCTCGTCGACCACGGCCTGATGCGCAAGAACGAGGCGGCCGACGTCGTCGCCATGTTCCGCGAGCACTACAACCTCCACCTCATCCATGTGGACGCCGTCGACCGCTTCGTCGGTGAGCTGGAGGGCGTCTCGGACCCCGAGACCAAGCGCAAGATCATCGGCCGCCTGTTCATCGAGGTCTTCGAGGACGAGGCGAAGAAGCTGGGCGGGGCGGACTTCCTCGCCCAGGGCACGCTCTATCCCGACGTCATCGAGAGCGTCTCCTTCACCGGCGGCCCGTCCGTCACGATCAAGTCGCACCACAATGTCGGCGGCCTTCCCCAGCGCATGAACATGAAGCTCGTCGAGCCGCTGCGCGAGCTCTTCAAGGACGAGGTGCGCGTGCTCGGCCGCGAGCTCGGCCTGCCCGAGAGCTTCATCGGCCGCCACCCCTTCCCGGGGCCGGGCCTTGCCATCCGCTGCCCGGGCGGCATCACCCGCGAAAAGCTGGAGATCCTGCGCGAGGCCGACTCCATCTATCTCGACGAGATCCGCAAGGCCGGCCTCTACGACAAGATCTGGCAGGCCTTCGCCGTGCTGCTGCCCGTCCAGACCGTCGGCGTGATGGGCGACGGGCGCACCTACGAATTCGTCTGCGCGCTGCGCGCCGTCACCTCCGTCGACGGCATGACCGCCGACTTCTACCACTACGACATGAACTTCCTCGGCCGCGCTGCAACCCGCATCATCAACGAGGTGCGCGGCATCAACCGCGTCGTCTACGACGTGACAAGCAAGCCGCCGGGCACGATCGAGTGGGAATGATCCCGCATTCCTGACAGGATGACGGCCGCTATCCCTGATAGCGGCCATTTCTTTCGATACCGTCGAAAAATTTCCGGTCTCGCGATCCGTTTGCGCCCTGAGGATCGTCCCTGGCATATCCGAAACAGAAGGAAGCATGCCATGTCCGATCCCGTTACCCTCATCAACGTGCTGAAGGTCGAACCCGCAAGGCAGGAAGCGCTGATCGCGCTCCTGAAGGAGAACACCGAGACGGTGATCCGCACGCTGGCCGGCTGGAAGGCGACCCAGTTGATCGCGGCGCGGGACGGCGCCAGCGTCGTCATCCATTCGGAATGGGAGAGCCCTGCCGCCGTCGCGGCGATGCGCGAGGATCCGCGCATGAAGGCCTATTTTCCGAGAATCCGCGAACTCGCCAGCCTGGATTCGGTGATGGGGGCGCCGGTCCTCGACATCCGGCACGAATAAATGGACGGCCCGCGGCAGGGAGCGGACATGGACGACTTCGAGGATCGCCTGAAAGCGCTGCGGCCGCGCCTTCACCGCTACTGCGCGCGCATGACGGGCTCGGCCGTCAGCGGCGAAGACGTTCTCCAGGACGCCCTCGTCAAGGCGCTTCATGCGCGCAGCCAGGGGGCGGAAGTAGACAATCTCGACGGCTGGCTGTTTCGCATCGCCCACAATACGAGCCTCGACTTCCTGCGCGGCAGGGCCCGGGCCACGGTCGTGCCCCTCACCGAGGACATGGAAGCCGCGCCCATGCCCGAGGCGGATATCGTCGCGATCGGCTTCCGGACGTTCCTCCGGCTGCCGGAGCTTCAGCGCTGCGCGGTCATCCTGAAGGACGTCCTCGGCCATTCCGTCGAGGAAATCGCGGGCATTGCGGGATGTTCAGCGGCGGCGGCCAAGTCGGCGCTACAGCGCGGGCGCGCCGGGCTGCGGGAACTGGCCGAGGCGCCCGAGGACACGCGATTGCCGCTGATGTCCGATACGGACCGGCGCAGGATCGCCGCCTATGTCGACTTCTTCCGCAGCGGCGATTTCGACACGATCCGCGCCATGCTGGCCGACGACGTGAAGCTGGACCTGGTGAACCGGCTCCACCTGCAGGGGCGCGACAGGATCGGCTCCTATTTCACGCGCTATGCGCAGGAAACGAAGTGGCGCTTTGCCCTCGGAGCGGTCGAGGGGCGGCCGGCCATGCTGGTCTTCGATGCCGGCGGCCCGATGGCGGCGCCTGCGCATTTCGTGCTGATTGACTGGTCGCAGGAGCGGATCGCCGCAATCCGCGATTTCCTCTTCGCGCCCTATGTGCTGGAAGCGGTGGACTGGGTGCGGCTCGGCTGACCGGGCACCCTGTCAGGCATTGCCGATGAGGATGCCGGCGGCGAGGACCAGGCTGCCGCCGAGGACGACCTGGAGGACGGCGCGCAGGAACGGCGTTTCCATGTAGCGGTTCTGGATGAAGGCGATGGCCCAGAGCTCCACGAAGACGACCATGACGGCGATGGAGGTCGCCAGCATGAAATTCGGGATGAGGTAGGGCAGCGCGTGGCCGAGGCCGCCGAGCGCCGTCATGATGCCCGAGGCAAGGCCGCGCCTTACCGGCGAGCCGCGGCCGGAGAGCTTGCCGTCGTCGTGGGCGGCTTCCGTGAAGCCCATCGAGATGCCCGCACCGACCGAGGCCGAGAGGCCGACGAGGAAGGTCTGCCAGGTATCCTGCGTGGCGAAGGCGGCGGCGAAGATCGGCGCGAGCGTGGAGACCGAGCCGTCCATCAGGCCGGCAAGGCCGGGCTGCACGTAGGTCAGCACGAACTGCCGGCGCGCCGTCTCGTCCTCCTCGGCCTTCACATCCTGCGGCGTGTGCTTTTCGCCGAGCCGCCGTGCGAGCGACTCGTGCGATTTTTCAGCAAGGGCGAGGTCGCCGAGCAGCTTGCGCGTCGCCGCGTCCCGCGTGCGGGCGGCGGCCTCCAGATAGAAGCGGTGGGCGGCCGCCTCCATCGCCTCGGCCTGCGCGCGGATCTTTTCGAGTGGCATGTTGCGGATCAGCCAGTCGGGCTTGCGCTCGGGGAAATCGCGGACATATTCGCGCCGGACGAGCGGGATGCGCTCGCCGAAGCGGGCTACGTGCCGGTCGATCAGGAGCTGGCGATGGTGGCTCTCCTCCGCCGCCATCTCCTCGAAGACGCGGGCGGAATGGGGATAGGCCTCCCGCAGCGCATCGGCATAGGCAAGGTAGATGCGCCCGTCGTCCTCCTCCGAGGAAATGGCGAGCGCCAGGATCTCCTGTTCGCTCAGGGATTCGAGGCTGCGTTTGCCGGTGCGGGAGAAACGGAAGAACATCGCGGGCTATCCAGTTTAGAATAATTCTAAATATAGGATGGAGCCGCGCATGGTCAACCTCGACAGCAAGCCTTGCGTGCGGTTAGAGTGGCGGCCGATGGATGCAAGGGACGAGACGTGACCGCAGGACTGAAGCCGCTTTCCGCAAGCCGCGACACGCTGCTCGACCGCCTCGGCCGCCGCCTTGCCGACAAGCTGCAGTCCCAGACCTCCGGCTACGAGCCCTATACGCCCTCCGATCCCGAAACGCTGGCGCGCACGCTCAGGCCCGGCGACGTGCTGCTCATCGAGGGCAACCAGAAGGTCTCGGCGGCGATCAAGTACCTCACGCAGTCGACATGGTCCCATGCCGCGCTCTTCGTGGGCGAAGCCGCGCCGCTGACGCTCGACCAGGCCGCGCTTCCGGCAACCGAGCGCCCGCAGCTCATCGAGGTGAATATCGGCGACGGCTGCATCGCCGTGCCGCTCACCAAGTACCGCACCTACAACACGCGCATCTGCCGTCCCATCGGCCTGACGCCGGAGGACCGCGACGCGCTGCTCGCCTTCATGGTCTCGCGGCTCGGGCTCAAATACGACCTGAAGAACATCACGGACATGCTGCGCTATTTCCTGCCGACGCCGCCCGTTCCGGTGCGCTGGCGCCGCCGCCTGATCGCCTTCGGCTCGGGCGATCCGACGCGGGCGATCTGCTCGACGCTGATCGCCGAGGCCTTCCAGACCATCGGCTATCCCGTCCTGCCGAATATCACCTATGCGCCGGGCCACGCCGCGGCGACCTCGACCTATTCACGCGAGGAGATATTGCATATCCGCCATCATTCGCTCTACACGCCGCGCGACTTCGACCTCTCGCCCTATTTCGAGATCGTCAAGCCGACGCTGAAATACGGGTTCGACTACAAGCGGCTGGAATGGGCCCCCGAGCGCGAGGGCCCGTAGAGAAAGGTCAGCGCTGGCGCAGCGGCGAGATGGAGATTTCCACGCGCCGGTTCTGCGCACGGCCCATTTCCGTCGCGTTGGAGGCGATCGGCCGCTCGAGGCCGTAGCCCATGGCGGACATGCGCCGCGGATCGACGCCGCGCGAGGCGAGGTAGTTGGCGACCGAGTTGGCGCGGCGGTTGGACAGGTCCATGTTGTAGCCGGCATTGCCGACGGAATCGGTGTGGCCGTCGACGTCGATCAGCGTCTTGTCGAACTTGCGCAGCACGATGGCGACGGAATCGAGCGTCGGGTAGAAGGGCGGAATGACCTGGTCCTGGTCCGTCGCGAAGGTGACGTTGGACGGCATGTTGAGGACGATGCGGTCGCCGACGCGCGTCACCGAGACGCCCGTGCCCTGGAGCTGCGCGCGCAGCTCGGCTTCCTGATTGTCCATGTAGTTGCCGATGGCCCCGCCGGCGAGCGCGCCGACACCGGCGCCGATCAGCGCGGCATTGCGGCGCTGTACGGGGTTGTTGCCGATCAGGAGCCCCGCGACGGCGCCCATGCCGGCGCCGATGGCGGCGCCCCCGGCCGTGTTGGAGACCTTCTGCTCACCCGTATAGGGATCGGTCGTCGTGCAGGCGGAAAGATAGGCCGCGGCAACGGCGATAAGCGCGCATTTCTTGTACATGAGTGTCCCCGGATCGTTCGATGATTCTGCTTGAACCTAGCGATTGCGGCAGGAACATGAAAGAGGCCGGCCGCGCCCTAGCTTTCCGCCTGCGTGCCGGAGGTGACGCCGGCGCTGGCGGCGACCACCAGCCCCGTGCCGAGCATCTGCAGGGGCGTCATCGGCTGGCCGAGCACGAGGAAGCCGGCAAGCGCGCCGAGCGCCGGCTCGAGGCTCATCAGGATGCCGAAGGCGGACATCGGCATGCGGCGCAGCGCGATCATCTCCAGCGCATAGGGAAAGAGCGGCACGAGCAGGGCAAGGCCCAGCATCATCGAAAGCCCTCCAAAGCTCATCGCCTCGGGCGTGCGCGGCAGGCCGAAGGGCGCGGCGACGACGGCCGCGACGATCAGCGACATGGCAAGGCCCTCCAGCCCCCTGAACGCCTTGCCGGCCTGCTTGACGAGAACGATGTAGGTGCCCCAGCCGACAGCGGCAGCGGCGGCGAAGAGCACGCCGACCGGATCGCCGACCCAGCCCTCGCCATCATGGGAAAGCAGCAGCACGCCCGCGAAGGCCGCGAACGGCCAGACGAGCCGCCACCCGCCGCCGAGCGAGACGGTCGCCACGGCGAGCGGGCCGAGGAACTCGATGGCCACGGCAAGGCCGAGCGGAATGCGCTCGATGGCCGCGAAGAACGAGAGCGTCATCGCCGCCATGGTGACGCCGAGCGTCAGCGCGCTCTTCCACTGTGCACGGCTATAGGAGCGCACCGGCGGGCGCACGATGAGCGCAAGGATCGCCGCGGCGATGACGAGCCGCAGGAAGGTCGTGGCGAAGGGTCCGTAGAGCGCAATCGCCGTCGCGGAGAAGGCCGAGCCGAACTGCACGCTGGACATGGAGCCGAAGCACAGGAGGATGCCCGTGAGGAACCTCGTGTTTCCCGAGCCCGAAAGCCCGCCGCCGCCCGTCGCCGCCTGTTCGTCCGCCATGGAAAATCCTCCGCCCTGCCGTCCTAGAGGAGGGCCCGCCCGGCGGCAAACGGATAATCGTGACGCCTTGCTTCAGGAAAATTGATGCCCGGCCTCAGCCGGCGATGCCCTTCAGCGTGTTGGCGACGTTGAGGCCGATTTCCTCGACGCCGTAGCCGCCTTCCATGACGGTGAGCACCGGCACGCCGCTCGCCGCGACGGCCTTGCCCATCGTCACATAGTCGGGCGAGGTGAGCTTGAAGAAGGAGATCGGGTCCTTCTCGAAGGTATCGACGCCGAGCGACAGCACGATCGCCTCAGCGCCGAAGGCGGCAATGCGCCTCAGCGCATCGACAAGCGCCGCTTCCCAGACGGAATAGGGCGTGCCGGGCGGCATCGGATAGTTCCGCGTCGTGCCCTCGCCAGCGCCCTTGCCGGTCTCCTCCGCATAGCCGAGGAAATGCGGGAAGGCTTCGGCCGGATCGCCGTGGAGGGAGGCGAAGTAGACGTCGCCTCGCTCGTAGAAGATATCCTGCGTGCCGTTGCCGTGGTGGAAGTCGACGTCGAGGATCGCGACCTTCCGTGCACCCCTGTCGAGGAAGCGCTGGGCGGCGACGGCCGCATTGTTGATGAAGCAATAGCCGCCGAAGCTGTCGATGCCGGCATGGTGGCCCGGCGGGCGGCAGAGCGCGAAGGCGGCCTTCGCTCCGTCCGCGACGATGTCGGCCGCCGTCAGCGCAACCTGCATGGAGGAGACGGCCGCCTCCCATGTGCCGGGCGAGATCGCCGTTTCGGACGCGTTGCAATAATAGCCGAGAAGGCCGTCGATCTGGGTGGGGATGCGCGGCGAGGTGCGGCGGACCGGGAAGGAGGTGGCGATGGCCTCGCCCCTGTAGCCGGCGGCTTCCCACAGGCCCCATGCCTTTTCGAGGAAGGAAAGGTAGCCGGCTTCATGCACCTTCAGCGCGGTCTCGAGGCCGTGGCGCTCGGGCGCCGAGACATCCGTGAAGCCCGCCTCGCGCACGGCCGCAAGGATCCATTCGGCGCGGAACGGCGCCTCGAAAGGCGGGACCAGTTCCCCGCCGAAAAGCTCGCTGCGGGCGTTCCTGAGCTTGTGGTCCTCGGAAAAGATGACGCGCATGAAGGGCTCCCCGTTTTCGCTCCGGCGCGACGGTAGTGCATTTTCCCGGCAAGGGAAATCTTTCCCGAGAAGCGGCGGCGGAGGGTAGTGTCAGCCGTTGATGACCAGCATGCCGCCGACGATGAGGCAGGCGCCCAACGCATAGCGCACCGTCAGGGCCTCCCCGAGAAAGACGCTGGCGAGCAGCGGCACGAAGCAGAAGGTGAGCGCCATGAAGGAATAGCCGATCGTCAGCGGCACCGCCTTCAATACGAAGATCCAGATGATCGTGCCTGTGCCGTAGATGGCGAGCGCGGCGAGCAGCAGTGGATTGAGCATCAGCGCGACAAGGCCCCTGGCACCGAACTCGCCTGTCGTGCCGCTCGTCAGCTTGAAGAGCACCTGGCCCACCGCGATCATCAGCGGCGTACCGATGAGGCCGGCCCAGACACCCGGGCTGTAGTTTCCTAAGGTCACACCTCGGCCTCCGTCCGATCTTCCATGTAGAAGATGTCGCGGCCGATATCGACACAGACATGACGCTCCGGCACCGGATGCACGGCCCGCAGGAAGGAATGCGTATAGGGAAAGAAATTGAAGTGCGGATTGAAGCTGTAGCGGTATTCCCGCTCGCGCGGCACGACGATGATGAGCCGCCGGCGGGCGATGCGGCGCAGCTCGGCGATGGCCTGCCGATATTCCAGGACATGCTCGATGACATGGGTACAGACGACCGTGTCGAACTCGCCATCGGCAAAGGGCAGGGATTCGATCATGGCGGCGACATACTCGACGCCGTCGATGCTCGCGGCATCCTCCACGACGAAATCGACCCCCGTCAGGCGCCCGAGGCCCGGATTGCCCGCCTTGACATGGCTGAGCAGCGCGCCCGTGCCGCAGCCGACGTCGCAGACGCTGTCGCCGATGACGGAAGCGACGATACGGTCGATGCAGGCCTGCGAATTGTCCGTGCCGGCATGAACGCGCGGGTGCTCGCGGTAAAGGTCCTCGTATTCGGCGGCGGTGAGGAAGGGTGCGCGCTCGCGGAATTTCGCAAGCTTGGCGATGTGCTTGCCCCAGACGAGGCTCGCGGCCTGCCGGAACAGCGCGGAATCGCGCAGGATCGGCGGCAGCACGTCCTCGATCACGAAGCGGATGCGGTTGGTTGTTTCCCGGTTCATGGCGGTCCTGTTCAGGCGGCGAGATGGCGTGTCGTCTTTTCCGGCACCTTGCGGGCGGTACGCATGTGCCGGCCCGCCGGCAGCGTCATGTAGTGGACGCGCAACTGCTCGGCGCGGGCGCGGGCGAGCGAATCGAGGATCATGCCGGCGGAGAAGACGAGGAAGGAAATCATCATCAGCGCCAGCGAGAAGACCCAGGTCGGCATGCGCTCGACGAGGCCGGTGCGGAAATAGGCCGCCAGCACCGGCGCCATGAAGGAAAGGCTCGCCGCCATGAAGGCGCCGCTGATCGCGCCGAAGAAGGCGAAGGGGCGCGTCTCCTTCATCAGCATGGCGAACATCCACAGGATGCGGCCGCCGTCGCGGAAGGTGGAGAGCTTGGAATGGGAGCCTTCCGGCCGGCGGCCGTAGTCCAGCTCCAGCTCGGCGACGGGCATGCGCAGCCGCGAGGCATGCACCGACATCTCCGTCTCGATTTCGAAGCCACCGGAAACGGCCGGGAAGCTCTTGGCGAAGCGGCGCGAGAAGGCGCGGTAGCCGGAGAAGATGTCGGAGAAATCGTTGCCGAACAGCGCGCGGAACAGCGTGTTGAAGATACGGTTGCCGAAGGCGTGGCCCTGGCGGCCGGCATCGGCATGGACGCCGCGGCGCGTGCCCACCACCATGTCGGCGCCCTCGGTGATCAGCGTGCGCACCAGCTCGGGCGCATCGCCCGCCGCATAGGTGCCGTCGCCGTCGGCCATCACGTAGATGTCCGCCTCGATATCGGAGAACATGCGGCGCACGACATTGCCCTTGCCCTGGCGGCGCTCGCGCACCACCGTGGCGCCGGCAAGCGCGGCGCGCAGCGCCGTGGAATCGGTGGAATTGTTGTCGTAGACATAGATGCGCGCGGACGGCAGCGCGGCGCGGAAACCGGCGACGACGTCGCCGATCGTCTGCGCCTCGTTGTAGCAGGGCAGCAGGACGGCGATGTCGAGGTCTTCCAGCAAGGCTTCCGTCATGGCGGCGCGATCTCCCGTGGGCCAGCCGCTGCGGCCGCCGGTTTTACTATTTCTTGAGAAGGTTAAGGCTAGGTTTCGGCGGACCTGAAACGGCGGACGAAAGGGCAGACCATGTCCAACCCCATGCCCGCGGCGCTGCCGCTTGCCCATCCGCAGACGGCGGAACGCCGGCAGGGCATGACGCCGGGCATCCTCATCCTCTATTCGCTCCTCGCGATCGCCCTCCTGCTTGCGGTCTCGCTGCCCTTTGCGACCGACTATGTCGGCGCCGACAACGACGACACGATGCGGCTCGTCATGGTGCGGGACCTTCTAGCCGGCCAGAGCTGGTTCGACACGACGCAATACCGCCTCGGCCTTGCCGGCGGCACGCTGATGCACTGGTCGCGCTTCGTCGACCTGCCGATTGCCAACCTCATCGACATCTTCTCGCTCTTCACCGGCCGCGAGCGGGCCGAGGCGCTGGCGCTGGCCGTCTGGCCGCTCTCGCTGACCGTGCCGGTGATCTTCGGCATGGGGCTTGCCGGCTTCCGGCTGGGCGGCAAGGGCGCGATGCACGCGACGCTCGTGCTGACCGTGCTGTTCCTCGTCGCGCTCAACCGCTTCCAGCCGGGCGCGATCGATCACCACAACGTCCAGCTCGCCCTTGCCGCCTGCATCGCCGCCATGCTGCTCGACCCCTTCATGCGGGCGCGCGACCACGCCATTGCCGGTGCGCTTTCCGGCCTTGCCATCGCCATCGGCGCGGAGACGACGCCGCTGATCGCCGCCGTCTGCCTCGTCGTCTCGCTGCGCTGGGTGTGGCATGGCCCCGCTTTCCGGGACGCTGCCGCTGCCTTCGGGCTAGCGCTCGCGGCAACCGTGACCTTCGCCTTCTTTACGACCGTCGCGCCGTCCCGCTACGGGCAGGTGACCTGCGACAGCCTTTCCTACGGCTTCTATGCGCTGGCGACCTTCGGCGGCAGCGCGCTCTTCCTGACGGCCTCGCTGGCGAGCGGGCGGTCCCTTGCCGGCCGGCTCGCCGCGCTTGCCATGGCCGGCGCGGTCATCGGCGGCGCGGTCCTCCTCATTGCCCCCGGCTGCCTTGCCAATCCGCTCGATACGCTCGACCCGCTGCTGAAGACCTTCTGGCTTTCCGGCGTCATCGAGGCGCAGTCGGCGCTGGAGCAGTTCCACCGCGAGCCCGCCTCCATCGGCACCTTCTATATGCCGGGCCTCCTTGCCATCCTCGTCTGCCTCTGGCGCATCCGGCGCAAAGAGGCGCGCGAGGCCCATGGCGTGCTCCTTGCCCTCATCGCCGTCTCCTTCGCCGTCACGCTGATCCAGATCCGCGGGGCGATCTTCTCCAACCTGCTCTCGGCCCTGCCGCTCGGCTTCCTCATCGCGGACCTGCGCAATGCGGCGAACGCCGCGCCGAGGAATATCCGGCGCGCGAGCGCCTTCTTCCTCGTCACGCTCGCCTCCGTTCCGGCTAGCTGGGCGCTTGCCGGCGCACTCGTGCCCGGCCGTTCGCAGGCCCTGCTTACCGAAGGCCTTTCGGCGAAGGCCGCCGCGCGCGCCTCCTGCACCGACATGGCCTCGATCCGCCCGCTTGCCGACGAGCCTGTCGGGATCGTCGCAGGCCCGTCCAATATCGGGGCGGCGATCCTGCGCTATACCGGCCACCGCGTCCTCTCCGCCCCCTATCACCGCAACCAGGGCGGCATGCTGACGGAAATGCATATCGGCCTTTCGAACCCGCATCAGGCGGAAGCCTTCCTGCGCGGGGCGCATGTGACGCTACTCGCCTTCTGCCCGGACGACACCCAGACCCGCGACCTCGCCAAGGCGGAGCCGGAGGGTCTTTATGCCGATCTCCTCAAGGGCAAGGTTCCAGCCTATCTGGAGCCCGTCGCCGGCACCGAAGGCGCGGTGCTGCGGCTCTACCGGGTGAAGCCGCAATAGCCGCACGCATCTGGGGACGCCGCGCCCCGCGCCCTGTCTTCGTCGGCCAAACCGGCTAGACTTGGCGCATGAGCTTCTTTTCCGACAGCGATTCGCCCAGCAACCTTGCCGAATATTCCGTCTCGGAGCTTTCCGGCTCCATCAAGCGCACCGTCGAGCAGGCCTTCGACCAGGTGCGCGTGCGCGGCGAGATCTCCGGCTATCGCGGCCAGCATTCCTCGGGGCACGCCTATTTCTCGCTGAAGGACGAGCGGGCGCGCATCGACGCGGTGATCTGGAAGGGCAGCTTCTCGCGCCTGCGCTTCAAGCCGGAAGAGGGCATGGAGGTGATCGCCACAGGCAAGATCACCACCTTCCCCGGCTCCTCGAAATACCAGATCGTCATCGAGACGCTGGAGCCGGCCGGCGCGGGGGCGCTGATGGCGCTGCTCGATGAGCGCCGCCGCAAGCTCGCCGCCGAGGGCCTGTTCGATACCGGCCGCAAGAAGCCTCTGCCGTTCCTGCCGAAGGTGATCGGCGTCGTCACCTCGCCGACCGGCGCGGTGATCCGCGACATCCTCCACCGCATCTCCGACCGCTTCCCGGTCCATGTCGTCGTCTGGCCGGTCAAGGTGCAGGGCGAAGGCTCGGGCGAGGAAGTCGCCGCCGCCATTTCGGGCTTCAACGCGCTGGAGCCGGGCGGGCCGATTGCCCGGCCGGACGTGCTGATCGTCGCGCGCGGCGGGGGAAGCCTCGAGGACCTGTGGAGCTTCAACGACGAGATCGTCGTGCGTGCGGCGGCGGCCTCGCGCATCCCGCTGATCTCGGCGGTCGGCCACGAGACGGACTGGACGCTGATCGACCACGCCGCCGACCGGCGCGCGCCGACCCCGACGGGGGCCGCCGAGATGGCGGTGCCCGTGAAGGCCGACCTTGCGGCCGAGGTCGCCTCGCTCGCCGCGCGCCTTTCCGGCGCCACGGCCCGCCAGATGGAAAACCGCCGGCAGGGCGTGCGCGCGCTTGCAAGGGCCCTCCCCTCGCTCGACCAGCTCCTGGCGCTGCCGCGCCGACGGTTCGACGAGGCGGCGGCCGGGCTCGGCCGGGGCCTGCAGATGAACACCGCGGGCAAGCGCCGCGCCTTCGAGCGCACCGCCGCACATCTGCGGCCCGACATGCTGCTGACCCGCATCGCCGAGCGGCGCCAGCGTGTCGGCGACCGGGTGCTGAGGGCCGAGCGCATCGTCGAGCGAAGGCTCGACCAGCTGCGCGCCCGGCTCTCCGCCTTCGACGTCTCGCTGCGGGCGACGCCCGCCCGCGTGAAGGCCCAGACGGAACGCAGCCGCGAGAAGCTGGCGAGCCTGACGCTCCGCGCCGGAAGCGCGCTTGCCGGCGACCTTTCCCGCCGCCGCGCGCTGCTGCTTGCGCAGGACCGCGTGCTGCAATCGCTCTCCTACCGGAATGTGCTGAAGCGCGGCTATGCGCTGGTGCGCGACGAGGAGGGCGTGCCGGTGAAGGGCGCGGCAAGCCTCGGCCCCGGCCGCGCGATCGGCATCGAATTCGCCGACGGCACGGTGGACGCCGTCACCGGCTCGGGTGGTGGGGGCTCGGGCGGTGGCACGCCCCGGAAGAAGGCACCCGCCAAGCCGGAGGCGGAAAAGCCCGCGCCCCGGCAGGGCTCTCTCTTCTGATTACGCCCATTCGCCGGCACGCATGACCGGCACGCGGCTGCCGTCGGCGGCGATGCCGTCGATGTCGACCTTGTCGGAGCCGATCATCCAGTCGATGTGGATGAGGCTCTCATTGCCGCCCTGCGCGCGGATCTCTTCCGGCGAAAGGTTCGCCCCGTCGAGGAAGCACTTCGAATAGCACTGGCCGAGCGCGATGTGGCAGGAAGCGTTCTCGTCGAACAGCGTGTTGTAGAAGAGGATGCCGCTCGCCGAGATCGGCGAGGAATGCGGCACCAGCGCCACCTCACCGAGCCGGCGCGCGCCCTCGTCGGTGTCCAGCACCTTGTTCAGCACGGCCTCGCCCTTGGACGCCTTCGCCTCGACGATGCGGCCGCCCTCGAAGCGCACCTGGATGTTGTCGATCAGCGTGCCCTGGTGGGAGAGCGGCTTGGTGGAGGAGACATGGCCCTCGACGCGCAGCGCATGGGGGGTCGTGAAGACCTCTTCCGTCGGGATGTTGGGATTGCAGGTGATGCCGTTCTTCGCCGTGGAGGCGCCGCCGTGCCATTCGTGGCCGTCGGCAAGGCCGACGGTCAGGTCGGTGCCCGGCCCCTTGAAGTGAAGGGCCGCGAAGCGCTTGCCGTTGAGCCAGGCCGAGCGTTTGGCGAGATTGGCATTGTGCTCTGCCCAGGCGGCGACCGGATCGGCGACGTCGACGCGCGAGGCGGCGAAGATGGCATTGGCGAGCTTTTCGACCGCGGCGTCCTCGGGATCGTTCGGGAAGACCTGCTTTGCCCAGGAGGGGTTCGGGTAGGAGACGATGTTCCAGTTGATGTCGAAATTGGCGATCTTCTCCAGCGCCGGCTTGTAGGCCGTGGAATTGGCCTTGTTGGCGCGGGCGACCTTCGCCGGATCCTCGCCGGAGAGCAGCATCGGGTTGTCGCCGGAAATGGCAAGGCGCGCCGCGCCGTTCGCATAGGCCTTGGCCATGCCCTCGTAGAGCCAATCCGTCGCCCGGTCGAAGCTCTCGTCGGGCGCGTAGCGGTAACGGGCAAGCGTCGCTTCCTCGTCGGCATAGAAGGTGCTGACGAGGCCGGCGCCGGCCATATAGGCATGCTTGGTAATGAGGCGGACGAGCGGAAGGGCGGCGACCGGCGCGGTCACCACGAGGTCCTGCCCCTTCTGGAGCTGGAGGCCGACGCGCACGGCGACTTCGGCGAGCTTTTCGAGTTTTTGCGGATCGACGGAAGGATGGGTCATGACAGCCTGCTTTCTGAAAATCGATGCGGGAAACGTAGTGCGCCGGACGGGCGAAGAGAAGGTCAGGCGACGACGGGCGCGACGATCGCCTTCAGCGCCGCCGCCGCATCGCGCGGGGCAAGCCGCACCTGAAGGCCGCGCTGGCCGCCGTTCATGTAGACCGCATCGTGCGCCAGCGCCGCTTCCTCGATGGCGGTCGGCACCTGCTTCTTCTGCCCGAAGGGGCTGATGCCGCCGACGACGAAACCGGTCAGCCGCTCGGCATCCGCCGGCTTCATCATGCTGGCCGATTTGCCGCCGAAGGCGCTCGCCAGCTTCTTCATGCTGACCTCCTCGTCGGAGGGCACGATGACGCAGACCGGCTTGCCGTCCACCTCCGCCATCAGCGTCTTGAGGACGCGCGACGGGGCCTCCCCAAGGGCTTCCGCCGCCTGGAGGCCGACGCGCTCGGCGCCGGGATCGTAATCATAGGTATGGACGGTGAAGGAGACGCCGGCTTTGGAAAGGGCCTGGGTGGCGCGGGTGGTCTTGGACATGGCGGGCCGTCATTGCTGCGAACGTTCGGCCCGCATGGGTGCAGGAGGCGGCCCCGCCTGTCAATGCGCTTCCTCTTCACCGACACGCTTGTAGAACAGCGTCGTGCCGCAATAGCGCCCGTCCGGGTAGAGCGCATAATCCGGGATGACGCCGACGCGCTGCCAGCCGAGGCGTCCGTAGATGCTTTCGGCCGGGCTGCCGGTCGCCGTGTCGAGCACCAGCACCGTTTTGCCGCGCCGGGCCGCCTCGGCCTCCGCCGCCGCCATCAGCGCGCGGGCAAGGCCGCGGCCGCGCTCGTCCGTCCTGACCAGCAGCTTCTTCACGTCCGCCCGGTGCGGCTGGTTCGGCATCTGGCTCATGCCGACCTGCACCGTGCCGACGATGCGGCCCTCCCGCTCGGCGGCAAAGAGCAGCACCGCGCCCTCCGCCACCGCGGCGACGACGCCCTCCCAGAAGGGCAGCGCATCGGTCGGCCCGAAGGGCGCCATGAAGCCGACGGAAGCGCCGTCCGTCACGCAATCGGCAAGCACTTCGGCCAGCTCCCCGATGCGGGCGCGGGCTTCGTTCGTATCGAGCAGGCGTATGTCGCTCATCGGTTCCTCGTTCAGCGCCCGCGGTCCAGCACCACGGCATAGCGGGCCGGCATGTCGCCGGGATTTTCAAAGACGTGGCCTTCGGTGATGCTCATATAGAGGCAGTCGCCGGGGCGAAGGTCGTGCGCCGTGCCGGCGACCGTCAGGCGCAGCAGGCCGGAGAACAGCCAGACGTGCTGCGTCATGCCCGCTTTCGCCGTCTCCGGCGGATAGGCGATCCGCGCGCCGGCCGGGAACTCCACCTCCACCACGTCGACGCGCGAGGCGGTGTTCGGCGGCGATACGGCGCGGCGCTGGTAGCCCGTTTCCGGATCGCGCCAGAGCACCTGCGCCTCGCGCCGCGACAAGGGATCGCCGCTCTCGCCGGAAAAGGCGAAGAAGGCCGAGAGCGTCAGGTCCAGCGCCGTGCAGAGCCGTGCCAGAAGCTGCGCCGTCGGGCTCGCCTCGCCGCGCTCGATGCGCGAGATCATCGCCCGGCTGACGCCGGAGGCGGAGGCGAGGTCGTCGAGCGTCTGGCCGCGCGCCGTGCGCAGCATCCGCACCCGCTCGCCGATGGCGCTTTCCAAGGGGTCCGCTTCATTTTCCATTATCATGGAATAATTATCCCTCATGATGGAGTCAACGCCGCTGTCCTGCCGACCGAAAATAAATTTTCGCCATGCCGCTCCGGCGACAATGCGACATCACGCGGCCGGATAAGGTGGCGCCGCACGGGGGAGAGCATACACATGACAGGCGAGACGCAGCGGGCATCCTCGCTCTTTTCCATCACCGCCATCGTCGTTTCGATGACGCTCGTCGCCATCGGCAACGGCATCATGCTGGCCTATGTGCCCTATGTGCTCGCCCGCGTCGGCGCGCCGGAATGGACGCCGGGCGGGGCGGTCACGATGATCGCCTTCGGCGGGCTCGTCGGCTGCGTCATCGCCGGCCCCGTCATCCGCCGCGTCGGCCATGCGCGGGCCTTCTCCTGCTCGCTGGCGCTGGTCATCATCGCCGCCTTCCTCGTGGCGCTCGGCATCCACCCGCTGCTGTGGGTTTTCGCGCGCGGGGTCTATGGCGTCGCCGGCAACTTCAACTTCATCATCGCCCAGAGCTGGCTGAACCATGCCAGCGACAACCGCTGGCGCGGCAAGGCCATGTCCTTCTTCTACATGGCCTATGTGCTCGGGCTCGGCGTCGGAGCGTGGCTCTTCGGCCGGATGCCGGCGGACGGCAACCTCGCGCCCCTCGTCACCATCTTCGTCACCACCGTCGCGCTGCTGCCGATCGGCCTCACCCGGCTGCCGACCCCGCCGCCGCCCGCCCGCGTCAACGTCGATTTCGCCATGGCCTGGCGCAATTCGCCGGTGGCGCTGATCGGCGTGCTGGCCGCCGGCGGCCTTTCCATGGTCGTGCAGGGCTTCACGCCGATCTACGCCGCCACCCACGATGTCGGGCAGGCCGACGTGGCGCTCCTGATGTTCGTCATGCAGTTCGGCCTCCTCTTCGTGCAGTACCCGCTCGGCACGCTGTCGGACCGCGTGGACCGGCGCGTCGTGCTGATCGGCACCTGCCTCCTGATCGCCGGCACGGCGGTCGCCGCGCTCTTCGTCTCTTTCGGCGCCATGGCCGTGCTGATGATCGTCTTCGCGCTGTGGGCCGGCGGCGTCGAGAGCGTCTATTCCATCGCCAACGCCCATGCCAACGACCGCACGGATCCCGACGATTTCGTGCCGCTCGCCTCCACTCTCCTCGTCGCCTGGTCGGCCGCCGCAACGCTGGTGCCGCTCGCCGTGACGGCGCTGACGCCCGCCTTCGGCGACAAGACCTTCATCTATGCGGTGATGGCGGTCGCCCTTCTCTATGCGGCCTTCGTCGCCCATCGCCTGCGCCTTCGCGAAACCGTGCCGCCGGAGGCGCGCGAGACCTTCGAGATCCGCAGCGCGCAGGTGCCCAATGCCGGCGCGCTGGTGGAGGGCGAGAAAGCCCCGGAATAGCGGCGCTTGCGGCAAGGAAACCCTTCATTTACCGCTTTGCGGGAATCCGCCCCGCTGCTATATGGCGCGCATGAGCACCAATAATTCGACGCCCCTCGACCATATCCGCAATTTCTCGATCGTGGCCCATATCGACCACGGCAAGTCGACGCTGGCCGACCGGCTGATCCAGTCGACCGGCGGCCTTGCCGACCGCGAGATGAGCGAACAGGTCCTCGACAACATGGAGATCGAGCGCGAGCGCGGCATCACCATCAAGGCCCAGACCGTGCGCCTGCACTACAAGGCGAACGACGGCGAGACCTATGTGCTGAACCTCATCGACACGCCCGGCCACGTCGACTTCGCCTACGAGGTCTCGCGCTCGCTGTCGGCCTGCGAAGGCTCGCTCCTCGTCGTCGACGCCTCCCAAGGGGTGGAAGCCCAGACGCTCGCCAACGTCTACCAGGCGATCGACAACAACCACGAGCTCGTCACCGTCCTCAACAAGATCGACCTGCCGGCCGCCGAGCCCGACCGCATCAGGGAGCAGATTGAAGAGGTGATCGGCATCGACGCCTCCGACGCCGTGCTGATCTCGGCCAAGACCGGCCTCGGCATACCGGACGTGCTGGAAGCCATCGTCACCCGCCTGCCCGCGCCGAAGAGCGAGGGCGGCGAGAAGGCGCCGCTGAAGGCGCTGCTCGTCGACAGCTGGTACGACACCTATCTCGGCGTCATGGTGCTCGTGCGCATCATCGAGGGCCGGCTCACCAAGGGCCAGGTCATCCGCATGATGGGCACGGATGCGAAATACACCGTCGAGCGCGTCGGCGTGCTGACGCCGAAGATGGTCGCGATGGATTCGCTCGGCCCCGGCGAGATCGGCTTCATCACCGCCTCGATCAAGGAAGTGGCCGATACCCGCGTCGGCGACACGATCACCGAGGACAGGCGCCCGACCGCCTCGGCCCTGCCCGGCTTCAAGCCGGCCCAGCCGGTGGTGTTCTGCGGCCTCTTCCCGGTCGATGCAGCGGACTTCGAGGAGCTGCGCTCGGCGATGGGCAAACTGCGCCTCAACGACGCCTCGTTCTCCTTCGAAATGGAAAGTTCCGCCGCGCTCGGCTTCGGCTTCCGTTGCGGCTTCCTCGGCCTGCTGCACCTGGAGATTATCCAGGAGCGCCTGTCGCGCGAATTCGACCTCGACCTGATCGCGACGGCCCCCTCGGTCGTCTACCAGCTCACCATGACGGACGGCACCGAGAAGGAACTGCACAACCCGGCCGACATGCCGGACGTGGTGAAGATCGCCGAATTCCGCGAGCCGTGGATCAAGGCGACGATCCTGACGCCGGACGAGTATCTCGGCGGCATCCTCAAGCTCTGCCAGGACCGGCGCGGCATCCAGACGGAGCTGACCTATGTCGGCAACCGCGCGATGCTGACCTACGAACTGCCGCTCAACGAAGTGGTCTTCGACTTCTACGACCGCCTGAAGTCGATCTCCAAGGGCTACGCCTCCTTCGACTACAATCTCCACGGCTACCGCGAGAGCGACCTCGTCAAGATGTCGATCCTCGTCAATGCCGAGCCGGTCGACGCGCTCTCCATGCTGGTCCACCGCTCGGCGGCGGAAAAGCGCGGCCGCGTCATGTGCGAGAAGCTGAAGGACCTCATCCCGCAGCACATGTTCCAGATCCCCATCCAGGCCGCCATCGGCGGGCGCATCATCGCCCGCGAGACGGTACGCGCGCTGCGCAAGGACGTGACCGCCAAGTGCTACGGGGGCGATGCCACGCGCAAAAGGAAACTTCTGGACAAGCAGAAGGAAGGCAAGAAGCGCATGCGCCAGTTCGGCAAGGTGGAGATCCCGCAGGAAGCCTTCATCGCCGCGCTCAAGATGGGCGACGAATAGGGTCGCGTCCCTCAACGCCGGCGGCCCCCCGCGCTGTGCTCTCTCCTCTTTCCTCCTTCGCCTCCTCCGTCATGCTCGGGCTTGACCCGAGCATCCACCCGCCGGCACGGCATGCATGGTGGATCCTCGGGTCAAGCCCGAGGATGACGATCATGGAGGTAGAGCCAAGGCGGCACGGCTGCAACGGCAGCCAAGCGGACGTTCGAACCCGAAGCAGCCGAACGAACTTTAAACTCGAAGGGGAGGCATCACCTCCCCTTTTTGCGTCGCACTCACACCGCCTCCCAGCCGTCCTTCTCGCTGGCGCGGTAGATGGCGTCGATGAGCTTCTGGTTGGCGGCGGAGCTTTCCAGCGTCACCACCTCCTCCTTCTCGCCCAATGCAGCGCGCGTGAAGGCCTCGACCTCGCGGCGGTACTGGCGCGCGTCCTGGAAGCGGAAGTGCTGGCTTTCGCTGTGGCTCTGGTTGGTCAGCTCGATCTCCTCGGCGCCGTAGCGGTCGGCGTTGAAGGGGGACTTGACCTCGATGAAACCCTTGTCGCCGTGGAAGACCATGACCTGGCGCTGGGCGAGCTGGGTGGAGATGTAGAAGGACAATTCGAAATCGCCGAAATCGGCGCGCACGCTCGAATAGATGTCCGTGCCGAATTCCGGGTCGCGGTCGGTGTTCGCCTGCACGCGGAGAGGCTCCTTGCCGGTGGCGAAGCGCGTGGTGATCGTCGGGTAGACGCCGATATCCGGCAGGCCGCCGCCGCCGAGCGCCGGCACGTTGCGCATGTTGCCGGGATCGCGGTTGAAATAGGTGAAGGCGCCCTGCACATGGCGCAGCCGGCCGATCGCCCCTTCGGCGAGGAGCGCGCGCACCTTGCGCCAGACGGGGCTGTAGGTGACCATGTAGGCTTCCGAGATCAGCACCCTGTTGCGGTCGCGCGCCGCAATCAGCGCGGAAATCTCGCCGGCATCGAGCGCGATCGGCTTTTCGCAAAGCACATGCTTTCCCGCATCGGCCGCCTTGATCGACCATTCGACATGCTGCGAGGTCGGCAGCGGGATGTAGACGGCGTCGATCGTGTCGGAGGCCAGCATCTCCTCGTAGGAGCCGAAGGCATGCGGCACGGAGAAGCGGTCGGCCATGGCGCGGGCCTTGGCGTGGTCGCGGCTGGCGATGGCGGTAACGACGCAGTTCTCCGCATCCTGGATGGCCGGCACGACGAGCTCGCGGCCGATCTTGGCCGTCGACAGGATTCCGAAACGCAACATGATGATCCTCCTTGATTTGCGCGAGAGACTAGCGGCGAGGTACGTTCCTCGCAAGCGCCCGAAATTCCCGCGCGGGCGTCGCAAAGGGCGCGCAGCGCCCTATGTGGAGAGAATATTTCAGCACGAACCCCTTGGAGGATCCCCATGCAGCTCCGCCCCCTCGGCAAGACCGGCCTTTCCATCGCCCCGCTCGTCTTCGGCGGCAACGTGTTCGGCTGGACGGCCGACGAGAAGACCTCGTTCGACCTGCTCGACGCCTTCACCGGCGCCGGTTTCAACGCCATCGACACGGCGGACGCCTATTCCCGCTGGGTGCCGGGCAACGAGGGCGGCGAATCCGAGACGATCATCGGCAAGTGGCTGAAGCGTTCCGGCATCGCCCGCGACAAGGTGGTCATCATCACCAAGGTCGGCTCCGACATGGGCCAGGGGCGGCGGGACCTGCGCAAGACCTGGATCGTCGAAGAGGTGGAGAACTCGCTGCGTCGGCTCCAGACCGACCATATCGACCTCTACCTCTCGCACTGGCCGGACCCGGAAACGCCTTACGAGGAGACGCTGGAGGCCCATGTCGGCCTCGTGAAGGCGGGCAAGGTGCGCGCCTTCGGCGCCTCCAACCTCGACGCCGGCCAGCTGCAGGCCTCCTTCGAGGCCGCCGACAGGGCGGGCCTGCCGCGCTACGGCGCGCTGCAGCCGGAATACAATCTCTACGACCGGGCGGGCTTCGAGGGTCCGCTGGCGGACCTCTGCCACAGGGAGGACATCGGCGTCATCACCTATTACAGCCTCGCCTCCGGCTTCCTTTCCGGCAAGTATCGCAGCAAGGCGGATACGGAGGGCAAGGCGCGCGGCGGCGGCGTTGCCCGCTATCTCGACGACAAGGGCCTGCGCATCCTCGCCGCGCTCGACAGCGTTTCGGCCGAGACGGGTGCGGCGCCGGCGGAAATCGCGCTCGCCTGGCTGATGGCCAAGCCCGCCGTGACGGCGCCCATCGCCAGCGCCACCAGCCTTGCACAGCTCGCCAGCCTGACGAAGGCGGCGGCCCTGACGCTTTCCGCCGACCAGATGGCCGCGCTCGACCGCGCGGGCGCGTGACCATGGCGCTCCTCATCCGCGACGCACGCGAAACCGACGAGGCGGCCTGGAGGACGCTCTGGACCGGCTATCTCGCCTTCTACGGCACCGAGGTATCGGAGGAGGTGACGGCCTTCACCTGGGCGCGCATCCTCGATCCCGCCTCGCGCGTCTCGATGCGCGTCGCCGAGGAGGACGGAAGGCTGCTCGGCTTTGCCATTCACCACTATCACGATTCCACCTGGGACATCGCACCGGAGGGCTACCTGGAAGACCTCTTCGTGGACGGCGCAGCGCGCGGCAAGGGCGTCGGGCGGGCGTTGATCGACGACCTCGTCGCCATCTCCAGGCGCCACGGCTGGCGCGGCATCTACTGGCACGTCAGCGAGAAGAACGAACGCGCCCGCAGGCTCTACGACAGCTATGTGGAGACCGACGGGCACCTGCGCTACCGTCTTGCGACCTGAGCCTCAGCTCCGGTAGCGGAAGAAATCGACGAAGGCGCGCAGCGCCGGGCGCATCTGCCGGCGCGAAGGATAGTAGATCGAAAAGCCGTCGAAGGCCGGGCACCAGTCCTCCAGCACCGGCACGAGCCGGCCGGCGGCGATGTCCTCGGCAACGCGCTGGTCGAAGACATAGGCAAGGCCCGCCCCGTCGATGGCGGCGGCGCGCATCAGCCGCTGGTCGGAGACGATGAGCGGCCCGTCGACATCGACGGTCACCTGCCGCCCGTCCTTCTCCAGTTCCCAGCGATAGATCCGCCCGCTGGAAAAGCGCCGGCGGACGCAGCGGTGCTGCATGAGATCGCGCGGCTGCAGGGGCTTTTCGTGCCGCTCGAAATAGGCGGGCGCGCCGACGACGAGGCCGCGCCACGGGCCGCTCGCCCGGGCCGCGATCATATCCGCCTCCAGATGCTCGCCAAGCCGGAGGCCCGCATCGAAGCCCTTCTCGACGATATCCTCGAAGCGGTCGTCCGTGCGAAGGTCCAGTTCGATGTCCGGATAGGCCGAAAGGAACGCGCCGAGGCGCGGCATGACGATCTCTTCGGCGGCGATCAGCGGCATGGTGACCCGCAGCGGCCCGGCGGGGCGGCCCTGCCGGTCGGCCAAGGCCTCCATGACATTGCCGATATCGGCAAGCGCAGGCGCGAGCGTGTCGAGCAGCAGGCGCCCCTCCTCCGTCGGCGCGACGGAGCGGGTGGTGCGGGCCAGCAGCCGCACGCCGAGGCTCGCCTCCAGCGCCGAGACGGCATGGCTGACGGCCGAAGGCGCGACGGCAAGCTCCGCGGCCGCCTTGCGGAAGGAACGCGCCTCCGCGACGACGGCCAGCACGGCGAGCTGGGAAAGCTGGGTCCGGTTCATTGTTCGAACAGATAGAACAAGTCGTTGGCTTTTGCAGCAATTTTCAGAAGAGGCGGCAAGCCCTAGATTGAGCCTTGCCGGATGACGACGGTTTCCCCGCCGCCCGGCCCCCGTTTCCGCCTTCCAGAAGGATTTCGCCATGAAGCACAGACATCTCGGCAGCCTCGACGTTTCCGCCCTCGGCCTCGGCTGCATGGGCATGAGCCACGCCTACGGCGCAACCCATGACGAGGCCGCCGCCGTCGCCACGCTGCACCGCGCGGTCGACCTCGGCATCACGCTCTTCGACACGGCCGAGGTCTACGGCCCCTATGCCAACGAGATCCTCGTCGGCAAGGCGCTGAAGCCGGTGCGCGACAAGGTGGCCATCGCCACCAAGTTCGGCTTCCGCATCGACCCGTCCCGGCCGTCCGCCGAGATGATCACCGGCACGGACAGCCGGCCGGAGAACGTCAAGGCCGTCGCCGAAGCCTCGCTGAAGCGGCTCGGCACCGACGTCATCGACCTTTACTACCAGCACCGCGTCGACCCTGCCGTGCCGATCGAGGAGACGGTCGGCGCCATGGCCGAACTCGTGCGCGAGGGCAAGGTGAAGGCGCTCGGCCTTTCGGAAGCCGGCGCCGAGACGATCCGACGGGCCCACGCCGTGCACCCGATCGCCGCCGTCCAGAGCGAATATTCCCTCTGGACCCGCGACGTGGAGGAGAACGGCGTGCTGGAAACCTGCCGCAGCCTCGGCATCGGCTTCGTGCCCTTCAGCCCGCTCGGCCGCGGCGTGCTGACGGGCGCGCTCAAGAAGCTCGACGGGCTTTCCGACACAGATTTCCGCCGCTCGCTGCCGCGCTTTGCGGCGGAGAACTTCGACGCCAACCTGGCACTGGTGGCGCTGCTGGAGGAGATGGCCGCGCAAAAGGGCGTCGCCCCGGCCCAGCTCGCACTTGCCTGGGTGCTGGCGCAGGGCGACTTCATCGTGCCGATCCCCGGCGCCAGCAAGGTGACGCATCTGGAGCAGAACGCCGCCGCCGCGGACGTGGCGCTCACGGCCGAAGAGGCTGCTCGCCTCGGCGATCTCCTCTCCCCCGCGAAGGTGGCGGGCGGGCGCTATTCCGAGCGCATGGCGGCGATGGCCAGCAAGTAAACAAAGCAAAAGGCCGCGGAGCGATCCGCGGCCTTTCCGCAATTCCCATAGGCGGATGCTTACTGGCCGACCGAGGACACCATGACGGCGTCGCCGTTCTCGATCGACACCCAGCGGCCGGCGTTGAACGAGGCCTGCCGCTTGAGGTAGCGATAGGGCGTCTCGGTCCACAGCTTTACCTCGTTGTTGAGGTTGTCGAGGATGTAGTCGCCCTCGGTGGTGCGCAGCGTCAGGACCGCATGGCCCTCGCCGTCCGGCTTGCGCACGACGGTGACGAGCAGGTCGCCCGCGGCAAAGCCCTGCTGTATCAGCTTGCGGCGCTTGAGGAGCACGAAGTCCTCGCAATCGCCGGCCTTGTCCGGATAGGCCCAGAACTCGTCCTTGCCGTAGAGGTCCTTGTCGGTCATCGGCGCAATGTCGCGGTTGACGCTGGCGTTGATCTTGCGGACGACGGTCCAGCCGAAGGACGTGACCTTGGCGGGCGCCAGGTTGCGCACGCCGGCGCGGCATTCGGACTTGTGGGTCTGACAGAATTCGTAATGGCCGATCGGCTGCGAGGTCACCGCGCCGGTCCGCATGGAAAGCGCCGAAGCCGGCGCCGTGAAGGCCGAGGAAGAAGATACGAGGAGAGCGAGCACCGCTGCAGCCCCGGCCTTTGCACCAGTCATTCGTGCCATGAAACGTCCCCTCATCGTTAACAAAAAGTTAACGGCCAGAAGGACCTTTCGTCAATCATCAGTTTTGGCGATGCCGCATTATGGTTAAGACGCGGCCGGCCGGCGCTTCACGGCGCGCCGGCAAGCGCTTCCGCGGCCTCGAGGATCTTCGCGATATCCTGCGGGCGCGAGAGGCGATGATCGCCGTCGCGGATCATCGTCAGCACCACGTCGTCGCCGGAAAGATGCTCCATCAAGCGCACCGCATGGGCATAGGGAACGTCCGGATCGGCCATGCCCTGCAGGATATGCACGGGGCAGCCCGTCTCGATGACGCCGTCGAGCACGCGGTTCTGCCGTCCGTCCTCGATGAGCTTCAACGTATAGATGTTCGGGTCGGGGCCGTAGGGCGTCGGTTCCTCGAACTGCCCGCGTTCGGCAAGCGCCGTGCGCTCGGCCTGCGTCAGATTGGGCTCGATCAGCTCCGAGGTGAAATCCGGCGCGGGCGCAATGAGGACGAGGCCGGCGATCTCGACGCCGTTCCGCCTTGCGAGCTCCTCGACGGCGCGCAGCGCGATCCAGCCGCCCATGGAAGAGCCGACCAGCACGGCGCGGCGCGTGCCGATCGTCTTTACCGCATGATCGACCACGGCGAGGGCCTCCTCGAGCCAGCGCGAGATCGTGCCGTCCGTGAAGGCGCCGCCCGAGGCGCCGTGGCCCGAATAGTCGAAGCGCACGCAGCCGGTGCCGAGGCGCGCGGCAAGGCCGGCGAGCTCCATCGCCTTGGTGCCCGACATGTCGGAACGGTAGCCGCCGAGCCAGACGAAATGGGCAAGGCCGTTGCCGGCTGCGGGACGCTGGAGCGAAACGGCGATCCCGCGCGCATCCCCGCCCGTGCCGACCGTGATGAATTCCACCGCGTCCCCGTTGCCGTTCGCCGTCGCCATGCCTATCTCCCTGTCGTGCGCCGCGGTCGGAAAACCGCCCGGCTCCCGCCTGTCGGCCCCGTCCTAGACCAGATTCGCAACCGCAAGGACAGGTGGTGATTTTTTCCACGTCCCATGCTATTGACTTCGGAAGCGCGATCAACACATTGCCGACAGACGCCGCAGGGCGGCAAGACGGCCCGATCGACGCACGCCATCGTACCAGTCGAAACAGTTCGAGGAGAACACGACCATTCGCAGACCATTCAAAGCGGAAGCCCCCGTCAAGGACGGCCCGCGCTCCAACAGGGAAATCCGGGTTCCCCGGATCCAGCTCATCGATGCCGAAGGCCACAACCACGGCACCGTCCCCACCGATCAGGCGCTCCGCATGGCCGAGGAAGCCGGCCTCGATCTCGTGGAGATCGCGCCGAACTCCGAGCCGCCCGTCTGCAAGATCCTTGACCTCGGCAAGCTGAAATACGCCAACCAGAAGAAGGCGGCCGAAGCGCGCAAGAAGCAGAAGATCGTCGAGATCAAGGAAATCAAGATGCGCCCGAACATCGACACCCATGACTATGAGGTGAAGATGAAGGCGATGAACCGCTTCTTCGACGAAGGAGACAAGGTGAAGGTGACGCTGAAGTTCCGCGGCCGCGAAATGGCCCACCAGGAACTCGGCATGAAGCTCCTGCAGCAGGTCAAGGAAGACACCCAGACCATCGCCAAGGTCGAAGCCGAGCCGAAGCTCGAAGGCCGCCAGATGATGATGGTGCTCGCGCCGCGGTAAACCCGCGGGCCTTCCTGCCGAACGGATCAAGCCGCCTTTCGGGGCGGCTTTTCCATTTCCGCCCGCAAAACCGGCCTTTCCACGGAATCCGGTTGCGCTTTTCGGGGACTTCGGTTACAAGCCGCCGTCCGAACGGTCCGGCAGGGCATGCCGTGGCCGTTCTTTACGCTGGAGACGCGCCTCGTCAGCCGTCTCGAATTCAAGAAGAATGGAGTAGCAAAATGCCCAAGATGAAGACGAAGTCGTCTGCCAAGAAGCGGTTCAAGATCACCGCGACGGGCAAGGTCGTCGCTGCCGCCGCCGGCAAGCGCCACGGCATGATCAAGCGTACCAACAAGTTCATTCGCGACGCGCGCGGCACCATGGTGCTGGCCGAGCCCGATGGCAAGAAGGTCATCAAGAACTACCTGCCGAACGGTCTCTGAGACTTCTCGAGCAATTTGATACGTTAAGGAGATCATGACATGGCACGTGTAAAACGCGGCGTAACGTCCCACGCCAAGCACAAGAAGACACTCAAGGCAGCCAAGGGTTTCTACGGCCGCCGCAAGAACACCATCCGCGCCGCCAAGGCAGCGGTTGATCGTTCCAAGCAGTTCGCCTACCGCGACCGCAAGGTCAACAAGCGCAACTTCCGCGCCCTGTGGATCCAGCGCATCAACGCTGCCGTCCGCGAGCATGGCCTGACCTATGGCCGCTTCATCGACGGCCTGAACAAGGCCGGCATCGAAGTCGACCGCAAAGTGCTTTCCGACATGGCAATCCATGAGACCGCAGCTTTCGGCGCGCTCGTCGCAGCCGCCAAGAAGGCGCTGGAATACCTCAAGGAAGCCGGCACGCAGAACGAGTTTGAGGCCGCCGTCAACTAACCGGCGCTCACAACCATTCCTGCTTCGTTGTGAAACCCGCGCCGGGGAACCGGGGCGGGTTTTGTTTTTGATCCGGATGAGGACCATGGACGCAAGGCTCGACGCGCTCGGCGCGATCCCCGAGATGACCGATGCGGACATCCGCACGCTGCTTGCCGCGCTCACCCGCGAGGCGCGCCGCGTCGAGCGCGTGGAGCTTTCCTTCGGCGCCGTCTGGATCAAGCGCTACGGCACGGAGCGCCCGCCGGTCTGGACGAAGGCGCAGAACCTGCTGGCCCGCCTGTTCGGCCAGCCGTTCCTGCGCCCCTCCCCCATTCTCGACAGCAAGGGCATGATCGCCCGCGAGATCCGCCGCATCGGAACCTTCGCCGCGGCCGGCGTGCCCGTGCCGAAGGTACTCTATTCCTCCGGCAGCGCGCTCGTCCTCTCCGACGTCGCGCCGACGGTGACGGCGCGGCTCGATGTGCTGCGCGACAGCGACCCCGCCGCCCATGACGGCCTGCTCGTCGCCTGCGCCGCCCATCTCGGCGCGCTGCACGGCAAGGGCCTCTGCCACGGCCGGCCTCATCCGCGCGACTTCTTCGTCGCCGGCGAACACCGCATCGGCTTCATGGATTTCGAGGAGGAGCCGGAGGCGGCCATGCCGCTCGCGACCGCCCAGGCGCGCGATCTGTGGCTGCTCTTCCTGCAGCTCGTCGACCGTGCGCACCTCGGCGATGCGACGGCCGAAAAAGCCTATGCCGCCTGGCGCACCAATGCGCCGCCCGCCGCCGAGGCGGCGCTTGCGGACATGGTGCGGTTCCTCGCCAAGTTTTTGTCCACCACCCGATTGATCGGGCGCGTCCACATGGGTAGTGATCTGCGACGCTTCCTCGCCGCAACCCGCTATCTCTGCGAGGTTCTTCTGCCTCCCCGCCCGGCCGACGCAAGCAAAGCAGGTAAAGATGACTGAACTCGACACACTGGAAGAACAGCTCCTGTCCGACGTTGCCGCGGCCTCCGACGAGGCGGCGATCGAAGCCGTGCGGGTTTCCGCGCTCGGCAAGAAGGGCTCCGTCTCCGAGCTCCTGAAGACGCTCGGCACCATGTCGCCGGAAGAGCGCCAGACGCGCGGGGCCGCGATCAATGCCATGAAGACGCGCGTGACCGACGCCATCACCGAGCGCAAGAGCGCGCTGCGCGATGCCGCCATCGCGGCGCGCCTTGCCGCCGAAAAGGTCGATGTCAGCCTGCCCGTCCGCTCCTCGCCCGCCGAGCGCGGCCGCATCCATCCGATCAGCCAGATCGTCGACGAGATCACTGCGATCTTCGGCGACATGGGCTTCTCGATTGCCGAAGGCCCGGACGTCGAGACGGACTACTACAACTTCACGGCGCTGAACTTCCCCGAGGGCCATCCGGCCCGCGAGATGCACGACACGTTCTTCTTCCCCGCCGGCGAGAACGGCGAGCGCAAGGTGCTGCGCACGCACACCTCGCCCGTGCAGGTGCGCACGATGGAGGCGCAGAAGCCGCCGATCCGCATCATCATCCCCGGCAAGACCTACCGGCAGGACAGTGACGCGACGCATTCGCCGATGTTCCACCAGGTCGAAGGCCTCGTGGTCGACACGAAGGCCAATGTCGCCAACATGCGCTGGGTGCTGGAGGAATTCTGCAAGGCCTTCTTCGAGGTCGACAGCGTCACCATGCGCTTCCGCCCGTCCTTCTTCCCCTTCACCGAGCCGTCCTTCGAGGTCGACATCCAGTGCGACCGCTCGTCCGGCCCGATCGTCAAGTTCGGCGAGGGCACGGACTGGATGGAAATCCTCGGCTGCGGCATGGTTCACCCGAACGTGCTGCGCGCCGGCGGGCTCGATCCCGACGAATACCAGGGCTTTGCCTGGGGCATGGGCCTCGACCGCATCGCCATGCTGAAATACGGCATGCCGGACCTGCGCGACTTCTTCAACGCCGACGTCCGCTGGCTGAGCCACTACGGCTTCCGCCCGCTCGACATGCCGACTTTGTTCGGCGGCCTCAGCGCATAACCGGCATCCAAGGAGAAAGACAATGAAATTCACGCTCTCCTGGCTGAAGGACCATCTCGACACCGACGCCACGCTCGAAGAGATCTGCGACAAGCTGACGGCGATCGGCCTTGAAGTGGAACATGTCGACGACAAGGCGGCCTTCAGGCCCTTCGTCATCGCCAAGGTGGTCTCCGCCGAACAGCATCCGAACGCCGACAAGCTGCGCGTGCTGATGGTCGATACCGGCAAGGGCGACCCGATCCAGGTCGTCTGCGGCGCACCGAACGCGCGCGCCGGCTTCGTCGGCGCCTTCGCCGCACCCGGCACCTATGTGCCCGGCATCGACGTCACGCTTTCCGTCGGCACCATCCGCGGCGTCGAGAGCCGCGGCATGATGTGCTCGGAGAAGGAACTGGAAATCTCCGACAACCATGACGGCATCATCGATCTTCCGGCCGATGCGCCGGTCGGCACGAGCTATGCCAGCTATGCCGGCCTCGACGATCCGGTCATCGAGATCAACCTGACGCCGAACCGTCCGGATTGCACAAGCATTTTCGGCATCGCCCGCGATCTTGCCGCCTCCGGCCTCGGCACGCTGAAAACCCCGAAAGCCCCGTCCTTTGAGGTCGAGGGCGAAACGCCGGTCAAGGTGAAGCTGGAGCTTGGCGGCGACGATCATCTGTGCCCCGGCTTCGCGCTCCGCCTCGTGCGTGGCGTGAAGAACGGCCCGAGCCCGCGCTGGATGCAGCAGCGGCTTCTCGCCATCGGCCTTCGCCCGATCAACGCGCTCGTCGACATCACCAACTACATGACCTTCGACCAGGGCCGTCCGCTGCACGTCTTCGACGCGGCCAAGGTGAAGGGCGACCTCGTCGTGCGCCGCGCGGCGGAAGGCGAAAAGGTGCTGGCGCTCGACACCCGCGAATATACGCTCAACCCGTCCAACGTCGTCATTGCCGACGACAACGGCGTCGAATCCATCGGCGGCATCATGGGCGGCGAGCATTCGGGCTGCGACGAGAACACCGTCGACGTGCTGATCGAATCGGCGCTCTGGGACCCGATGAACGTCGCCAAGACCGGCCGCTCGCACGGCATCATCACCGATGCCCGCTACCGCTTCGAACGCGGCGTGGACCCTGAATACATGGTGCCGGGCCTCGAACGCGCCACCGAACTGGTGCTGGAGCTCTGCGGCGGCACGGCGGCGAAGACCGATGTCGTCGGCTACAAGGGCTATGACGCCAAGGTCGTCGATTTCCCGTTCTCGGAAGTCCGGCGCCTGACCGGCCTCGACGTCTCGGAAGCCGAGAGCACCAACATCCTCACCCGCCTCGGCTTCACCGTGACGGGCGCGGGCGAGCGTGTCTCGGTCGCGGTTCCCTCCTGGCGCCCGGACGTCGACGGCAAGGCAGACCTCGTGGAAGAGGTCATGCGCATCCACGGCGTCGACAACATCCGCCCGGCGCCGCTCGAAAGCCACGGCGCGGTCAACGGCCGTATCCTCACCACGCTGCAGATCCGCTCGCGGCTCGCCCGGCGGGCGCTTGCCGCGCGCGGCATGCTGGAGGCCGTCACATGGTCCTTCATTCCGAAGGCCCATGTCGAGCTCTTCGGCGGCGGCGCGGCCTCGCTGGCCCTGTCGAACCCGATCGCGGCCGACATGTCCGACATGCGCCCCTCGCTGCTGCCGGGCCTGCTTTCGGCCGCCCAGCGCAATGCCGACAAGGGTTATGGCGACGTGGCGCTCTTCGAGGTCTCCGGCACCTACGAGAGCGACCGGCCGGAAGGCCAGCGGCGCGTTGCCGGCGGCATCCGCCGCGGCACGGCCTCGCTTTCGGGCTCCGGCCGCCTCTGGTCGAACGCCGCCAAGGGCGGCGGCAAGCCGGTCGACGTCTACGACGCCAAGGCCGACGCGCTCGCCGTGATCGAGGCCTGCGGCCTGCCGATGGGCAATGTGCAGATCGAGCCCGGCGCGCCCGGCTGGTATCATCCCGGCCGCTCCGGCACGATCAAGATGGGCCCGAAGATCGTTCTCGGCTATTTCGGCGAGTTCCATCCGAAGGCCCTCGGCGCGCTCGATGTCTCCGGCGCCCTTTGCGGCTTCGAGATCTTCGTCGACGCCATGCCGGAGCCGAAGAAGAAGGCGACGCGCACCAAGCCGGCGCTCGACCTCTCGCCCTTCCAGGCCGTCAGGCGCGACTTCGCCTTCGTCGTCGACAAGACGGTGGAAGCGGGCGCGATCGTCCGCGCGGCGAGCGGCGCCGACCGCAAGCTGATCGCCGCCGTCAACGTCTTCGACGTCTTCGAGGGGGCGTCGCTGGGCGAGGGCCGGAAGTCCATCGCCATCGAGGTCGTCATCCAGCCGGTCGACAAGACGCTGACGGACGAGGACTTCGAGGCCCTGACGGCCAAGATCGTCGGCAATGTCGTGAAGACGACCGGCGGGACGCTGCGGGCGTAACCGCGTAGCCTGCTCAAAACCCGAACGATTGCTGCGCCGGCTCCGGCGCAGCAAGGGAGATGCCTTCCAGCGCCAGCATCTTCAATTTCGACGACGCCCCGCCGGGCGCGGAAAAGCCCCCGACCTTGCCGCCGGCGGCGAGCACCCGATGGCAGGGGATGATGAGGGCGACGGGGTTCTTCGCCATGGCCTGTCCCACCTCGCGGGCGGCCTCCGGCCCGGCGCCGAGCTCGCGGGCGAGCGTGCCGTAGGTCGTCGTCTCGCCCCAGTGGAGGCGGCGCGCCGCCGCATAGACCTTCAGGAAGAAATCGCTCTGGCCGGCAAGATCGAGCGGCACGTCGGAAAAATCCGCCGCTTCTCCGGCGAAATAGCGCGTCGCCCCGGCGACGGCCCTTGCGACGGCCGGCGGCGGCTCGGCCGGTTCCGCCTCGGGCAGATGGCGCAGCAGCAGGCGGCGCGTGGTCTCGGCGCTCTCGCCGGGAAGCTGGAAGCGCAGGACGCCGGCCTCGCTCCAGGCGATGCCGCACGGCCCGGCCTCGGTCTCGAAGATCAGATAGTGCGTCTTGTGGGCCATATCCGGCTCCTGTTCCCGTTTTGTCACAAGATCGGGCTTTGCCCGGCGACTTTCAACCCGTTTCTTGCCGGGGCTTGCGCCATGCGCGGGCAATTCGCATAACCCTCGGCAAACGATTCAGGAGGAGACGACGTGGAACGATCCGAGATCATCATCGGCGGCGATACGGCTGGCATCGAATGGCGCGTGCCGGTCTACCGCTTCAAGGGCAGCGATGCGGCGGCGCCCTCCGTCTATATCCAGGCGGCGCTGCATTCCAACGAGCTGCCGGGCACCGCCCTCCTCCATTTCCTCCTCGAGCGGCTGCGCAAGGCCGATGGCGAGGGTGCGATCCGCGGCGACATCACCGTCGTGCCGCAGGCGAACCCGATCGGGCTCGCCCAGTCGCATTTCGGCGAGATGCAGGGCCGCTTCGACCTCGGCTCGCGCACCAATTTCAACCGCGACTTCCCGCTGGTGGCGCTTGCCGGACGCGACGGCCTGCTCGAAGGCCTGGAGCGCCGCAGCGCCGCCGACCGGCTGAAGCGCAGGCTGCTGCACGCCGCGCTCGGCGCCGACCTCGTGCTCGACCTGCATTGCGACGACGAATCCCTGCAATATGCCTATATCGACGAGGCCTTCTGGCCGGAGGCGGCAGACCTTGCCTCAAGCCTCGACATGCAGGCCGTGTTCCTCTCCGACGGCGAAAGCACCGCCTTCGAGGAGGCCGTCGGCCATGCCTTCAAGCACCAGGGCGGCGACAAGCTGAAGAGCGTTCCCGGCCGGCTCTCGACGACCGTGGAACTGCGCGGCCGGCGCGACGTCTATCCCGACATGGCAAAGCGCGATGCGGACGGGCTCTTCGCCTTCCTTGCCGGCCGCGGCATCGTCGCCGATCCGGCGCATCAGGCAAGAACCTATGCCGGCCCGGCCGTGCCGCTCGACAATATCGAGATGGTGCGTGCGCCCGAGCCGGGCACGATCCTCTTCCACCGCGACATCGGCGAGGAGGTGAAGGCCGGCGACCTCCTGGCAACGCTGATCGTGCGGCCGGGCGAGGCGGACGGCACGCTGGAGGTGACGGCGCGCCACGACGGGCTGGTCGCCACGCGCAGCTCCGCCCGCCATGCCCGGCGCGGCGACGACCTGATGAAGATCGCCTGCCGCGAGGCGACCCGCAAGGACCGCAAGCCCGGCACGCTGGAGGACTGACGGCAGGCGGCGAAAATCTTTCGCCGCTTGCATGTTCCTCCCTCTCGCATTCGGATCGTCCCAGGCAATATATAGAGGCACAACGGCTGCCGGCCTGGGATGATCCGCACGCATCATGTTTGAGACGCTCTCGGCCTACTGGCCCCATATCCTCGTCGTCCTGTCGGTCGCCCTCGGCGTTCCGGCCGCCATCCACGCGACGATGACGAAGGAGGAGGTCCGCGCGGCCATCGGCTGGGTCGGCGTCATCGTGCTCTCGCCCGTCGTCGGACCGCTCATCTACGCCGTCGGCGGGGTCAACCGCATCCGCCGCAAGACGCTCAATCTCGGCCGCGAGGGGCTGCTTGCCGCCGGCTGGCACCATCTCGAGGAATATGACGTCTCAGACACGGAAGTGCAGGCGATCTACGGCGAGGCGCTGGCCGCCATGCAGCGGCTCGGCGATACGGTCGGGCGCTGCAAGCTCACCTCCGGCAACCGCATCGACCTGCTTTCGACCGGCGACGAGGCTTACGCCGCGATGCTCGCCGCGATCGACGCCGCCGAACGCTCCATCCTGCTCGAAACCTATATCTTCGACCGCGACGATGCCGGCGAGCGCTTCGTCGCTGCGCTTTCGGCGGCCGTGGCGCGGGGCGTCGCGGTCCGCGTGCTGATCGACGCCGTCGGCGCCCGCTACTCCATCCCCTCCATCGTCTCGGACCTCAGGCGGGCGAAGGTGCCTGCGGACGTCTTCAACGGCAATATCGTCATGGGGCTGCGCCTGCCCTATGCGAACCTGCGCACCCACCGGAAAATCCTCGTCGTCGACGGCAGCCTCGCCTTTACCGGCGGGCTCAACATCCGCTCGGGCTTCTGCACGGAGTTCTCCGGCGAGGCTGCCGCGCTCGACACGCATTTCCGCCTCACCGGCCCGGTCGTCGGCGATCTCTTCCGCATCGCCTACGAGGACTGGCGCTTTTCCGGCGGCGACGACCTTTCCGGCGAGGCCTGGCAGATCGCCCCGCCGCCGGATGCGCCGGGAAGCGGCATGTTCGCCCGCGCCGTTGCCTCCGGGCCGGACAAGAGCCTTGAGACCAACCACCGCATGCTGATGGGCGCCGTCTCGGTCGCCAAGCGGCATATCCGCATCATGTCGCCCTATTTCCTGCCGGACCGGGAGCTGATCAGCGCCATCGTGACGGCGGCGCGGCGCGGGGTGGCGATCGACATCGTCGTCCCCTCCTCCAACAACCTGAAGCTCGTCGACCTCGCCATGACCGCGCAGTTCGACCAGCTCCTGAAATACGGCTGCCGCATCTGGCGCGCGTCAGGGCCCTTCAACCATTCCAAGCTCACGGTCATCGACGGCGCCTGGTCCTATGTCGGCTCGTCCAACATGGACCCGCGCTCGCTGCGGCTGAACTTCGAGGTGGATATCGAGGTGATCGACGCGGGGTTCGCCGACCTCATCGGCCGACGCATCGCCGCCGCGCTGTCGAGCGCCGAAGAGGTGAGGCTGGAGGACCTGAAGGCCAGGCCCTTCGCCCAGCGCCTCGTCGAGCGCGTCACATGGCTCGGCTCGCCGTATCTTTAGGCGCCGCGTTCCGCTCCGAGGCGACCTTGAGGTCGATATGCGCCTTGATCGGCAGGTGATCGGAGGCAAGGCGGGCGAGCGGCGTGTCGTGCACCTCCACGGAGGTGACGAGGTCGTGCGGATGGCCGAGCGCCCGGTCGAGCGCCAGCACGGGAAAGCGCGAGGGAAAGCTCGGCACCGCGCCGGAGGCCGGATCGAAGGTCGGCTGGAGGCGGGCGAGCGAGGACCGCCGGCCGACACGCCATTCGTTGAGGTCGCCGACGAGCAGGGTCGGCATCTCCTCTTCCTCCGCCACCGAGGCGAGGATCGCCATCGCCTGCTGCTCGCGCGAGCGCCTGAGGAGCCCGAAATGCGCCGCGACGAGCCGCAGCTTGCCGAGCGGCAGGTCGAGCGTCACGACCAGCGCGCCGCGCGGCTCGACACCCGGCAGCTTCAATTGCCGCACGCCGCCGACCGCGCCCTTGCGGATCATGATCATGTTGCCGTGCCAGCCGTGGCCGGTCGAGGAGAGTGCGGTGATCGGCACCGGCACGAGGCCGCAATCGCGCTCCAGCGCTTCGAGGTCGAGGAGGCCGGAACGCTCGCCGAACCGCTTGTCGGCCTCCTGCACGGCGATGATGTCCGCATCGATCTCGGCGATCACGCATGCCGTGCGCTCGGGATCGAAGCGCCGGTCGACGCCCACGCATTTGTGCACGTTGTAGGACGCGATCACGGTGTCGCCCGGGCGATTGTTCTCCGGCGGCCGATGGCCGCGGCGGTTGCGAATGGCCGTCAGCAGCGCGGCCTGTGCGATCTTGGCATTCCTGTCCAACGGACCTTCCTCATGGCACCCGGTCATCATATGGGGGGCGGCTTCCTTCCGGCAACCACCCTGCGACAGGAAGGTTCCGCAAATATCGGGGCAGCGCGTGCCGCCCATGCCCGTCTTCCGCGCAAAACCCGGGGGTGCGACGTTTCTTGCGCGACTAGCGCAATATCCCTGTCGATTTTGCGCGAACTTTGGCCTAAACCGCTTGCAGCACAGACCCCCGCACAGGAATCCCGGCCATGTTCGACGCCCTCGCCCCCCAGCCCGACGACCCGCTGCTCGCCCTCATCGGCCTTTACCGCGCCGATGCCCGGCCCGGCAAAGTGGACCTCGGCGTCGGCGTCTATCGCGACGAGACGGGCGCGACGCCGATCTTCCGCGCGGTGAAGGAGGCCGAGCGCCGCCTCGTCGAGACGCAGCCGACCAAGGCCTATGTCGGCCCGGAAGGCGACCCCGTCTTCCTCGAGCGCCTGTGGGACCTGACGGCGGGCGAAGCCGGGCGCGGACGCGCCGTTGCCGGCCTGCAGACGCCGGGCGGCTCGGGTGCGCTGCGCATCGGCGGCGACCTTCTCGTGCGCCTCGGCGTCAAGCGCATCTGGCTCGGCATGCCGACCTGGCCGAACCATGCCAGCATCTTCCAGGCCGCGGGCCTGGAGATCGCCACCTATCCCTTCTTCGACATTCCCTCGCAGAGCGTGCTCTTCGAGCGCATGGTGGAGGCGCTTTCGGGCGCGGCGCCCGGCGACGCCGTGCTGCTGCACGCAAGCTGCCACAACCCGACGGGCGCGAACCTCTCCGCCGAGCAGTGGCGCGCCGTCACGGACCTCATCGCCGCGCGCGGCCTGATGCCACTCGTCGACATCGCCTACCAGGGCTACGGCCGCGGCCTCGACGAGGATGCCGCGGGCCTGCGCATGCTGCTTGCCGCCGTGCCGGAAATGCTGGTCGCCGTCTCCTGCTCGAAGTCCTTCGGGCTTTACCGCGAGCGCACGGGCGCGGTCTATGCCGCCTGCGGCAATGCCGATGCCGTGCCGGCGCTGCGCAGCAACCTCGCCGCTCTCGCCCGCGTCAACTATTCCATGCCGCCGGACCACGGCTCGGCCATCGTCAGCACGATCCTCGGCGATGAAGCGCTGAAGGCGGACTGGATGGCGGAGATCGAAGCGATGCGCCAGCGCATCACCGCCATCCGCGAGCGCCTTGCCGCCGGCCTTTCCCGCCGCTGGCAGGTGGCGACGGCCATCCGCGAACAGGAAGGCATGTTCTCGCTGCTGCCGCTGGAGGCGGCGGACGTGCTGAAGCTGCGCGCCGAGCAGGCGATCTACATGCCGACCTCCGGCCGCATCAACATCGCCGGCCTGAAGACGGCGGAGGTCGATGCCGTCATCGAGAAGTTCCTGAGCCTTTGAGCGGCAATGAGGAGAGGCGCATGACCGTCACGATCTACGGCATCAGGAACTGCGACACGATGAAGAAGGCGCGCGCCTGGCTGGACGCCAGGGGCGTCGCCTACCGTTTCCACGACTACAAGGCCGAGGGCATCGACACGGCGAGCCTGACGCGCTTCGTCGACGCGCTCGGCTGGGAAGCCGTGCTGAACCGGGCCGGCACCACCTTCCGCGCCCTGCCGGACGCCGACAAGCAGGACCTCGACGCCGCCAGGGCCATCGCGCTGATGCAGGCCCAGCCCTCGATGATCAAGCGCCCCATCCTCGACCGCGACGGTGCGCTGACGGCCGGCTTCAAGCCGGAATTCTACGAAACCCTCTTCTGACCGGCCCGCACCGGACCCTGCCTCGCCCCGCCGCATCCCCGCGATGGGGAGCGGATCGCGCTGCGCGCATGCGGCTTTCCCCATCCTTCTTGTCGCCTGCCGGCCCGGCGGGCTTGACGGCGCTTTCGCCAAAGGGCCCACTTAAAACGATTGATAGCGCCGGCGGACAATTGTATTTCTTTTGTCGACAAGAGGATTTTCGATGACCGACACCGATTCCCATTCCCTGCCCGAACGCAAGCGCGGCTCCGGCGTGAAGATGGTCTACGACCTCCTGCGCGACCAGATCCTCGACCTGAAGCTCGCCCCCGGCAGCCCCATCGACGAGGTACAGCTTGCCGAGCGGTTCAAGATGTCGCGCACGCCGATCCGCGAAGCCTTGGTGCGGCTTGCCGGCGAAGGGCTGATCGAGACCCTGCCGAACCGCTCGACCATGGTGTCGAACATCGATTTCCTCAACCTCCACACCTTCTTCGACGCGCTGGTGCTGATGTACCGGGTGACGACGCGGCTTGCCGCGCAGAACCACCGGCCCGAGGACCTGCCGGTCATCAGGGGCTTCCACGAGGATTATGCGGCGGCGCTGGCCATGCGCGACAACCTTACGATGATCGCCACCAATGCCGCCTTCCACGCCGCCATCGCCGAGGCCGGCCGCAATCCCTATTTCACCAGCCTGTTCCGCCGGCTGCTCGATGAGGGCCGGCGCATCCTGCAGCTCTATTACCAGTCCTACGAAGAGCAATTCCCGCAGCGCTTCGTGGACGAGCATGCCGCGATCATCGCCGCCATCGAGGCGCGCGACATCGAGGAGGCGGACCGGCTCGGCAAGGCGCATGCGGAGGCGATCGTCGCGCAGGTGCAAAAGCTTTTCAGCCGGAACGACAGGCTCGACATCGCGCTCTGAGCTTTTGTATTTTTCTTGTCGACAAATAAAATACAAGATGCTATATCCATCGTCGAGAGAGGGGAAGGCCTTGCATCGCCGACCGCCCGACCGAACCCGCCATAGGAGATCGACATGAAGGCCAAGATTTTTTCCGGTGTCATTCCCGCCCTGATGACCCCCTGCAAGGACGACCGCACGCCCGACTTCGACGCGCTGGTGCGCAAGGGCAAGGAACTGATCGAAAAGGGCATGTCCGCCGTCGTCTATTGCGGCTCGATGGGTGACTGGCCGCTGCTGACCGACGAGCAGCGCATGGAAGGCGTCGAACGCCTCGTGAAGGCCGGCATCCCGGTCATCGTCGGCACCGGCGCCGTCAACACCGCCTCGGCCGTCGCGCATGCCGCTCACGCCCAGAAGGTCGGTGCGCAGGGCCTCATGGTCATCCCGCGCGTCCTTTCCCGCGGCTCCGTCATCGCCGCGCAGAAGAACCACTTCAAGGCGATCCTCTCGGCAGCGCCCGATCTTCCGGCCGTCATCTACAACAGCCCCTATTACGGCTTCGCCACGCGCGCCGACCTCTTCTTCGCGCTGCGCCAGGACCACAAGAACCTCGTCGGCTTCAAGGAATTCGGCGGCGCTGCCGACATGCGCTATGCAGCCGAGAACATCACCAGCCGCGACGACGACGTCTCGCTGATGATCGGCGTCGACACCTGCGTCTTCCACGGCTTCGTCAATTGCGGCGCCGTCGGCGCGATCACCGGCATCGGCTGCGTGCTGCCGAAGGAAGTCCTCCACATGTGCAACCTCGCCCAGGCGGCCGCCCGGGGCGATGCGGACGCCCGCGCCCGCGCGCTGGAGCTGGAATCGGCGCTCGGCGTTCTCTCCTCCTTCGACGAAGGCCCGGACCTCGTTCTCTACTTCAAGCACATGATGGTGCTGAAGGGCGACAAGGAATACACGCTGCACTTCAACGAGACCGACGCGCTCTCCGACAGCCAGCGCGGCTATGTCGAAAGCCAGCTCAAGCTGTTCGACACCTGGTATGCCGAATGGAGCAAGCTCCCCGGCGCCGTGCAGACCTACAAGGCATAAATTTACGCGCCTCCCAAGCAAAAGGCCCTCCGCAAGGAGGGCCTTTTTGTTTCGCCTGTGCTCGGTTGCGTATCCACCGTGCGCTCCGCCGGCACGCTCCGCCCTCTCCTCCGTCATGCTCGGGCTTGACCCGAGCATCCATGCGGCACGCGAGAACGTACCGTGGGACGTGGATCCTCGGGTCAAGCCCGAGGATGACGCCGAGAGCGGGGTGAGGCCGGTCCGCGGTCAGTTGACCGCGTCGAGGCCCTCGTCCAGCAGGCGGTCGAGCTGCTCCACCTCGGCGGCGGTCAGCGTGACGCCCTCGGCTTCCGACTTGCTGCGGGCGGCGAAGCGGCGCTGGGAGGGCAGGCGTGCGCCGCCGCCGACGATGGCCTCGAAGAGCACTTCGGCGCGGGCGAAGGGATCGCCCGGGCGGCCCTTGGCGAAGGCTTCCGGCGACATGGCGATGATGAGCTCGCCGTGGAAGGGGGCGAGCGTCGTCGTGCCGAGATAGTCAAGCACTTCCGGGCTCGTCAGGTCGCCGATCATGATGCCGGCGAGAAGCTCGATCATCGTGCCGATGGCCGAGCCCTTGTGCCCGCCGAAAGGCAGCATGGCGCCGGCAAGCGCTGCTTCCGGATCGGTGGTCGGGTTGCCGGCGGCGTCGATCGCCCAGCCCTCGGGAAGCTGCTTGCCGGCGCGGCGGTGCAGCTCGATCTCGCCGCGGGCGGCGACGGAGGTGGCGAAGTCGAAGACATAGGGCGCGGCCCCCTTGCGCGGCCAGCCGAAGGCGAAGGGATTGGTGCCGAGCAGCGGCTTGCTGCCGCCGGTGGGCGCGACCGTCGCATAGCTCGGGCACATGACGAGGGCGGCAAGGCCTTCCTTCGTCACCGCCTCCACCTCCGGCCAGAGCGCCGAGAAATGCGTGCAGTCGTTGATGACGAGGGCGGCGATGCCGAGCGTGCGGGCGCGTTCGGCAAGCACCGGAACGCCGAGCTCGAAGGCCGGGTTGGCAAAGCCGCCCGCAGCATCGACCTTGACGATGGCCGAACCCTCGTTGCGGTCGAGCACCGGCACCGCATCCGGCCTGACCTTGCCGGCCTTGACGGTGCGCAGCGCACCCTCGATACGATAGATCCCGTGAGACTTGCAGGCGTCACGCTCACCGGCGACAATGACGCGGGCAAGCGCTCCGGCCTGCACCGCATTGAGGCCGGCCTTCAGGAAGATCGCTTCGACACGCGCATGAAGGGCGTCAATCGTCAGGGTGGAGCTTTGCGTCATTTTCGTCTCGTCAGGTTGGCCGACCACGGCAGGTTGGCGATTGAACAATTGCATACATAGAGTATACAAGATTTCGACAAGTGCAATTCGCCCGCCTCTCCTGCCGGGCGAATCCCTATCCCCCGAGAAAGGTACGTCAAATGGCTTTCACTCCCAACGGTAAACACCTCGTCGCCGGTCAATGGCTGGACGGCAACGGCACGTTCACCTCCTCTCCCGCCCATGGCCCGGCACATGCCTTCGCCGTCGGCACGGTCGAGCTGGTGAACCGCGCCGCAGAGGCCGCAGAGGAAGCCTTCCTCAGCTACGGCTATTCCTCCCGCGCGACGCGCGCCGCCTTCCTGCGGGCCATCGCCGACGAGATCGAGGCCCGCGCCGAGGCCATCACCGAGATCGGCACGCAGGAGACCGGCCTTCCCGTCGCGCGCCTCCAGGGCGAGCGCGGCCGCACGACCGGCCAGCTCCGCCTCTTCGCCGACCATATCGAGAAGGGCGACTTCCTCGACCGCCGCTTCGATGCCGCCCAGCCGGACCGCCAGCCGGCGCCGCGTCCGGAAATCCGCCTGATCCAGCGGCCGATCGGCCCGGTCGCCGTCTTCGGCGCCTCCAACTTCCCGCTCGCCTTCTCGACGGCCGGCGGCGACACGGCCGCGGCGCTTGCCGCCGGCTGCCCCGTCGTCGTCAAGGGACATTCGGCCCATCCGGGCACCGGCGAGATCGTCGCCGAGGCGGTCCTTGCCGCCATCGAAAAGACCGGCGTGCATCCGGGCGTCTTCTCGCTGATCCAGGGCGGCAACCGCCAGGTCGGCGAAGCCGTCGTGCAGCATCCGCTGATCAAGGCCGTGGGCTTCACCGGCTCGCTTGCCGGCGGCCGCGCCCTCTTCAACCTGTGCGCCGCCCGCCCGGAACCGATCCCGTTCTTCGGCGAGCTCGGCTCGGTCAACCCGATGTTCCTGCTGCCGGAAGCCATGAAGGCCCGCGCGGAAGGCCTCGGCCAGGGCTGGGCGGGCTCGCTCACCATGGGCGCCGGCCAGTTCTGCACCAATCCGGGCATCGCCGTCGTCACGGACGGCGCGGATGCCGACCGCTTCACGGCCGCCGCCGTGGAGGCGCTCTCCAAGGTCGGCCCGCAGACCATGCTGACCGACGGCATCGCCAAGGCCTATCACGACGGCCAGGCGCGCTTCGAGAGCCGCAACACGGTCAAGCCGCTGCTGACGACGCAGTCCTCCGGCCGCGAGGCGCTGCCCAACCTCTTCGAGATCTCCGGCGAACAGTTCCTCGCCGACCATGCGCTCTCCGAAGAGGTCTTCGGCCCGCTCGGCCTCGTCGTGCGCGTCTCCTCGGTGGACGAGATGGAAAAGCTCGCCCGCAATTTCGAGGGCCAGCTGACGGCGACGATCCACATGGATGCCGGCGACCTCGAGGACGCAAAACGCCTGCGCCCGGTGCTGGAGCGCAAGGCCGGCCGCGTGCTGGTCAACGGCTTCCCGACGGGCGTCGAAGTGGTGGATTCCATGGTTCACGGCGGTCCCTATCCGGCCTCGACCAATTTCGGCGCGACGAGCGTCGGCACCATGTCGATCCGCCGCTTCCTGCGCCCGGTCTCCTACCAGAACATGCCGGAAGGCCTGCTGCCGGAGGATTTCCTCAACTAAGTCAAGGGTCTGTCCCCTGCGGAGCGCGGCCGTCACGGAACGGCCCTGCTCCGCACATTTTCTCGCCGCAGGTATATACTTTTTGTATATTACTTGTATTTTAGAGGGGATTTACGCCTCTGGCGCAGGACGGACCTCCGCCCGCGTGGATCGACAGACCAACCCAGGGAGAGAGTTATGAAGAAGACCTCGGTCCTCGCCTTCGGCCTCGTTGCCGCCACCGCTTTGACCAGCCCGGCCAAGGCCGACAAGCTGGACGACATCATCTCGTCCGGCACGCTGCGCTGCGCCGTCGTCCTCGACTTCCCGCCGATGGGCTCGCGCGACGAGAACAACAACCCGATCGGCTTCGACGTCGATTACTGCAACGACCTCGCCAAGGCGCTCGGCGTCACGGCCGAAATCGTCGAAACGCCCTTCCCGGAACGCATCCCGGCCCTGATGTCCGGCCGTGTCGACGTCGGCGTCGCCTCGACCTCCGACACGCTGGAACGCGCCAAGACCGTCGGCATGACGATCCCCTACTTCGCCTTCCAGATGGCCGTCACCGCCAACGACAAGTCGGGCATCAAGTCCTTCGAGGACATGAAGGGCAAGACCGTCGGCGCCACCGCCGGCACGTTCGAGGCCATCGCGCTCGAAAAATCAGTCAAGGAATGGGGCGCCGGGGAATTCCGTCCGTACCAGACCCAGGCCGACGTCTTCCTCGCGCTCAGCCAGGGCCAGATCGACGCCACCGTCTCGACCTCGACGGTTGCCCAGTCCAACGTCAAGAGCGGCAAGTTCGCCGGCATCTCCGTCGTCGGCATGGCTCCTTACGACATCGACTACGTCTCGCTCTTCACCAACCGCGAAGAGTATGGCCTCATCAACTACCTGAACCTCTTCATCAACCAGCAGGTCCGCACCGGCCGCTACGCCGAGCTCTACGAGAAGTGGGTGGGCGGCGACCTTCCGTCCCTGTCCGTCAACGGCGTTTATCGCTAATCTGCCGCTTCCCGGCGGCGCGGGACGATCTCCCGCGCCGCTGATCGTTTCCGAAGGGTGAGACGGCAATGATCAGTTATTCCTTCCACTGGAACCAGGCGTTCAAGGCGCTGCCGCAGATGCTGGACGGCGCTCTGGTCACGCTGCAGATCGCGATCCTGTCCATGGTCGTCGGCCTTGCAGTCGCCCTGGCGCTGACGCTCTTCCGCCTGTCCGGCAACCGAGCCTTGAGCGGCTTCGCCACGGGCTGGGTCGAGATCGCGCGCAACACGCCGGCACTGTTCCAGATTTATATGGCCCATTTCGGCCTCGGCAATTTCGGCATCCACCTCAGCCCCTATACGGCGCTGCTCGTCGGCATCGCCTTCAACAATGCCGGCTATCTTGCGGAGAACTTCCGCGGCGCGCTGAAGGCGATCCCGGACACGCAGACGCGCGCCGGCCGTTCGCTCGGCATGACGCCGCTGCAGGCCTTCCGCTACATCGTGCTGCCGCAGATGCTGCGCGTCGCCTTCCTGCCGGCCACCAACCAGATGGTCTGGGCGATCCTGATGACCTCGCTCGGCGTCACCGTCGGCATGAACACCGACCTTGCCGGCGTCACGCAGGAGCTGAACGCCCGTTCCTTCCGCACCTTCGAATTCTTCGCGATCGCGGCGGTGATCTACTATCTCATCGCCAAGGCCGTGACGCTCATCGCGCGCCTCTTCGCCGCGCGCATGTTCCGCTACTGAGAGGGGTAAGCCATGTTCGACACCTCCCTCACCCTGGCCGATCTCGGCTTCCTCGCGCAGGGCGCGGCCATGACGCTCGCCGTCACCGCCGTCTCCGTCATCGCGGGCACTATCCTCGGCATCGTCTTCGGCGTCATCCGCAACCAGGCCGGTCCCTACTGGTCGATCCCGCTGACCTTCCTGCTCGACGTCTTCCGCTCCGTGCCGCTGCTCATCCAGCTCGTGCTCGGCAATGCGGCGCAGTCGATCTTCAAGCTCGGCTGGCCGCCCTTCACCACCTCCTGCGTCGTGCTGTCGCTCTATACGGCAGCCTATTGCACCGAGATCGTGCGCGGCGGCATCTCCTCCGTGCCGGCGACGACGCGCCGCGCCGCCCGCTCGCTGGGCCTCACCTGGTGGCAGGACATGCGCTACATCGTGGCCCCGCTCGCCACGCGCGTCTCGCTGCCCGCCTGGATCGGCCTGACGCTCGGCGTCATGAAGGATTCGGCGCTCGTGCTCTGGCTCGGCCTCATCGAGCTGCTGCGCGCCTCGCAGATCCTCGTCACGCGCCTTCAGGAGCCGCTGTTCATCCTCATCATCTGCGGCGCCATCTACTTCATCATCTCCTTCCCAGTCGCCCGGCTTGGCGGGTATCTCGAAAAACGGTGGTCCCCCAATGATTGAGATCGAAAACGTCCGCAAATCCTTCGGCCAGCTCGAAGTCCTCAAGGGGATCAACCTCACCGTGAAGAAGGGCGAGGTGCTGACCATCATCGGCGGCTCGGGCTCGGGCAAGTCGACGCTGCTCACCTGTATCAACGGGCTGGAGACCATCGACGCCGGCCGCATCGTCGTCGACGGCACCGACGTCCATGCCAAGGGCACGGACCTCAACAAGCTGCGCCGCAAGCTCGGCATCGTCTTCCAGCAGTTCAACGCCTTCCCGCACCTGACCGTGCTGGAAAACGTCATGCTGGCGCCGGTCAAGGTGCTCGGCCAGTCGAAGGCCGAGGCCGAGGCGATGGCCGTCAAGCAGCTCAGCCATGTCGGGCTCGGCGACAAGCTCAAGGTCTATCCGAGCCGCATGTCCGGCGGCCAGCAGCAGCGCATGGCGATCGCCCGTGCGCTCGCCATGTCGCCGGCCTACATGCTCTTCGACGAGGTGACCTCGGCGCTCGACCCGCAGCTCGTCGGCGAAGTGCTCGACACGCTGCGCATGCTCGCCTCCGAGGGCATGACGATGATCTGCGTGACGCATGAAATGAAGTTCGCCCGCGAGGTCTCCGACCGCGTCGCCTTCTTCCACAAGGGCGTGATGGCCGAGATCGCCCCGCCGGAAGAGCTGTTCGACGCGCCGAAGGACCCCGAGCTCCAGACCTTCCTCGCCGCAACGCACTGAGGCCAACATGAAAACCGAAATCGAACCCGGCGTCGTCGTCATCGGCGCCGGCGTGGTCGGCCTGTCGGCCGCCATCGCGCTTGAGGCGCGCGGCCTTGCCGTCACCGTCCTCGAACGCGAGGCTCCCGCCGCGGGCGCCTCCGCCGGCAATGCCGGCGCCTTCGCCTTCACCGACATCCTGCCGCTCGCCTCGCCCGGCATCCTGAGGAAAGCGCCGAAATGGCTGCTCGACCCGCTCGGGCCGCTCAGCATCCCGCCCTCCTATGCCATGCAGATCGCGCCGTGGATGTTCCGGTTCTGGCGCGCCTGCTCGGCAAGCCGCGTCGCCCATTCCACCGCCGCGCAGACGGCATTGATGGACCTTTCCAAGGCCGCGCTCGAACCGTTCCTCACTGAGACCGGCACGGCGTCCATGCTGCGCAAGGAAGGCAATCTCCAGGTCTACGAGAGCCAGGCCGAGCTCGACGCCTCGCTGCCCGGCTGGAAGGCCCGCGCGGAACACGGCATCGAATTCCGCCACATGGACGCCGCCGGGATGGCGGAGATCCAGCCCGGCCTCGCGCCGCGCTTCACGCACGGCACCTTCACGCCCGGCTGGTACTCCATCGCCGACCCGAAGCTCTATACGCTGGCGCTCGCCGATCATTTCCGTGCCAGGGGCGGCGTGATCGAACGCGCCGAGGTCTCCGGCCTGAAAGCCGTCGACGGCGGCGTGGAGATCACCACCACGGATGGCCGCGTTCGGCGCGTGGAACGGGTCGTGCTCGCAGCCGGCGCCTTCTCGCACCTTCTTGCGCGCGGCCTTGGCGAAAACATCCCGCTCGAAACCGAGCGCGGCTACAACACGACGCTGCCGGCGGACGCCTTTGACCTGCGCACGCAGGTCACCTTCGGCGGCCACGGCTTCGTCGTCACCCGGCTTTCGACCGGCATCCGCGTTGGCGGCGCGGTGGAGCTCGGCGGACTGAAGCTACCGCCGAACTTCCGCCGGTCGGAAGCCATGCTGGAGAAGGCGCGGCGCTTCCTGCCCGGCCTGAAGCCGGACGGCGGCGTGCAGTGGATGGGCTTCCGCCCCTCCATGCCCGACAGCCTGCCGGCCATCGGCCGCGCCCGCGCGACGGCGAACGTCGTCTACGCCTTCGGCCACGGCCATCTCGGCCTCACCCAGTCGGCCGGCACCGCCCGTCTCGTCGCCGAGCTCCTGACGGGGCAGCCGACAAGCATCGACATCGCCCCCTTCTCTCCGCAACGCTTCTAGGAGCCGTCCCATGGCCGACCTTTCCGCCCGCAGCATCCTCGCCGGCACCGCCGCCGGCCCGATCATCGCGGCGGGAGAGGCGCTGAGCTTCTGGGGCGGGGTCGACCCGGCGACCGGCAAGGTCATCGACGTGCACCATCCGCTGCACGGCAGAACGATCACCGGCGGCATCCTGATGATGCCGTCAAGCCGCGGTTCCTGCACGGGCTCCGGCGTGCTGCTCGACCTCGCGCTGACCGGCCGCGCGCCCGCGGCCCTCATCTTCAGCGAGGCGGAGGATGTGCTGACGCTCGGCGCGCTCATCGCCGCCGAGATGTTCGGCAAGTCGCTGCCGGTGCTGCGCCTCTCCCACGATGCCTTCGACGCGCTCTGTCGGGCGAAGTCGGCAAGGATAGGCGACACGGCCATCGAGGCCGACGGCCTGACGATCCCCGTTTCCCCGCCCGCCACCGCCGCGCTCGACCTCACCGACGACGACCGCGCCATGCTGGAGGGCCGCGACGGCATCGCCGTGCAGCTCGCCATGCGTATCACGACCGCCATGGCCGCCCAGCAGGGCGCGGAAAAGCTCGTCGACGTGGTGCAGGGCCATATCGACGGCTGCATCTATGCCAGCCCCGCCAACCTGACCTTTGCCGAGAAGATGGCGGACATGGGCGCGAAGGTGCGCGTGCCGACCACGATGAACGCCATTTCCGTCGATCGCGCCAACTGGGAAAGGCAGGGCGTGCCGCATGACTTCGGCGATCCGGCCGCCCGGCTTGCCGACGCCTATGTGCGCATGGGCTGCCGGCCGACCTTTACCTGCTCGCCCTACCTGCTCGACAGCGCGCCGAAGGCGGGCGAGGCGATCGCCTGGGCCGAATCCAATGCCGTGATCTTCGCCAACACCGTGCTCGGCGCGCGCACGGCCAAGCACCCGGACTTCCTCGACCTCTGCATCGCCCTCACCGGCCGCGCGCCGCTCTCCGGCGTCTATCTTGCCGAACACCGCAAGGCGAGCCGCGTCATCGCGGTGGAGCTTCCCGAGAATGTCGACGACGCCTTCTGGCCGCTGGTCGGCTATCTCGCCGGCCGCGCCGCGCCGGACCGCATCCCCCTCCTCACCGGCCTTGCCGATGCGAAACCGACGCGGGACGACCTCAAGGCCCTCTGCGCCGCCTTCGGCACCACCTCGGCCGCACCCATGCTGCATATCGAGGGCGTGACGCCCGAGGCCGAGGGCGCCGCCGCGCCGGATGCCGACCGTGCGGCGATCACCCGCGCCGACATGATCGACGTCTGGACGATGTTCAACGACGGCCCCGAACAGGTCGAGCTCGTCGCCATCGGCAGCCCGCATGCCTCGGCCTCCGAATGCCGCGTCTTCGCCGACGCGCTTGCCGGCCGCAAGCGGCACGGGGACGTCACGGTGATCGTCACCGCCGGCCGCGACGTCATGGCGGAAGCCGGCGACGTTCTTGCCCGGCTGAGGGAGAGCGGCGTCGAGGTGCTGCCGGACCTCTGCTGGTGCTCGATCTCCGAGCCCGTCTTCCCGGCGAAGACGCGGGCGCTCATCACCAATTCCGGCAAATACGCCCATTACGGCCCGGGCCTTTCCGGCCGCACCGTGCGCTTCGGCAACCTTGCCGACTGCGTGGAGGCGGCGCTGACCGGCCGCGTGCCGCCACGCCTGCCGGCCTGGCTCGCCTGACGGCGGAATTTCCCCCTTCGTCCCCGCCTTTCCCCTCGATGCTAGAGTCCGCGACATCGCGCAACGTCATCGAGGATCAGGAACATGACAGAAGTTTCGCCGCGCATCGGCCTTGGCTATGTGATGCCGTCGCAGGCCCAGAAGCACGTCACCGTCAACGAGAGCCTGCGCCGGCTCGACGCCGTGGTGCAATGCGCAGTGAAGTCCGCGACGACGACCGGGGAACCGGGCACGCCGGCGGAGGGCGATGCCTATATCCTGCCCGCCGGCCGGTCCGGCCCCGCCTGGGACATCCTTGCCGAAACCCATATCGCGGTCTTCCAGGACGGCGCCTTCACGGCCATCCCGCCGGCCGCCGGCTTCCTTGCCTATGCGATGGATACCGGCCGGTTCCTGCTGTTCGACGGCGCGGCCTGGCGGACGATCCCGCTTTCGGGCGACAACGTGCCCTCCCTCGGCATCAACACCGGCGCGGACGCGAACAACCGGCTGGCCGTCAAGGCGAACGCCGAGCTTCTCAGCCATGACGACGTCACGCCCGGCAGCGGCGACGCCCGCAAGGTCATCAACAAGGCGGGCACCGGCAACACCGCCTCGCTCCTGCTCCAGACCGGCTTTTCCGGCCGCGCCGAGATCGGCCTCGTCGGCGAGGACAATCTTACCGTCAAGGTCTCCTCCGACGGCGGCAGCTTTACCGAAGTCATGCGGGCGGACGCGGCGACCGGCAACCTCGGTGTCGGCTTGAGCGCGACGCCGGTCTGCAGGCTCGATGTCGCCGGGCCCGTGCGGGTCGCCGGCTACACGGTCGCCGCCCTGCCGCCCGCCGGCGCCGGGGCGGGCCAGATCATCCACGTCACAGACGCGTCGGGCGGCGCCGTCCTCGCCTTCAGCGACGGCACGAACTGGCGCCGCGTCACCGACCGCGCCGTCGTTTCCTGACGGGGTGCGAGGCGGTCGGATTAGTATTACTAATTGTTCATTTCCTCATGCGATGCTCCGCTTCAAAGACGGGGCATTGGGGAAACGACGTTGCAGCCACGCCGCATTCTATCCGACAGGCAGGGGAATTTCGGGATTCTCACTGCGCTCATCATGGTGCCGCTCCTCGGCTGCGCGGGCATGGCGATCGATTTCACCAATGCCCTGCGCATCCGCTCGCAACTGATGGACGCGGCCGATTCCGCAGCCCTCGGGGCGATCACCGAACAGTCGAAGGGCGTTGCGGCGGCGATCAAGATGTCGGCGGACGGCGACGTCCCGGTCGCGAACGCCGACGGGCGCGAGCTTTTCCTTTCCCAGAGCAGCGATTCCTTTCTCCAGGCGCCGGTGGACGTCGCCGTCACGGTGAACAAGAAGGGCAACAACCTGTCGTCCGCGGTGCATTTCTCCGCCGCCGTGCCGACGACCTTCCTGCGGATCATCGGCCACGACGCGATCACGGTGAGCGGCACGGCGACGGCCGTCTACCAGACGGAGAGCTTCACCGACTTCTACATGCTGCTCGACAACACGCCCTCGATGGGCGTGGGCGCAACGCCGGGCGACGTCGCCAAGATGGTGGCGGCGACCTCCGACAAGTGCGCCTTCGCCTGCCATATCGTCAACAACGGCGTCGACGACAAGAACAGCTACTACAACCTCGCCCGGAAGATCGGCGCGACCATCCGCATCGACGTGGTGGCGAAGGCGACGGCGGCCCTCATGGACGAGGCCGTCGCCACGCAGAAATACGCCAACCAGTTCCGCATCGCCGCCTATACGTTCGGCGAGGCGGCGACGGACGTGAAGCTCTTCACGGTCTCCAAGCTGACGTCGGACCTCAATACGCTGAAGAAGGCGACGGCGAACATCAAGCTCATGAGCATCCCGAAGCAGGGCTACAACAACGACCAGCAGACCAGTTTCGACGACGCGCTCACCAAGATCGGCGGCGAGATCGACGATCCGGGCGACGGCAGCAGCACGGCGAGCCGGGAAAAGGTCGTCTTCTTCGTCGCCGACGGGGTGGGCGACAGCGAGAAGGCAAAGGGCTGCACGAAGAAGCTGACCGGCAACCGCTGCCAGGAGCCGATCGACACGAAATACTGCGACGCCCTGAAGAAGCGCGGCATCCGCATCGCGGTCCTCTATACGACCTACCTGCCGCTCCCCACCAACGATTGGTACAATACCTGGATCTCGCCCTTCCAGAACGAGATCGGCACGAAGATGAAGGAATGCGCCAGCGACGGCCTCTATTTCGAGGTCAGCCCCACCGAGGGCATCGAAGCTGCCATGAAGGCGCTCTTCCTCAAGACGGTAAAATCCCCGCGCCTGTCGAGCTGACGGCCTGCTCTAAAAATCAATGATTTGGGAAGGGATGGCGGACAGAGAGGGATTCGAACCCTCGATAGAGTTTCCCCTATACACGCGTTCCAGGCGTGCGCCTTCAACCACTCGGCCACCTGTCCGTCCGCTCGCTGCCGGCGGTCAGTCCGGCGCGGATCGCTTTCCTGTTTCCATTCCGGCGAGACGGCGCGATATATACCGAGGTTTGCAGCGGGATCAACCGCTTTCTGACAGAAACTTGAAGGATTTCCCGCGCTGCGGCGAAGGATTGCGCAAGGCCGGCCGTCTTCCTATCTATAGGCAGGAAGAAAGCGGGGCGGAATTGCCGCTCGCGGGCTGCGCCGGGAGGGCGCGATGATACGGTTCGTCCTCAAGGCCATCAGCCTTTTCGCCCTCGTCGTCGCCATCATGGCCGGCACGATCGACGCGATCCAGTCGGTCTCGGCTTCCGAGCCGGTGCTGACGCCGCTTGCCGTCGCCTGGAGCACGGCGAGCCCCGATACGATCGCCCTCGTCGCCGACAGCATCATGCGCAACTTTCCCTATGCGTGGGATCCGGCGGCCATGTGGGTGCTTTCGCAGCCGGCCTTCGCCGTGCTGCTTATCGTTTCGCTGTTCTTCTGGGTGATCGCCTACAGGCGGCCGCCCGTCGCGGGCCGCTTCACCGCGTAAAGCCCGTTTCTCCAAGTCCGGCCAGGGAGGCCAGAATGTTCCTGATCGACATGTTCAACAAGAAGACCGCCATGCCCGCGCCCGAGGCAGCCCTGCCCGGCCGCGACGAGCCCATTGCGACATCCGAAACCCATTTCGTGAACGGCCATCCGCTGAAGGGCCCCTATCCGGCGGGCTACCGCACGGTGCTCCTCGGCATGGGCTGCTTCTGGGGCGCCGAGCGGCTGCTCTGGCAGATCCCCGGCGTCTGGGTGACGGCATCGGGCTATTCCGGCGGCTTCACGCCGAACCCCACCTATCACGAGACGACGACGGGGCTCACCGGCCACGCCGAAGTCGTGCTCGTCGTCTACGATCCGGCAAAGGTCTCGCTCGAAACCCTGCTGAAGGCCTTCTTCGAGGCGCACGACCCGACGCAGGGCATGCGCCAGGGCAACGATATCGGCACGACCTACCGCTCGGCGATCTATGCCGGGGACGCGGGCGACCTTGAGACGGCGCGCCGCGTGCGCGACGCCTACCAGGCGGCGCTGACGGCGGCCGGGCGCACGGACCGCATCACGACGGAGATCGCCGAGGCCGGCCCGTTCTACTTCGCCGAGGAGGCGCACCAGCAGTATCTCGCCAAGAATCCGGGCGGCTATTGCGGCCTGCGCGGCACGGGCGTTTCCTGCGCCATCGGCTGATAGCGCCGTTATTCCAAGAGGTTATGGCCACTGCAGCTGAAGGGGAAAACCCTTTGCCTGCAGCGGCCATATTTTTTACCAACTGAAAAATTTCTGGTGAATTTTTCCAGCAGCCGTGCAAGGATGCCGCCAGCCTGACCCGAGGGAAAGGGGTCGGTGGCTCCGTGCGCGCTGTTTCACGCGCCGCCCGGAAGGTCCCTATAAGATCAATAGCGAACAGGGCTGCACAATGAAGAAAACCCTTCTCACCCTTCTTGCCACCGCTGCGATGTCGGCCAGCGCGCTCGCCGCGGACATCAAGCCGGCCATCATCTACGACCTCGGCGGCAAGTTCGACAAGTCGTTCAACGAGGCAGCCTTCAACGGCGCGGAAAAGTTCAAGACCGAGACCGGCATCGAATACCGCGACTTCGAAATCGCCAACGACGCCCAGCGCGAGCAGGCGCTGCGCCGCTTCGCCGGCGACGGCAACAACCCCATCGTGATGGCCGGCTTCTCCTGGTCCGCAGCGCTCGAGAAGGTCGCCGCGGAATATCCGGACACCAAGTTCGCCATCATCGACATGGTACTCGACAAGCCGAACGTCCGCTCGGTCGTCTTCAAGGAAGAGGAAGGCTCGTGGCTCGCCGGCATCCTCGCCGGCATGGCCTCCAAGACGAAGACCGTCTCCTTCGTCGGCGGCATGGACATTCCGCTGATCCACAAGTTCGCCTGCGGCTATATCGGCGGCGCCAAGTCGCTCGGCCCGGACTATAACGTGCTCGAAGCCTATACGGGCACGACGCCGGACGCCTGGAACGACCCGGTCAAGGGCGGCGAGATCGCCAAGTCGCAGTTCGACCAGGGCTCCGACGTCGTCTACCATGCCGCGGGCGGCACGGGCGTCGGCGTCCTGCAGGCTGCGGCCGACGCGGGCAAGCTCGGCATCGGCGTCGATTCCAACCAGAACGGCCTGCAGCCCGGCAAGGTGCTGACCTCGATGGTCAAGCGCGTGGACGTCGCCGTCTACGACGCGTTCATGTCGGCCAAGAACGACACGTTCAAGCCCGGCATCAACGTGCTCGGCCTCAAGGAAGGCGGCGTGGACGTCGCCATGGACGAGAACAACGCCCCGCTCATCACCCCGGAAATGAAGGCCGCCATCGACAAGGCGCGCGCCGATATCATCGCCGGCACGGTGCAGGTCCACGACTACATGTCGGACGAGACCTGCCCCTACTAAGCGGCATCGGCCAGATCACCGGCCCGTCTGCGCAAGCAGGCGGGCCGATTCCGTCTCATGGCCTCAATAGTGCGGGGGACGGGTGATGGCCGGGGCTTCCAGCGACCCTTCTTCCAGCACGAGGAACCGTTCCGTCAGCCGGTCGAGCTTTGTGCAAAGCTGCTCGACCACCCGCCATTGCTCGGCGAGCTGGTCGGAAAGCTCCTCGATCGTGTTGGCCTGATGGGCGACATGCTCCTCCAGACGGGCGATGCGCTCGGCCTGGGTTTCTTCGGAACGGTCGGGCATGGGCATTGGTCCTCCTTGCCGGTCAGAGGCGGCGGCACGAGCTATAGCGGCGCGGGACCCTGCCCGCAATCGGGCTGGACAAGAGCGGCGGAAGCAACAAGACTACGAGCCGATAGGCCGGAAGCGCGGCCCTTCGGCCCCAAATCCCCGTAAGAGCGGATCGTCATGAGCGAATTGGCAATCGAACTGAAGGGCATCGACAAGAGCTTCGGCCTCGTCCACGCCAACCGGAACATCAACCTGAAGGTCCGCAAGGGCACCATTCACGGCATCATCGGCGAGAACGGCGCCGGCAAATCCACCCTCATGTCGATCCTCTACGGCTTCTACCAGGCCGACCATGGCGACATCCTGATCGACGGCAGCAAGGTCGACATCCGCGATCCGAACGCGGCGATCGCCGCCGGCATCGGCATGGTCCACCAGCACTTCATGCTGGTCGAGAACTTCACCGTGCTGGAGAACATCATGCTCGGCGCGGAGGAAAGCCAGATCCTCAATGCCGGCATCACCAAGGCGCGCGCGGAACTGAAGCGGCTCGAAAAGGAATATGCGCTGGAGGTCGATCCGGACGCCGTTATCGAGGAGCTGCCGGTCGGCATCCAGCAGCGCGTCGAGATCCTGAAAGCCCTCTACCGCAAGGCCGATATCCTCATCCTCGACGAGCCGACGGGCGTCCTGACCCCGGCGGAGGCCGATCATCTCTTCCGCATCCTCCAGCAGCTCAAGGAGCAGGGAAAGACCGTTATCCTCATCACCCACAAGCTGCGCGAGATCATGGCGATCACCGACGAGGTCTCCGTCATGCGCCGCGGCGAGATGGTGGCGACGCGCACGACAAAGGAGACCTCAGTGGAGGAACTGGCCGAGCTGATGGTCGGCCGCCGCGTGCTGCTGCGCGTGGAAAAGGGCGAGGCGAAGCCCGCCGACGTCAAGCTTTCCGTCCGCAATCTCACGGTCCGCGACAGCCGCGGCGTGACGATGGTGGACGACGTCTCCTTCGATATCCGCGCCGGCGAGATCGTCGGCATCGCCGGTGTCGCCGGCAACGGCCAGTCGGAGCTGCTGGAGGCGATCTCCGGCATCCGCCGGGCGGCCTCGGGCACCGTGCTGCTTTCCGGCAGCGCAATCGACGTGACGGGCGATGCCGATCCGGCGGCGCTGCGCAAGCGCGGCCTTGCCCATGTGCCGGAGGATCGCCACCATGTCGGCCTCGTCCTGAAATTCGACGAGAGCGAGAACGCCATCCTCGGCTATCACGACGATCCGAAATACCGGAAGGGCTTCCTGCTCGACGTCGACGCGATCCGCGCCGACGCGGAAGAGAAGATCGCCGCCTACGACATCCGCCCGCCGAACCCGCGGCTGAAAACCGCCAACTTCTCCGGCGGCAACCAGCAGAAGATCGTTCTGGCGCGCGAGATGGAGCGCGGCCCCGAGGTGCTGATCATCGGCCAGCCGACGCGCGGCGTCGATGTCGGCGCCATCGAATTCATCCACAAGCGCATCATCGAGATGCGCGACCAGGGCAAGGCGGTGCTGCTCGTCTCGGTGGAACTCGACGAGATCCGCGCGCTGTCGGACCGCATCCTCGTCATGTTCGCCGGCCGCATCGTCGGCGAGCGCACGCCCGAGGCATCCGAAGGTGAACTCGGCCTGCTGATGGCCGGCGTGGAAGGCCCGAAGGAGGCCGCGGAATGAGCGTACCCTATGCGAAACTGCCGGCCTGGGCCGAATACGGCCTGATCCCGCTCGTCAACCTTATCGTCGCCTTCCTGATCTCCGGCCTCGTCGTGCTCATCGTCGGCGAAAGCCCGCTGGAAGCCGCCTACCACATGATCAACGGCGCCTTCGGGCGCGGCGAATATATCGGCTTCACGCTCTACTATACGACGACCTTCATCTTCACCGGCCTTTCCGTCGCGGTCGCCTTCCATTGCGGCCTCTTCAACATCGGCACGGAGGGGCAGGCCTATATCGGCGGCATCGGCGTGGCGCTCGCCTGCCTTGCCTTCGACCGGACGCTGCCCTGGTATCTCGTCTTCCCGATCGCCATCGTCGGCGCCTCGTTCTTCGGCGCGCTCTGGGCGCTCATTCCCGGCTGGCTGCAGGCCAAGCGCGGCAGCCATATCGTCATCACGACGATCATGTTCAACTTCATCGCCGCCAGCCTCATGAACTACCTGCTCAACAAGGTGTTCAAGCCGCTCGGCTCCATGTCGCTCGAAACCCGCACCTTCGATGCGGGCGGGCAGCTTCCCAAGCTCGACTGGCTGATGTCGATCTTCGGCCTTTCCGTCGGCTCGGCGCCGTTCAACATCTCCTTCCTGCTGGCGCTTCTCGTCTCCTTCGGCGTCTGGGTGCTGATCTGGCGCACCAAGCTCGGCTACGAGATGCGCACCATGGGCCACAGCCCCGCCGCCGCCCGCTATGCCGGCATCAAGGAAGCGAAGATCATCATCATCACCATGATGCTCTCCGGTGCGCTCGCCGGCATGATGGCGCTGAACCCGATCATGGGCGAGCAGTTCCGCATGCAGCTCGATTTCGTGCAGGGCGCCGGCTTCGTCGGCATCGCCGTGGCGCTGATGGGCCGCTCGCATCCGGCGGGCATCATCCCGGCCGCCCTCCTCTTCGGCATGCTCTACCAGGGGGGCGCGGAAATCTCCTTCGAGATGCCCTCCATCTCGCGCGACATGATCGTCATCATCCAGGGCCTGGTGATCCTCTTTGCCGGCGCGCTGGAGCACATGTTCCGCCCGGCCATCACGCGCATCGTCCTCGGGCTCTCGCCGAAGACGAGCGACGTCGCCGCCACCAAGGGAGCCTGAACCATGGAACTCTTTCAGGTCTTCATCGAGCTTGCGCAGTCGACCGTCCGCGTCTCGACGCCGCTGATCCTCGCCGCCCTCGCCGGCCTCTTCACCGAGCGGGCCGGCGTCTTCGACATCGGCCTCGAGGGCAAGATGCTGGGCGCGGCCTTCGCCGCCGGCGCCGTCGCCTACATCACCCAGTCCGTGATGATGGGGCTGCTTGCCGCCATCCTCATTTCCGTGCTGCTCTCGCTGGTGCATGGCTATGCCTCGATCACCCAGCGCGGCAACCAGATCGTCTCGGGCGTCGCCATCAACTTCGTCGTCGCCGGCGCCACCGTCATCCTCGGCCAGGCCTGGTTCAAGCAGGGCGGGCGCACGCCCGCGCTCTCGGCGGACGGCCGCTTCGGCACGATCAAGCTGCCCTTCGCAGACAGCCTGCGCGACGTGCCGATCCTCGGGCAGGTCTATTCCGACCTCCTCTCCGGTCATTCGCCCCTCACCTATCTCGCCTTCCTGATGGTGCCGGCGAGCTGGTGGATCCTCTACCGCACGCGCTTCGGCCTTCGCCTTCGCGCTGTCGGGGAGAATCCGGGTGCGGTCGATACCGCCGGCATCTCCGTCATCTGGCTGCGCTACCGCGCCGTCATCTGCTGCGGCATCCTGTGCGGCGTGGCGGGCGCCTATCTCTCGCTAGCGGCCAATGCCGGCTTCACCAAGGGCATGACGGCGGGCAAGGGCTATATCGCGCTCGCCGCCCTCATCTTCGCCAAGTGGCGGCCGAAGAACATCCTCTTCGCCTGCCTGCTTTTCGGCTTCCTCGATGCCTTCGCCATCCGCTACCAGGGCTATGCCTTCCCGCTGATCGGCAAGGTGCCGGTACAATTGATGCAGGCGCTGCCCTATATCCTCACGGTGATCCTGCTTGCGGGCTTCATCGGCAAGGCCATTCCGCCGAAGGCCGGCGGCGTGCCCTACGTCAAGGAGCGCTAGAAATGTCCCACGACCTCTTCGAGGCGGCGCGCACGGCCATGGCCCACGCCTATGCGCCCTATTCGAAATTCCCCGTCGGCGCGGCGATCCGCGCCGAGGACGGGAAAATCTATGCCGGCGCCAATATCGAGAACATCTCCTTTCCGCAGGGCTGGTGCGCCGAACCCACCGCCATCAGCCACATGATCATGGCCGGCGCGACGAAGATCGTCGAGATGGCGGTGATCGCCGAGAAGCTGCCGCTCTGCCCGCCCTGCGGCGGCTGCCGGCAGAAGATCGCCGAATTCGCCTCGGCGAAAACGCAGATCTATCTTTGCGACGAGACCGGCGTGAAGAAGACCATGACGATGGAAGAGCTTCTGCCGCACGGCTTTGCAACGGACGTGATCGGATGAGCGCCACGACGACCGACCTCCTCATCTCCCGCCTCGGCGGCGTCGCGCCGCGCCACGGTATCGTGCTCGGCTCCGGCCTCGGCTCGCTGGTGGAAGCGATCACCGATCCGCTGCGCATTTCTTACTCCGACCTGCCGAGCTTTCCGGTCAGCGCCGTCTCGGGCCATGCCGGCGAGCTCGTCATCGGCCATCTGGGCGGCGTCCCCGTCATCGTGCTTTCCGGCCGCGTGCACTACTACGAGAGCGGCGACGCCAATGCCATGCGCACGCCCATCGAGGTGCTGAAGGGGCTCGGCGTCACCTCGCTGATCCTCACCAATTCGGCGGGATCGCTGCGGGACGACATGCCGCCCGGCTCGGTGATGCGCATTTCCGACCACATCAATTTCTCCGGCACCAACCCGCTGATCGGCCTTGCCGGCGACGACCGCTTCGTCGGCATGACCAATGCCTACGATGCCGGGCTCTCCGCAAGCATGGAGCGGGCGGCGGAAAAGCTCGGCATCCCGCTCTCCTGCGGCGTCTACATGTGGTTCTCCGGGCCGAGCTTCGAGACGCCGGCGGAAATCCGCATGGCGCGCGTGCTCGGCGCCGATGCCGTCGGCATGTCGACCGTGCCGGAAGTGCTGATCGCCCGCCATCTCGGCCTCAGGGTCGCCGCCGCCTCGGTCATCACCAATTTCGGCGCCGGCATGACGGGCGTCGAACTCAGCCATCACGAAACCAAGGACATGGCCCCGATCGGCGGGAAGCGGCTCGCCGCAATCCTCGCCGAGATGATCGCGGGCGGAGACGACGACCATGCATGAGGCCATCGCCAAGAAAGCGCTCTCGCTGCTCGACCTGACCGATCTGACCGACACCTGCGATGCGGCGGCCATCGAAAAGCTCTGCAGGCAGGCGCAGACGCCCTTCGGGCCGACGGCCGCCATCTGCATCTGGCCGCGCTTCGTGGCTCAGGCGCGCGGCATCCTCGGCAAGGGCAATGCGGTGAGGATCGCCACCGTCGTCAACTTCCCCTCAGGCGGCATGGCCGTTGCGGACGTCGTCGCCGAGACGAAGCAGGCGATCGCCGACGGCGCCGACGAGATCGACCTCGTCATTCCGTACCGCGATTTCATCACCGGCGACGAAGAGGCCGTGACGGAGATGGTGACGGCCGTAAGGGCCGCCTGCCCGCCGCCCGTCACGCTCAAGACCATTCTGGAGACCGGCGAACTCAAGGACCCGGCGCTGATCCGCGAGGCCTCCGACCTTGCCATTGCCGCCGGCACGGATTTCATCAAGACCTCCACCGGCAAGGTTGCCGTCAACGCCACCCTGCAGGCCGCAGAGATCATGCTGAACGCCATCAAGGCGAGCGGCAGGCCGGTCGGCTTCAAGCCGGCGGGCGGCGTGCGCACCGTGGCGGATGCCGGCGAATACCTGGCGCTCGCCGCCTCGATCCTCGGCGAAGGCTGGGCGACGCCGAAAACCTTCCGCTTCGGCGCCTCGGGGCTTCTGGGCGACATTCTTTCCGTGCTCGGCGGCCAGCCCGCGCCCGCCGCGCCGGCAAGCTACTGAGATGCTGCCGCAGGAGACGATCCGCCGCAAGCGGAACGGCGAGCCCCTCGGCCGCGAGGAGATTGCCCGCCTCGTTGCCGGCGTGACGGACGGCAGCGTCTCCGAGGGGCAGGTCGCCGCCTTCGCCATGGCCGTCTGGTTCAACGGCATGGCGCGCGAGGAGACCGTGGCGTTGACATTGGCCATGCGCGATTCGGGCGACGTGCTCGACTGGTCGGACCTGGGCCGCCCGGTCGCCGACAAGCATTCGACCGGCGGCGTCGGCGACAATGTCTCGCTGATGCTGGCGCCCATCGCGGCCGCCTGCGGGCTTGCCGTGCCGATGATCTCCGGGCGCGGCCTCGGCCATACCGGTGGTACGCTCGACAAGCTGGAATCGATCCCCGGCTACACGATCATGCCATCCGCCGACATCTTCCGCCGTACGGTGAAGGACATCGGCTGTGCGATCATCGGCCAGACGGCGGACCTCGCGCCAGCCGACAAACGCATCTACGCCATCCGCGACGTGACGGCGACAGTCGATTCCGTGCCGCTGATCACCGCCTCGATCCTTTCCAAGAAGCTCGCCGCCGGCCTGCAGTCGCTGGTGCTGGACGTGAAGGTCGGCAACGGCGCCTTCATGACGGAGATGGCCGAGGCCGACACGCTCGCCCGCTCGCTGGTCGAGGTGGCGAACGGGGCGGGCGTGAAGACATCCGCGCTCATCACCGACATGAACCAGCCGCTGGCGGACGCCGCCGGCAACGCGGTGGAGATCGCAAACTGCATCGCCTTCCTCAAGGGCGAGAAGGCCGGCACGCGGCTGGAGCGCATCGTTCTGGCTTTCGCCGCCGAAATGCTGGCGCTGTCCGGGCTGGAGACCGATCCCGCCGCGGCCCTCGCGCAGGCGAGGGGAGCGCTCACGAGCGGCGCCGCGGCGGAGGTCTTCGGGCGCATGGTGCACGCTCTCGGCGGCCCGGCTGATATCGTCGAGCGGGCGGCGGTCTATCTCTCGCCCGCCCCGGTCATCCGCCCGGTCCTTGCGGACGAGGCCGGCTACCTTGCCGCCTGCGACACGCGGGGCATCGGCCTTGCCGTCATCGAGCTTGGCGGCGGGCGCAGCCGGCCGGACGATACCGTCGACCACCGGGTCGGTTTCGACCGCCTGCTGCCGCTCGGCACGAAGGTGGAAAAGGGCATGGAGATCGGCCGCGTCCATGCGGCAAGCACCGATGCCGCCGAGCGCGCGGCGATGCGGCTTGCCGCGCTCTACCGGACCACGCCGGAAGCGCCGGCCGCCGCGCCGGAAATCCTCGAGGCCGTCAGCGCGTGAGCTGCAGCTTGCCGTCCTCGACCTTGTAGGACGAGAGCCCCTTGAGGAAGCTCATGCCGATCAGCGTGCCGGAAAGCGCCTTGTCCTCCAGCACCATGGCGCCGACCTTCTCCATGCGCACCGGGCCGATCTCGACCCTGTCGAGGCGGATATAGGCGGCGCGCGCCTTGCCGTTGGCCGTGTCGACCGCGTAGCGGAAATCGAGGTCCGCCTTGTCGATGCCGAGGCGCTGGGCGGTGGAGACGTTGAGGGCGACCATGCTGGCGCCCGTATCGACCATGCCCTCCTCCTTGCGGCCGTTGATGGAGAAGAGGCCGGTGAAATGGCCGTCCGCATCGGCGGCGATGACGGCGCTGCGGTTGCCGGTATAGCGCGCCGCATCCTGGCCCGTCGAAACCGAAGCCTTCTCGACCCTTGCGGGCGGCGTGCCGGATGCGGCCGTTTCGAGATAGCGCGTCGCCAGGCCGGGCACGAAGGCGGCTGCGGCCGCGACGGACCCGACGACAAGAACGAGGCTGCGAAGGAACATGGGACGGTCTCCGGAAGGATCTGTCCCGAAATAGCACGCCGCCGGCTAACGGACGGCAAAAGGGGCGCCGCAGGGCGCCCCGGTCCACGATCTTCGAACGGCGTGGTAAACGGCCGGTTAATGCGCGCCGGACATGTCGCCGAGCACGTCCTTGGACTGCACGGTGGAATCGGCGTTGAGCACGTAGACCATCGGCACGCCGGTCGCGAGGTTGAGCTTCAGGATCTCTTCCTTCGAAAGCCGGTCCAGCACCATGACCAGCGAGCGCAGCGAATTGCCGTGGGCGGCGACGAGCACCTTCTCGCCGCGCAGCACGCGGGGCAGGATCTCCGTCAGGTAGTAGGGCCAGACGCGCGCGCCGGTGTCGCGCAGGCTCTCGCCGCCCGGCGGCGGCACGTCGTAGGAGCGGCGCCAGATATGCACCTGCTCCTCGCCCCACTTGGCGCGGGCATCGTCCTTGTTGAGGCCGGAGAGATCGCCGTAGTCGCGCTCGTTCAGCGCCTCGTCGCGGATCGTCTCAAGGCCCGGCTGGCCGATCTCGTCGAGGATGATCTTCAGCGTCTTCTGCGCGCGCGACAGCGCCGAGGTGAAGGCGATATCGAACTTGATGCCGGTTTCGGCGAGCGCCTTGCCGCCGGTCGTGGCTTCCTCGATGCCGAGCGCGGTGAGGTCCGGGTCGCGCCAGCCGGTGAAGAGGTTCTTCAGGTTCCATTCGCTCTGGCCGTGGCGAACGAGGACGAGGGTTCCGCTCATGGGATAGGTCTCCGATGTTGGATCAGTTGAGCCCGAGCACGTCGAGCATGGAGTAGAAGCCGGGCTTGCGCTCGCGCGCCCAGAGCGCGGCATGCACCGCGCCGCGGGCGAAGATCGAGCGGTCCGTCGCGCTGTGCGAGAGCGTCAGCAGCTCGCCCTCGCCGGCCAGCATGACCGAATGCTCGCCGATGACCGAGCCGCCGCGCAGCGTGGCAAAGCCGATGGCGCCGGACGGGCGCGGGCCGGTGTGGCCGTCGCGCGTGCGCACGGAATGCTCTGCAAGCGAAATGCCGCGGCCCCGCGCCGCTGCCTCGCCGAGAAGCAGCGCCGTGCCGGAGGGCGCGTCGACCTTGTGCTTGTGGTGCATTTCGAGAATCTCGATGTCCCAGTCGGCCGGGCCGAGCGCGCGGGCGGCCGTCTGCGTCAGGACGCCGAGCAGGTTGACGCCGAGACTCATATTGCCGGACTTGACGATCCGCGCATGGCGGGCGGCAGCCCTGATCTTCTCGTCGTCCGCCGGCGCGCAGCCGGTCGTGCCGACCACATGGACGATGCGCGCCTGCGCCGCGAGGCCGGCGAATTCGACGGTGGCGGCCGGTGCGGTGAAATCGAGCACGCCTTCGGCTTCGAGGAAGGCTTCCAGCGGCTTGTCGGTGACGGGGACGCCGATCGGCCCGAGGCCGGCAAGCTCGCCCGCATCGCGGCCGACGAAGGGAGAGCCCTCGCGCTCGACGGCGGCAAAGACGGCCGCGCCTTCCATGGCGTGGATGGTGCGGATCAGCGTCTGGCCCATGCGGCCGGCGGCGCCGACGACGACCAGCTTCATTGCGGTGCCGCTCATCTCGTTCTTTCCCTGCACTATTTGCCCGCGCTGACGGCGGGCGCCTGAAGATTGTTGAGGCGAGCGTAGAGGCCGTTTTCGCGGGCCGCAAGCTCCTCGTGCGTGCCTTCTTCCATGACGCGGCCGTCCTGCATCGCGACGATCTTGTCGGCCCGCACCACCGTGGAGAGGCGATGGGCGATGACGACGACGGTGCGCCCGCTCATCGCCTCGTCGAGCGCCTTCTGCACGGCCTGCTCGGATTCGGTGTCGAGCGCGGAGGTGGCCTCGTCGAGGAGGAGGATCGGCGCATTGCGCACCAGCGCGCGGGCGATGGAAAGCCGCTGGCGCTGGCCGCCGGAAAGCGTCACGCCGTTCTCGCCGACGGGCGTGTCGTAGCCGAGCGGCTGGGCGAGGATGAAATCGTGCGCATAGGCATGGCGGGCCGCGGCCTCCACCTCGGCATCGCTCGCCTCCGGCCGGCCGTAGCGGATGTTGTCGCGGATCGTGCCCTCGAAGAGGTAGGGCTGCTGCGAGACATAGGCGATGGCGTTTCTCAGCGACTGCTTGGTGACATGGGCGATGTCCTGCCCGTCGATCAGGATCTCGCCCTCCGCCGGATCGTAGAAGCGCGGGATGAGGCTGATGACGGTGGATTTCCCCGCGCCGGACGGGCCGACGAGCGCCGTGGTGCGCCCGCCCTCGGCGGTGAAACTCACGCCCTTGAGGATGGTCTCACCCTCCGAATAGCCGAAGCGGACATTGCGGAAGTCGATCGACGCGTCGGTGATGACGAGCGGCTTCGCGTCGGCCCTGTCGGCCTGGCGCGGCTTGAGGTCGAGGACCTCGTAGATCATGCGCGCATTGACGGCCGCGCGTTCCAGCGAGACCTGCAGGCGCGCAAGGCGCCGCGCCGGATCATAGGCCATCAGGAGCGCGGCGACGAAGGCGAAGAAGGCGCCCGGCATCACGTCGCCGTAGATGGAGCGGTAGGCGGCATAGGCGAGCACGCCGGAAATGGCGAAGCCCGCGAAGGTTTCCGTCATCGGCGCCGTGCGCTCAGTCAGCCGCGCGATGCGGTTGGAGCGGCGCTCCGCCTCGTCGATGATCGCCTCGACCTTGCCGCGAAGCTGGTCCTCCATGGTGAAGGCCTTGACGATGGTGATGCCCTGGATCGTCTCCTGCATGGCGCCGAGCACATGGCTGTTGAGCTCGACCGCCTCGCGCGTCGCGCTGCGCAGGCGCTTGGAGACGTAACGCAGGCCGAGGAGCAGCGGCGGGGCGACGACGAAGACGATGAGCGTCAGCAGCCAGTCCTTGGAGATCATCACGCCGATGAGCGCGACGAGGGTGAGCACGTCGCGGGCGAGCGATGTCACCGTCATGTTGAGGACGTCGCGGATGCCGGTGACGTTCTGGCTGATCTGGGCGGCGAGATAGGCCGAGCGCGACTCGCTGAAGAAGCCGACGCTGAGCGCCATCAGGTGCGAATAGAGCCGGCGCTGGTAGCGCGCGACGATATTGTTGCCGATCTTGGAGAGGATGACGGCCTCGTAGTAGGTCGCAAAGCCGCGCAGCACGAAGGCGACGAAGATCGCGCCGCAGATGATGAGCACGAGGTCGGCGCGCTTGTTGGCGAAGGCCTCGTTGACGACCGATTCCATGATCCAGGCGGTGAAGGCCGTCGTCATCGCGACCACGACGAGGCAGGCAATGGCGGCGAGATAGCCGCGCAGATGCTCGCGGCCGTTTTCGGCGATGACGCGCTTGAGCACGGTCGTAACGGTGTCGGAGCTGACGGGCGGGCGCTCGGTTCGACTTTTATCGGTCAATAAACTGACTTTCCTGCACGGTCTCGACAGCGGCCGGCGGACCGGCCCTAGGGCGCTCTATAGGGGCTGGACCCGGCTTTGGCGAGTCCGCGGAGCGTCGAGACCCTTGCGAAAGGCTCACCTTTTCCAGTGGCGTCCCTCGGTTGCAACACCGAATCGCTCCGGCATGCGCGCGAAGGCGGCAAGGCCCGCCAGCGCCGCCACGGGATGGGTGACCACATAGGTGGGGATGGAGCGGAGAAGCGCGCTGTGCGGCGCCTTGTCCTCGAAGGCGGCGCGGAATTCCGGACCGCGCAGGGCGGGAAGGATCTTCTGCGAGATGCCGCCGGCAAGGAACACGCCGCCCTTGGCCATGAAGATCATCGCCATGTCGCCGGCAACGCGGCCGAGATAGGTGGAGAAGAGTGCGACCGTCTCGATGGCCGCGCGGTCCTCCTGCGCGAGCGCCTTTGCCGTCACGTCGGCCGGGGTCTCAAGCGGCGCGTCGACGCCGTCGGCGGCGGAGATGGCGTGGTAGATGTTCATGATGCCGCGCCCGCACAGGAGCTGCTCGGCGGAAATGCGGCCCTCGATGGGTTCGAGGAAGGGCCATATCTGGTAGTCGCGCTCGCTGCGCGGTCCGACGTCGACATGGCCGCCCTCGCCCGGAACCGGGATCCAGCTCTGGCGGGCATGGACGAGGCCGGCGACGCCAAGGCCGGTGCCCGGGCCGAGCACGGTGCGCGAGGCCGAATGACGCTCGATGCCGGGGCCGATCTTCTCGCGGTCCCCGTCCCCCAGCGAGGCGACGGCGAGCGCCTGCGCCTCGAAATCGTTGACGAGCAGAACGTCCTCGAAGCCGAGATTGGCGATCATGTCGCGCGGGCGCACGACCCAGGGGCAATTGGTCAGCGGCACCTCGTCGCCCTCGATGGGGCCGGCAAGCGCCAGGATCGCCGAGCGCGGCTGCACCGACGTCTTGTCGAGGATGCATTGCTGCAGGGCGTCATCGATGTTGGGATAGTCGGCGGTCTGGATGATGGGAAGCAGCTTCGGCTCGGCGAAGGCATCGACCAGCAGCGCGAAGCGCGCATTGGTGCCGCCGATATCCCCGACGAGGATGGGAAAGGGGAAATGCGTGTCGTTGTCGTTCGGCCTTACCATCGGACTGTCCCGTTCTTTCACATGAATGGACCTGCTTGCGCGCGGCCCCGCCCAAGGTGGCGTCAATCGCCCGCAAAGTCGAGCAGGCTTTCCGCCGTGGCGCGGTTGAGCGCCATCGGAATGTCGTAGACGATGGCAAGGCGCATCAAGGCCTTGACGTCGACGTCGTGCGGCATGGGCGTCAGCGGATCGACGAAGAAGATCAGCAGGTCCACCTCCCCCGTCGCGATCAGCGCGCCGATCTGCTGGTCGCCGCCGAGCGGGCCGCTTTTCAGCCGCGTCACGTCGAGGCCGGGGCAGGCCTCCAGCACCCTGCCACCCGTCGTGCCGGTGGCGACGATGCGGGCTTCGGCGAGAAAGGCTTCGTTCTCGGCGGCGAAGGCCGCCATGTCGTCCTTCTTCTCGTCATGGGCGATGAGGGCGATGCATTTGCGGCGCGACATCGGCTTTCCTTGCGGTTTTCCGGGGAATTTAAATCGATTTGAAAGCCTTATACAAAAGCGCCGCCGCCTTGAAAAGCCCCGCTCAACCGCGCTGGCCGCGCAGGAACGTCACCAGCGAGCGGCCGGCGTCGAGGATGTGGTCGCGCGTGAGAAGCGAGGCGAGAGCGGCATCGCCCTTTTCGCAGGCCGCAAGGATCGCCTCGTGCTCGCGCCCGGCCCGCGGCACGCCGTCGGTGAAGGAAAGCTGGGCGCGCAGGTAGCGGTCGATCCTGTCGAGCGAGGCGCGCACGTTCTGGAGATAGTAGGGGCGGTGCGAGGCCTCGTAGAGGCTATAGTGGAACATCCGGTTGATCTCGCCCCAGCGATGCGGGTCCGTCTCCCGGTCGAAGGCGTCGCGATAGGCCTGCGCGCGCTCCAGCGCCGCGCGGTCGAGATTGGGAACGGCAAGCCGCATGACCTCCGCCTCGATGAGGGCGCGGAACTGGAAGATCTCCTCGATCTCCTCGATGGAAAGACCGGCGACGACGGCGCCCTTGTAGCGCTGGGTGGTGATGAGGCCGTGCTGCTCCAGCCGCGACAGCGCCTCGCGCACGGGGATGCGGCTGACGTTGAACATCTGCGCGATCTCCTCCTGCCGGAGGTTCTCGCCCTCGGCAAGGTCGCCCTCGATGATCGCCCTGCGCAGCGCCTCATAGACGATGTCGGCCGCCGAAGCGGCCTGCCGAACATCGACGGCAGCAAATTTCATCGTGTCCAACCCCGGTGAATGGAGCCATGGTCATAGGTCGAAACCGGCGGCGGGGCAACCGAGCGGCGCGGCGCGCAACCGATGAGAAACGGGATTGTATATTGGATCCAATATTTCTATGGATGGACAATCGCACCGGCCGCCCGCCGGCGCACGCGTTGAGAAAGCGGAGGTCGCGCCATGCGCAGCAGCAAGGTCATCCACATCGTCACCTGCCACGCCGAGGGCGAGGTGGGCGACGTCATCGTCGGCGGCGTCGCCCCGCCGCCCGGCAAGACGCTGTGGGAACAGCGCAAGTTCATCGCCGAGGACAAGACGCTGCGCAACTTCGTGCTGAACGAGCCGCGCGGCGGCGTCTTCCGCCACATCAACCTTCTCGTGCCGCCGAAGGACCCGCGCGCCGACATGGGCTTCATCATCATGGAGCCCGAGGATACGCCGCCGATGTCCGGCTCCAACTCGATCTGCGTGTCGACCGTGCTGCTCGACAGCGGCATCATCCCGATGGTCGAGCCGGAGACGCGCATGGTGCTGGAAGCGCCGGGCGGCCTCGTCGACGTCGTCGCCACCTGCCGCAACGGCAAGGCCGAGCGCATCACCGTCACCAACGTGCCCTCCTTCGCCGACAGGCTGGACGCCAAGCTGGAGGTGGAAGGCCTCGGCACGCTCACCGTCGACACGGCCTATGGCGGCGACAGCTTCGTGCTGACCGACGCTCGCGCGCTCGGTTTTTCCGTGACGCCCGACGAGGCGCGGGAACTCGCCGAAACCGGCATCCGCATCACGAAAGCGGCCAACGAGCAGCTCGGCTTCACCCATCCGGAAAACCCGGACTGGAACCACATCTCCTTCTGCCAGCTCACGCTGCCGGTCGAGGAACGGGACGGCGCGCTGCACGGCCGCAATACGGTCGTCATCCAGCCGGCAAAGCTCGACCGCTCGCCGACCGGCACCGGATGCTCGGCCCGCATGGCGGTGCTGCGCGCCCGCGGCCAGATCAAGGTCGGACAATCCTTCTCCGGCTATTCGATCCTCGATTCGCGCTTCGACTGCCGCATCCTCGGCGAGACCACGGTCGGCGGCCGTCCTGCCGTCGTGCCGGAAATCTCGGGCCGCGCCTGGATCACCGGCACGAGCCAGGTGATGCTCGACCCGGACGATCCATGGCCGGCCGGCTACCGCCTCGCCGACACCTGGCCGCGCAAGCAGTAATGCGTCTTCATCGGCCGGACCCGATTCGGTCCGGCCGATTCTATTTGACGCCGGATACGAATAAGGGTAGTCATAAAGTCATCTGATGACTTTATGACTTGCGCCATGGACCCTCTCAACAGGACGAACCTCGCTGACACCGCCGTCGAAGCGATCCGCGGCGAAATCCTCGCGCATCGCTGGACGGTCGGCGAGAAGCTGCCGAACGAGGCGATGCTTTCGGCCATGCTCTCCGTCAGCCGCGGCACGGTGCGCGAGGCCGTTCGCGCGCTCGTCTCGCAGGGTTATCTCGAAACGCGGCAGGGCTCCGGCACCTATGTGGTTTCCGCCGCCGACGCGTTTCGTCCGCTGACCATGGCGCGCCGCGCCGGCCTTCGCGACCAGTACGAGGCGCGCCTTGCGCTCGATGCACAGGCCGCGCGGCTGGCGGCGCTGCGCCGCACGCCCGGAACGGTCGCGCATCTGCGCGCGCTCCTGGCCGAGCGCGGCATCTACGAGGGCGGCGACAAGGCGGGCTTCATCGCCCGCGACTTCGCCTTTCACCAGGCGGTGATCGCCGCGTCGCAGAATGCCGTTCTCGTCGGCATGTACGATTTCTTCTCCACGCTGATTGCCGAGACCATCGAGGCGAGCCTGAGCGAAGAGCTTCCCGAACCCGACGATGCCGCCCATGCCGCGATCGTCGACGCCATCGAAAGCGGCGATCCGCAGGCGGCAGACACCGCCGTGCGCCGCTTCATGGCCCCCGTCCTTTCCGCCCTCGACCGGATGCTCCTCCCATGACCCCTTCCCCCTCCCCCGAAACCGACCCCGGCGCCATCGACCTCATCGACGCCGAGGCCGACAGCGTGCCCGCGCCCGAGCCGCACCGGCCGAAGAGCGCGGCGGCACGGTTCCTGCTCGGCGCAAGCCTCGTCCTCATCGCCTTCAACCTGCGCCCGGTCTTCTCCAGCGCCTCGGCGCTGCTGCCGGAGATCCGCGAGACGCTCGGCCTTTCCGCCACCGGCGCAAGCCTGCTGACGACGCTCCCCGTCGTCTGCCTCGGCCTGTTCTCGCCGCTGGCGGCGCCCGTCGCCCAGCGCATCGGCACGGAGCGCACGCTGCTCGCCGTCGTCACGCTGCTGACGCTCGGCACGGCGATGCGCGGCCTGTCCTCCATTCCGCTGCTCTTTCTCGGCACCGCGCTTGCCGGCGCGGCGATCGCCGTCGGCAACGTGCTGCTGCCGGGCCTCGTCAAGCGCGACTTCCCCGACAAGGCGGCGCTGATGACCGGCTGGTACACGATGGCGCTCTGCGCGGGTGCCGCGGGGGCGGCCGGCCTGACGCTGCCCATCGAGCAGGCGCTCGGCGGCTCGCTCGACGGGGCGCTCGCCGCCTGGGCGCTGCCGGCCCTTCTCGTCGGCGTGCTCTGGCTGCCACAGGTGCTCTCCTCGCGCAACAAGGCCAAGCGCGCCGGCTTCCGCGTCGAAGGGCTGTGGCGCGACCGGCTCGCCTGGCACGTCACGCTCTTCATGGGCCTGCAATCGGCGCTTGCCTATTGCGTCTTCGGCTGGCTGGTGCCGATCCTGCGCGAACGCGGGCTCGACGGCGTCACCGCCGGGGCCATCGTCTCGGTCTCGGTGATGGTGCAGGCAGCCGCCTGCCTCGTCGCCCCGCACCTTGCCGTGCGCGGCAGGGACCAGCGGCTGATCAACGTCGTGCTCTGCGGCTTTGCGACCGTCGCGCTGCTCGGTCTCCTCTTCGCGCCGCTCTGGTCCGTCTGGTTCTGGGCCGTGATCCAGGGCATCGGACAGGGCGGGCTGATCGCCGTCGCGCTCACCGTCATCGTGCTGCGCACGCGCGACCCGCACATGGCGGCGCATCTTTCCGGCATGGCGCAATGCGTCGGCTACCTGCTCGCCGCCATCGGGCCGCTGATCGTCGGCCTCATTCGCGGCTGGACGGGCAGCTTCGCCTGGAGCGCGGTGCTGATCGTGCTGCTCGGCCTCGGCGCGGCGGTGAACGGCTGGTTCGCCGGACGGGCGCTCTACGTCAATGCGCGCACGGTCGAATCCTGAGGCCGGACGGTGCAGGCCTCCGTCACGATCATGTCCATCGGGATGTCGTGCAGCTGCGGATAGATCGTCGAAAGCCGCGCACTCCTGTAGCCGATGCCGATGACGCGCGGGCGCTCCGCCATCGCTGCCAGCGTTCGGTCGAAGAAGCCGCCGCCATAGCCGAGCCGGTAGCCGGCCGGGTCGTAGCCGACGACGGGCGCGATGACGATATCGGGCCGGCAGGGGTTCGCCGCCGCCGGCACGGGAATGTTCCAGACGCCGCGCGACAGCGCCTCGCCCGCCTGCCAGAGATGGAATTCCAGCGGCCGCCCCTTCTCGACGACGACGGGCAGCGCCGTGCGCCCGCCACGCCGCGCGACCTCCTCCATGAAGGGCCGGAAATCCGGCTCGCCGCGGAAGGGCCAGTAGGCGCTGACGATGCGGCCCTCGACATCGCCGATCTCGGCGAGGACCCGGGCGGCGATGGCCTCTCCGTGGCCCGCCCGCACTTCGGCGGGAATGGCAAGGCGCTCGGCGAGGAGGCGCTCGCGCTCACTCTTGCGCCAGCGGTTCACGTCCCGCCAGGCCTGAAGGTCGAGCGGGCCGGGAAGGCCCGCATAGGCCGGGTCGATCTCGTGCAGGAAGCAGGCCGGGGACGCGAAGGTTGCGGGTCTGTCGTCATCGTCATCCATGCTCATCGGCCTCCCTGCGTGATCCGCAAGGATCGCGCCGTTTTCCTTCCCAGGCAAATGAAATCAGGCCCCCGGCTTCTCGCCGAGAATGCCGGCAAGCACGACCGCCTGGTTCCGCTTCTCGTCGCGCGCACCGTAGAGCAGCGTCACCGTTCCCGCCGCCGCGCGCCGGCTGAGGTCGTCCAGCAGGGGATTGCCTTCAAGCTCCTGCCGGTAGCGCGCCAGGAACGCTTCCCAGCGTTCCGGCTTGTGGCCGAACCATTGGCGAAGCGCCGGCGACGGCGCGATGTCCTTCATCCATTCGTCGAGATGCGCCTTTTCCTTCGAAAGGCCGCGCGGCCAGAGGCGGTCGACGAGGATGCGCTCGCCGTCCTCCTTGGCTGGTGCGTCGTAGACGCGCTTGATCCTGACGGGCATCTATCCCTCCCGGTTTCCCCTGACGGTGCAGTTGAGGTTGGAGAGGAGGCCGTCCTTCAGGCCGTAGACCCAGCCGTGGATGGCGACCTCGCGGCCCTCCTGCCAGGCCGTCTGGATGGTGGGCGTGCGCGCGAGGCGCTCGACCTGCGCGACGACGGAGGCCTCGCAGAGCCGGTCGAGATCGCCTTCGCTCCATGTCCCGCACTCGCGGCATTCGAAGTTGCGGTCGGCGACGTCGCGCACCGGCTGGAGCCAATGGTCGATGAGGCCGAAGCGCTCGCCGCTGACGGCCGCACGGATGCCGCCGCAGCCGTAATGCCCGCAGATGATGATATGCTTCACGCCGAGCTGGCGCACGGCATATTCGACGACCGAGAGCATGTTGAGGTCGGTCGGATGGATGAGGTTGGAGACGTTGCGGTGGACGAAGACCTCGCCCGGCTCCAGGCCGGCGATGACATTGGCCGGCACGCGGCTGTCGGAACAGCCGATCCAGAGATATTCCGGCTCCTGCAGCTTGGCCAGACGATCGAAATAGTCGGCCTTTTCCGCCTTGCGTTCGGCGGACCATGCCCGGTTATTGGCAAACAGACTCTCGATCATCGGCAAGCACTCCATTCTTAAGGGATAGCCGAGCTATCGACCCTGAACTGGCTTCTGTCAAACCGCCAGTCGGTCGCAGGGCCTTGCGCTTGACTTTACCGCCGCCAGCGGCCCATCATGGGGCATGACGACGACGCTCTCCATCGCCCGATTTCTGAAGCGGCTGTTTCCTCTCGCAGGACACTAGCCCCCGGCCCGGCCGCGTCGCGCCCCGGCCGTGGGGCGAAAGCGGTTCCGTTTCTTCAGGCGAACCGCACCGGACCAGCGCGACACCATCTTCTTTTTCGTTCCCTGCCCGCATCCCCAGGCTGCGGGAGCCCATGAGGTTTTCCATGACCGCCACCAAGACCAGGGCGGGCCGCCTGCCCGCCATCACCATCGCCCGCTCCGAGCATGCGCGGCTCTCCAACCTTGCCGACATGCTGGCCGAGCGCGATCCGCAGGCCGCCGAGCTGCTTGCCGCCGAGCTCGACCGTGCGAAGATCGTCGACGACGCGCGCATGGCACCGGGCATCGTGCGCATGGGCTCGGTCGCCGAATTCCGCATCGACGACGAGGCGCCGCAGAGCGCCGAGCTCGTCTTCCCGAAGGATGCCGACATTTCCCGCCAGCGCATCTCCGTGCTGACGCCGGTCGGCGCGGCGCTTCTCGGCATGTCCGCCGGCCAGTCGATCGAATGGGCCGCGCGCGACGGCAAGGGCCGGCGCCTCAGCGTGATCGCCGTGCACGAAGCCGCGCCGGATGCGGCCTGCGCCTCCTGAGGCACCGGCCGCCATGAAATTCCTCTCCTTCTCCCAGTCCGGACGCATCGGAGGCTGCCTCGTCGCAGGATCCTGACCCCCTGCGCCGCATCCGCGGCCAGGGGGGCGTCTCCATGATGGATGACGAATGCCCCGCCTCCCGGGCGGGCAGGATGGAGAATGCTATGAGACAGGATCCCGCAACGCTGACGGCAAGGGACGGCTATGTACTGGAACGGATGCTGCGCGACTGGTCGCCGCTGACGCCGGAATGGCTCGCGCTCCTCAAGCGGAAACTGACGGCAGGCCGCCTGCCGGCCGAAAGCCGCATCCCCGCCGATCTTGCGACGATCGACGCGCGCGTCACGTTCCGCTGCGCAAGCGGGCTTACCGATACCCGCACGATCTGCCTTCCCGGCACCTATGCGCCGGGCGGCGTCTTCCTGCCGGTGACCACCTTCTACGGCCTTGCGCTTGTCGGCCTTCGCGAGGGCGAGGCCATGACCTTCGACCGGCCGGAGGGCATTCGCGACTGGGTGGCGCTGGAGAAGGTGCATTTCCAGGCGGGGACCGGCGCTTCCGTTCCGGCCGACGTGCGCCCGGTCTTCAGGCTGATTGCCGGCGGCCTTGACGAGCGCGCCTTCGACCCGGCCAACGAAAACGGCCCCGGACCGGGTCCGGGGCCGTCTGCGGCATGAGGATCGGCAGGTGCGATCAGATGACGCCCTGCGCGCGCATGGCTTCGGCCACGCGGATGAAGCCGGCAATGTTGGCGCCGAGCACGTAATTGCCCTTGGCGCCGTATTCATCGGCGGTCTCGGCGCAACGGTCGTGGATGCCCTGCATGATCTGGCCGAGCCGTTCGCGCGTCTGCTCGAAGCTCCAGCTATCGCGGCTGGCGTTCTGCTGCATTTCGAGCGCCGAGGTGGCGACGCCGCCGGCATTGGCCGCCTTGCCGGGGCCGAAGAGCACGCCGGCGTCCTGGAAGATGCGCACCGCTTCCGGCGTCGACGGCATGTTGGCGCCCTCGGCGACGGCGATCACGCCGTTGGCGATCAGGGTCCTGGCATCCTTGCCGGAGAGCTCGTTCTGCGTGGCGCAAGGCAGCGCCACGTCGCACGGCACATCCCAGATCGAGCCTTTGCCGGCCGGGATGAAATGCACGCCCTTCGCCTTGGCGCGGGCATATTCCGAAAGGCGCTCGCGGCGCACTTCCTTGATCTCCTTGACGAGGGCGAGGTCGATGCCCTCCTCGTCGACGAGATAGCCGCTGCTGTCGGAGCAGGCGACGACCCTGGCGCCGTAGTCGAGCGCCTGCTCGATGGCATAGATCGCCACGTTGCCGGAGCCCGAGACGGTGACGCGCTTGCCCTCGAAATCCGTGCCCTTGGTGGAGAGCATGGCGCGGGTGAAGTAGACCGCGCCGTAGCCGGTCGCTTCCTTGCGCACCAGCGAGCCGCCGTAGCTGAGGCCCTTGCCGGTGAAGACGCCCGCCTCGAAGCGGTTGGTCAGGCGCTTGTACTGGCCGAACATCCAGCCGATCTCGCGCCCGCTGACGCCGATATCGCCGGCCGGAACGTCGGTGTATTCGCCGAGGTGGCGGTGCAGCTCCGTCATGAAGGACTGGCAGAAGCGCATGATCTCGCCGTCCGACTTGCCCTTGGGGTCGAAGTCGGAGCCGCCCTTGCCGCCGCCGATCGGCAAGCCCGTCAGCGCGTTCTTGAAGATCTGCTCGAAGCCGAGGAACTTGATGATGCCGAGATTGACGGAGGGATGGAAGCGAAGGCCGCCCTTGTAGGGGCCGAGCGCCGAATTGAACTGCACGCGGAAGCCGCGGTTGATCTGCACCTGGCCCTTGTCGTCGACCCACGGCACGCGGAAGATGATCTGGCGCTCCGGCTCGCAGATGCGCTCGATCAGCGCGTCGGCGAGGTAGTCCGGATGTTTGGAGACGACGAGGCCGAGGCTTTCCAGCACCTCGCGCACGGCCTGATGGAATTCGGGTTCGGCGGGGTTGCGCTTCAGGACCTGGGCAAGCACAGGTTCGAGCTTCTCGTCGACAGTCGCCATTCTAATACTCCTTCATCTTTCATGCTTTCTGGAAAACTTGCGGGGCCGGCCTTTCAGATGCCCTGCCCGTGGCCGGCCATCATGGGTATGGGGCGGGTCTCGGAAAGGCTCTTGGCGAGCATCGCCAGAAGGTCGGTCTGGGAAATAATGCCGACGACCCGGTTGTCGCCGTCGGTCACGACGACGGCATGGATCGTCCCGTCCGTCAGGCGCGGAACGAGGCCGATAGCCGGGTCGCCGGCCTTCGCCGTCGCCGCCTGCGAGACCGGCAGGCGGGCATCGGGCGCGGCGGCGGCAAGCTCGCGCAGGCCGACCGTGCCGGCAAGCCGGCCCTCGCCGTCGAGCACGGGCAGGGTGCGGATGTCGTGGGCAAGCAGGAGGCCCCGCACCGTCTCGGCGCTGGCGTCGGGCACGGTCGTCACCACGTCGCGGGACATGACGTCGGCGCAGGTGAGCTCGCCGTGCTGGCGCAGGAGCGATTGCAGCTCCACCTGCCGCAGCAGCGCGTCGAGGTCGGCACGGCTGATGTCGAGGGTCTCGTTCAGGCTGGCGACGGCCGCATCGATATCGGCCGTGTTGAAGCCGACGCGGAAGGCGGCCGGCGGATCGGCGGTGCGGTGCGCATTGACGGGCGCGACCGTCTGACGGTGCGGATATTGCCGGCGCGAAAGCCGGTGGAACAGCATGCCGACGCCGACGAGAAGCAGCGAATTGACCGCGACGGGAACGAGCGGGAACCAGAAGCCGGCGCGGGTGACGGCCGCCCCGCCGATGACCGCGGTGAGCGCGGCGGCGCCGCCCGGCGGGTGCAGCGAGCGGGTGAGCGACATGGCGAGGATGGCAAGCGCGACGGCAAGGCCGATGGCGAGCGCCGGGTCGGTGACGAGCGCGGCGACGGTGACGCCGACCAGGGCGGAAATGGTGTTGCCGCCGACGATGGACCAGGGCTGGGCGAGCGGGCTGGCGGGCACGGCGAAGAGCAGGACGGCGGACGCGCCGACCGGCGCGACGATCAGCGGAAGATGCGGGCCCTCGCCCATGGCGAGGCCGCAGACGAGGCCGGTAAGGCAGATGCCGATCAGCGCGCCCACGCAGCCGATCAGGCGTTCCTTGAGGGTGGCGCCGGCCAGGATGGGGACAAACAGCCGATATTTTGACCAAAAGCCCGTTTTGCGGGCATCGTGCTTCGAGGCGGCCACGATGATCCTGATGAGAAAAGAGGCAGAAAACGTCTCGTGGCTTATGTGCGCATCGCGCGGGCGACGCAAGAGTGCGCCGGAAAGATTCTGTTTCGCCGAAAGCGCGCTGGCAGGAGAATCGCAGGCAACAAAAAAGCCCGGCAAGCCGGGCTTTTTTTTGGCAGGTTCCGGAAAGACCGGAACGGAATTTGGTGCCCAGAAGAGGACTCGAACCTCCACACCCTTTCGAGTACCAGCACCTGAAGCTGGCGCGTCTACCAATTCCGCCATCTGGGCGACGGAGACGCATGTAGAAGGAGCGCCCGCCGGTGTCAACAGGCTTTTTGAAGTTTTCGCAACAGCTTGGCGAAAAGCCGCTCAGCGGCTCACCGCCCAGGCACGGATGCGCGAGAGCCCCGCCTCCAGGAGGCGGGCGGCGGCGGCCTCGTCGGCGGCCTCCACGTAGCAGCGCATTTCCGGCGCGTTGCCGGACGGGCGGAAATGGATGACGCTCGCGTCTTCCAGCGTCACGCGCAGCCCGTCGATGTCGCTCGTCTTCGCCGGCACGCCGATCGGCGCAAGGAAGGCGGCGAGCGGGCCCGGCCCGGAGCGCAGCTCGGCCATCAGCTCGGCGCTCGCTTCGACCGGGAAATCCTCCAGCCGGTCGCTGGCGGCGGCCGGCAGGGCGAAGCCGCGCGTAATCTGCGAAAGCGGCGCCTTGTCGCCGGCCGCCAGCGAAAGGACGGCAAGGATCGGCATCAGGCTGTCGCGGGTCGGCAGCGGGGCGAGCGTATGTCCGTTGACGGAAAAGGGCGTGGCGGTCAGCGTGCCGCCGTTCGCCTCGAAGCCCACTACCGCCTTTTCGCCCGCGGCGACCGCCTCGTTCATGGCGGCGATCACGAAGGGCGAGCCGACGCGGGTGCGCAGCACCCTGGCCGTGACGGCCGCCTCTATGCCGGAATTGGAGGTGACCGGGGTGGCCAAAGCCTCTGCGCCGAGGAAGCGGGCCGCGATCAGCCCGACGAGGTCGCCGCGAAGGGGCGTTCCCGTCTCGTCGGTAACGAGCGGCCGGTCGCCGTCGCCGTCGGCCGAGACGATCGCATCGAGCCCGTGTTCGAGCACCCAGCCCTGCAGCAGCGCGACGGTCTCGGCAGAGACCGCCTCGGTATCCACCGGAATGAAGGTTTCCGAACGGCCGAGCGCCACGACGTCCGCGCCATAGTGGGTGAGGACCGAGACGAAGAGATCGCGGGCCACCGTGGAATGCTGGTAGACGCCGACCCGCAGGGTCGAAAGGCCGCCTTCCGGCAGGAGCGCGCGGTTGCGGGTCTCGTAAAGATCGGTGGCGGCAGCGCCGAGGTCTTCCGCCGTCTCCTGCGCGGCGATGGGCATGCCCTCGGCGCGGATCGACGCGGCCGCGGCGGTGATCGCGGCCTCGTCCGCCTTGTCGATCTCGCCGTCCGGCCGGTAGAACTTGATGCCGTTGCGGTCGGCGGGGATGTGCGAGCCCGTCACCATCAGCGCCGCCGCATGGCGCTTCAGGCCGAGCAGGGCGAGCGCGGGCGTCGGCAGGGTGCCGCAGTCGCGCGGGGCAAGGCCGGCCTTGCGGAGCGCGGCGATGGCGATGGCGGAAATGGCCGGGCTCGATGCGCGGAAATCGCGGCCGACCAGAACCTCGTCACCCGGCCGGGCAAGGCCGGACTGCAGGAGGTGCCGGGCGAAGGCGGCCGCATAGAGCGCGGTCGCGGGCCCTTCGAGATCGACCGAAAGCCCCCTGAGGCCGCTGGTTCCGAATTTCAGGCTCATTCGATACCTCTCCTGTCCCTTGCGGGCGCGTGCCGCGCCATGGATCCATGTGCGCGATCACGAATAAAACAAAAAGTGCGCCCGTAATACGCGATAGGGACGTGACAGGGAAATATCCCGCCAGGATAGAGAGGATCAACATGTCGAAGATTCGAAATCTTGTTTTCGGTTGCGCGATGGGGATCGCCTCCGCCGTCGCGCCCATGGGCGCGGCCGAGGCCGTTCCGCTGGCCGTGCCGGACATGAACGTCCAGACGAAGAGCGACGTCACGCAGGCGCAGGTGGAATTCTGCGTCGGCTACGCATGCCGGCCGCGCTACTACCACCGCCGTTACTACCGCCCGCACTACGGCTACGAGCGGCGCTACTATCGCCCCCGCTGGGAGCGGCCGCGCTACTATGGCGGCGGACGCCGGGCGCATGTGAACTGGTGCCTCAACCGCTACCGCACCTACGACCCCGCGACCAACCGTTACCATGCGGGCGGCGGAATCTACCGTGTCTGCCATTCGCCCTATCGGTGAGCGGCAGGCAAGGACGCAAACGGCGGCGGGCTTCGGCCCGCCGTCTTCGTTTCAGCCCTGCGTGTGGTCCGCCCGGTCGGTATGGCCGAGGTCGCGGCCCGGCTCGATGACGTCGCGCACCCGCTGCTTCAGTTCCTTGGGGCCGGGGAAGCCGCCGTCGCGCTTGCGCTCCCAGACAAGCACCTCGCCGACGCGGATCTCGAAATTGCCGCCGGTTCCGGGGATCAGCGCGACCTCTCCGAGCGCGTCGGAAAAGGTCGACAGAAGCTCCTGCGCCATCCAGCCGGCCCGCAGCAGCCAGTTGCACTGGGTGCAGTAAAGGATCGAGACGCGCGGTTTTTCGTCGGACATGACATCTCTCCATGGTGGGCGGGAAAGCATAAAGCAGGCGGCGCCTTTTGGCACGCGGCTGATTGCGATCCGTTCACGAAAAAGTCAACTTAATTTATCATGTTTTGTCGGCGCCCGTCTTGCCCCCGTCACCGGCCTGCCGGAGAGAGGGCCAACGCAACATTCCGACAGGAGATTCCATGACCGAGATCGCCACCGACCGTCCCCGCCTCATCGTGCCCGCCCTCGGGCGCGTCTATTCGGCATTGGGCGAAGGGGCCGAGACGCTGCTGCGCGTCGCCGCCGGCCTGCTGCTCGCCACGCACGGCTACGGCAAGATCCTCGACCCGTTCGGCGCGAGCGGCATGGTGGAAAGCCTCGGTTTCTATCCGGGCGCATTCTGGTCGCCGCTGCTTTCGGCGACCGAGTTCTTCGGCGGCATCCTCATCGCCATCGGCCTTCTCACCCGCCCGGCCGCCTTCGCCGGCATGATCGTGCTCGCCGTCACCGTCTATTTCCACGGCATCGTGCAGGATCAGGGCCTGATGGGCGCAGAGAAATCCATCCTGTGGACGCTGATCCTGTTCTTCTTCGCCGTGCGCGGCGCCAACCGCCATTCGCTCGACGCCAGGCTCGGCCGTCAGTTCTGATCCGTCGTCTCGAGCGGTTGCGGCCTTGGCCGCAGCCGCGCCTTGACGAGAGCGGTCAGCGTCTCCGCCTCGAAGGGTTTCGTGACGACCGGAACGACCTCGAAGCCGGTGACGCCGCCGCGCTGGATCTCCGAAATGGTCGTCAGAAGCAGCGGCACGCCCTTGTCGACCAGCCGCCGGATGCGCGCGAGCGTTTCCGCGGTTTCGCCCGGCACGTCGAGCAGGCAGAGATCGACATCGGCAAGCGCCGTCGAATCCCAATGGTCGACCTGTTCGGGCCGCTGCAGGGTGACGCGGCAATCGAATGCCGCCTTGATCAGATATTCCGCATCGAGCGCGATCAGGAATTCGGGCTCGGCGATCAAGATGTGCGGAAGATCGGTCTTCATGGTGCCGCACTCCTATCCATAGCGGACCGCCGCAAATCGCGGCGGTTCGGGAGGCGGACTGTGTGTCCGGGCCATTTTGCTGTCATTTAAAAAAGACATAGCAAGAGCGGAACAAGGACGGTCCCGCGACGTTCCCCCCGCCAGCCGGGGGAAACGGGGAACGGGGCACGATGGCAGGCGAGACGACGCGCGGACACCAGACGAAATGGCAGACGCCCTGCCAGCAATGTCCCCTCAGGAGCCTTCCGACCTTCCGGGATTTTTCAGCGAAGGAACTGGACTTCGTCGCGCAGTTCAAGCGCGGGGAGCTTTCGGTCGAGCGCGGCGCGACCGTGCTCGTGGAGGGCATGCACAGCGCCCATCTCTTCACCCTGCTCTCGGGCTGGGCCTTCCGCTACAAGCTGCTGACGGACGGGCGGCGGCAGATCATGAACTATGTGCTCCCCGGCGACCTCGTCGGGCTCCAGGGCAGCCTGATGGGCGAGATGGACCATTCCGTGGAGGCGCTGACGCCGGTGACGCTCTGCGTCTTCGAGCGCGCCCAGCTCGGCAGGCTCTTCGAGCGCCACGCCTCGCTTGCCTACGACCTCACCTGGATCGCCGCGCAGGAGGAAAGCATCCTCGACGAGCACCTGCTCAGCATCGGCCGGCGCACGGCGCTGGAGCGCACCGCCTATCTCCTGTCCTTCATCCACCAGCGGGCGCGCGCGACGGGCGCGGCCGGCGGGCGGCGCGTCATCCCCATCACCCAGCAGCATATCGCCGACACGCTCGGCCTGTCGCTCGTGCACACGAACAAGACGCTACGCAAGCTCGCCGACCGCAAGCTGATGCGCTGGCAGGACCGGGGCTGCGAAATCCTCGATGCGGACGGCCTGCTCGCCCTTTCGGGCTGGGAAGGGCTGAAGCGCGAGCCCCGCCCCTTCATATAGCGTCAGGCGACGTCCCAATGCAGCGGGAACATCGGGTCGAACACCGTCACCGGCCCCGCGCCCGTCTCGATCTTCGCCGGGAAGGCGACCGGCTCGGCGCGCCGGACGAGGCGGATCGTCTCCTCGTTCGCCGGCAGGCCGTACCAGGCCGGACCGTTCAGCGAGGCGAAGGCCTCCAGCCGCTCAAGCGCACCCTCCTCCTCGAAGACATGGGCAAGGCAGCTCATCGTGTTGATCGAGGTGTAGATGCCGGCGCAGCCGCAGGCGCACTCCTTGAGCGGATCGACATGCGGGGCCGAATCCGTGCCGAGGAAGAAGCGCGTGTCGCCGGAGGTGGCCGCCGCGCGCAGCGCCAGCCGGTGCTCCTCGCGCTTGGCGACGGGCAGGCAGTAATAATGCGGCTTGATGCCGCCGACGAGGATGGCGTTGCGGTTGATGATGAGGTGGTGCGTGGTGATCGAGCCGGCAAGGTTCGCGCTCGACGCCTTGATGTAGTCGACGCCGTTCTTCGTCGTGACATGCTCCATGGTCACGCGCAGCTCCGGCAGGCGCCGGCGCAGCGGGTCGAGCACCGTCTCGATGAACACGGCCTCGCGGTCGAAGATGTCGACCTCCGGCGTCGTCACCTCGCCGTGCACGCAGAGCGTCAGGCCGATCTCCGCCATGCGCTCCAGCACGGGCATCGCCTTTTCGATGTCGCGCACGCCGCCGTGCGAATTGGTCGTCGCGCCGGCCGGGTAGAGTTTCACCGCGCGGATCAGGCCGCTACGGAAACCGGCTTCCACGTCGTCCGGGTCGGTGTGCTCGGTGAGGTAGAGCGTCATCAGCGGCTCGAAGCGGTCGCCTTTCGGCAGCGCGGCGAGGATGCGGTCGCGATAGGCGCCGGCATCGGCGGTGGTGACGACCGGCGGCACGAGGTTCGGCATGATGATCGCACGGGCGAAATGGCGGCTGGTATCGCCGATCACGCCTTCCAGCATGGCTCCGTCGCGCAGGTGCAGGTGCCAGTCGTCCGGCCGGCGGATGGTGAGTTCTGTGGTCATGGCGTCACTTCCTATCTTCACGGCTGCGATAGCACCCGTGGCGACGAAGGACAATCGCCTCAGAAAAGGTCGAGATGAAGGTCGGCGGGCCGGGAATTCTCGAGGATGCGCTTTCCGTTCGGCAGGTCGTTGCCGTAGAGCTTCCACTGGATCTCGTCCGCCGGCAACGCATAGCCCAGCCAGCGCTGGCGCAGCCGTTCCTCCAGCACCTTGTAGGGCGGGCCGACGAAGATGGTGAAGTCGAAGACGCCGTCGAGCCTGTCCCACGGCGCATCCCTGAAGAGCAGGTAATTGCCCTCCGCGAGGACGAAGCGGGTTTCCAGCGGGATCGCGCGGGCGGCGTTGACGGCAAGCTCGCGCGAGCGGTCGAAGACCGGCACCAGCACCTCGCCCTCGGCCCGCTTCAGCGCGTTGACGATATCGACGAAGCCGCGGCCGTCGAAGCTCTCCGGCACGCCCTTGCGCTGCAGGAGGCCGCGTTCGGCAAGGATGGCGTTATCCATGTGGAAGCCGTCCATCGGCAGGATCTCGGCGCTCTCGCCGCGGGCGAGGAGGTTTTCCCGCAGCGCCTCGGCAAGCGTCGACTTGCCGGCGGCCGGCGGGCCGGCGAGACCGACGAGGAAGCGGCGCGCGTTCCCCGCGCGCCGCTGGAGTGCATCCACGATCGTGGCAGGCGATATCATGCGGCGACGGCCTCCGAGGGCGCCTTTGCCCCGGTCATGAAGGCGACGGCGTCGGACATGGTGTAGTCCTTCGGGTTGATGACCGTCAACCGCCGGCCCAGCCGGTGGATATGTATACGGTCGGCCACCTCGAAGACATGCGGCATGTTGTGCGAGATGAGCACGATGGGGATGCCGCGCCGGCGTACGTCGAGGATGAGTTCCAGGACGCGCCGGCTTTCCTTGACGCCGAGCGCGGCCGTCGGTTCGTCGAGGATGATGACCTTGGAGCCGAAGGCCGCCGCGCGCGCCACCGCGACGCCCTGGCGCTGGCCGCCCGAGAGCGTCTCCACCGCCTGGTTGATGTTCTGGATCGTCATCAGGCCGAGCTCGGAGAGCTTGTCGCGGGCGAATTTCTCCATCGCGCCGCGGTCGAGCTTGCGCAGGACGCTGCCCATGATGCCGGGCTTCCGGATCTCGCGGCCGAGGAACATGTTGTCGGCGATCGACAGCGCCGGCGAGAGCGCGAGGTTCTGGTAGACGGTCTCGATGCCGGCCTTGCGCGCCTCGATGGGCGAGCGGAAGGTGACGGGCCTGCCTTCCAGCCTGATCTCGCCCTCGTCCGGCGTGATGGCGCCGGAGATCGCCTTGATCATGGAGGACTTGCCCGCGCCGTTGTCGCCGATCACGGCGAGGATTTCGCCGGGATAGAGGTCGAAATCCGCATTATCGAGGGCGGTGACGCGGCCGTAGCGCTTGACGAGGCCGCGGGCGGAGAGAATGGGTTCCTGTGCCATCAGCCTGCTACCTTTCTGATCCACTGGTCGATTGCGACTGCCGAGATGATGAGGACGCCGATCAGGAGATAGGTCCATTGCGGGTCCGTGCCGACGAGGCGAAGGCCGAGCGAGAAGACGCCGACGATGAGCGCGCCGAACAGCATGCCGAGGATGGAGCCGCGCCCGCCGAAGAGCGAGATACCGCCGATCACCACGGCGGTGATCGACTCGATGTTGGCGAACTGGCCGGCGGTCGGGGAGACCGAGCCGATACGGCCGATGAGCGTCCAGCCCGCCAGCGCGCAGATGAGGCCGGAGAGCGTGTAGATCGAGACCAGCATGCGCTTGACGTTGACGCCGGCAAGCTCCGCCGCGTCCGGATCGTCGCCGACCGCATAGACGTGCCGGCCCCAGGCGGTGTGGTTCAGCACGTACCAGAGCACCGCCACGAGCAGCACCATGGCGACGACGCCGTAGGTGAGGACCGCGTTTCCGAGGCGCAGGTTCTCGCCGAAGAGCTGGAGAAGCGGCGCCTGCGCGGAGATGTCCTGCGAGCGGATCGTCTCGTTGGCCGAATAGAGGAAGTTCGAGGCGAGGACGATCTGCCACATGCCGAGCGTGACGATGAAGGGCGGCAGCTTCATGCGGGCGACGAGGATGCCGTTGATATAGCCGCAGAGCGCCCCGCAGGCGAAGCCGCAGAGCACGGCGAGCGACGGCGGCAGGCCGTAGCGGAAGGTGAACTGGCCCATGACGACCGAGGTCAGCACCATGATCGCGCCGACCGAAAGGTCGATGCCGGCCGTCAGGATCACCAGCGTCTGCGCCGCGCCGACGATGCCGGTGATGGCCACCTGCTGGAGGATGAGCGTCAGCGTGAAGGCGGAGAAGAACTTGCCGCCGAGCAGGACGCCGAACACAGCCACCGAAATGACGAGCACGATGAGCGGCACGGCAGAAGGACTGCCGTGGAGGAAATGCTGGAATTTCTGGATGGGCGTCTTGTCGTGGGTATCGAAGGACGCGACCTGCGTGGAACTGCCGGTCAGCACCTTCTCGAATTCCTGCGCGGGTTGCGAACCCTGCGGGGGCTGCGAGCCCTGCGGGGGCTGCGAGGCCGTCGTTGTCTCGCTCATGATCCTGTTCCTCCCCTTCCGTTTGCCGACCGTCGCGGCATCTGCGGATGAAATGATACACGGACGCATCGCCGGTGCCGCTTTGCGCGCACCCGCCGCGTCATGCGGCCACTCCTCCCCTTGCGGAAGGATGCGGCCCGCCGCCGTCCCCCGCCCTGGAAAGGTGCCCACGTCTATTCGCGATTGTCAAAACAAAGGGTGCGTTTGCCGGGCCGTTCGCCCGCGCCACCCGATCCGTCCGTGGCGGATGGCCGGCCCGGTCATGCCGGGCCGGCGCTTCAGGGCATCAGCCCCAGCACTTGTCCTTGCCGGTCTTGGTGTCGATGGATTCGACGCCGGCGGCCGGCTTGTCGGTCACGAGCGCGACGCCCGTGTCGAAGAAGTTCTTGCCTTCGGTGGCCTGCGGCTTCTCGCCGGTGTCGGCGAACTTCTTGATGGCCTCGATGCCGAGCGCCGCCATCATCAGCGGATACTGCTGCGAGGTCGCGCCGATGACGCCGTCGATGACGTTCTGCACGCCCGGGCAACCGCCGTCGACCGACACGATCAGCACGTCCTTCTCCTTGCCGACGGCCTTCAGCGCTTCATAGGCGCCGGCAGCGGCCGGTTCGTTGATGGTGTGCACCACGTTGATGGACGGATCCTTCTGCAGGAGGTTTTCCATGGCGGTGCGCCCGCCTTCCTCGTTGCCGTTGGTCACGTCGTGGCCGACGATGCGCGGATCGTCCTCGTCGCCGATCTTGTTGATGTCCTTCACGTCGATGCCGAAGCCCTTCATGAAGCCCTGGTCGCGCAGGACGTCGACGGTCGGCTGGCTCGGCGTCAGGTCGAGGAAGGCGACCTTGGCGTCCTTGGCGGCATCGCCCAGCGTGGCGGCGGCCCACTTGCCGATCAGTTCGCCGGCGAGCAGGTTATCGGTGGCGAACGTCATGTCGGCGGCGTCGATCGGCTCGAGCGGCGTGTCGAGGGCGATGACGAGCAGGCCCGCGTCACGCGCCTTCTGGACCGTCGGGACGATGCCCTTCGTGTCGGAGGCGGTGATCAGGATACCCTTGGCGCCGTCGGCGATGCAGGTCTCGATGGCGGCGACCTGGCTTTCCGAATCGCCGTCGATCTTGCCGGCATAGGCCTTCAGCGTGACGCCGAGTTCCTTGGCTTTCGCCTCGGCGCCTTCCTTCATCTTGACGAAGAAGGGGTTGGTATCGGTCTTGGTGATGAGGCAGGCGCTGACATCGGCGGCCGAAGCCGGCGAGGCAAAGGCCACGCCAAGCGCGAGCGCGCCGAGAGCGGCGGAAACGATGGTCTTCTTCATGTGATCCTCCCAAGGACAAAACGGGATGCGCCCCTCTCCTGGGGCCATCCGGTCGCAGGGGCCGCAGGTCTCCTCCTGCCGTCCGTGCTTCCGGGAATAAAAAGAGCACCAAAGGAAATGCCTGTCAATAAATAAATCGAGTTGAATTATTAATTCGATGTGGCATGCTTTCACCAAACAGGGGCGAAAAGCCCGGGCTGTGACGTTTCCGGTGGAAGAGGCGGATGCCAGCCAATAAAAGACCGAAGGGGCGCCGGACGCCCGGACGGCACGGGAGGAGACGATGACGAAGAATGCCGCGACGGCACCCGCCGCGACGGCCGAAATCCTCGACCCGAGCGGGGGCGCCAACCAGGTGCGCGTGCGCGCCTACAACGAGCGCCTCGTCATGTCGCTGGTGCGCCGGCACGGCAGCCTTTCCAAGGCCGACATCGCCCGGCGCAGCGGCCTTTCCGCCCAGACCGTCACCGTCATCATGCGCGCGCTGGAGGCCGAGGGGCTGCTGACGCGCGGCGAGCCGATGCGCGGCCGGGTCGGCCAGCCCTCCGTGCCGATGCGGCTCAACCCGGATGCCGTCTATTCGCTCGGCCTGAAGATCGGCCGGCGCAGCGCCGACCTCGTGCTCATGGACTTCGTCGGCGGCATCCGCCGGCGGGTGCGCCGCAGCTTCTCCCATCCCATGCCCGGCCCGCTGCTCGCCTTCGTCAAGGAGGGCCTTGCCGAGCTGGAGGCCTCGATCACGCCCGAGGAACGCGGCCGCATCGCCGGCCTCGGCGTCGCCGCGCCCTTCGAGCTGTGGAGCTGGGCGAGCGAGGTCGGCGCGCCGCAGGCCGAGATGGACCAGTGGCGCGGCTTCGATCTCGAAGCGGAGATCGCCGCGCGCGTGCCCTATCCGGTGGTGCTGCAGAACGATGCGACGAGTGCCTGCGCGGCCGAGCTCGTCTTCGGCCGCGGCCCGCAATATCCCGATTTCCTCTATCTCTTCATCGGCTCCTTCATCGGCGGCGGCGTGGTGCTCAATTCGGCGCTCTTCACCGGCCGCACCGGCACGGCCGGCGCCATCGGCCCGCTGCCCGTGCAGGGCCGCGACGGCCAGACGGTGCAGCTGCTCAAGATCGCCTCGATCTATCGCCTCGAAAATCTGCTGCGCGAGCACGGCATCGATCCCAAGCCGCTCTGGTACTCGCCCGACGACTGGATCGATTTCGGCGCGCCGCTCGAATTGTGGATCGAGGACAGCGCCGCCGCGCTCGCCCAGGCGGTCGTCGCCTCCGCCTCGGTCATCGACTTTTCCGCCGTCGTCATCGACGGCGGCTTTCCCGGTTGGGTGCGCGAGCGGGTCGTCGCGGCGACGCAGGCCGCCATCGCCCGGCTCGACCTGCAGGGCGTCACCCTGCCGGAGGTAGTCGAAGGCGCGGTCGGCAGCAGCGCCCGCTCGATCGGCGGGGCGAGCCTGCCGCTCTTCTCCCGCTATCTTCCGGACCAGAACGTCCTCTTCAAGGAGCTTGCCTGATGCTGAAAGGGATCGATCCCATCCTGAGCCCCGAACTGCTCGCCACGCTGCGCGCCATGGGCCACGGCGACGAGATCGCCATCGTCGACGGCAACTATCCCGGCGTCGAGCACGCCCGTAGGCTCATCCGCCTCGACGGCGTTGCGCTGCTTCCCGTGCTGAACGCCATCCTCTCGGTGATGCCCGTCGACGATTTCGTCGAGGAGGCGATCTTCCGCTCCACCTTCCGCCAGGAGCGTGACCGGCTGGAGCCCGTCCACCGCGAGATGATCGACTGCTGCGCCCGCCACGAGCCGGACCGCAATGTCGTGCCCCTCGTCGGCGCGGATTTCTACAACCGCGTGCGCGCCGCCCATACGCTGGTGCAGACGAGCGAGCCGCAGCTCTACGCCAACATCATCCTGCGCAAAGGCGTGATCTACCCCTGACGCCAGCAGCGGCGTGCCGTGCGTGTGGATCCTCGGGTCAAGCAACCGTGGAGTCATTGAGAGAGGGCTGTTTGGGATCGGGCGATTGCATTGAGGATTGTCATGAGCTTTCGAATGGTTGCGACCATTGCGAGCTTGAATGGTTTTCCCCT